>Ga0315336_1000583_pt1 | contig 94698 bp, 94 predicted proteins | sample ASW5metaG_FD_204512 | JGI IMG/M metagenome (GOLD analysis project Ga0315336, IMG submission 204512) | Ammonia-oxidizing marine archaeal communities from Monterey Bay, California, United States - ASW #5 | ecosystem: Environmental > Aquatic > Marine > Intertidal zone | place: USA: California...
GCAACTATGCTTGACTTTGATATAGCCATTAAAAACGCTGCTTTTGCCGCAGTCGGGACAGCGGCGCAGCAAACCGTTGCGAAATGCCTGGCCCAAAGATCTTTCTGGTTGTGCAGTTGTCATAATTTATCAAATCCCGTTCGTTCAGAAAAACTTACCATTATCTGGGGAAGATAAATACGTTGAAAAGGCCTTTGCGACACTCTGCCGCACAAGCTAGTCTCTTCGCGTTTTTCGTAGGGCGCGTTTCTTCCCTTTGGGCATGGTTTTCTTTTTCTTCTTTATCGGCCGGGATGTGGCTGTTTTCACAGTGGATCCCCGGGTCGCTGCAGATCGCCGTGCATTGCCGGATTTGTCTGATCGAGATCGAGCTATTCCGTCCGCCACTTCGGCAATCATGCTGGCCGTGACGATATTCACTTCTTTCAAGCGCACCGTCAGACGGTCGGCAAGGCGATAGGTTTGGCCCGTTCGTTCGCCAACGAGCGTATGTTTATCGGCGTCAAACCGAAAATAATCATTTCCCAGGGTTGAGATGGGGACCAAGGCGTCGGCGCCTGTGTCGTCAAAAGTCAGGAAAAGGCCAGCGCGTGTCACACCGGAGACCTTAGCCGTGAAAGTATCTCCAACTTTTTCCGCCAGGAAAACGGCAGTAAAGCGATCATTTGTTTCCCGTTCGGCGACCATAGCGCGACGCTCGAGGCCAGAAATATGGACACCGATATCTTCAAAATCATCTGCGTCAGCATCAGCCAGACCTCCTTCCCCAAGTTTCAAGGCGGTGATAAGGCTGCGATGAACCAATAAATCGGCATAACGCCGAATTGGTGACGTGAAATGCGCATAATTTTGCAAGTTCAGTCCAAAATGATGCAGGTTATTTGGGCTGTAGACGGCTTGTGATTGTGTCCGCAGCACAAGGGAGCTGAGTAACTCCTTGTCATTTTCATTCGCCGACTGGCCCAAAATCCGATTAAATGTCATGGTTTTCATGACCTGGCCCTTAGCAAAACTTATATTCATTTCGCGGAGCACTTCATGAAGCCCTTGCATTTTTTCCGCTGAAGGCGGTTCATGCACCCGAAACATACAGGGGCGACGTAGTTTATTCAGTGTCTCCGCCGCCGCGACATTGGCCTGGATCATAAATTCTTCGATGAGCATATGAGCCTGAAAACGGTGCTTCTTATGGACGGCTTTGATAAAACCGTCCTCTCCCATTTCAATTCGCCGTTCTGGCAGTTCAAGGTCTAGCGGTTGACGTTTTTGTCGCGCCTTTTTTAGGGCCTCATGGGCTTCATAGAGCGGTCGAATTACTTCTTTAGTCAATAATTCAGTCGCGTCATCGGGATTCCCTTCCCAGGCATTTTGCGCTTGTCTGTAGGTGAGGGAGGCGCGACTGCGAATGAGGGCACGCATAAATTTATGACGAAGTTTATTACCCTCTGCGTCAAACCATATCTGCACGGCCATGACAGGCCGATCGACATTTTCATGCAGAGAACAGAGATCACTGGACAGCTCATGCGGTAGCATGGGAACAACGCGATCAGGAAAATAAACACTATTTCCCCGTTCTTTAGCCGATTTTTCTAATGCAGAACCTGATCTAACATAATGGGCGACATCTGCGATGGCGACGATGATTTGCCAACCGCCCTTATTTTTTGGATCTTCATCTGCGGCAGCCCAAACGGCGTCATCGCGGTCGCGGGCATCCGCTGGGTCGATGGTAATAAGCGGAATATCGCGAAGATCGGTCCGCGTACCAAGTGAAACAGGTTTCGCGCCGGTCGCTTCCTTTATGGTTGCGGCGCTGAATTCAGAGGCAATGCCATGGGCGTGGATTGCTATTAGGCTTAGTGATGCCGCATCCCCCATGGGTCCAAGGCGTTCCGTAACCCGGCCTTCGGGCAGTGATAACGCCTTGCCGGGTAGTATTTCGCAAAGCACAACCTCTCCTGACTGGGCGCCTAAAGAGTTTTCCTCTCGGATAACAACCTCTTTTTTTATTTTACGATCTGTTGGCTGAACGCGTCCGCCTTTTGCGACTTTCGTAAAAACGCCGAGAACCGGGCCAGTAGCAGTCTGCAGAGCTCTAATAACCCGCGCGTCATAGGTACCGTCTTTGGACCGGCTGAGGCGTGCGAGTAGCCGGTCACCTTTACCGGGAGCTTTGGCTCTATTTTTGCCGCCTTGAACCAGATAGATAATTGGCGGCGGCGTGCTATCATCAAAATTGAGGGGTTTGGCAATAGCTTCGCCGTCTTCATTTAATCCGATCATTTCAATGACGGCGACTGCGGGAAGTGTCCCTTTTGGTGAGAGTTCACGTTTGCGGCCCTGTTCCAGGCCGCCTTCAACAACAAGTTCTTTTAGAAGTTTTTTAAGAGGAATCCGATCGGCGCCTTTTATATTGAAGGCTTTCGCTATTTCTCTTTTGCCAACAGGGCCGTCACTTTCTTCAATAAAGGTACGAACCTGTGTTTTTGTCGGGAAGGGTGTTTTTGTTTTAGATTTTATATTCAAATTTTCCTAGTTTCTGCCTGTTCGGGCATGTTCATTTTGCGTCCGCCACAGATTTTTTGGCAGCGGGTTTCTTTTTTGCCGCTGCTTTTTTCTTGGGCGCGCTGGCCTTCTTGGCCATTTTTGGTTTCTTGCCACTTTTCTCAGCCCGGTCCGCTAACAGCTTCACCGCTTCTTCAAGCGTGATGGTCAGGGGATCTGAACCTTTTGGAATAGTGGCATTGATGCCGCCATGGGTTACATAGGCACCATAGCGACCGTCTTTTACATTTATGTCGGCCTCATCCACTGGATGAGGACCAATCACTCGGAGTGGAGGCGCCGCTCTACCGCGGCCACCACTTGGTTTTGCGGCCGCCAGTAGTTCAACAGCCCGGTTCATACCGACTGTAAGAACTTCCATACTATTTGTAAGGCGGCCATATTTCTTATCGCATTCCACAAAAGGACCGTAGCGTCCGAGTCCGGCAGAAATCATTGTGCCGGATTCTGGATGGAGGCCAACTTCTCTTGGAAGCGACATAAGCTGTACGGCCAGCTCGAAATCAACGCTGTCCAACGGGACATCTTTCGGGATGGAAACACGTTTGGGTTTTTTCTTCGGTTCGGGTTCCCCTAGCTGCAAATAGGGACCATAGGGTCCTTTGCGCAGGGTGATCATCAATCCGGTTGCTGGATCTAGGCCGATTTCTTTCGGCCCTTCATTAGTATCGTCATCGGCGCCGCTTGTATCATCTCCCAATTGGCGTGTCAAACGGCACTCTGGATAATTGGAGCAGCCGATGAAAGCGCCAAAGCGGCCGGTTTTCAGGCTTAGTCTGCCGTCTTCGCATTTCGGACAGGCGCGTGGATCTTTTCCTTCTTCTTTTTCCGGAAAGACATAGGGTCCGAGAACCCGATTAAGTTCTTCCAATACATCGGTGACGCGAAGTTCAGCCGTACCTTCGACAGATAAATTGAAATCGAACCAGAAATCACGCAACACCTGTTTCCAATCTACTTTGGCATCTGAAACGTCGTCGAGTTTTTCTTCCAGTTGCGCCGTGAAATCATATTCAACATACCGGGTGAAAAATGAGGACAAAAATGCGGTTACAAGTTGTCCTTTGTCTTCAGGAATAAATCTCTTTTGATCAATTCGTACATAGTCGCGGTCTTGCAGCACGGAAATGATAGACGCATAGGTGGAGGGCCTGCCAATTCCCAACTCTTCAAGTTTTTTTACAAGGCTTGCTTCTGAATAGCGGGGTGCCGGCTCGGTGAAATGCTGGTCTTCGCGAACAATATCCGTATCCACCTTGGCGCCTTTTTCAATCGCCGGGAGGCGCTTGCCGTCGTCATCGGCAGCGGTGTCGTCCCGGCCTTCTTCGTATAGTTTCAGAAATCCCGCAAATCTTACGACACTTCCCGTCGCGCGAAGCGTTTGACCTTTGCCGTCAGAAAAATCGATTGTCGTGCGTTCGAGTCGTGCACTTTCCATTTGGCTGGCAATGGTTCGTTTCCAAATCAGTTCATATAGTCGCGCATGTTCCTGATCGAGATATTTTGCAGCGATAGCAGGGGTGCGACTGAGGTCGGTAGGGCGAATTGCTTCATGGGCTTCTTGCGCATTCTTTGATTTGTTCTTGTACTCTCTTGGCTGATCCGGCACAAATTCAGCGCCGTATTCTTTGGCAATAACCGAGCGCGCACTTTCTATGGCTTCATTAGCCAGACTCACGCCGTCGGTTCTCATATAAGTAATCAACCCTTGTGTTTCGCCATCAATATCAAAACCTTCATACAGTTTTTGGGCGACCATCATGGTGCGCTTGGCGCCAAAGCCAAGTTTACGAGAGGCTTCTTGTTGCAATGTAGATGTTGTGAACGGCGGGGACGGGTTTCTTCTCGTCGGTTTCTGCGTAACATCGGCAACTGAGAAAGCACCTGCGCGAACTTTTTCTGCCGCCGCATTTGCTGATTCTGCGTTGGGCAGCGAAAATTTATCCAGCTTGGTATTATCCACGTAGGTCAGCCGCGCCGTAATCTTGTCATTTGAATTTGTCAGGAAGTCAGCATCAATGCTCCAATATTCTTCAGGAACAAAGGCATTGATTTCAAGTTCGCGTTCACAAATCAGGCGCAAAGCAACGGACTGGACTCGTCCTGCAGATTTTGCACCAGGCAACTTCCGCCACAAAACAGGAGACAATGTAAATCCAACGAGATAATCGAGAGCCCGTCGCGCCTGTTGTGCGTTGACCAGGTTCATATCCAATTCGCGAGGATTGGCAATACCGTCCAATACAGCACGCTTGGTTATTTCGTTGAAGACGACACGGCTTACCTTCGCCGTTTTGAGCTTCTTTTTCTCTTCCATAACCTTCATGACGTGCCAGGCAATGGCTTCGCCTTCACGGTCCGGGTCAGTGGCGAGATAAAGATTGTCAGCGTCTTTTAACGCATCAGCAATTGCTTTGATATGTTTCGCCGATTTCGAATCATTCTGGTAGTCCATGGCGAAATCTTCGTCCGGTTTTACAGATCCATCTTTCGACGGTAGGTCGCGAATGTGACCATAGGAAGCAAGGACCGTGTAATCTTTTCCCAAGTACTTATTGATAGTCTTGGCTTTTGCTGGAGACTCGACGACAACTACGTTCATGAAAACACCGCTGACTTTCTTTCGACTATTTGACCCGCTATCTGGGTTATCTATTTGTCATATATAGAGACGCTATTCGATGATGGAAACCCTGTTTCCGACATGGCGTTCTATTCTGCCTGCTAGTTCGAGTTCAAGTAAAATCGTTAAAATCGTTGCAGGGTGCCAATCGGTTTGCCGGATTAGCTCGTCTATTTCTATGGGAGTAGGGCTCAAAAGAGATATGAGATGGGGGCGTGCCATATTCGCTTCCTGCTCGTCAGCGAGAGCAGAATGCCCAAACGGCTGGATGGGTATATCCGGTTCTTTCAGCGGTCGGAGGCGGATATATTTCAGGACAGCTAGAATATCATCGGCATTTTCAACCAAAGTTGCGCCATTTCTAATAAGGTTATTGGTCCCTTTCGCGCGGGGATCTAGTGGTGAGCCGGGAATCGCAAAGATCTCGCGGCCTTGTTCAAGCGCCAACCGGGCGGTAATGAGGGAGCCGGAACGGGGAGAAGCTTCTGCAATCAAAACCGCTAGGGACACCCCCGAAATAATGCGATTGCGCCGAGGGAAATGACGGGCCTGGGGAATCGTTCCAAAAGGCTGCTCTGCAATGACGCAGCCCTGCTCGTAAATTTGTTCCTGCAGGTTGGTGTTTTCGCGCGGATACGGATAATCGATACCACCGCCAACGACGGCTATTGTGCCACCATACAGGGCCGCCTGATGCGCCGCAGTGTCTATGCCTCTGGCAAGACCTGAAGCGATAACCAATTTGCTCTCGCTCAAGTCTTTTGCGATCGTTTGAGTTACGCGTATCGCCGCAGCAGATGCATTTCTCGCCCCTACGATGCCAACGATGTCTTGATTGAGGAGATGCTTATGTCCTTTGACCGCAATCACAGGCGGTGGATCTGCGATCATCGTCAAGGCCAACGGATAATCGGTCTCGCAGGCCGCGAGCAGTGATCCGCCAAAGGCTTCAATAGATTGCACCTCGATTTCGGCCTTGGATTTGGAGAAAACTTTGATGGGTTTCTTTCGTCCACCACGTCGCGCAAGTTCAGGGAGAGCTTCCAGGGCGGCACCCGCATTGCCAAAACGGTTGAGGAGTTGGAAAAAAGTGACTGGCCCGACATTCTCAGAACGAATTAGACGCAACCAGCATAATCTGGCTTCAGCTGAAAGTTCTTTCCGGTTTTTCATGGAGGTAAAATGACAGAAATATTGTAATCGCGTCAATTGAAAAAATTTTAATACAATACTCTTTTAAAGGGCTTGCCCTGCTCAGCTGTCCTGCAAAATTCGCCATGTTCAAATTTGAAACATTGATCGGGTTCTAAAAGCGAGGCGACATATCAAATATACCCAACCATGAAATTGTCCGTGCAGGTAAATCCTCCGGTGGTACCTCGAAAGGGGCTCGCACCGACGGGGTTGGATTGCTGCCCCTATCAGATATTCTGCCGCGCTTCGTGCCAGCGGTTAGCGGGACAACTAATTGATCGGTTGAGAGCGGTGAAGTCGATTCTTCATTGGAAGACCGGGGTCGCAGATTTTTTGTGCCTTGAAGGTGGAAAGAATAGTACCGGAAGAATGTCTCAGACTGGCGGACAATCGCAGCTTTTCGCTGAAGCACATTTCGTGAAAAATTACGGTCGACTGTAACTGAGAATCTCTTTAGTCGGTCAACTTGTTTCTGATATGGCTTCATAGGTGCAACTGGGTCTTGAGCGCTCTCGACAGGAATATCTCGTATATATGGTTTTTAATTATTATATTTCAACTTAAAGGTGCTTATTCTTTTTTCTTGCCGATACGGGGTTCGGTACCGTTCAACAGGCGCTTAATATTTTGATGGTGCCGTATGAAAATCAGGATGGCCATAAATCCGGCGAACTCGATGCGTTGTAAATCTCCAAAAAAGATATTTCCAATTGGTGACAATTCCATCAATACGTAGAGAAAGACTGGCGCAAGAGCCGCAGAAATTAACGCCGATAAGGAAGAATAGCGCAATGTAAATGCAACAAGCAGCCAGGTTATACCAACCGCTAATCCGGCTGGCCAGCTTATGGCAAACATGATGCCGATAAAGGTTGCAACACCCTTGCCACCCTTGAATTTGAGCCATACCGGAAAGAGATGTCCCAAGAAAGCACCTCCGCCCGCCAGGACTGCGTAGTCTTGTGTAAGATAAGCATATGCGAGAAGGACGACCAGGGCGCCTTTGCCGCCGTCCAATAGTAACGTCGCAAGGGCAAGGCCTTTGTTTCCGGTTCGGAGAACATTCGTCGCGCCAATATTACCAGAGCCAATTTTGCGGACATCTCCTAGGCCGGCAAGTTTCGTCAGGACCAGTCCAAAAGGGATAGAGCCGATAAAATATCCAACGATAGCTGCCGCAAGAAAGGGCCAGGTAAAGCTAAAATCTCCGAGAGGATCTGGCATAACAAGGGTCCTAAAGTTCAAAGACGACTGTGCCGTCGACAAATGTCTTCATTACGCGCCCTTGCAGCAGGTGACCGTCAAAAGCTGTGTTCTTGGATTTTGACTTTAGGGCATCGCCATCAACTTGCCACGGTTTTTCCGTATCGAACAAGATGACATCTGCAGCGGCTCCCTTTTTTAGCTGTCCAGCCTCCAACCCCAAAAGTTTAGCCGGGGCAACTGTCATTCTGTGCAACAGGGTTAAAAGATCAATATCCTTGTTATGATAAAGCCGTAAACTTACCGGTAACATTGTCTCCAGTCCGATGACACCCGGTTTCGCCTGGGCAAAAGGGACCCGCTTGCTATCGGCGCTTTGCGGCAAATGCTGTGAGGAGATAATATCTAGCGTTCCGTCTTTCAGCGCATCAATGACCGCTAATCTTTGTTCTTCCTCTCGCAGGGGCGGCGATACTCGGGCGAAAGTCCGGTATTCGCCGACTTCCAAATCATTTAAGGCATGGTAATGCGGTGCTGTACCCGCGGTTACGGGGAGCCCTTGGTCTTTTGCCCGTCGGATGGTATCAAGGGCGTCTTTGGTACTTAAATGTGCCGCATGCCAGCGGGCACCTGTCATTTCCACAAGCCGGATATCGCGTTCCACCAGAATAGCTTCTGCACAATTCGGAATAGATTTGAGGCCCATAAAAGTTGCTGTTCTGCCGCCGGTCATCACACCGCCTGAAGCCAAGGCCGGTTCTTCGGCATGGACAATAATCGGTAGGTCAAACATGCTGGCATAGGCCAAGGCCCGGCGCATCAGGTTGATGTTGCCAATGGCGAACTGACCGTCGCTGATTGCGACGACGCCGGCCTGGGCAAGAAGACCAAACTCTGCCATTTCGGTGCCGAGCAACCCTTTTGTAAGCGCCCCCGTGATACAGACATTTACGGCGCAGGTGTTTTTCGCCCGTCGGGAAATCATTTCAACTAATGACGGGTCGTCAATTACAGGTTCCGTAGCGGGAAAGGCGTTTATTGTCGTGACACCGCCCGCGGCGGCGGCCATACCGGCTGTTGCCATGGTTTCACGATGTTCCTTGCCGGGCTCGCAAAGATAGGCGTGGGCGTCCACCAGGCCAGGTGCCAGGCAGAAACCATGACAGTCCTCAATGGTCGCATATTCCGGCAACGCCTCGTTTTTGATATGAGATCCCCAATCAAGAATCTTTCCGTCCTGGATAAGCAATCCGCCCATCTCATCCGTCGAGGTTGCGGGATCCAGCAATCTGGCATTGACAAGAGCGTGAACAGGAGGCGTCATTTATTCAGTCCTCCGCGTCAGGAGATCGAGGCAGGCCATGCGAATGGCAACACCCATTTCTACTTGTTCTGAAATGGCACTGATATTCAGATCATCGGCAATTTCTGAATCGATTTCGACACCTCTGTTCATAGGACCGGGATGCATGATCAGCGCATCAGGTTTCGCGTGAGTAAGCTTGTCTTTATCCAAACCGAAGAAATGAAAATACTCTCGGACAGACGGCACGAATGATCCTTGCATGCGCTCGGTTTGCAGGCGCAGCATCATGACGATATCAGCGTCTTTTAATCCATCTGACATCTTGTGATAAACTTCAGTACCCATTTTTGTCGCATTTGAAGGCACCAGAGTTGTCGGGCCGACAACACGCACGCGCGCACCCATTATATTAAGCAACGCAATATTGGAACGGGCAACTCGGCTATGCTGGATATCCCCGCAAATAGCAACGATTAGCCCTTCCAGACGACCTTTACGGCGACGAATAGTCAAGGCGTCCAGCAATGCCTGGGTCGGATGCTCATGGCTACCGTCACCGCCATTAATAACCGCACAATCGACTTTCTGACTAAGCAGATGGGGTGCACCGGAGTCAGAATGGCGAATGACCAGAACGTCAGGATGCATGGCGTTCAGGGTCATGGCCGTATCGATCAGGGTTTCTCCTTTTTTAACGGAACTCGAGCCGACGGACATATTAATTACATCAGCACCAAGTCGTTTGCCTGCAAGCTCAAACGACGTTCTGGTGCGTGTCGAGTTTTCGTAAAAGAGATTGATTTGGGTTTTGCCGCTGAGAATAGACTGTTTTTTGTCAGCTGTTCTGGACAGGCTTGCGTAGGATTCTGCCAGATCTAACAACTGATTGATATCGCTGGCATTAAGGCGTGCAATATCAAGAAGATGCCGATGGGCAAATGGGATCGTGTTTACATTTGTCATTAAAAGGAAAGTGTATAGCGATGAAGGCGGCTTCGGGCAAGTACGGATACAAAAATTATCGCATCGCGTCGAGGGCGCCTTGTAAGATATAGGCCGCTGCCATTTTATCGACTACTTTTGCCCGCGCTGCGCGGGATGCATCCGCCTCCAACAATGTTCGTGTCACTGCAACGGTGGATAGGCGTTCGTCCCAAAAGCACATGGGGAAATCAAAGTATCCTTCCAAATTCTTTTGAAATTGGCGAATCGACTGGCAACGTGGGCCCTCACTTCCATCCATATTCAACGGCAAACCGATGACGAAACCACCAATTGCGTGTTCGTTGATGATAGTCGCAATTTGCGCCGCATCCTCTTTGAATTTGCGGCGCTTGATTGTAACCAACGGAGTGCCTACTTTTAGTCTGGGATCTGAAACCGCCAGCCCAATCGTTTTGGTTCCCGGGTCCATACCCAGCAGTTTTTTTTCCAGTGGAAGTAAATGTTTCAAATAGGTGGGGTTGCCGAGGAGCATTGCTTACGCTAATTTGCGGCCAATGTCGGTTTGGCGCCTGTTTTAAGTTGAACAAAAGTTCCGGGCCGACTTTCCGGATAAGCTTCTTTTATAGTAAAGGGTGACAGATGTCGCTTGATAAAGCCACTGTGGCGAAAGTTGCCAATTTGGCCCGCATAAAGGTCGAGGAGAAAGATCTCGACCATCTAGCGGACGAATTGAATAATATATTGGGCTGGATTGAACAGCTTGGTGAAGTCGAAACCGACAATGTTGAACCGATGACCTCGGTTGCGGACATGCAAATGCGCTGGCGTGCAGATCAGGTAACTGATGGCGGCTATGCAGACGACGTTGTTGCCAATGCGCCCTCGGGCGAAGACGGCTTTTTCTCTGTGCCCAAGGTAATTGAATAATGACTGATCTTACCAAACTGACCGTATCGGCAGCATTAGATGGCATGGCCGCGGGAGATTTCTCCTCTCGTGAATTGACCGCTGCGCACATCACAGCAATGGAAGCGTCAAATGTACTTAATGCCTTCATCACGAAAACGCCGGAAGTAGCGGTAGAGGCCGCAACAGCGTCTGATGCCAGGCGGGCAAAAGGGGAGGCCGGACTTATGGACGGTATTCCCATTGCGATGAAAGACCTTTTTTGTACTAAAGGTGTGCAGACCACGGCGGCGTCCCATATTCTGGACGGTTTTACGCCTAAATATGAATCAACAGTATCCGGCAATCTGTGGGCCGAAGGTGCGGTGATGCTGGGCAAAGCTAATCTTGATGAATTCGCAATGGGGTCGTCGAATGAAACAAGTTTCTACGGTAACGTGATCAACCCCTGGCGACGGACGGGCGATGACCATCCAATGGTACCAGGTGGTTCTTCCGGCGGATCAGCGAGTTCTGTCGCATCGTTTAGCGCAATGGCGGCAACCGGAACCGATACGGGAGGATCCATTCGGCAGCCGGCATCTTTCGTTGGTATCGTGGGGATGAAACCAACTTATGGTCGTTGTTCCCGTTGGGGCGTTGTTGCTTTCGCCTCAAGTCTCGATCAGGCTGGGCCGATGACACGGTCGGTTAGGGATTCTGCGATTATGCTGGAAGCCATGGCCGGCTTTGATCCGAAAGACAGCACAAGTGTTGATATGCCCGTGCCAGATTTCCAATCTGCCTTGAGCGGTGATATCCGCGGTTTACGCATTGGTATTCCAAAAGAATATCAGCTGGACGGGATGAACCCCGAGATCCAAGCCCTTTGGGATCAGGGTATCGACTGGATGAAGGCAGCAGGCGCTGAAATCGTTAATATCAGTTTACCGAATACGAAATATGCTCTGCCAGCCTATTATATTATTGCGCCGGCCGAGGCCTCGAGCAATTTGGCCCGTTATGATGGAGTCCGGTTTGGATTGCGGGTCGAGGGCGAGGATCTAAATGATATGTATGCCAGTACCCGGGCCGAAGGCTTTGGTGATGAGGTAAAACGCCGTTTGTTGATCGGTACATACGCTTTGTCGGCGGGTTATTATGATGCCTACTATCTGAAGGCACAAAAGGTTCGCACGCGGATTGCCGATGACTTCAAGCAGGCCTTTCAGAATATTGATGCGATTTTGACGCCGACAACACCGTCAGCGGCGTTCGGATTTGGTGAGAAAAGTGATGATCCGTTGGCAATGTATCTAAATGACGTGTTCACAGTACCAGCAAGTCTAGCTGGACTTCCGGGCATTTCCGTGCCGGCAGGATTGTCGGCTGACGGATTACCACTCGGATTGCAGGTACTTGCGAAACCATTTGATGAGGAAACTCTGTTTAAGGTAGCCGGCGTCTTGGAGACGGCTGCAGAATTTACGGCCACGCCAGATGACTGGTGGAGGGGGTAATATGGGATTGATTATACAGGGTGCCACCGGAGATTGGGAGGTCGTAATCGGCCTTGAAATCCATGCGCAGGTGACGTCAAATTCGAAGCTATTTTCAGGGTCCGATACGACCTATGGAGCAGAACCAAACACACAAGTATCATTTGTTGATGCGGCTATGCCCGGCATGTTGCCTGTCATTAACGAAATGGCAGTAGAACAGGCAGTTCGCACCGGTCTCGGTCTGAATGCAAAAATTAACAAGTTCTCGATTTTTGACCGGAAGAATTATTTTTATGCAGATTTGCCTCAGGGCTATCAGATCAGCCAATATTTGCAGCCGGTGGTTGGTGAAGGAAAAATTACCATTGATGTGAAAGGCGAAGAAAGCCGTGAAATCGGCATTACACGCCTTCATCTGGAGCAGGACGCTGGCAAGAGCCTCCATGACCAACATCCTAGCCAGACCTTCGTCGATCTTAATCGCTCTGGTGTTGCGCTGATGGAAATCGTTTCTGAACCAGATATGCGGTCACCGGAAGAGGCCGCCGCCTATGTGAAAAAAATCCGGAGTATCGTCCGCTATCTTGGTACTTGCGACGGGAATATGGATGAAGGCTCCATGCGTGCTGACGTAAACGTTTCCGTACGTCGTCCAGGCGACGAATTCGGGATACGCTGTGAAATGAAAAATATCAACTCGGTACGGTTTATGCAGCAGGCTATTGTCTATGAGGCAAATCGTCAGGTGGATATTTTGGAAGCTGGGGGCAGTGTCGATCAGGAAACCAGACTTTACGATCCTGTAAAAGGGGAAACACGGTCCATGCGGTCCAAAGAAGAAGCCCATGATTATCGCTACTTCCCGGATCCGGATTTGTTGCCACTGGAATTTGATGATGCATTTATTGAGAAAATTAAGTCGACACTTCCTGAATTGCCAGATCAAAAAAAATCAAGATTTGTCAATGAACTGGGGCTATCTCCGTATGATGCCGGTGTCTTGGTTTCGGAAAAAGAAGTTGCCGATTTTTTTGAATTAGTGGCTGAAGGCCGGGATGCCAAACTTGCTGCGAACTGGGTTATCGGTGAGCTGTTTGGCAACCTGAACAGAACCGGTAAGAATCTGGCTGAAAGTCCTGTATCTGCCCTGGCTCTTGGCGCGCTGATTGATCTTATTTCTGACGGCACGATTTCAAATAGAATTGCCAAAGAAGTCTTTGAAGAAATGTTTGATACCGGTAAGGCGGCCGGAGATATTGTTGAGGAAAAGGGGCTGAAACAGGTCTCTGATACTGGTGCAATTGAAGCGGCCATTGATACTGTCATTTCTGCGAATCCGGATAAAGTCGCTGAGTATAAAGGTGGCAAGGACAAGTTATTCGGCTTTTTCATGGGGCAGGTGATGAAGGCGACACAGGGTAAAGCAAACCCTGGTGTTGTTACGGAAATTCTAAAACCTAAACTGGACGCATAGAAACAAAGCATACGGCGCGTAAAGTCTCGCCGTATGCTTTTGCAATTTGGTTCAGTGTATCCCTAGGTGGTGGTGGTGCAGGTCTTCAATACACTTGATAAAAGTCGCGTGGACCGCCTTTGATTTTTTGACGAGGACACCGTGATGATTGGTGACCACCCAGGCCCAGCTACTATTCTCTATATCTTTATGTTCGATCACCAGTTTGGCATCGTAGTGACGGGCGTTTCGAACACATTCTTCAAAACTACTATGGATATGTTCAGACGTTTTGATCACTTCCTTGCGATGGTTGCTGATATGCCATACCCAATGGACCCTTGTTGTATCGCTGGTTGCCGTCACTTTCCTGATATGTAGCGTATGTCCAGCGTGATCAGCCTGATGGTAATGATGGGGAACCAGCATAGTGTGGTCGTGCGAAACTGAATGATGGTCGACATCTTGTACACATTTAATAAAAGTCGCGTGGATCGTCGTTGATTTTTTGACGAGGGTGCCGTGATGGTCGGTTATCACCCAAGCCCAGCTGGTTTTTTCAATGTCTTTATGTTCGATAATCAGTTTCGTATCATAATGCCGGGCGTCTCTCACACATTCTTCAAAGCTACGGTGAATATGTTCGGACGTTTTAATGACAGTTTTTCTGTGATCAGTAATATGCCATACCCAATGGGTTTTAGTTGTATCGCTGGTTGCGAGTATTTTCTTGAAATGGAGGATATGACCGGCGTGGTGCACGTCATGATCGTGAGCGTAATGATATGGTAAAATCACCTGATGGTTATACTGTGTCGAAGGATGAGCCACTGACGCGTGATGCTGCGGATGATGGCTGTAATGGTGCGGATGTTGAGAGTGATAATATGGATGATGTGCATATAAAAGATGCGGGTGTTGGTTTTCAGCATGCACCTGATGCGCCAGCGGATGACGCGAGTGGGCTGAGGCATCCGTCTGTCCATAGTTATAATGAACAATATAATGATAGTGGTAATGGTAGGTGGCCGGATGCGTCGTGTTTTCGGTGTGGTAGGCATGTGGGTACTGCATGTTTTCTCCATATCAATAGAAAGAAATTGAGGATGTCTAACTGGCAATACCCTTTAGACGCAACCACTAGCCATTTGTGAGTAAGCACATTGATTTAAAAAAATTCCATTATGGGCCCCTCCGGAAACAGAGATTATTTTCGACGATCGCACAGGCAGCAATTACATAAAAATTATTTCCAGCCGATAGGGCTCGACCTGCGTAATCTGGATAACCTCCATATCCTGATAACTTGGTGTCGATTTGCGGTACGAGACGCCCCAGGCCGTGACATCGATACGGCAAATCATGCCATCATATTTCAAGGCAACTTGATGCCCGGATGCCGGTCCGGAACAGCGGCAGCGGTGATACTTAAACGGCTCGAGAAATTCGGGCGGCGGGGATTGCCAAATTAGATTTTCATCGCCGAGGTCCTGGAATTCAAGATGCTTTTCTGTAATCGTGCTTATTAAGGCGATTTGAGTTTCCAAAGGCATTGGTCCTTCCTCTTCTTGTCCCCGTCAGACGCGTTCCAAGACCAGATTGTGAGAAAAGGTATTACCGAATTTTCTTAAATACTGGATCTGTTTCTGATAGAATTCAAAGATGAATTGGAATGATGCAGGACTGATCCTCACAGCCGTAAAACATGGGGAGACAAGTATGATCATTCATGCGCTTACCCGTGATAAAGGGCGGTATGCTGGCCTCGTGCGTGGCGGTGCTGGTCGGCGTCTGCGCGGAGTTTTGCAACCGGGAAATGAAGTCGATTTATCTTGGCGAGGGCGGCTCGCAGAACAATTGGGAACTTTTACCGTCGAGGCCAGAAAGGCACATGCCAGTAATCTGTTTGATGCCCCAATTGCCTTGGCGGCAAGTAGCTCGGCACTGGCTTTGCTTGACATAGCCCTGCCGGAACGCGAACCCCATCCGGCGCTCTATGATGCCAGTCTGCTCTTGTTAAATTCAATGGAGCAGAATAACGATGTCTGGCCCACCCTATTTGTCAAATGGGAACTCGGCCTGCTGGGTGAAATTGGCTATGGTCTCGATTTAAACTCCTGCGCAGCGACGGGAAGCACCGAAGATCTCGTCTATGTTTCTCCAAAATCTGGTAAGGCTGTCAGCAAAACGGCTGGACAGCCCTATCATGACAGATTGCTGCATCTTCCCGTATTTCTGCGATCCCGGTCTGTTGATTTGACGTTATCAGTCGCGGCGCAAAAATCAGAAATATTGAAGGGGCTGACACTCACTGGCTATTTTATTGAAAAAGCTATTTTGGAGCATCGGCCAAATGTTCACCTCGCCGCCCGGGAGCGGTTTCTCACTATCCTTGAAAAGAGCTTTTTCGGGCCGGAATAGGGCCATTTTTTTGAAAATCGAAGAAGCTGGATAAGGAGATTGATAATCTTCAAATTTTTCCCTCCTCATTCATGAATCTGGTGCTATATAGAAGGCATGAGTGACCATTCCCCTGTAAAACCCGGTGAGATCGTTCCGACCTCACTGAAGGACGCCATAAGCGAGCGCTACCTTGCCTATGCGATGTCAACTATCATGTCCCGTTCGTTACCTGATGTTCGGGATGGTTTGAAGCCGGTTCACCGGCGTCTGCTATTCGCCATGAGGCAGCTAAAGCTGGATCCGAATTCCGGTTTTAAAAAATGTGCGCGTGTGGTGGGCGACGTTATTGGTAAATATCATCCCCATGGGGATCAGTCCGTTTATGATGCGCTGGTTCGCCTGGCACAGGATTTTGCCCAGCGATATACTTTGGTCGAAGGCCAGGGGAATTTCGGAAATATCGATGGCGATAATGCGGCCGCCATGCGGTATACAGAAGCGAGGCTGACGGTTGTTGCAGAATTGCTGCTTCGGGATATTGATCAGGATACGGTCGATTTTCGTCCAACTTATGATGGAGAGGATCATGAACCGGTGGTTCTTCCCTCAGCCTTTCCAAATTTGTTGGCAAATGGCTCAGCCGGTATTGCCGTTGGAATGGCGACCTCTATCCCGCCGCACAATGCAGTAGAGATTACCAGCGCCTTGTTGCATCTTATCAAATTTCCCAATGCTGGGATTGATAAATTGATGGAATTCGTTCCGGGCCCGGATTTTCCGACAGGCGGGGAGCTTGTCGAGAAACCGGAGAATATTCGTGAAGCCTATTTGACAGGTCGCGGTGGTTTTCGGCAACGGGCAACATGGGAAATAGAAGATACGGGTCGTGGCACGTACCAGATTGTCGTGACGGAAATTCCTTATCAGGTGCAAAAAAGCAAGCTGATTGAGCGGATTGCTGAGCTAATCCAAACGAAAAAACTACCGTTTCTGGCGGATGTGCGGGATGAATCTGCGGAAGATATAAGATTGGTTCTGGAACCACGGAGTAAAAATGTCGACGCAGAGATGTTGATGCAGGGGCTCTTCCGGCTAACAGATCTGGAAAACCGTTTTTCGCTGAATATGAATGTTCTTGACGCTAGTCAAACTCCTCGTGTCATGGCGTTACGCGATGTGCTGCAGGCTTTTCTGGATCATCGGTTTGAGGTTCTGGTTCGTCGCTCCAATCACCGTTTGGGAAAAATTGAGGCGCGGCTCGAAGTCCTGGAGGGGTATCTGATCGTCTTTTTGAATCTGGACGAAGTGATCCGGATAATCCGTGAGGACGATCACCCCAAGCAAAGCCTGATCGATACCTTTATCCTGACGGATAATCAGGCCGAAGCCATTTTAAACATGCGCTTGCGGTCATTGCGCCGGTTGGAGGAAATGGAACTGCGGCGTGAGCATGATAAGTTAAGTCTTGAAAAATCGGAACTCGAAGCCTTGCTCGGAAGCGAAGATCTTCAACGCACCGCGATTTCTGACGAATTGAAAGAGCTTAAAAAGACCCTATTGGGGATTCCCGAAATTTCAGATCGGCGCACACGTATTGGCGAAGCTGTCGAAATGCCGGAAATTCCGCTGGAAGCAATGATCGAAAAAGAAGCCATTACCGTTATTTGCTCGGAAAAAGGCTGGATCCGGGCCATCAAAGGGCACGTGGAACAAGGCGGGAGCGAAAAATACAAGGATGGGGACAAGGAACGTTTCTGGATTACGACGGAAACCACCGACAAGCTTGTTTTATTCGCTACAAACGGCCGTTTTTATACAATCGGTTGTGATAAGCTCCCGCGAGGTCGCGGACATGGTGAACCAGTCCGGTTAATGATTGATCTGGGCAATGACCAGGATATTGTGGCTCTCTTTGTCCATAAACCAAACAGAAAGTTGCTCGTCGCCTCTAACGATGGTCGTGGCTTCATAGTCGATGAAAATGGTGTGATTGCGCAAACTCGAAACGGCAAACAGACTTTGAACGTCTCCGGTGATAATGAAGCTGCTTTCTGTACCGAAGTCTTAGGTGATTCTGTCGCCGTAATTGGTGAAAACCGTAAATTGAATTGCTTTGCGATTGAAGAACTGGGAGAAATGACCCGGGGGCGCGGCGTTACATTGCAACGCTATAAAGATGGGGGTCTATCTGATATCAAGACGTTTAATAAGACGGATGGTTTGACTTGGAAATCCGGTGAACGAACTCGAACAGAACAGGATTTAACGGGTTGGTATACGCGGCGGGGCAATGCCGGAAGATTAGCGCCTAGAGGATTTAACAAGAACAATCGATTTTCATAAAAGGATATATTCGTGACGGTTTATGGATCATTTTGCGAAACGGTTTCAAAGTATCCTGAGAATATATTTTTATGTGTGCCCGCGTATAAAAACCGTGCTTATTATCCGAATGGAATGGAGATTTCTTACGAAGCTGCATCTGTCGAAGTTGAGCGCCTCAAAGAAATTTATCACCGGGCCGGGTATGGTCCCGGCCATCGCATTGCATATTTGTTGGAGAACCGCCCGGAATATCTGCTGCATTTTCTTGCTGTTAATGCATTGGGCGTTTCCGTCGTTCCCATAAACCCTGACTATCTGCACGATGAAATGCTGTATCAGATGGATCACTCTGAAGCGGATTTGATTGTTACCATTGTCTCGCGATCTGATGACTTGAACGCCGTGGCGAACGAAAGTGTAAAAATACCGCCGCGGGTTATCTTTGAGAACTTTCCCGATTTGTTGCCGGCACCGCAAACCGTCGCCGAAGACAAAAACCCGGATTTGCTGAGCGAAGCAAGTCTTCTATATACCTCTGGCACAACCGGCCGGCCAAAAGCCTGTATTCTGACCAACGAATATTATCTGGAAGCTGGCAGGACCTATTTGGAAGTAGGAGGATTGGCGGCGATCCGCAAAGGTGAAGAACGGCTTTACAATCCACTTCCGCTTTTTCATATAAATGCGGGTGTGGTGTCATTTGTCTGCATGTTGTTATCCGGGGGATGCCTGGTTATTCCAGATCGCTTTCACCCGTCGACCTGGTGGCAAGAACTGGTGCAAACACGGGCGACAATAGTTCATTATCTGGGTGTGGTGCCCCCTATGTTGTTAAACCAGTCCGTAAGTGAATTTGAAACAAGCCATTCCGTTCGGTTCGGCCTGGGCGCTGGCGTTGAACCGGAATTACACGGCGTGTTCGAAGAACGTTATGGTTTTCCGCTTATTGAAGTATGGGGGATGACAGAAACAGGCCGAGTATTCGTTAATCGGCATGAACCTCGCGAAATTCACACACGGGCTTTTGGACGACCGGAAGACGATATGATCGCCCGCGTAGTAGGTGAACATGATGAGGATGTTGAAGTCGGACAAGAAGGAGAGATGTTGGTCAGCTGCCGTGGTGCCGCGCCGCGTCGGGGTTTTTTTGCCGGCTACCTGAAAAATGATGCTGCGACCGAAGAGGCTTGGAAAGGGGGCTGGTTCCATACGGGAGACACTGTGCGTCAGGATGAAACCGGGATGCTCTATTTTGTTGATCGAAAGAAAAACATCATTCGTCGTTCTGGCGAAAATATCGCGGCGGCGGAAGTGGAAGCTGTCTTGCAAAGCCATGATAATGTGGCACAAGTCGCTGTTATTGCCGTGAAAGATGAAATTCGTGAGGAAGAAGTCATGGCGTGCGTCGTGATCAAGGGGACAACGCTGCCTTCCGAAGATCTGGCCACCAGCCTGTTTGAATTCGCCAGAGGGAAACTTGCTTATTACAAACCGCCGGGCTGGATTCTGTTTGTCGAGAATTTGCCGACCACCGGAACACAGAAAATTCAGAAAACTCAGATTTTCAAGACGGGGACTAATCCGCTTGATCAACCAGGCATCTTCGATTTCCGTAAAAAGAAAAAGAAAGTCATCAAATAAATACTACTTTTGTTAGTATAATTTTGTTGTATTTACTCGTCTAGTCCAATAGATAGAGCCGGTTGTCGCGTTGACGGCAACAGTCTTTTGAAAGGAATTAGAATGTCATCTGTAACAAACTCCGCAATTCTTGTGGATGCATTGTGGACGCGAGATGAAAAATCTTCCAAAGCGATGCAGGCTTTTAGAATTGGTGTCTTGGCCTTTGTCGGCAGTCTCCTTGTCGCCGCATCGGCTCAACTTACCGTGCCCCTATGGCCTGTCCCCATGACCATGCAGACATTTGCGGTTGTCCTGATCGGCGCAGCTTTTGGTTGGCGTCTGGGTGGCGCAACCTTGGCACTTTATCTGGCTGAAGGAGCTGCAGGCCTACCGGTGTTTGCCGGGGGCGCCGGTAGTGCCGCGCAACTTGTCGGCCCAACAGCCGGATATCTGTTTGCCTTTGTCGCGGCTGCTGCGGTCGTTGGCTGGTTTGTGGAAAAAGGGTGGGGGAAATCAATATTCCTGACGGCCCTTGCCATGTGCCTGGGTACAGTCGTTATTTTCGCAGGTGGTATCGCCTGGCTATCAACTTTTACCGGTTTTGAACGGGCCATCGAAGTCGGAATGGTTCCTTTCCTTCCGGGCGCAGTTCTTAAAATTGCACTTGCTGTGGCGGTTTTACCGATTGCCTGGAAACTGATTGATTTGTTTCGGCGTTAGTCAGGATGGATCTAAATGAAGCCGCGGGGAAACTCGCGGCTTTTTTAGTATCGAGAGCCTAAGAATGTTTCGGGTAACCAGGTCGCAAGCGCCGGAAACGCGGCGAGAATTGCGAGCGCCGATAACTGAATCAGGACAAAAGGGAAAACGCCTTTATAAATCATCCCCGTCGTAATTTCCGGGGGCGCAACGCGTCTTAAATAGAAGAGAGCGAAGCCAAAGGGAGGCGTTAAAAAGGACGTTTGCAAATTCATTGCAATCAGGACCCCTAACCAAACGGGATTTACATCCATCAATAGGAGGACGGGCGCGACAATCGGAACTACGACGAAGGTGATTTCGACAAAATCCAGGAAAAAGCCAAGAACAAATATGACCAGCATAACGACAAATAAAGCACCATATTTTCCGCCCGGAAGGTCTTTCAGTGCCTCGTAGACAATATCGTCACCACCAAGTCCACGAAAAACAAGACTGAATAGAGTTGCGCCAATAAGAATTACGAACACCATGGACGACATCTGCATTGTTAATTGGCAAACCTCTTTCAGAATCCCCGAATTAAGCAGCCTGAACAAGCTGTTACCAATTCCGGTAATCAGGATCGCAATCAGGGGAACCGCCAGCGATAATCCGAGGAGCGTTTCGCCGGATATTCCTGCTGGATCGATACGCAAATCCAGAGAATGCGCGACGAATAGCAAAATTGGAAATGAGACAGCCGACATATAAATCCATATCGCGGGCTTTTCTCTGTCTGCTATCCCGGCAAGTAAAATAGCACCAACACCACCGACAGACGCGGCCTCTGTTGGCGTTGCGATCCCCATCAAGATTGATCCGAGTACGGCCAACATCAACGCAACCGGGGCAAGTAGGGCGCCGAGTAACTTTGCGATAAACCGGATATCTCTGGAAGCGGTGGGGGGAAGGGCAGGTGAACTATCCGGCTTGAATATGGCAATGGAAACTTGGTACAGCATGTATAAACCGACGAGTAATAGGCCGGGAATGAGGGCACCTGCAAATAAATCTCCAACGGATACCGGTTCGGGAGACCAGTTGCCGATTAGGCTTTGCGAAGATATATAGGCGTTGGAAATCTGCTCGCCAAGGATAATCAGGACAATTGAGGGAGGGATAATCTGACCCAACGTCCCGGACGCACAAATAGCGCCAGCGGCAAGTTTTGGATCATATCCGTGTTTGAGCATTGTTGGTAGAGCCATTAGTCCCATGGTAACGACAGCGGCGCCGACAATGCCAGTGGACGCGGCCAGCAACGCGCCGACAATAAAGACAGAAATCCCCAATCCACCCCGCAACTGTCCAAACAGCATTCCCATATTTTCCAACAGGCTTGCCGCAACACGTGAACGCTCGAGCATCAATCCCATAAAAATAAACAGGGGAACAGCAATCAGGACTTCATTCCAGATTGCTGTGCCGAAAATCCGGGAAGGGATGGCGCCCATCAGGCTGATTTCGAAGGCGCCGGTAAGCGATGCTATCGCGGCGACAAATAGGGCAGATCCTGCAAGCGTAAATGCGACAGGAAATCCGGCGAGAAGGCTAATAATAGCCAGCAGAAACAGTCCAATGGCGAAATATTCGGGTAACGCCATGCCTAGAGTTCCGTCTGCATTTCATTGGATGGCATAGCTTCAAAGTCGTGCAAAACTAGGATGGCATGCAGGATCGTAGATATTCCCTGCAGGATCATCATGCCGCAAAACACAACAATCAGGGACTTTAACAAATAGACATAAGGCAGCCCGGCGCTTTCAATGGAGCTTTCCAGGATGTGCCAGGACCCGGAGACATAAGTCCAACTGGCCAAAAGAATTATAATGCTGACGGGAATAAGCAGAAAAAGACTTCCCAACAGATCTATGAGTGCCCGTTGTTTTGGGCCGGCTTTGGCATAAAAAATATCTACTCGCACATGCCCCCCTTTTTGCAGGGTATAGGCGGCTCCGAGCATAAACAGAAGGCCGTGACTATAAATGACTGTTTCCTGAAAGGCGATGGAACCTAAGCCGAAGACGTACCGGCCCAGGACGATAGAAAATTGGGCCAAGACCATGAACAGAGCGAGCCAGGACACATAACGGCCCACAAATTTGCTGAAGGAATCGAGTGATTGCGCAATTGACGACAGAATGTTCATTGTCGGTTCTCCGTGATTATGAGCAGTCGTTGCAAAATGCGCCTGTCAAAGATTTATACGGGACCCGGATTTAATAAGCAACTTGGCCATTGCGGAGAAAAACGCAATCCTTGTGACGGATTTATAGATGACTTGAATCAGTGGCCTTGCGGAAGCAATTACCCTCACAATTGATAGGTCAATAGCTATGACGTTTTTTTCGATTAAATGAAAAGCTTGTTGTCGTCAGGCTGCATTTCGATTAAATGCATCGAATTATTTGCATGATACCTGTTAATTTACAAATAGTTACAATATTTTTTTAAAGTATATCGGGTAAAATAGTATTTAACATTACTATTTTCGAATGTGAAAATTTGCCTTGTATTTGAGTCATCTTCCTGCAAAATGCGGGCGACAGGGAGAACTCGCGGAATTTTTACTGGTTAAAAAACCAGAAATAGCGACGCTAATAAACAATTCGCATCGAAATTTATCGCGACAACTCTGTTCTGTGAAAATGATATTGAAAGGGTGAGCCTTTTTGCCCTTTGTTTTAAACGGGAGAAATATCTTATGGAACGACGCAAGTTTTTGACGGGCGCTGCGATTGCAGGTGCCGGTGCTGCCGCAATACCGTTTGCTGCACCAGCAATCGCCCAGGAACGCAAGGAGATGACAATTGTCTCCACATGGCCACGGGACTTTCCAGGACTTGGCATTAGTGCGCAGCGCTTAGCTGCCCGGATTACCGAACTCAGTGAAGGTCGGCTGACAACGAAATATTTTGCAGCTGGCGAACGCGTCGGTGCATTTGACTCATTTGACGAAGTTGCGTCAGGAAACGCGCAAGCGTACATCGCGGCTGACTACTATTGGAAGGGCAAGCATCCTGGCTTTGCGTACTTCACGTCCGTGCCGCTTGGCATGACAACTACAGAGTGGAATGCCTGGATTAAATTCGCTGGCGGTCAGGCTCTATGGGACGAAATGTCTGGTGAGTACGGCTTGAAAGCATTGGCTTGTGGCGCGACTGGTACCCAGATGGGCGGTTGGTTCAACAAGGAAGTGAATTCTGCTGAAGACCTTAAGGGTCTTAAAATGCGTATTCCAGGCCTTGGCGGCGATGTTATGGCTAAATTGGGCGCATCACCTGTGTCTCTTCCCGGTGGTCAGATTTATGAAAACCTTGTTTCCGGCGCGATCGATGCAACGGAATGGGTGGGTCCGTATAACGACTATTTCATGAAATTCTATGAAGCTGCGAAATACTACTACTACCCAGGTATGCATGAGCCAGGCGGAGGATTGGCGTTCGGCATGAATAAATCTTGGTGGGAAAGCCTCTCCAAATGGGAACAAGCTGTTATCACAGCTGCTTGTATGGAAGAACATGCAGGTCAGTATGAAGAAGCTACGGCCCTTAACGGAACGTACCTGAACAAAATGGTAACGGAAAATGGCGTTATTCTGAAAGAGTTTAACGACGATATCTATGACAGCTTCGCAGAAGCCGCTCTTGAAGTTTTTGAAGAAACGCGTGATCACAGTCCGCTTGCGGCAAAGATCAACGATGCTTTCCAGAAGAACCTTCGGGAAATCGGTGGCTGGACGAGAATTGCCGAAGTGGCCTTCTCGAACCAACGTAACCGTGTTTTAGGCTTAGATGGCTAAAATCGTTATTTAGAAGATAGGGGCGGGATCAACATCTCGCCCCTTCCTCTTTGGGAGACGCAGATGACAGTGGCAGAAGATGTATATGCATCTGGCCGCGGACTACAATTAACAGTCCGCATATTCGGGTGGTTCATGCTTGTTGCTGTTCCCCTGTACTTTTTTAATAATTTTCTCACATTTGTTTTAGGCTGGCCGGGCGTTGGCGTGATCTTCAAATCAGATGTTGGCAGTGCAAATTCGTGGATACAGTTATTTCTGTATATTGCCGGCCTCGTCTTCGCGATCGTGTATGTCATGCGCACCTCGGAGCGTCATCTAAGAGATGAAGCCAAAGCAATTACCAGGTTTAATACTTTCCTTGTGCGCGCCGCCTTTTGGGCCGTACTATTCGTTGGTCTTGCCGATATGGCAATTTCGTTCCTCCGCGTTGAAGGAATATTATCCTCCGTGGTAGGGGACCAACTCGCTTCGGATCTGGGTCGCCCGCAATTCCGTGGTACAATGGTTCATATTCCGTTGATGGTCGTGAGCATTCTTCTAGCCTTGCGTACCAAAACACTCGGTTTTCAATGGTTGGCTCTTCTGGTGGTGTTTGCCGAACTTACGATCGTTATCACCCGCTTTATTTTTTCCTATGAACAGTCATTTATGGGGGATCTGGTTCGGTTTTGGTATGCCGCTTTGTTCCTGTTTGCCAGTGCTTTTACTTTGGTGGAAGAAGGCCATGTTCGGGTTGATGTTTTCTATGCCGGCTTCAAGACAAAAACCAAAGGCTTCATTAATGCCATCGGAACCCTGTTCCTTGGGATTACGCTGTGCTGGACGATTTTGCTGGTTGGCATGGGGAATAAAGCAGCAATTATTTATAGCCCGTTGTCAAATTTTGAAGTCACGCAGTCGGGCTTCGGACTTTATGTTAAATATCTTATGGCCGGCTTCCTCGCGGTTTTTGCAGTGACCATGCTTATCCAGTTTGTCAGTTATCTGATGGAAGCCGTGGCTGATTATAAAGAACAACCGGGTCACGAGGATCATGAACCCCCCGTTACGGCAGGTTAGAGCAAAACTATGGAACTCTTTTTTCTCGCACTTCTCATTCTATTGATGGCTCTTGCTCTGGGCTCGGGGTATCCGGTTGCTTTCGCCTTGCCGGGCTCTGCAATTGTAACCGTCGCCCTGGCTGCGCTTTTCGGGTTTGTATTCGAAAGCAATCCTGATGCCTATTTTCATCAAGGGGGACCATGGCAATGGTTAAGTGCCGGTGTCACCAACCTGAGGAGTGTCTATTGGGAGGTTGAGCGCGACACGCTCATCGCTATTCCGCTCTTTATTTTCATGGGCATTATGCTCCAGCGTTCAAAAATTGCCGAAGATTTGCTGGTAACAATGGCGCAATTGTTTGGGCCGGTACCAGGTGGATTGGGTATTTCCGTGGTATTTGTGGGTGCCTTGCTTGCAGCAACCACCGGGATTGTCGGCGCAACCGTTGTCGCCATGGGACTGATTTCATTACCGGCAATGCTGCGCAACAATTATTCTCGACCACTGGCAACCGGAACTATTGCTGCGTCAGGGACTCTGGGCCAGATTATTCCGCCCTCAATTGTTTTGATTATTCTTGCGGATCAGCTGGCGAGCGCTACAGATCAGGCAGGGACTGCACGCAAAGCATTGCACAAGGCCGCGACTGGTGAGTTAACCATGCCGTCGTCTTTTGACGTAGTCTCGACAAGTGCCGGTGAAATGTTCCTGGGGGCCTTTATTCCCGGTTTGTTGCTTGTTGCGATCTACATGATTTTTATTCTAGGTTACGCGTTTCTCCGTCCGAAAGCTGCCCCGGCTGTGCGCTATGGCGGAAGCTTCGATCGCGCATTCTTCGGTAAATTGTTTATGGCACTTTTCCCGCCACTGGGACTTATATTCCTGGTATTGGGGTCGATCATCGCCGGTGTTGCGACGGTTAACCAAGCAGGGTCTATCGGCGCGGTCGGCGCCATCCTGATGGCAGGGTATCGTTTGAAAGAAGGCGAAAGAGGCGCCTATGCGCCGGTCATACTCGGGCTGTTGTCTCTCGCGGGTATCCTTGTCGTTCTGGCCTTTTTCGATACGAACATTAAATCCATTTCGGACACCCATAGTGCTATTGGTGTCACCCTCGGGTTAATCGCCACGGCGGGGCTGATTGTCTCCATCATCTGGAGCAGTTTGCGCGCTTACAAAATTGATAATACGCTTCAGGAAGTAATGATTGAAACCGCTAAGACCACGTCTTTGGTCTTTATCATTCTATTGGGCGCAGCTATGTTGACGGCGGCTTTCCGGGCGTTTGGCGGTGAAGAACTCGTTCGCGATTTCCTGAACAGCATGCCAGGCGGATTCTGGTCAAAATTTGTCATCGTTATGGCGGTGATCTTTGTTCTCGGCTTCTTCCTTGATTTTATCGAAATCGCTGTTGTCGTGGTTCCTATTGTGGCGCCAATTTTGCTTGCAGACCCTTCAGCGAATATTACTGCTGTCTGGCTCGGTGTAATGATCGGATTGAATATCCAGACATCCTTCCTCACGCCGCCATTTGGTTTCGCGTTGTTTTATTTGCGAGGTGTCGCCCCGCCAATTGTCAAGACAATTGAGATGTACAAAGGTGTTATCGCCTTTATAACCTTGCAGCTGATTGCCCTCGTTGTAGTGGGCCTTTATCCGCAATTGGTCAACTATCTGCCTAATCGGACCTCCTTAACAGCAGAAACCGCACCGCCACCGCGTAACCCACGGCTGGAATATTGCGTTGAAAAATATATCGCGGATCAGTTCAATGCGACTGAGGCAGAGTTTGCCAGCACTCTGGCTGCGGTTCGTGGCCTTAATCTGGATTACTTGCCGAAACGTACCGCTTCTGCTTTGTCGAAAAGCTTTGACGCGGCGGAAAGCGCGCCTGGCTTGCTGAAACAGGCCTTTGAAGCGGAAGGAATTGTCGAGCAGAAGAAAAACGGATTTGTTCCAATGCAAAGGATTGTCAGAAGGCTCGAGAATGATGTTCGCAAAATTGAAGCGAAAATTGAAGAGAACGACACGTTGGTTAGCCGTATGCGTAGCGAAGACCAGGCCGTTCAAAAGAAGAAGCTTGAAGACTACATTCTGGAGCTGAAAGCGGAGCGAGATGCACTTATCGCCGAAATTCCTGCTGAATGGGATGGCGTTTACGAGGATTTCAGAAAAACGTTGAAAGATGAATCAACCTTAAGACTGCAATTCCGTCGCGCATCTGACAGTGGTTATTCGACCGTGAAAGATTTCATGACCGTCTTGCGGAGTAACGCCGCCTTCGCCGGGTTGCAGGCAGACTTGATGAAGCTGAAGGAAGAGCTGCTTGTGAAGGCGCCAGCGGATTTGGTTCCAGAGGTAGAAGCCCTGACGAAGCGGTTTAACGATGTTGCTGGAGCGGATGAAATCCGTTCAGGCCTCTCGAAAGTCCGCCGGCCGCTTAAGGCAAAAACACCTAAATTGGACAAAGCCATGAAGGAGATGGATAAAGTCGTTAAAAAATACGACGCCCAGCTCGCGTGGCGGGAAAAGGCAGGGGTTAATTTGCTGAGCGGCCTCGAAACCTATGCAGAGCAGATGCTCGGTACAATTGGTGTCCGGCTGCAAACAAAAATGACCAAGGAACAGGCTCTGTACGTTGCCGGTTGCCGTTCAGGCCATAAAGATATTTCCCATAATTTCTAGGGATAATCAAAGCATTGTGAAACTGTGAGCGGCTCAGCGCTTCTCACAGTTTCACATATTTCGACAGCTGTTTCGGAACGCCATCAGCCGAATAATTCTTGATTTTATTTAAGAGTGGGGGACAACGGCTCCCAGCCATTGCGGGTCAGTATTTCTGACGGCATGAAACGTTGTTTGTACGACATTTTCGGGCTTTGCTCGATCCAGTAGCCCAAATAGACAAAGGGGAGTTGGCGATAGCGGGCTTGCAGGATATGCCAGAGGATCAGATATGTCCCCGGGCTACGCTTATCTTCGTCTGGGGCAAAGAAGCTATAAACGAGAGAAAGGCCGTCTTCCATCACATCTGTCAGACTGACTGCATACAGACTGCCATCCAGTTTACGAAATTCAACCAGTTGCGATTTTACAGGGCTGTCCTCGATCATTGCCTGATAGTCATCGAAATCCATATCAACCATACCGCCATCAGAATGACGTGAATGGAGGTATTTATGAAATAAGGCAAAATGTTCCTCGGTGGCGGTCGCCGGTATTTCGGCAACTTTCAAGTCACGGTTCGCCTGCCAGACACGGCGAAAGGATTTTTTCAAGTGAAATTCTTTTGCATTGACCCGGATCGGAATACAGGCATCACATCCATCGCAGGCGGGGCGATAGGCCAGATCCTGGCTCCGCCTGAATCCGGCATGACTTAAAGTGTTATGAAGATGATCTGGATCTTCGCCAGCAAGCAATGTCACGACCTTCCTCTCCAGCCGATCTTCGAGATAAGGGCAGGGGGCGGGCGGTGTCGAAAAGAAGAATCGGGAGGGGATCTCCACGCGCTTCATTAAATTGCCTTTGTTGTTACGGTATCAGTCTAAATAAAGGTAACGCGAATTCGCGTATTAGCAAATAGGACAGCGGCAGAATTTTCTAAAAATCACATCAATCCGTAATAAAATGGGGCGAAAATCGAGAATACGATCCAGAGAAGTATGACCAATGGTCCTCCGGCCTTTAAAAAATCTACAAATTTATAGTGACCAGGTCCCATGACCAACAGATTCGTCTGATAGCCCATAGGCGTTGCAAAAGAGCAATTAGCACCGAATATTACGGCATAAACGAAAATCATTGGATCGACACCCAGTTCGATCCCCAAACTTATCCCAACCGGCGTAAACAAGACGGCGGTCGCATTATTGCTCAGGATATTGGTGAAAATGGCGACCATAATAAAGAATATGGATAAGATGACCGGCGGGCCAGCGCCCATTAGCAAAGATAAAGCTCCGTGGGCGATATAGCTTGCACCGCCTGTTGCCTGCATAGCTGCGCCAAGTCCAAGGGCGGCCCAAATCAAGAGCAGTATTTTACGGTCAATGGACCGGCTTGCCTGGTAAATATTGAGGCAACCGGAGACAACCATGGCCGCCGCTCCGGCAACCGCGGCGACGACAATCGGCATCACGCCTGTTGCGGCGGAAAGAACCACCAGGCCGAATATAATCCGGGCGCGCCAGGCGAGAGCCGTCGCGGGAAGTTCTTTTGCCGACCATTCAAGAAGCAATACGTCGGGATTACTTCGGATCCGCATAATATCGGCACGGTCTCCGAGAATGAGCAGGACGTCGCCAGCTTCAAGCCGGATGTCGGTCATACGACTTGTTCTGATCATCCGCGAGCGTCGCTGAATGCCGACGACCACACATTTTGTCCGATAATGAAAACTCACTTGATATAACGCGCGACCAATCATTCGCGATGCCGGTGCCACGACGGCTTCCGCAAGGGTTTGCTCTTGCGCGGGTTTAAGATCGGAAGGCGTCGGGTTTTCCGTTTCCTCCGTTGTCAGCAATCCCTGAAGCATTTGGGGGTTGTCGGCAAAGGCTTCGGTGAGGGATTTGCGTGTACCGGCGAAAACTACCGCATCGGACGGTCGCAGGGCAACATTATCAAACGGCGGCAGCAGGACATGCTCGCCGCGTTGAATGAACCGGACGGTAATATTTCGTAAGCTCGGGAATTGGCCCATCAGTGCTTCTTCGCCAACCAAGGGGCTGTCAGCGGCAATTTCCATCTGAACGATAAACTGCTTGCCGGAAATATCAACGACTTCGCCGGTGATGGACGCCCGGTTGGGGAGGATGCGCGGGATAACAACCAGGGCGTAAAGAAGCCCGACAAATGCCAATACGGCACCGGGCAAAGTAAATTGAAAAAAGGTGAGCTCGGGCATTCCAGCCTGAACAGCAGCGGCCATGACGAGAAGATTTGTCGACGAACCGATCAGAGTTGTCATTCCGCCGAGAATCGACGCGTAGCTTAACGGAATCATCAAGGTGGAGGTCGATCGATGAAGCCGTTCCGCGAGAGCCGTCATCAGGGGAATGAAAATGACGACGACAGGGGTGTTGTTCATGAAGGCGCTGATAACAAGGACAGTTGTCAGAACGACAGCAATTGCCAGGACAGGGTGATGACGGCGGAGCGTCACCAGGCGCCGGATGGGCTGATCCAGGGCGCCCGTTCGAACAATGCCCTGGCCAACAACGAGAAGCGACAATACCGTAATAAGTGCGGGGTCCCCGATACCGGCCAGAATATCAGCGGCGGTGAGAAGAATGTCTCCGGCACTGTTTTCCAAGGGAAAGAAATGGAACAAAAGCAAAAGGCCGGCTATGACACCAATGGAGGATATTTCAAGCTCAATGCGTTCGCTGGCAAAAGCGACAATAGCAACGGCAATGAAGGCGAGAAGAATCCAGATATGCAGAGTTGATTCAACAATTACCATGGAGCGTTCATTAATTCCTTGCCGTAATATCGTGTCAGGGTAAAACCTTTGTCTGTGGCTACCCTCTTATTCCTATATCATGAGGATTGAACAGGATCTTGCAAGCGCGGAGTTGTAAAGAGATGAAGTTAGCTGTGAAAATAATTTTTTGATGTACAAGAACTACTATCTGGCAACTGCGCATGATATGCGGGCATTTTCATCCCTTGATCAGGATATAAACGTCGATGTTTGCATAGTCGGCGGTGGATATACTGGCCTGCTAAGCGCGCTTGAGCTGGCCGAACGGGGATACTCGGTTGCGGTGCTTGAGGCCAAGACAGTTGGTTGGGGTGCTTCGGGCCGCAACGGCGGGCAAATTGCGACAGGTTATCAGCCCGGCATGATTGAAACCTCAAAACTGGTTGGAATTGAGGATAGTACGAAATTATGGGAGATGTCCGTCGAAGCGACCCAAATCCTGAAAAGCCGGATTGCGGCTCATAAGATCAAATGTGATTTAAAAGAAGGCGAACTATACGCGGCGACAAAGAATAGCCATCAGACATGGTTGCGAAGGGAAATGGCGTTCTGTCAGGAAAACTTCGGATTTCATGGATATGACTGGATCGACGGGGCGGATCTGCCTAATTTTATTGGGACGACGCGATATAAAGCGGGACTGCTGGATCATCAGGGTGGTCATTTGCACCCGCTCAATTATGCATTGGGGCTGGCGCAAGCCGCCGCCGCCGCCGGCGTACAAATTTTCGAGCAGACTAAAGCACAGGAACTCATCGAAGGACCGAAACCTGTCTTGCAATGTGCTGACGGAAAAATTACGGCTGTTTCGATCATTCTGGCCGGCAATGCTTATGTGAGCGGTCTGAATGCCGGACTGGATGCCAGAATAATTCCGGTGAGTAGCTATATCATCGCGACGGAAAGATTATCTCCGGATCGCGCACGAACAATCTTGCAAACCGAGGCTTGCGTTTCCGATACCAATTTCAATCTTGATTACTTTCGCATGTCCGCCGATCACCGCTTGCTGTATGGCGGGCGCGACTATGCGGGCCGACATCGCTCGGATCCGGAAAAAGTGCTTCGGCAACATATGTTACGGACATTCCCCCAGCTTGCGGATGTAGACATAGAATTTACCTGGGGCGGTAAAGTTGCCGTGACGCGCCATCGCTTGCCGGATATTGGTCGCATTGGGCGCAACATATATTACGCCCACGGATTTTCGGGACAGGGACTTCCGTTATCGGCCATTGCCGGTCGGGTAATGGCGGAGGCCGTCAGCGGTGAGATGGAACGGTTGGACGTGTTCGGCCGTATTCCACACAAGCCGTTCCCCGGCGGGACGACCTTGCGGGTTCCATTGCTGTCACTGGCGATGAAATATTATCAGCTGCGGGACGCGTTAGGATGACAGCGGAATGCGGCGGATCACGGTGCTGGTGACGTAATCATGTAGACAACGGCCGCGCGGATTAAACAGCGATACCAGCAAAATCAGTGATGAGGTAACCGCGACGGAGAAATAAAACAGGGCCGCTTGAAGAAAAGCGACCATGTAATCGGGACCTCTGCCATCGTCAAGCTCCATCCGAATATTCATAAACCGCATACCGATCGTCGCATTCCAGTCACTGCCCACAAGAAATGTGTGATAGGCGAGCGGAATAAGAGCCAGAGCGATTACCAGAAGTGGAGTTAAAATTCCAAAACTGATGATACCGAGGATGGTCGAAACAAAAATCGCAATTATGGTCACAATGGCAATACAGACCACATCAATGAAATACGCGAACATGCGCCGAAGCCGGATACTTTCGAAATCATCGGGATTGAAAGTTTCGGAATACGCCGTTTGTCTGGCGTGTTGTGCCTTTTCCGCATTTTCAAGGGAACCAAGCTCAATAAGGGGGCCGTTTGATTCTTTCACCTCGCGATAAATCCTTTCCTTGCAATAAACAATTGGTACCGCATTCTAGTAATAAATGGTACTTGATGAGACAATTGCAATCATCCAATGATGAATTGAACAAATCCAAACACTAAGAAACGTATGCCGGAGACGGATAAATGCAGTCCAGATCATTTCTCATTCTTATCATTGCAGGCGGCCTCATAAGCCTTGTCGCGATGGGGTCCAGAGCGGCTTTTGGCCTTTTTTTGGAGCCTGTTTCGACGGATATGGGCTGGGGTCGGGAAGTCTTCGGCCTGGCGCTGGCGATCCAGAACCTTGTCTGGGGACTTTCCCAACCTTTCGCTGGGATGATTGCCGATAAATACGGGTCTGGAAAAACCCTGCTGGTGTCTGGCCTCGTCTACTCGGGCGGTATTTTCCTGATGTCGCAAACCTCGTCCCCAACGGAATTACACCTTTCCGCGGGACTGATGGTTGGATTAGGGCTCGCAGGCACAGGTTTTGGTGTCGTTATGGGCTCGGTTGGCCGCGCGGTATCTGAAGAGAAGCGCTCAATGGCGCTTGGAATTGTCGGCGCTGCCGGCAGCTTGGGACAATTCCTGATGCTGCCGCTGGGTCAAGCCTTCCTATCCAGTTATGGATGGTCGACAGCCTTGATGTTAATAGCCTTATGCACCTTCATTGTTATTCCGGCGTCCATGGGGGTCAGGGGAAAAGCGGAAGACAGCGGCGCCTCCGGGGCAAGCAGTATTTCAGAAGCAATTCGCGAAGCGGCCAGCAGTAAAAGCTACTGGTTCCTGTTTGCCGGCTTTTTTGTCTGCGGATTTCATGTCACCTTTCTGGCCGTCCATCTGCCGTCCTTTCTGGTGGATCAGGGAATGGCGGCAAGTTATGGCGCGACGGCGCTTTCAATTGTCGGACTATTCAACGTGGTCGGATCATTGGCCGCAGGGTATCTTGGCGGGAAATATACAAAAAAATTCCTCCTCAGCTATCTCTATTTTGCACGGGCGGCTTTGTTCGTGTGCTTTATAATTGTGCCCATGACGCCGGTGACGGTAGTCCTCTTCTCGGGTATTCTCGGATTATTATGGTTGTCCACCGTTCCGCTCACCTCAGGATTGGTCGCCAGTTTATACGGGGCAAAATATATGACGACGTTGTTTGGCTTCATATTCTTTGGTCATCAAATCGGGGCTTTTCTGGGCGCCTGGCTGGGGGGCGTCGCCTATGATATGTACGGATCCTATGACGTGATCTGGTGGTTGAGCGTTGCCTTGGGATTGATTTCCGGCCTGCTTCACTGGCCGATCAGGGAAGATGTTCCCGTTGGTCAAACCCGCGCGGCGAATTAGATACGGCAATGACAGCATCAAACCGGTCTCCCATTTTTGCTATTCTGGCAATACAGGCCGTCGTCTTTGCGGGTTTGTATTTGATAATGCCAAGCGTCAGCGCCTTGGCGGGGTTTGGTATTCCCGTATTCTGGCAAATGTGCGCCCAAGGGCTAATTTCGGCGGCCATTACTAAATTCTTCAATTTTGGCTGGGGCTGGATAATCGGCCAATTCTTGGCGCCACCTCTGGTAATCCTTGCATTGGGATTGGGCCTGCCGGTCTGGATTTATCCGGTTATTTTGATATTACTGGTGCTTGTATTCTGGAATGTCGTCTCAAACAGAGTACCTCTTTATCTTACAAATACAGAAACTTCTGCTGCTTTATCAAAGTTAGTTCTTAAAAAAAATAATGTGAAGTTTGTTGATCTTGGCAGCGGTCTCGGCGGGACATTGCGATATCTGGCAAGGCAGTCGCCTGAGGGCAGGTTTTGCGGTGTGGAATCGGCGCCTTTGCCGTTTGCCCTGTCCTGGTGCCTGGGCAAACTCAGTGGCACGCGCAATCTGGAATTCAGGTTTGGGGATATCTGGAAACAAGACCTGTCCGAGTTTGACGTGGTATATTGTTTTCTATCCCCTGTCCCCATGGCACGGCTCTTTGCCAAAGCGCAGGAAGAACTGAAACCCGGGAGCTCGTTCATCAGCAACAGTTTTGCAGTTCCGGATCATATCCCGGACAAGGTCGTGACGGTAAAAGACGGCCGAAAGACAGAGCTGTTGGTCTGGAAAATCTAGATTATTTTAAATTCGTCGGAATAACCGGTGTTTCGCGAAGCAGGACAATGCTGATACGCCGGTTACCTGGGTTAGAGGGGTCATCCGCAATCAACGGATCGATATCCGCCCGGCCGGCCACCTTGTCAATGCGGTCGGGCGACAGCCCGGCTTCAAGCAACGCGCGCCGGCTGGCATTGGCGCGATCGGAGGAAAGTTCCCAGTTTCCATAGTCACTGCCATTGTAAGAAGAACTGTCCGTATGGCCGCTTATGGAGAGACTGTTCGGCAATTCTTCAATGGATCTTGCTATCATTGAAACCAATTTACGGACACGACCGGTAATCTTGGAGCTGCCGCTTTCAAACATGCTTTCGTTAAACTGGTCGACAATTTGAATGCGCAATCCTTCGGGCGTCATATCAATGATGATGTTATCTTCGAGGCCGGAAAGTTGAGGATCTTTTGCAATGGCTTGGCGAATTTCATTTTTTGCCTGCTCGAAGCTTGCTTCTTCAATTTTTGCCAGTTTGGCCAGCAGTTCAGCTTCGTCCATTTCGCGCGTCTTGGCGGCTTCACCGTCGTCCTTTTTACCCTGTTCAGGCGGATCTATACTGGAAATTACGGACGGAGAGCCGGTATCTGACAGGCGCGCGCCATCAACTTGCATGCTGCGGCCTCCCAGCATACCACCGGCGCCAGACTGGCTGACGCTGGCAGTCGTCGGAGCAAAATAGTCGGAAAGGCCTTCTTTTTGTTCTGTTGTCGTTACATTCAACAGCCAGAGTAACAGGAAAAACGCCATCATCGCCGTCACGAAATCGGCATAGGCAACCTTCCATGCGCCGCCATGCGCGCCATGGCCGCCTTTCTTGACTTTCTTAACGATTATGGGGACGACGTCATCGGCCATGGATCAGAACCTGAATTCCAGTAAAAATAAGTTAAACTGTTGGAGCTTCATTGCAGGCTTCTTCAACCTCAAGGAAAGTTGGCCGTTCATGATTGTAAAGGGTCTTGCGGGCGAACTCGACGGATACTGCAGGGGCATATCCTTGCAGATGAGCAAGCAGGCCCTGCTTCATGCATTCATAATATTTGGAATCCGCATCGGTAAATTGTTCGAGGTTTTTGCCCATGGGGGAAAACATGCCATAGGCCACAAAAATACCAAAAAACGTTCCCACCAAAGCGGCGGCGATCAATCCGCCGAGAACTTCGGGAGGCTCGGCAATGGAGCCCATGGTCACAATCACACCCAAAACCGCGGCAACGATACCGAAGGCTGGAAGTGCTTCGCCCAAAGCCGTCACAGAACCGGAGATGGCATGGCCTTCATTATGATGCGTTTCAATATCCTGTTCCATAAGCGCTTCGAGCTCATGCGGGTTTTCCGTCCCCATGGTCATCAGCCGCAAATAATCGCACATGAAATCCTGGGCATGATGGTTTTTGAGAAAACTGGGAAAATGCTGGAAGAGCGCGCTTTCAGAAGGGTTCTCGATATGAGGCTCCAGAGCGATCATGCCTTTTGTCTTCGAGAGTTTGAATATGGCATACATCAACGTCAGCAATTCCGAATAGGATTGCTTGGTATAGGGGACTCCCTTGATGAGCTTGCCCATGGACTTTGCGACGCCCATAATGACCCATTTCGGGTTTGCCTGTAAAAAGGCGCCGAAGGCCGCGCCCAGAATAATAAGATATTCAAGCGGCTGGAAAAGCACGGCGAAGCTGCCGTGAGGCGCATATCCACCGGCCACAGAACCGAACGTAACTACAATGCCAATAATCCAAAACATTCTCGAGAAAGCCTTTACTTTTACGCACACGTATTGCGTCCTCGATTTTTATGGAAAATGGTTAATAAAGCGTGTGCAATTTTACGAAGTTTTTAGCGAAAGCTTGAATCTATCAATTGAGGAAAAATTATCTTCCCATTCAATGACGGGCAAGCGTGAAGAAAAGGGGTGATTTTGTCTATTATCTATGGGAAAGTGCGCGCCGCTTCCTTATGGTTGTGGGGCGAGTTTTTGGTAAGAAGCAATCTTGGTTGCGTAATATGACGTTTGATGCAAAAAAATTTAGAAATGCGCTGGGCTGCTTTGCGACCGGAATAACGGTTGTGACGGCGAAGACTGCCAATGATGAACCACTCGGTGTGACAATAAATTCCTTTAGCTCGGTGTCTCTGGATCCACCGCTAGTCCTGTTTAGTCTGGCTCGCGTTGGTGGGCATTGTCAGGAGTTTATTACTGCGGGCAAATTTGCTGTCAATATTCTGACGCCGCCACAGCGTCAATTGTCCGACAGGTTTTCGATGGCGCGGGACAATCGTTTCGAAGGCATTGACTATCATTTGGGAGAGATCGGATGTCCGGTATTTGAGGGCAGTTTGTCTGTTTTCGAATGCGAAACCTATGCGGTTCATGACGGTGGTGATCACGCTGTTTTCATCTGCCGGGTGACAAATGTCGTGGTCGGCGAAGAGGATCAGGCACTGCTGTTTCATAAAGGGCAATATCACACCTTTTAGCGAAGCAATGACTTAACGGTATTTTGCGGGCGCAATTTAAATTATCTAATAAGGGAAGACGGAAAATGGGAACGAAAGCAGCATTTATTGGACTGGGTGTTATGGGATATCCAATGGCGGGGTTTTTGCAAAAAGCCGGTTATGACGTTACTGTTTACAACCGGACAAAAGCCAAAGCCGATCAATGGGTTGCTGACTATGGCGGAACAGCTGCTGATACGCCGGCCGCAGCCGCAGCCGGAGCCGAATTTGTAATGGCCTGCGTTGGCAACGATAATGATTTACGCAGTGTCGTTCTTGGCGAAAACGGCGGCTTGGCCGGCATGGAAGCCGGGGCCATTTTCGTTGATCACACCACGGCGTCATCCGAAGTTGCGCGGGAACTAGCGAGTGTCGCCAAAGAAAAAGGTGTTGGTTTTGTTGATGCGCCGGTATCTGGCGGACAGGCCGGTGCTGAAAACGGTGTCCTGACTGTCATGTGCGGCGGTACAGCGGCGGATTTTGACCGGGCGAAAACACCAATCGATGCGTATTCTCAAGCCTGCAAGTTGCTCGGTGACGTTGGGGCGGGCCAGCTAACCAAGATGGTCAATCAGATATGTATTGCTGGTTTGGTGCAGGGACTCTCTGAAGGCATCCATTTCGCCGAAAAAGCCGGGCTCGATGCGGAGAAAGTCATTGAAGTGATTTCCAAAGGAGCAGCGCAAAGCTGGCAGATGGAAAATCGCTACAAAACCATGATTGCCGATGAATTTGAGTTTGGCTTCGCCGTTGACTGGATGCGCAAGGATCTGGGGATCTGCCTCGCGACAAGTGACCAAATCGGCGCCAGCCTGCCAAATACGGCCTTGGTCGATCAATATTATTCTGACGTTCAGAATATGGGCGGTAATCGTTGGGATACGTCGAGCTTGATCCGTCGGCTACGCGCGTTGCAAAAATAGCTTGAGAGTGCGTCAGGGCACCGATTTTATCGGCGCCGCCAGAGACAGGGACCAATAGCGAAGTATAGTCGTTTCCGGCGTATCCGGTTCCGAGAAACCAATGCCCATATCAGTGACACGGGCGTTTAAAATATTGTCCCGGTGCGGCGGACTGTTCATCCAGAGACGGACCAGGCCTGCCGCATCAACAGACCCGAGGGCGATATTTTCTGCGGCAATGGAAAAAAGATAACCGGTCGCCCTGATTCTATCTGCAAAATCCGAGGCTTGTGCTGACTTTGACACTCCGGGATGGAGGGTCAATAATTTGGCCCCGGAGTGGGATAGGGCTTGCTTCTTGTTCATGAATTCAGCATGCTGCTGAGCGGTTGCCATGAGGCGTTTATCGGGTTTCAGCGGTAACAGCCCCTTGTTAATGCGCGCCATGTTCAAGTCTTCCAGTATCGTCGTTTTCAAGGTCATCTGCCCGTCCAGTCAATATTCGTATATAGCGTATATATATAATGTAATACGTCTTTAAAGTGTTGTAACGAAGTGAGGTTTTTTGTGACAGACAATAAAAAACAATTAAATCCAGACACCGTAATGGCGCAAGCGCTAGGATGGCTTGAGGAGAGCCATAAAGGATTGATTCCGGGCATTTTTCCCAGCACGACTTATGAACGCGAGCCGGACGGCGCCTACCCATCTGGCCGGGTCTATAGTCGTGATCACAATCCGAACTATGATCAGCCCGAAAAAATTCTGTGTGAATTGGAACAGGGATCGGACGCGCTTCTATTCTCTTCCGGTATGTCGGCTGCACTCGCCGTTATTCAAACACTTCGTCCCGGCGATCACATGATCGCGCCAGAGGTCATGTATTGGTCATTGCGCAAATGGTTGGTGACCGTTGGCGCCAGTTGGGGCATTGAAATGTCCTTTGTCCCGAATGGTGATGTGGCGGCGCTGAAAGCGGCGGTCGTGCCCGGGAAAACCAAATTACTCTGGCTTGAGACACCGGCCAATCCCACTTGGGTTATCGATGATATTGCTGCCTGGGCCGAAGTGGCGGCCGCAGTGGGGGCCTGCCTTGCGGTGGATAATACCGTGGCGACACCTTTGCTGACACAGCCCTTGTCCTGGGGTGCGGATATTGTCATGCATTCGGCGACAAAATATCTTAATGGACATTCCGATGTGCTTGCCGGCGCGCTTGTCACCAAAAAAGACGATGATTTCTGGCAACAGGTGAAAGTCAATCGAAATGCCGGCGGGGCGGTCCTTGGACCGTTCGAAGCCTGGCTGTTATTGCGCGGCATGCGCACGGTGTCCCTGAGGGTCCAGCGGGCCTCGGATAATGCCATGGCCGTGGCCCGGCATTTTCATGGTCATGCAAGTATTGAAGAAGTCCTCTATCCGGGCCTGCCGTCCCATCGCGACCATGAGGTCGCAGCTCGTCAGATGACCGGGGGATTCGGCGGGATGATGAGCTTGCGCATTAAAGGCGGCGAAGGAGCAGCAATGGCAACGGCGGCCAAACTGGATCTATTCAAAAGAGCGACCTCTTTGGGGGGGGTTGAAAGTCTTGTGGAACACCGGGCCAGCATTGAAGGGGAGGGAACGCCCTGTCCTCCAGATCTGCTGCGGCTATCCATCGGCATTGAAAATGTACAGGATCTGATCGAAGATATGGAACAGGCGCTTGGAGGAAATTAAATGCATAAAACAGTAATCGTAACAGGGGGAAGTCGCGGGATTGGCGCGGCGATTTCCTTAGGCGCTGCTGAAAAGGGATATGATGTCTGCGTTAATTATCTTGGCAACAAGGAAGCCGCGACAGATGTTGTCCAACAGATCACCGATGCAGGTGGCCGGGCTCTTGCCGTTCAGGGAGACATGTCGGTTGAGGCAGATATTATCGCGATGTTTGCCATGGTTGACCGGGAATTGGCGCCCTTACATGCGCTGATCAATAATGCCGGTGTGGTTGACATGAAAGCGCGGGTCGATGAAATGAGTGCGGCGCGGCTGACCCGCATGTTTGCCGTCAACCTGACGGGACCCTTCTTGTGTGCGCGTGAAGCGATCAAGCGCATGTCCACATTACATGGCGGAGAGGGCGGATCCATCATCAATATTTCGTCCGTGGCGTCGCGACTGGGCGGTCCCGGCGAATATGTGGACTATGCGGCGTCAAAAGGCGGAATTGATGCCATGACCCTGGGTTTGTCCAAGGAACTGGCGGAAGAGGGAATTCGCGTCAATGCAGTGCGGCCCGGCGTCATTCGCACGGACATTCACGCCAGTGGCGGCCAGCCCGGTCGTATCGAGCGGGTAAAGGGTATGATTCCCATGAAACGGGCTGGCGAGCCGGAAGAAATCTCCAGTGCGGTGCTGTGGCTGCTGTCCGATGAAGCGTCCTACACCACCGGGGCTTTACTGGATATTTCCGGCGGTCGGTAGGGGAGACTAGCCCTGTAAATGCAGGGCAGCCTCGACTGCAAAATAACTCAGGATGCCGTCGCAGCCCGCCCGTTTGAACCCGAGCAGGCTTTCCATCACAACTTTGTCGCGGTCCAGCCAGCCGTTCTCCGCCGCCGCGCAAAGCATGGCATATTCGCCGGAAACCTGATAGGCGAAGGTGGGAATAGCGAAGGTGTCCTTGACCCGACGACAGATATCAAGATAGGGCATGCCCGGTTTGACCATCACCATATCCGCACCCTCGTTGATATCGAGTGCGACTTCGCGCAGGGCTTCATCGCTGTTGGCCGAATTCATCTGATAGGTTCGCTTGTCGCTGGTGCCGAGATTTCCCGTTGAACCGACGGCGTCGCGGAACGGGCCATAAAATCCCGAGGCATATTTTGCTGCATAAGACATGATCGATGTATTGATATGTCCTTCGACTTCCAGCGCGTCGCGAATGGCCCCAATGCGGCCGTCCATCATATCTGACGGGGCGATGATATCGCAGCCCGCTTCAACCTGGTTCAGCGCTTGGCGGATAAGCGCCTCGACCGTCGGGTCGTTGACCACATAGCCGTCTTCTACAAGTCCATCCTGGCCATGGATGGTAAACGGGTCGAGGGCGACATCGCAGAGAACACCCATATCGGGAACCGCGTCCTTCAAGGCGCGAATGGCTTTGCAGATGATATTGTCCGCATTATGGGCTTCGCGGCCGTCATCGGTCTTGAGGCCTTGTTCCACAGCCGGGAACAGAGCAATAACTGGAATGCCGAGGTTAAAGGCTTCTTTTGCTGCTATTACCAACAAATCGATGCTCAGCCGCTTCACGCCGGGCATGGACGGAATATCAATGGCCAGATTTTCACCTTCATGGACAAAAATCGGCCAGATCAGGTCAGATGGCGTCAGTGTATTTTCTGCCACCAGTCGCCGGGACCAGTCGGTTTTCCGGACACGGCGCATACGGGTGCGCGGAAAAGCAGGCGTTGGGATTTTCATGAAGCGGTGTTTCCTGTTGTCTTTAGATCGGACGTTTCGTTGGCAGCCATATTATCGCGTGCGGCAGGCTCCTGCAATCATTTAAACCTAACGATCGTTTGGTATATTATTGACTTCTTTCCGGTGAGGACGTATCAAGGGGAACAAGTTGATAAAAGGCGTAACCACATGGATTTTAATCTAACCGAGGATCAGGCCGCGTTTCGCGATATGGCCCGCGCCTTCTCCACAGAAGTTTTTGCCCCCAATGCGGAAAAATGGGACGAAGAAAAAATCTTCCCCATTGATGAAATGCGCCAGGCGGCGGCACTGGGATTTGGCGGGATTTATGTGGGCGAGGAACATGGCGGGTCGGCGCTGGGCCGGCTGGATTCGGCGATTATCTTTGAGGAACTGGCTGCAGGCTGTACCTCGACTGCGGCCTTTATATCTATCCATAACATGGCGAGCTGGATGATTGACAGGTTTGGCTCTGACGTGGTGCGGGCGAAATTCGTGCCCAAATTGACCACCATGGAATATTTCGCCAGTTACTGCCTGACAGAGCCGGGATCCGGATCCGATGCAGCGGCGCTCAGGACCAAGGCCGTGCGCGACGGCGATCATTATGTTCTCAACGGGGCCAAGGCCTTTATATCCGGCGGTGGCCATAGTGATGTGTATGTGACCATGGTCCGCACCGGCGACGATGGCCCCGGCGGGATCAGTTGCATTGCGGTGCCCGCCGATGCGCCGGGCCTCAGTTTTGGCGCGCAGGAACGTAAAATGGGTTGGAATTCACAGCCGACCGCACAGGTTCTGTTTGATGACTGCCGGGTGCCGGTGGAGAATCTGGTTGGCGCGGAAGGCGAGGGCTTCAAGATTGCCATGCAGGGGCTGGATGGGGGCCGTCTTAATATCGGCGCCTGCTCCATCGGCGCGGCGCGCGCCTGCCTGGAGAGCGCCCAGAATTATACAGCGGAACGCAAGCAGTTCGGCAAACCGGTCGGTGAGTTCCAGGCGGTGCAGTTCAAGCTTGCCGATATGGCGACGGAACTGGAGGCGGCGCGATTGATGATCCGCCAGGCCGCCGCCAAGCTCGATGCAAAGGATCCCGAAGCAACCTTGTATTGTGCCATGGCCAAACGCTATGCCACTGATGCCGGGTTTGATATCTGTAATGACGCCTTGCAGCTGCATGGCGGTTATGGCTTTCTGCGGGATTTCCCCATGGAACGGTTTGTCCGCGACACGCGGGTTCACCAGATACTCGAAGGCACCAACGAGATCATGCGGGTGGTGATCGCCCGCAAATTGAAAGACGGGCAAGGCAAGGGCTGACCATGACGGAACAAGACGAAATTATTTTCCGCCTGCAAGGATCTGTGGGCATGGTTACGCTTAACCGGCCCTATGCCCTCAATGCGCTGACCCATGAAATGTGTCTGGCGCTGGATGCCAAGCTGGCGGAATGGGAGAATGATTCCCGCGTCAAGCTGGTTCTGGTCGAGGGGGCGGGGGATCGCGCTTTTTGCGCCGGCGGTGATATCATCAAGCTCTATGAAGAGGGTCGCAAAGGCGCCGACTACCCCTATCATTTCTACCGCGATGAATATCTGCTCAACGCCCGCATCAAGCATTTCCACAAGCCCTATATCTCCTTCATCGATGGCATCGTCATGGGCGGCGGGGTCGGTGTCTCCGTGCATGGCAGCCACCGGGTTGCCACCGAACGGACGCTGTTTGCCATGCCGGAATCCGGTATCGGGCTGTTTCCGGATGTCGGCGGATCCTACTTCCTGCCGCGCTGTCCCGGCGAGACCGGCATGTATGTGGGCCTGACCGGCGCGCGCCTGAAAGCCGATGACGCGGTGTTTCTCGGCATTTCCAACTCCCATGTGCCGTCGGAAAAGTTGAAGGATCTGGAAGCGGCGCTGGTCGCCGCCGATTATACGGACAACATCCACCATGAAATCGACGCGATCATCGGCCGCTTTTCCGATCATCCCGGCGACGCGCCAATCATCGACCGCCTAAAACAGATTGACCATCATTTCGGTCAGTTCTCGGTTGAGGAAGTTATCAAGAGCCTGCAGGAGGATGGTGACGACTGGTGCCTGAAAACCGCCGATATGCTGCTGACCAAATCGCCGACGAGCATGAAAGTCTCGTTCGAGGAGCTGCGCCGCGGCGCCTCAATGGAGTTCGATGACTGCATGCGCATGGAGTTCCGCATGGTCAACCGTATCATACAGGGTGTGGATTTTTATGAAGGTACGCGCGCCGCCGTGGTCGACAAGGACCGGGCGCCGAAATGGCTGCCGCCGACTCTGGAAGGGGTCAGCGACGCCGATGTACAGGCGTATTTCGCCCCGCTGGACGATGGCGACCTGTATTAGGCCTTACGCATTAGGGCTTACGCCGGATCATAGCCTTCGAGCAGGGTAAAGGCGCCATTGGCCGCATTTTTCCGAGCGTCCTTGGCCTTGCTGTATTCGGGACTGTTATAGAAGCTGCGGGCCGCGTCCATATCGGGAAACTGCAAGATGACAACGCGGCTGGTTTCCTCCGCGCCCTCCAGTGTTTCCATGGCGCCGCCGCGGGTCAGATACTGGCCGCCGTATTTTTTAATGGCAACCGGTGCCAGTGATTTATACACTTCATATTGTTCGGGATCGGTGACATTAATCCGGGCGACGACATAAGCAGGCATATTTCTTCCTTTACTGGGGAAATGATCGGCAACAGAATACTAAAAATATAAGAGGGAAGCACATGACCTACAAGTATGTATCTGTCGAAAAGAAAGACCGCGTGGCCATTGTTCGTTTTGATCGCGGCAATGCGGTCAACGCCATGTCCGTGGATTTGATGAAGGAGCTGCTGTCCGTTGCCCGCGATTTTGAAGGCGATACCGAAACCAACGCCATCATCCTCACCGGCAACGCCAAGAATTTCACCGTCGGCTTCGATCTGAAGGATGCGGCCCTGAAGGAACGGCTGGAAGCGGGCCTGATGGACAAGCGCGAGATGCTGTCGGTCGGCCCGAAAATGTGCAAGGCGTGGGAAGATCTGCAACCCATGACCATCGCCGCCGTGGAAGGCTACTGCATTGGCGGCGGGGTTGCCCTGATCGCCGCGCTGGATATGCGCATCGCCGGAAAGTCCGCGCAATTCTATGTGCCGGAAATCCGCAATGGCATGAATATGAGCTGGCAGTCGATCCCCCGCATGGTCAATCTGATGGGCCCGGCGCGCACCAAGCAGCTCTGTATCGTCGCCGATATCATTTCCGCCGACACAGCCGAGAAATGGCGTCTGGTCGAGGAAGTGACCGAGGATGGCAAGGCGCTGGGGGTGGCCCGTGATATGGCCGCCAAGATCGCCGCCCGTCCGCCGCTTCCCGTGCGCATGATCAAGCAGGGCGCCAGCGTCGCCGCCAACGCCCTCAACCATGCCACCAGCTATATGGATATCGACCAATACGCGCTCTCGACCGCGTCCGAAGACTATCTGGAAGGGGTCACCGCCTTCCTCGAAAAACGCGATCCGGAGTTTCATGGGCGCTAGGGTCGGTACGGCAACATGAGGAAATTCGCCCGGTTGCTGATTGGCATTATCGTGATTTTCGGCATTCTGCCGTTTGCCGCGATGTATTTCCTGCAGGAGAAAATGATCTTTCCGGCGCCCCGTGGCGCGCCACCTCCGGGGCCCGTGGGCAATTTTGATCCGGTTGATATCACCACAGCGGACGGCGAGACTTTGCGCGCCTATGAACATCGGGCGGAGGCGGGGGAGGCAACAATCCTCGTCTTTCACGGCAATGCCGACGCCGCCTATTACCAGATTGCAAAAGGCGAGAAACTGGCGGCCGCCGGCTTTGGCGTCTTATTGGTCGAATTTCGCGGCTATGCGGGCAGCACGGGCAGTCCGACGGAAGTTGGCCTGATCACCGATGGTCTGGCCTCCTATGATCATGTGCGCAGCCAAACCGATCAACCCATTGGCCTCTATGCCCATTCCCTCGGCACCGGTGTCGCTGTGCCGCTGGCCGTGCAGCGCCCGGTATTCGCCGTGGTGCTGGAATCGCCGTTCACCTCGATCCTTGATGTGGCGCGCTATCGCATGGGCTGGGTGCCGCTGAAAGCCCTGCTCAAGCATCCGTTCCACTCTGACCAGCGCATCGGCCAGATCACCGCGCCAATCCAGATCATGCATGGCACCGACGATCGGGTCATCCCTTTCGAGCTGGGCAAACGCCTCGCCGAACTGGCCCCGAAGGGCACCAAATTCCTCGCCATTGAGGGCGCCGGCCATAACAACCTCGCGGCCTTCGGCACCACCGAGATTGCCATTACGTTTTTTAAAGAGGCGTTGGGGGAGTGAGTAGATTCATGGGGGCGTGAACCCATTTGCCCCGTCGCCCTCACTTATGATAAGACTGCGCCTCATGATTTTTGGTGAGGCGAGGCGATGACGGCGCATATTTTTATTGATGGATCGGCGGGGACGACGGGGCTGCAGATACAGGAGCGGCTGGCGGCGCGCGGTGATATCTCCCTGATCCTGCTGGACGAGGCCGAGAAGAAGGATCCGGCCAAGCGCGGACAGGCGCTCAATGATGCCGATGTCTCCATTCTCTGTCTGCCCGATGTGGCGGCGCGCGAAACGGTGTCGCTGGCGCGGGCGAACTCGGTGCGGATCATTGATACCAGCACCGCCCATCGCACCGATCCGGACTGGGTTTACGGTCTGGCCGAGCTCAATGCGGAGCAGGCTGATTTGATTTCCGGCGCGGCGCGGGTGAGCAATCCGGGCTGTTATCCCACGGGCGTGATTGTCGCGCTCAACCCGTTGGTATCCGCAGGTCTGGTGCCGGCCGACTATCCGGTGGCGGTCAGTGCTGTCTCCGGCTATACGGGCGGCGGCAAGCAGATGATTGCCGAATACGAGAACGCGGACGCTGGCGCGACGCCGCCTTCGGCCTTTCATCTCTATGGGCTGCAGTTGCAGCATAAACATCTCGGCGAGATGCAGGTTTATGGCGGGCTGGTCAAACCGCCGGTGTTTATTCCCAGTGTCGCCAATTTCCCGCAAGGCATGATCACGCAAGTGCCGCTGGATCTGGCCAAACTGCCGGGCACCCCGACGGTTGCCGATATTCACCATACGCTGGCGGGTTTTTATGCGGGCAGTGAGGTGATCGAGCTGATCTCAACGGCCGAGGCGGAAAATACCAAGCAGTTGCGGGGCGATATGATGGCCGGCAGCGACGGTTTGAAACTCTATGTGTTTGGCGATGAGGCCAAGCAGCAGGTAATGATCGCCGCCGTGTTCGATAACCTCGGCAAAGGTGCGTCGGGTGCCGCGGTGCAGAACCTCGATTTGATGCTGGGCGGGTAGGGCAGCTCGTGCTATAAATCACGACAATCCCTGAAATAGCCAATGACCCCAATCAGGGAAACTTGTTTTAATACTCGGATTATGCGATTTGTAATAAATCGAATTGCAGGCAGACAAGGGGCTTCAGGTGACAGAAACCGAGAATTCAATTGACCAAGAAGTAAAAAAAATTGAGAAGCAGGTTGCGCTGGCTTGGTCCTGGGCAAAACGGTTAGGTATTACTGTTGTCGTAATCGCGGTTGGTTTTCTACTGTTGCATGTAGTTTTGTATTACATATGCGAGTTTAGTGGCCGACCAGTATGCGATCCAACTTTTGCATATTTAAGGTTGAACGAATGGGGCGATTACTTTGCCGGCTTCGGTGCGACGTTAGCCTTTATTTTTGTGGGAACAGGTCTAATTGTTCAAATGAAAGAACTGGCTCTCCAGCGGCTTGAAATGAAGGAAGCTCGATTAGAACAAATGAAGGCCACAAAAGCCCTTGCAAAATCTGCGGAAAACGAAGCGACTCTTGCGTTATTCCAAGATATTGGTCAGCAACTGAAACTTTCGCCGAGAGTTACTTTGGATGCGACTACTTTCCATTCTTCATCTCGTCAACCAACTGGCAATATTGGGTGCACAATACATAACGACGGTGAGCATAGTTTCGATGTGGAAAATGCATGGCTAAAGGATGATTCACCGGTAGAAAACGCTCAAAGGTATCAATGTGAAAAGAAGTTCAGGCTGATACCTGGCTCGCGAGAAACGCTAGTTTTTATATTGAATATTGAGGATGGCCCACGTGTTGCCAATGATTTTACTTTGGATATTGAAATTTTTGATGAATACCCAAATGATCAAATGGTAACTTTTGAAATAAAAGATGGTGCCGTAGTTTCGAAAAATGCTGGTGCTCAATCTTGGTTCAAACTATCAAATGAAAGACGTGATCTGAGGAAAAAGCTTCAAGAAAAGGCTTAGACTCAAATTTTCCAAATCTATTCTAGATATCCAGAAACCTTTCCGGGCATTTAAATTCTACTCCAGTCCCTAGCTTAAAGACTGATTTAGTCGGCCTTTAAGAGAGGGGACAGCCGGATTACCCGCAGGCCGCTGCCGGGCTTGACAAATAAAACTCTTTATGCTAGCATTATCTCAAGATCCGAAAATCGGATTGAGGGTGAGATGCGGGGGCGACCTGAAAAAAGGCGCGCGCCGGATCGTCACAGAGACTTTAATCTTTTAGATAAGTAAAGTTCCGGAAAAACCTGATTTAAATACCAGATCTTTCCTTTTGGTTTCAGGGCAGGTTTAAGCCTGATCCTTATTTGATGTACATATCACGCAGTTTGCGCATGCCGCCGAGCCAGCGATCGTAGTCGCTTGTCTTGCGGCGCATGTAATCGATGACCTGCTCATGGGGTAGGATAAGGAATTCCTCCTTGTCCATGGAATTGACCACATGCTCAGCCAGTTCCTCGGGCTCCATGGTGCCATCAACACCGGCAACGCCTTCCAGGTTGTTTTCGGTCATGGCCGTGCGCACTTGCTGTGGGCACAGCACGGAGACGCGGACGCCCTTGTCACCATAGCGGATGGACAGGGTTTCGGCGAAAGCAACGGCGGCATGTTTTGTCACCGCGTAAGTGGCGCTGTCGACCTGACTGAGCAGGCCGGCGGCCGAGGCCGTATTGACCAGATAACCGCCGCCATTGGCGATCATCTTGTCGACGACGGCGCGGGCGGCGTAGACATGGGCCATTACATGGATGTCCCAGTTAAGCTGCCAGGTTTCATCGGGGCTTTCTTCCCATCCCATGCGGGCAATCCCGGCGTTGGAGACGAAGATATCGACGGGGCCATAGGCCGCTTCGGATTTCGCGACCAGATCCTGGATATGGGCTTCATCGGTGACGTTACCGGCAACCGCAAGGCCGCCGATCTGGTCAGCGACATCTTGCAAGGGTCCGGCCTGCATGTCGGCGACGGTGATCCCGCGCGCGCCTTCTGCATGAAAGCGCAAGGCGAGGGCCTTGCCGATGCCGCTGGCACCGCCGGTGATAATGATGTTTTTACCGTTGATTTTCATACTGTTCTCCGCAGCTTGTGCTGTTCTTCTGGTTTTGGTTTACGCGCCGGTGAAAGACTGGATCCCGGTTTGGGCCCGGCCGAGGATCAGGGCATGGACGTCATGGGTGCCTTCATAGGTATTGACGGCTTCCAGGTTCATCACATGGCGGATGACATGATATTCGTCACTGATGCCGTTGCCGCCATGCATGTCACGGGCAACCCGGGCAATATCGAGGGCCTTGCCGCAGGAATTGCGTTTGATCAGCGAGATCATTTCCGGCGCGGCGCGATTGTCCTCTTTCAGATGACCGACGCGCAGGCAGCTTTGCAGGCCGAGGGAAATCTCCGTCTGCATATCAGCCAGCTTTTTCTGGATCAGCTGGTTGGCGGCGAGGGGGCGGCCGAACTGTTTGCGGTCCATGGTATATTGAAGCGCGGCTTGCCAGCAGAATTCGGCGGCGCCGAGAGCGCCCCAGGCGATGCCGAAACGGGCATTGTTGAGACAGCCAAACGGGCCACTCAGACCCTTGACATTGGGCAGCAGGTTTTCTTCAGGCACGAACACATTATCCATGACGATTTCACCGGTGATCGAGGCGCGCAGAGAAAATTTGCCTTCGATTTTCGGCGCCGACAGACCGTCCATGCCTTTTTCCAGGATAAAGCCGCGAATGACGCCATCATCGGTTTTCGCCCAGACCACAAACACATCGGCGACCGGCGAATTGGTGATCCACATTTTGGCGCCGCTGACCGAATAACCGCCGTCAACGGATTTTGCCCGGGTGACCATGCTGCCGGGGTCAGAGCCGTGATCAGGTTCGGTCAGGCCGAAGCAGCCGATCCATTCACCGGTGGCCAGTTTTGGCAGATATTTCTGCCGTTGCTCCTCGCTGCCATAGGCGTGAATGGGATGCATGACCAGGCTCGACTGGACCGACATCATGGAGCGATAGCCGCTGTCGACCCGCTCCACTTCGCGGGCAACCAACCCGTAGGAGACATAGCCGAGACCAGCACAGCCATAACCGTCGATGGTCGAGCCGAGCAAGCCCAGTGCGCCCATTTCCGTGAAGATCTCGCGATCGAAGGTTTCATGGCGGTTGGCGAGAAGCACCCGGCTCATCAGCTTGTCCTGACAATAGTCACGGGCAGTGTCCCGCACCAACCGCTCTTCTTCGGTCAGCTGGTCATCGAGCAAAAACGGATCTTCGGGATTGAAAACAGGCTTGTTTCCGGCGGTTTTGGCGGCTGGGGCGCTACTCATGAGCGGGTCTCCAATTTATTATTCAGTTGTTATTGAGGTCATCCATAAATCTAAGTCTGTGTTTAACTGCTTTACCGGCCAGTTTCAATATGCTTCCTGTTTTCTGGCCTGGTTTCGTATATAGTGCGGGCAGGGATTAACCGCCCGGGAAAGCGAAACAAGGATAGCGCATATATGTCGCAAGAGGATGCCAGCACCAATTATATTGTCGAGTTCGAACAGCATGGCGCCTCGGTCAAGGTGTCGGCCATCGATCCGGTGACGATGACGGAAGTGTCGATTGTCGGTCCCAGTTCCGCCGGACAGGAGGAACTGAGCCGGGCGGCGGTCCAGAAACTGCTGTTTGTGCTGAACAAGGGGAAGGCGGAGAGGTCACAGAACCCGGCATCCAGCAATCCCAAAAAGCCCGGGATAATTGTCTGACCAAAAGAGCTGGATATTATCCAGATTAGGTCAGGCGGCCAGCTTGGCTCACGCGGTTTTGCGCTTGCGGCCGAGGCCAAATTCCTTGGCAAATTCCGACCGGCGTTTTGCGTAAGCCGGCGCAACCATGGGGTAATCGACCGGCAGGCCCCACTTTGCCCGATAGTCTTCCGGGGTCATTTCATAATTGGACCGCAAATACCGTTTCAGCATTTTCAGCTTCTTGCCATCTTCCAGACAGACAATGTAATCGTTCTGGATGGATTTCTTGATCGGCACCGCCGGAACCAGAGGCCCGCGATCCGCCGCGGCATCTTTATCGAGAGACGAGAGGGACTGATAAACGGATTTGATGACCTCAACCAGATCGCCTTTGCCAACCTCGTTATTGCTGGCATAAGCAGAGGTGATTTCCGCCGTCATCCGCAAGAGTTCTTCTTTATCTACGCTGGCTGTATCTGCTGCTGTTGTAATGTTCATTTCTGCCATTTCACGTTTTCGCTTCCCTTTACAAGTATAAAATCTGTACTTGTCTGTACCGCAATTTGCCTACGATAGAGAATGATTGTCAAATCTAATTTTGTAATCTACAAATATTACAAATTATCAATGTGGAAATTTGTGACTTTGTATTTTTAAATGCTGAATACGACGATTATTTAGAAAGCATAATGTTACTTATCTTCCAGAATTGAGGCTTTATTGTGGTCTTCGGTAAACACCAAATAAAATCAATTTTTTAATTATTATAGCGGAACGGCATTTCTTACGCCAAATCCCGACTATTTCCCTGATTTCACCAATCGATTCTCGCTTTATTTTCTCAAAATGTCAAGTTTCCCCGACGTTATTTGATCGAACGGAGAGAGAAGGCTGGATTAAACGGCGTTTGCGGGGGTAAGAATTGGTTCGTGCTCTAGAAGCTGAAACTCTTCAAGGATGAAAATTGAGGAGCGATATTCTAATAATATCTGCGGCCCTGACTCTGGGCTACCTTGTTGGCAGTTTTAAAGCAGCCGGGACTGCCGGGACACTGTACTAAGGCTGATTTCAGGAACGGAAAACAAACTGACTCTTTGATTTATTTGCGCCTAGATTAGTCAGTAGATTGTTTTTTCTAGGCGACAAAAGGACTACAGGAGATAGCGAGATGAGCGAAGGACCCGGAAATAATGCAGAGGAAGGAATAGCCAAGCTGCAGTTAAGAGGAGAAGAGTACAATCAGGCGGCCGTTTTCTCACTCCAAAAAAAGCAACGTGACAATATGCGGTATATGGTCATTGGAAAGATAATTGCAGTTGTGGTCGTGTCTGGTTTTCTAGGGTTTTGTACATATGTTGCCCGGAGCTAATTCTTCTACTTGCTTTAAGGCAGAAATTCGCGAAAAGACCTGGCCGCTTTGATTTCTTTGTGGCCAGTTTTGTCAGGAGTTTGTTTTTCTGACGACCATCACAACCGCTGCATAAAAGCATGAATTCCGTTCATTTTGACAGGTCAGCAACTGTGCGCATAGCAGACCTAGGTATTGCCCTTATCAAAGGCCGGTTTATGACCCGAACCGGACATTTGATAACATTAGAATACCAGATTTGAAAAGGGTGGCACGGGTGTGGTCGGAATGCAATTTCACTGGGACATTTAGGAGAGTTGATCGCATGTTAGAAAGCTAGTTTGCATATTATTAGAAAATGCAGTCATTTCAGAGCCGGACCGCCGGCATCATAGGAGTTAATTTACGCTACATCTTCAGATTCAGTAGCTGTATCAATTTTCCAAGGAAATTATATAGGCGCGAGCCAGGCTGTTTACGCTAACCAGCGTGATTGGCAAACTATGCAGCTACTGGGCATCTTTTTACAAAAACTTAAGCTTTCCGTTCTATTCTGAAGCATCGACGTAACGGAAAAATTTATGATGCCGACGATGCTACAAGAATATGATACCGGGTTGCTTCACTTGCTCAATGCAAGCCCGATTGGTGTCACTGTCGTCGAACAGGAAACAGGTAACTATCTGCTAGTCAATTCCTCATTCGTAAAAATGATGCGTGCGCCCAGTGCCAAATATCTACGTGACATGAATCCGGCTCATACATGGGTCAATAACGAGCAAGTTGCAACCGCTCGGGAGGCCCTGACCAACGATGAGAACCTGGTTGATGTCGAAGTCGAGCGCAAACGAATAGACGGCTCGCATTGCTGGTTTCTAATGAATTCTCAGCCCATCGTATTTGAAGGGAAAGAAGCCCATATTATCTGGCAGATTGATATTACAGACCGTCACGAGACGGAAGGCCAAATTGCCAGAAGCGAACAGCGTCTGTTAAATATATTTGAAGCCAGCCCGTATGCCATCGGCATTACCCGCAAGTCGGACGCAAAAATCTTATATGCCAACAATAAATATGCTACGCTGATGGGTTATGAGCATGAGGAATTACTAGAACTCAATGCCGCAGAAATATGGGCCAATCCGAATGATAGGATTGAATTCAGGAAAGAATTTGACAAGAAAGGTTTCGTCTCTGAGCGAGAAGCCCAGGGAGTGCGCAAGGATGGCAGTATAATCTGGGTTTCCATCACCTGGAAGCCGTTTCGCTACAAAAACAAAGACAGCTATATTTTCTGGTTTAACGAAATCACAGAGCAAAAACGGAGCCAGACCGACCTCGCGCTCGCGCTTAGGCAGGCCAAAACAGCCAATCTCGCAAAATCAGATTTCCTTGCCTCTATGAGTCATGAAATAAGGACACCTCTAAACGGTGTTCTGGGATTGGCACAACTTCTGAAAAGTACCCAGCTTGATGGTGATCAGGTGGGTTATGTCGACACAATCCTGTCCTCGGGTCAGACCCTGCTTGCTATCCTCAATGATGTGTTGGATATGAGTAAAATTGAAGCCGGTAAACTGGAACTTGAAGAGAAAGTCTATTCGCTACATCAGCTGATTTCGACGATTACAATTCCGTTCCAGAATCTAGCAGATGAAAAGGATCTGAAACTGATCGTCAATAACAATTTAGCGACTAAGAGTCCTGTTAGCGGTGATGCAATCCGTCTGCGACAGATAATCTGGAACCTTTTGAGCAATGCAATCAAATTCACCGATGAAGGCTATGTTGCCCTGACAATTGATGATGTTACCTCAACTCACGGAGTGTCGACAGTCGAAGCCGGGAAAAAGTGTCATAAATACTGCTTTACCATTGAAGACACAGGGTCAGGTATCGCGAGTGATCGACTTGACTCAATTTTCCAGGCTTTCACTCAGGAAGACAACTCAATCACCCGGACCCATGGCGGTACTGGCCTGGGCCTATCCATCGTCAAACAGTTGACCGAATTGATGGGCGGCTCAATATCTGTCGAAAGTGGCGCCGGCAAAGGATCGATCTTCAAGGTAATACTACCTTTTATTGATGTAATAAGTGAAGATTCTGATGCTGTTTCGCCACCTAAAAAGGAACAAATTGCTCCTGCACCAAATTCACTCAATGTTCTTGTCGCTGAAGACAACCCTGTCAATGCCATCATTACTACAGAGTTTCTCAAAAAATTCGGCCATTCTGTCCGGCATGTAGTAGATGGAGACCTCGTTGTTGAAGCCGCAAAAGATGGATGGGCCGATGTCATCCTGATGGACATTCATATGCCAAAAATGGACGGCGTTGATGCCACAAAAATGATCATAAAAAATGGCCTGCGTAAAAATACGCCGATTATCGGGCTGACCGCCGAAGCGTTTGCGGATCGTCACGACGTATTTCGTGAGGCCGGTATGAAAGATGTTCTGACCAAGCCATTCACCGAACAGCAATTGGCCGATACTCTTGCCGCCAACAAGTTTGTTGGTCAGCCGTAGCAAAATTCGGTCTCAATCGGCCCGAGCTCGTCAACATCTAACTGTTGTTAGTCTGCCGGTCACCGTCCTGTATGAAATCGCAGTTATGCTACCTACTAATCGGAGTTGGCCAACGCACTTAACAACAGTGCGGATAGGAAAGAATGATGTCCGCTTCTGGCACATAGCAGAACAAATACTTTCCCCTCAAAATGTCACCTGATTGAGGCTTGGCAGACCTTAAGTTCCAAGTAATATAGAGATATTTTGGGTACGCAACATATCTACGCCAATTAAGCCTGTGGTAAAACGAGTAGCTATTTCGATCGACCAATTGTCTGCTAGCTATTAATTGTCCGAACTGTGGGCTGGTAATGTAACACCCGTTCAATGGGGAACTCGACCAACACCTTTGTACCTACTCCGACCTCACTGGAGATCGACAGGGTTCCACCATGATTTGCTACCAGCGACTTAACGATAGCCAATCCAAGACCGGTTCCCTCATGTGAGCGGGTTTGACTATTTGCAACCTGAGAAAATGGTTCAAGTATTTTCGGAATATCATCAGCCGCTATTCCAATACCATTGTCAGTTACGCGAATGGAAATTCCGTCTTTTTTCGTTACGCTGACAGCGAGCCTGACTTCTCCTCTCGCATTTGTAAATTTCACCGCATTTGACAGGAGATTGATAACAATTTGTTTTAATTGACGTTCATCGAAATAGACAGACAAAACACTGAAATCGACATCAGCAATAATTTTAACATTCTTAGTTTCGGCACGTACCGCCATCATTGACATTAAGGAAGGTATGATCGAAAGAAGATCAATTTGTCGTTCATCCAGGTCAAGTTCGCCGGCTTCAATTCTGGAAATATCCAGAATATCCCCAATATGTTCGAGAAGAAGCCCCCCGGACCTATTTATGTCAGAAACATATTCGGCATTTTTCTTGCTTCCCAACGGGCCGAACATTTCTTTCATCAGCATTTCAGAATAGGCAATAACCGAATTCAGCGGTGTTCTTAGTTCATGGCTCATATTGGCCAGAAACTCGGATTTGGATTTATTCGCAAAATTTGCCCGATCTCTTTCAAATGACAATTCTCGAGTTCGTTCTTTTACACGCTCTTCCAGCTTTTCGTTTGAACTGATCAATGCCAATCGCGCCAAATTGCGCTTTTCTATCGCTATAGCGGCCCCTCTCACTGTCCAAACCACGACCAGAAGCAGAACAATCGCTACGCCAATCAGGATAAAGGAAGTATAAAAGAGCAGTCGTTCAAGAATGTTGACGCGATTTGTAATGTTATAATAAATTTCAAAAGCCCCGGCAAATGAACCTTCGTAGAAAACGGGCACGTAGGTTTCCACGACATCTAGTGTTGCTATTTGGCCTTCAAGAGTTTCAGCGTTCTTGCGAACAAGTTTAGTGAAATTATTTCCCTTGGTGACAATCTCAAAAAAATAATCCTTCTTGTTGATTTTCCCAATGTCCTTTTTTGATGTGGAGAATAAAACTTCTCCGGTTTTTGAGAATATCTTGAATTTCATTAGTCCGAGGGCTTTTAGGGTCTCCTGATCATTATCGACCAATTCAGGCGTGAGTGAATTCTTCGTAACACCCTCTTTGTCCAGAGAAAGTTTGAGAGATAAATACCGCGCTGTTCGTATGGCCTCCTCCTCGGTGTTTTCCAACAGGAATTCGGAATATTGCGGATAAATGACATATCGGTGAGCAATTGGGAAAAACACTGAAATAAGGATTGCCGCTATAAGGATAATGAGCAAGAAGGGTGTTCTCGCTATAGTTTTTAACTGATTTTTCATAGTGTACTTAGTACCAACGGAATACTTAATAATATTTTTTTAGACAATACTTCTGAACTATTAAGCTAAAGTAAATGTTCCTAATTGGCACTTGGCAGACTCAAAAAATACTGGTGTTCAATGTCCTCCAATTACCCAAAACTGACATTTTATCTGACCTTGAAATGATGGACGATAGAAATATTCTAGTCTATTAATGAATGAAGATGGTATAGGGGGCATCACGCATGGATATTAGAATACGAACAACATTAGTCATGGCTGCGTTTGTAGGCGTGATCTCTTTTCCAGCAGCAGTATCTGCGCAACCAGAACGGCCCAACATAATATATCTATTAGTCGATAATTGGGGCTGGGGAGACATTAGTACACAGGGCGGGACAGTGCCAACGCCGCGAATCGACCATTTTGCTAATGAGGGCATGCGTTTTCTTAACTTCAATGTCGAGAACCAATGTACTCCGACGCGCTCTGCCTTGCATACGGGGCGCTTACCAATCCGGTCTGGTACACAGAAGGTAGCTGCACCTGGCGAACCCGATGGATTGGCCCCTTGGGAGTATACGATTGCCGAATTATTGTCTGATGCCGGATACAGTACAGCATTGTTCGGTAAATGGCATATCGGTTCCAAGGTTGGACGACTTCCGAGTGATCAGGGATATGACGAATGGTGGGGGATCAATGAAGGTTCAAATGCCGCCAGTTATACCGCGACACCACAATTTGATGCCACCGTCGCCGAAATACCGCAATTCTGGCAGGGTATTAAAGGCATGCCGTCTGAAAAGACGAAGCCTTTTGATGCTAAGGCGAAAAGCTTGATGGATCGTCAATCGACAGAACGGGCGATTGAATTTATCAATCGGAAAGCCAACGATAAAAATCCTTTTTACCTTTACGTTGGTTTTACGCAATTTCATCCGCCTTGGGGGGTTCATCCTGATTTCGAAAATGTTTCAGGAGCCGGTATATATGCTGATATCAAAAATGAAGTCGATCACAATATAGGCCGAGTACTAGATACGATTGCCGCGGCAGGGTTGGAGCAAGAGACAATTGTGATCTTAACGGGAGACAATGGTAGTGGCAATATGCCGCAAAGCGGATACGCTACAGGTGAAGTTGGAGGGTCTAATGGACCTTGGCGTGGAGGCCTAAGCACAGGATATGAAGGCGGTTTACGAACACCTGCAATGATCCGCTGGCCAGGACATATTAAGAACGGTCAGGTAACCGACGAAATGATTTCTGCCTTGGATTGGCTTCCAACACTTGCCAGCCTTGCAGGTGAGGAAAAACGAGTACCAAAAGATCGTCCGATTGACGGTTTGGATCAAAGCGATTTTCTTCTCGGGAAAAGTATGGCGTCTGCACGCCAACATGTCGTTACCTTCGTTGGCGATAGGGTTTTCGCAGTCAAGTGGCGTAACATGAAAGTACATTTTCTAACTGCCGAAAGTACATTCTCGGAAGTCAAAATGCCTACCTTTCCACAAGTGTACGACATCAAGGAAGACCCGGCGGAGAGTTTCGAGTTGTGGGGCAATGAAGGGTTTGCACATGCATGGGTGATGACGCCAGTAACTAAAATATTAGCTGACCTACGTGTCAGTATGGCTAAGTATCCGAACATTGAACCAGGACAGGATTTCGAAGGCTATCGGTGAACGAAAGTATTATTCGTACATGACCGTTTCCGGCGCATAACAGAACACATAACATACACTTAAAAAAGTCTCCTGATGGAGGCTTGGCTGGCCGTAAGTTTTAAGTAAAATGGGGATATCTTTTCTTTATGGATCGATGCGGACCTTTTTCTCCGTCATTGCCGCCAATCTTAGCCTGTCTTTCATTTGCAAGACGCCGCGGTCACTTGTCCTAAAAAACGCTTACGAGACAATACTTTAACGTGATAATCCGTCGATGAAAATCGCGAAAAATTGAAATTTTTGGGCGGTGTTGAATCAGGGGTGCATGCCGGGGCTTTCGTTTTTGTCCGCTGGCCCGTTCTCGTCGGCCATCCCTTTGGTGATTGAAGGGCCCTCAAAATAAATTCATACCCACTTATGTCACGCCCTTGTCGTTCAGCCAGTTCTGGCAATAGTCGGCCATCTGCGGCCAGATATCTTCCATCATCATAAAATGCGCGGCATTTGGCACCTGGTAATAGGTGGCACGATCGCCATATTTCGCCGCCAGATTTTGCGCGGTTTCGGTGGAGACGGCCTTGTCATCGGCGCCGGTCAGCACCAGGGCAGGGCACTCAACTTTGTCCGTGTCCACATGAATGGCCTTGTTATTGTCGAACATCCAGTAGAACAGCTCGAACATCACCTGGCCGGATTCTGGCTCGAGCTTGTCAAAGACCGCCCGCTGGGCGTCGGGGGATAGATTATTGAGGGCGAAGACCGCCATCATATCAAACTCGACATTCATGGTCTGGCCGGCGAAGGGCGCAGCCGCCATCAGATCACGGCCGAGGTTTCGTTCCTCCTCGGTCGGCGGCAGCATGCCCCAAATGCCGTTGGAATTAATCAGGACGATGGCGCTAGCAAGTCCCCGTGCCGCCAGTTTCTGAGCGATAATCGCCCCCACCGCATGCCCGAACAGAATTGGTTTGTCGTCCAGCGTGGCGATCAGGTCCGCGATGTCATTGGTATAATCTTCGATACTGGTACCGGCGAGCGCCGGATCAGCCTCGGCTCGCGGGCCCCCTGCATGATGACGAAAATTCGGGGAATGGCATTCAAATCCGCGCTCGGTGAAAAATCCGTTCAGATTTTCCATGGTCCAGGCACCGGCAAACGCCCCCGGAATAAAAACAATCGATTTACGCATAAATACTCTCTTTCGGGACCGGTCATTGAACAAGGGTTTGTCAAATATTCCATAGAAGATTTCCGAAGAACAGAAATAAATTGCTGCTGGGCTTATTTCTACTTGCTGTGAATTAACCGCCTATTTTCCGGCATGAGTTCAAAATTCAATTTCACACATTCTTCATCATTGTATTCAAGGCTAAGTCCTTCGCAGTAACCAAATGCGCCTCTTGAAGCAGAATATTCATTTAGACTAACGCTGCCCAATGCTCCCAATTCGATAATACCGCCATGAGATATTATCAAAATTCTGCTTTCATCGGGAAGACCTCTTATGCAATCAAACCAGATAGATGCTTGCTGTCTCGCGAAATTGAAACAATCATTATTTGTTTTGATGACTTCAGATATTGCTTGCAGAGTGCTTGGCCAGTCCAGCTTCTCAAATATTTCATTGGGCAAGCTTCCCAGCTCTTTAATACACTCGGTCACCTGGTATCCCATTGCGATAGCTGTTTCGATGGATCTAGGGAGCGTGCTGGTAAACACACGGTCAAAGCTGCCCATTCGAGCTCCTGCGTAATTGGCTAGCTCTATTCCATCAGAAGACAGATGTGTGCCTGGCTTTCGTCGCATAGTATGCCTGCGAACTTCAACGAACCTCATGAAATTATGGTCTTTCGATACTTCTTGCCGGTCGGTTTTGTGTTTTTAGTATTTGCCACTTTAAAATGATTAACCTCACTTTCGCCACTAATAAAAGTGAGAGGCTGTCTTGTTATTACGTCGTTTAGCAAACCGTGTTGTTGTTACATTATTCATCGGGAGTTTAATAATCCGGTCGATGAGTTTGGTTTACTTGTGGTTGTTCTGGTGGCAAGCTCGCTGTCATGCCTGAAAAAACGCCCAAGAGCAATTCACAAGACCTGTTCTATATCGCTGAGCAGGCCGGCCTGAAGCTTGCCATCAAGGGCCGGCTGGTCACGGTGGTTATTCTGACGACGCTGATGGCGGCGACGCGCGGGCCGGACCGGGCCGTCGATTATATTCTGGCGGCAATCTTGTTCATTTTGCTGGGACTCGCCCATTATCTGATTATCGGCTCGCGGTTTGATCGCAGCTGGGTGAAATATGTGTTTATCAGCATCGATATTGCCCTGCTGTCGGCTGCGGTTGCGCTGCTGCCAGCGGCGCCGGAAACCAATATCCCGCAAATCATGATCTTCAGGTTCAGTATCTTCCCGTTTTATTTTATCCTGCTTGGCGTCGCCGCCTTCAGTTTTTCGCCGGGGCTTCTGCTGTGGACCGGGATCGCCGGTGCCGCTGGCTGGCTGGGCGCCTTTACCTGGGTTCGTACGAGTATGGATCGGGTCCGCGAATGGACGGACATTCCGGTAAATCCAACGCCGACGCAATTTCTCGAGATTATCCTGGATCCAGACTTCGCGGGCTGGGGCAGCCGATTGCAGGAAGCGGTCGTATTCTTTATCGTTGCCATCCTGTTGGCCATCGTCATGCGCCGGGCGCGGCAAACGGTCCGGCGGCAATTGGCGGCTGAGCGGGAAACCTCGATGATATCGCAGATGTTCGGCCGATTCGTGCCGGAAGCCGTAGCGAGTTCCATGATCAAGGACGAAGGCACTCTGGACCCGGTGGAGCGGGAGGCAACGGTGATGTTTACCGATGTTGCCGGTTTTACCAGCATGACCGAGACCAAGGGACCGCGGGCCATCGTCGAGACGTTCAACGCTTTCTTCGATGCGGCGTCCGAGATTATTGCCCGGCATAATGGCGTGGTGACGCAGTTTCTCGGCGACGCCATTCTCGCCACTTTCAATGTCCCCATAGAGGACGATGAGCATGCGCAACGTGCCCTCGACGCGGCCCGGGATCTTATGAACCTGGTGAAAACCGAAACTTTTGCGGGCGAACGTCTCAATATCCGGATCGGTGTCAGCTCCGGTCCGGTTATTGCCGGGAATGTTGGCGGCGGCGGCCGCCAGAGCTACACAGTGTATGGCGATCCGGTAAATCTGGCGGCGCGTCTGGAAAATCTGAACAAGGACTACGGGACCTCTTTGCTGATGTCCCAGTCAACGGCAGATCAGGTTGGGCAGGAGACACTGCAAAGGATCGGCGAAACCGCGGTCCGCGGTCTCAGCGAGCCCGTTGGCGTCTATACGGTGGCCGCTTCCGATAAATAGACTCCAAAGTCTCAAATACCACAGAAAAAAGCCGGTAAATAGGGCGACTTCCTCTATGAACGGGGGGCGTCTTGTGCTATCCATCCTGCGAAATCTTGATTCAACCTGTTTCGTTTCGACCCCGATTATTTTCTAGCCATATGGAGTTCTGCAAGTGACCTTACAAACTTTGGAAAAATATGATTTTTTTGACGCGGATCTGGGACGGGATGATCCCGATGTTTTTGCCGCCATCGGCCAGGAGCTCGGGCGTCAGCAGGACCAGATCGAATTAATCGCCTCGGAAAATATCGTCAGCCCTGCCGTGATGGCGGCGCAGGGATCGGTGCTGACCAACAAGTATGCGGAAGGCTATCCGGGGCGCCGCTATTATGGTGGCTGCGAATATGTGGATATTGTCGAAACACTGGCCATCGACCGGGCAAAGGAACTTTTCGGCTGCGGCTTTATCAACGTGCAGCCCAATTCCGGATCGCAGGCAAATCAGGGCGCCTTTATGGCGCTGATCAAGCCCGGCGATACCATTCTGGGCCTGTCTCTGGCCGCCGGCGGGCATCTGACCCATGGCGCCAAGCCAAACCAGTCGGGGAAATGGTTCAATGCCGTGCATTATGGTGTGGACAAGGATACCCATCAAATCGATATGGCCGAGGTTCGCGCGCTTGCCAACGAGCATAAGCCGCAATTGATCATTGCCGGCGGATCTGCCTATCCACGGACCCTCGATTTCGCCGCATTCCGGGAAATTGCCGATGAAGTGGGCGCCTATTTCATGGTCGATATGGCGCATTTTGCCGGACTTGTGGCCGCGGGACTCCATCCGAGCCCGTTCCCCCATGCCCATGTGGCGACAACCACCACTCATAAGACATTGCGCGGTCCACGCGGCGGCATGGTCCTGACCAATGACGAAGCCATAGCTAAAAAAGTCAACTCGGCCATCTTTCCCGGCATGCAGGGCGGTCCGTTGATGCATGTTATCGCCGCGAAAGCGGTGGCGTTCAAGGAAGCCCTGACCCCGGAATTTAAGGAATACGCAGCGCGTGTCGTGGCCAATGCGGATGTTCTGGCAAATACCTTGATCAAACATGGTCTGGACATCGTCTCCGGCGGTACCGACACCCATGTGATGCTGGTCGATCTGCGGCCCAAGGGCCTGACCGGGAATGTCGCCGAGCGGTCCATGGAAAACGCTTTTATTACCTGCAACAAGAACGGAATTCCGTTTGATCCGGAGAAGCCGATGGTAACCTCCGGTGTGCGTTTGGGAACACCGGCAGCGACAACCCGTGGTTTTGGTACCGCAGAATTTGCAAAAGTCGGCGATCTAATCGCTGAAGTCCTTGACGGATTGGTAGCAAACCCGGAGGATAACGCCGCTGTCGAGGCAAAAGTTCGGGCTGAGGTGAAGATACTTTGTGATGCGTTTCCAATTTATCCGAACCTGTAGGACGACAAAAACGGGAATGGACAGCACGACAAGTGACGAGAAGGGGACTCAAGGATGCGCTGTCCATTTTGTAGCAGTGAAGATACGCAAGTAAAAGATAGCCGGCCAACAGAAGACAATACGGCGATCCGGCGCCGGCGCGCCTGTGCAACTTGTGGCGCCCGCTTTACGACTTTTGAACGGGTGCAGCTGCGGGAGCTGACCGTGGTCAAGAAAAACGGCCAACGCACCCCGTTCGAGCGGGAAAAACTGGAAAGATCCGTCAACATTGCCACCCGCAAACGGCCAGTTGAACAGGACCGTATTGATCGCATGATCAATGGCATTGTTCGTCAGCTGGAAAGCAGTGGCGATCAGGAAGTGCCCTCCGATAAAATCGGCGAACTGGTAATGGAGGGATTGGCCACGTTAGACAGTGTTTCCTATGTTCGATTTGCCTCTGTTTACAAGGATTTCCGCGAAGCCAAGGATTTTGAAGAATTTATTGGTGAATTGAGCGGCAACGTCACTACATAAAATAGATGGCATTCCGTAGCGACAGGCAAGATCTCTATCATATGAAAACCGCCCTGCGTCTGGCAATGCGCGGTCTCGGCCGGGTTGCGCCGAACCCGGCGGTCGGCTGCGTGATTGTGCAAGGCGATCATGTGGTCGGGCGTGGCTGGACACAGGAGGGTGGGCGGCCACACGCGGAAACCATGGCGCTGGAACAAGCCGGTGAGCGGGCCAAGGGAGCGACTGTTTACGTCACTCTGGAGCCCTGTTCCCATCATGGCAAGACAGAGCCTTGCGCGGAGCGATTGGTTGAGGCCGAGGTGGCGCGGGTCGTTGTCGCCCTGACTGATCCCGACACGCGGGTCAATGGCGCCGGTATCAAGCGGCTCAAAGAAGCCGATATCGAGGTAACGGAGAGCGTGCTAAGCAATGAGGCACTGTACCTGAATGCCGGCTTTGTGTTGACCCGGCGGCAGAACCGTCCGTTAATGACCCTGAAAATGGCGACCAGCCTGGATGGTAAAATCGCGACGGCAACCGGCGACAGCAAGTGGATTACTGGAAGCCTTTCCCGTCGTTACAGCCATATGTTGCGGGCGGAAAATGATGCTATCATGGTCGGTATCGGTACTGCCCTGGTTGATGATCCGGAATTGACCTGCCGGCTACCGGGTCTGGAGGATCAGTCCCCCATCCGAATTATCGCGGATAGCCGGTTACGGCTGCCGCTGACATCGAAGCTGGTACGTACGGCTGGTGAAACCCCGTTGTGGATATTGACCCTTCCGGGGAATGACCGGGATCGGCTGAAAGCCTTCAGCGAACTCGGGGTGACGGTGATCGAGGTGGCGGCGACGGAAAGCGGCCTGCCGGACATGAAAAAGGCGTTGGCCGAATTTGCGGCGCGCGGTATTACAAGAATACTTGCAGAGGGTGGTTCCCATCTTCTGGCAACGCTGATAAAAGATGAACTGGCGGATCGTCTGATGTGGTTTCGGGCGAACAAGATCATTGGCGGAGACGGGATCCCGGCGCTACAATCCATCGGGTTGCGGGATCTGGACGCGGCGCCGGAAATTCGGCTGATCGAGGAACGTCGATTGGGCGAAGATTTGTTGGAAAGCTATTTTCTACGGAATTAGGAAGCATGTTTACAGGCATCATTACAGATATAGGAACCGTCCGCGGTTTCGAAAAAACCGGCGATACGCGGTTTGAAATCGATACATCCTATGACACGGGTACAATTGATATCGGTGCCTCCATCGCCTGCTCAGGTCCGTGCCTGACCGTTGTTGACAAGGGGGAGGGATGGTTCGCTGTTGACGCCTCCGATGAAACACTGTCTTGCACCAATCTGGCGGATTGGCAGCAAGGGGCAAAAATTAATCTGGAGCGGGCCTTAAAAATCGGAGATGAACTGGGCGGCCATGTGGTCACCGGTCATGTGGATGCGGTGGTCGAGCTCAAGGAGCTGGAAACCATTGGTGATTCCACCAAACTTGTGTTTTCCCTACCCGAGGCTTATCGCGGCTTTGTTGCCGCCAAGGGGTCGGTCTCGCTGGATGGTGTCTCCTTAACCGTCAATGCTGTGACGGATACGGAATTCACGGTCAATATTATTCCCCATACCCAAGCCCATACGACCTTCGGCGATTTTAAAGTCGGACAACGTGTGAATTTTGAAATCGATGTGCTGGCCCGATATGTAGCGCGCATGACCGAGGTGAAATAAAAAAGATGCCCTATAAGCAATACCTCTCGACCACGGAAGAAATTCTGGAAGATGCCCGCAATGGCAAGATGTTTATCCTTGTCGATGCGGAAGACCGTGAAAACGAAGGGGATCTTGTGATCCCGGCGCAAATGGCAACGCCCGATGCGGTTAATTTCATGGCCAAGCATGGTCGCGGTCTGGTGTGTCTGGCCATGACCGAAGAGCGCATAAGCGAGTTGAAGCTGCCTCTGATGGCGCAGGATAACTCCTCGCGACTGGAAACCAACTTCACCGTTTCCATCGAAGCCCGTGAAGGTGTGACCACCGGAATTTCCGCCGCTGATCGCGCCCACACTATTGCCGTGGCCATAGATGCCAGCAAGGACGCGGCAGATATTGTCAGCCCGGGTCATGTGTTTCCACTCGTCGCCCGCGAAGGCGGAGTGTTACGTCGCACCGGCCATACTGAGGCAGCGGTGGATATCTCCAGACTCGCCGGACTAATGCCCGCTGGCGTCATTTGCGAGATCATGAATGACGACGGGACCATGGCACGGCTGCCGGATCTCGTAAAATTCGCGCAGTTCCATGGTTTGAAAGTTGGCACCATTGCCGATCTGATCGCCTATCGTCGTCGTCATGACAGCCTGATTGAGCGTGAGATTGAAACAGATATTTCCAGTAAATACGGAGCCGACTGGAAAATGATCGTGTTCTCCAACAAGCCGCAATATGCGGAACATATCGCGCTGGTTAAAGGGGATATTTCAAGTGCTGGTCCGATCATGGTCCGCATGCATGCCCTCAATCTGCTGGGGGATGTATTGGGCGAACTGGATGAAAACCCCGACATGCTGCACAACGCCATGAACCAGATCAATGAGGAAGGCAAGGGTGTGGTGGTGCTGATCCGCGAGCCGCGCGCCATGGCACTTTCGGACCGGATTCGCAAGAAACTGGGGGAACCGGTAAAGGAAACCTCCGAACTGCGTGACTATGGTATCGGCGCACAGATATTGCTCGATCTCGGCATCAGCGACATGATCCTGCTGTCCAATACAGAACGAATTGTGGTTGGTCTTGACGGCTACGGCCTGTCCATCAGCGAAACCCGCGCGATTGTCGAGAAGGATGGATCATGAGCGAAAATATTCATGTGCTGATCGTCGAGGCGGATTTTTATCGCGATATTTCCGATGCCTTGCTTGACGGTGCCAAAGAGGCGCTGGATAAAGCCGGAGCGGTTTATGAAGTTGTCCGCGTACCGGGCTGTCTGGAAATTCCTGCGGCCGTGCGGTTTGCCATAAAATCCATGGAATTCATGGGTGGTCGTCGGCGCTATGATGCCTATGTTGCTTTGGGCTGCGTGGTGCGTGGGGAGACATCTCATTATGATACGGTGTCCGAGGAAAGCGCCCGCGCCCTGATGGATATTTCGACGGATTATTGTATTGCGCTGGGGAATGGCATCATCACCTGCGAGAATATGGACCAGGCCTGGGAACGGGCGTCGACTTCCAAAAAGAATAAAGGTGGCGGTGCCGCCCAAACCGCATTAGATATGCTCGAACTGAAAACACAATTTGGATTATTCCCCCGATGAACAAGCGCGCGGAAAAAAGAGGCGACAAACATAGCCGGCGGACTCTCGCGCGACTGAATGCCGTACAAGCCCTTTATCAGTTGGAACATGATGAACAGGATCCGCGGATTGTCGTGGAAGAGTTCCTGCAGCATCGCGTTGGCGCCGAGGTCGATGGCGATCAGTTTAAGGACAGCGATAAGCCTCTGTTTGAAGATATCGTCCTCAATGCTAAGGCCCGTCAGGAAGAAATTGACGCCTTGATTACGGCTGCGTTGGAAAAAGATCGCGAGACCGGCCGGCTTGAAGTGGTGCTGCTGGCGTTGCTACGCGCGGCAACGTACGAATTTCTCGCCCGCATTGATATGCCAGCGAAAATACTGATCAAGGAATATGTGGGCATTGCCCGGACCTTTTTCACCGGTAAGGAACCCTCTTTGGTGAACGGCGTTCTTGATAATATCGCCAAGCAGGTCCGCGCCGCAGAATTCGACTGACATGACTCAGCCACCGACACAGGATAATCCTGGTGAATTCGATATCATCCGGGATATTTTTGCGCCATTGTCGGAAAGTCAGGCCGGTGCCTATAACCTGACGGATGATGCGGCTACCTTGAGCCCGCCGTCGGGGACTGAACTGGTGATGACCAAGGATGCCATGGTTAGCGGCGTTCACTTTCTGGCCAGCGATGAGGCCGGGCATATCGCTCGAAAACTACTCCGCGTTAATTTGTCTGATCTTGCCGCCATGGGCGCGACTCCCATGGGCTATCTACTGGCGGCTTTCTGGTCGCATGGCACGGACCCTGATTGGATCCGCAGCTTCGCGGAAGGCCTTAAGCAGGACCAACGGGAATTTTCCATCGGATTGCTGGGCGGAGATACGGTTTCCACACCTGGTCCGTTATCGCTCTCCCTGACGGCGATCGGCCATGTCCCCAATCAAAAGGCCTTGCGTCGCAATGGAGCGCAACAGGGTGATCTTTTGGTTGTTTCCGGCAGTATCGGAGATGGCGCCCTCGGGCTGAAAGCGCTGCGCGGAGAACTGGAATTTTTGAACCCCGATGATCTGTCCTTTCTGGTGGATCGCTATCATCTTCCGCAACCGAGGCTGGCTCTCGGCACCGCGATACGGGACCTCGCCAGCAGCTGTATCGATATCTCCGATGGGTTGGTTGCCGATATCGCGCATATTTGTGATGCCTCCTCGATGGCGGCTGTCTTTGACGTTGAGAAGGTCCCTTTATCCGCTGCCGCCGCCAAAGTGGTTGCGAAGGACGCGGAATTTTTGACAGCTATTTTAACGGGTGGCGATGATTATGAACTGGCCTTCACGATACCAGCGGCGTTCGAAAGCCGGTTGTCCGATTTGTCGAAGCAGACGCAAACGGAACTTGCCTACATTGGCAAAATAGAGGCGGGGAGCGGTGTTCGCGTCTTAAAAAACGGTACGGCAATGGCGCTACCGACTGCGGGTTGGCGCCATTTTTAGTAAAATTTACGTGCATGCATAATAGCTATGCGTTTCTTGCGTTTGCCTATGACGCCATTTTTTGAAATATTCCACAAAATAATTTTGTTGTTTGGGAGCACGAAATGCTGGCAATGCAGTATTCAGTCCGTTTGCCGCGGGAATTTGATATCGATCAAGTCTATAAGCATGTGTCCACACGCAGCCCCCTGTTTGACGGTTTTCCAGGCCTCAAGCATAAATTCTACCTCTATGATCCGGAAGAGCATATGTATGCGCCTTTCTATATTTGGGAAAATACCCAAAGCGCCCAGGATTTTCTTCTGCATAATTTATTCAATGGTGTGATCGAAGCCTTTGGCCGTCCGCGCGTCCGTAGTTGGCAGATCATCGAATTCGATAAAGGATCTTGTACAGACGAGCCGACATTTCTCTCTGCCAGCTTCGACAAGGCCGGTTCGCAAAAGCCGCTGACTGATATCATGAAAGACGAGAAGCTGGAGCATCAGGCTCAGCTTGGCAAAAAAGGGCTTTATGCAAATATGGTCCTGCTGGATCCGGATCGATGGGAGATCGGGCATTTTGGCTTCTGGCAGAACCGGGAAAATGCCGTTGCCGTGACCGCAGATTGTGTCACCCAGTATGATGTCCTGAAGATGAACCATGAACTCCTAGGTGCCGCCTGAATAATTCTCGCGTTATTTAGTAGAAGAATTACCCGTTGGAATGTTATAAGAAACCCGAAATCTATCCACGCGACGCCCTCATTCCTCAATAATTACAAAAGCCAAGGAACAAGTCGAAATGGACGGCCGCACGAAACTGAGTATTTTGCTGATGTCTGGGTGTCAGGCGCTGATGAACAGCACCACATCCATCATGATCAGCTCTGCGGCCCTTGTCAGCCTTTTGCTCCTGGGAGACGATAAATCCCTGGCAACGGTGCCGGTGACAGCGGTTGTCACGGGAACCGCTTTGATGACAATCCCGGCCTCTTTATTTATGCGGCATGTTGGCCGTAAGGCGGGCTTTCTCTGTGGCGCCTTGCTTGGCATTGTCGGCGCGGCCATTTGCAGCTATTCGATTTACATCGGTAATTTCTGGGGCTTTGCCTTTGGCGCCATGTTTGTTGGCATGTACACGGCGTTTGGAAATTATTACCGATTTGCGGCGGTCGACGTGGCGGGGATGAAAAACCGGAGCAAGGCCGTCTCTTATGTGCTTGCGGGCGGCCTGATTGCTGGTTTTCTGGGACCGCAAATTGCCAGCCACAGTAAGGATCTGTTTTTACCTTACGTGTATCTTGGACCGTATTTGGCGATTATTGGCCTGGGTGTCGTCGCCATAGTGCTCATCAGTTTTGTGTCCATCCCCAAAATGTCCGTCCATCAAGCTTCGGGCGAGCAACGTCCGTTGCTGGAAATTATCAAGCAGCCAACCTTTATTGTTGCCGTTTTGAGTGCGATGATCGGTTTTGGCGTCATGAGTTTGGTGATGACGGCGACACCGCTGGCCATGGTCGGTTGCGGTCATCAGCACAGCGATTCCTTTAATGTGATCAGCTGGCATGTGGTGGCCATGTACGGGCCGAGCTTTTTTACCGGATCCCTGATCTCACGCTTTGGGGAGTATAAAATCATCTTCGTGGGAGCGTTGCTGGGGGTCGCCAGCGTTGTGGTTGCGTTGATGGGGCTGGAACTTATGAATTTCTATGTCGCCCTTGTCCTGCTGGGGTTGTCCTGGAATTTTATGTTTATCGGCGGCACGACCTTAGTGACAACAACATATAAGCCGGCTGAGACCAGCAAAGTGCAGGGCATGAACGATTTTCTGGTTTTCGGGACTGTGGCGACGGCCTCACTTGCTTCAGGTCAATTGCAAGAGCATTTCGGTTGGGTCGTTGTCAATCTTGGTGCCTTGCCGCTTCTGGGGCTGGTCATGGTTCTGACATTATGGAACATGCCCATGTTCAGACGCCTGCGGACGGCAGCGTAAACGCCACCGCCGATAGTCTTCAGCCCAGTTTCGCGCCGTCTACAAGAGACTTCTGGATCATTGCGGCTGCTTCGTCGGCATCGCCCCAGCGGACAATTTTAACCCATTTATCAGCCTCCAGATCTTTGTAATGTTCAAAGAAATGGGAGATCTGATCCAGCAGCACGTCGCGCAAGTCCGTAAAGTTTGAAATGTTGGAATAATAAGGGTGAAGCGCGTCAACTGGCACACCCAGGATTTTTTCATCCTGCCCGGCTTCGTCTTCCATGATCAGGACACCAACAGGGCGCGCCCGGATGACGGCGCCGGGTATCACCGGAATCGGGCCGGCCACGAGCATATCTGTCGGATCCCCATCATCTGCCAAGGTGTGCGGAATGAATCCGTAATTGCACGGATAGAACATGGCTGTATGCAGGAAACGGTCAACGAACATGGCGCCGCTGTCCTTATCGACTTCATATTTGACGGGCACGCCACCCAATGGAATTTCAATGACGACATTCACGTCCCAAGGGATATCTTTACCGGCTGAAATCTTGTCTAAATTCATTGTCGTTCTCTCCTGGAAATCTCTGGCGCTCGGATAGCATGGATCGGAGGAATAAGCCAACAGCTATTAAAAAAAACTGAAGAGTTTCGGCATATGGAGAAATTTCGACGGCTTTGGCCTTAATTTTGCAAATTTTCCATAAAAATATCCCTGGTGAATTTAAATTATATTATAAAAAGGTGGAGTTCATGATTTCGGATAGCTGCTACGTTAAAATATATTTCATTTTCAAGTATTTGTTTTGATTTGGAAAAAACAGATTTCAGTTTTTTCCAGCCTCTGTGATGCGATTGAACGTCCGTTTGGTCGTCAAGTTTCGGCTGCAGTTACGTAAAGGGTCGGATTCTTGCGGTCCAATTGCTTGCGAAGCAGTTGGTTATCTGGCATTCTACGCCGCGATAAAGTCTTTGCATAAAATAAAGACGAGTAGGAGGGGACCTCGTAAAGAGGGACTACAACAAATTAGCGAGGCCATCTGTTCGGTGGCCTTTTTTGAAACTAACGGGGTTGAAATAATGTCAGTAGAATTATGGATACCGATTATCTGCGGAATCATAGCTTTGGTCTATGGTGTGTATGCAGGACGATCGGTTCTATCAAGTGATGCCGGTACGGCAAGAATGCAGGAGATTGCATCTGCAATTCAAGAAGGAGCGACCGCTTACCTGACCCGTCAATATATGACAATTGGTGCGGTCGGCGTAGTTATATTTTTCATTTTGCTCGGTCTTTTGGGACTCAAAGTAGCCATCGGTTTCTTGATTGGCGCCCTATTATCGGGCCTTGCCGGCTTTGTTGGTATGCATGTGTCCGTCCGGGCAAACGTTCGCACAGCGCAGGCGGCCTCCAAAAGCCTGAAAGAAGGCCTGGATGTCTCGTTTAAGGCTGGTGCAGTAACCGGTATGCTGGTTGTTGGTTTGGCTTTGCTGGCGGTTGCCGGCTATTATTCTTTCCTCCTTTCCTCGGGTGTTGAAGGACGTGGCCTTATAGACAGCCTTGTTGCCTTGAGCCTCGGAGCATCCCTGATTTCCATTTTCGCCCGTCTTGGCGGTGGTATTTTCACGAAAGGTGCCGATGTTGGCGCCGATCTGGTGGGTAAAGTCGAAGTTGGAATTCCAGAAGATGATCCCCGTAACCCAGCCGTTATTGCCGATAACGTTGGTGACAACGTGGGTGATTGTGCCGGCATGGCCGCAGACCTGTTTGAAACCTATGCCGTGACGATTGTTGCGACCATGGTTCTGGGCTCCATTTATTTTGCCGGTGATGCGGTGCTGATGACCTACCCATTGATGATCGGGGCGGTCTGTATCCTGACTTCCATCATTGGAACATTCTTCGTCAAGCTGGGCTCTAGCAACAACATCATGGGTGCTTTGTATAAAGGCTTCCTTGTTTCGACAATTTTGTCGGCAATCGCGCTGTGGCCCGTAACGTCCATGACCATTGGCATGGATACGGTTTACACCATTGGTGACAAAGAATTTACAGGCATGAGCCTGTTCTTCTGCGGTCTTGTTGGTCTGGTTGTGACAGGTCTTTTGATCTGGATCACGGAATACTACACCTCCACTGAGTATCGCCCGGTGCGCAGCATCGCGGCAGCGTCCGAAACCGGTCACGGTACGAACGTTATTCAGGGACTGGCCGTTTCCATGGAAGCAACAGCAGTTCCGGCCATCATCATTTGTGCGGGCATAATCGTCTCCTACAATCTGGCGGCTTTGTTTGGTATCGCCATTGCGGTGACAACCATGCTGGCTCTGGCCGGAATGATCGTGGCGCTTGATGCCTATGGTCCGGTTACGGATAATGCCGGTGGGATTGCTGAAATGGCGGAAATGGACGAAGAAGTCCGCAAGACAACAGATGCTCTTGATGCCGTTGGCAACACAACGAAAGCTGTGACCAAGGGCTATGCCATTGGTTCTGCCGGTCTGGGTGCATTGGTTTTGTTCGCTGCCTATACGGAAGATCTGGCGTTCTTTATCAAGAATGCAACGGCAACACAGTTTGCCTTCTTCCAGGGCGTCACCCTCGATTTCAGCTTGCAAAACCCGTATATCGTGGTTGGCTTGATCCTTGGTGGCTTGTTGCCGTATCTGTTTGGCGCCATGGGGATGATGGCAGTTGGACGGGCCGCGGGCTCGGTGGTGCGTGAAGTGCGCCGTCAGTTCAAGGAAATTCCAGGCATTATGGAAGGGACCGGCAAACCCGATTACGGTCGGGCGGTTGATCTACTGACTAAAGCGGCGATCAAGGAAATGATTATTCCATCCTTGTTGCCTCTATTGGCGCCAATTGTTGTCTTCTTCGTCATGATGTTCATTGGTGGCAAGTCAGCGGCTTTTGCGACAGTCGGAGCAATGCTATTGGGTGTTATCGTGACAGGCTTGTTCGTTGCTGTTTCCATGACAGCAGGAGGCGGTGCTTGGGATAATGCCAAGAAATACATCGAAGATGGCAATCACGGTGGTAAGGGAACAGACGCCCATGCAGCTGCGGTTACCGGTGATACTGTTGGTGATCCGTACAAAGATACGGCGGGTCCAGCGGTTAATCCGATGATCAAGATAACCAATATTATTGCATTGCTCTTGCTCGCGGTTATGGCGCACTAGGCAAGACGTTTTTCAATAAAGGTAAAAGGAAAGCCCCTGACATGTTCAGGGGCTTTTTTTATGAGATCCTATGGGCCATCAGTATTGAAACGGCCCAGATTTCCGAAGATCTGTTCAAAGAAACCAAGCTTACGGCCCCCCGTTGGCGTGGTGCGTTCGACCATTTCAACATCCGTCCCCTGATCTTTCCCGAAATCTTCAATCTCTGCGACCACATCATTGATATCAAATTTGACGACAATCACGTCACGGGAGACGACTTCCTTTGGGAGAAAGGCCAGATGCTCGGTTTTGCTGCTGATATAATACCAGGCATCGCCCTCGGTCTGAAAGGTTGCGATGCTCGAGGGTGAACCCATCAATTGTTCGACACCATCCTTATTGGTGATGCCGGTCTCTATTAGAGCCAGCTGCTCCGGATCTACCCGGTAGCCCTGATCCGTCTTAATGGGCGAACAAGCTAGCAGGGTAATCCCCGTAAGCGCGACACAAAGACCTGTTCTGACTTTAATCATAATACCTTTATCATAATGCGGCTTTGAGTTGACGAACACTAACTTAATGCTTAATTCATGGCTCATAAATGGCTTGTCATACAGCAAAAGTCAATTTTTCTTCATCGCCGCGTGCATTTTGACAAAAAATGCCTGTGCCGTCAAAGTGAGCCAGGAGTATTATAGTGGTCTTTGGGAATTTATTTCGGCGCGACCCTATCGAACAGGCCGCTCGAGACTTGTATGCGGTAATTGTGAATCAAGCCCGTCAACCCGCCTTTTATCAAGTTGCCGCAGTGCCGGACACCATAGATGGTCGATATGAGATGATCTCTTTACATGCCTTTTTGGTGATGAGGCATTTGAAAGGCAAAGGGGCGGCCGAGAAAAAGCTCTCACAAAAAGTGTTCGACCATATGTTCGCAGATATGGATCAGTCCCTTCGGGAAATCGGTGTCGGTGACCTGAGTGTTGGCAAACGCATTAAGCAGATGGCAAAGGTATTTTATGGCAGAGTTGTTGCTTATGAGCTAGCCCTCGATGACGGAGAAGAAACGTTGGAAGAGGCACTTCGTCGGAACCATTACGGTACCTTTGAAGATGTAACATCAGAGGCAGTGACGCGAATGGCGGCATATGTTCGTACTTCGGATGCTTTACTCGCAAAGCAAAGCGCAGAAGATTTTATGTTGGGAAAGGCTGTTTTCGGGGACTTGGACGAGAAATAATGTGATCAAGGGCTCCGAATTTTTTATGCTTGATTGATAAAGAAAAATGAGTGATTTACGGTTCTAGAAAAATCAATTGACCGAATCGATTGAAACCAGTATTTTCCGGCCTTCGAATCGTATGCCGGGGTACCGGATCAGGAAAGATCGCAAGCGGTCTTATTTGTTAGAAGGGTGTCTTGCCATGTCGAAGACCGGGGCTAAGTTCTCTCGGTTGATTAATGTTGAAGGATTGGGGCGCGACTCTATCAAAATCAACATTCAGGCAACGAAAGAAGAATGCAAATCATTGGCTGATGATCTTGGGATCATTGGTTTGTCTGATGTGATAATGTCAGGCGTTTTGAGGCGCCAGCAGAAGACAGATAAAATAGAAGTATCAGCAGCGTTGAAAGCGCAAGCAGTGCAAGCTTGTGTGGTGACACTTGAACCTGTGTCACAGGCTATTGATGTAGAATTCACGGTGTACTATACCTTCGACAATGAAGATGTAGTAACCGACGAAGTTGATTATGTCGTTGGTATGGATGAAGAGGATTTGCCCGAATTGATTGCCAATGGGCAAATCGATGCGATAGATATTGTGGCTGAACAAATCGCGTTAGCCCTTGATCCGTATCCGCGGAAGGAAAACTCCGTGCCAGCGAATGAGGCAAAAAACGTTGATAAGGCAGAGATAGAGCAGGAGGTTCACAGACCTTTTGCAAATTTAAGGGACTTGATGAACAAGAAATGATATGAGTGTTCTAATTTTTATCATTTCTACGGAAATTAATATTCACCTCTATTGAGGTTGACTGAGTGAGAGACTAAGAAAATGGCTGTACCAAAGAGAAAAACCACTAAATCAAAACGCAACATGCGCCGCGCACATGATTCGCTCGCGTCCACGCAAGTGCAAGAATGCCAAAATTGTGGAGAGCTGAAACGTTCGCATCACGTTTGTAGTGAATGCGGCCATTATGGCGACCGGGAAGTACTCGAAGCCGGCGACACTCTTTAGTCGATAATTAGCTGATATTCCGTGGCAGGAAACAGGAATAGTATATGAGTGAGAATATTGTCATTGCCCTTGATGCGATGGGGGGGGATTACGCCCCGGACATCGTCATTAAAGGTGTTGATCTCATTCGTATCCGTTTTCCGCAAGCCAGGTTTTTGCTCTTTGGCGATGAAGAGCGGCTTTCGCCTCTTCTTAAAGAGTTTCCTGGTGTGGCCAAAATTTGTGAGCTACGGCATACGGATCAGGCCATAAAGTCGGAAGACAAGCCAAGTCAGGCGCTCCGCAAGGGACGCAAGAGCAGTATGCGGCTCGCTATTGATTCTGTCCGTGACGGGGAGGCGGGTGCAATTGTGTCCGCCGGCAATACCGGTGCCTTGATGGCAATGGCAAAATTTTCGCTTCGCATGATGCAAGGTATTGATCGACCGGCGATCGCGTCCGTGTTTCCATCGCCGAGAGGCGAGACGGTTATGCTCGATCTTGGCGCAAATGTTGAATGCGATGCCGATAATCTGGTTCAATTTGCCTTTATGGGCGCTGACTTCGCGCGCGCCGTTCTCGGACGTGTTCCGCCGCGCATAGGGCTACTCAATGTCGGCATTGAAGAGCTCAAGGGCAATGATACCGTTAAGGAAGCGGGAGACCGGCTTAAAGCAATGGTTAACCCGCCTTTCGTCTATCAAGGGTTCGTGGAAGGCGATGTTATTACGCGGGGCACTGTCGATGTCATCGTGACAGATGGCTTTACGGGGAATGTGGCACTGAAGACAGCTGAGGGCGTGGTCCGCATGTTCTCGGATTTTCTTCGCGCAGGATTCGCCAGTTCGCTTATGGCAAAAATAGGCTATCTGTTGTCTCGCGGTGGTCTCAATATTCTCAAGGAAAGGCTGGATCCACGTGCGTATAACGGTGGTGTGCTTCTCGGCCTGAACGGAATCTGCGTGAAAAGCCATGGCGGTACGGATGAAACCGGATTTGCGAACGCAATCGGTGTTGCCATTGAAATGGTTTCAGACGATATGATCGTCAAAATGAAAGACCATTTCGAAAAGTTTGATATGGCCGCACAAATGAGTAACAATGCGGCCGCATCAGATGATGAAGCCGATAATGAGACAACGAACAATGGTACGGCCTCTCCGGCTGACCCAAAAGTGGAAAAATCCGCTGGCACACTTGAAGATGCCGGACAGAACAGGAACTAAATGCGCCGCTCAGTGATTACCGCGACAGGCTCTTATCTACCAAAACGTATCCTGACCAATGCCGAACTTTCGGAAATGGTCGACACCACCGACGAATGGATTGTTTCGCGCTCAGGTATCAAACAACGTCATATTGCGGCAGACGGTGAACTTACTTCCGACCTTGCAACTCATGCAGCCCGTGCTGCCCTGGATATGGCCGGCCTGACGGCAGATGATATTGATTTGATCGTTCTGGCGACTGCGACACCAGATGAAACTTTCCCGGCAACGGCAACTGTGGTGCAAAAAAATCTTGGCATGACCGGTGGCTTCGCGTTCGATATTCAGGCTGTTTGTACCGGCTTTCTATATGCTCTTGCGACAGCAGATAATTTTGTGAAATCAGGTCAGGCAAATCGCGCGTTAGTCATTGGCGCCGAAACCTTTTCCCGTATTATAGATTGGACGGATCGGACGACTTGTGTGCTTTTTGCTGATGGCGCCGGCGCGATTATTCTTGAGGCTGAAGACGGGGACGGGACATCGGATGACCGTGGAATCCTGACCAGCCATCTCCATTCGGATGGTGAGAAGCATGACCTCCTGTATGTTGATGGTGGCCCATCCTCGACCCAATCGACTGGATTCCTGCGTATGGAAGGAAAAGAAGTTTTTCGTCATGCCGTCACAAATCTGGCGAGTGTTGTGGTAGAAGCCCTGGCGGCGACCGGCTTGTCGACCGACGATATAGACTGGCTCATTCCGCATCAGGCAAATAAGCGAATTATTGATGGCACGGGACGCAAGCTTAAACTTCCATCTGAGAAAGTTGTTCTAACTGTCCATAAACATGGCAATACTTCGGCTGCATCAGTTCCGCTTGCTTTGGATGAAGCCGTTCGGGATGGCCGGGTGCAACGGGGACAGATCCTGTTGTTGGAAGCTATGGGCGGCGGATTTACCTGGGGCTCTGCTTTGGTTCGCTGGTAAAACGCGAATCTCCTGTCCGTCTTGCCAGAATCGGCAGATGAAAGCCTTATCGATTTCAACTAGTTACAGCGTTTTATTGCGAAAAACCGCGGTTTATGCTCACAACTGTTGGTATTTACGCCTTTATTATTGACGCAAGAACATCCTGTGTTACTCCTTAATTGGGAGTAACAGGGTGGTATCATGACAAAAAACACATTGACCAGAGCAAATTTGGCAGAAGCTGTGTATCAGCAAGTCGGACTTTCGCGTAACGAGTCCTCCGATCACGTAGAAGCCGTGCTCGCAGAAATTTCAAATCGATTGGTGGACGGTGAAACCGTCAAAATTTCTTCCTTTGGTAGCCTTCAGGTTCGCCAGAAGAACGGCCGGATCGGGCGCAATCCGAAAACCGGGGAAGAAGTCCCCATTAATCCGCGCCGGGTTCTCGTCTTCAGGGCCTCACATGTCCTGAAAGATAAGATAAATAACGGCAACCGTGAGGGTTGAGTAAGATGGCCGCTGGGCAGGGAAATCTCGACACAAAGAAGGTGCAAAAATCACCGGATGCATTCCGGACGATCAGTGAGGTCTCTACCGAACTTGGCGTGCCGCAACATGTACTGCGGTTCTGGGAAACCAAGTTCAAAATCGTTAAGCCTCTGAAACGAGGCGGTGGTAGACGATATTATCGGCCGGCGGATATAGAATTGATCCGTGGTATTCGGGACCTTCTTTATAAACACGGCTATACGATCAAGGGTGCTCAGAAATTGCTGAAAGAGCAGGGCGGCAAGATGACGGCCGGCGGCAATGTCGATGCGATGGTTTCTGCTGCACGCCAGGACAGTAATCCGGCACTGGCACGGGCGGCTGAAACGAATGCTAGCTCAAGTGGAAGTATGCCGGACGATAGCCGGGAAAAACTTCGCTCTATCCTTGGGGACCTCCAGGACATGAAAAAGATGCTTGGCTGAGCCGGCATATAGGTCCTTTTCCACGAACAGAAAAAATGAAGAGAGCTGTATAACGGGCGTTGCCATTGCTGTGGCAGGCCAGTATAGTGCGCCTCCGAAACCAGATGTTACCTTGTCGGGCAGTAGCGCAGCCTGGTAGCGCACTTCACTGGGGGTGAAGGGGTCGTGAGTTCGAATCTCGCCTGCCCGACCAATAGAAAAGCCTTGGATTCCTGCGGATCCGAGGCTTTTTTGTGTCTGAATTTAACTGGTTCGCCGTCGCTGTAACTTAGCTCAGCGTAAATTCGGGATACTCATAGCCAGCTTCAAAGGGGCGCGTATGTGAGAGAGCGGAGTATGTGGACAGATTTTTGGATTGGCAATTGGCGCTGCTGCAGACCATGCGTTTTGCAATATTCTCGACCGGCATCAAATAGACGAGGTCAGGCGGTAAACGCTTTCTCAGTTTTTCAATTAATATATCGGTGACCAATACGGCAGATCTCGTGCAGTCATGACAGCGAATTTCAATTCGATGATTTTGAATTTTGAGGTCTCCGAGTGTCGGCATTCAATTTTCTATCACACCCACTTCAAGTCGCGTCAATCAAAAATGCTATTGACGCTGGATTTCCGACAGATCGACAGCATGATGGGCGCAAGGCATTGCTTTCTGTCAGTAGTTCGGTATGTTGCCAACCATGGAAAATGAACATGCTGTGTCACCCTCGGTCGTGGTCCCAACAAGCCGGAAACTGATTGTTACCTGGTTGATTCTGGTCGCAATATTGGTGTTCGCGATGATCGTTCTGGGCGGCGTGACACGACTGACCAATTCAGGATTGTCCATGACGGACTGGAAGCCTGTGACGGGATGGTTGCCGCCGCTCAGCGAGCATGCATGGAACACAGAATTTGATCGATATAAAGCGTTTCCTGAATATCAGCAGGTGAATAAGGGGATGTCATTGTCTGAATTCAAGGGGATCTATGCCTTTGAATTTGCTCATCGGGTTCTTGGCCGGATTATTGGCCTGGCTTTTTTTATCCCGTTCGTTCTGTTTCTTGTCTTTGGCCGGGTCCGGGGACCGATGATTCCAAGGCTAGTCATTCTCTTCGTATTGGGGGGATTACAAGGGGGAATGGGGTGGTTCATGGTCAAAAGCGGTCTTGTTGACGATCCGGATGTCAGCCATTATCGCTTAACCGCCCATCTGGCGCTTGCCAGTTTGATCTATTCGGTGATTTTATGGACTGTCTTCGATCTTTTGCGCCCGGAAAAAAGCCGTGACATTCAGGATATCAGCTCTGTTCGATCTTGGTCGGTGGTCTTGCTTGCCCTCATTTCGTTGCAAATCCTGATCGGTGGATTTGTCGCCGGATTGAACGCTGGTTTTGTCTTTACTGACTGGCCGTTGATGGGCGGACATTTTGTGCCGGAAGAATTGCTGTACATGCAGCCATGGTATGTAAATTTTCTGGAAAATCCTGCCGCCATCCAATTTACCCATCGCATGGTCGCCTATGCGATTGCGGCTGTCAGTGTGTTTTTATACCTGATCAGCCGAAATCCAAATGTCGAAAAATCGGTTCGCTCATCAATATCCTATTTGCTGATCGCTGTAGGTCTTCAGGTCTTTGTTGGAATCCTCACTCTACTCTATGTGGTCCCGGTGTCCCTGGGGGCGTTGCATCAGGCCGGTGGTATCATTGTTCTGACGTTCAGCTTGTTTGTGGTTCATGAATTATATGGAAGTCACTCTCATGATTGACCGACTTGATCATCTCGTCTTGACGATAGCCAATCTCGAAGAAACCAAGGCTTTCTATTGCGGCGTTCTGGGAATGGGTTTTGAGGTTTTTGGAGAAGGGCGACAGGCCCTGACATTCGGGCGATCAAAAATTAACCTGCATATTCAAGGTAGGGAATTGGAGCCGCGGGCGCTTCTTGCCAAACCCGGGACTGCGGATCTTTGTTTCATTCTTTCAGGTGATCTCGCCCAATTGCAGGCCAAGTTAAAAGCGGCGTCCATACCGGTTTTGCAAGGCCCTGTCAGCCGAACAGGAGCGACCGGGCCCATCACATCCATTTATGTGCGGGACCCGGATCTCAACCTTATCGAACTTGCGACTTATGATCGTTAGTCGGTTACCGTTACCCTGGAGAGCGATTGCGCCAAATCGGCGACGATATCATCAATATTCTCGATACCGATGGACAACCGGATAACATCTGGTCCGGCACCTGCCGCCACTTGCTGTTCTTCTTCAAGCTGGCGATGTGTGGTTGAACTTGGATGGATGATCAAACTGCGGGTATCGCCAATATTGGCCAAATGTGAAAATAGCTCCATATTCTCAACCATTTGAATGCCGGCAAGATAACCGCCTTTGATGCCGAATGTTAAAACTGCGCCGGCACCATCATTGAGGTATTTTTGCCCCAGTTCGTAATAGGGGTCGCTGGGCAGTCCTGCATAGGAAACCCAGGAAACCTTATCGTGGTCATTTAGATAGTTGGCAACTGCAAGGGCATTTTGGCTATGACGCTCCATGCGAAGGGGTAAGGTTTCAATGCCCGTCAGGATCAAAAACGCGTTGAAAGGGGATAAGGCGGGGCCCAAATCACGAAGGCCTAACGCACGACAGGCAATGCCAAAGCCCAGCTCGCCAAAAGTCTCGTGGAATTTCAAGCCGTGATAGGAGGGGTGCGGTTCACTCATTGTTGGAAATTTTCCGGACCCCCGCCAATCGAATTTTCCGCTATCGACAATAACCCCGCCAACGGAGTTGCCATGACCGCCGAGGAATTTTGTCGCTGAATGCAAAACAATATCAGCGCCCCATTCAATGGGTCGGCAATGAAACGGGGTAGCTAAGGTATTATCGACGATAAGCGGTATATTCGCTTCATGGGCAATATCCGCGATGGCCTGAATGTCGGTCATGACACCGCCGGGATTAGCGAGGCTCTCAATAAAGATAGCCTTGCATTTTGGTGTCAGGGCTTTGCGGAAATCTTCAGGGTCTTTCGGGTCAACGAAAATAGCATTCCAGTTAAACTTCTTAAACGCTTGGCCGAACTGGGTAATCGATCCTCCATACAGCCGGGTTGAGGCCAGAAATTCATCGCCGGGTTCCATTAAGGTATGAAAGGTCACCAACTGCGCCGCGTGACCTGAAGCAACAGCAAGACCTGTCGCTCCGCCTTCAAGAGTAGCGACACGTTCTTCGAGTACGGCATTGGTCGGGTTGGTAAGGCGGCTATAGATATTGCCAAAAGCCTGCAGATTAAAAAGTTCTGCCGCATGGTCCACATCATCAAAAACATAGGACGCTGTCTGATAAATAGGCGTTACACGGGCACCAGTAGTTGGATCAGGCGTTGCTCCGGCATGAATGGATAAGGTTTCAAATTTTGGATCGCTCATTATTTTTCTTTCTAACAAGTTTTTGACGTTTTGCGGAAATAATGCCGGAGCGCCCGCCCATAAAGGCGATTTCACCGGACAGGCGACCGAATTCAATTTTTGGGCATTTATTCATGACAACCTTCAACCCGGCAGCTTCAGCCTTGGCGGCGGCCTCATCATGTCGGACGCCGAGTTGCATCCAGATTACCTTGGCTCCGATTTCAATGGCTTCATCGACTATGCCGGGAATAGCATCACTGGCGCGAAAGCAATCGACCATGTCCACTGATTCCGGAATATCACTTAAGGTCGCGTAGACGGTCTCACCTATAATTTCGTTTCCAGCTTTGCCGGGATTGACAGGAATCTGACGAAATCCCTTACGTTTCATATATTTCATAACGTAATAACTGGGACGCGCAGGATTATCGCTGGCGCCGACAACAGCGATTGTTTCGACAGTGTTTAGAATATCGCCGATATAAGCATCGTCATATTTATCATGATTCATGGAGACTATTCACCGCGCCATTTCGGATCTCGTTTTTCCAAAAAGGCGGAAATACCCTCCTGAGCGTCTCCTGTCTGCATGTTTTCAGACATTACGCGTGACGTATAAGCATAGGCTTCATCCAGTGGCATTGTCAGCTGATTGTAAAATGCGGCTTTCCCGGTACGGACGGTGAGGGGGGATTTCGAGGCAATGCGGTTTGCAAAATCCTGAACCACGTTGTCCAGATCTTCTTCTGCTACGGCATAATTTATCAGTCCAATACGGGCCGCGTGCTCCGCATCTGCAAATTCACCGCCCAACAGCATCTCCATCGCATGCTTTGGCGATACATTGCGACTTAAAGCAACCATCGGCGTTGAGCAGAACAAGCCAAGATTAACGCCCGGCGTTGCAAATTTCGATGTTGAGGATGCAAAGGCGAGGTCACAGGACGCGATCAATTGCGTCCCCGCTGCCGTCGCAATGCCATTGACCTTGGCAATCACCGGCTTGGGCAGATTGACAATACTCTGCATCATTGCGCTGCATTGCTCAAATAGCGCCAGCATCGTCGCTTCACGATCGATCCCTATCATTTCTTTCAGATTATGTCCCGAGCAGAATACAGGTCCGACCGCTTGTAATATGACAACATGGGCATCCTTGGAATCGTGCAGATTGTCGAGCATTTCCTGAATACTCGCCATGACGCCAGTAGAGAGAGCGTTTCGAGCTGCCGGATTGTTGAGCTGTATCGTCGCTATTTTATCAGCAATGGTCAGGACGACAGCCTCTTCGTCCATTATTTCTTCTTTTATTCTTCTAGACATCAACCCTCCTGTTCCTTCGGCACCGAGCTCGTTGTGCGGCATCGACCCTAACATAACTTATTCTTGCAGCGGATCAATGACTGTATGGTCTTTGCAAGATGGCTCGTTGAAAGGGAATTTGTTGCCATCTATATGGCCGCTGCTTATGGTTTCAGGAATAATTCAAAAAAAGTGGAGTAATCGACCGTGCCCGTGATGACAGCCAAAATGCTTGAAGACTTCAACCGCGAACATTTCCCACAAGTAGACCATATGAATATGCGGGTTGAACATGTGGATGATAAGACTATCACTATTCGAATGACAGTGACGGAACAGCATCTGCGTCCCGGCGGCACTGTATCTGGTCCGACGATGATGGCACTAGCCGATGCCGGGATGTATCTATTACTGCTTGCCCAAATTGGACCAGTAGCGCTTGCGGTGACGACGAATCTGAATATCAATTTTTTGCGCAAGCCGGGGCCCGGTGATATCGTTGCCAAGGGAAATATACTGAAATTGGGTAAGAGCCTTGCCACCGGAGAAATATCCATTTATTCCGATAGTATTGAAGATCCCGTCGCCCATGCGACGCTGACATATGCTATTCCACCAAAATAGCAGAAATATGCGGTAATATAATACCGTTATCGTAAATCAGTGAAATAATTGCGTTATTTCGTTTGACATGACTCTCAACAGAGATTATATCCGCGCCATACCGGGGAGCGTCGTGCTCCCCTTGTTTTGTTATGGCACGCTATAGCGAAGGCTGAGTTTAAAATGAAAACCTATTCTGCGAAACCTACTGAGGTGGAATCAAAATGGCTCCTGATCGATGCTGAAGGCCTCGTTCTCGGTCGTCTTGCCTCAATTATTGCGAACCGCTTACGCGGCAAGCATAAGCCCATGTTTACACCGCACATTAACTGCGGTGATCATGTCGTTGTCATCAATGCCGAGAAAGTCGCATTGACGGGTAAAAAATTGACCGACAAAATATTCTATTGGCACACTGGTTATCCTGGTGGGATCAAAAGCCGCACAGCGGAAAAGATCCTGGGCGGTGATAATCCGGAACGCATGATTATGAAAGCTGTTCAGCGGATGATCCCGCGCGGTGCATTAGGCCGGGAACAGTTTAGTAACCTCCGTGTATATCCCGGAGCGGAACATCCTCATGAAGCACAAAACCCCGAAGTTCTGGACGTAGCTTCCATGAATTCCAAGAACGTAAGGAGAGCCTAAGTATGGCTGACGAAGCAAACTCCCTTGAGGATCTGAAAAACCTGACAAGCGGCGCAGCCGCAGCTGATGCGCCTGCCGCTGAAGCCGGGGCAGAAGTAATCGAAGCTGCTGAAGTTATCGATGTTGTCTTGCCAGATCCAAAAATTGACGAGCAAGGCCGTTCCTATGCCACTGGTAAACGGAAGAATGCCATTGCCCGTGTTTGGATCAAGCCAGGTACTGGTAAAGTAACTGTCAATGGTCGTGACCAAGAAAACTATTTTGCCCGCCCGGTTCTACGGATGCTTTTGTTGCAGCCGTTTGAAGTGACCGATCGTGTCGGCCAGTTTGACGTTGTTTGCACGGTTAAAGGTGGCGGACTATCCGGACAGGCTGGCGCCGTACGTCACGGTGTTTCCAAAGCCCTGACATATTACGAGCCGGCTTTGCGGCCTCCTTTGAAGGCCGAAGGCTTCCTGACACGCGACAGTCGGGTTGTGGAACGGAAAAAATACGGTCGGGCGAAAGCACGCCGGAGCTTCCAGTTCTCAAAACGTTAATCCGAAGCTTACAAATTATTACGAAAAGGGCTCGCCAGTTGGCGGGCCCTTTTTTATGCATTGTTGACCCCTTGACGATTTAGGACGGCCGTCCTATAACAAATTTAGGACAAGCATCCTAAATCTGACAGGCGAAGGGCTGTAAGCTTTAGCGGATCAGTTTTAGAGGGTCCGTTGAGCTGGGAAGGTATTTTTATGAGCGAAAAGACAACACGCGATCTCATTGTTGAAGCTGCCGATCAGTTGTTCTATCAGCAAGGCTACGAACATACTTCCTTCTCACATATTGCGGAGGCTGTGCAGATCTCACGCGGTAATTTTTACTATCATTTCGAATCCAAGGACGCAATTTTGGATGCCGTGATAACTTTACGCCAGGCTGACACCCTGGAGATGCTGGATCAATGGGAAATCGAAGGGAAGGAGCCGGAGGATCGCATCCTGAGCTTTATCCATCTTTTGATCGCAAACCGCGCCAAGATCATGCTTTATGGCTGCCCTGTCGGAACACTAAGCTCGGAGCTCGCAAAACTGGATCACGAGGCGCAGGCAAATGCGACCAAGCTGTTCACACTGTTTCGTACCTGGTTGTCGAGGCAATTTACACTCCTTGGCTGCGAAGCAGAGGCCGACGCGTTGGCGATGCACCTACTTGCCCGCAGTCAGGGAGTCGCCGCACTGGCAAATGCCTTTCACGATGAAAAATTCGTTGAACAGGAAGTCAAGCTGATGGGCGACTGGTTGAAGTCGTGCACGACAAGTGCGGGCCATAAAGAACGCCACCAGTAGGGGTTAGAATAGAGCTATTTACAACAGGGCGGCAAAGTTGGGTGCCTTGTCCATTCACATTATTTTTTAGGAGGCCAATCTTATGTTCATCATCTTGCTTAAATTTTCCAGCAATAAAAGCCAAGCCAGCCAATTCATGGACGGCCACAAGGAGTGGGTTGAGCGCGGTTTGCGTGACGGCGTATTTTTGGTAACAGGCAGTCTCCAACCTAACTTGGGCGGCGGGATATTGGCGCATAAACTGTCGCTGTCGGAGCTCGAAAACAGGGTGAATGAAGATCCGTTCGTCGTAGAAAATGTCGTAAACGCGGAAATTCTTGAGATTACGCCCTTTAAGACCGATGACCGACTGAATTTTCTTCTGGACTGAGTATTCACCCGTTACTTGGCGGGTCCTTTCTTACGCAAATTCTCCACGCATCTTGATAAAGCTTATGAGGGCGACCAACGCCATTATTGCCGCTGTTACAAGGTATAAAAGTGAGAAATTCCCTGAACTGGCGTAGAGGGCACTACACGTCGCCATGCCGACAGTTCCGCCCAATAGCTGAGACGTCATGGTTAGTCCGCTACTCTGGCCAAGTTTATCGACAGGTACGGAATTGACGATGGCACGTCGGGTTGAAACATAATGGAAGGGCAGGGAGCAACCCCAGGCGATGAAGGCCGGAAGGAGGAAGTAATAGTTGTCCATGGTAACCGCCACTGCCATCCAGATCATTGCGCAGCAATTTAACATCAAGCCCAAGAGCGATATTTTGCGGGCATCATATTTATCTGCTAGAGATCCACAAACCAAGGAGGAAAACAGGGAAGGAATAACAGCTGGCAGTAAAGCGGCACCAGCGATTAGAGGGTTCATACCAAAGTTTTTCTGTAGGAGAAGGGCGCCAAATATAATCAACGCCATTTTGCCAAATTCGCCCATAAATACGGTCGCATTCATCACGGTAAAAGTCCGCATGGAGAATAATGAGAGTTCGATCAGTGGATTTTTAAGACGTGTTTCTACGATGACGAAAGTGATCGCTGCTATCAGACCAATTGCGAACCCCATCAAAATATACGGGTTGTCCCAGCCGTAATCCGGACCTTCCATTGCGGCAATGACAAAAGCGCTTAGAGCTAAAACCATCAATCCCAGTCCTTTGAAATCAATTTGCTGGAAGCCGGAGGATTCTACGTCTGTTGGCTTTTGAGGCTCCCGCCAGGCAGACAGGATCACCACGGCAATAATTATGATCATGGGAACGTTAATCCAGAAAATCCACCGCCAACTGATCACTTCTGTAAAAAAGCCGCCAACGAGCGGGCCAAGAGAAATAAAGGTGCCGCCAATGGCTGTTTGAATGCCGAAGGCCCGTCCACGCTGTTCTGGCGCGAAAACGGCGGTGATCATCGCGACAGTAAAGGGAAAGATCACCGCGGCGCCAAGTCCTTGAAAACCGCGCGCTATAATGATCCAGGCACTGTTTTGGGCAAACCCGCAGGCAATTGAGGACAAGCCGAAAATGACAAGAGCGCCCATAAACATTCTGCGGTATCCGAATAAGTCACCCATTTTGCCTGCCGCCGCCGCGAGGACAGTGAAAATCAGAAAATAAGCATTAACAATCCAGTGGCTGCCAATCTGGGTCATGCCAAGTTCTTTTTGGATAGTGGGAAGGGCGACGCCAACCACGGTTTCGTCCAGAACAATGAGTGCAAGCGTGCCGCCCATTGCCGTAAGAACCCACCATTTTCGGTTTTCATCGGTTATTCGGATCATCCAATTGATACTCCATCGCGAAATCGAGTTTTTACCGTAGGTTTATAAGTTGGCCTTGTAAAACGTTATACAGGGGACCTGATAGGGTGACATTCAAATGTGGCCATGCCAATCTGTTATAAAAAAGGGAGAAAAAAATGAAAAAGATGGAAGAATTTTATAACTGGGACGAACTTCTGGGCGGGCTTAACAAATACCTTCGGCTACGTGCCACGCCAATAGGTATGAAACTGTTCGAAACAGTCGAAGAGATGGAGGCCGTTGATCGCATTCGGCGCCCACAATTCATTCATACAGCGGATCAAATAGTCGCGCAGGCCTGCCGGTTAGGCTGGACCGTTGGTGCCACAGCCGATGATTTTGTCGGTGCCCAATGTGGTGCCGTCCTTGGACTGCGCCCGCAGGACGAAGCCTGGCGCAAAGGGGAGAATTATGCGGGTGTCTGGTATGAGACCACTGAAGATGCCACTGATCACCAATCGGCAATGCAAGTTGTGCCGGCCGGAACCTACACGGCGATGGCGGTATCTCCTTTGTCGTCCGGCCGATTGAACCCGCCGGATATTTGTTTGATTTATATGACACCTGCACAAATGATCTTGTTTATAAACGGCCTGCAATGGGCGGGTTACAAGAAATTGGATTTTAGTGTTGTCGGAGAATCTTCCTGTGCTGATTCCTGGGGGAGAGCCCTGTCCACGGGCGAGCCTAGCCTGTCCCTTCCTTGTTTTGCGGAGCGTCGTTATGGCGGTGTTATGGAAGACGAACTATTAATGGCAATTCCGCCAGCGTATCTTCCTAAAGTGGTGGAAGGGCTCGCGAAGCTATCTTCTAACGGGTTGCGTTATCCCATTCCTCAATACGGAATTCAAAATGATGCTCGCGCTGGATTGGCAGTAAGTTACAAAAAATAGATCCATTTTTGTAACGTAATTGGTTGATCGGAAAAGGTAAAAAATGCACGGGTCAAACTTGGGTTGCATAAAAAGAAAGTATGTATATAAAACAAGAGAAATAAAAGAAAAAATCCAAGGGTCGCTAATCCGAAAAGGTGAGATCTTAAACTGGGTGGGACAGCACATATATTTATGTCTATGAAGACTTTTGAAGAGATCGACTGGATTACAAAAGAATCCGAGGAATTTGCGTTATACTGGCGCGGTCTTGACCGTGAGCAACTGGTGCCGCGTCGTAGCAAATTTGACCCGACGGAAATAGTTTCACTTTTACCTGGAATTCAAATTTACGAAACAATTTCAGAAACGGAAATTATTTCGCGTCTTGCCGGAACCGATCTTGCTGAGCAAATCGGGACAGAACTCACTGGACGCAATTTGCTGGATTTTTACCCCTTGGATACCCGTGCGGAAACAGGTCAGGTTATGATGGAGCTAACCAAACGACCCTGTGGGATTATCACGACATTGAACGGGACATCTGAAAGCGGGCAAACCGCGAAGACGATCGCTGTTGGGTTTCCTTTACTTGACGACAGTGATAATTGCAATCGACTGGTTTTTTATTCCATCGGGTACGAAGGAAACGGCGCCCGCGATGCACGCACGGATCAAATTCGATTTATTGGGGTCGAGCGAAGTGCATTTATAGATATTGATTTTAAGCCGGCGTCTAATGGCTAGAACTTTTTCAGATTTTCTTCCAGCATTTCATAGAATTTTGCCATATGTAGTCCGTCGACTAACGCATGGTGTAGCTGCAAATTAACGGGCATTGACCATTTATCTTCGGAATTCGTAATTTTTCCCCAGGCTATGCGTGGAATACAATCCGCCGCGCTTGCAACCGGATGGTGTCCCGCTGTAAAATCTAACCAGGGTGTACAGCTTAGATAAATCCAATGATCTTCGTCAGATGTAATTTCCTTGAATTCTGTTTGTTTCTCTGCTTCCGCTTTTGCCTGTCGGCACGCCTTGTCAAAGCTCCCCCAATCGTCACAAAAAGTAGTATTACAGAAGGCGAACTGGTTGTCGGCGATTGGCACGGTGAAAGAGGGGTGCACAGTCTCATACTCGTATATTTCCTCACCTTTAAAACGGGTGCGGAACTCGCTAATATTATTAGTCGTTTTCATGATTGCGAACAGGACAGCATTGAATACAGAATATTTTTGGGATTGGGCTAAATGTATGAATTCTGTGATTTCGACGGGGGCAGTCAAGCTCATATGAGGGAATTCAAACCCTCGAAAAAACTCGTAGTGACGCCGACGTTTCCACGTATTCAGGCTAATTTTCTTCATTCTGGAATTTTCTTTTCAGTTCTCTGTCGTTTATGCCAGTCTTCTAAAGATTCATCAGGATAGGCCGCAAAAGACTTGTCTCGATCATTTTTATCAAATCCTATCCAGCTTTTCATCGAAGCAGTCATCATAACGGTTCGCTCTGGAGGGGCGGGTAACTCTGTATCGATTGCCGAGGCAAATGGGTGGATAAGCGCTGGCCATCGACTATCGTATAGCCAAAGGCCGCTTCCGCATCTTGCGCAGAAATGGCGCTTTGCCGGACTGGAATGATTTTCACCGTCCGCCCTTTTCACCGTCGCCTGATAGACCGAAATATGCTCCGCGCCTTCGACATTCATAGAACTTGCGTTACCACCTAGATTAATAGCATATCCGCCGCCGCCCTGTGTTTTTCTACAAATATCGCAAAAGCAAAGATTGAAAGGATAGGGCTGATCTGATTCCAAGGCAAAGGTCACGGCTTGGCAGTGGCAGGAGCCTTTTAAGAGCATAGTACAACCTTTATTGGTTTTTCATTTCTTCCGGATAGCTTTCGAACTGCGGCAAGCCGTCAGCGATATCGTAATAGTCTTTCTTGTCAGCAACAAAAATATGACGAATTGTCTTCAATCCCGTATCCCCATCAAAACTCCCCGCAAGAATGCTAGTCATATTTCGGTTTGGCATACGCCAGAACATATTTGCACCGCATTCGCCGCAAAAGCCGCGTTCCGCCCAGTCAGAGGAGGTAAACCATTTAAGGCCGCGATCCTGAGTGAAATGCAGTGCGTCGTTTGAGGCGGCGGTTGCCGCAAAATAATGGCCGCTGGACTTTTGACATTGGGTACAATGACAGGAAATGATATCACGTAGGGGTGGCTCTACTTCAAAAGTGACGGCGCCACAGAGACATCCACCTTTGAGTGTCGAGGTTTTTTCGGTCACATCAGTCTCCTAATTTTCAAAAACAAACTCCCACACATCTCTTGCAGGGATGAATATTCCCAAGAGCATAACGATAGAGCCGCTGACGCGGTTAATATATAAACTCACGGTCTTGTTTTGTCGCAAAGCCGACGCGATGGCGCCGGCAAAAATTCCCATTCCACCCATTACCAGAAGCGCGCAGGCCTGAAACAAAAACCCAAAGAATATAAACTGAGAGGTCGCATGCGCTGAAGTAGTATCAACAAACTGCGGCAAAAAGGCGAGAAAGAAGAGTGCAACCTTGGGGTTCAGGATATTCATCAAAATTGTCTGGCGATATATGTGAGTAAAGGACAATCGAGGTGCGCTTTCGTCAAGATTGAGAGGTCCCGAGCGCGCAATTTGCCAGCCGATATAAATGATATAGAGAGCGCCGGCGTATTTTATGAATGTAAATAGGACAGGAGAAGATGCCAATATGACCGACAGGCCAAGGCCGGCAAGCGTGACATGAACAAAAATCCCGGTGACGAGGCCCAAAGCGGCAACCAATCCTGCCCGCCAGCCCTGTGAAAGGCCTCTCATGGCAACATAAACGATATCGGGACCAGGGGCTAAGGTAAGAAGCAAAGCGCTGAAAATGAACGAAATGATTAGCGCGGAATCGGGTAGCATGAGGTATCTCCGTATTTAGCTTGGCAACTTAGCATTAATCGAAGCTCGCCTCATACCGATTACTGGTAATCTCTTGTTTTTCTGGTGATGTAGATCACAATTAATTCAATTGACAAAAATCTTACTTGCATTCTGGAAATATTTCTATTACCCGAGACACCGGGGGATTGTATATGCGTTCTTATGGATGTAACACAATGCTCTTACGTTCACGGCTCGCTGCAATTGGGCACTTTGTCGGCGGCTGCGATCGGTTCTATAGAATTAGTGTCCAGGAGACGAAAAATGGCAATTGGTACAGTAAAGTGGTTTAACCCGACTAAGGGATTTGGATTTATCGAGCCAGAAGGTGGCGGGTCAGACGCTTTTGTGCATATTTCAGCTGTTGAAAGGGCCGGTTTGAAGACCCTTCAGGAAAACGCGAAAGTTCAATTTGAACTGGTTGAAGGTCGAAACGGCAAGTCATCTGCTGAAGAGCTCGTGCTGCTGGACTAAAATATGTTCGGAATTAATGAAAAGGCGGCGAGAGCCGCCTTTTTTATTGCCTAAATTGCTTTGGATGCGGGACCAGGCATTGCCAAGTTCAATATTTGATGTAAAAAACATGCTGAAAACCGATTGTAACGTGCAAGGACTTTATGGATATGGACTACCCAATTAAAAATGGGGATAATTTGAAAATTGAAGATCTGGGTATTCCCTTGAATGCCGACGACGCCTTTTCAATCCAAATTAAGGACTATGTTCATATCCTCAAAGGCGATGAATTGATTGTAGAAATGAAGGATCAACTTGATGTTCGCGGCGCTGTTCGCAACGCGCTTCTTCGAAAAGCAAATAAGGATATTCTCGCGGGCCTGAAAAAAGGCCGTCTCCGACTGGATGACGAAAGTCGTGAAGGATTTGATTTAAACATATTGATCTGGTTTGCAGATAAAGCGCTAAAAGGCCAGCACCAGCAATATTTGGTTACCTAATTGCGAAGAAGGATCAGACCTCGCAAAGGAGTGTCTGATAAGTATGATGAAGTCTACTCAGAAAATTAAAGCGGGCATTCTTGGTGCCAGCGGCTATACCGGCGCGGAAGCCATGCGGTTATTGTTAAGGCATCCAAACATAGAAATTTGCTTTTTAACCGCGGACCGGAAAGCCGGCCAACCTGTCCATGACGTATACCCGCACCTTGGCGGATACGGATTACCGGATATGATTTCTGTAGACGCTGCACCGTGGGATGATGTGGATGTGGTGTTCTGCGGGCTGCCTCACGGAACAACGCAAGAAATTATTGCGAGCTTGCCGAAAACATTGAAAGTCATAGATTTGTCAGCAGATTTTCGTATAGAGGATCCGGCAACCTATGAAGAATGGTATGGGCATGAGCATCTCGCTCTGGATTTACAGTCTGAAGCCGTTTACGGGTTGACGGAATTCAATCGCGAAGAAATCAGAAATGCCCGGCTTGTCGCTTGCCCTGGCTGCTATCCGACAGCGGTTCTGTTGGCACTATTGCCGCTGGTTTCAGCAGGTCTCATTGATCCCAATGACCTCGTTATAGATGCAAAATCCGGAACGACAGGTGCAGGCAGGGGCCTGAAGCAAATGACACTTTTTAGTGAAGCTGGGGAAGGTCTCAGCCCGTACAGTATTGCATCGCACAGGCATGCGCCGGAAATAGAACAAGAGATTGCAAAATTGCTACGAGTTCCTGCGGCTGAATTTCGTGTAAATTTTGTTCCGCATTTGGTGCCGATGAGCCGGGGGGAATTGATTACCGGCCATGTCCGGCTTTCACCGGGAAAAAATGTACAGGATTTACGGGCAGAATATTCCGCTGTTTTTGACAACGAGCTTTTTATCAGGTTATTGCCTGAAGGGGCTATGCCGCAAACTCAGATGGTCCGGGGCTCAAACAATTGTGTAATTAATGTTTTCGAAGATCGTATTCCTGGTCGGGCGACGATCATCGCGGCAATCGATAACCTGGTAAAGGGATCAAGCGGCCAGGCGGTTCAAAACATGAACGTCATGTTTGGTCTTGAAGAAACAACCGCATTGGAACAAGCGCCGCTTTTTCCATAAGACGAAACACAGGATATATAGACCCTATGACGAACCAGCTGTTTCCTTTCAAAGGCATCCTTCCCACAGTGGCGGAGGATGCTTTTATCGCTCCTTCCGCGAACGTCATTGGTGATGTTGTTATTGGCGGTGGATCGAGTGTTTGGTTCAATTGCGTATTGCGCGGTGACGTTTCCTATATTCGTATTGGGGAACGTAGCAATATACAAGACGGAACCGTCATACATGTCTCGAACGGCACGCATCCGACGATAATCGGCGACGATGTTCTTGTTGGTCATAATTGCATGATTCATGGCTGTTCATTGGAAAATGGTAGTTTTGTAGGGATGGGAGCTACTGTGATGGATGGGGCCATTGTCGAAACCGGCGGAATGGTTGCGGCTGGTGCGTTGGTCACGCCAAACAAGCGGGTTGCCGCCGGTGAATTGTGGGGCGGGGCACCGGCCAAATTCCTCCGGCCTCTCTCCGATCAAGAAAAAGAAACACTAACTGATGGTGCGACGCATTATGCTGGTCTCGCTCAAGTCTATATCGGCGAGTTATCGTAGAATGATCCAAGGTTCCAATGCTGGTTCCTTGAACATAGCTCTAATTCCAAAATAGAAAT
>Ga0315336_1000584_pt1 | contig 94683 bp, 85 predicted proteins | sample ASW5metaG_FD_204512 | JGI IMG/M metagenome (GOLD analysis project Ga0315336, IMG submission 204512) | Ammonia-oxidizing marine archaeal communities from Monterey Bay, California, United States - ASW #5 | ecosystem: Environmental > Aquatic > Marine > Intertidal zone | place: USA: California...
CTTTTCGGGCAGGCGCGGTGCGCAGCGCGAGGTGGGACATCGGGCAAGCATCGCAACGCACCCGAAAAGCCGATTTGCCCCCATCAAACGGTCCCGTATGATCGAGAACCGCTCTAGACGCCGGCATGCCGTTCGGCCATGTCTGCCAGCCCGACGACATCGCAAACGTGGTCCGATACCTGGTATCGGACGCCAACAGCTACGTGAACGGCGAAAAGATCTCTGTCCATGGCGGCGGCGACGCGAGCGCGACGCGGCGCTAGATTGCCGCCGCCGGTGCCACCACGTGCTCGGCCAGGCCGTCGAGGCGGGCGAGGAAGCGGTCGATGTCGCGGCCGGCCAAGGCCAGCACCACCTGGTCGGCGCCGGCATCCTGGTAGGTCTTGATCAGATCGAGATCGGCCTTGCCGCCGATCGGGCTGACCGCAAGGCCTACCGACGCCGGTGAGCGGCCGGCGGCGGCGGTCAATTCCGCTAACTTGGACACAGCTTCGCCGAACGCTTGTGGGTCCAGACCTACCGAGAACCAACCATCGCCGAGCTGGGCGACGCGTCGGAGCGCCGGCGGCGATATGCCGCCAATATAGATTGGCGGATGCGGCTTCTGGACCGGTTTTGGGCCACTGTGGCTCGGCGGCAGGGGATGGAAGGGACCGTCATGCTCGATCACGGTCTCGGTCCAGATCTTTTTCATGAGCGCGATGTAATCATCGGTGCGGGCGCCGCGCCGCGCCGAATCTACACCTAGGCCTTCGATTTCTTCCAAGCACCAGCCGGTGCCGATGCCGTAATCCACCCGGCCCCGGGACAGCACATCGACGTCGGCCACCTGTTTGGCGGCGAACACCGGATTGCGTTGCGGCAAAACCGACACGCCGGTCGCCAGCCGTATGGTTTTGGTGCGCGCGGCGATGAAGGCCATGGCGGTGAACGGCTCGAGCGGCAACAAGGTCGTGTCGTAAGGAAAACTGCCGTCTTCGGAATAGGGATAACGCGACTTGATCTCCGGAAACAGCAGGATGTGTTCGGCCAACCAGATCTCGTGGAAGCCAGCGGCCTCGATCGCCGGCACGGCGCGGTCCAGGAAATCCGGGCTGGCGGATTCGCCGCCGAGATAGAGCTGCAATCCGATTCTCATCGGCCGCCGCCTAATTCGCCAGGTCGGCGAACCGCTTGAGATGGTGGTCAGTGTTACCGAACATCATTTCGATCATCATCAGCCGCTTGTAGTAGTGACTGACGCTGAGTTCATCGGTCATGCCCATGCCGCCGTGCAACTGCACCGCCTGGGAGCCGACATATTTGCCGCCTTTGCCGATTTGCGCCTTGGCGCCCGAGGCCGATCGTTTGCGTTCGGCTTCGTCCTCGCCCAACTTCAACGTTACCATATAGGTCATGGAGCGCGACTGCTCCAGTTCGATAAACATATCGACCATGCGATGCTGCAGCACTTGGAACTTGCCGATCGGCACGCCGAATTGCTTACGCGTCTTGGTGTATTCCGTGGTGGTATCGAGCAGCACCTGCATGGCACCAACCGCCTCGGCACACAGTGCCGCAATGGCTTGATCGGTAACTTTTTCGATGACCGGCAGCGCGCCGCCTTCCGTACCGAGCAAAGCGTCGGCCCCGACTTTCACATTGTCCAAAGTCACGTCAGCCGCCCGCAAGGCATCAATGGTGCGGTAGTCGCGCCGGCCCAGCCCGTCTGCATCCTTGTCCAAAATGAACAGCGAGATGCCGTCCGCGTCGCGCGTGCCGCCCGAGGTCCGCGCCGATACGATGATCTTGTCTGCACTCGGCGCACCGATGACCACGGCTTTGTGACCGTTCAAGACATAGCCGCCGTCGGCGGCCTCGGCCTTGGTCTCTACGTCGGCCAGGGTGTAGCGCGACTGCGGTTCGGCAAAACCGAAGGCCAGCATCATTTCGCCGTTGGCCAAAGCCGGCAGGATCGCCTGCTTCTGCGCGGCGGAGCCGGCCTCGACAACCAGGCCGCCACCCAGAACGACCGTCGGCACATAGGGTTCGGCAACCAAACCGCGGCCAAAGGCTTCCATCAGGATCATGGTTTCGACCGGGGAACCGCCGAAGCCGCCGAAATCTTCCGGCAACGGCAGCGCCAGCCAGCCAAGTTCGGCAAACTTAGCCCAATTTTCCCGGCTGAAGCCGTCATCCGTCGCCACGATCTTGCGCCGCGTCTCGAAGTCGTACTCGTCTTGGACGAAGCGATCGACGCTGTCCTTCAACAAACTCTGCTCTGTCGAAAATTCAAAATCCATCTTGTCTTTACCCCCTGACATCGGCCGACGGCTTCGTTGATTTGGACCGCCCGGCAGCCAATTTCGGCGCCGCGATCAAACCACCTGCGCCGCCGACTTACAAGCCCAGCACCATCTTGGCAATGATGTTGCGTTGAATTTCATTCGAACCGCCGTAGATCGAGGCGGCCCGAAGATGCAGATGCGCTTCATTCAAGCCGTCCGCGTAGTCCGGTATCGGCAACGGCTCGTTGCGGCCGTCCAACGGCGCTTCATAGGGCGCCGCATAATAACCGATGGCTTCGACCAACAGTTCGTTGATGCGTTGCGTCATGTCGGCGCCGCGTATCTTGAGAATTGAGGATTCCGGACCCGGCGGTTTGCCGGCCGCCTCATCCGCCAACGACCGCAGGTTGGTGTACTCCAACGCGGTCAAATCGATCTCCGTCTCGCTAAGCTTTTGCCGAAACGCGGTGTCAGCCAACAGCGGCTGGCCGTCGGCGACCTCGGCGGCGGCGATTTCTTTGAGCTGACGCAGCCGCCGTTTCGACACCGGCACGTTGGCAATGCCATTGCGTTCATGACCAAGTAGGAACTTGGCGTAGGTCCAGCCCTTGTTCTCTTCACCGATCCGGTTGGTTTTTGGCACCCGGACGTCGTCGAAAAACACTTCGTTCACATGGTGGCCGAGTTCCATGGTGACGATCGGCTTCACGGTGATGCCTGGTGTCGTCATGTCTATCAGCAGAAACGAAATGCCTGCCTGCGGCTTGCCGCTGGAATCGGTTCGGACCAGGCAAAAGATCCAATCGGCGAAATGGGCGTGGCTGGTCCAGATCTTGTGGCCGTTGACGATGTAATCATCGACGTCCGGCACCGCCTTGGTCATCAGCGACGCCAAGTCGGAACCGGAACCTGGTTCCGAATAGCCTTGGCACCAGAACCGGTCGCCACGATAGATCGGCGGCAAATGAAAATCTTTTTGCGCCTGATTGCCGAAGGTATAGATGACCGGTGCCACCATGCTCAGGCCAAACGGCGACAACGTCGGGGCGCCGGCGCGGCCGCATTCGCCGTCGAAAATAAACCGTTGCGTGGCAGACCAGTCGCAGCCGCCATGGTCAACCGGCCAGTGCGGCGCCGCCCAGCCTTTATCGGCAAGGGTGCGATTCCAGGCCTGCATGTCGTCCTTGCTCGGCCAGGCGCCGCGGCTCGCCCGCGCCGCCATCTCCGGCGACAGGCTGTCATCCAAGAACCGACGGACGTCGTCCCTGAAGCCCTGTTCTTCCGCCGTAAATGAAAGATCCATGATGGTCTGATCCCTGTTTGCCGCCGTTCTCTAGTGCCGAACGCAGCCTATGGAAAATAGCGAAAGTCGGTGCCGCCGTCGCGGTTGATTTGGTCGACCAATCCGACTTCCCAGGTCAGGTAATCCTGCATCCAGCGTTCGACGCCGCCCTCTCGATCGTAGGGTTTGTACCAAACGTCGTCGGTGTCGCAGGCCATGTAATTGGCGCCTTCCTCCAGTGCCAAGCCGGCCGCCTTCCAGGCCGCGGTGCCGCCATCCAGGACGCTGATCTCGAGCTCGGGCCGCGCCGCCTTGGCATCGGCTGCCGCCAACTCGGCCAAGCGGCCGTCTGGCGACGTCAGCACCACGCGGTTGACCGGCGGCAGCCGGAAGAGCGCGCTCGAGAAGCGCGCCCGGATCGCCCACCAGGCCCGCGGAATATGGCCGTCGCGGTATTGCAGCGAAGTGGCGAGATCAACGACGACCACGTCGTTGCCTTGTTCCAGTTCCGCATTCAAGGCCGCGGCGTCGACGCGCGGTGCCGGTTCCAACTCGGGCAGGGCAATTGTTCGCGGGCCGGTTTCGAGACCTTCGCTGCCGATACCGCCGGTCAATACACGCACCGCGGTCCAGCCCATTTGGACGAGCCAGGACGCGGTCATCACCGCCCGCACCTCGGTGTCATCGACCAGCACAATACGGGCGTTGCGGGTGCCGACATATTCGTCGGTGGCTTGCACCAATTGGCCGCCCGGCGCGTTCCGCGAGCCCGGCAGATGGCCGCTTTCGAATTCCTCCGGTTGGCGCACGTCCAACAGGTAAAGCGTATGGCTGTCGGTCTCGGCTTGCCACTGGGCCAGTTCGTCCCCATCAATGGCCGCGACACCGAAGCGGTCGCGCACCCGGTCCGCCGCCGCTTCGGCCGCCGCCAAGCCACGTTGGCTGACGCCAGGCCAGCGCCGGTCCATGCCATGATCCAGGGTCAGGCCGGCCAAATGCCAGCCCATGGTACCGTCCTTCAAGGCCATGACTTGATTGGGGATGCCGGCGTTGATCAACGATTGCGCGCCAATGATCGACCGGGTTCGGCCGGCGCAGTTCACGACCACCAAGGTGTCCGGATTCGGCGCCAACTCATGCACCCGGTAGACCAACTCGGCACCCGGCATGTCGACGCCATTTGGGATGCTCATGCGGTGGTATTCCTCGATCGGCCGTGAATCCAGGATCACCATGTCGCGGCCGCCGTCCATTTCCGCCTTCAACGCTTCGGCCGAGAGATGTGGGGTGTCGTAGCGGTGTTCGACAAACTCGCCAAACGCCTTACTCGGGACATTGACGCCGGAAAAGACTTCGTAACCCGCCGCCGCCCATCCCGGCACGCCGCCTTCGAGGATTGAGATGTCGCTGTAGCCTAGCTCGGCCAGCCGCGCCGCGCCGCGCGCCGCCAAATCCCATTGCTCCTCGGCGCCGCCGTCGCAGACCACGATCGGCGTCGTCTTGCGCGGCACCAAGTCGGTGACAGTGAGCTCCAGTCGGCTGAGTGACAAACAAACCGCAAACAACAAGTGACCCTGCGTGAACACCCCTTGTTCCCGCAAGTCGAACAGCGCTAACTCGTCAGAGCCGTCGAGCGCCTGTTTAAGGTCGGTCGCAGAGATCGTTTTGGTCACGCCTTCAACTCCGTCTCGTCCAAGTCGCCCTGATTATAGGGCCGCAACCAACCTGATGTCAGGCCACCGGCCAGATTCAATCGCCAAAAAAATGCATCGCGACGTGGCGTTGGTGCGGCCGGTAGCGATGTTCGAACAGGAAAATGCCCTGCCAGGTACCGAGCATCATACCGCCATGCTGCACCGGAACAGCCAAATGGGTCGCGGTCAGTGCCGCGCGAATATGGGCGGGCATATCGTCGTCGCCTTCGGCGGTATGGCGATAGAGCGTCGGGTCGTCCTTGACCAAACGGCTGAAGAAAGCATCCAAGTCGTGCATCACATCCGGGTCGGCATTTTCCTGAATGGTGAGCGACGCCGAAGTGTGGCGAATATAGAGCGTCAACATTCCGAGTTCGGGCTTCGGCCGTTGCGCGTCCAGCCAGTGCCTGACATCGGCGGTGATTTCATAGAGACCACGGCCGTCGGTGGCGAAAGTCAGCTCTTCAAGGTGTTGCCGGCTCATTGTGCTTTCGCCCACCAGCGCATGAAGTCCCGGCCGTATAGCGGCGGCGTGGCCGGCATGCCGAAGCGGTCCCAGAACGCGAAACGGTCGACCGGCGTGTAATAGAGCGGCACCACCAAATGCGACCACAGCAGCAAGCGGTCCAGCGTCCGAGCCGCGGTCACCAGCGCGCCGCGCTCGCGTGCCGCGGTCAAGCGTTCGAGCACGCGGTCGACGGCCGCCGATTTGAGGCCGGCATAATTGCGGCTGCCCGGATCATCGGCCGCCGCACTGCCCCAGTAATAGGCTTGCTCGGCACCCGGCGACAGCGACTGGTACCAATATGTGAGCATCACGTCATAGTCGAAATCCCTGAGCCGCCGTTGGAACTGTGCCGCATCAACGACGCGAACGCGGGCTTCGACGCCGAGCCGTAACAGCGATCGGGCATAGGCCAGGGCCACACGCTCCTCGCGCGGATCGGCCAGTAATATTTCGAAGGCTAACCGGTCGCCGCTTTGATCATGGGTCATGACGCCGTCACGGACCCGCCATCCGGCCTCCTGCAACAGAGCAAATGCTTGTTTCAGGTTGGCCCGAACCGCTGCTGCCGTCGGGCTCGATGCAACTTGGAACGGACGTTCGAACAGGGCCGCCGGCAGGTCTGCCTCAAACGGCGCCAGTAAGTGCCGCTCATCATCATCGGGCAGGTCCCGTGCGGCTAATTCGGAGTTCGCGAAGTAGCTGTCCGTACGCCGCAGGGCGCCGCCGAAATAGCGCCGGTTGAGCCCTTCGAAATCGAACACCGTGGCCAGCGCGGCACGGACTTGGGCGTCACGAAACAAGGCTCTGCGCGTGTTGAAGACAAAGCCGCGCATGCCGGACGGTCGGCCGTGGACAGCCTCCAACAGCCGGATGTCGCCGCGCCGGACCGCGGCGGTGTCGCGCGCGGCAAGCCAGCGCGTCGGGTCGAACTCCAACCGCAAATCATAGGCGTCGGCGTAAAATGCCTCGGTCGCGATCGCCGCGTCTCGGTAATAGTCGTAGAGAATGCGATCGAAATTATTGTGCCCGACATTGATGCCCAGGTCGCGGCCCCAGTAATCCGCCCGCCGGCGGTAGCTGACGTGCCGGCCCGGCTCGACCGCGGCGACCTCATAGGGACCGCTGCCGGGAATGGCCTGCAACGTGGTCTCGTCGAAGCGCCGGGATTTGAACCAATGCGCCGGCAGGATCGGCATCAGGCCCATGATCAGTGCTTGCTCGCGGTCGCTGGTATCGGCGAACCGGAAGCGGATACCGTCATCGCCGACGCGGTCGATTCCGGCGACGCGTTTGTAGTAAAGCCGGTGATTGGCACGGCCCTTTTCGCGCAGTGTTTGGTAACTGAACAGCACGTCCTCGACCGTCACCGGTCGACCGTCGGCAAACCGGGCCCGGGGATCAAGGTAGAACGTCACGGCGCCGCGATCCGGTGCGGCGACAACCCGCGCCGCCAACCGGCCGTAAAGCGTGAACGGTTCGTCCTGGCCGCGTTTCAGCAAAGATTCAAAGGTGAATTGCAGGCCTGCTGCCGGCACGCCTTTCAGAATGTACGGGTTCAGTGAATCGAAACTGCCCTGAGCCGCGAGCCGCAACGTGCCGCCCTTCAGTGCTGCAGGGTTCACATAGTCGAAATGGCTGAATCCACGCGGGTACTTCGGCGCGCCGTGCATGGCGATACCGTGATCCGACGCGCCGGCGGCGGCAACCATCAGCGACACCGCTAAAACCACAGGACTAAACAGGATGAGCTGCCTATACATGGCGCTGACTATCGACCAAGCATGACTGGACGGCAAGCCGCCTGTCGGCGATGATCGGCCGCCTTGAGACTAGGCTCTAACAAATTCTTGGAAGTATTAGCATGACGAACCCAAGCGCTGACGGATTCGAGCCGCCGGCAGGCTTCCGGGCGATACGCGAGACCGGCGGTTTCGATGATTGGATCGGGCCGATCTACGCGCGGCGCCTGGAGAACGGCCACTATCGTATCGGCTTTTTGGCCGAACAACGCCACGTCAATCCCCAGGGCGCCATTCATGGCGGCATGATGATGAGCGTCTGTGACACCATGATGGGCATCGCCGTGTTTCGCGCCATCGGCAAGAAGCGTTGCGCCACCATCGGCCTCAATGCCCATTTCGTGGCCGGCGCCAAAATCGGCGACTGGATCGAGGCGTCGGCGGAAATCGTCCGGCGCGGGCAATCGGTGGTCTTCGTCCGCGGCAAACTGGAACGCGGCGACACCTGCCTGATGACCGCTGACGGCATCTGGAAAGTGCTGGAATAGGGCGATGTCGTTACGCATCGAAACGATTGACCTCGCGCCGTCCGGCATTGGTACGCGTCATCAGCTCACCGTGCATCGTTTCGGTCCGCCAACGGCGACACGCAAGGCTTATTTGCAGGCTTCCCTGCACGCGAACGAACTGCCAGGTGGGCTGGTCTTACATCATCTTTCGAAGTTGTTGACGGCGGCAGAGGTGTGTGAGGAAATCCTGCTGGTGCCGGCTGCGAATCCGATCGGCCTCGCGCAGTATCAACTTGGCCACCATTCAGGACGCCACGACGGCGTTAGTGCCGGCAACTTCAACCGCGGCTATCCCGATATCACCGACACTGTCGCCGACCAAGTGGCAGGCAAGTTGGGCGACGATATGGCCGCGAACGATACGGTGATACGCACCGCCCTTCGTGCCGCGACGACAGACCTCAGCGGCCGCTCCACGCTCGATCATCTTCGCATCGAGCTGATGCGCCTCGCCGCCGACGCAGAGATCGTGCTCGACCTTCATTGTGACCGTGATGCCGAGCTTTACATCTATCTCGGCGGCGACCTCTGGCCCGAGGGGCGTGATCTTTCGGCTGACCTCGGTGCTGCCGCCACGCTGTTGGCAATCGATTCCGGCGGCAATTCTTTCGACGAAGCCTTCAGCCGGGTGTGGTGGCACTTGAAAAATCGACTTGGCGACAGCGTGCCAATTCCCAAGGGCTGCCTGTCGGCCACCATCGAACTGCGCGGCCCCCGCGACGTGTCCGATGACTTGGCGTGCCGGGACGCCGCGGGCCTGTTCCAATTCCTCCAGCGGCGCGGATTCGTGGGCGGTACCGCCGCACCGGTGCCGCCCTTAATAGCGGAAGCGACAGAATTGACGGCGTGCGAGGATCTCCGCAGCCCGGCAGCCGGAATCTTGGTGTTCAAACGGGCGCTCGGCGATACCATTGCCGAGGGTGACGTGATCGCCGAAATCATCGATCAAACGGCCGACCCCTTCGCCGAACGCTTGGGCATTCGGAGCACGACGAGCGGCAGGCTATTCAGCCGGACCGACCTACGCTGGGTGCAGCCGGGTCAAGGCGTCGCCAAAATAGCCGGCAGCGTTCCAATTGCCGATCGCGGTACGTATTTATTGACGGACAGATGACACCATGACCGTTTCGATCCAGGACATCGAGTTGGCCCGTGTTCGCTTGCAAGGCCGAATTCGTGAAACGCCGATGCTTGGCGTTATCGACGCGACCCGGCCAGTCACCGATGCCGAGCTTTACCTGAAGCTGGAAAATCTCCAAATATCGGGCTCGTTCAAGGCCCGCGGCGCCACCAATACGCTGTTGAGCCTGCCGCCGGCACGCCTAGCCAAGGGCTTGATCACCGCTTCGGGTGGCAATCACGGGCTCGGTGTCGCCGCGGCGGCGCACGGCGCCGGGGTGCCGGCCAAAGTCTTCCTGCCGGCCAACACACCGGCTGCCAAAGCCGCCAAGATCAGGCGTTGGGGCGCCGAAGTCATCAGCCATGGCGCGGTTTGGGACGATGCCAATGTCAAGGCATTGGAAACCGCTGAATCCACCGGCATGCTCTACGTCCATCCCTTCGCCTTGCCGTCGGTGATCGCCGGACAGGGCACGGTCGGGCTGGAGATCCTCGATCAACAGCCGGACCTCGACATCGTCGTGGTGGCGATCGGCGGCGGCGGGTTGATGTCCGGTGTCGCCACCGCCATCAAATCGATCCGCCCCGACGTCCGGGTCATCGGCGTCGAGCCGGAAGGCGCGCCGACGCTTTATCAATCCGTGCGCCAGGGCGTGGTTGTCGAACTGGACGAAATCTCGACCCGAGCCAACACCCTGGCGCCACGCCGCTCGGAAGCGATCAACCTGGACTTGATTTCCCGCCATACCGACGAGATTGTGTTGGTCAGCGATACGGACATGGAGGCGGCCGCCGATTGGCTCTGGTTCGAACTCGGCATCGCCGCCGAACTCGCCGCCGCCGCGGGTATCGCAGCACTTGCGTCCGGCAAGATTGCGGCCGACGCCGGTGCCAAGGTCTGCGTCTTGATCTGCGGTGCCGGCGAAGACGGATTCGCGGGTTCAAAATAATGACGGCGCGGGGGGCCTGAGCCCACACCGCGCCGTCCCTATTTCCGCGGGTGTTCGAACACTACTGGGAAAGCAACCAAGGTAAGCTGACCAGTACGGCACCCGTCCAGAAATAGTGTGCTGCGTGATTGTGATGCTGGTGGCCATGGCGATGACGACGGCCACCGTGGCGGCGATGATGCCGATCATGGCGACGTGCATTGCGATGCCCATGACGGGCCGCGTGGCGACGATGATAGCGGAATTTGCGGTAATCGCCGCGGCGATGGTCGATATTTTGGCGATTGCCGTGACGCGACGATGCCCGGCGTCCGGATTCATGGCGTTCAGCGTTTTGATAGCCGCCGCGATCGTAGCGCGAGCCGGCGTCGGCCTTGCCGACCAGTGCCATTCCGACCATCACAATGACCGCCAGCACACCGATAAGTGTTGTCCGAATTGCCATTGTCGTGCTCCTAATCCTGTGGTTCGACCGAGCTTTGCTCGTCGGCCAGTGTCGATAGGCTAAAGGACGGCACCTGAACTGGACCTGAACGGATATCGGGACGGCGGCCGAAGCGGTATATTCATTGAAATCCAGCAAATTCTCACGTTGTCTGTCGCCCCGGCGCTGTCATAATGGCGTTAGGTGGCGTGATTCTTTCCATTGGACTTGCGACATAGGGGAACGCGGAATGAGCGACCAACCTTGGATCAAATCCTATCCGGCAGGATCCTCATGGGACATTGAGGTTCCCAACACACCGATTACCCATTTGCTGGATAACGCGGTCACGCATTGGCCGAACAACACGGCGCTCGATTTTCTCGGTAAAAAGGTTTCCTACGCCGAATTGGGTGATTTGGTCGACCGCGCGGCCAAGGGTTTTCAAGAAATCGGTGTCGGCCCCGGCGTTCATGTCGGCCTGTTCCTGCCCAACGTGCCGCACATGGTCATTGCGTTTTTCGCCATTCTCAAAGCCGGCGGCACAGTGGTCAATTATTCTCCGTTGGATGCCGAGCGCGAACTGCGCCACAAGATCGAGGACAGTCATACCGATATTATGGTGACCCTGTCGCTGAAGGCGCTGTATCCCATGGTCGGCAAACTGCTGCGCGATACCCGCCTGAACAAAGTCGTGGTCGGCGCGTTGCAGGATTTTTTGCCGTTCCCGAAAAATTTGCTGTTTCCCTTGGTCAAGGGCAAGGAAATCGCCGACGTGCCGAAAGACGCGAACCATGTTCCATTCAAGCAACTGATCGGCAACGACGGCCGCCTCTCGAAGCCCGACATTGGCGATCCGGCGGACGTGCTGGCGGTCCTGCAATATACCGGCGGCACCACCGGCGTGCCCAAAGGTGCCATGCTGACCCACGGCAATCTTATGGCCGCCTATACGCAGTTCGCCTCTTTCAACGATGGCGACGAGAAAGTTGCGATCCCGGGTGAGGAACGCATCCTTGCCGTGCTGCCGCTTTTCCACATTTATGCGCTAACCTTGATCCTACTGTTCGGCATCGGCGGCGGCGCCCAGATCATCCTGCATCCGCGCTTCGAGCTGGACGCCGTCATGAAGGATCTGCACGGCAAGAAACCGACGATTTTTCCCGGCGTGCCGACAATGTACACGGCCATCATCAATCACCCCAAGATCGCCGAGCACGACTTGTCGTCGCTCAAGTTCTGCGCCTCCGGCGGTGCCCCCCTGCCCTTGGAGGTGCAACAAAAGTTCCAGACCATTACCGGCTGTAAGCTGGTCGAAGGCTGGGGCATGACCGAAACCGCGCCGGCCGGCTGCTCGACGCCAGTGCACGGCGTCTACAAGGAAGGCAGTTGCGGCATCCCGCTGCCCGGCATCACCATGGCCATCTACGACGTAGAGGACCCGGCCAAAGCGCTCGGCCTGACCGATGTCGGCGAGATCTGTATCAAGGGCCCCAACGTCATGAAAGCCTATTGGCAAAAGCCCGAGGCGACGGCGGAATCCTTTAACGCCGACGGATTCTTTCGCACCGGCGATACCGGTTACATGGACGACGACGGCTATATCTTTATCGTCGACCGCTTGAAAGACATGCTGACCTGCTCCGGCTACAACGTCTATCCGCGCAACATCGAAGAAGCGATCTACCTGCATGAATCGGTCGAGGAAGTGACCGTGATCGGCATCCCCGACGATTATCGCGGCCAGGCGCCCAAGGCCTTCATCAAATTGAAAGACGGCGCCACGGCCTTCAATTTGGAAGAGCTGCAGACGTTCCTGTCGGACAAACTCGGCCGCCACGAAATGGTCAGCGAAATGGACATCCGCCCCGAGCTGCCTAAGACCCTGGTCGGTAAATTGTCGAAAAAGGAACTGGTCGAGGAAGAAGAGAAAAAGCGCGCCAGCGCAGCGTGAAAACCGTGGCAGGGCTCACCGGCAAGCCCTGCCACGAGAAAACCCGATTACCCGCTCAGCAAGCCTTGCAGCTTCATGGCGATGCCCATGTCGCCGGAGACTTTGAGCTTGCCCATCATGAAGGCGGTGGTGCCGTCGAGCTCGCCGGCCACCATGCTGAGGAAATCTTCCATCGAAATACCGATGGTGCAGTCGGCTTCGTTGTCGTCGTTAGAAACCGTATTGGGGTCGGATACGCCGTCGACGAATACCACGCCGTCGTCGCCGAAATCGAATTTCAAGGTCGCCTTCAAACCGGAATCATCGCCAACGCGTTCGCGCAGGCCCTCGGTCACTTTTTCCAAACTCATCATCCACTCCTCGTTTCGAGCCTTGACGCCCGTGGCGCCACGCAGTGTTGCGCATTGACGTTTACATGAACGCTACTTAGCTTTCGAGCCCGTCGGGTCCCGTTGGCGGCCGCATCATACAGTAATCTATGGCGATGGCATTGGTTTTTGCAGGGCCGGTTTGACGAAAATTGGGAGTCTCAATTGCCTTACAATTCTGTGTTCAAAGATGGCTTGTTCGAGGGCCAATCCGTGATCGTTACCGGCGGCGGCAGCGGCATTGGCCGCTGTACCGCCCATGAATTGATCGCTCTCGGTGCCAAGGTGGCTTTGGTCGGAAGGCGCCTGGATCGGCTCGAGACCGTGGCCGCAGAGATCGCGGCGGAAGGCGGCCAGGCCGATTGCTACGCCTGCGACATCCGTGTCGAAGACGAGGTTCAATCGACCATCGCCGCTATCCTCGACGCCCATGGCCGGATCGACGGCTTGGTCAACAATGCCGGCGGTCAGTTCCCGGCCCTGCTCAAGGACATCAGCCAAAAAGGCTGGGAAACCGTGGTGCGGTCCAACCTAACCGGCGGCTTTCTGATGGCCCGGGAATGCTACAATCAATGGATGGCCGACCATGGCGGCGCCATCGTCAACATCACCGCCGACATCGTCGGCGGCATGCCGCGCATGGGTCACTCCGGCGCCGCCCGAGCCGGCATGGAGAACCTGACGGAGACCGCGGCCACCGAATGGGCGCAATCCGGCGTCCGGGTCAATTCCGTGGCGCCGGGCTATGTCGCCTCCAGCGGTATGGACACTTATGACGACGCGACCAGCGACGAGATGCGCGGCTGGAAGAATTTCGTGCCGCTCAGGCGTCATGGCGACGTCGCCGAAGTCAGCGCCGCCATCGTGTTCCTGTTGTGCGAAGCGGCCGCCTTCATCTCCGGCGCCTGCATTCGCGTCGACGGCGGCGCCCCCGGCGCCCGGCGAAACTGGGATTTGCCAGACCACAAAAACGCCCCGACGTTTGACGGCTTCCACTTGGAGCACACCGCCAATATTGTCAAAGACGACGCCGGCTGATTTCTACAGCCCGGCGGCGAGGTCCCGAATAACCTTCCAGGCCTCGTCCAGATGGCGCAGCTCGGTCGAGCGCTGGCCAACCGCGAAGCGGATCACGTAGGTGCCGTCGACCAGGGTCTGGGTGAGATAGATTCGGCCGTCATCGTTGATACGTTGCAACAGCCGAGCATTCAGGGCGTCGAGGGCGGCACCATCGTTGGTTCCCGCCGGGTGATAGCGGAAAGTAAAGAGCGCCAAGCGTGGCGGCGTCATGATTTCGAAATCCGGCGTGGCGCGAACGGCCTCCGCCAAGCGGTGGGTCCAGGCGATGTGATCGGCGATCATGGCTTTCAGCCGGTCGACACCATAGGCACGGATGACGAACCAAAGCTTCAGCGCCCGGAAGCGCCGGCCCAACGGGATGCCCCAGTCGCGGTAATCGATGACTTGGCGGCCTTCACGCGACTTCAAATATTCCGGCATGATCTCGAAAGTGCGGATCAACGCCTCCTCGTCACGGACGAAATAGGCCGAGCAATCGAAGTTGGTGAACAGCCATTTGTGCGGATTGAATACGAAACTGTCGGCCGCCTCGGCGCCGTCCGCCAGGTGGCGATGCTCTTCCAGGATCAGGGCACTGCCGGCCCAGGCAGCGTCGACATGCAACCACACCCCGTGCGTGGCGCATATTTCGCTTAAAGGCCGGATCGGATCACTGGCACCAGTACCGGTGCTGCCGATGGTCGCGACCACGCAACAGGGCCGGATACCGGCGGCCTGATCCGCGGCGATGGCGGCTTCCAAAGCGTCGGGCCGCATGCCACCGTCGCCGTCGACCGCGATCTTGCGCACATGGCGCCGACCCAATCCGGCGATCGTCGCCGCTTTTTCGATCGAGGAATGAGTTTCCGCCGAGCAATATACCGCCAGCGGCGGTTGGCCAAACAGGCCCTCTTCGTTGCTTTGCCAGTCGAGCATCTTCTCCCGTGCGGTCAGGATGGCAACGAGTGTGGCACCTGACGCGGAATCCTGAATGACACCCGTGAAACCCGGCGGCAGGCCGATCATTTGCCGGAGCCAGTCGAGCATCCGGGTTTCCATTTCCGTCGCCGCCGGCGAAGTTTGCCACAGCATGCATTGGGCGCCGATGGTTGCCGTCAGCATTTCGGCCAGCACCGACGGCGGGCTCGAATTGGCCGGGAAGTAGGCGAAGAAACGCGGATGCTGCCAATGGGTGATGCCGGGCAGGATATCGCGCTCGAAGTCGCCCAAGATCGCTTCGATCGTGTGGCTGTCATCGGGCGGCGTTTCCGGCAGCTTCGCGGCGATATCACCCGGTCCGACAGCGGCACGAACCGGGTAGCGTTCGATCGTATCCAAGTAATCGGCCATCCAATCGACGATGCCGTGGGCTTGATCGCGAAAGTCCTGGTCGTTCATGGCTGCCTCCGCTGCCGTGCGTTTCACCGGTATAGGCCATTGTTCCTTATCTCATGACAAGACCAGCAACGCATAGAAACATTGTACAAAAATCTAAACAATGTATAATATTTGTGAATCCACTACCCATAGGAAGTGACTTATGGCATCACAGCCGACGGCGCGGCGCCAGGCCGTGCGGGACTTCAAGCGGCAAGGCATCCTGGACGCGGCCGAGGCGCTGTTCCAAGAATCCGGCATTGCCGGCACCACCATGCGGGCGATCGCCGAACGCGCCGGTTATACCGCCGGGGCGCTTTATTCCTATTACGATGCCAAGGACAAAATTCTGGCCGATCTGTTGCGGCGATCGCTCGCAGGATTGAACCAACGGGTGCGCGCTGCACAGCCCGACGACGCCTTGGCCGCCTTCCACCAATTCTTCAGCGATGAGCCCGCCGCCTTCGATCTATTGCTGTATGTCCTGGGCGAAGCCGAGCGCGGCGGGCTGAGTGCCGAAAGCGATCGGCAATTGAACGGCCGTCTGATTCCGGTGCTGAGCGCTCTCGCCGAAAGCCTCGGTGCAACCGACCCGGCAGCCGCCAACCGAGCAGCGCTTCGATTTGCCGCCTTCGCCATCGGCCTCCAGGTGCTGACACGCTCGCGCCGCCTGGAAAGCCTGGGCTTTGACGCGGCGGCGCTGTTGCGGGAAGAAATCGCCGCTATTCAGATAGCGTAGAAGCGCTAGTGGGCTGATGGCTTTATCAGTCATGGGTCTGCTCACTGTGTTGGAGTTAAAGGTTTGGAACACCCCAATCTCAACACAGGGCAGACCCGCCTGTTAATACATTCAACGAGCCCGAGCCCCGCTCGTTCTACCGCGATCGCAGTTTAGCTCTCCTGACGCCAAGCGGCAGTTACGCAGGTCGTAGAGGCGCCGCGCTAGGTTGTGCACTGTTTATAGTAGGTGTCCTTGTGAACGATCAAATCCCCTCGGAACGTCAGAATATCAATGATCAGGACATCGGAGAATTCGCCAGTTTTCAGCCTCAATGTTCGGCGTTGCTGACAATAGGCTTTGTTCCCAACAATGCGCATATCGATGGGTTGGTAATTCAGAGTTTCGATGCTGCCAAAGGCGCGCTCGATGATCTCGCGGGTTGCGCGGTCGATGTCTCAGCCACCCTAATTTTTTCCCCGTATCTGCCCCGCAAACTTCGTTTCATTCTGGAACGCCCATGCGGCGGAGCGTTTCCAAGATATTGTCGACGATTTCCTGGACGAAATGGCTGAGCGCTTCCCGTGCGAAAGAGAGGGAAAAACCCGGCATTTCCGCATATACCTTTCCCATCGCGTCCTTCCCCTGATCTTCCTCGCCAAGTCGGAATAAGGCCATCGCGTAACAGACGCTTGCCCAGATCGTTGGATTAGGATTGTGCAAAGCTTGGCGCGCCCCCGCCACCGCGTCCTCATATCCGCCAAGATGAAAATTCGAAAAGGCGCGGATTGTGAAAAACCTGGATATGGCCACATCCCGTGGGCTGAGTTGGATAGCGCGGTCAATCGCTTCGATGGCTTCTTCATTGCGACCTGCGTTGTCCAGTGCTTTCCCCAATGCATGGTAAATTTCAGCAGCGTTGGGATTCAACGCAACGGCTTCCTGCATTTTGGCGATACCGAGGGCGTGCTCTCCGGTATGCATCATCGCGTCGCCCTGGGCCAATATGCAAATCGGGTCGCTTGGGCCCAGGCGCAAGGCCATTTGCGCTTTTTCACGGGCTTCCCGCGAAAACATTTCGCGCTCATCGGTATTGACGTGCAAAAGGTAGCGGGTCCGTGCCACCGCCGCCCGTGCCCAGGCCAGCGCGAAACCGGGATCGATCTCCGTCGCCCGGTCGAAATATTCCATCGCTTCCAGCCGGCTGACATGTTCCTGCTGGAGGAAGCTTGTAAGTCCGCGTTGGTAGAGATCCCAGGCGTCAAGTTTATCCGGTGGCTTGCGCCGGGCCCGTTCCCGTTCGGTCTGATCGATTTCCGGCATGATCGCCGTAATGATTGCCTCCGTCACTTCATCCTGGACGGCAAAAATATCTTCGAGCCTGCAATCGTATCGGTCGGCCCAGATATGATTTCCGGTTTCGGTGTCGATCAACTGGCCGGTGACCCGAATGCGTTCGCCGCCCTTTCGCACGCTGCCTTCCAGTACGTAACGCACGCCAAGCGCCTCGGCCACCGCCGTCACATCGACCGACTGTCCCTTGAAGCTAAAGCTTGAATTTCGGGCGATGACCAATAGAGAACCAAATTGAGACAGGCCGGTGATGATGTCTTCCGCCATTCCATCGGCAAAGAACTCTTGCTCGGGATCGCCTGACATGTTGTCGAACGGCAGCACGGCGATGGAGGCCTTATCGGGCAGCGCAAGAGGTTGATCGGTTGCAGCCTTGGCGGCTGGCGAAACGCCCGCTATAGCTGACCAGCGCCAGACTGGGACGGGCCGCGCGATGTTTTTGACCTCATGCAGTCCGTCGTCAGTGAAGGTGCCATCCAGTTTGCCTTCGACCTGTTCGTGGACGTTGCCGGACACGGCGAGGCCACCAGGCTCGGCAATCTCCTGCAGGCGCGCCGCCAAATTCACCCCATCGCCGTAGATGTCGTCATCTTCGATGATCACTTCACCGATGTTGATGCCGATGCGGAGCAACATGCGCTTGTCGTCAGGAAGGTCGGCATTCCGCTTGGCCATTCCTTGTTGCACGGCGATCGAGCTCTCCACCGCGGCCACGGCGCTGGCAAACTCGACCAGGATAGCATCGCCTGCCGTACCGACGACACGGCCGCCGAAATGATTAATGGTTGGATACCAGAGCTCTTTGCGGTGGGCGCGCATGGCGGACAGAGTGCCGGCCTCATCCGCGCCCATCAGGCGAGAATAGCCCACCACGTCGGCGGAAACGATGGCCGCCAGTTTACGTTGGGTTCCTTCCACCATGGCGCAGAGTGTAGCCGCCCCCGATTAGGGAATCCATGCGCGCCGCTATTCAGGCGGCGTAGAAACGCTTGCCCTCTTCCGCCATGCTGCGCAGCATGGCGGGTGGCGCAAAGCGCTCGCCATGAGCCTGGGCCAAACGGTCGCATTCAGCGACGAAATGATCAACGCCGACGGTATCGATCTGGCTCACCGCCCCACCGCGGAACGGCGCGAAGCCCCAGCCAAGGACCGAGCCGACATCGGCATCGCGCGGATCGGTGACGACGTTTTCTTCCAGGCATCGGGCGGTCTCGACCGATTGAATGTAGATCAGGCGCTTGATCACTTGCTCGACGTCCGGCTGGTCGTCGGCGAGCGGGAAATGCACGCCCAAATCCGGCCAGAGCCGCTTCGGCCCGTCGTCCGGATAATCGTAGAACCCTTTGCCGACTTTCTTGCCCATGCGGCCGAGCGTCTCCGCCATCATCGCGACTACGGCGTCTGAAGGCGCCGGCCGGTCGTCCGACCCAAGATCCGCTTTGGTTTGCTGGCGGATGCGATGCATCAATTCGATTGAGACTTCGTCGGCCAAGGCTAGCGGGCCAACCGGCATGCCCGCCATTTTTCCGGCATTTTCGATCAGTGCCGGATTGATGCCTTCAGCCAGCATGGCGATGCCTTCGCCGACATAGGTGGCGAACACCCGGCTGGTGAAAAAGCCGCGGCTGTCATTGACCACGATCGGCGTCTTGGCGATGGCTTTGACGTAATCCATGGCGTGCGCCAGGGTATCGTCGGAAGTTTCGGCGCCACGGATGATTTCCACCAGCGGCATCCTGTCGACCGGCGAAAAGAAATGCAGGCCGACAAATCTGTCCGGCCGGCCACTCGCCTCTGCCAGCCCGGTGATCGGCAGGGTCGAGGTGTTGGTGGCGAACAGCGTCTCAGGCGCCAACACTGCTTCGGCTTGCTTGGTGACATCGGCCTTGATCGCGCGATCCTCGAACACCGCTTCGATAACCAAATCAACTCCGGCCAGATCATCGTAGTCCGTGGTGCAATGAATGCGCCCGAGCAGCGCCTCACCGGCCGCCGCATCGAGCCGTTTGCGGCGCACCGCCTTGTCGATCAGCCCGGCTGAATAGTTCTTGCCTTTCTCTGCCTGATCCAAGCTGGTATCCAGCAAGACCACGTCGATGCCTGCCTTGGCCGAAGCATAGGCGATGCCGGCGCCCATCATACCGGCACCGAGCACGCCGACTTTGCCGACCTTGAGGCGATCGATACCGTCCGGCCGGCGGCCGAGCTTGTTGGCGTCGGTCACCGAGAAAAAGAACCGCACCATGTTGCGCGCTTGGTCGGTGCCGGCGGTATGAACAAAATACCGGGTCTCTACCGCCAACGCGGAATCGATATCCAACAACGAGCCTTCGTAGACCGCCGACATGATGTCTTGCTGGGCCGGGTAATTGCCGTGGGTCCTGGCCCGCAGCATCGCGGTGCCGGCGACGAAGACCTGTTGGCCTGCCGCGCCGCCCGGCATACGAAAGCCTTTTCGGTCCCAGGGCTGGGTCGCCTTGGCCGCATCTTCGGTCTTGAGCCAGGCCTTTGCCGCCGTCAGCAACTGGTCGGCCGGCACGATGTCATCGATCAGGCCGCCCTTGAGAGCAGCCTGCTGATCCAACTCCCGGCCTTCCAGCATCAGCGGCAACGCCGCCTGAGCACCGATCAGGCGCGGCAGCCGCTGGGTACCGCCGCCGCCCGGCAACAGCCCGAGCTTGGCTTCCGGCAGCCCGATCTTGAGCCGCGGCGCGTCGGCCGCGATCCGGCGGTGGCAACTGAGCGCAAATTCATAGCCGCCGCCCAGCGCATGGCCGTTGATTGCCGCGACAAACGGCGTGCCGCCGGTTTCCATCTGCCGGGTGATGGCATGAATTTTCTTGACGATGTCGACCAAGCCGCCCGCGGCGGCGCCGGCAAGATCGGCGCCAACGATGAATTCTTTGCGCGCCGAAGCGACAATGATTCCGGTGACCACGTCGTCGGCGACTGCCTTATCGACCGCTTTGCCAAAGGCCGCGAGCGTGTCGCTGTTGATCACGTTCATCGGCCGGTCTTGGACGTTCCAGGTGATCGTCGCGACGCCGTCGTCGTCTAGATGATAGTCGATCATGCACTTACCCCTTGCCCGGCCACTCGATGGCGGCCGGTTGTCGTTGCGAACGAGATCTTTTAGACGCGTTCGATAATGGTTGCGGTTCCCATGCCGGCGCCAACGCATAGGGTCGCCAAGCCGGTATCCAGGTCACGTCGTTCCAGTTCATCGAGCAAGGTGCCAAGAATCATGGCGCCGGTGGCGCCGAGCGGGTGGCCCATGGCAATGGCGCCGCCATTGACGTTCATAACGTCATGATCAACCCCGAGCGCTTGGCAGAAGCGCAGCACGACCGCGGCGAAGGCCTCGTTCAGCTCCCACAGATCGATGTCGTCAGCACTCATGCCGGCGCGCTTCAAAGCCTTTTCCGCCGCCGCCGACGGGCCGGTCAGCATGATCGTCGGCTCCGAACCGATCGACGTGAAGGCGCGAATTCTGGCGCGTGGTTTTAGGCCAAGCTCTTCACCAATTTCCTTGGTGCCGAGTAGAACGGCGGCCGCACCGTCGACGATGCCTGACGAATTGCCGGCGTGGTGGACATGGCTGATGCGCTCGATCTCCGGATACTTCTGCAGCGCCACGCCATTGAAACCGAACTGGTCGCCGGCGGTCGCGAACGCCGGCTCAAGCGCTGCCAAGGACTGCATCGTGGTGTTGGGGCGCATATGCTCGTCATGGTCCAGCACGATGTTGCCGTTCAAATCGCTGACCGGCACCACGGACTCCTTGAACCGGCCGTCATCCCAGGCCGCCTTCGCCCGCTTCTGGCTTTCGACGGCATAAGAATCGACATCGTCACGGCTGAAGCCGTACTTCGTTGCTACCAGATCCGCCGAAATGCCCTGTGGTACGAAATAGGTATCCATGGCGACCTTGGGGTTTGACGCCCAGGCGCCGCCGGAGGCACCCATGGGCACCCGGCTCATGCTTTCGACGCCGCCGCCGATGGCCATGTCCGACTGGCCGGACATGATCTGCGCCGCCGCCATGTTGGTGGCCTCCAGGCCCGACGCGCAAAAGCGGTTGATTTGCACGCCGGCGACCGGTTCCGCGTAACCCGCATGCAACGCCGCCACTCGGGCGATATCAGCGCCTTGCTCGCCGACCGGTTCGACGCACCCCAACACGACGTCATCGACCCGCGCCGTGTCGAGGTCATTGCGGTCGCGGATCGCCGCAAGCGCAGTCACCGCTAAATCGATCGGCGTTACCGTGTGCAGCGCGCCGTCCTTTCGGCCCTTACCGCGCGGCGTGCGGACCGTATCGTAAATATAAGCATCGGTCATTGTGCTGTTCCTTGCTCCCTGGTCATCGGCCGCCGAGCGGTCAAAGGCCGCGGCCGATGATTTCTTTCATGATCTCGTTGGTGCCGGCATAGATGCGCTGCACTCGGGCATCGGCATAGGCGCGGGTGATCGGGTATTCCAGCATGTAGCCGTAGCCGCCATGCAGTTGCACGCATTCGTCGATGACCCGGCACTGCAGGTCGCTGCACCAATATTTCGCCATGGCGCCGGTTTCCGCGTCGAGTTCGTCGTTGCAGACTTGCTCGATGCATTTGTCGACGAACACCCGGCCGATCTGGGTCTCGGTCTTCAATTCGGCAAGCTTGAAGCGGGTGTTTTGGAAGTCAGCGACGGGTTGGCCGAAAGCCTGGCGTTCCTTGGTGTAGGCGACGGTCTGCTCGACCGCGGTTTCCGCCGCCGCCACCGCCGAGATCGCGACTTGCAACCGTTCCCAGGCCAGCTCCTGCATCAAATAGACGAAGCCTTTGCCTTCTTCGCCGAGCATATTGGTAATCGGCACGCGCACATTGTCAAAAAACAGTTCGGACGTATCCTGCGCCTTGAGGCCGAGTTTCTTGAGCCGCCGCCCTTTGGTGAAACCCTCGCGCTCGGCCTCAACCAAAACCAGGGACGTGCCCTTGGCGCCGGCGGCGGGATCGGTCTTGGTCACGACAACCACCAAATCGGAATGCCAGCCGTTGGTAATGAACGTTTTGGAGCCATTGATGACCAGCTCGTTGCCGTCGCGCACCGCCGTGGTCTTGACCCCTTGCAGGTCGGAGCCGGTGCCCGGCTCGGTCATGGCGATGGCGCCGATTACCTCGCCGCGGGCCATGCGCGGCAGCCATTCGGATTTTTGCTCATGGGAGCCGTAGCGGTTTATGTAGGGTGCTACGATGTCGGAATGCAGCGTGAAGCCAAGGCCGGTCGTGCCGGCCCGGGCGATCTCCTCCATGACGATGGCCGAATAGCGACGATCGGCATCGACGCCGCCGAACTCCTCTGGCATGGACGAACATAAGAATCCGAGTTCGCCGGCACGCAACCAAACGTCGCGGTCAACGTAGCCGCGCTCTTCCCAGGCTTCGTGATGGGGCGCCACGTCTTCCTCGAGGAACCGGCGCATCGAGGCCCGAAAAATCTCATGCTCTTCGTCAAACAAACTGCGCTGCATCATCGCTGAATTATCCCTCGCTTAGAACGCCTCTTCCGACATGGCCATCATGCTGTCGGCACCGGCCGTCACCTTGGCGGCCAGGCTGTTGCAGTCGGGCAGCATGCGCTGCATGAAGAAGCGCGCGGTCTTCAATTTGTTCTCATAGAATTCGCCGCGCCCGTTGGCGCCGTCCGAGGCCAGCTTTTCGGTTGCCGTCTTGGCCATGCCGGCCCACATATAGCCAACCGCGACCAGGGCGAACAATTTGAGGTAGTCGCTCGACGCGGCCGCCGCCTCGTTCGGGTCCTTCATGCCTTCCTGGGCGACATAGCTGGTCGCCGATTGCAGGCGGGCGAAAGCGCCGGCCAAGGGCGTGACGAACTCGCGCATTGCCGGGTCTTTCATGTTGTCTTCGATGAAGCGCGATACCGGATGGAAGAACCGGCGCAGCAGTCGGCCCATGCCTTCCGGCAATTTACGACCGACCAGATCGAGGGCTTGCACACCATTGGCGCCTTCATAGATTTGCGTAATACGGGCGTCACGGACGAACTGCTCCATGCCCCATTCATGAATATAGCCATGACCGCCATAGCACTGCATGGCGAGATTAGCGCATTCAAAACCCATATCGGTGGCATAAGATTTGATCATTGGCGTCAGCAGGGCGACCAGATCCTCGGCTTCCTTGCGCGCCTCCTCGTCCGGATGCTTCTCGGCAAAATCGATGTTGAGACCGGTCCAAAGCGCCAGCGCCCGGGCACCTTCATTGAAGGCCCGAATTGTCATCAGCATGCGCCGAACGTCCGGGTGTACGATGATCGGATCGGCGGCCTTGTCCGGTTCGGCGGCACCGGTCAGCGCGCGGCCTTGCAGGCGGTCGCGAGCGTAGGTGACGGCGTTTTGATAGGCGACGACGGATTGCGACATCCCCTGGATGCCGACGCCGAGCCGTGCCGCGTTCATCATGGTGAACATCGCCCGCATGCCGCGATGGGCTTCGCCGATCAAATAACCCGTGGCGTTGTCGTAGTTCATGACGCAGGTCGAATTGCCGTGGATGCCCATCTTGTGTTCGATCGAGCCGCAGGCGACGCCGTTGCGCGCGCCGACCGTGCCGTTCTCATCGACCATGAATTTCGGCACGATGAACAGGCTGACGCCGCGGATGCCGTCGGGCCCGCCAGGGATCTTGGCCAGCACCAGATGGATGATGTTCTCGGCCATGTCGTGTTCGCCGGCCGAAATGAAAATCTTGGTGCCAGTGATCTGGTAGCTGCCGTCGGCCTGGGGCTCGGCTTTGGTCCGCATCAGGCCGAGGTCGGTGCCGCAATGGGGCTCCGTCAAGTTCATGGTGCCAGTCCATTGGCCGGACACGATTTTCGGCAAATAGGTGTCTTTTTGCTCCTGCGTGCCCCAACGATGGATCGCTTCATAGGCGCCATGCGACAGGCCGGGATACATGGCAAACGCCTGATTGGCGGCGGAGCCCATTTCGTTGAACGCAAAACCGAGCACGAACGGCAGACCTTGGCCGCCATAATCTGGGTCGGCGGTCAGGCTGCCCCAGCCGGCCTCGCACCAGCTTTTATAGGCTTCCTTGAAGCCGGTTGGTGTCGTCACCTCGCCGTCGTTGAAGGTGCAGCCTTCGCTGTCGCCGACCTGATTGAGCGGCGCCAACACTTCGCTCATGAACTTGCCGCCTTCGTCCAGAATAGCGTCGATCAAATCTGGCGAGGCGTCCTCGAAACCGGGCAAATTGGCATAGCGGTCGATCTGCAAAAAGTCGTAGAGCAGAAACTTGAACTCTTCCGTCGGCGCTTCGTAAGTCGGCATGATGGGGCTCCCGAATCCGTGCAATCGGTTTAGTTTCGCAGGGGTCGACCGGTGGTCAGCATATGTTCGATGCGATCGAGGGTTGCGCCGTTATGCAGCAGCTTGACGAAACTCTCACGCTCGAGCTTGAGCAGCGTTTTCTCGGTCACCGGTTCGGTGATGTCAGTGTCACCGCCGCTCAGGACCTGGCCCAGCTCTTTGGCGACGGTGGCGTCGTAGGCCGTCGCCTTGCCTTGGTCGACGAAGCCATCGACCACCATTGCCATGGCCGCCCGCGCCGTGGCGCCCGGCAGAAAGACTTCCGGCACCTCCGGCGGCACGTAATCGGCCACCATGGCGAGTGCCTTGGCCTTGGCGTCGGCCAGCAACCGTTGACGGTTCATGGTGATCGCGTCGCCGTCGCGAAGGTAAAGCAGATCGCGCGCTTCCGCGGCTGAGGTTGCGACCTTGGCGGTGGAAATCGCTTCGAAAGCCTGGGCCAGCGCCGGCATCGGCCCGCCCGGCCGTTTCTTGTTGGTAATATGACGGACGACCATTTCCTTGCAGCCGCCGAAACCCGGAATGACGCCGACGCCGACTTCGACGAGGCCCATATAAGATTCCGCATGCGCCTGGACGGCGTCGGAATGCAGCGCCAGTTCGAGGCCGCCGCCGAGCGCCATGCCGGCCACTGCCGCGACCACCGGCATCGGCCCGTAACGGAGCGCCAGCATCGCTTTCTGGCCCTCGCCGATCATGTTCTCGATGATCGGCCACATTGCCGTGTTGGCAGCAAACAGCGCCAGACCGATGTTGGCACCGACCGAGAAATTGTCAGCGTCGCAACCGATGATCAACGCCTTGTAGTCCTTCTTGTGCAGGTCGGCGGCGCGCCGCACCATGGCGATGGTTTGATCGTCGATGGCGTTCATCTTCGAATGCAGCTCGAGGCAGGCAACGCCATCACCGACATCCCAAATTGAGGCGCTGGCGTTTCTGGCGATCGGCTCGGCGCCGCGTTTTTTGTCGGCCAGCATCCAGGCGTCATCGGCCACTGCAATCTCGGCGTAGTCGCCGTCCGGCGTCATCCGAAAACGTCGGCCGTCCTCTTCCTTGAACAGCGGCCGGCCCGCGGCCGCCGTCAACAGGGCCGGCACCGCCATGCCCTCTTCGGCCAGGCGTTCGGCCAACCAACCGGTGCCGAGCTGATTGATCTGTTCGAACGGCCCCCATTTCCAGGCGTATCCGGTCTTCATCGCTTGATCGATGGCGTAAATATCGTCGCCGATTTCCGGCACCAGGGACGCGGCATAGGCAAGCACGCGGGACGCCACGCCCCAGGCGTAGCGGCCACCGGCATCATCGAATTCGACCACGGCCTTGAGCCCTTTACGGCCGGCCCGAGCGCTTTGCAAGTTGGCCCGTTTGGTCGGACGGTAGTCGCCGGTCTTCAGATCCAGCACCTCGCGCACGGTTTTGCCATCGACTTTTTGACGACGATAGAACCCGCCCTTGCCTTTGCGGCCGGTGTAGCCGTCGGCGATCATCCGTTCGGTCAGTTTGTTGAGGCCATGATCGGCCTGGTAATCCCGGCACAGCGCATCGTCTGCCGGCAACAGCCGCAACATTGAGGCGATAACGTGCGGCCCAAGGTCGATGCCGGTCAGATCGGCGAGGCCGAAAATGCCGGTCTTCGGGATGCCCATCGGTTGTCCGACAATGGAATCAGCCTGTTCGACGGTAAGATCCATGTCGTAGGCGAGCCGCATCGCCACGGCCGACCAATAGATGCCGATCCGATTGGCGATGAAGCCGGCAGTGTCGCGACAATCCACCACTTCCTTGCCCAAGGCGACATCGCCGAACTGGCGCAGCGCGTCAAGCGCATCGGCACGGGTCGCCGGCCCGCCGACCAATTCCAGCAAGCGCATGTAGCGCGGCGGATTGAAAAAGTGGGTGACCGCAAAGTCCTGTGCGAATTTCGGGCTTTGACCAGCGATCAAATCACCGAGCGGAATAGTCGAGGTGTTGGAGCTGACGATCGATCCGGCCTTCCGGACCTTGTCTACCTTTTGATAGAGATCACTCTTGATTTTCGGGTTCTCGATGATCGCCTCGCAAATCCAATCGCAATCGGCGATCTTGTCGAGATCATCATCCAAGTTTCCGGTGGCGATCAGACGGGCATTGCGGCGATGGGTGAACGGGGCCGGCTTGTTCTTTAGCATGGCGGCGACGGCGCCGTCGGCCAACGCGTTCCGATTATTGGCGCCTTCGGGCACGATGTCGAGCAGCAACACCGGCACACCAGCATTGGCGACATGAGCGGCGATCGCTGCACCCATGACGCCGGCGCCGATTACGGCGACCCGTTGGATTTCCATCTCAACAGGCCTCGAGCACGGTGGCGATGCCCTGGCCGCCGCCGATACACTGGGTCGCCAGGCCCAGCGCCTTGCCTTCACGTTGCAACAGGCTGGCTGCCTTGCCGGTGATGCGGGCGCCGGTGGCGCCAAGCGGATGGCCCAACGCAATCGCACCGCCATCCAGGTTGATTTTGCCAGTGTCCATGTCGGTCTCTCGGATAACCGCGAGCGCCTGGGCGGCGAAAGCTTCGTTCAACTCGATGATGTCGATGTCGGCCAGTTCCACGCCGGCCCGCTTCAGGGCTTTTGCCGTCGCCGGCGCCGGGCCGATACCCATGATTTCAGGCGCACAGCCGGCGACCGCGACACCGCGGATGCGGGCAAGTTTCGGCAGGCCTTGGGCATCGGCGAAGTCTTCCGAGCAGACCAAAGTCGCGGCGGCGCCGTCGGTCAGCGGCGAGGCCGTGCCGGCGGTAACCGAGCCGTTCTGATCGAAGGCTGGCTTCAGCCCGGCCAGGCCTTCCGCCGTGGTATCGGTACGGATGCAGCCATCGGCATCGACTTGGGCGTTGCCGTCGGTGATCACCACGATCTCGTCGGCAAAGCGTCCCTCGTCTTGGGCTTGGGCAGCGCGACGGTGGCTTTCGACCGCAACGGCTTCCTGGGCGTCTCGCGAAATATCGTATTTGTTGGCCAGATTTTCCGCGGTGATGCCCATCGAAACATAGGCATTCGGATAATCCTGGTAGAGGCCGGGATGCGGTGCCGGATTGAAGCCGCCCATGGGCACGCGGGACATGCTTTCGACGCCGGCGCAGATGAACGCTTCACCGGCGTTCATCTGGATGGCCCCGGCGGCCATATGGATCGACTGCATCGAGGACCCACAGAACCGGTTGACCGTGGTGCCGGCCGTCGAGTTGGAGAGGCCGGCAAGAAATCCGACCATCCGCGCGACGTTCAGGCCCTGTTCGCCTTCCGGAAAGGCGCAGCCCATGATCACGTCTTCGATCGCCTCTGGATCGATGCCGGTTTTTTCGACCAGTGCCTTGACCACTTGGGCAGCAAGCTCATCGCCCCGCACCTTGGCAAGCGCGCCTTTGCTCGCGAAGGTGAAGGGTGAGCGTACGTATCCGGAAATGACCACGTTCTTCATGGTAACTCTGCTCCTTTGAAACCGTCGGAGCGGTGCCGGACCGCCCGATTCGCTTCGCCGTTAAAGTTATTGGTTCGTCCTGGCAAGCCGCAGGGCCAACCAGGTTTATCAACAATTGCTATGACTGCACCCTACATTTTTCGGTTCTGTAAGTCTCGGTCTATTCGGCCGCGATCGCGCGCCGCCGCCGCGTCGTTTTAACGCTTCCGCCACCGCCTTGTTCGGCATCGAGGAACGTCTCGATATCCCGGCACACGGCCGTTAGTTCACGGACGGTGTCTTCAATATCTTTGCGTTGTTGCTTCAACGCGGCGATACGCTCCCGAGAGCGTTGCAAGATCGCCCGGGCTTGCGTGCGCTGGCCGTCGCCGACCTCATAGAAGGCCAGCAACTCGCGAATTTCAGCCAAGCTGAATCCGAGCCTTTTGCCGCGCAAAATCAGATTGAGTCGCCCGCGCTCGCGCCGGCCGTAAACACGGACCGTGCCGTGTCGGTCCGGCGCCAACAACCCTTTGTCCTCGTAGAACCGGAGCGTCCGCGGCGTGACGTCGAATTCCTGGGCGAGGTCCGTGATCGAAAATGTATCAGGCATAACATGAAACCATCGCTTTGCGGACGCCGCCACCCTCGAGCATGGCGTCCAAAGACGTAAGCAATTTAGTTTACGTTTACGTAAACGTCAATCACATTTCGTCGACAAGGCCGCCTCGACGGCATCCGTGACGGCGAATTTCGCCTTCCACGAATATTTTTGACCATTTCTTTTGAACTAACACTTCAAATACGGTTTCTAACACACCATAATCGCCCGGCCGGAATCGGCCGAGTTCCATAATCTGATCCCTGTCCGGTCGCCGGGTCGTTGGAAGGCGCGTCGTTCACATGCAGATCTACCTGCCCATCGCGGAGATGTCGGTCAGCATCTTCCTTTTGCTTGGCATGGGCGGACTGGTCGGATTTCTATCCGGCATGTTTGGCGTCGGCGGCGGCTTTCTGATGACGCCGCTGCTGATCTTCATCGGTGTACCGCCGCCGGTCGCCGTGGCGACGGAAGCCAATCAAATTGTCGCCTCCAGCGTGTCCGGCGCCTTGGCCCATTGGCAGCGCGGCAATGTCGATTTCAAGATGGGCACGGTGCTGCTGGTCGGCGGCATCGTCGGATCCGCTATCGGTACCTGGATCTTCACCGTGCTGAAGGAGATCGGCCAAGTCGATCTCCTGATCTCGCTGTCGTATGTGGTCTTTCTCGGCCTGGTCGGCGGCCTGATGTTCGTCGAAAGCGCCCGGGCGGTGTTCCGCAGCCGCTCGAAGACCGCCCGGCGGCGCAAGCTGCACCAGCACAACTGGATGCACGGCCTACCGTTTAAAATGCGGTTTCGCAAGTCCAAGCTTTACATCAGTGCGATCCTGCCGCTCGCCATCGGCTGCCTGGTCGGCATATTGGCGGCGATCATGGGTGTCGGCGGTGGCTTCGTGATGGTACCGGCGATGATATATTTGCTCGGCATGCCAACCAGCGTCGTCGTCGGCACGTCCCTGTTTCAGATTATCTTCGTTACCGCCACCGTCACGATCTTGCATTCCGTAAATACCCAAACGGTTGATTTTGTCCTAGCGTTGCTGTTGCTGACCGGCGCCGTCATCGGCGCGCAATTCGGCTCGCGGGTCGGCACCCGACTGCCGAGCGAGCAACTGCGCGCCCTGTTGGCGCTGATGGTTCTCGGTGTCTGCGTCAAGCTTGCTTGGGGCCTAGTCGCCGAGCCCGACGATCTGTTCAGCCTGACCACATTGGTGGGGCGTTAGCGATGCGATACGTCCAGCTGATAGCTTTGGCGATATTGGCGAGCGGAATTGTTACCGGCGGCGAACGGCCAGCCAGAGCGACATCGGCTGGCACCGAAATCTTTACCGACATTTCGGAACATTTGATCTCGATTACCTCGAATTTCTCCGGCACCAGCCTGTTGTTGTTCGGCGCAATTGCCTCGGGCGGCGGCGACATCGTGGTGACGGTGCGCGGCCCGTCGAGCACGGTCATAATGCGTCGCAAAGACCGTGTCGCCGGCATTTGGGTCAACCGGATTGCCGAACGCTTCTACCAAGTGCCCGGCTACTTCGCTGTAGCGGCCAGCCGACCGCTCGCCCACATCGCCCCGCCGGTGACCCTCAACCGCTTCAAACTCGACGCCGAAGCGATGGAATTCCTGCCCGAAAACACGCTCACCGACAAAGAGCGGGACGTTTTCAATGCCGCCATCGTCCGCGCCAAGCGCAAGCAAGGCCTTTATCCGAAGGAACGGGTGCCGGTGCGCGTGTTGGGCGGCACGCTGTTTCGAACCAAGATCCAATTTCCGGCCAACGTGCCTGTCGGTACCTACCAAGTGCAAATCTATCTGGTTCGCGACGGCCACGTGGTTTCCGCCCAATCCCTGCCGCTGTTCGTCAAGAAGCACGGCATCGAGCGGGCAATCTTCGACTTCGCCCATGAACAACCATTAATATACGGTATTGCCGCCGTCGCCTTGGCGTTAGCAGCCGGCTGGGGCGCCGGCATGGTCTTCCGCAGTCGCTGAAACTGGTGGAGAGCCCGTAATAACCGTAATACCCCTAAATCCGTTGTCATGATCCGGGAATACCCCAAACGGCCGTGGGTCGGCGTCGGCGTCGTGGTTTGGCGTGGCGACGACGTGCTGTTGGTCAAACGCGGCAAGCCGCCGCGCCTCGGCAGTTGGAGCTTGCCCGGCGGCGCCCAGCATCTCGGCGAAACCGCGGCCGAAGCCGCCCTGAGGGAAGTCGCCGAAGAAACAAGCTTGGCCGTCGACATCCTCGGCCTGATCGACGTGGTCGATTCCATTCAGCGCGACGCCGCCGGTGCCATTCGCTATCACTATACGCTGGTCGACTTCGCCGCCCGTTGGCAGTCCGGCCAGCCCCTGGCTGGTGACGACGCGGCCGAAGCGCTGTTTGTTCCGGCGGCGGATCTGCCGCAGGTCGAATTGTGGTCGGAAACCCGCCGCATCATCGCCGTGTCGGAAAAGTTCAAGTAACCGGCCGCCAATCAAGTGTGCCAATGCACCGGTTCGGCGCCGGCGACCGGGCTTTCGAAACAGGCCAGTCGATCGCCCAACAGGCAGCCAAGGTAACAGGTCTTTCGATCGACGCCGCCGAAGGCAATGCTCGATATGTTGCGCAGGACCGCGCTCTTGATCGTGTCGAGATGGGGCCGACCCATTTCACCGGCTTGAAAAGCCGCTTCGACCCAGGCGACATGGTCGGGGTCGCAATCCTCGACGATCAGCTGTTGTTCGCCGTCGGGCAACACCCGAATCACCCGGTTGCTGACGACCGCCACGATCCAGGCGCCGCCTTCTTCGTCGAACGCCAAGCCGTCAGGGAATGTCCCGGGGCCAAATTCCGTCACGGTTTCGCGCTGGCCAAGATCGCCGTTGCCGCGAATTTCAAAGCGGCTGAGCCGCCGCGCGATGGTTTCGTTGACATAAAGCCAGCGGCCCGACGGATGGGGTATGGCTTCGTTGGTGTAGCCAACGCCGTCGGCGACGATGCGGGCGCCGTCGGCGTCCGCCATAACGATGAATCCATCCGATACGGCCGGGTTGTAGGCAAGCGCGCGCGGTTCCTTGCGCGTGCTGACCGTCGCCCAGCAGCGCCCGGACGGGTCGGTGGTGACGAAGTTGGTCGGCGGCAATGCCTGGCCGTCGACTTCCATCAGCCAAGGGGTCAAATGGCCATCGCGGGTCAGGCGGTAGACGCCGCCCGTATCGCCGAGATGGGCCAACAGGAAACTGCCGTCGACCAGCAGGGCGATGCCGTTGGGCCGAACGGTGAAGTCCTTCGGGCCATGCAACGCCTCGATGAACGCACGGCCGCCGCTTGGCGACAACCTTGAAACGCCGCCCTGGCCGGACCAATCCGACACGAACAGCGATCCGTTTGCCGTGGTCAACACGCATTCGGGCCGGTTGAGATTCTCGCCAACGAAGGTTAGGGCGGCTCGGTCGATCAGGGGTGCGGGCATGGCGCGGATCGTCCTTCTCCAGGTATCGGTTTCATTGCCAGCATAGCCATGAACACCGGCGCGACATAGGGTCGCAGCGCCTAGATTTCACTTGCACATGCGAATTATTCGCAACAGAGTTGCCTGTATCGGCCAGGATAGTTTAGCGTTCCTGTCATTGTTGCGATTAATTCGCATGTGCAAGAAGACTTGCGGTCGTAGCAGCCGCACGTTAGTAACGAGGAGATAAGAGTCAGATGAAGTCCGTAGTCTTACGTATCGTTCGGTGGAGCGGCCCCATGCGTGGTTACAAGTGTTTGGCGGCCGCTGCTGTGGCGAGCTTGGCGATAACCGGTCCTATTGCCGCGCCCGCCGCTGCCGAGGAAGTCAATCTCTATTCCTACCGGCAACCTTTCCTGATCAATCCGCTGCTGGATGCTTTCACCAAGGAAAGCGGCATCGACGTCAACGTGGTCTATGCCAAGAAAGGCATGCTGGAACGCCTCAAGGCCGAAGGCGCCAACAGTCCCGCCGACGCCGTACTGACGGTCGATATCGGCCGACTCAACGATTTGGTCGACGCCGGGTTGGTGCAATCGGTGCGCTCGCCGATCTTGGAAGCCGCAATTCCGGCGCATCTCCGCCATCCGGACGGCCTGTGGTTCGCGCTGACCACCCGCGTACGCATCATCTACGCGAGCAAGGAGCGTGTGAAACCTGGTGAATTGGCGCGCTACGAAGATTTGGCCGATCCGAAATGGCGTGGCCGTATCTGCACCCGGTCGGGCAAGCACGTCTACAATGTCGGCCTCATTGCCTCGATGATCGCCCACCACGGGCTGGACCAGACCGAGACCTGGCTCACCGCCGTGAAAGCCAATCTGGCGCGCAAACCCCAGGGCAACGACCGGGCGCAAGTGCGCGCCATTAAGGAGGGCTTCTGCGACCTCGCCATCGGCAATCACTACTACATGGCCAAGATGCTGCAGGATCCGAAACAGAAAAGCTGGGCCGACGCGGTGACTATAGTCTTTCCCAACCAGGCTGACCGGGGCACCCATGTGAACGTCAGCGGCGTGGCCGTGACCAAGAGCGCCAAAAACCACGACGCGGCGGTGCGCCTGATCGAGTTTTTGGCCGGGCCAGAAGCTCAAAGGCTTTATGCCGCGGTGAATTACGAGTATCCGGTCTCGGCGAACGTCCCCCTGGACCCGCTGGTCGCCTCTTTCGGGACATTCAAAGCCGATGAAGCCGACCTCGACGCGATCGCAAAGAATAGGAAAGCCGCGATCAAGCTCGTCGACAAAGTCGCCTTCGATCTCTGACAATCGGATCATGGCCGCAACCGGAACAGCCGACCGACACACAACCGGCGCCGCCACCCGGCGGCCCGGCCGTCGGCGTCTGGATTTCTGGAGCCTGGCGGCATTGCTGATCGCCGCGCTGGTCGCCATGCCGGTGCTGTCGGTGATGTGGCTGGCGTTGCATCCGAGCGACGACATCTGGCCGCATTTGGTTGACACCGTCCTGCTGCATTATGTGATTACAACGGCCTTGTTGATGCTGGGTGTCGGCGTCGGCACCATGTTGATCGGGACCGGCGCCGCTTGGCTGGTGACCATGTACGGCTTCCGCGGGCGGCGCGTATTCGAATGGGCCTTGCTGCTGCCCTTGGCCATGCCAGGCTATATCGTCGCCTATGTTTACACCGACCTGCTTGATTATGCGGGCCCGGTGCAGATCGCACTGCGGGATTTGTTCGGCTGGGCGTCGCCGAAGGATTACTGGTTTCCTGAAATCCGTTCCTTGGCCGGCGCCATCATTGTCCTGACCTTGACCCTATACCCTTACGTTTATTTGCTGGTGCGAAACGCGTTTCTGGAGCAGTCGGTGTCGCTGTTTGAAGCGAGCCGGACCTTGGGCGAAGGCCGTTGGCGAAGCTTCCGTCGCATTGCCCTGCCGATGGCCTGGCCGGCCATTGCCGTCGGCGTCATTCTCGCCTTGATGGAGACGCTGAACGACTACGGCACCGTCGACTTTTTCGCCGTCAACAGTTTCACCGTCGGTATCGTCAATGTCTGGACCAATATGAACAGCACTACCGGTGCGGCGCAAATGGCGGCCAGCCTGCTGATCGTGGTGGCGCTGTTGTTGTGGCTGGAACGGCGGGCCCGGCGGCGGCGGCGCTTTCACGGCACGACCTTGCAGCGCCGCGCCCTGGCCCGCTATCCGTTGCCCGGGTTGCTCAATGCACTGGCGACGGCCGCGTGCCTGCTGCCCCTGCTGTTCGGTTTCCTGGTGCCGGCGGCGATTCTCGCCAATTATGCCGTCGACCATTACCAGATCACGCTCGATCAGGATTATTTCGGCTATCTCGCGAATTCCTTAAGCGTCAGCGTCATGGCCGCCGCCATTGCGATCGTCGTCGGATTGTTTCTTGGTTACGCCGGCCGTCTCGGCCGCGGCCCGACGGTCAGGATCGCCAGCCGCATAGCCTCGGCCGGCTATGCCGTGCCCGGCGCCGTACTTGCCGTGGGTTTGATCGTCCCGCTTGCCGGCGTCGACAACGCCGTGGACGGTTGGGCGCGCGCGACCTTTGGCGTCTCAACCGGCCTGATCCTGAGCGGTACGATCGCCGCGCTGACCTTCGGCTACGTCGTCCGCTTCCTCGCCTTGTCGTTGGGCAGCGTCGAGGCCGGCTTGGAACGGATTCCCGGCAATCTCGACGATGCCGCGAAACTACTTGGTCACGGCGCCGGCACCATCTTGCGGCGCGTGCATCTGCCGCTGCTACGCGGCAGCATCCTGACGGCGGCGGTCATCGTTTTCGTCGATTCCATGAAAGAACTGCCGATGACCGTACTGCTCAGGCCGTTCAACTTCGAGACCTTGGCGACCTTCGTGCACCAATATGCCTCCGACGAGTTGCTTGCTGAATGTTCTTTCGCCGCGCTTACCATCGTCGCGGCCGGTATCTTGCCGGTCATCTTGCTCAGCCGGGCGATCCGGCGTACCCGATCGCGCACCATTGTCGGCGGATAAAGGGTGCTGCCCAGTTCATTTCTTCGGACGCAAATAGGGCGCCAACAGGCGCGCCGGCTCGTCGGTCTCGTAGGCTTTCGCGAAATAGTCGATACCGCGCTGGATGGCCTGGTCCAAGGGCAGGGATTCCCATTCCCGGCAGAGTGCTTTCTGCGTCCTGACGGCCAACGGACCCGACGCCAGGATCGACGCAAGCCAACCTTCGACGGCATCGTCCAACCCATCGGCGGCGACGACCCGTTGCACCAGGCCGACCGCTTGCGCCGTCTCGGCCGTGATCATGTCGCCGGTCAGCACCAGCTCCATCGCCTTGCCCCAGCCGACCAGGCGCGGCAGCAACGCCGCCTCGATCACCGACGGCAAACCGACGCGCACTTCCGGCATGCCAAATTTTGCGGTATCGACGGCGACGCGAAGATCGCACGATGCCGCAATTTCGAGCGCGCCACCAAGGCAGTAGCCGTTGACGCGGGCGATCACCGGCACCGGAATATCACGGATCGCCGCATTGGTTTCATGCAATGCGGTAATGAACGCGCGCGCCGTATCCGCCGTGGTCGCGGTCAGTTCGTTGATGTCGGCGCCGCCGCAGAACGCGCGGTCGCCGGCACCGGTGATGACCACGGCCCGCAACGTTTCATCTGCCGCCAGCTCGAGCGCGGCTTGGCAGAGTGCCGTCATCATGTCTTTGCCGATCGCGTTCAAGCGGGCCTGATTATCCATGGTGAGCCAAACCACACGGCCTTCCGGACGCGTTTCCGATTCAATTGTTACAGGCATGTCCGTCCGATCCGTTTCAAGGGTGTGCCGAGAGCGCCCGTTTTAGTCCGGCGTCTCTGGGACGTCTACCAGGCGGGTGTCCGATCCGGCTATACTGTCGGCCATCATACCCAATCGATCGCGCAGGAGATCACCATGACGTCCGACCTCTACAACACCGGCCTCGCGGCACGAAAAACTGTCCTTGGTGACGCTTATGTCGACCGCGCCATCGAAGGCGCCGATTCCTTCAACCGCGAATTCCAAACCATGGTGACGGAATATTGCTGGGGCAGCATCTGGGGCCGGCAAACCTTAAGCGACCAACAACGCAGCCTGAATAATGTCTGCATTTTGGCGGCGCTCAATCGGCCACAGGAATTCAAGCTGCATTTCCGCGGCGCCATAAAGAACGGCTGCAGCCTAGACGAACTGAAAGACACCTTGTTGCAAATCGCCGTCTATTGCGGCGTCCCGGCCGGTGTCGAGGCGTTCCGCCTGGCTCGGGAAGTCTTGAACGAAGACGGCATCGACCCGGAGGCAACGTGATGGCGCCGTCGGGTTCGGCATACGGTTTCATCGGCCTCGGCGACATGGGCGGGCCGATGGCCGCCAATATGGCGGCCGCGGGATTAGCACTCACCGTCTACGACAAGGCCGGCACCGCGGGCCGGGCGCCGGCCGCGACCGCTGAGGCACAATCCGTTGCCGCTGTCGCCGCCGCTGCCGATACCGTTTATTTCAGCCTGCCGGACGGCGCCATCTGCTTGGCCGTAGCCCAAGAGCTCATGGCCGCCGCGGACCGCCGGGTCGCGACCGTTGTCGATTTGTCGACAATCGGCCCGGAGGCGGCGCGCGAAATCGCCGCTACGTTGGGTGAGGCCGGCATCGCCTACATGGACGCGCCGGTCAGCGGCGGCGCGGCCGGTGCCAAGGCCGGTACGATCACCGTGATGTGGGGCGGCTCCGGCGCGGTCATGGAAAGCCAGCGCCCGGCCTTGGAGGCCATCGCCGGCAACATCTTCCATGTCGGCGACGATGCCGGGCAAGGCCAGACCATGAAACTGGTGAACAATTTTCTCTCGGCTATGGCGCTCGCGGCGACGTCGGAGGCGCTGGCGTTCGGCACCGATCAGGGACTCGATATCGGCACCATGGTCGATGTCCTGAACGTCTCGACCGGGCGCAACAGTGCCACTTTGGACAAATTCCCGAACAGAATTATGACCGGCCGCTATGACGCGGGCTTTCGCACACAATTGATGATAAAAGATGTCGGGCTGTATGCGTCGAATGTCGCCAAAGCCGGCACCCATGCGGAACTGGCTCCCCTGATTGACGATCTGTGGCGCCGGGTCGGCCGTGCCATGCCGGAGAGCGACATCACCGAGATCTATAAATTCATGGGCGGCGGGAACGCCGACTAAGACAAACCTCGACCCATCGAGAAGAAAGGACTGCAATGTATTTCGACCGCCGGCTTTGGGCTTTCACCGAGGGTGTGCGCTGGCGCATCGTCGGCGCCATCGCTGTCGGCTTGGCGGCGGCGTTAACCGGCATTGTTCGGCTGGCCTTGCTCGGCTGGCTGCTGGCTCAGGTCTTCCAAGGTGCCGGCCTTGGCGAGCTCGCACTGCCGATTGCCGCGGTCGCGCTGGTCATGGTGGCGCGCGGCTGGCTGGAATACTGGCGCACCATGATCGCCCACCGAACCGCGGCCCGCGTACAGAGCCACATTCGTGGCGTCCTGCATGACAAGATCGCCGAACTGGGGCCGGCGCATTTCGGCTTGACCCGGACCGGCGACGCGATTTTGTCGATGGTCGACGGCATCGAGCAACTGGAGACCTTTTTCGGGCAGTACTTGCCGCAACTCTGCGTCGCGGCACTGACGCCGATTGCCATATTCGGCCTCCTGTTCATGGTCGACTTGCCCGTTGCGGCGGTGCTGGTTGGCTTCGCTCTGTTGACCTTGGTGGCGCCGACCGCGTTCCATCGGCTCGATCGCCGCGGCGCCCTTGCGCGGCAGCGGGCCTATGGCGATTTCGGCGCCGAGTTCCTGGATTCAATTCAAGGGCTCGGCACCTTGAAGGCCTATGGACAATCCGGCGCCCGGGTCAAAACCTTGTCGGCCAAGGCCCACGCCTTGTTCAAATCGACCATGTGGGTGCTCGCCACCAACGCGCTGGCCCGCGGCATCACCGATACCGGCATTGCCGTCGGCGCCGCCGTCGCATTGATCTTCGGCGCCTCCCGCGTCATCGACGGCAGCATGTCGATCGAAGCCTTGCTCATCATCCTGATGACCGGGACGGAAATCTTCCGCCCATTGCGCGATCTTCGCACCGTTCTGCATACCGGCATGATGGGCCAGGCCGCCGCCGAAGCGGTGTTTTCCCTTCTCGAAGCCGAACCGCTGGTCAAGGATGCCGCCGCGAACGACAACCGTGAAACCAACCGCGATAACGCCTCGATCGCCTTTGACGCGGTAACGTTCACTTACCCGGGCAGCGAGGATCCGACACTTGCCGGTTTGAGTTTCTCGATTGCCCCGGGCGAGCGCATCGGCATCGTCGGACCAAGCGGTGCCGGCAAATCTTCGATCGTCCGGCTTTTGCTGCGGCTTTATGATCCCAATGACGGGGCCGTCACCATCGGCGGCGACGACGTTCGCTCCTTACCCATGGCAGCACTCCGCGCGCAATTCGCCATCGTTAGCCAGGACACTTATTTGTTCCACGGCTCTGTGGAGGACAATCTGCGTCACGGCAAGCCCGATGCCAGCCACGCCGAATTGCAAGCCGCGGCGCGCGCCGCCAATGCCGAGGAATTCATCGACCGCCTGCCCGAAGGCTACCAAACCATCATCGGCGAACGCGGCCTCAGGCTGTCGGGCGGCCAACGCCAGCGGATCGCCATCGCCCGGGCCTTGCTGCGCGACGCGCCGATTCTAATCTTGGACGAAGCCCTGTCGTCGGTTGATGGTGAAAACGAAGCCGTCATCCAACAGGCGCTGGACCGGCTGATGCGGACCCGCACGACCTTGATCCTGGCGCACCGGCTTTCCAGCGTCATTCATGCCGATAGAATCCTCGTGCTAACCGACGGCCACATCGCCGAAACCGGGAATCACGGCGAACTGATGGCCGCCCAAGGCCTCTATGCGCAGTTGATGGCCGAACAGGTTCGCGACCGGCGCGGCGCGGACGAACCGGCAATCGGCGTTCCAACCAGCGCGGCCACGACCGCCACCGGTCAAATCGAAACGCTCGACGACCCTGGCCCAGCCGACGAGATCCTGCGCGCCGAGGGTTTGACTTGGTGGCAAGCCATTGTCGAATTGCTGAAACTCGTCGTCCCTTGGCGCGGCAAGCTGACACTCACTTTCACGTTCGGTATTTGCCGGGTCGCCGCGTTCATCGGTGTCGGCGTCGTCAGCGCCTTACTGGTCGCCGCGGTGAAGGACGGACAGCCGATCGAGCCCTACATTCTGCCGTTGTTGTTAATCGCGCCGGCGGCCGGAATCCTGCATTGGCTCGAATCCTGGATCGCCCACGACATGGCTTTTCGCCTTTTGTCTGAAATGCGGATTGCGCTGTTCCGTGTGCTCGACCGGCTGGCGCCGGCGTATTTGCTGCGCCGGCGAAGCGGTGACCTGGTGGCACTCGCAACGCAAGATATCGATACGGTCGAGTATTTCTTCGCCCATACCATTGCGCCGGCCTTCGTCGGCATTCTGGTGCCGGCCTTGGTGCTGCTCAGCCTCGGTGTCGCCGGCTGGCCGCTGGCCCTCGCGTTGTTGCCGTTCCTGATCGTCGTGGCGGTGAGCCCGATCGTCATGCGTGGTCGCATCGATCGCCTCGGCGCCCGCGCCCGGGAGGCGTTGGGTGAGCTCAATGCCTATGGCGTCGACACAATTCAAGGCCTCGCCGATATCGTCAGCTTCCAAAGGGTGCCGGAACGCCGCGACAAATTGATCGCGTTGACCGACCGCCTGCACCGCGCACGGCTCGCTTTTTTCTCCGACCTGACGTTTCAGGCAGCGCTGGTCGAGGTCGCAACCGGTCTTGGCGGACTCGCGGTGGTCACGGTGGGCGCCTTCCTATCGGCGAACGGCGTACTCGATAGCGGCATGCTGCCGCTGTTGACCCTGTTGGCGATGGCCGCGTTCCTGCCGATTTCGGAAATCGCCTCGATTGGCCGCCAGTTGGCCGATACACTGGCCTCGTCGCGGCGCCTCTACAGCATCCACAACGAGCCGGTGACGATCACGCCGGGTCCGGTTACGGCGCTGCCGGAACAAGCAGCCGGCGCTGACATTGAAATCGACCATGTCGACTTTTCCTATCGCGGCGGTGCCATCCGCGCCCTTGAGGATGTCCGGTTGAGCATCCGGCCCGGCGAAACCACCGCTTTGGTCGGGCCGTCCGGCGCCGGCAAATCGACCCTGGCGCATCTAATCATGCGGTTCTGGGACCCGGATCAGGGCCAGATCCGGTTGAACGGCGTTGCGCTAGACGAAATCGACCTCGACGTCTTGCGCGACCAAGTGGCGCTCGTTGCCCAAGACACGTATCTGTTCAACGACACGCTGCGTGCCAACATCCTGCTGGCACGGCCGGATGCGACGCCAGACATGGTCGACGACGCGGTTGAAAAGGCAGCGCTCGGCGATTTCGTGCGCAGTCTGCCGGCCGGCCTTGACACCCCGGTCGGCGAACGCGGCATGCGGTTGTCCGGCGGACAGCGCCAGCGGGTCTCCATAGCGCGGGCATTTTTGAAGGATGCGCCGGTTCTCATTCTCGATGAAGCGACATCCCACCTCGACGCTTTGAGCGAGCAGGCCGTGCGTCGGGCGCTGGCGCTGTTGATGGCCAACCGGACCACCGTCGTCATCGCCCATCGCCTATCAACCATTCGCGAGGCGGACCGCATCGCGGTGTTGAGCAGGGGCCGTATCGTCGAAGTCGGCGGCCACGCCGAGCTGCGCGCCCGTGGCGGCCTCTATGCCCATTTGGTCGACAGTCAACTGACCGCCGGCAGCGCCGCGGCCGGCAGCTAATTTCTGGGAGGCAGATCATGACCGGACAACGCCCTGGCAGCGCCTATGTTGATGGCCGCATGGTGCCAATCGAAGAAGCCACGATACCGATTACGGATTGGGGTTTCACGCGATCGGATTCGACCTATGATGTGGTGCATGTCTGGAGCGGAAGCTTCTTCCGTCTCGACGACCATCTCGACCGATTTCAGGCGTCGATGGCGGGCTTGCGCATGACTGTGGCGGAATCGCGCGCCGACATCAGACAAATCCTGATCGACTGCGTCGTCCGCTCGGGCCTGCGCGACGCCTACGTCGCCATGATTTGCGTGCGCGGGCGGCCGGAACCGGGTCAGCCGCTGCATCCTGCCCATGCCAAGAACCGGTTCCTCGCCTTCGTGCTTCCATGGGTGTCGGTCATCCCCGAAGACATTCAGGAACGCGGCGCCCATGCCATCATATCCAGCGTACCGCGCATTCCCGCCGCCTCCATAGATCCGACGATCAAGAACTACCATTGGGGCGATTTGACCCGGGCGCTATTCGAGGCCGAGGACCGTGGTGCCGATACCGCCGTCCTGCTGGACGAAAACGGCCTTGTCACCGAAGGGCCGGGGTTCAACGTATTCGCCGTCATCGACGGCGTCGTGACGACACCGGCGCATGGTGCACTGCAAGGTATCACCCGGCGCTCGGTGCTGGAGCTCTGCGCCGAGCTCGACATCCCCGCAGAGGTCGGTGACATCACCGCCGACGCGTTGCGCGAAGCGGAAGAGATCTTTTTTTCGACCACCGCCGGCGGCGTCATGCCGGTTTCCCGGATCGACGGCCGTATTTTGGCGAACGACCGGCCCGGACCGATTTCACGGCGCTTGAAGGAAGCCTACTGGCAACGCCATGATCAAGGCTGGCATGCGACGCCGATCGATTATGGGGACGAGGAGAGCAGCACGCCATGATAGACCCGCTCGGTACACCGGGACCGACATCGCATACGTACTATTCCCAGCGCCTGCGCCTGCATTACGTCGATTGGGGCAATTCGGAGGCGCCGCCGATGTTGTTGGTCCATGGCGGCCGCGATCATTGCCGCAACTGGGACTGGGTCGCCCAGCATTTCCGCCAGGACTATCACGTCATCGCACCGGATCTGCGCGGCCACGGCGACAGCCAATGGATCCTCGGCGGCAGCTACACCATTCCCGAATACGTCTATGACATCGCCCAATTGGTCCACCAGAAGAATTTCACGCCGGTGACCATCCTGGCGCATTCGCTCGGCGGCATGATCAGCCTGCACTACACCGGTATCTATCCGGAACTGGTCGAAAAAATTGTCGTCATAGAAGGCACCGGATCGCCGCCCGAACGATTGGCCGACCGTGCCGCGATGCCATCGGAAAAGCGGCTCGACGACTGGGTTCAGACCCTGCGCAAACTATCGGGCCGCCTGCCGCGGCGCTATGACAGCCTGCAGCAGGCCTACCAACGCATGCAGGACGAGAACCCGCATCTCAGCCCAGAGCAGGCGCGCCATTTGACCAGCCATGGCAGCAGCCAGAATGAGGACGGCACCTATAGCTGGAAGTTCGACAATTACGTCCGGGTATTCGCACCCATGGGGGTGACCACGGAAGACACCATCGCGCTCTGGCAGCGCATAACCTGCCCGACATTGCTGGTACGCGGCACGGAAAGTTGGGCCAGCGACCCAACCGAGGATGGCCGCGCCAAACACTTCCAGAACGTCACCTGCGTGAATTTCGACCATGCCGGCCACTGGGTGCATCACGACCAATTGGACGCCTTCGTGGTACGGGTAAAGGATTTCTTGGTCGCCTGAGCGGTGGCTCGTGAAGAAAAGTCCTTCGCTACGCTCAGTGTACTTTTCTTCAGATTCAATATTGCGTTAGCGCATCTTGAGGCGGCTCGGCGATACGCTAACAACATATTATCGCAACCCTCTGGGTTGCGGGCCCTGATCATGACCGAAGGTCATGATCAGTCAGAGAAATGATCAAATCAGACCGCCGGGCCGCCCCAAGGTCTGATTTGTCCTTATTTCACCGGCAAAAATTACACTGAGGCGGAGCCGAAGGACTTTTTGACGATAGGTTATGCGGCACCGCGCATTTTGAGTTTCATGCCAACCACCTGATAGATATCGAGCCCGGTCATATCGGCGATTTCGTGGATGGAAAGCCGGGTTTCCTTGATCAGTGCCTGGGCATGGCTGTCCGGGCTGCGGCGCGCGCGGGAGTACCATGTGGGCCCGGAAGCCCGGCGCTTGCCGCGCCGATCGCCACCATCGAGGCCGCGCTCGCGCGCCGCTGCAATAGAATCGTCGCGCGCTTTCTTGGCCCTGGTAATCGCGTCTTCGCTGTGATGATTGAACGGGCGTGGCGCCGGCTGAGGCCGCTCTTCCCGGACCATATTCGGCGTCGGCTTACGCTGCGGGGTGCCGTGAACCCCGGCCCGGGCCGCTTCGTCGAGCGACATGCCATGGCGTTCGGACAGCCGTTCGGCGGCCGCCATCGCATTCGCCCGTTCGCCGGCATACGGGCTTTGCGCAGCCAGCTTGAGCAAATTCAGGAATCGGGTCTTGTCGGTTTCTGTCCAAGTCTTTTGAATGATTTCACCTCGATTTCCGTCGAGAATTGCGCTAGCTGCCATCCTTGCGGACTTTGCCGTGGCGTTTGGCGAGGCCGCCCCGTTCCAAGCGAACGACTTCGCCCGGGACCAGATCGAATCGGGTTTGTTCAGCCGGAAAAAAAACGATTTCCGCGACTGCGGTTTCACCGATTGTTGCCATGCCATGCCCTTCCGGCAACTGCACCGCAGCGCCATTGGTACTGACGGCATGACACCGCTTAAAGTAAAAATTCCAACGTTCCGTGGACACCATTGCGCACCCTGTAATACCGACGCTTACGCGACATCAGGGATCAATTTCGGCTGTCCCCCGCGTTGCGATTCAACCCGGGAGCCTACGCGATTGCGCCGCCGCTTGCCACCACCATCGACGCGTCACCGCAACTTTAGGCAGCATCGTGGCTCGGGCCATTGGGGCACAGGCGGACGCCGGGTCGAAGATTTTCGTAATCCAGCGTTTCCGGCCGATCGATAAAGGCGCCCGGCGCCTCAACCACAAGAATTTGTTCGGCAACGTCGGTAAAATCGGCACGAAAATGCACACTGCTCTTCAGCACCAGGATTTTCTGCTCCGCCGGCTCGCAGCCAACATGGCGAAACATTTCCTGATCGGCGGCCTGCATGCGGTTGGTCGAGACGATAACGCCGACCCCGCCAATCGTGAGCAACGCCGTCGGTCCCAAATTAGCGTGGATACCGCGGTAGAAATCGCCGGTACAGAGAAACTTGCCGTCGCCGAGACGCGCCACCCGAAAGCGGCCTTCGAATGGCGGATCGCCGTCGGTGAACAGCTTGCCGCCAATCGCGATGTCGATTTCCGCCCCTTCACCAGCGGCATGGGCAGCCGCGGCAGCCTGCGGATCCACCAACACCCCGAGCACGGCGGCGTCGGCATTCTGCCGGACCAATGCGGCCAAAACACCGGTCGTATCAGAGGTGCCGCCGGTGCCGCAATTGTCTTGGATATCCGCCAGCACGAAGGGCTTGTGGGCATTCGACGCCACTGCCTTGGCGACGGCTTGATCCGGCGACAGCATGGGCACGGCGAACTCCGCTTCCCGCGCCATGATATAGTCGAGCAACGCATCCGCCGCTTGGTCGGCGGTTTCCTGATCCTCGCCATAGGCGACGATGGCCGGTCCGCAGTCGTAAATGTCGGCTGGCGGAAAGCCCGGAGTGAACGATAGTCCCCAGATGTCGGGATCGGCTTCCAACGCGGCAAGATGGCCGTAGACCCCTTGCATTGGTTCCATCATGGTGCATTGCCCGGTGAGTGGCATCAGGAACGGCACGGCGCGGCGTGCCTTGGCCGGCCGCGCCTCGCCAGCGTCGAGCAACCGATTGAGATAGCGGGCGGCGCGGGCGCCGGTGTCGGCCATATCCACATGGGGATAGGTGCGGTAGGCGATCAAGCCGTCGCTTGCTGCCATCATCGCCTCGGTGGTGTTGGAATGCAGATCAAGGCTTACCACCAGTGGACAGTCCGGACCGATCACTTCGCGAACCCGGGCAATGAACGTGCCCTCGCCGTCCTCTAGGTGATCCGTCACCATGGCGCCGTGCAGATCGAGATAGACCGCGTCGTAGTCATCCAGCGCCGTCAGCCCCGCCGTCACTATGCCGGCCATCCGTTCGAACGCGTCACGGCTGACATGCGCCGCCGGCACCGCCGCGCTCCACGCTATCGGCAGCAGCTCGTGGCCGGATGCCGTCGCCGCACCGATGAATCCGCCAACGCCGATATTCATCGACGGAAAGGTTTCCAGGATCGCCGCGCCTTCCGTCAGGCCAGGGAAATCTTCCGCCCGCAGAAAATCCTCCCAGGTCGTTTTGATCGGCGCAAACGTGTTTGTTTCGTGCAGAAATCCTGCTACCGCAATCCGTGCCATGCCAGGCCCTCGTTGTTTGTTATGTACCGAGATCACTCAAAGATCGACATACTGCCTCATCGAAGCCGCAGTAAAGTTTGCCCTCTGCCTCAATCACCGGGCGCTTGATCAATGTCGGATGTTGTTCCAACAGATGCACCGGCGCCTGCTCGCGATCGGTTTCCGGCAATGTACGCCAGGTGGTGCTGCGACGGTTGACCAGCTTATCGCTGCCGATGGCGGCGAGCCACGTTTCGATCTCCGCGGTGGCCGGCGGTTCGCTGCGGAAATCACGGAGCCGAGCGGCCTGGCCGGTAGTGTCCAACCAACGCACTGCCTTACGGCAAGTATCGCAATTCTTCAAACCATGCACGACAATCATGCGCCTGACGTACCTCCGCTCAATTCCTCGCGCACCAGCTTGGCGCCGTCGACCAGCGCCTGCAGCTTCTTGCGGGCGATATAACGCGGCAGAGCGGAAAACCCGCAATCGGCGGTGACGATCATGCGTTCCGCCGGCATATGGTCCAAGCATTGCCGGATGCGGCGGGCAACGTCGTCTGCGGTTTCCACGTGGAAGTTCTTCACGTCGACGACACCGACGCCGACATCGTGGTTCTTCGACCAGTCGGCGAGCAGACCGATGTCGGCCATTTCCCGATTGGCAAACTCGAGGTGCAGCTGCCGCGCCGCGATCTGATCGATCGCTTCGGCAATCGGTCCAAGCCGGCGATCGGAACCGGGCCGGCCGGCATTGTTGCCGAAGCAGACATGGACGGCGAACGTCGCCTCGATACCGGCGATGGTCCGGTTTATTACCTCGACCGCTTCGGCGGCATTGAGCCCGTGCGGCAGCAGCGGCAGGCCGGGCTCGTCCAACTGAATCAAATCGGCGCCGGCTGCCGCCAAAGCGGTCACCTCGGCACGGACGATGGCAACAAAGTCATCGATCACTTGGGCGGCGCGGTCACCTTCGACATGCACCCAATCGGCGAAGGTGAGCGGGCCGGGGATCGCCACTTTGAGTCTGGCGTCCGGTGCCAAGCGCCTGAGCGCCAAGAACTCTTCGACAACGCTAAGTCCATTAGGCGCAGTAATCTTGTCGTCCAAGTCGAATTGCGGCGCCATGTCGTAGCCGGCGATACCGAGCCGCCGCGGCACCGGACGGCGCACCAAGCCTTCAAGGCGCCCATACATTTCAAAGACGAAGCGCTGGCGACGCAGCTCGCCGTCGCTCAAGACATCGACGCCGGCCTCCAACTGATCGGCGATGACAATGCGGGTCGCGTCCTCCATCAGCTCTTCGATGTCCAACTCGCCGAGGGCGCCGTCGCGCATCAAGCGATGTCCGGCGATAAACCAGCCCGGCCCGGCATAGCTGCCAACGCCCATTGTTGCTAACAACGGCAGTGTCATCGGATCGCAAACCCCCAGATTCTCGCGTCCCTATTAGGATAGTCCAGCCGGGCTTTGGCAAGGCCCCAACACGTCACCGGTGGCCCGCCGCGGTAGAAAAGCTGGCTTGCGCCCTTGACGTTAGATATCATTTCAATACATTTGGAAATATGGAAAAGAATGATGCATTGGCCACCCTCGGCGCATTGGCGCAGGAAACCCGGCTCGACATCTTCCGGCTGCTGGTGCGGTTTGCGCCGGATGGCTTGGCTGCCGGAGAAATCGGCACGACGTTGGGCCTGGCGGCAGCGACGCTGTCCTTCCATCTGAAGGAAATGCGCCATGCCGGACTGCTACGCTGCGAACGCAACGGTCGCTCGCTCTGCTATCGTGCCGATCTCGGCGCCATGACCGGATTGATCGGTTACTTGACCCAGAATTGCTGCGACCAAGGCAGCGGTTGTGATTTGGACACCCCCTTGTGCGACGTCGAGACGGCGTCCCAACCTGAACGGAGACTGTGATCATGAAACGCCTGCATGTATCGATTGGGGTTGAGGATCTGGACACAAACTTGGCCTTCTACACGACACTGTTCGGCACCCCGCCGACCAAACAAAAACCCGATTACGCCCAATGGATGCTCGACGATCCGCGGGTCAATTTCGTACTCGACGGGCGGGTCAAGGACCGCGGCGTCGGCCATCTCGGCATACAGGTCGACAGTGCCGACGAACTGACCGAAATCGCCGACCGCCTGGAAGCGGCGGATCGGTCGGTGTTCAGCCAAAAAGACGCCGCCTGCTGCTACGCCCGATCCGACAAGGCCTGGTCGCGGGATCCGCAAGGCGTGCCGTGGGAATCGTTTTTCACCTTTGGCCAGGAGGCGACCTACGGCACGGATGTCACCCTAACCGTACCGGCCGAAACCCGTAAAGCAGATAGCAGTGCGTCGTGCTGCGTCGCTGAGGGCTAGCGCCACCACATGAACGATCCCAGCCTTCTGCAGCGGGCCGTTGCCGAAACCGTCGGCACGGCCCTGCTTCTTGCCACCGTGATCGGTTCAGCAATCATGGGCGAGCAACTGGCCGACGGCAACATGGCGTTGGTCCTGCTCGCCAACAGCCTGGCCACCGGCGCCATCCTGGTGGTGCTGATCCTAATTTTCGGTTCGATTTCTGGCGCCCACTTCAATCCCGCGGTCAGTCTGACGTTCCTGTTTCGCGGTGAGCTGGAACGGCGTGCCATCGTCCCTTACATCGCGGCACAGGTTGTCGGTGCTGTCATCGGCGTCATGATCGCCCATCTGATGTTCGACCGGGCGGCCACCGTAGTGTCGACCATCCCCCGCCTTGGTCCCGGCCAATGGCTCGGAGAGATCGTCGCGACGTTCGGCCTAGTAGCGACCATTCTCGGCTGCCAACGGGCGCGCCCGGAAGCGACGGCCTACGCCGTCGGCCTGTTCATCACCGCCGCCTATTGGTTTACCTCGTCGACGTCGTTCGCCAACCCGGCCGTCACCATCGCCCGGACCCTGACCGATTCGGTCGCCGGCATTCGCGCGATCGACATGCCGCTGTTCGTGGTCATGCAACTGATCGGCGCGGCCTTGGCCGGCGTGCTGTTTGCCTGGTTGGCCTACAGCAGACGGGCGCGCGATCCGGCTCTCGAGAAAAATTAAAAGCCGCGGAGCGGCATGTCCGGCCCGCGTCTCAGCCAATTATCTTCGGCGTATCGGCAGGCGCCATCGATGACATGCAGCGCGTAAGCCTGGCGCCAGTCCACGGATCGGTTGGCGCCGCTGCGATGCGGCAACAGGCCGTGCAGCACGACCAACGTGCCTTGTGGCGTCTCTAGGGGTTCCGCCAAATCCGCCGTCAGCGGCGTCGAATCCAGCGACTCTGTCGCAAGCCTACCGTCACAATAATGGAACCGCGACCGCAATGGCCCATTCTGGCCGCCCGGGATCGCCCATAGGCAGCCGTTGTCGCGGGTCGCATCCTGCAAGGCGAACCACAGGCCGATCACGCTCAGCGGTTCGGTATAGAGAAACGCCGCATCTTGGTGCAATCCGACCGCCCCGCCGATGTGCGGCGGCTTGCGGATCTGCATGGACTGCAACAACAGTGGATGCGCGAGGCCCAAATCCGTGACCAGCCGCGCCAGTTTCGGCTGGCGCGAAAACCGGTCGAAAACCGGATTGAGATCGTGCAAGGCGTGGCCGATCTTATTGATCGCTTCGGCCTTGGGCCGCCGCAAGCGGCCTTGGCCGTCGACGGCCTCTTCTTCCAGGAAAAACCGAATTTTGTCCCCGGACGCCCGAAAATTGCTGTCGTCGGCATGGGCCTGACTGGCGGCCGAAAATACCGTCCGCTCGGTTTCCGGATCGAATGCGTCGATCAACTGGTCGGCCTCGGCAATCAACGCACGGCATTGACCGGTGCTGACCATGTCCTCCAGCACCAAAAAGCCGTCCGATCGATATGCCGCAAGCATCTCCGAGGTCAACCGGCCATCGGCCGTGGCCTTGAAGCGGGCCGCCGTCATTACAGAAAAGCCGTGCCGTTCGGCAGCGGTCGCAGCCCGAGGCGGCGCGCAATCGACTGACCGATATCGGCGAAACTTTTAAGGCGGCCGAGCGCCTGCGGCGTCAAATCCGGCCCGAAAGCCAGGACAGGCACGAACTCCCGGGTATGGTCGCTGCCCGGCCAGGTCGGATCGCAGCCGTGATCGGCGGTCAGAAATACGCGGTCGCCATCACCCAAACACTGCACCAATTCGGGCCAGCGTTCGTCGAACCGTTCGAGCGCCCCGGCATAACCGTCGACGTCGCGCCGGTGCCCGTACAGCATATCGAAATCAACAAAATTGGTGAACACCAGATCGCCGTCGTGCGCCCGCGACAGGGCATCGAGGGTGGCGTCAAACAGGGCGTCGTTGCCATCGGCTTTCAACACATGACCAACATGACGATGGGCGAAAATATCGCCGATCTTGCCGACGCTGAAAACGGTTCGGCCGGCTTCGTGGGCGCGGTCCAACAGAGTTGGCGCCGGCGGCGGCGTGGCGTAGTCACGGCGATTGCCGGTGCGCTGGAATTCACCGGTCCGTTCGCCGACGAAGGGCCGGGCAATGACCCGGCCGATATGATAGTCATCAACCAGTTTGCGGGCCATTTCACACACGTCGTATAGTCGCGCCAGGCCGAAATGCTCCTCGTGCGCAGCGATCTGAAAGACACTGTCGGCGGACGTATAAACGATCGGCTTTCCGGTTCGGATATGCTCGACGCCGAGCGCTTCGATGATCTCGGTACCGGAGGCATGGCAATTACCGAGCACGCCATCGATGCCGGCCTGCGCCACCAACCGGTCGATCAAGGCGGCTGGAAAGGACTGCTGCGGCTGACGGAAATAACCCCAATCCTCCAGCACCGGTTGACCCGCCATTTCCCAATGGCCGCTTGGCGTATCCTTGCCTTTGCTGACCTCGGCGGCTGCTCCCCACACGCCAATGGCATCGCCGGCCGGGCCTAAGCCCGGTGGGATCTTGCCCGTCGCCAGTTCCGCGGCAAGCCCGAGGCCCATGGCGGCGAGATTGGGCAGACGAAGCGGTCCGGCGGGACGATTCTTGACACAATGGCGCGCAATGGCACCAAGCGTGTCGGCGCCGACATCGCCATAGGCGGCCGCGTCCGGTGCCGCGCCGATACCGAGGCTGTCGAGGACCAGCAGTATCGCGCGGCCCTTGGTCACGACACCTCACTTGGGTTCTCGGCCGCCAAAAAGTCGGCCAGAATCCGCTGCAAGTCTTCGGCGCCTTTCACTGCCCCGGCCAAGGTGCCGGCATGACTGAGGACCTCGTCGTCCATGCCGGCGGCTAGGTTGGTGATGTTGGAAATCGCCGCGACCCGGAGACCGGCAGCACGCGCCAAAATCGCCTCGGGCACCGTCGACATGCCGACGGCGTCTGCGCCGAGCGTGCGTGCCGCGCGAATTTCGGCTGGCGTCTCGAAGCTCGGGCCGCTGAACCACATATAGACGCCTTGGTGCAGGCCGACACCGACCCGGTCCGCCGCCTGTTCGAGGCCCGCCCGTAAGCCTAAGTCGTAGACCGCCGACATATCGATGAACGCCGGCCCGTCACCGCCGCCGACCAAGGGATTGGCGCCGGTCAGGTTGATGTGATCGGTAATCAGCATCAGGCTGCCAGGCCCGGCATCGGGCCGGAGAGAGCCTGCGGCGTTGGTCAAAATCAGACATTGGGCGCCGAAGGCTGCGGTTAAGCCGACCGGCACGGCCATGGCATCGGCGCGGCCGCCTTCATAATAATGCGCCCGGCCTTGGCACATGAGTACGCCCCGGCCGGCGACCGTGCCGAGGTGCAGCCGGCCGCCATGGCCGGCCACCGTCGGCCTAGGGAAACCCGGCAGTTCGCCGTAGTCGATCGTCGCCGGATGTTTGAGCAGGTCAACCAAGCCGCCGAGGCCACTGCCCAACACGATCGCGACTTCGGCCTTGAAAGACGGCAGCCGCGCACGGACCACGGCGCAAGCCTCGGCGACGACGTCGCTCACGGCAGCAGCTCCGGCCCGAAGGCGAGCGGCAGCAAATCGCCGAGGGTCACCGTTCGCCGCAACCCCTCCGGCCCGCAGACATGTACAGGGGTGTCATCGCCAGCGAATTCCCTAAGCTTCTGACGACAGCCGCCACAGGGCGTGCAAAGCCCGTCGCCGCCACCGACCACGGCAACCGCGCGAATGCACCGTTCACCGGCAACGATCATCGCGGTGATGGCTGACGCTTCGGCACACCAGCCCTGCGGATAGGCGGCGTTTTCGACATTGCAGCCGGCATAGACCTGGCCGCTTTCACTCTCGATCGCAGCGCCGACGGCATAGCCTGAATATGGGGCATAAGCCCGGTCCCTTACCGACATCGCCGCGGCAATCAGGTCATCCACGGCACTCACCTTTCCTTCACGTACGGCACGCCAATCGCTTTCGGCGCAACCGCCTTGCCGATGAACCCGGCCAACAGTACCACGGTCAAGACGTAGGGCAGTGCTTGAAATATCTGTACCGGCACTTCACCGATCCCCGGAATTTTGACGCCCTGCAAGCGGTCTTGAGTCGCTTGTAAGAAACCGAACAGCAAGCAGGCGCCAAAGGCCGGCACCGGCCGCCATTTGCCAAAAATCATGGCGGCGAGCGCGATGAAGCCCTGGCCTGCGGTCATTTCGCGGACAAATGCGGCATTGTGGGCAATCGACAAATAGGCCCCGGCAGTGCCGCTCAGCACGCCGGCCAACAACACCGCCCGATAGCGCATCCAGGCCACCGATATGCCGGCCGTGTCGACGGCGGCCGGGTTTTCGCCGACCGCGCGCAGGCGCAGGCCGAAACGGGTCCGGTAAATCAGCCACCAGGTCGCCGGTACGGCGGCCAATGCGACGTAGACCAGCAAATTGTGGCCGCTCAGCAGCTCCGCATAAATCGTTCCAATGATGGGAATCTGGCCAACGATATCGATGCCAGGCCAGGTGAGCGAGGTGAATCGCGCCGTGTTCGACAACGACGGTGTTTGGCCGCCCTGGCTGAACCAGGCGAGCCCGAGGGTCACCGTCAGTCCCGACATCAATATGTTGATGGCAACGCCGCTGACCACCTGATTGCCGCGATGGGTGATACAGGCGAAGCCGTGTAACAGCGCCAACGCCGCGCCGGTGGCGATTGCAGCCGCGAGCCCGACCCAGGCCGAGCCGCTGGCGTAGGCCACGGCCGCCGCGGCAAACGCCGAGCCCAGCATCTTGCCTTCCAGGCTGATGTCGATGATGCCGGAGCGCTCCGACAACAGGCCGGCCATGGCACAGAGAATGAGCGGTGTCGCCATGCGTAAGGTGGCGTCGAAGGTCAGCACGACCATGAGATAGTCATCACCCACGGCTAGCCTCCCTCTGGTGCGGCCGGTCGCCGGCGTCGGAATAGGGCTTCGATATGAGGCGCCAACATGAATTCGAGCGCGCCGCTGAACAAAATCACCAGGCCCTGGATCACCACCACCATCTCGCGCTTGATACGGGGCATTTCGAAGGCCAGTTCGGCGCCACCCTGATAGAGCGCGCCGAACAACACGCCGGCCAAGATGATACCGACCGGGTGGTTGCGCCCCATCAGCGCCGCGGCGATGCCGACAAAGCCGTAGCCGTTGGTGAAATTCAGCAACAGCCGGTGCTGCACGCCCATGATCTCGTTCAAGCCGACGAAGCCGGCCAAACCACCGGAAATACACATGGTGATAATGATGATGCGGGCCGGCCGAATGCCGCCGTAGACGGCCGCCGTTTCGTTGAAGCCGACGGTACGAATGGCGTAGCCCAGCCGGGTCCGCCAGATCAGCAGCCAAACCAGAAAACAGCAGACCAAAGCCCACAAAAAAGACATGTTGAGCGGCGAGCGCGTCACCTCGACGCCGAACCAACCGAACATCTCATGAGCAAACGGCAGCCAGGCTTCGTCGGCGAAGGCGCGGCTTTCCGGCGACATCTGACCAGGCTTGATAAACACGTTGACCAAGAGGTAGTTCATCAGTGCCGCGGCGATAAAATTGAACATGATCGTGGTGATCACGATATGGCTGCCGCGGCGCGCTTGAAGATAGGCTGGCAGATAGGCCCAGGCGGCGCCGAACAACGCCGACGCGACGATCGCCAGCGGCAAGATCAACAGGAACGGCAAGGTGCTGTCGACGGCAAGACAAGCCAAGCCGACGCCAAGGCCACCGATATAAGCCTGGCCCTCACCACCGATGTTGAACAAACCGGCATGGAAGGCGACGGCGACGGCGAGCCCGGTGAAAATGAAGTTAGTCGCGTAGTAGAGCGTGTAGCCGGCGGCTTCCTGGAAACCGAAGGCGCCGTAGACCAACAGCCGCATGGCTTCGATCGGATCCTCGCCGATGGCCAAAACGATCAGGCCTGAGACCAGGAAGGCAAGCGCGATGTTGACCGCCGGCACGACGGTGAAGCCGACCCACCGCGGCACCTCTCCCGGCATCGTGCGGCCAAACATCAGCCGGCCGCCGCCTGGGACTCGGGATGGACGTTCGCCATCATTAGGCCCAGCATGCGTTCATCGGCCGCGTCGGCGGCGACTTCACCAACCAACTCGCCGTCGCACATCACCAGAATCCGGTCGCTCAAGGACATGATTTCGTCGAGCTCGACGGAAACCAGCAGCACACCGGAGCCGGCATCGCGCAAGGCGATCAGGCTTTTGTGGATGAACTCGATGGCACCGATATCGACGCCGCGGGTCGGCTGCCCGACCAACAGCAAGTCCGGATGACGTTCCATGTCGCGGGCCAGGACCAGTTTCTGCTGGTTGCCACCGGAGAAATTTGCCGTTTTCAACAACGGGTTGCCCGGGCGCACGTCGTAAGCGCCCATCTTGTCCTGGCATTCCCCGATAATCGACTTGAGATCGAGCAGAATTCGACCGTTGTAGGCGGGATCGTCTTGATAGCCCAGGATGAAGGATTCGTAGGCGAAGAAATTCCGCACCAGACCCATACGCAGCCGGTCTTCGGGCACATGGGCAACGCCAAAGCGGCGCAGGTCGGCGGCGTTGGCATGCCGGCCGCGGTCGATCTTATGGTCGTTGACCTGAATGCTGCCGGCGGCGATCGGCAGAATACCGGCAAGCGCCGCCAGCAATTCGCTTTGGCCGTTGCCGGACACGCCGGCGATGCCGACGATTTCGCCGCGCCGCACTTCAAAACCAACGTCCTTGACTCGTACCACACCGGCATCGTCGACAACCCGTAGCCCTTGTACGTCAAGCACGGTTTCGCCAGGTTGGGCCACGGTTTTCTCGACCCGTAGCAGGACTTTGCGCCCGACCATGAGTTCGGCGAGCTCTTCACGGGTGGTCTCCGCGGTTTTGCGGTGGGCAACCATGTCGCCGCCGCGCATGACCGAAACGTTCTCCGTGATCGCCATGATTTCGCGGAGCTTGTGTGTGATCAAAATAATGGTAACGCCCTGATCACGTAGCGATTTCAGGATCTCGAACAAGCGATCGGTTTCTTGCGGGGTCAACACGCCGGTCGGTTCATCGAGAATCAAAATCCGGGCGCCGCGATAGAGCGCCTTGAGGATCTCGACCCGCTGCTGCAAACCGACGGCCAAGCCGCCGACGATCGCGTCCAGCGGCACCTCGAGGCCGTAGTCCCGTTCCAGACGGTCGAGTTCCCGGGTTGCCGCGGCGATGCCGCTCGCCAACAGGGCGCCGCCTTCGACACCTAGCATGACGTTCTCCAGCACCGTCAGATTGTCGACCAGCATGAAATGTTGATGCACCATGCCGATCCCGGCGGCGATCGCGTCATGGGTCGAACGGATGGTCAGCGGCATGTCATCAACCAGGATGTCACCGCTGTCGGCCTCATAGAAACCGTAGAGTATGCTCATTAAGGTCGATTTGCCGGCGCCGTTTTCACCGATGATGCCGTGAATCGAACCGGCCGGCACATTGAGCGTCACGTCACGGTTCGCATGCACCGGGCCGAACCGTTTGTTGATACCCCGCAATTCGATCGCCGGCGGCGCGGCCCGAGAATATCCGCTGCGGTCCGCGCCGCCATCGAAAGCACTATCGGCTGTCATCGGTCCCTTGCCCGCACGACCGAGGACACGGCGATCAGCCTGGACAGGAACTGTCGGACATGTAGTCGTGGACTTTGATTTTCCCGGCAATGATGTCCTTGCGAACGGACTCGACCCTGTCCCGCATGGCCTGACTGACCAGCTTGTCGTTGTTGTCGTCGAGCGCCCAGCCAACGCCATCCTCGGCCAGACCGAGGACTTGAATGCCGGATTTCCAGTTGCCGTCCGCCGCCGACTTGAACACGTTGTAGGCGGCGACATCGACGCGTTTCAGCATCGAGGTCAGCATGGTCCCGGGTTGCAAGTGGTTCTGATTGGAATCGACGCCGATGGCGAGCTTGCCGGAATCCTTGGCCGCCTGATAGACGCCGACACCGGTACCGCCAGCCGCGGCATAGACCACGTCCGCGCCGCGATCGAACTGCGATTTGGCGAGTTCGCCACCCTTGGTCGGATTGTTCCAGGCCGCCGGCGTGGTGCCGGTCATGTTCTGCAGCACTTCCGCTTTCGAGTTCTGATAGGCGACGCCCTGCACGTAGCCACAGGCGAAACGGCGGATCAACGGAATGTCCATGCCACCGACGAAACCCACTTTGGCGGTTTTCGATGCCGCTGCCGCCAAGACGCCGACCAGGAACGAGCCTTCATGTTCCTTGAACACGATCGACTGCACGTTCGGCAAATCAACGACCATGTCGATGATGGCGAAGCGCAGTTTGGGAAATTCCTTGGCAACGGCCTCGATCGCCGGCGCCTGGGCAAAGCCGATACCCAGGATCGGGTCGGCGCCGCGTTGCGCCATGCGGCGAATGGCCTGCTCGCGCTGGGTTTCGTTGGTGACTTCGAACTCGCGATATTTGATGCCGGTTTCTTTGGCAAAGGCCTCGACGCCATTGTAAACGCCTTCGTTGAAGGATTTGTCGAACTTGCCGCCCATGTCGAACACGACAGCAGGCTTGATATCGGCGGCAGTCGCCGTACCCACCGCTATGACTGTTGCCATGGCAGCACCAAGCATAATCTTTTTCATTGATTGAGCCTCCGGTTACTAATCGGGTGGTTTACCCATTCACACACTGCGGCACACCGAGAGCCAGCAGACTCAGCCACTCTGGCCGCCTGCTAACAGCGAACCACACAAGTTTTGCATGTTCAACAGATATTGCCTACCGGAAGATCGTCGTGTGTCGAAGCGCTAGACCCTTTCGACAACCATGGCGATGCCTTGGCCGACGCCCACGCTCATGGTCGCCAGCCCATAGCGTCCGCCGTGTTCTTCCAAGGCATTGATCGCCGTCATCACCAACCGGCCACCGCTCATGCCGAGCGGATGGCCAAGCGCGATCGCGCCGCCGTTGGCGTTGACGTGTTCGGCATCGTCGGCCAGGCCCAAGTCTCGGACGACCGCCAGTACCTGGGCGGCAAATGCCTCGTTGATTTCAATAATATCCATCTGCCCGATCGACAAGCCGAGATTGTCCAACACCCTGCGGGTCGCAGGCGCCGGCCCGAACCCCATGATTCTGGGTGGAATGCCGGCCGTCGCCATGCCGAGAATGCGGGCGCGCGGCGCCAATCCGTGACGCGCCGACGCGGCCTCGCTCGCCACCAGCAATGCACAGGCGCCGTCATTCACCCCCGAAGCGTTGCCGATCGTGACGGTGCCGCCTTCGCGAAACGGTGTTTTCAGTTTGGCAATCGATGCCAACGTGGTTTCCGGCCGCGGATGTTCGTCATGGTCGACTAGCTTGGTTTCGCCGTCTTTTTGACAGACCGCCACCGGCGTGATTTCGCGTTTGAAAAAGCCGCGTTTGATGGCGCGGCCGGCGCGCGCCTGGCTGCGGCAGGCATAAGCGTCCTGATCGGCGCGGCTTATCTGAAAAGCTTCCGCCACGTTCTCGGCGGTTTCCGGCATGGATTCGACCCCAAAGACCTCCTCCATGCGCGGATTGATGAAACGCCAGCCCATGGTGGTATCGAATACTTCGGCGTCACGGGCAAAGGCCGTCTCTGCTTTGCCCATCACCAGTGGCGCCCGGGAACTGCTTTCGACACCGCCGCTGATGCAGAGCGCCGCTTCGCCGCATTTAACCGCCCTTGCCGCGATCCCCGTGGCATCCATGCCGGATCCGCACAGACGATTGACCGTGGTCGCCGATACCGTCGCCGGTAGGCCGGCAAGCAATGTTGCCATGCGCGCGACGTTGCGGTTGTCTTCGCCGGCTTGGTTGGCACAGCCATAGACGACGTCGTCGACTTCGTTCCAATCGACATCGGCGTTGCGCTGCATCAGCGCGGTGATCGGCACCGCCGCGAGATCGTCGGTGCGCACCGACGCCAGCGCGCCGCCGTAGCGGCCAATCGGTGTGCGGACGGCATCACATATGAACGCTTCGGTCACCTCGCGCCTTTCACTCAACCCCAAACCCCGGCAATTTGAGCCGAGGTCCGCGTATTAATTTTACGTTAGCCGGCGCACATTAGGCCGAGTACGCGGCAGGCTCAACATGCCCTCGGTACAAACCTTGCCGAAACGCTGGTAATGCGGCAAGTGTGCGCGCATCCTATGCGTCGATTCAAGCCATCGGAACCCGAGCCATGCAGATTAGCGGCCAGCGACTGCTCGAAGACCTGAAGACCTTGGCCGGCTTCGGCCAGGTCGATTCGGGCGTCACCCGCCTGAGTTATTCCCATGCCGATCGGGTGTCGCGGGATTGGCTGGTCGAGCGCATGACCGACGCCGGGCTCGACGCGGCAATCGACGGCATCGGCAACGTCTATGGCCGCGCCCGGGACACGGGCCAGGCCGTGCTTGTCGGATCGCATACCGACAGTGTGCCAAAAGGCGGTTGGCTCGACGGTGCCATGGGTGTCATGTACGGCTTGGAACTGGCCCGCGCCTGGCGCGACGCTGGCGGCGCGCAAGGCAAGGGCATCGACGTCATATCCTTCGCCGACGAGGAAGGCACGTATTTGCCGACCGCGGGTAGCCGCGCTTTCTGCGGCTTGATCGAGCAGAACGAAATCGATCAGGCCAAGTCCGTGACCGGCAAGCCGATGACTGCCGCGCTGTCGAAAGCCGGCTATGCCGGCCGACCCGTCGCCCGGCTCGATCCGGCACGGCATATTGCCTATTTCGAAGGTCATATCGAACAGGGTCCGCGCCTGGAAGCCGCCGGCGTTCGGATCGGCGTGGTTACCGGTATCGTCGGCATCGGCCGTGCCGAAATTGTTTTCATCGGCCGCGCCGATCACGCCGGCACGACGCCGATGGCGCTGCGCCGCGATGCGGTGAATGCTCTTATCGCCTGTGCCCATCGGCTTGGCCAACGCTTCACGGATCTGGCAGGCGCCGACACGGTCTGGAACTTCGGCGATATTCGGGTCGAGCCGGGTTCGCGCAACGTGGTGCCGGCGCGCGCCAGCCTGCTGGTCGAATACCGCGACCTGTCGACTGACAGACTGGCCGCGATGGCCGCGGCGGTTGAGACGACGACCAAGGAAGTCGCCGTCGAATTGCCGATCGATGTCGACCTGGTATCGGCACTCGGCCTGACACCCAGTCGTATGGACGACCAGCTGCGGAAACACATCGACATCGCGGTATCGGAACTCGGCGTGTCCGCCATGGCGATGCCGAGCGGCGCCGGTCATGACGCCATGATCGTCGCCCCGATCATTCCGTCTGCGATGATATTCATACCCAGTATCGGCGGCCGTAGTCACGACATCAGCGAAGACAGCGCGCCAGAAGATATCGTCCTCGGTGCCGAAGTCCTGGCCCGCGCCATTGGCGACTATTTCTCCTGAGCACCCGGTCGGATCCAGAGCCATGCCCCATCCCATATTTCAGAAGTACCGGTTTCGCTGGCTGTTTGCTTCCATGGTCGCGTTTTTGATCCTGACACCCTTGGCGGAATACGACCTCTATGGCGACTTTCTGCTGCCGCTCTTGTTCAGCCTGACACTGGCAACCGCGGTCTATGCCGCCGCCGATTCCAAAATCGCTTTAGGCGTGGCGATCGCGTTGGCGGTGCCGGCCGTTGTCCTGATCTGGCTGCATGATCCGGAACTGAGATCGCCGCCCGCAATGATCGGTATCGCGTTCACCATGGCCCTCGACCTGCTCGTACTCAGCCTGGTGTTAGCGCATATATTCAAGGCTGAGCAGGTGGATGCGGAAATACTGGCCGGTGCGCTCGCGGTCTACTTGTTGATGGCATTGACCTGGTCGTTGCTCTACTACCTGATCGAAGCGCTTGCGCCAGGTTCATTCAATATGCCGGACGGCCAACAAATTACCGGCTTCCTGTATTTTAGTCTGACCACTTTGACCACGCTCGGCTATGGCGACATTACGCCGGCCACGCAACTGACCCGCAGTTGGGCAATGCTGGAAGCGGTAACCGGTGTGCTTTATTCAGCCGTTATGATCGCCCGCCTGGTCAGCATGTACCGGAAGTGATGCCGGCGAGCGCTCCGGCGCGTCACCGAGCCGTCGTGCTGCGATACCGGTAGATCTGTTCCTCCGCCGACACGCCTTTAAGCCGTGCCAATTCAGCGGCGCCGTCATAGCCGGCATCAGCCAACAGGGCCGGCACATCGCCATCGTCGTTAAGCGCCCGCGTCAGGCAAATGTCGCCGGCATCGGCGAGGCCCTGCACCCGGGCGGCGATATTCACTGTTTGACCAAAATAATCCAAGCTCCTGCCCGCGGTTATGGCCAGCGCCGGCCCGGCGTGCAGACCAACTTTGAGGCCAACCGCATTGCCACGCCGGCCGCCCGCCAGACCCTGCATCGCGGACATCATCGCAATGGCCGCTGTCGCACCGTCCCTGCCGGTCGGAAACGCCGCCATCACCGCATCGCCCATGGTCTTGATCATGGCGCCGGAATGACCGCGGACGACGTGCTTGAGAGCGGCGAAGTGATCCTGCACCAGCCGATAGGCGGCGAGGTCGCCCTCGCGATCGTAAAGCGCCGTCGAGCCCTTGAGGTCGGTGAACAACAGGGTGAGGCTGCGCAGTTTCAACTTCAGGTCCGGCGCCAGCTCGTCCAGCGCGAAACAGTCGCGAAACGCTTGGTTGTTTAGGAGATCCTTGCCGGTGAGGCGCCGGCCGAACTGCGGTGGCCCCAAGTTCACGATTGCCATCACGTCATTCATGTCCATGCGAAGCACGCGGCACCAGACCGGTTGGTCGGTTTGATTGACGATCGGCAGCGTCGCTTGTTCGGCGGGCAAAGTAACTTGCGTTGCCAAAAACCCTGAATCAGACAATATCAATGGCGCGGTGCCGGCAGCCATCGCCGCCGTTTTATCCTTCGCCACGTCCAAGTCGACGCTTGAGTGCGTGTCCAGGCACAGCAGTCGGTAAAGCTGGCCGGTCTCTAGATGCAGCGGCAGCGTTGCCTCTTGGCCGGGCTCAATCTTGATTTCGGCTACGGTATGGCGCTCGTGATAGGTCCGCCATTGATCGCGGTACGGGTAGCTCGATGACGTGAAACGGTGATGGTAAGTGACGAAGCTGCGGTGCAGGTCGAGTACCGAGCCCGGCGATGCATAGGCAAAGGTGACTTCGACGGTGTCGTCCAATACGGCAGCCGCATCACGATTGCAAAGCGCGCAATGCACGACGTCCTCAGCCACCCGTCCAATGTCGGCCAGGCTATTGGTGATGGCGCCGCACAACGGGCATACGGTACCCCACTCCAGGTCAAACACGCCGAGCTTGGCGCCATGCACGAACAAGTCGATCGCCATCGCCGGCGCAATTCCGGCGTCTTCGGCAAAGGCGAAAGGATTGATGCGCGCGGCTTGATCCAACGGCAGCGTCTGTAGGTGCCCGGCGAACCGGCTCAGTACCTCGTCATCGCAGCCGCAGCGGGTCGCGGCGGCCTCGAGTGTCGCGGAAACGGACTTGTTCACGGTCACCTCCATGCATCGCCTACAACACTATGTGGAGCACGGCCCGGTCAGTATCAATGGATCAGCGCCGGGCCAACCGGTGCCTCGGCGCCGCGCGCGGCCTCCGAAGGCCGTTGTTTGGCGCGCGCCTTGCGTTGCACGGCGGTCAATTCCGCGGCGCGGACAAGCAGCCGGCCGAGCGTTTTCGGATCCAGATTACGCCAAATGTCCATATCTCAACGCGTCCTTTTCGCTGATTGGTCGTTCGCTCCGGCGGCGCGGCGGCCATTCTGTCGGAATTACCGGCCGAACTATTGTTGCAAATGATTATCATTCGCAACAATAGTTCGGAAATTGCCGCTGTCAAACGATGTCTGATTATTGCGCAAACCGCGGAGAATCCGGCGGCTTCCGGCGCGAACAACCGCCTTAGGCCACCGGAAAATCTGGCATTGCGCGACGTTCAAGCCGCCAAGCGGTGCAAGGTTTGGTCGACCGGCGGCACCTTTTCGACGACGTCGATGGCATCATGGCGCACATGGTTGTGGGTCATTTGCTTGCGCACCATGTCCATGCTCACCGTGCCGTTTTCCAGGCATTCCTTAAGCAAGCCGAAGAAATAGTTTTCTTGGTTGATATCCGGATGCTGGCGATAGCGGCCAAGGAAGGCGTAGTCGCCGAATGTCCGCCGGCGCCAGCGAATAAGCCAGCCGAGCGGCGGAAACGCCTTGAATTTGTCGGCCGGTGTGAAATCGATCGGCAGGCCGGTTTTCCACGGCTGGGTCCAGCGCTTGGTGGTGTGCAGCATCTGGGTCTGATTGTTCAAGACATCGAGGTCGTTCCATGAATTCTCGAACAGGCCGATGGTCTCACGCTTTTCGTTTTTCAGGGTGATCCAGTCTTTGTAATCGAGCTCCAGACGGAACATGCTGTTGAACTGATCCTCGACCCGCCAATGCTTGAGCTTGGCGCAATCCAGCAGCATCACGCTGGTCGCCATCGGCCCGTCGATACGGCGGTTGGTGCGGCTGCGTGGCCGGCACATGATGGCCTTGCCCCCCATGTCGCGGCTCAACAGATCCCAGACATCGCCGGTCGCAAACACGTCCGGATCGATCACCACCGCGCGCCCGGAATAGTTCATCAATTCCGGCGGCATGAAACGGAGCGGCGTAAACGACTGCAAGTCGTTGTTGCGCCACGGCCGCGTCACGCCGTCGCGCAGGAACGGCTGGCCCTCGCGCTTAAGGAAAAACGGATAATCTTTGTGCTCGATTAGCCTAACGTCGAATTTTTCGTTATGCGCGGAGTTTCGCCGCAGCGACTGGACGCCGACCAAGGCGCCCAAAATCTGCTTATGGTTGACGTGGATGAAAACACAGGGTTTCGACTCGCCCGGAGCCGTGAGATCGTTCGCCATTCGCTATAGACCTTCCTTTCAGACGCTTTTGTTCAAGCCGATCCGACGCATGTAACCCGGCGAAGTCGCCGCGCAATTGATATGTATCAAGTGGCACCGGTTATCCGAGTGACGCCAATCTCACGCAAGCAGCCAAAGACCGGCAACCAGCACGGCCGCGAGCAGCACCGACAACAGCCGAACATCGGACCAGACAGGGCCGCGATGGCGAAGGTCGGCCGGTTGCCACCGCGCAGCAACGGACGCGCCGGCAGCGGAATCGGCGCCGGTCCGGTCGGTCAGGCTGACCAGCGCCATCAGCCCCGCGCTCAGGGTGAACATGATGAGCGCTACATAAGTGAAATGGATTTCAGCGAAGCCGGCGCTTGCCCAGGCGCCGGTGACTTCAACCGCCAGAAACAAGATCAGCCCGACAGCCAACCCGGCGCCCAGACCGGCAAAGGCGCCGCGCGCCGTCATCCGTGGCACAAACAAGCCGCCGAAATAGACCGCGACCACCGGCGGCACCAAATAGGCGAGAGTCGATTGGAAATATTGAAACAGCGAGCCGAAGGATTCGATCAACGGCGCGTAGCCGGCGGCCAGGATCATCATGATTGCCGTCACCAGGCGGCCGATCCGGAGCAACAACCGATCGCTCAGGTCCGGCCTGGCCGGCTTGACGAAATCCATGGTGATCAGCGACGACGCGGCGTTGAAGGCACTATCCAGGCTCGACATGACGGCGGCGATCAGCGCCGTCAGCACCAAGCCCTTGAGACCGACCGGCAGCAATTCGAAGACCAGACGGGGAAATGCCTGATCCGGCGATTCCAGTTCCGGGAACAGGCGCAAGGCAATCAGGCCCGGCACGATCATCAAAAAGAAATTGGGCAACTTCAAGAGGCCGCCGAACAAGGCACCCTTGCGGCCCTGATCCAGGCTCCGTGCCGCCAGCGCGCGCTGAACGAAATATTGGTTTAGTGTCCAGTAATAGAAACCGAGCAACATGACGCCGGCGATACCGGGCCACGGCAGGAACCCGTCATCGACCGGCCGAAACAGTTGGGCGCGGGTCGGGCCGACGTCGGTCAGTAATTGCGCCAGGCCGCCGACTTTTGGCAGCCCGACCGCCACGATCGCGCCGGCGCCAACGATCATCAGCACCGACTGCAGCGCGTCTGTCACCACCACCGCGCGCAGGCCGCCGACGATGGCGTAGCCGCCGGCCAGAAACGCCAGCAAGGCGGTGATCGTCCAAAGGTCGACACCGGGGAAGGCTACGCCAACGACCACCGAACCGGCATAGAGCGCACCGGCCATATCGATAAACAGCAACGTGGCGAGGCTGAAGGCGGAATAGAGCCGGCGGCTGCGCCGGTCGAAGCGGCGTTCGAGATATTCCGGCACGGTGTATAGCTTTTCGCGCAAAAAGACCGGCAGCATGAACAGCGCAAACACAATCAACACCGCCGCCGCCGTCCATTCGTAGTTGAAGACGACGACACCGTGATCGTAGGAGGCACCGATCAGGCCGACGAAACTGGCGCCGGACATATTTGAGGCATAAAACGAAAAGCCGATCAGATACCAAGGCAACGCCCGCCCGGCCAGAAAATAGTCGCCGGCATCGCGGTCGCCACGGCCGAACCGAAATCCGACCACGAGTACGACGACCAAAAACACCGCGATAACCAGGATGTCGTAGATTGCGAGATTTGCCATGCCCACCATCGTGCCGGAATGGATTGTCAGAGCGGCGGCCGGTCGATACAAACGGGTCTGCCTGTGCCGCGAGAGGATAATGCACTCAATCGCGGCCGACGAACACAAGAGGACTTTATGAACCAGGCCGACAACGCGGAAGACGGCGGCGCCCGGGATTTCGTTCGCGACGTGATCCGCCAAGACCTGGACACGGGTCGCCACGATAGCGTGGTGACACGGTTCCCGCCGGAGCCCAACGGCCATCTCCACATCGGCCATGCCCAGGCGATCTGTCTGAACTTCGGCGTCGCCCAGGAGTTTTCCGGGCGCTGCCATTTGCGGTTCGACGACACCAACCCAACGCGCGAGGAAATCGCTTTCATCGAGGCCATTCAACAGGACGTGCGCTGGCTCGGCTTCGATTGGGGCAAGCATCTCTATTTCGCCTCGGACTACTTTGAGACGCTCTTTGAATGGGCCGAACATCTGATCAATGCCGGCCAAGCCTATGTCGACGATTCGAGCGCCGATGAAATCCGATCCTTACGCGGCACCCTGACCGAAGCCGGACAAGACAGCCCCTATCGGACCCGGTCGATCGAAGAAAACCTCGATCTGTTCCGGCGCATGCGGGCCGGTGAATTCGCTGACGGCGCCCGGGTGCTGCGGGCAAAAATCGACATGACATCGGGCAACATCAACCTGCGCGATCCGGTGCTTTACCGCATTCTGCATGCCGAGCATCCGCGCACCGGGTCGGCATGGTGTATTTATCCGACCTACGATTTCGCCCATGGCCAGTCGGACGCGATCGAAGCCGTCACTCATTCGCTGTGCACCCTGGAATTTGCCGATCACCGGCCGCTATACGATTGGCTGATCGACAATCTGCCGGTACCGTCCCGGCCGCGCCAGTATGAAGTATCGCGCCTCAACATCACGCACACGGTGTTGTCGAAACGGTTCCTGACCAGATTAGTCGAGGACGGCCGGGTGGCGGGCTGGGACGATCCGCGGATGCCGACTTTGGCCGGATTGCGCCGCCGTGGCGTGCCGCCGGAGGCGATTCGCGAATTTATCAGCCGGGTCGCCATCACCCGCAGCGATGGCACCGTCGAGATGGCGATGTTCGATCACTGCGTCCGTGAACAGTTGAATAACACGGCCGAGCGGCGCATGGCCGTGCTGGCGCCGCTCCGCGTGGTCATCGACAACTACGCGGAAGGCGAGACCGAGTGGCTTGATGCCGCCAACAATCCGAACGACCCGGACGCCGGCAGCCGGACCGTACCGTTCGGCCGTGAATTGCTCATCGAACGCGACGATTTCATGGAAGACCCGCCGCGCAAATTCTTCCGCCTGGCGCCGGGCCGCGAAGTGCGGCTGCGCTATGCTTACTTCATTACCTGCCAAGAAGTGATCAAGGACGCCGACGGCACGGTCACCGAGCTTCGCTGTACTTACGATCCTGCGACCAAGGGCGGCAACGCGCCCGATGGCCGCAAAGTCAAAGGCACCATTCACTGGGTCTCGGCGGCCGACGCGGTACCGGCCGAAGTTCGGCTCTACGACTCGCTGTTCACACGCGCCGATCCCGGCGCCGACGGCGACTTCCTCGACGACTTCAACGACGCTGCCCTGGAGGTTCTGGACGATTGCTGGCTGGAGCCTGGCCTCGGCACGGCCGAGCCCGGCAACACGGTGCAGTTCGAGCGCCTCGGCTATTTCACCGCGGACCCCGACGGCAGCGCCGACCGCCCGGTGTTCAACCGCACCATCGGGCTGCGCGACAATTGGGCAAAACTGCAAGCGCAAGCCAATAAGCCCAAGAAATAACGGCGGCCACTTTGCGTCTCAAACCGGATGGATTCCAGTTTGCGTTATGCGTAAGATTGGACCCCATTCATCCGAAATCGGGAACCGACAATGGCGGCGCGGGACGTCACCCGGAGACTGGCTGCTATTCTAACCGCGGACGTGGTCGAATTCGCGCGGTTGATGGCCAAGGACGAGGCCGAAACCCTGCAGCGGCTCACCGCGCTGCGGGATAATTTCCTGTCGCCGTTGATCGCCGAACATCAGGGCCGGGTCGTCAAGCTGATGGGCGACGGCTGGCTGGTAGAGTTCCCAAGCGTTGTCGGCGCGGCGGCCTGCGCCCTGGCCTGGCAGGCAGGCATCACGGAACGGCAAGAAAATGTCGCCGAAGACAAGGCGTTGCGGTTTCGCATCGGCATCAATCTCGGCGACATCATCGTCGAAGACGACGACATTTTCGGCGACGGCGTGAATGTCGCGGCCCGGCTTGAAGCAACCGCGAAACCCGGTACAATTTGCGTTTCGCGCGCCGTGTTCGAGCAAATAAACAACAAGCTCGACATGGACTACACCGACCTCGGCCCGGTCAAAGTCAAGAGCCTCGCGACGCCGATCCCGGCCTACCAGATCCGGCCGGCCGAGGCCGAGCGAGCCGATAAACGCCCGGCCATTCCGGCGCCGGAATCCGCCCGCGGGTCGATCGCCGTGCTGCCGTTCGAAAGCCTGTCCGCCGACCCGGAGGATGCCTATCTCGCCGATGGCATTGCGACGGAAATCCTCGACATGTTGTCGCGCGTGCCGGACCTGCGCGTCGCCGCGCGCTCGGCGACCTTCGGCTATCGTGATCAAGGCGCCGAATTCTGGACCTTGGTCCAGGATCTGAAGCTGCTGTATGTGTTGACCGGCAGCGTCCGCCGCGCCGGTGATCGGGTCCGGGTTTTTGCCGAACTCACTTTGACCGCTGACCGCTCGCAACTCTGGTCGCACACCTACCAGCGCCAGTTCGCTGATTTGTTCGCTGTACAAGAGGAGATCGCCGAAGCAATCGTCGTCGCCTTCGGCGGCGAATATATGCGCGCGGAATGGCGCCGCGCCAGAAGCCGGCCGACCGCGAGCCTCGATGCCTGGGGGCTGATCCAAAAGGCCCGCGCCCTAAACCTGCCGGTCAATCGCGACGCCACCGACGATGCCTTGGCGCTCGCCCACGAAGCCATCGAGATCGATCCTGGCTATGCCGGCGCCCATGCCGCCGTCGCTTCGATCGTGATGCAGCGGGTCATCAACGGTATTAGCAACGACGACGACGACGATCGTGCGACGGCACTCGGTGCGGCTGAGCGGGCGGCCGAGCTGATGCCCGACGACCCGACGGTGCTGCGCACCCTTGGCAATGTATGGAGCAATTGCGGCGAACACGGCAAAGCCGTCCGGGCGTTGCGCCGCGGTGTCGCTATCGCGCCGTTCGATTTTCAGACCTGGGGACGCCTCGGGCGGACCTTGGCCTATGGCGGCGACGCGGCAGATCTGACCGAGGGCCGCGCCATTCTCGACCGCATTCTGGCGCACGCCCCCAATCACCCGATGGTGCCCTACTGGCACTACTTCAAAGCCAATGCCTGTATCCACGCGGACCAACCGGAAGAAGCCGTGCACCATGCCCGGCTCAGCGTCGAGGCGCAGCCGGGCTATGCGGGCGCCTGGCTGACGCTCGCCAACGCGCTCGGCCAGCTCGGCCGATTGGACGCGGCAAAGGACGCCATGGCCCAGGCCAGGCGCGCCAACCCGGCCATGACGCCGGCCCATCTCGCCCAACAGATCGACATTCTCGCCGGCGGTCGCCAGGATCGCGCCGATAAATCGTTGTCCGGCTTGCGGGCCGCAGGTCTCCTCTAGATAGGGCCGAGTCCAAACGACATGATGCGCTGGTAGAGTGCTTCGAACCGATGCCGTTTGCCACTGCCGACCAACGGGTCCTCGTTGAGGATGAAGACCGCGTCGATCTCGTCCCAATCCGCGTCCGTCAAAATTTCCTGGGCTAAGGGGAAAACCTCTTCGTTTTCCGCCGTGATGTGGCGTTCCAGAAAACTGCCATAGACCGACAGCGCGGCGGCGATCCGCGCACGCGTCTTGGCTTTGTCTTGACCGTAGGCGGCGGCGGCGGCGGCCAGATCCTTGATCAGTACGGCTTCCTGTTCGTGTTCCTGGTGCAGACGATTGAGCATCGATGCCGAATCCGCACTGCGCAAGCGCATGACGGCGAACAAAAAGTCTTCTTCCTTGGGATGATGGATCTGGTTGGTATAAGTCTGGATATAGACGATGATGTCGTCCAATAGGCCGGCATCGACGTCCTTGCCTTGCGCCAGCAGCTTTGCGTCGGCCTTGAGAATTTTGGCGATCCCGGACAAGGCAAGATGCTCGTCACGCAGTACTTTCAGCGCTGGTCGCATCGTCGCCCCTTCTTTCGCCTGATTCGCCGCCGATACTAGAGCAGTTCTCGACCATACGGAAACGTTTGATGGCCGCAAATCACCGTCATTTTCGTATCGCTATCACCGCCGGAAAGCGATAGGCTTGGGCCTCTCGCCGCCATCCTCCCTCAATTGGACGTCGCCTGTATCGAGATTGCCGGTGGAGACCGTTTTACTTTTCCACAAGTCACAGAGTGCGTTGCCATGCCCGGCGTCAACAAGTCCGTCAAGCGAAGCCAGCCGGAAGAGCGTATCATCGGCAATGCCAGGATCGTCCTGATCGATGAGATCATTGACGGCGCCGTAAAGATCATCGACGGCGAAATCGCCGATATTTCCCGTGGTAGTAGGACACCGGCTGATGCCGTCGATTGCGGCGGCGACTACCTGATCCCCGGCCTGATTGACGTCCATACGGACAATCTTGAAAAACACCTGGAACCGCGACCGGGCGTGCGCTGGCCCATTCTGCCGGCGCTGTTCAGCCACGATCGCCTGATCATCGGCAGCGGCATTACCACGGTCTATGATGCGCTTTGTATCGGCGACTTCACCGGCAACAAGCGCGGCCGACGGCAGGCCTTGGAGCTGGCCCTACAAGGTCTGCACCAGGCGCAGGAAACCGATGTACTGGCGGCGCAGCATCTGCTGCATTTGCGCTGTGAAGTGCCGACCGCCAATGTCGTGGAGGCGCTGGAGAACCATATCCACGACCCGTTCGTCGGTATGGTTTCGGTCATGGACCACACACCAGGGCAGCGCCAGTGGCACGACCTGGATAAGTGGCGCCAGTTCAACCGCGACCGCTACACGCCGGCCGAGTTGGACCGGATTCTGGCCGACCGGGTCCGGTTCCAAGACGCCGAGGCCGAAAACAATCGCGACCGCGTGATCGACATGGCCAAGGCGCACGGCCTGCCGCTCGCGAGCCATGACGACACCACGGTCGAGCATGCCGAGGAAGCTGCCGCCGCCGGGGTTCGCATCGCCGAATTCCCGACGACCGTCGCCGCCGCCCGGGCGGCGCGCGACGCCGGCATGGCCACCATCATGGGCGGGCCGAACGTGGTCAAAGGCGGCTCTCACTCCGGCAACGTCTCGGCCGCGGCGTTAGCGGAAGCCGGCTTGCTGGATGGTTTGGCCTCCGACTATGTGCCCGCCAGCATGATTCACGGCGCGTTTTGCCTGCACACGGAATTGGGCCTCGCCCTGGTCGACACCATAGCAATGGTAACGGCCAATCCCGCCGCCATGGTCGGCCTCGACGATCGCGGCGCCATTGCCGTCGGCAAACGCGGCGACCTGGTGCGCCTCCGGGTTTGTCACGGCATACCGGCGGTGGTCGACGTCTGGCGCGGCGGCCACAAGGTGGCTTAGCCTTTCCCGCTAAACCTTGATTTTGGCGCGATCGTTCAATACTTCACCATTAGAACCGTTATTTTCGTCGCAGAAGCAAACTTAGGAGGCGCTGATGCGTGCGATGGTGAATGGCCGGGATGTCGAGATCCCTACGGACATGGCGGAAGAGCCGCTGTTGTTCGTGCTGCGCGACCATTTCCTTTTGAACGGGCCGAAGTTCGGCTGCGGCGTCGGCGCCTGCGGCGCCTGCACGGTGCTCGTCGACGGCGAGGCGTTACGCGCCTGCCTAACGTCGGCTGCCGACATTGAGGGATCGACTGTTGTCACGCTGGAAGGCCTGGGCAGCCCCGACCGGCCCCATGCCCTGCAGACCGCCTGGATCGACGAAAGTGTGCCGCAATGCGGCTATTGCCAAAACGGCCAGATCATGACCGCGGCGGGTCTGTTAAAATCACAGCCCGACGCGTCACCGGCCGACATTGCCGACGTGATGGATCAGGTGGTTTGCCGTTGTGGCACGCAACCACGCATCCGGCGCGCCATTCTGAAGGCACAACGCATCATGGCGGGCTCGTGATGGCCGCCGCCCGCTTGTCCCGTCGGGTTGTGCTGAAGGCGCTGGGGTGGAGCGCCGCCGGCATCACCGTCGCCGCCGCCGGCGCAGCCAGTGCTTTCCCGGCCCTACCTTATCGCGGCAATCCGACACGCGAAGAGGCCGCCGGCTGGATCAGCCTGCGTCCCGAAGGCCACTACGAAATTTGGTCGCCGCGGGCGGAACTCGGCCAAGGCGTGTCGACGGCGCTCTGCCAAATCGCTGCCGATGAGCTCGACGCGCCGCTTTCCAAGGTCCGCTGTGTCGCGCCGTCGAGCCGCCTGATTGCGCCGGCGCGGGCCACGGTAGGTTCCGATTCGATCAAGGATTATGGCCTGTTGATGGCCGAAGCCGCCGCCGGCCTGGCGACTTTGCTGCGCCGGCGCGCCGCCGACCGCCTCGGTCTGCCCGCCGATAGGATCCGATTGACCGGAGACGCGGCGCGTGGCCCTGGTGGCAAAGCGGTGGCGCTCGCCGCCCTAGCCTCCGGCGCCCCGGTGCTGGTCGATCCGGCCACGATCGGAGACAGCGCCGCCCGCCTCGGCCAACCCGGCCAGGCGCGCCGCCAGGTCGGCCGACCGGTCGCGACGGACCGCATCAAAACCATCGTGACCGCCGATCAGCCGCTTTATGCCGACGACATCCGGCTGCCCGGCATGGTCTTCGGCACGGTCATTCGTTCCGACGGTATCAACGGCACGGTTCGAAACATCGACGACAGCGCTTGCCGGGAGATTCCCGGCTATCTCGGCCTGGTTCGTGACGGCGACATGGTCGGCATGCTGGCGGCCCGACGCGGTGCGCTCGGTGCCGCGTTGGCGGCACTGACGGTCGACGACGTCCATGACGAAGACATCACCAGTGCCAGCCTGATGGATCGTGTGGATGTGGACAAAGGCTTAAGCCAGGGCGCATTGGAGCACCGACCCCACGGCGCTTTGGTGGACCGGGAAGAACGCTTCGACATCGACCTCCGGCTCGACGTGCCCATGGCCGCCCATGCGGCGATGGAGCCGCGTACCGCCGTTGCCCGCTTCACCGCACCTGACCAGCTGGAGATCTGGACCGGGACGCAGGATGTGTTCTTCGTCCGCGACACCGTGGCCAACAAGCTTGGCTTGTCGGAGGACAGTGTCACGGTGCATGGCATGCGTGTCGGCGGCGCCTTTGGCGGCAAGACCATTTGCCTGCAGGAGCTGGAGGCGGCGCGCCTTGCCCGGCAATCCGGCCGACCGGTCAAGGTGCAATGGTCGCGCCGTGACGAATTCCGCGCCGCCTTCCATCGACCGCCATCGACCCATCGCATTCGCGCCCGGCTGAACGACCGGGGCGGCATTGCCACATGGTGGCATGCCTTCCGCTCCGGCCATGTCATTTTCACCTCGGCGGCGATGGGGCCGGCCTTGCAGTTCGCCACCAGCTTCGTCGCCGACCCCGGCGTCGCCCGTGGCGCCACGCCGCCCTACGCGATCGATCGCCTGCGGGTTGAATTCGACGACGTTCGCCTACCGGTCAAGACCGGGCCATGGCGCGGCTTGGCGGCGGCGCCAAATTGCTGGGCCATCGAAACCGCGATCGATGCGTTGGCCGATAAAGCGGGCCGGGATCCCTTGGCGTTTCGGCTTGATACCATCGCCGCGGACAATGCGCGGCTGACGGCGGTGCTAAAGGCGGCGGCCGGCCGCGCCCAATGGCAACGCGGCGCGACGACACCGGGCCATGTGCTCGGCCTGGCTTGCGGCATTTACAAAAACATGTCCTACGCCGCCGTCGTCGCGGACGTCGATCTAAGCGGGCCGGCGCCACGGGTTCATCGCCTATACTGCGCCCACGATTGCGGGTTGGTCATCAATCCGGATCAGGTGCGCGCGCAAATTGAGGGCAACCTGGTTTGGGGCCTCGGCATGGCGCTGACAGAAGAGCTTGTTGTAGACGGTGGCCGCATTCTCGCCCAATCCCATGCCGATTATCGGGTTCCCGGATACGCCGACATTCCGGATATGGAGATCGACCTGATCGAAGGTGCCGCCAATCCGACCGGCGCCGGCGAAACCGCCATCGTCGCGGCGGCCGCGGCCATCACCAACGCCATTGCACGGGCAACCGGACGGCGGGTCACCCGGCTGCCCTATCGCGGTTAAAGTATGGACGAGTTCGCCAGCGCCTTTTTCGTGGCTTTGATAGAGGCCGCCCTTGAGCGCCAGGGCCTGTCGCCACCGATTGGCCCGGCGGCGGAGAGCGGATCGCAGAAAGTGGCGCTCTCGACCAAGAAAGCTCTGGTCCAGGGCGTCCTTGCCAAGCACGGACCGGGGCCCTTATTGCGGGTCGGCTTGGGCCTGCCGCAATTCGCCCACACCCCGGTTGCCGACATCTTCGCGCAAGCGCGTGACCCGCACGACCTGTTCGACCGTTGGCTCCGCATGGAACGCTATTTCCACTCCCGCCATCGCATCGACGTCAAACAAAGCGGTCCGCGCGACGTGGTCTTCCGTCACCATGCGCAGTCCGGGCCGGCGCCGAGCGCCGCCGAAGACATCGTCGTCGCCGGCATGCTTGCGGCCCTGGTCGAATGGGCCGGCGCTACCGAAGTCGGCCTGGTTTGCGACGACGGCGAGACCTCTTGGCAGGCGATCGCCACCGGCCAGGTGGTCGCCGACCACGCGCCGACAGCCACAGATACGGCACGCTGGCGGCTCAGCTGGACGGCGTTCCAGCGCGTTCGGCCCGACACGCGACCGATCGAACCGCCGGCTCGAACGGCCAATGGACGGGCCTTGGACGGCGAGCTGGCGCGGCGGGTTTTCGCACGGGCGTCAGCCGATCCGACCGAACGCCTGACCGTCAATGCCTGCGCCGCCGATTTCGGCCTGTCCGCCCGTAGCTTGCAACGGCGGTTGGCCGGCGAAAACCACCGCTTCCAGGACCTCGTCGCCCTGGCGCGCCTGCAAACGGCAGCAGAGCTGCTGGCGCATACCGACACGCCGCCGAGCCTTGTCGGCCTGCTCGCCGGCTACACGGATCAACCCCACTTCAATCGTTCGTTTCGCAGAGGCATGGCGATGACGCCGATGGCCTATCGCACCCTCGCCGCCTAGGGCGGATTGCGCATCGACTTCAGCCGACGCACTATTCGCTGTGCGATTATGGAATGAGGCGGTGATGGTAAAGCATGTCGAAGCTGGCGTTCTCAGCGTCGCCTACGAAGAGGCCGGGCCGAAGGATGGCAGGCCGGTGTTTCTGATGCATGGATTCCCCTATGACGTCCGCTGTTACGATGCCGTCACGCCGCTGTTGGTAGCGGCCGGTTGTCGGGTCGTCACGCCCTATTTGCGCGGTTACGGCCCGACACGATTTTTGTCCGGCGACACACCGCGTTCCGGCCAACAGGCGGTGTTGGCCCACGATTTGACCGACCTGATGGATGCCCTGTCGATCCCGAGTGCGGTGTTGGCCGGCTATGATTGGGGCGGCCGCGCCGCCTGCATCACGGCTGCCTTGTGGCCGGAGCGGGCCGACGGCCTGGTCACCGGCAACGGCTACAACATCCAAAACATCGCCGCCGCCGGCAAGCCGGCCGATCCGGTCGACGAGCATCGCTTTTGGTACCAATTCTACTTCCATAGCGAGCGCGGTCGCACTGGGCTCGACCAGAACCGCCATGCGCTTTGCAAATTGCTTTGGCAGCTCTGGTCGCCGAATTGGGAATTCGATGACGCGACCTACGATCGCTCCGCAGCATCGTTCGATAATCCGGATTTCGTCGACGTCGTCGTCCATTCCTATCGTCACCGCTACGGGCTGGTGCCGGGCGACCCGGCCGTCGAAGCAACAGAGCGGCGCCTGGCCCGGCTGCCGCATATCAGCGTGCCCACCGTGGCACTTGACGGCGCCGGCGACGAGGTCGTCTCAGAGGATGGCTGTGAAACCCACCATCGATTCTTCGACGGCCCCTATGAACGCCGCGTGATCCCGGTCGTCGGCCATAATCTGCCGCAAGAGGCACCAGCCGAATTCGCCGACGCCATTCTTGCCGTTCTGTGAGATGACAATCGGTCGGCCGACTAGAGGCTGTCCGGGTAGTGACGTCGTACATTGTCCGGATAACTACGACAGAAGTAGTTCCAGAGTTGCTCACCGTAGACCGCCGGCCGGTTTTGGCTCTGCATGTCGCCGATGCCGGTGGTGGTTTCATCCCGGCTCGCCATGAAGCCGGCTTCTGCATGACGTGGGCTGGCGGCCACCGCGTCGCGGTAGCCGTTGCCGAGTTGCAGCGGCTCAAGCGAGGTCTGCAAAGACGGGCCATGAAAATAGCCAACCGAGTAGCGTTCTTCCTTGGTGACCACCCGATGCGGCGTGGCAACGAAATAATTACCGGTCATCGCTTGCAAGGTTTCGCCGAGATTGATGACGAAAGCATCCGGGACCGGCGCCAAGGGTATCCAGTCCCCCGCGGCATTCTCGACCTCGAGGCCCGGTGTCTCGCCCGCCGCCAGAACCGTCACGAAGCCGGTGTCGTGGTGCGCATTGACGCCGAACTGTTCCGGCGGCGTCGCCGGATAGTGGATCAGCTTGGTTAGCGACATGGGCTCGGCGCCAAACAATACATCGAAATGGTTCTGCGGCAGGCCGAGTCCAATCGCAAGCAGGCGCAATAATTGTCCAGCAAGATTACCCAGTTCACGGAACCAGGTCGTCAGCGTGTCCTTGTAGCCAGGCAGAGTGTCATCGTCGAGCCACTGATTGGGGCCGAGCAGCCGCAAATAGGCCGGCGTGATATCGAGTGGCCGTACGCTGTGCTCCGTCCATAGATCGACTTGCTCTCGGATGTCCGGCCGATTGTTGGTGTATTCCGCGCCAACCGCCTCCCAACCGCGAAAATGCGGCGAGTTTCGTTTGTCGATCAACAGCTTCTGTTCCAACGGCAGGTCGAACAGGCGGCGCGCAATCGCGAATGTCGAATTCACGACCTGCCGGTCGATACCGTGATTGACGGCCACGAAGAACCCAACCGTATGGCAAATTTCACAAACCTCGTCGGCAAGCCGCGCGCGTGCCTGATCGGAGCCGCGCCAATCGGCAAAATCCACCACCGGGATTTCCGAAAAGCTGCCGGTCGCCGCAATGTCCGAGTCCGCGCTCATCGTCTCGCCTCATATCTGGTACTCTGACGTGTCATCAGAGACTATCGCATGTCGCCGGCTGGTAACAGAGAGGGGCACAAGCATGACGTTGCAAAACCGGGTCACCCCATTTGGCGAGATCATCGCCGACCCGGCCCGTGGCCTTTTTCTCGGCAACCGCGGCTGTTTGTGCGACGAGGCCGGCCGTCTTGCCAGGCGACGCTGGCGGCTCAAGGCATGGATCACCTGCCGGCTCAGCTATAAGGGCTGGTGGCGGCCGGTCATGCGTCCCAGGGTCTGGACGGAGCTGTTTTTTCTTGATGAGGCAACGGCGCTGGCAGCCGGTCACCGACCCTGCGCGCTCTGCCGGCGCCAAGACTACAACCGCTACCGCTTCGCTTGGGCCGAAGCCGCGGGGCTGCCGTCGCCACCGCTCGCCGTCGAGATGGACGCCGAGTTGCACCGCGCCCGCACCCGGCGCGACCGCAGCAAGGTCACCTACCAAGCCGATCTCAAGGACCTGCCGGACGGCTGCTTGGCCGCCGTCGGCGAGGATACTAGGCGCCCTGCCCTGATCAACGATGGCCGGCTCTATTATTGGTCGCCCGGCGGCTACAGCCCCGGCCCGAAGGTCAGCGGCGGCATCGCGGCAGTGCTAACGCCGCGGCCAACGGTTGCTGTCCTGGCTTCAGGATACCGGCCGGTGGTGCACGCGAGCGCGCCTGGCACGTGATCAAAATTCTCGCTAGCATCGCGCACACATGAAGTGTTTAAGCCGGCCCAGCGAACCGACGTCAGCTGTCGGGGCATCCCCAGATAACGCCGGCTCCATAGACCATGTCGCCGAGGTGCCACGCAACAGGCTTGAAAAGCTACGATCGTCTGGATCATGATTGATAGTGGAAGCGGCAATCCGACAGGTTTGCAGCTATTGCTCTATGTGGAGATAGCGAATGCAAGTTGCGAATTTCATCAGAAACGCATTGCTGATAATCATGGCCGGATTAGCTATTCAAGCATGTGTTTCTTCCAACTACGCATTGAAGGGTGAAGAATTGTCTTCCGTGATCGCCGGAAACACCGTGTATGGCAAAAACTCCAGCGGTACTGAATTCATACAGATATTTTCCTATGACGGCACATTACATTCGGGACCTGCCAACAAACGGGATAGTGCTGGAAAATGGGTGCCTTATGAGACCGGTCAGTGGAAAGTCGTTGATGGTCGCTTGTGCAACACGTACTCAAAGCCGGCGCCCAGAGACGGTGGTTGCGATAAATTTTTCAAACGTGCCAATGGCCAATATGTATACACAACCCTCAGTGGCCGAAAGGGTCAAATCAGAAAAGTGGTTAGTGGACGTGCGGAGTGACATTCGGCCAGCACCGTTAGCGTTTCCGATGACGAAGTCCATACGTACGTATCGCCGATAGTCTCATCGGGAAAACGACTAAAACAAATTGACGGCAGCTGGCTCGAGATCTATGCAAACGCTGATCCAGCCGATTTGATTTTTGTATTCTTGCATTAGACGGTGCTCGTTGTATTCCGGGAATTTACTCGCTACCTTTCTGAAATATTCTGAATCCAAATAATATCCATACCCTACTAGCAAAGCGATTTCCTCTAAGGACGCCTGGCATTCAGGGGATACAAAAGACTGTTGTTGAGCGACATGAGTCAACTCATGTGCAAGCAAACCTCTATCCCTAATGTTTCTATGACTCCATGTATTCGGAAAATAAATTGTGTTCGTGATCGTATCATACACAGACTCAACTACTATTTTTCCATATTTTGTTGACTTATACTCGTCGACTGTTTTCCTTTTGTTGAGTGTGTACAAAAAGTAGTCGCGCCACTCCGTGTTCGGCGCCAACGTGCTGATGTAAATTTCCATCAATTCTTCTTGATGTACAAAGGCAATCCTCGGATTATCGGAAATTCTATATTTCGTATATTTCTTTACAGCGTTGTAAGCATCTTCATACGGACTGAGTGTTGAATTTGTATCGACGGCCAATTGTTTAGGGCAAATATGAAACTCCATGCAGATGATTTTGCTAGCAAATGCGGGAGAAATCATGAGCAAAAGCATGACGATGGTAATGTAGGTGAACTTCATAAATTCCATCCCCTAAATACTGAGGCTCATTCATTGTCGGCCCAGTGGCATTATTCCACCATGGCAAATTAACTGGTTAACGTATCACGTTGTCGAATTTTGTGTCTAGCCGCTTGCGTTCTGTTCGATGTGCCAATTTTCACTTGAGTCAAAACCGAGACGAACGGTCAATCGTGCTTTCTGGCGCGGTTAGTTCCGCAAAGGAACCTTGAGTCCGTGCCACGTCCAATCGCCATCGTTGTTGTTTCGGGACGCCGTTCTATAGATATCGCAGAGAGCCATCGCCAGCATTTTGTCCGTCATGACTGACCCGTCCCAGCCAAGTGATTGCCCAGCCAGACACATCTGTTCCATGCCGCTCGACCATAAGCAATTGCAACCGACGGCCTAAGGGTTTTGTAGCACAAAAAAAGCGCAACTTGATCTGTTCAGGGTCATCTGCCGTCGATCACGCATCCGGCAGGTCCCAGGGGCATCGCCGACATTCTCCCAATGGCCCTAATTCGGGGCGGAGTGCCATTAACGTAAGTCGAGACAGGCCGCCGCTCCTCCGTATCACGGTCATCTCTCGTCATCTTGGGCAAGTCCTCCGCAGAAATCGCCAGCCACTCAAGTCCACCTTTCCGTAACGGGAGCGGTTCAGACATGACAAGGCTGATCAGGCGTCTTTACGGGCCAGCATTCTCAAATGCACGGCTAAAGGGCCCGGCAATCCGCGCCAGATCGTCAGCGCGTCGGAATGGCAAACCATCGACTTCATCGACAGAGAAACTCGGGAACTGTGCCCTCAGCGCCGCAACAGCGCGGCGGGCGGCTTCGGACTGCCCCAAGCCATCGAGGGCAACGATCAGCATCACGTGTGACATGTACCAATCGGGGTTCGTCTGCATGATCCGGCGTGCGTAGGCGAGCGCCTCGTCGTACTCGCCGAGCAGAACGCGGGAGATAGCCAGACCGCAATAGCGAAATATATTGCCCGGGTCGATCGGATTGGTGCGTAGAGCGATCTGGTTCATCTCAATGGATCGTCGCGGGTCGCCTGCAAAGTTCAGGACGGTGGCAAGACTGCCATAACCGCGGGAATAGTTTGGGTTGATTTCGATCGCCCGCTCCATCGCCGCGATTGCGCTGTCATGCTCGTGGTCGAACAGCCGCACCATGCCGAGAATCCAGTGGGCCGATTCATCGCGGCTGTTCAGCCGCACCGCCCGTTCGGCATGCTGACAGGCGTCATCCAAATCCGTTGCCGGATCGTCCGAGAAACCCAGCCATAAATTGTGAAACCGCAGGAACGCCATCATCTGATGCGCACGGCCGCTCGACGGGTCGAGCGCAAGGGCTTGATCGACAAGTCGTGTCGATTCGATGAACGACTCCCTGGTCATCTCTGCCGCCGCCTGGCGTTGAGCCCGACAGATCAGCCCCCATACCGGCAGCGACGGCTCCTCTATGTCCTCGAACAGCGAAGCCTCAGCGAACATGATCTCAGTCTGCGTACAGGCGACCACATTGCGGGTAATCTCGTCCTGCACCTCGAAGATATCGTCGATGCTGCGGTCGTACTTGTCGGCCCAGACGTGCCGGCCAGTAAGCGCATCGATCAACTGGGCAGTCACCCGTATCCGGCTGCCGGCTGTTCGGACACTGCCCTCGACTACATAGCGAACACCCAGCTCGTGCCCGATCTTTTGCACATCAACGGCGCGGCCTTTGTAGGAGAAGCTCGAGTTTCGTGCGGTGACGAAAAACGAATCGATCCGCGAGAGTGCAGTGATGATGTCCTCGGCGATGCCGTCGGCAAAGAACTCCTGCTCGGGGTCAGGTGACATGTTGTCGAAGGAAAGAACTGCAATCGACGGTTTGTCAGGTAGCGTAAGTTCCGTTTCTGCACGGGCCGGCGCCGGAGCACGCGCTGCAGTCCACTGCCAAACCCGAACCGGTCGGGCGATGTTCTTGACCTCGACCTCGCCCAGGTCTTCGAAGACTACCTCCAAACGGTCCCGCACCTGGTCCCTCGCCGCGTTGCTAAGGCAGATGCCGCCCGGCGGCGCTAGGGCCTCGAGGCGGGCCGCAATGTTGACGCCATCGCCTAGCAGGTCTTCGCCCTCGGCCATGACGTCGCCAATGTTGATGCCGATGCGCAGTTCGATTCGCCGGTCCGCCTCAACGCCAGCATTGCGCGCCGCGAGGCCTTCCTGGATCCGCATTGCCGCACGCAAGGCCTCGACCACGCTGGCGAACTCGATCAGCAGGCTGTCGCCCGCGGTGTTGGCGATGCGGCCACCATGCTCGGCTACGAGCGGTTCGATCAGTTCCTGGCGATGACGGCGATAGTCGGTGAGCGTGGCCTCTTCGTCGCACCCAATCAGCCGGCTGTAGCCGGCGACATCAGCGGCAACAATGCTAGTAAGTCTTCGGGTGGGTTGCCCGTCCGCCAAGTGCAAACTTCCCTCTCAAAACCGTTGCGGCTGAGAGTTTAGCGGACTATTGGACGATACTCCACGGTCTGGCCGAATGTCCGAGTGGGTGAAGCGGATGACATAATCCACCTGTTCCTCCTCGGCTGCCTTTGAGTTTGCAAGCCGGGTCACCGATTGGTCATCATTGGCTTTTTTCGATCTGGACCGGTATCTTGTCTGTGCTAGCCTTGATTGTTTTGGTAATCATCCAAGCGAGGGAATAGAGAATGAACGAACAGCAGTTCCGCGAGAAAGCGCAAGCCGAAGGATATGCTGAGCCCGTTCTTGTAGAATGGAGCGCGGGCGAGTTTAACGACAGCCACGCGCATGATTTCGATGCCATGATCTATGTCGTCGAGGGTAGTCTGGAGATTACCTGCGGCGAGGTCGATGGCCACTTGGCGCCGGGCACCTACACCAGCCTGGGCAAAGGCGTGATGCACACCGACGGCGCCGGTGGCGATGGCGTCAAGTTCCTCGCGGCACGGCGTTGACAGGCGGCTGGCGCCGCAACCGCTCCGGGACCTGGAAACAGGCTGCGTGCCGTGCCAGAAGCGGTCATTGTTTAACGAAAGCGGAGCGGATCAGACCTAACCCAGCGAGAGCGAACAGCCCGGCAACAACCCCTTCAATCCATCGCCGAGTCCTACGATAGACTTGCATTGCACCATGCGTGGAAAAGATGAGAGCGTAAAAAGCATAAATCAGAAACCCGAGAAAGACACAAAGGCCAGTCGCTACAACGACCTGGCCAGCTTCGTTACCCTCGCCAAGCCCTATGGCCAGCACAGCCATCCATGCGAATACGGCTTTTGGATTCGACAAATTAAGCAGCAAACCACGTTTAAAGCCAAACCTATCCATCGCAATTTTGGATGTGGCTTCAGTTGTGTTAGCGGCTGATCGTCCGGCATGGATAGCAAGCCAAAGCAAATACACCCCTCCAAGCAATTTTAGAGCTGAAAGCGCATAGGCGGAAGTTTGAAGCAAGGCACCAAGACCTGTAGCAGCGACGACTCCCCAAAAAGCCAAACCGACCGAAAGGCCTACACCAAAAGACAGACCAGTCTTTCGACCAGAGCTCATTGCAACGGTTGCAACTGCAATCGTCGCAGGTCCCGGTGAGGCCGCAGCGACGAAAAATGCAACTGCAATCGCTGTCAAATTAGCAGCTTCAAGCATGTTTCATGCCTCCTTCACACTCGTACTTGTTCGCGTGAGCATGCATCCATTGGACCTAAAAACACCGATTTTCGGAAGCAGGTAATTCCGCTCACATCGCCTTTGTTTACCAAACGCCGAATAGCCGTTTCGGGTCAAACGCGCCGATTTGGGCAGACCGCAAACGCGTCCGCAATTCCCCCGATTTCGACAAACGTGCCGCAGATGGAATCACATGCTCCTGGCACGTCATTGCGCGATCCAGGCGCCTCAAAGATATCTCAACCGCGCGGCGCCTTGGCCGCTTTGTCCGTCATGACTGACCCGTCCCGTTCAAGTGATTGCCCAGCCAGCGCGCGGTGCGCAACAGCCGGGCATCGTCGCCCTTCGCTTGTACGATTTGCACGCCCATCGGCAAGCCGTCTTGCGACTGCAATACCGGGATGGTCACTGCCGGAGTGCCGCAAAACGTCCACAAGGCATTGAAAATCGACCGGCCGGTGGACGCCAGGGTGACTGGCGCCGGGCCCGGTGCTGCCGGCGTGATAATCGCGTCGAAGCGCTCGAAGATCTCGTCGAGCCCGGCATTGAGCACACCGGGCCAATCACAAGCCGCGAGGTAGTCGCGCGCAAGGACTTTCTTGCCGTCATCAATTGCCGCAACGATGCCGGGGCTCAATTGCGCGCGGCCGCGATTTTCGTAAGTGTAGAACGCTTTGGCCATTTCGGCGTTGTTGACCCGTTCACGGAGAGCGATCGCCTCGGCAAATGGCATCGGCAGGTCGACCTCGGTGCACAGATCGCCGAGCTGCGCGACCAATTCGGCGAAAGCGTTATGGGTGGCCGGGTCGGCTTCCTCCCAACACGGCTGGCGTACGAATGCGAGTGCCGGGGTGACCGGCGGCGCGCTTTCTGCCGTCTGCCTAAGGCGTGGGACCGGCAGCACGGCGGATGCCGGATCGCCGGCGTCATAGCCGAACAGCGGTTCCGCCGCCAGCGCCGCACCGGCAATTGTTTGCGCAAACACCCCAAGGGTGTCGAGGCTTGGCGATTGCGACAGCACGCCGGTGCGGGGGATGGCGCCGAACGTCGGCTTATAGCCGACGACACCGCAAAACGAGGCCGGCCGGATCACGGATCCGCCGGTCTGTGTGCCGATGGCGAGCGGCACCATGCGCGCGGCCACGGCGGCGGCAGAGCCGGATGACGACCCGCCCGGCGTATGCTCGGGATTATGGGGGTTGCGGGTCTTGCCGGGATGCAAATGGGCGAGCTCGGCGGTTACGGTTTTGCCCATGATGATGGCGCCGGCCTGCTTCAACCGCTGAACGACAACGGCATCGGCCGCCGGCACCCGGCCGGCATCGAGGACGGTGCCGTTTTCGGTGGGGACGCCAGCGGTATCGATGATGTCCTTTACGGCGACCGGCAGACCGTGCAACGGACCGATATCGCGACCCGACGCGCGATACTCGTCAAGCGTCGCCGCTTGGCTCATGACGAAGTCGGACTCGAGCCACGACCAAGCCTGTACCGTCGGTTCCCGCTGTTCGATCTCTGCGAGGCAGGCGCCTGCCACCTCGCGCGCACTCAAGGCGCCGCTTGCCAGGCTCGCCTGCAGCTCGACGGCGTCCATGTGCACAATTTCGGTCATCGTCGCCCCCTATTGGTGCGGTCCACTACACAAGGGTTCAAATCGGCGGGTGTGCCGCGATGGCTTCCTCGTCAAGCTCGACGCCCCAGCCCGGCCCTTTCGGCAGTTTGAGATAGCCGTCTTCGATTTCGGGCACAGAGGTGACGATATCATCTTTCCAGGGCACGTCGTCGATGTCGATTTCCATGATCCGAAAATTGGGAAGCGCGGCGCAGAAATGGGCGCTCATGATGGTCGATAGGTGGCCGTAGAAATTATGGGGGGCGACATTGATTTCATAAGCCTCGGCCATGGCGGCGATCTTCATGGCTTGCCAGGCGCCGTTCCACGGCAGATCGACGATCGCAACATCCATGGAATGGTGCTCGAAATACGGCCGAAACTCGCGCAAGCCATAGAGCGATTCGCACGACGCGATCGGCGTCCGGTTGCAATCACGGATGTGGCGCAGCGCCGGCGGATCAAACAGATCGATTTCGAACCAGGTTAGGCCGAGATCGTCGAGCGCCCGGGTAATCTGTAAATAGCCTTCGGTCTTGCAGTTGAAGTTCAAATCCAGGTGGATGCCCATATCCGGGCCGGCGCCGTCGCGCAAGGCTTCGAGCTGGGCGCGTAGGCCGTCGATGACAGACTTTTCGACATTCAGCTCCGGGCCGCCGGCGCCGCGGCCGAAGCCCGGCATATGCAGGCCAGGGTCACCGTCGAACAGGAAGATGTTGGTTTTCAGTGCCTTGAAACCGCGTTCCCGAACCCGTCGACCAAGCGCCACCACATCATCGAGGGATCGCAGGCGCGGCAGCCCGATTGCCGCCGCGGCACTATCGCTCATCAAATAGGTCCCGCAATGGGACCAGTAAAGCTTGAGACGATCGCGGACAGCGCCGCCGAGCAGGTCATAGACCGGAACGCCCAAGGTCTTGCCTTTGATGTCCAGCAGCGCGTTTTCGATCGCCGCGATGGCTTGAGCATTGATGCCGCCCGGGGCCTGGCGGGTCATCGCATAAAGCCGCTGGCTGATCGGTTCGTGGTCGCAAGGATTGCTGCCGTGGATGGCCTTGACCAGGGCCTCGATGACGCCGGTCAGGCCCTTGCTGCCATAGCTTTCGTTGTATTCCGCGATGCCGGCCACGCCATCGTCGGTCGTGAGCTTCAGAAAGGAAAAATTGCGCCACCCCGCGCCGCAATGCAGCGTTTCACACCCGGTAATTTTCATGCCTGACGATCCTGTTTTCGCTCGGCCGCTCCAGCCAACTGGCAGGCCAAAATCGTGTTGCCGCGCCTAGTCGTTAGGTTGCGGCTCATCGATGGTTCCCACGAAGCGTACTTGACCTTTTTCCTGGACGTAAGCGCCGTCGTTGATTTCGGTCGGGATTTTGGGCGTTCCGATCCCGCACGACCGGGCGACGCGTTTTAAGTGACGGGACGTCCGCGGTCGTCGACGGTTTCCGTCAGCAGCCAGTCGCGGAAGGCGGCGATGCGCGGTACCGCGGCCTGTTCGCGCGGGTAGGCGAGATAGAAATCGTACCGGCCGAGCGCCTCGACGTCGAAGGGAATGACCAGACGCCCGGCGGCGAGGTGGCTGGCGACGAACCCTTTGTTGGCCAGGACCACGCCGAGGCCGTTGATGGCCGCGTCCACCGCGAACGCCGAGGTTTCCAGCTTGGGCCCGCGCTCCGGATCCGGATGATCGACGCCGGCGGCGTTGAACCAGCTCCGCCACTGCCCGAGCCGCGGCAGTTCATGAATGAGCGTCGCGCGGGTCAGATCCTGCGGCGCCGTGATGCCGTCGGCACCGTCGACGAGCGCCGGGCTGCACAGGGCGACCAATGCCTCCGCCATCAGGAAGTGGCTGGTCAGACCGGGCCATGCACCCACGCCGCTGCGGATCGCCACGTCGATGTCAGAGCGGTGCAAATCAACCATAGCCGTCGACGCGCTTAGGCGTACCTCAATGTCGGGATGGGCAAGCTGAAATTTGCCGAGCCGCGGGATCAGCCAGCCGACGGCCAGCGCCGGCGCGGCGCTGATGGTGAGCGGCCGCTCGGTATGGTCAGCGGTTACCGACCGCGCCGCCCCCCGCACCTGCTCCATGGCATCGCGGATCGGTGGCAGGAATGCGTGACCTGCCGGCGTCAGGCTGACGCCCCGTCCGTCGCGGTGGAACAGCGCGGTGCCCAAGTACTGCTCCAGCGATTTGATGGCATGGCTCACCGCCGACGGCGTCACGTGCAGTGCCTCGGCTGCCAGGCTGAAATTCAAATGCCGTGCGGCAGCCTCGAAAACCCGAACGGCATTCAGTGGCGGCAAACCATCCATAGATGATTTATATATGAATTTTTTTCATCATATCAATGAAAATTGATCTTTTGAAATATGAACAATCAAGACCAAGTACAGGATCAAGAATGATTTCTATTCATACTCGTTTCGATCAGCTCGAAACCGATCAAGACAAGGACCACTGCCATGACAACCTTCGAACAAACGCGTCCAGAAGCCGACTTCAAGCGCACGGAAAGCGGCGCCATCGACTACCACCACTACGAGCTTTATGGCCGGCAGTTGCAGAGTCAGGTGACCGGCGACGCGCTTTTGAAGCTCGGCCGCACCATCGGCGCCCACTTGGCCAGGCTGGCCTCTTAAAGCCAGCGGGTGGAGCCCGTCGATCTGCCGGGGCCGTGCCGTTGGGTATTGAATTTGGCCTGACGCCGCCGCCAATCTGACCGAGGGTGGCGCTTAGGCCTTGTCGCCACCTGCATGGGCCATGTCGGCGACCCGGTCATGGACTGCGACGCAATCCGGCGCGACCCGGGCCACCGGCGCACCATCAAGCAGCGCCAGCTTCTGCTGATAAATTAGAAATTTATCGCTGACGCCGCTGGCCGCCCGGTCGTAGATCGGATCGTTCGCCGCCGCCTCGAACGGAATGAACGTGAGACCGGCTTGGCGCAGCGCGGCCAACAGATCACCGGCGACATCGGCAAAGAACGGCACGTTGTGGCCGAGCAGGATGCCCTTGACGTCGCGCCCGAACCGCTGGGCCGCCGTCGCCATGTCATAGCGCAACTGGGCAATGGAATAGTCGATGAAGGATCGTTTTAAAAAAGCGATGCCGTCGCCGTCATTTGCCGCCAGGCATTTCTCGTACGCCGCGTTGAAACGCCATTCATAGAAGAACGTCGTGACTTCAGCGATCCGATAGTCAAGCTTAGTTAAATGCTCTTTGACGCGGCGGCGCTTGTCTTCGGTGTTGCCCCACATGTTCAACGTATAGCGAAAATGGCGCCCCGACGCCTTGGCCAGCCATGGCGCCAAATGTTGGTCGGCCAAATCGATTTCAGCGATGTAATGCTCGGCACTCACTTCATTGAGGTTGGGATGGCCGTGGGTGTGGTTGCCAACTTGGTGCCCGGCATCGACCCAGCGGTCGAGCACGGCGGCGAGCGCCGGCCGTTCGACCAGCGCCGCCGAATTACAAAACGCATAAACCCCGGTGATACCGTTGGCGCCCAAGGCGTCGACCAACGCCTCGGCAACGCTTTCCGCGGCATAGCCCGCCGGGTAGTCGGCATGCGGCCATTGCGGCAGATCGTCCAGGGTAAAGGCGGCTTCCATGGCGGTCATTTTCTTCGATCGGTGCTGCGCCTAATGATTCCACCACGGCCTGTCGGAGAACGACCGCATATCCAATTCATGGGTCCAGGTCGACCGGTGTTGTTGGGCGACATGGAAATAGGTGTCGGCGATTTTGGCCGGAAGCATCAGCCCGTCATGGTCCATGCCACGGGTTTCCCGAAGCTGCTGGAAGCCCTCGGGCCCGAGCATTTTCCCTAAGGTGTCGGGGGCGTCGACCGCCCCGTCGATCAGGATATGGGCGATGTGAATGCCCTTGGGGCCAAATTCCGCGTTAAGTGACTGGCATAGCATGCGCCGCCCGCCCATGGCCGCGGCGTGACTGTGCTGGCCGCCGTTACCGCGAACCGCCGCCGTGGCCGAGGTCACCAAGATGGTTCCCTTACCGCGTTCCTCCATCAGCGGGCAGACGGTCGATGCCACCCGAAACAGCGCAAACGTCGCCATGCGCCAGCCTAATTCGAAGGCCTTGTAGGTCGTGTCCTTCAGCGCCCGATCGCCGATCTGGGCGCCCAAGTTGAACGCCACCACCTCGATCGGTCCGATATCGGCCTCAACCTGGGTGATACGATCTTCGATGGCATCGGCATCGACGGCGTTGAGCAGAAAGCCGGAGGCGCTGCCGCCGTCGCTTTCGATGCCGTCGACCAGCGCCCTCAAGCCATCGCTGTCGCTGCGGCGGCACAGCACGGCGTGATAACCCGCTTGGGCAAAACGCCGGCCGACATTGCCGCCGATACCGGCGCCGGCGCCGATGACGAGACAAACAGGTTTCATTGTTCCATCGCTCCAATTTGCGTTGATGGCCGGGCTGGGCCGGGCGACGGCATGCGCCGAACGCCGCAGCAACCACCATCATACGCCGTGGTTCGAGAACGGCAACGCGGGCGCCATCTCCCGACGCGGCGCAACCGGCTCGCCCGTTGAGATCCTGCAACCATCGCGATTCATTGATCTAAACAAAACCAGGGGCGATGCGCACGAGGGGCGGGCCGAGGCTACGTTACGGTGACAGAATTACAGTTACGGTGACCGCGGAACCCGTAACCTTGTCACGGTAGACTAGCGGCTTTGAGCGCGCTTACAAAATGCCGGTCATCTAGGGTTTTTTCGACCACTTGTTGGAGCGCCTGATTGGCAACCTTACTCAGATCCTCAACTTTGGCGATGACCCCAGTGTCGAAGATGTTGTCGCCACCTGTGACAACGTCGACCTTGATGTCCCGGGCGTAGACTTGCCGGTTTGATGACATTTTCACCAAGGAAACGAAAACTCGAACGCGGGCCTTGCGGCGCACGTACTGACTACAGTGAAACTTGTTGATAACAACTTCCATGCCAATTTTGCCCTCGGATGGCGCCAGGAGACCGCGAGATCTGAGCCCGTCAGCGAACGCCTTCCCAACCACCTCCTTCACTGGCTGTTTCGTCTTTAGTGTTTTGAGCGGGTTGCCGAAGCCACCGCGGATGGCGCCAAGCCAAAACGGATCGGTTCCTCGACTGTCATCAACCATGAGTATCTTGACTGAATTAGGGGTGACGCCAATAGGTGGTTTCGTGACAGCAGACGAATTATAGAAGAGGTCGACCTCGGTGGTGCCGCATCCGCTCAGAACCAAAACTGTCGCTAAGATCAAGAACGCCTTGAACATTGTACGTGCCTTTCGCACCTATCATGATTGCTCGAAAATCTAACAGTACGGTTGCAAAAAGATCTGTCCGGCCAGATTTTTCGGCGCCAGCACCAGTACCGGCGGCTATCGCATGGTTGTATATGGGGCGTTGCAAGTAATGTATAGTGGGATTTTTTATCGAAATCGTCGATCCACGCCGTGTCACTGTAACCCTGTCACCTTAACCTGGTAGCAGCTGGCACTCAGCCTCCTGAAATCACGATGACGCCTCGGCCCTTGTCCGGCCCATTCCTGGCACTCGGCCTTCGCCACCTTTCTCTGCTCAATGGCGATTGCGACTATCTGTTGAAGCCGGGAAATACCGGTTAAGCTTACGCCGATCGTGCCTTTTCGAAATCGCCGGATTTGCTGAAATGCTTGGGATCACCGAGGTGTGGGCTGGATTGCAGTTCTTTTGGCAACTGCCAGGATACTTGCGCCGGCCGATGACACTACCGGAGGCCGAGATGGCGCTGGCCAAGCGACTCGAGCGCCGACAAGCGGCGTTTCTCGAGCGGATCCGGTTGGACATCCTGCCGCATCCGTCCAACCCGTATGCCCAGTTGCTGCGTCACGCGGGTTGCACGTTCGGGGACATCCAGAACGAAACCCATCAGCATGGCATCGAAGCGACATTGCAAAAGCTCCTGCAGGCCGGTGTGTACCTTACCGTTGACGAATTCAAAGGCCGTTGTCCCGCGCGGCGCGGAAATCTGGAGATCCCGGTTCAACCGCATATGCTGCAGTCGCCGCGGGCATCCGGCCACCTGCCTGGCCAAAGCGGCGGAACCCGAAGTCGGGGAACGCCGGTGATGACCGATTTCGCGTTCATTCGGGCTTGCGCCGCAAATGCGGCGGTGATGTTGGGCGCGCGGGATGGCCTGAACTGGCGCAAGTCAGTGTGGGAATCTCCGGGAGCCGGGTTGCGGTTTCGGGCCGTCAAACTTGCCGGATTCGGCGTTCCGCCGGCCGCGAACTTCTCGCTAATCGATCCGAGTTCGGGAGACATTCCACCTTACTACATGTGGAACCTCCGCTTGATCAGCTGGATCAGCCGGATGGCCGGCCGGCCACTGCCTTGGCCGATCTATGCGCCCGTTTCGGATCCGTCATCGCTCGCCGCCTGGCTCCAGGACGTCCACAGATCCGGAGAGATCCCCTATGTCCAAACCTTTCCCGGATCCGCCGTCATGTTGGCGCGGTGGGCGGTCGAGAACGGCTACGACATCAGCGGCACGTGGATGACGATTTCCGGAGAACCGATAACCGATGCCCGTGTCGCCACCATAGAGGCCGCCGGCTGCCATGTGATTGCGCGCTACGGAACAATGGAGGCCGGCGCGATCGGATACAGTTGCGCAAACCGGCAACATGCCGATGATTTGCACCTTCTGACTGATATGCACGCCATGATACATGCGGCCGAAGCGGGGCAAGCGATCGGTCTGCCCGCCAAGGCTCTGATGATGACGTCCTTGCATCCTCGCTCACCGTTTACGATGTTGAATCTCTCGATGGGGGATCAAGCCGAAATGGGTGAACGAAACTGCGGCTGCGCCCTGGAGGCCGCCGGCTGGTCCAGGCACATCTGGAATATTCGCAGCTTCGAGAAACTCAACAGCGGATCCGTAACGTTCATCGGAACTGAGATAATTCCCGTTCTCGAAGAAGTCCTTCCGGCCCGATTCGGCGGCACGCCAACGGATTATCAACTCGCCGAAATCGAACAAGCCGACGGCGAGCCGATCGTCGAGCTGATTGTCCATCCCAGGCTTGGCAAACTCGATGAAAGCGCCATCGCCGAGCAGTTCATGGAATCGCTCGGCCAAGGCTCTCCGGCCGTCAATATCGCGTTCGACCGGTGGCGTGATGCCGGAACGCTGCGCGTCGTGCGCCGCGAACCAAGGATGACCAAAGCCGGAAAAATCAACTATCTGCACGTTTGAGAGTCCGCTATCCGTAGTATGACCGATACAGTTACTTATGTCAGGGCCTCGCCCTGGCGCGGTGGCAGAGGATTATTCGCCAGGGTTACGGTAACACCGTAACTTATACTCTTGAGGTTCTTTTTCGCGCAAGAGACAGTACCGTACTGCATTTTAAGTATAGTCAGAAATAGATGAGACTGATGTTGCTAAAAATTCTTATAAAACCTCGAAATGAGGAATGTTTCTCTCAAGCTTCTTTCGATGAAGATATGTACTGGGTATGTGATTTCAATTACCCTCATCGTAAAATGGTACCCGAGAACTTGAGCGAACAAATTTCCGGTACATATAATTTAAACTGGAGATCTTACCGGGTTGATGTGGACAGGTTCGATATGGCGTTCTCTCGGTTCGAAAGCGACACATTCTTCAGAATCGACGACATTTACGCGTATATAGGCCCCGTAGGCATGGTGAATGTGGAAATCGACTCAGCGCCACAAAACCTGGAATCATGCTATTTTGAGTTCGTTTTGCCTGAAGACGACGATTTGCACAGCTTGCACGGCTCAATCACCATTCTCCATGATGCTCTCAACAAACGGTCCTGTCTTAAAATTACCGAATCCGGCAGCCCGGTGAATTGGTTTCGCATCTCCGACAATGCCGCCATCGCCACGGATTCGACCGGCAATTTGGCGTTGATGCAATTTGAAATGTTCGAAGTTAATCTGGAGCCAGGCCCGCAAGAATGACCGTATCTGGTGCGGGTGGAGGGACTCGCCCCCCACTCCCGTGACGGAACCAGATTTTGAGTCTGGCGCGTCTACTAACTACGCCATGCCCGCTTGATATGTCGTTCGTGAATTCGGGTAAATCCGCTCGCGTTGGGATACGGGTGTGAAACCATTTCCAAGTTCCGCTAATCTGCCACCAGGCCCGCGTCGTCGGGGAACCGCCGTTCGAAAAGGAAACCAACCATGCGCCGCGTTCTTTTTGCTTTCGCCAGCCTTATCTGGATGTCCCTGGCTTCAGGCGCATCAGCGGGTTCTTTGGAACTGACCTATCAAGCTGTCGTTCACCTTGCTGTCGAGCATCATGTTGACGTCACCGCCACGGAGAAGCGCCGGCTGGGAATTGCCGCCTTTCGGGGTCTGGCAATTTTCGGCAGCGGCGAGCTCGCCAATTACCGCTATCAGGGCACCTATGACTTTCGTGATGGAACGGGTTCATTCCGCGGCGTTGCGGTCTGGCACTTTGACGACGGATCGCAAATTCATGCGACCTATGACGGTGAGGCGATGGCGTCCGGCAAGGGCATCACCTTTTCCGGGAGCCAACAGGTCACTTCCGGCAACGGCCGATTTGCCGGCGCGAGCGGGTCCGGCAAGTATCAAGGCCGCCGGGTCGACAACCTGAAGGACGGCGGTGATACCTATTGGTCCGGCACGCTGTCCCTCAAGATCCCTTGACCGCGATGCCGCCGGACTATGTTCAGGCGGCAGGCGTTGAATCGCCTAAACTCATTGAACGGAACGGCAGGAGTCGGCCAAGAGCGGAAGGTGCTTGCCGCCCGCACGCAATTAAACAAGAAGAAGAACTTATCGCCGGCCATAGCTTTAGAGGCTCTACATACGCGGGCTCGCCTGCGCGAAGGTCCATTGGTGGCCGGCTAGGTCTTTCGCGGTAAACCAGCGGGCGCCGTGGTGGATGGGCTCTTCGGTTATCTCAGTCCCGCGTTGTTTTAACTGCCGGTACTGTGCGTCTAAATCATCGACAAATACCCAGGGGATGTGCGTAACACGTTCGGTCTCGCCCGGTCGCGCAAACAAAATGAGCGATGCATTACCGATGTGAAACTCAATCCAGGTGTGGTCGGTGAACTCATCTGGTATGCGCGAGGCAGGGAAAAACCCAAAAACGTCTTGCAACCAATGCGCGGCGGCAACCGGATCGGCGTAGTGCACAGCGAGGGCGAGTTTCGCCATCTGCATTGGTTCGTGCGCTTCTTGCTCGCGCCGATCGAACCATCGCGCGAGCCAGGTTGGGGTGACGCGCACCCAGGCGGTGCCGCCGCGGTCTTCGCCGTTGATCGTTGCGACAACGGTGACGCGTGTGCCCGTGCCGATTGGTTCGAACAATACTTCGGTGTCGACGTCGTCGATAACGCTTTTCCAAGCGAGGCGCGCACCGGGCTCCCATTGGGTGATGGTCGCAAGCTCGAGTCCGTCGCAGGTATCTAAGTCGTATACCTCCAATACACGGCCGCCCAGCCTTGGCTCAATGCGCATCTCATAGGCACGCGTTGAATCGTGAAAGTTGATGGGTCCTTGCAACCACCAACAGTTCACCTCTTCGGTAAACACTTTGAAGGCGGTTGCGGGGTCGACTGGGACGTCAACGGAGGATGAAATGGAGTTTGGTTCGCTCGTGGGTTGCTCGCTCATGGATCCAATCCTTACTTAGTGTCTTTGCTGTCTGATTGTTCTGCTTACCGTTCCACGTGTTCTTTGAATGACTGAAGCTGGGCATCCCACTGTTGCTGCAGCTGTTCTAACCAGCGGCGCATGTCGTTCATTGCGTCGGGCTGCAGGTGGAAAACGCGCGACCGCGCGTCGTGGGCGGGACGTTCGTCTCGCGCAATACCCGCGTTCAGCAAGATCCGCAGGTGCTTACTCATGCGCGATCGGGTGACGCCGGTTGCGTCGGCCAGATCGCTGGCGCGATGCGGCCGCTGCACAAGCAGCTCCACAATCGCGCGTCGCGTCGGGTCGGCGAGGGCGTTGAGCTTGCTGTCGAGCGCGGTCATTTGATTCCTCATAGAGGAAATAGTTACTCAAAATAGAAATTAAATCAACCCCGAGTTCGCTCCTGTCGCACCAGGCGAGCTCGTATATGTGACTGGTCTCGAATACGACAGAATACGGGAATACGGTGACAAGAATACGGTGACGAATACGTTGACAGTGCACTAATAAGTCCGACCAGCAGCTTGCGACGCAAGTTAGTCGAGGACTTGTCGTCGGCATGGTAGGACCGGCCCAAGACCGTGGTGCGGGTGGAGGGAATCGAACCCCCACTCCCGTGACGGAACCAGATTTGGAGTCTGGCGCGTATCGAGACAACTGATTGAAATAAAGACACAAATCAGAAGAATGAATATTTATGTGTAAGAAAATGTGTAAGTCTCGACCGCTTAGGCCTCATTTTCGGACATGATTTCTCGATAACGGCGAGACCGCTCGTGACCCATTTCGGAAATGGCGAAGCTACTCCTGTATACACCAACGATTGCAATCCTTAGACTAAATACTGGAAATTTCGCCGGAGATGTGGGACATGGTCGAGCAAAACGAACGGAGCATGGGCGGCCGCATTTCTTGGTCTCGGTGGGTGGCGTGTCTTCGGTGTCATGGGGGGCGGTGCGGTCATCACGCGGATTTGGGCCGCGTGTATAATTGCGGCAGTTGCTGATGCCGTTGCGCCTGATCAGTTGGCGCGATTTTGCGATTTTGGCGATAATCCCGGTACTCGCCGCAACCTCCTGGTGCGTGCCACCACGCCATTGGCGGTCACTTTTGCTAGCGCTCGCAAAAGCGACCTCCCATTTCGATTCGAGATGGCGTGCCCGTGGAGCACACATGGCGGCTGTCGTCGGGGACCGGGGCGACGCCCTTTCGGCGACGGAATGGCCGTCGGCCTACATTGCCTCCAGACTCGAAAAAGAGTTGATGCTCTTTCGTTGCTACTGGTCCGGAAAATGGCGTCCAGAAATGCGGTTGACAGGCGCAGAACACGTGAGTTCAGCGCTGAGAACGGGCAGAGGCGTCGTTCTGTGGGTAGCGCCTTTCGTATTGAGTGACCTTGTTACCAAGATGACATTTCAGCAGAGTGGTTTTGACGTTACCCACTTGAGCCGGTTTTCACATGGCTATTCCGACACCAAGTTTGGGGTTGCGGTGCTTAATCCGATCCACACGCGCATTGAGGATCGGTATCTGGCGGAGCGCGTGGTGATGGGGCCGGAGGGAT
>Ga0315336_1000585_pt1 | contig 94604 bp, 67 predicted proteins | sample ASW5metaG_FD_204512 | JGI IMG/M metagenome (GOLD analysis project Ga0315336, IMG submission 204512) | Ammonia-oxidizing marine archaeal communities from Monterey Bay, California, United States - ASW #5 | ecosystem: Environmental > Aquatic > Marine > Intertidal zone | place: USA: California...
CGTCGCGCACATGAAAGTGTTCTCGAGCGCCCAGAATTTGTAGCCGAAGTCGATCGCGTATTTCAGGCCTTTCAAAACTACATGACCACGCCGGGCAGCCATCATGACGCGCCACGAACGTCATATTTTTGCATGGAGTATGGCCTTCATGAAAGCATACCCACCTACTCGGGTGGACTCGGAATACTCGCGGGCGATCATACCAAGGCCGCCTCGGATTTAGGCGTACCCTTTACGGCAGTCGGCCTGTTCTTGACCTCAGGATATTTTCGTCAGTATTTCGACGCAAAAGGAAGACAGCAGGCGGACTACCCTGCCATCAATTCGGCGAAGCATCCCTTCGAACTGGTAAAAAATGAGTCCGGTGATGCCCGCGTCGTCACGGTTCATTTTGGCGACCTGGCCATTCACATCAGGGCCTGGCGCTTGATGGTAGGCAAGACCACACTCTACCTGTTGGACACGGATTTTGGCGCAAACGCGTTCGACCTTCGCTTTCTCACTCGGCGATTATATCAGGGCGATCGGAAGACCAGAATTCAACAGGAAATAATTCTGGGTATCGGTGGGCTCCGATTCCTTCGCGAAATGCAGACCGTAACGGATGTCTATCACATGAACGAAGGACACTGTGCCTTCTTGACGTTCGAACTCTTGCGCGAACATCTGGCGAGCGGACTGACGTTGGTCGAGGCAGAACATCGAGTTAAAAGCCAGTGTGTCTTCACGACCCACACACCCGTAATTGCGGGACATGACAGATTCGAACCGGAACTCTTCACCTCATCCATGAAACGATTTTCGGAAGAGATCGGATTGAGTGATGATGTACTTCAGGGATACGGCAGAGTAGACCGCTCGGACGTCCAAGAATCATTCACCATGACCATACTGGGGTTGCGGCTATCGCGGAAGGCGAACGGCGTATCCAAACTGAACGGAGAAGTTGCGAGGCGACAGTGGAATCATATGTTCGCCGATCTGGCTCCGGATGAGGTTCCAATCTCGCACATAACGAACGGCATTCACCTTCCGACATGGGCTTCAGCCGGTGCGCGCTCCTTTTTAGGAAAACATCTGGGAGATTGGGAGAATGAGCGAGCCTCACAAAATACGTGGGACCGAATCGATGACGTCAACTCTGCAGATCTCTGGGCATATCGGTCAGGCCTCAGAGAAGACCTGATTTCGTTTGTCCGGAAAACCATCTCAAGACAATCATTGCCCCAGATCGAAAACCTGGACCCCGATGCGCTTACCATCGGATTTGCCAGACGATTTGCCACCTACAAGCGAGCTCCACTGATCTTCTCTCAGATCGAGCGCGTGATCTCGCTCTTCAATCATCAGGGGAAAAAGGTTCAGATCATATTTGCCGGGAAGGCACATCCGCAGGACGAAGGTGGAAAGGCGTTTATTCGGGAGATTTTCGAGATCTCGCAACATCCCTCTTTCGAAGGAAAAGTGATTTTGCTTGAGAATTACAATATGGAAATTGGCAGAATGCTTGTTTCCGGATGCGATGTCTGGCTCAATAATCCTCGCCGGCCTCACGAAGCTAGTGGGACGAGTGGGCAAAAGGTAGCCATTCACGGCGGATTGAACTTGTCTATCCTGGACGGCTGGTGGCCAGAAGGCTATGACGGAAGTAATGGATGGTCGATTGGGTCGGATGCCTCACATGAATACCTCGATCCCGAAATTCAGGATCCGCAGGACGCGGATTTGCTATACGGTGAGCTTGAGAGCAGTGTTATCCCGCTATTCTACGATCGTGATGAATCGGGCATTCCAGAGGGATGGGTAAATATGATGCGCTCCTCATTCAAAACGCTTACCTACCCGTTCAGCGCCCACCGAATGCTTAACGATTACGTGGAACAGGTATACACCGAACCCATAGCTGAATCGGCCTGACCCAAGTCATCCCTTCCTGTTCAGGTTTTTTCCGGTTCAGGCCGCGATTCCCTGACGGTTGCTCCAGAACCTGAACTCGTCTACGAGCTGGTCAAACGACTCAAGCGCGAAAAGAATTGGCTGCAGGTGCCAGACTTCGTAGTCCTGCTGAATTACGCTTTCGAGTGAAAAATCCCTCACTTCAACTTTGTCTGACAGAGCGTGGGCAATCTCGTCCTTCGAGGAGATTATTCCCGCTCCAAACACGCGCAGGCCTTCTTCCTGCCGGATGAGTCCGAACTCGATAGTGAACCAGTGAAGTCGTTCAAGATATGTCCGTTGAATTCCCGTCGCGTGAAGTGCGGACTGTCCGAACAGGTGATAGAAGTCCGCAACGGACGAGTTAGTCAGCATTGGCATGTGACCGAACATGTCGTGAAAGCAGTCCGGAGCGGGCGTGTAATCCAGTTCGTGCTTTTCCCTGATGTAGTCCGTCGAAGGAAAAATTCGGCGTGATAACAAGTCGAAAAAATCTTTCTCGTGAAGTAACCCTGGTATTCTTGCCACTTTCCAGTCAGTTGCACCCTGCAGCGCCGCACTCAAATTGGCCAACGACGGAATTCCCGACTCATCCATTCCGAGCGTCTGTACCCCAGCAAGAAATGCTGCTCCTGCTTTTCCTGGAAGCAGATTCATTTGGCGATTGAAAAGAGAAGTCCAGTTTTCGTTGTGCTCTTCCGAATAAGGAGGAGTCACTATTTCAGAACCAACGGGAGGATGAGAAACTAGATGCTGCGGTATGCACCGAGGATCGGAACCCTCTGCAGCAGCTCGCTCATAAGCTGAAAGTGGAGATTGTTCGGGAGTGCCCGTGGTATTGATACCCGCTTCAGAGCCTTCCGTTGGATTAAGGTCGCGTTCTATCATCATTCTCAATAATCTCGTTCCGGATCATATTCCGATTTTTATGCCAGAAATGGGCGCCAGTTAGCCGAATCAGCATGTATTCTGCGGGGGGAGCCGCACAACAGACAAAGATACAAAGGAAAACTTAACACTGTTATTTATACGGAGCAATCCCGCTGTTTGTTCGCTTCCAATCTCGAAGATCGCACAACGCCTTGTGTCCTCTTTCTGAATCACCAGCGAGTGATTTCTCACGCTGAATTTTGGATCGATCGTCTGACCCAGGCCGAAATCAGCAAAAAGATCGCCGAGATACTCAAACCCACAGTCACATTATCTTGAGTGAACTTCAACACGCCCTCGAACATCAATTCTATCAGCGCCATCGCAACGGCGAAAAGAAAACCGAGAATAAGCGAGAGGAATATTAGGGTTTGCCAGGACCCGAACACTTTTCGATCCAGTTCTTTCATTTACAAAGCTGGACTCATGGCCTGAAAATGGATTGCATTGACTCGAACAAATAGACTCACACGAGTAAGCCAGCTATTAAAAACGCGACGATGGTAAACCCTGCCAGTACCAGTGTATAGGGTAACTGAGTATTGATATGGTCCACGTGATCCGACGCAGCAGACATACTTGAAATCAAGGAAGTGTCAGAAAGCGGGGAGGCATGATCACCGAAAACTCCACCGGATAACACCGCACCCAGCATGAGTGGCATCGAGATCCCAAGCCCCTCTGCCAGAGGTAATGCGATTGGAATCAAAATCGCGAATCCGGTCCAGGACGATCCGAGAGTGAACGAGATGAAGGATCCGACGATGAATATCATGGCAGGAAGCCACCAGGTTGGCCATCCGGTCCCAACGACCGAAATAATATAAGGTCCCATTTCAAGCGCTCTCGAAACCTGTCCCAGTGCAAATGCCAACGCAACGAGAACAACCATCCCGACCATTCCACCAGATCCTTTGAGAACGAGCGCCATGGATTCAGTTTGCTTCATCAAGGCTTTTCCATCTTTCCCAGAGCCTGGAAGGGCGTACATGATCATCGCCACACTCACCGCGGCCATCACCGCCCAAAGAACAGATGTTGAACCGCTTCCCTGCATCAACTGACCATCGCCCGTTACCAGAAGTCCGACGAAAATCATCGCGACCATCACGAAAATTGGAATTAGAAGATGGCGAGCTTTCTCCGCCGAGGTCTCCAGTGGTTCGAGCTCAACGATTTCCTCCGCTACAAGTGGCACTGCTCCAGGTCGAAGGAGCTGTCCGGTTGTTTCCGCTCGGATCTCAGCCGTTTTCATCGATCCGAATCGCCATCCCGTCAGAGCGAATACAAGACCCATGAGTACGGCGAATAGGGCATAGAAATTAAGTGCGACTGAGGCCGCCAAGAGACCGACAGCTCCATCAGTAATCTCTTGTGCTGCAAGAAGACCCAAGACAAAGGCTCCCCAACCATTCAGTGGAATCAACATACAGACCGGCGCGCTCGTGGTATCGCAATAAAACGCGAGTTTCTCTCGGGGAATCTTCAATCGATCGAACAACGGACGATTTATCGCTCCAACGATCAGACAAGTGATGCTGGACTCCACAAAAATGACCATTCCTACCATCCACGCTAGAAGCTCTGCTCCTCGTCTGGTCTGCCCCCATCCGCGCCGAGAAGCCCAGTTGATAAATCCGTTTACTCCTCCAGAAGCTTGAACGAGTGCAATCAACCCCCCAACTAACAGGCTGAAGAGTAATATTTTTGTGTTGCTGGGTTCATCAAATACAGCCACCAACTGATCAATCAACTCACGCAATCCGAGCAGCGGATTCCCTCCGACCAGAATCGTTGCCCCGAGCCACAGGCCAGCCAGAAGAGATAGATATACTTCTTTTGTCCAGAGTGCCAGGCCGATTGCCAGGACGGGGGGTAACAGGACAATCCAGTCCATTTGCGTGTGGGGTTGAGTGGTTGCTTAACACTAAGTACTGGGTACTGAGTGCTATCAGTGAGAATGCCGTCTCGAGCCGAGTGCCAAAACTAGGTGAATGTATGATCTTCCACGACACAAATTCGAGGGAAATCATGATTCATAGCAAATGTCCGGAATTGATCTCGCACCCAATGCCTATTTTTCGCGTACACTTGAGAAGACTTTAGAGTCATTTGGTCGACAAAACCCGCCCGGCGCTATTTCCCATCCTACTGCATGAGCAAGCCCTCAACATCCTTTCGAGATGTCGTCGATAGTGCGTCGAAAAAGACGCAATCGGTAATCGATGACTTTCGCTCGAGTGATATTCAAGTCTCTCTCAAAAGAGATTTTAGAGAGACCTATGATTTTTATGTAAGCGACGAAGAACGCGAAAAACTTGCTCAGATGGGCAATTTTAAGAAGAGCGTTTTTTCCGCGTATTACATGATGCGTGCGCTATTTCTGAAACTGAGCCCTGCTCGTAGGCTGGTAGTCTTAATGGCCGCTTTTGTGGCATGGGGAGGGCTTTCAGATGCGGGCGGTCAGTCCTTTATTGGATTCCTCATCCTCTTTTTCGTGCTTGGACTCGAGCTTAAAGACAAAACAGAAGCTCGCGATGAACTTGAAGAGGGTCGGGCGGTGCAGTTGGCCATCATGCCCACAACAAACCCAACGCTTTCCGGATGGGAAATGTGGATCCATTCCAGTCCCGCTAACGATGTCGGCGGCGACTTAGTCGATCATCTCCGCCTTGATGACGGCCGGCTCACGCTTGCGCTTGGTGACGTAGCAGGAAAGGGACTCCCGGCCGCGCTTCTTGCGGCGAAGATGCAGGCTACGATTCGGGCCATCGCGCCGGACGAAAATGACCTGTCCAAGCGTGCCGAAAAAATCAATCGGATCATCCGGCGCGATGGTCTCCGCAACCGATTTGTCTCTCTCATAAATCTGGACCTTATTCCGAACTCGGGTAGTATTCGGTTTGTAAACGCCGGACATCATCCTCCAATCGTCGTGTGTGATGGAGGGGCGAAGGAATTGGAAAGAGGAGATCCAGCAATCGGGTTAGGAAACGATACTGAATTCCGGACGCACGCTGTTGAACTCAACGACAATGACCTCCTCGTCGTGTATTCAGATGGCGTGACTGAGGCCAGAAACGAAATTGGTCGCTTTTATTCGGAAGAGCGATTCGACGAACTTCTCCAGCACACGCATGGCATGAGCGCAGATTCGCTGGGCAAGAGAATATTGCTTTCGGTTGAGGAGTTTGTCCGGAGCGCGAGACAAAGTGACGATTTATCTCTAATTATCCTCAGAAAACTTCCTTCATGAAACGAACACTCATTAGTACGGGCACCAAGTGGGAGCCAATTGTTGGATACTCACGGGCTGTGAGGGTCGGAAACGTTATCGCCGTTACTGGGACCACTTCGACAGATGCTTCGGGTGACGTGGTCGGGGAAAACGATATGTATGCCCAGACCCGTCAGACACTCGAAAATATCCGATGGGCACTCGAAAAAGCCGGCGCTTCAATGGAGGATGTAATCAGAACCAGGATTTTTGTTACTGACATAGATCTCTGGCTGGAAGTGGGGCGAGCGCACAGCGAATTTTTTGGCGACATTCGCCCCGCCACGACAATGGTGGAGATTTCCCGTTTGATCGATCCGAGAATGTTGGTGGAGATAGAAGCAGACGCGATTGTTGATTAGAAAGTAGGTGCGATTGCATCTCAATACTTTGAATCTTGACTCGGTTTTTTCACAATCAATCCTCGATTCAACGACAGAAAAATGATTGATCCCCGCCAACAAATCGGCTATATTTCGCCCTCCCCGTTTTTGGCCCTACCCACAATTTTTTCCGCATGTCAAAAAAGCGCACCTACACGTTTGACAACGACTCTTGCTCGTTTGTTGAAGTAGAGCATTCGCCCTGGCGCTATGCGAAACGAGCGGGGTTCATTTTAGCCTTCGCGGTGATAGCAGGTGCAATTGTGACCTGGGGACTTGATCAGGTCGTGCGCTCGCCTCAAGAACTCACGCTGATGGAAGAAAACGACGCTCTTCAGCAACAGCTTCAATCGGTCAATAAGAGACTTGACACCGCCACAGACGATCTTCTCGAGATGCGCGACACGGATCAAGATCTCTACCGGGTTCTTCTAAATGCCCAGGGTATTTCTGACGACGTCGCCATGGTTGGAGTCGGGGGTAGTGATCCCTATCCAGAATTCAGTCGTTTCAGCACGCCGACTGCGGGTATCCTCAGCGACAATGCCGAAAAGATCGATCGGCTCGAACGGATGCTTCTGCTACAGAATGACAGCTATCGCGAACTAACAACGCTCGCGGCCTCTCATAGCCAGCAGCTATCTGAAATGCCCGCGATTCAACCAGTAAACGGGCGTATCACATCTGGATTTGGAATTCGTTTCCATCCGGTCTTGAAAGTCAGTCGGATGCATCCCGGACTGGATTTTCACGCACCCGTCGGAACGCCTATTTACGCAACGGGTGATGGCGTTATCAAGGAAGCGCGGTCAGGAGGTGGACTTGGACGATATGTTAAGGTCGAGCACAAGACGGCTGGATACGTAACGGTTTTCGCTCATATGTCCAAAATTGCTCAAGGCCTGCGCCGTGGCAGAACGATAAAGCGAGGAGATCTTATAGGATATAGCGGAAACACAGGATTATCAGAAGCACCTCATTTGCATTACGAAGTACGCGATATGGACGGGAATTCATTGAATCCCATTTATTTCCTGGCACCGTCTGTAACGCCGGCCGAGTATGAACGACTCCTGAAGGAAGCAGAATCATCAACATTTCTGTTTGACTAGGTAGCGATTCTGCTGCGCAACTCTTAACGAACTCTCAATTCCATCTTGCAATTTTCCGATGAAGGGCCTATTGTCCGACATTCGGTCAACGACAAACTTTTTTTTCGTCAATGTATTGGACTCTAGACCTCGCATCACACCTTGAAGATGCTCCATGGCCTGCAACACGGTTGGAGTTGATTGACTATGCGGATCGTACCGGCGCTCCTATGGAGGTAGTCGATAACTTGAACGCCATGGAAGACGATGGTGAACCTTACGAAAGCATTGAAGAAGTCTGGGACGACTTTCCAACGAAAGACGACGACTTCTATTACGAAGGCGAGTAGCACTCGGCTCGGAACTACGCGTCTTCTTGTGTTGTCAGTTCTGACGACACTTTTGTGCTTCCCCTCTCATTTGGCGGCTCAGGATACTTCTGGACGCGACAGTCTTCTTGTTACCAGAATTGGCTTCGAGGGCAACCAGTTTTTTTCTGATGACGAGCTCGCCCTCTATATCCAAACCAGTCGAAATCGTCGATTGATCGGAATTCCAGGTTTTGCCTGGTGGCGCTGGCTCTACGAATTTGGACAAGGACCTCTCGGCGGCGGCGCGATTGGTCGCGTGTTCATGACTACAGGAGAACCGCCCGCAATCCTGGATCAAACCCTTCTTCAGAGCGATGTGGAACAGCTCCGGCTATTCTACGAGCGCGAAGGATTCCGGCGAGCAACCGTCTCGGCCACCATTGATTCAACGGCGGGGTCCAAAAAAGTAGGTGTAGTATTCGCGATCAGTGAAGGCAAAGCTACGTTCATTCGAAATTTCAAATATCACGGCCTCGATGAGCTAACGAGCGATGAGAAATGGCACGTATACCAGAACTCTCTCGTCCGACCTGAGAGTCTCAATCCGGTAGACACGCTCACCTGGAAGGCCAGTCGACACAGATATTCCGAACCGGTTCTGGTTGAAGAGCGCCAGAGATTGATCGGCTATTTGCGAGATCAAGGATTTGCCGAGATAGACCGAAACTCGATCCATGGTGTGGCCTACGACAAGTTTTCGCCAGATTCATTCGATGTAACGATGGTCGTAGAGCTGGGTAGCCGATATCGATTCGGTGATATTCAGTTTGTCGTGACTGGCCCTCAATCTGATGCGGCGTCCCGAACCGATTCGACATTTGTTGATTCCTCCGATGATGCCATTCCAGGCGGAAGTGCGACGGCGACGTTTTCGGGGGAGGACAAACTAAATTTCCGTCTCTTGAGACGACAGCTCCAATTCAGACCGGGTGACCAGTATGATCAGAGTCGCCTGATTGCAACGAAGCGTCGACTTGATGCGACTGGAGTTTTCGCGTTTACCGATCTTGAAAATCCGGTCGCTGATTCGTCCGCTCCAGAGGCCATTCGACTGAATCATCTGATCAATTTGCAGACCAGAATAAGGCATCAAGTCCGCTTTGAGACGTTCATGCAACAACGTAGCGGGGCTCTTGCGGACACGGACAATGAATTGGGCGCCGGGCTCGGGGTGACCTATTCGAATCTAAACCTGTTTGGAGGTGGAGAGGCTTTCAGACTTGGATCGAAAGGAAGCCTCGCTGCCGACATCGGTGGACTCGGAGGATTTACCTCAGCGCAATGGGAGACTACTGCCAGTTTATCCTATCCCTATCTGACATTCCCTCTCGGGCGGCTTGATGGACTGTCCACTTTATATGATGCAAAGAGCCAAATATCGATTTCCCTTCTTGCCGCCCGTCGAGATGCTCTTCGCCTAACCCTGCGCGGAAGAGGTGGAGCCCGGTACCGATTTGAGCTCCGCCACACGGAGTCTTTGTCATCCGTGATCGACATGGTCGATATCACCGTCTCAAATCCCGACACGCTAGATGGATTTAAAGAGTTTTTTCTCGACGAGATTCTAAACTCTGTTGAAGATGCTGTCCAACGGGCTCAAATAATAGAAGACTATACTCGGCCGCAGTTCAACAATGCGCTTCGATACACACTTCGGTCCTACACCGCAGATCCGTTTCGAAGGCAAGAAGGCCACATGAGGGAGGCCTCACTCGAGGTTGGAGGAAATCTGGGTAGAATCCTCGATGGAATGGTTTTTTCACCCGGTGAACTTGAAGGCACCATTCCAGGATTTGGAGTGTTCGGAAGTGGTGGTCAGAATCGTGGCATGATTTATCGCCAATATGTTCGTTTTTCGACAGACATAAGACAGTATCACCCTATCAGCTCCAGAACCGTTTTTGCCTGGAAATTTCTTGCGGGCGTCGCGCATCCCACCGGCGCGTCAGATGTCGTTCCGTTCGATAGAAGGTTCTATACCGGAGGAGCTTCGTCAATCAGGGCGTGGCGTCTGCGAGAATTGGGACCCGGGTCGGCCAAGTTTACTTCGGATTCCGACTCCCTTGTTTCTGCCACAGATGGATCGAATATTTTGGGAGGAGACATCAAGATCGAGGCTTCCGCTGAATTGCGGACCATCATGATTCGGAGCTTGTTCGAAGCCAACTGGATTTTCACGCTTTTTGCGGATGCCGGAAATGTCTGGCTTGGACCAAGAAATCCAGGATCATCTGATGGACGGTTCCGATTCGATAAATTTGCGGGAGAACTTGGCATCGGCGCCGGCGTTGGGCTGCGACTCGGGTGGGACTACATCATTGTGCGATTGGACCTGGCCTACAAGGTCCACGACCCACGACGGCGTGGCGAGTTCATGCCAGACAATTTTAGCGATCCGATATTACAATTCGGCATCGGCCACACATTTTAAACTGCCTATTGGGCAGCATTGGAGACGCGCGTGAAAAAAGGCGAAATCCTAACGCTTGAAATGGAAAAATTCGCTGATCGGGGCAAATCATTGACCCGAATGGACGGATATGTTGTGTTTGTCGCCGGAGCAGTGCCGGGCGACAAAGTGACTGCACGTGTCTTTCGAAAGCGAAAAAAGTTTGCTGAGGCCGCAATCGTAGAGGTTTTGGAGCCCAGTCCCCTGCGAACCGAGTCGCGCTGCAAATACTTTCTCACATGCGGGGGGTGCAAGTGGCAACACGTCCAGTACGATGCGCAGCTTGACGCCAAAACGCAGTCAGTAAAAGACGCCTTCGAACATCACGGCGGATTTGAATCCGTTTTGGTCAGCCCAACCATTGCGGCAGAAGAAGTCTACTACTATCGCAACAAGATGGAATTCAGCTTTAGCTCCGCGCGCTGGCTGACTCCGGACGAAATTGCATCCGGTAATGAGTTTGATACCAGGTTTGCGCTTGGGCTTCACGTTCCGGGCAATTTTGCGAAGGTGCTAGACCTGACCGAATGCCACCTGCAGTCAGAACTGAGTGCCAAAATCGTGAACGCGACTAGGGAGTTTGTTCTGAAAAAGGAGTGGAGGGCGTGGAATACCCGCAAACACACCGGATATCTTCGTCATCTGGTCGTCCGCCAGGCTGCGTTCACGGACGATTTGATGATTAATCTGGTCACGAGCCATCACGACATTGAGCGAATGGATGAGTTTTCATCCTTTTTGAAGAAGAAATTCCCAGAAGTCACAACGCTCGTCAACACGATAAACTCCACTCCGGCTCAGACGGCGTTTGGAGAAGAGTCACACACGATCTTCGGCCCCGGGCTGATTCACGATCGAATTGGCGACCATACTTTTGAAATCGCTTCAAACGCGTTTTTCCAGACCAACACAAAGCAGGCAGAAACACTTTACAACATCGCCGCGGAATTCGCCGAGCTCAAGGACACTGATCTCGTCTACGACTTGTATTCTGGCGCAGGAACGATATCCCTGTACATCGCCCCCAAAGTCAAACATGTCCTGGGGGTCGAACTAATCGAGGAAGCCGTCCAGAATGCGCGTCGAAACGCTGCTGCTAACTCCATCGAGAACGTTTCTTTCGTAACGGGCGACATGATGAAGCTCTTCAACGAATCGTTTATTGCGGAGTACGGCAGACCAGACGTGCTGATCGTGGATCCTCCAAGAGCTGGACTCCATCCGAAGGTTGTTGCTCAGATCGGGCAACTCGCTCCGGATCGATTCGTCTACATCTCATGCAACCCGATGACCCAAGCTCGCGATCTTTCGATGCTCTCCGAGGTGTACGAAGTCGAGAGTGTTCAACCTGTTGACCTTTTTCCTCACACTCATCACATCGAATCTGTAGCGAAGCTGAGGAAAAAGTAGTCCCCCATGTCCGCTCACCCCAAAATTGAAGGAAAGACTGTTTTCGTTACCGGTGGGACAGGTTTTGTTGGGAGCCATCTCGTTGAACGCCTTCTCGAACTAGACTGTGAGGTTCGCTGTCTCGTTCGACAGGACAAGAAATGGCTCTCGGGTCTATCTGTAAAATTTGTCACCGGAACCCTTCAGAATGAAACCGCGCTGAAAAACGGGATCGACGGTGCTCATTTCGTGTTTCATATCGCCGGACGTACGCGAGGAAGACATCGAGATGAGTTCACGCTTGACAACGTGACCGGCACCGAAAACCTGCTTCGAGTGGCGCAAGAATCAAGCTCTTTAGAGCGAATATTGATTACCAGCACGCTCGCAGCGGTTGGCTACTCCAAAAGCCACATTGCGGATGAAACGACCCCTCTAAATCCCGTGAGTGAGTATGGTCGAAGCAAGGCTCACATGGAGGCCATGATTAAGGGGTATCAGGATGAGCTGCCTATGACGATTGTGCGCCCTCCCGCTGTATATGGACCGCGAGAAACCGACATACTCACGTTTTTTCAGACTCTCGCGAAAGGACTCTGTCCGATCGTCGGATCAGCCGACAAAGCGGCGTTAAGCCTGGTCCACGTAGATGATCTGGTAAATGGCTGCTTGCTCGCTGCCGCACATCCAGCGGCAAAGGGAAAAATCTTTTTCATTGGCGGAGCGAACCAATATTCCTGGGGAGAAATTCGAGATGTGTCTATACGGGCGTTGTCGAGGCGCGTGTTCACCATCATCATTCCGAAGGCAGTTCTACCCACGGTTGGACTGGTAAGTGAATGGATTGGTCGCCTCTTCGGAGTATATCCTCCTTTGAACAGGGAAAAAGCGCGAGAAATAGGCAAGGCTACACTCATGTGTGACAGTTCACTGGCGATGCGCTTGATCGGATACGAGCCGAAAACTCCACTCAACAAGGGAATACCAGCGACGCTTAAGTGGTACCGCGACAACGATTGGCTATAATAATTGGTCAATTGTCCACATTTAGCCGAATCCTCCTCGATTCTTGGTCGTTGATGACCGACTTCAGAGTGGACAAATGACCACAAGAAGGTGCTCAGAAAACGAATGCTGGCACCTCCTATTCCCACTTTTTTAATTTTATCACTTTTACAGGTGAATGAGTCGTGAGTAACCTCGGCTTCAATACGGGATACATCGAAGAGTTGTATCGACAATATCTCGAAAACCCAGACAGTGTCGGCGAGAGCTGGAAGGACTTTTTTCAGGGATTCAGCCCAGATGCAGGATTCGTTGGCCCGTCCGCTCCGCCTGCAGCGCCCGTTGCACCCGTTGCGCCCTCTCCAACAGGTCCGGCTGCGACCATTCCAACTACAACACCTCCTGCGGAATCTGCACCTGCTGATGTCTGGGCTGATGAAAAATCTATCCGAGGATCCGGCGCGAAAATCGTCGAGAATATGGAAGCCAGCCTGGGAGTCCCCACGGCAACTTCTGTACGCACAATCCCCGTCAAGCTTATGGCGGAGAACAGGCAGCTCATCAACGAACATCAGCGTCATGTCGGTGGAAATAAGGTCTCGTATACGCACATCGTCGCCTGGGCGATCATACGAGCCCTAAAGGAATTTCCTGCGATGAATACGACGTACCGGAGCAGCGAAGACGGCCACCTGCATGTCATTCCTCACGATGTAAATCTTGGGCTGGCAATCGATATAGAGCGGCGCGGAAAACGCACTTTGCTCGTCCCAAATATTAAGGCCGCCGACAAGTTCAATTTTGCACAGCTTCTGGGCGCTTACAACGATGTGGTCCGACGCGCGCGTGACAACAAGCTTGATCTGAATGATTTTCAGCGCACGACTGCCACACTTACAAACCCGGGAATGATTGGTACCAATTTGAGCGTACCTCGCCTAATGCCCGGTCAAGGTGTGATCGTTGGCGTGGGCTCTATTGGCTACCCGACTGAGTATTATGCCGTACCACCCGAGATGATCAGTCAGACGGGTATTTCGCAAGTGATGACCATCACGTCGACTTACGACCACCGCGTTATTCAGGGAGCGGAGAGTGGAGCGTTCCTGGCTCACATCGACTCGTTGTTAAGAGGCGAGCACGCATTTTATCAGAACATATTCAAGGACCTCGCTGTCCCCTTTCTTCCGTGGACGCTTGCCCAGGACACTACCCCTCGCGTCGGAAGAAATGACAAGCTCTCTGAAGTCGACGTAATTCGCAAAGAAGCTTCTGTTCTACAGCTCATCAGAGCGTACCGGGTCCGGGGTCATCTATTAGCGGATATTAATCCACTGGGCTTCGATTGGGAGCCTCACGCCGAGCTAGACCCCTCGACTTACGGACTAACCATCTGGGACCTGGATCGAGAATTTGTAACAGGCGGCCTCGGTGGCAAAGACATGCTACCGCTACGAGATATCCTAGACATCCTGCGCCGTACCTACACGCGAAAGGTAGGAATTGAGTTCATGCACATTTCCTCTCCAGAGGAAAAACGGTGGTTACAGGAGCGGATCGAACCAAGTGGAGCCGAAACCCCGATCGGGGAAGACGAGATGCACCGAATGCTCCAGAAACTCAACGCCGCGGAAGCATTTGAGACTTTTCTGCACACCAAGTATATCGGTCATAAGCGATTTTCGCTCGAGGGCTCCGAGACGGTCATTCCAATGCTCGACCGAATCCTTTCAGATGCCGCCGAAAAAGGAGTTGATGAGGTGGTGTTGGGCATGGCGCATCGCGGACGCCTGAACGTCCTGGCAAACATCATGAATAAACCTTACGAAGTCATTTTTTCGGAATTCGAAGGCAATATTGACCCAAACACGACGCAAGGATCCGGCGACGTAAAATATCATCTCGGCTCGTCTGGCACCCATGAGGCGCCAAATGGACAATCGGTCTCGATCACCTTGTCCTCAAACCCAAGCCATCTCGAAGCGGTCAATCCCGTCGTCGAAGGAATGGTCCGGGCCAAACAGGAGGCTAGGCGGGCAGAAACCGATAATCCAGATGGCGATTATCTGGATTCTGTCATTCCACTACTGATTCACGGTGATGCGGCATTCGCCGGACAGGGCGTCGTTGCCGAAACACTCCATCTCAGCCAGCTCCCGGGATATCGCACCGGCGGTACAATCCATGTGGTGATCAATAATCAGATCGGATTTACGACGGGCCCGGAGTCGGCCCGTAGCTCTACTTACGCTACCGACAGCGCACGCATGATTCAGGCGCCCATCTTCCACGTCAACGGTGACGACCCCGAAGCATGTATCCGAGTCGCCCGGCTCGCTCTTGAGTACAGACAGGTATTCAACAAAGATGTCGTTGTGGACATGCTGTGTTATCGTGTTCGCGGGCACAATGAGGGGGACGAGCCTACTTATACGCAGCCGACCTTATACAAAAAGATCGAAGCCAAGCGGTCACCCAGAAAACTCTATACCGAGCTGCTGCTTCGTCGCGGGGACATGAAGCCCGATGAAGCGGAGTCCATGCTCGACGATTACCGGGCGAGGCTGCAGGAAGCCTTTACGCGAACTAAAGAAATTGTTGAGCGCGACGTTCCAGTGACAGAAAATCTTCTAAAAAAGAAAACACTGGTCCCGCTTCCAGACGTTGCCACGGCAGCTTCTGAGGAAAATCTCAAATTGGTCGTAACGGCGCTAAATGAGCTACCGGAAAGCTTTAAAGTGCATAAAAAGCTTCAACGACAGTTTTCTAGAAGAGAAAAACTCTTTTTCGAGGAAAAACGCATTGATTGGGGTTTTGCAGAGGCGCTAGCCCTGGGCACGATTCTGCTCGATGGAACGAGAGTCCGCGTGAGTGGACAGGATTCACGGCGCGGAACGTTCAGCCATCGGCACGCCGTCCTCTATGATCAGGAGAGTGGTGACGAATACATTCCATTGAACCATGCCGCTGAAGAACAGGAGCACCTGTTGATTTATGATTCACTCCTGAGTGAATACGCAGTCTGTGGTTTTGAGTATGGGTATTCGGTTTCCAATCCGGAAGCACTGGTGATCTGGGAGGCTCAGTTCGGTGATTTTGCGAATGGAGCCCAGATTATTTTTGATCAGTTTCTGTCTGCATCGGAAGAAAAATGGGGGCAGACGAGCAGCTTGACCCTTCTTCTTCCTCATGGCTTTGAAGGACAGGGACCGGAGCATTCCTCCGCCCGCCTGGAGCGTTTCCTTCAGCTCTGCGCCGAGAACAACATGATTGTATGTTCCTTCTCGACACCGGCCAACCTATTTCATGGACTCAGGAGGCAAGCGAACGTCGAGATTCAAAAACCGATGATCGTAATGTCACCCAAGAGCCTTCTTCGACATCCAGAAGTAATCTCGAAACCAGAAGAGCTCTACACCGGCTCGTTTCAAAAAGTGATCGGATGCTCTGCGGAAGCTGGGGCGAAGCGAGTGGTATTTTGTAGTGGTAAGATCTTTTATGATCTGACAGAATCTGATTCGAATGACAGTGTAGCAATTGTTCGGATAGAGCAGCTCTATCCGTTTCCGTCAGATCGAGTTGCCGAAGAACTAAAAAAATACCCGGACGCAACCGACGTAGTGTGGGCTCAGGAAGAGCCTGCCAACATGGGTGCTTGGACGTTTATCAGATCATATCTGGAAGCCGCTGTTGAGTCTTGTGGGCTCGATGTGAGCAAAATCGTGTATGCGGGTCGCCCCGCAGCAGCCAGCCCAGCCACAGGCAGCGCACAGATTCATCAGGCAGAACAATCTGCAATCGTCAATAAGGCACTCGGATTGTAGTAACATGGCGCCAGGCTACTGCGCATAGCTTATAACGAATACTCAAACGGAATCTCCGATATGAAACGTCTCCTGTTCTCGCTGTTGTTTCTGGCCAGTTCCTCTGCATCAGCCCAGAATTCAGCGTCGACTACCGTTCGGGTTGAAGTCAATGCGGTCGTAGCTCCCGTCGATTCTATTCTCAATTGGGTCCCAATAAATGACTTGCTGACGACGGGTGGTCAGATGTCTTACGGACAGATTCCCTTGCTCGAAGAGGCGGGGTTCGATGCCATTGTCAGTCTAGCTTCGGCAAATGCTGAGGTGAATGGTCTCGAGGCGCATTACGTCGTGAAGGAGGGAATGATGTTCACTCAGGTCCCCATGGAAGGATCACCGGATCGAGTGGAATTGCAGCAATTCTTTGATGCCCTGCAAGCGCAGTCCGGACGCAAGGTGTTTGTTCACTGCAACAGCAATCGGCGCGCGAGCGCTTTTACATTCCTTTACCGGGTGATTGTGCTCGGTGAAGACGAGGCGACGGCGCGGAAGGACATGGAAACCATCTGGAATCCAGATGAATCAGAAACGTGGCGCCCCTTTTTCGACGAAGTGCTGGAACGCGAACCAGACAACTAATTTATTCAGAACGTGCGGGCTGTGCCGCTCGTGCCTATCGCGACCTTCGATCTCGCCCCGCAAAAATTGCAAATAGAAAGGGTACTCTCCAAATGGAGAGTACCCTTCTACTCCTCTCTGATGGGTCCGTCCGGCTTTAAGGTGGGGAGGCCGAGCGGACGCTACAATTCGTTGAAGTACTGGCTACGCTAGTAGCGAGGACGACGACGGGAGTTACGAGCTGCTTTCTGGCGCGCCAGACGACGTTCTTCCGATGGCTTGGTGTATGCCATGTTGCCACGGAAAATGCGTAGTACGCGACTACGGTTCACGGCTCTTTTAAATCTGCGAAGAGCGCGGTCGATGGACTCGTTATCCCTTACTTTGATACCTACAGGCACTATAAATCACTCCTTGAGAGTATTAAAATTATCCTAACAGCCTCACAATATACAACTTTCGACAGGTAGCGCGCAAAGATTATGGCTTCTGCTGAACCCGCCAAACTGCTTGTTTCGACCAGAAACGACCATAAGCTCCGTGAAATTCACGCGATTATGGTCAATATGGACCTGAATCTCATCAGTCTAGCTGAATTTCCTGATTCTCCCGAAGTAATTGAAGATTTATCGACTCTAGAGGGAAACGCCGCAAAAAAGGCAAAAGTGCTCCATGCTTTCGCCTCACTGCCCACCATGGCCGACGATACGGGTCTGGAAGTCTTGGCACTCGACGGCGCACCGGGGGTCCACTCGGCACGCTACGCTGGTGAGGATGCAGACGACTCTTCCAATAGAGCACTACTTCTGAAGAACATGGAACACCTGGAGCACCCAGGCGACCGGCGCGCCCAGTTCCGCACCGTGATTGCGCTAACCCTGGACAGCGGCACCTATTTATTTGAGGGAGCTTGCAAAGGGCGCATCACCCTCGAAGAACGAGGCGAAGGAGGATTCGGATACGACAGTATTTTCGAACCGCAGGGGTTGGACAAAACCTTCGCAGAACTGAGTTCAGAAGAGAAGAACCAGATCAGCCATCGCGGCCGAGCGCTTGAACGATTCGCAGCCTACATGAGCGTCTTACTCGATGAACGCACCGCTCACAAGGAGAGTACGACTACATGATCGCCCTAATTCAACGTGTAAAGAGAGCGAACGTAACTGTCGGCGATCGTCTGACTGGATCCATAGAGGAGGGCCTCCTCATTTTCTTGGGAGTCCATACCACTGATTCAGCCGAGCTCATTCCCTGGGTGGCGCGCAAGTGCGTCAACCTGCGCGTATTTCCGGACGAAGATGGAAAAATGAATCGCTCCCTCCTTGACCACCAAGGAGAAATTCTCGTTGTTTCTCAATTCACGTTGTACGGAAATGCGGAAAAGGGAAATCGACCGTCATTCATCGAATCGGCAGGCGCGGCTGTAGCTGAACCCTTGTACGAGTCCTTCTGCGAGGAGCTCGAGACGCAGATGGAGCGGCCGATTCAGAGAGGAGAGTTCGGAGCCATGATGGACGTAGATCTCGTCAACTGGGGACCTGTTACGATTTCTATCGAAAAACGGAATTAGTTGGCGTCGACACCCTATTTTGGGCGTCCCACTTTCTCTCTTCATCCCACCAACAACTATTTCCGAGATGAAAAACCTTCTCGCTTCATGTCTCGCGCTCCTCTTTTTGGCGGCATGCGATTCGGCAACAGATACAGAGCTTACCGATGGATCCTACGTATTGACGGACGCGGTAATCTACACCGTCGATGAGGATACGCCCGTTGCTGAGGCAATGGCAGTCGTCGACGGTAAGGTTGCGATGATTGGTTACGCCGAGGATGTGCTTGAAGCGTACGCGGACTTGCCGCAACAGTCTGCTGGCGGTCGTGCGGTAGTTCCCGGTTTTACAGATGCCCATGCTCACTTCATGGGGCTGGGCCAAGAAAAACTGAACGTAAATCTTCGTGGAACACATTCTGTCGACGAGGTCATAAGTCGCCTCAAAGAATTTGAAGCCGATCTGCCAGACTCGACTTGGCTCAAAGGCCGTGGATGGAATCAGGAGTTGTGGCCTGATCGAGCTTTCCCAACCAGACAAGACCTGGATGCCCATTTTCCGGATCGACCCATCATGCTGTCCAGAGTTGATGGTCACGCTGCATGGTTCAATACCGAGGCAATGGAAATGGCCGGAATGGATGAGATCAGGACGGCTGAAGACCCAGAAGGCGGAGCTATCATTCGTGATGAAGATGGAGAACCGACTGGCGTCTTCATCGATACAGCCATCCGATTTGTCTCCAGCTCCGTCCCCGGCACGACGGAAGAAGAAATGGATCTTGCTCTAGAGCTGGCCCTGCAAGAAGCCGCCGAAATGGGTTTAACAGGAGTTCATGATGCTGGAATTGGAAGCGGCACCATTGACCGATACAAGCGGTTTATAGATGAGGAGCGCTTTACTGTTCGTCTGTATGGAATGGTAGGCGGTACCGGAAGTACGTTCGACCAATATTGCGATAATCACCTGATTGATTACGGTGATAGACTGACTATTCGTTCTGTTAAACTCGTGCTCGACGGAGCCCTTGGAAGTAGAGGAGCCGCATTGATTGAAGAATATTCCGACGATCCCGGTAACCACGGTCTCATTCGCACGACGGTCGAGGAATTTAATATCGCTGTCCAGCAAGCAGTTGAGTGCGGTTTTCAGGTCAATACACACGCGATCGGGGATCTGGGCAACAGGGTCCTTCTTGACGGTTATGAAATGGCCGGTGTCACGCCTGAAGGAAGACACCGTGACGAACACACGCAGATTATCGAGCTCTCCGAGGTTGAACGATTCAAACGTCTTGGAATCATTGCTTCCATGCAGCCGACTCATGCGACGAGTGATCTCAATATGGCAGAGGACCGGCTCGGGCCACACAGGGTGAAAGGTGGCTACGCTTGGAAAACACTTCTCGATGCTGGCGTCCCTCTCGCATTTGGCTCGGACTTCCCGGTTGAGAAATCGAATCCCCTCCTCGGCTTTTTCGCGTCCATCACTCGACAGACAGAAGACCTATTTCCGGAAGGCGGATGGTATCCAGAAGAACGCCTCTCGCGTGAAGAAACGCTGTATGCATTCACGAAAGGGGCTGCATGGGCTGCTTTTCAGGATGATCAACTCGGCTCCTTATCTCCGGGTAACCACGCCGACTTCGTCGTTCTCTCCCAGGATATCATGTCGATCGCGCCCCCTCTGATTCTGGAGACGGAAGTCGTCGCTACGGCATTCGCTGGGAAACTGATTTATGGATCGCTGAATTAGGATTGGTTCGACGACAACAGAAAACAACATATTGACCGATGGCTTCGGCCGGCAGCACACCTATCTGAGAATTTCCCTCACGGAACGATGTAATCTGCGCTGCACGTACTGTATGCCTGCTGATGGAGTTGAGCTCAAGCCCAAAACTCATATCCTGAGTTTCGAAGAGATCATCCGTCTTGGAGAACTCTTCGCAGCAAATGGCATCAACAAGATTCGTCTGACCGGTGGAGAACCACTGATCCGCAAAGAATTGGATTCTCTAATTTCACGCCTCTCTGAGATAGATGGGATCGATGCGCTCACCATCACGACAAATGGGCTGCTGCTTTCTGCCAAACTCGAAAACCTGAGAAAAGCTGGGGTGACAGGCTTCAATATTTCTCTCGACACCCTTCGCGAGGACCGTTTCCAGCAAATCACGCGTCGACCCGGGCTTCAAAAGGTTTTGGGTGCGATTGCAGATACTTCGAATGCGGGCTATCGACCAGTCAAAATCAATTGTGTTGTCATTCGGGGGTTTAACGAGGATGAACTGACCGACTTCGTTGAGATGACCTGCAATTCGCCGGTAGATATCCGGTTTATCGAATACATGCCTTTCGACGGAAATGCGTGGAATAACGCCAAGTTTTTCTCCTACCAGGAAATGGTCGACCGAATCCGTGAGGTATATCCAACATTTGAACGAACGGATGCGTCCGACCTCAATATCACTAAGGACTGGAAGGTACCCGGTTTTGAAGGTACAGTCGGGTTTATCAGCTCGATGAGCCAACACTTCTGTGCTGGATGCAACCGGATTAGAATTACGGCCGATGGACAGTTGAAGGTCTGTTTATTCGGTAGTCAGGAAGTAAATCTGAGGGATATGATGCGCTCGGGTTATACAGATGACGCGTTGCTCGCCGAGGTTCAATCAGCGCTTTCTAGAAAAAAAGCGTCACATGCCGGAATGGAAGCGATTGCGGCTTCGGACAATCGCCCAATGATTCTCATCGGCGGTTAGGGCATTTTTCATGCAGGCGAACACCAACACCAGTTCTTCGTTCGAGCATCTCACTCTCACATTGTAAAAACATCAAGCCGGTAGCTCAATGTCTGGATTCACTCATGTAGATCCCGAAGGCGGTGTTAAAATGGTAGACGTGTCTGCTAAATCAGACACCGTTCGGACCGCTGTTGCTGTCGGAAAAGTTATTCTCGGCCGGGATGCGTTCTCTCAAGTGAAGGAGAACACTGTCAGGAAGGGCGATGTGCTCTCTATATCTCAGATTGCCGGAATAATGGGTGCGAAAGAGACCTCACGACTCATCCCTTTGTGTCACCAGGTTCAGGTTCAGGGAGTTGACGTTCAATTGACGTTGATGGAGAGCGAGTTCGCAGTTGAGGTACGAGCCTTCGCGAAGAGCGTGGGGCCGACGGGCGTGGAAATGGAAGCTCTCACGGCCGTCTCAGTTGCATCCTTGACCATTTACGATATGTGTAAATCGATCACGAAAGACATTCGTATCGACAATATTCACTTACTTGCTAAAACGGGTGGCGCGAGCGGAGACTACCGAAAGTCGAGCACTAATTAGACTACCCACTAGCTAACCCACTCATCAGAAAACATATTTGATCATGGAATCCCTTCTCACTGCCTCGGGAGTTATGCTTATCGGGTTGATCATGCTAGGCCTGATCATCTTCATGTATTTTATTCCGGTAGGTCTCTGGGTGACTGCCTTTTTCTCGGGTGTGAAGGTCAAACTCGTCCGAGATTTGATGGGGATGCGACTGCGAAAAGTGCCCCCAGTAGCCATTGTTCGGCCACTCATTACAGCTCATAAAGCTGGCATTCATGTTGATACACCACAACTTGAAGCTCATTTTTTGGCCGGGGGTCAGGTCCAGAAAGTGGTCAATGCACTCATTTCCGCTGACAAAGCAGACATTGACCTGAATTTTGAACGGGCGACCGCCATCGATCTTGCCGGTCGAGATGTTTTCGAAGCCGTTCAAGTTTCAGTTAACCCAAAAGTGATCGAGACGCCCCCCGTATCGGCCGTCGCGAAGGATGGTATCCAGGTTAGAGCCATTGCCAGAGTAACTGTTCGGGCCAATATTGAGCGCCTCGTCGGAGGAGCCGGTGAGGAAACCATTATTGCTCGAGTTGGAGAGGGTATTGTGTCCACAATCGGATCTTCTGCGACACATAAAGCGGTTCTTGAAAACCCAGATTCAATTTCCAAAGTGGTACTCGCAAAAGGGCTGGATGCTGGCACCGCCTTTGAAATCCTTTCGATCGATATCGCGGACGTTGATGTTGGCGAAAATATTGGAGCAAAGCTGCAGACCGATCAGGCGGATGCAGATCTTAAGATCGCCCAGGCCAAGGCTGAAGAACGACGCGCTGCCGCCGTCGCTCGTGAGCAAGAAATGGTGGCGGCCGTTCAAGAGCAACGCGCTAAAGTTGTGGCAGCGGAGGCCGAGGTACCCCTTGCAATGGCAGAAGCGTTCCGAAGTGGAAATCTAGGTGTAATGGATTATTACAACATGAAAAACATCGAAGCCGATACCAAAATGCGACGCTCAATCGGCGGAGACGATCCTACTGCTTCGAAATAAGGGTTTATCAACCTGACAATCCTGTTCTGGACGTCCGTTACTCGCCTGATTGCGTAGGCGTCGCCTCGGATTCTAGGGAGATTCGAACGGTATCGATTCTATTTGCAGTCGCTTGCAACACGACGAACCGGAATCCATCGAGGACAAACTCGTCACGTACTTCTGGAATGGTCCCGAGACGCTCCAGTAAGTATCCCGCAACTGTTTCGAAGTCACCATCTGGTAGCTCTAAGGCTGTTCGGTCGGTGAGTTCATCTATCTCTAATCGACCACTTGCGATAACAGACGTCTCGCTCAAAATGCGTAGTGTGTTCTCGTCTATATCGAACTCGTCCTTGATATCACCGAAGAGCTCTTCGAGCAGGTCTTCCGAGGTGACAAGACCGGCCGTTCCACCGTATTCGTCAATTACAATCGCAATGGACGTGTTGGTCGCAAGAAACTCCTGAAGAAGTTCTTTCGAGAACTTGGTTTCAGGCGCGAACGTCGCAGGCCGAATCATCTTCGCCAGCGAATCGGGTTTGTCGAACAAGTCATACGCAAAAGCGATACCGACAATATTGTCGATGTTTTCCTTGTAGATAGGAATCTTCGAGTGCCCGGTTGAGACGAATTGCTCCTGAAGAGTTGCCAACGAGATGCTTTCCTCCAGAGCGAACACATCCGTTCGAGGGACCATCGACTCTTTTAGCCGAATGCTACCCATCGCAAACACATTGGCTAAGAGCGTGCTTTCATCATCGTCCAATTCAAGCTCACCCGCCTTTTTACTCTCCTCAATCAACAGTTCAAAATCCCGACGCATGAACTCTGAATACAAGTTGGAGTCGACTCCAATAACGCGCATCAACGCTGTAGCCGTCCAACGGGAAACGACAATAAAAGGAAGCAACAGGTAGTAGGTAACACGAAGCGGAAGGGCGAGTGCAAAAACCGCTCGATTCGCCATTTCCCGAAGAATCGATTTTGGAATTATTTCGCCCACGACCAGAACGACGAATGAAGCGACGATCGTCTGCGTGGTAAGTGCAAGTATGCCCGCAGTCCCACCCTCTAGTCCGAGCCCGCCACTGAAAATCGCCAGCAACGGCTCTTCGAGATAGAGCGCTATGAGGGTCGAGTAGATGACGAGGGCAAGATTGTTTCCTACGAGTGTCGTGGTGAGGAGCGTTGAGGGCTCCTCCATAAATCTCGAAACGATTCGCCCAACAATCCCACCCCGCCGAGCGAAGACTTCAACCCTCAAGCGGTTGGCCGCAACGAATGCGATTTCAGATCCGGAAAAAAATGCGCTGAGGATCAGCGCGATTAAAATAAAAACGATTTCCATCGAGTTGAGGCCTTTTATCGACCTTTAAATTCGGCTTTTCGTTTCTCAAGGAACGCGTCCACTCCTTCCTGAAAATCCTCTGTATCGCACGCCTTTCCAAATAATTCTGCTTCGCGTGCCAATCCTTCTGCCTGCGGAAGGTCTGAATAACTGATTGCTTCGAGCGAAAGAGAGACCGCGATGGGCGCCTTCGAAATAATTTTAGCGACCAGTTTCTTGGCTCCGGCTAGCAAGTCTTCAGGAGCGAAAACGTGATTTACTAACCCGATTGCATGTGCTCGTTCTGCCGTTACCATTGCTCCCGTCAGGATTAATTCCGTCGCCAATCCATTTCCTACAAGGCGTGGGAGGCGCTGTGTGCCACCATAACCGGGAATAATACCTAGATTAACCTCCGGCTGACCTATCACTGCATTTTCAGAGGCTACTCTGAGATGACAGGCAAGTGCGAGCTCGCTTCCGCCTCCCAAAGCAAAGCCGTTGATTGCCGCAATTACCGGCTTGCCGAGGTTTTCTATTCGATTGAATACCGATTGTCCTCTCGCTGCGAATCGCTTTCCGGCTTCTCCTGAAAGCTCTTTGAATCGAGCAATGTCTGCGCCAGCCACAAAACTCTTATCGCCTGCGCCGGTGATTATCACTCCTCGAACCGAGGAATCCGATTCCGCTTTTGAAAACCAGTCATCCAACTCAGAAATGACGTCCGCGTTTAAGGCGTTCAGTTTCGCGGGGCGATTGATCGTGACGATAGCGATGCCGTCAGAATCAACATCTACCAAAAGAGTGGAATAGGCCATGAATGGAGTAGAAATGCAGCGAGCTGCGATGGTACTTGAAGCGTCTCGAATTACTCCTGTACACGCTCACCGGACTCAGAGGATTCCACGGAAGACGTCACCGCCGACGGGTCTTCAAAAGTGTCCATTTCGTTGAGCAGATCAATAGGATTCGCAAACACTTCCTCGAGCTCTTCAACGGAGGCTTGTGTTTCTTCTACTTCAGTGAGAAGCGTATCGAGTTGGAAGGAAATTTCTTCTGGATTGCGAAGCGTTAGCGATTGTTCATGGATGTATTTTACGACATCTTCGATCGTTTCGAGCTGGGCTTCGATGATTTCAAGGTTTTCTTGACCTTTTTTCGAGCGCTCCAATCGTTGCTCCAGAATTCGAAGCCTTCTTGCTTTGATGGCTTTAACTCTCGGAGAGTCATCGGCCATGTCCTCCTGAAGCTCATTGATGGAGCCCATTACTTCCGACTCGATTCCGGACTGAGACGAAAACTCGTACCGCTCTTTCTGGTAGAGCAGTTTCATGTATGACTCCAGAAGCCCGTCAATCTTCTTCAGATGAGAGTCGAGCATTCCCTGAGATGCATAGCTGAGCTTGCGATAATTTGCACGAATGTCCTTTTCCAGTTTCCGAAGACGTGCATAACGACGTCTGTCCGGAGCGGCAAGCGTCTGGAACAACTCTTTCTGAGAAGGCGGTTTGGCGTGCTCGGCGGCTCTTCTGGAGCGTATAGCTCTTCGGAAGCGCTCCTGTCTCGGCATCGTCCCCAGATACGCTAACTCAATACCTGCGGTGAATATCAGTGCCACGTCAAAAGGCCATGTGGCCCCAGTGAGGCTCACACCAAATGCCACGAGCATCGACATTATCATAAATGTCAGATTCCATGGATGTAGGAATGCTTCCTTCGTGTAATTGATATCCAACTCTGTCGTCTTCAAATCTCGCTCATCTTTCAGGCTCGATCACTATCGAGCCGATTATTTCGACCTGATCCGGAGATCAGCGTCGCATTCTTCCTATAGTTTTTTCTGGTAGATCGGACGGAGGCTCTTCTGCTTTGGTTTCGCTCGCACGAATATTTCCCTTCGGTTTCGCTACTTCCTCAGGAGAACCATCCGCCATTTTCATCTGACGAATGAGCTCTTTGGCTTTCGCCCGCTTCATAGCTTCCTGATCCGCTTCAAGTTGCGCTGCATCCAGGGCTTCCTGTTTCGAATCACTCGCACCCAGACTATCTAGTGCGACTTCGAGCCGGGCTTCCGACCCAGCCGCACCTCGCTCCAGACGATCCACCATCTCTTCGTGCTCATCATATAGATTTTGCACGCCAGTCGCCATTTCAGTCACTGCATTCGTGACCTTGGCCTTCCTGGAAAGTTGCTGATTCTTCTTCTTGAGCTCTCTAAGCTTTAGAAGATGCTGCTTTTCAGCCTCTTTAAATTTTTCGTATTCCTCTGGTGTCATCGCCACGGCGTTAGTCTAGGCTTTGATTAATTCTGAGTTCGATCCCGACCGATGGTTTTCCCACTCGATTCAGATTCTTGTTCCGAAACGTCAAGCTGCGGCTCTTCTTCCGCACCACTCGTATCGCCCATGCCCATTTCGAGTTTGAACTGTTTTACGAGTTCAGCGGCCCGAATTTTCTGAGCATCTTCTTCGATCTGCATGGTTTCTGTATCGACCGAATCGAGAGCCATTTCCATACGCGCTTCGTTCATCGCCGTCTGTTCCTGGATCTTGGTAATCATTTCGTCGTGGGTCTGGTCGATTCCAGCGACTTCAAATGACTCAAGTGTATCCGCAACTTTGGCCTGCCACTTAGCTCGTTCGTGTGCACGAAGTGCGTCTTTGGCTTCAGCAATCTTGCGCTCTTTTTCGCGCATGAATGCTTTTTTGACCTGAATGGCTTTGTCGTACGCAGCAGATGCATATTTCAACTGCTCTTTTGTACTTCGCAAGTTTTCTTTGATCGATTCGAGGCGCATCGCATAACGTTCCGCGATATCGTCTCGGCCTGCCTGAATTCCAGCTTTAATTTTTGCCGTTACATCAGCCAGTTCGTTTTCATACTTGCGAACTTCTTTCTGAAGCATCATCACGTTGGCTTTCACCGTCGCAATGTTTTCATTCATCTTCGGGACTTGATCGTTGAGCTCCCGGATATTTTGTTCGAGAATCAGCTTCGGATCTTCCAGCGCGGAGATTGCGCCGCCGAAGACTGACTTTACGAATCTTGTGAATCGTGACCAGATGGACATGTCAATATTTATCGTTGAGTTAGCAGGAGTCTGATTCCCTAGGATAAATATAGTGATGACGGGGAATCATTCACCGGAAAATACCCTGAGAAGACACCACAATGGTGGCGGTACAGCCTGATTATTTGGCCGACCGAACTGTTCCTACGTAAAGGAGGCGCTACGGATTCATCCAAGAGCCATTCGCATAGCGATCAATTATTCTAGAGCCATGCACGGAAGCACTTTCGGCGTAGGAAAAGGCGGAAGATATCAGCAGTTCGGTGTCCTCAAAATGGTCCTCGGTCGAAGCTTGCAATCTTGCGATCACTCGATCTTCTGGAATCTTGTCGCCTTGTTTGACCAACAGCGTTACACCCGCAAGTGGATCAACATCATCTTCTTTCTGCATTCGTTGCGCTCCCAGCACGTTCATCGAGCGACCGACAATCCGACCGTCTATTCGACCAACCGTCGATTTCACTTCGGCTGGGGCGAGAATGTCCATCGTCGCAGCCTTTGACTCCATCAAAGCGGGATTATCAATGACCTCTGTATCCCCCCCTTGTCGGGATACGATTTCCTTAAATAGATTCAAGGCCCGTCCCGATTGAATCGAGTCTTCCACCAGTTCAACTCCTTCTTCAACGGTCTGCGCTACTCCGCCAAGCACTAGCATTTCAGCAGAAAGAGCGCTGACCACTTCCATGGTGTCTTCTGGGCCTTCTCCTTGAAGACATTCAATGGACTCCGCGATCTCGGGCCAATTTCCGACTTTCCGCCCCAAAGGCTGGTCCATATCGGTTAGTAGCGCTACTGTCTGCGTGTTGAATCGGTCTCCGATTCGGACGAACGTTTCTGCCATGATCCGTGCATCATCTTCAGCTTCCATGAATGCACCCGATCCAAACTTGACGTCCAGTACGAGGGCGTCAATTCCTTCCGCTAATTTTTTGGACATGATCGATGCCCCGATAAAGGGGATGAATTCCACCGTTCCGGTCACGTCGCGAAGGGCATACATCTTTCTATCGGCCGGGGCGATCTGAAGGGTTTGGCCCATCATGACCACTCCAATCTCAGCCAATTGCTTGTGATACCCGGCAAGCGTCATTTGAGATGAGAAGCCTGGGATGGATTCTAGTTTGTCGAGCGTCCCTCCAGTGTGACCGAGCCCTCTTCCTGAAATCATCGGAACGCACACGCCACACGATGCGACTATCGCAGCCAAAGGAACAGACGATTTATCTCCAACCCCACCCGTGGAATGTTTGTCGACCTTTCTTTTTGGAATGTCCGAAAGATCCAGCGTCTCACCGGATTTGAGCATCGCCTCGGTGAGCGCCATCATTTCCGCATCGTTCATGCCGTTTAAAAACGCGGCCATCAGGAAGGTCGAGACCTGATAATCGGGAATATCGCCGACGGTATAACCGTGAATCAGTTTCCCAATTTCATCATCTGTCAGCGTTCCCTTGTCTCTCTTCTTGACGATGACGTCAATCACATTAAATTTTCTGCTACTGCTCATTACTTCTGGATTAATGGGGAGAAGACCGACGGACGGTGGTTCAATTCTTTTCTAAAAAGCGTGGTGATGCTAGCGCATCGTCAATCAGCTGCTGCCATTGTTCGTATTCAACTGGATTCCAGACAGCATGAAGGTCCTCAAGCGCATCGCTTTCATCCACACCGTCCACGAGAACTCGATAAAGATAGATGAACGCAGACGCTCTCATGTTTGCAATGCAGTGAACGAACAATTTGCGACCGTCATTCGCTTTCATCACCTCAAAAAACTGATCTAGGTCATCCAGCGAAGGCTCACTCCACACTACGGGTATCTGAACATAGGTCATTCCAGCGCTCGTGACGTGGAATCCCTCCATTGCATTGTACTCCTCACTAGCTGTTGCGAGGTTGATGACTGTCTGAATTCCTTCACTTTTCAGAAGCGGTACCTGGTCATATCCGACCTGACCTCCGGTCATTAAATCCGCTGATATGTGATGGTAATTCCGAATAGAGTCCAGAGGAGCGACATCAGTAACTCGCGCGTCGCCCGAAGTGGACTCCTGAGCCAGGGCAGAACCCTGCGAGCCCGCCAGGACAAATAATGAAGCGAATAGAGTTCTGGTCAGAAACTGATTCATGCTACGGTTCTAGGAAGATTTCTTTGGAATCTGGGCGTTTATGCGTGTCGGTCACGGAAATGTAACGAAACGAAAGGGGAATGATTCCTTGGCGGTGAACGGTTGGTCCCGGCGGAGCCGGGACCAAAAAAAGGGTGGGGCGCCTTCGGCGCCCCACCCTTAAATTTTGCCGCAATAGCGATTTCGCCAAAATGAAGGCTAATCGCCTTACTTGGCTTCTTCTTTCGCTGCTTCTTCGGCTTCTGCACCTGCAGGAACTGCCTTAGCACCGGCACGATAACGACGGTTGAATTTCTCAACACGACCTGCAGTATCGACAAACTGACGTTTTCCGGTATAGAACGGATGATTCGTCGAATCAACCTCTGAAGAATAGTTTTCGCCCTTCATAGTAGACCGTGTTTCGAAGGTCGTACCGTCTGCAAGCTTAACTGAGAGCTTGTGATAATCTGGATGGATATCCTTTTTCATTCTTATATCCTCTCGAAACGCCTTATCCGCTCGAACTGGAGTTAATTTTATGATTCCTCGGTGGAATGCGATAGTGAAATACCGAGGAGCCTAGAAATATACGAACATCTCGAAGATCGTTCAAGAAGATTCGTTCAATCTGACTTCTACCGGGAAGGCTACCTGACGACGTGATCTCACCGCCAATTCTACCCAACCACCTGTTTTACCCAACCACCTGTTTTACCCAACCACCCAGGTATCTCCCTCTGCGAGTAGATCCTCAAGCGATCCCTTGCCTTGTTTTTCAACGACAGCCGCGACCTGTTCGGTGACCTGATCGTTGTACGTCGGGCGATTCTCTCTGTAAAACACTCCGAATGGCTGCGGAAGATCTTCTTTCCAGTGCACGCGCGCCAAAATGGTCGCGAGTTCTCGCGAAGTCTCGTCGAACACGACACAGTCGTCTATGCCCCACTTTCCATTTTCAAGATCTATCGATTCTAGGTGGAAACCATCGAGTCGCAATCCTTTGGTCCCTCCGGCATAAACGAGCGGCTTCTCATTTTCAAAGAAAATTGCTCGATCCGATTTGCTCTTTTTTTCAGTAAAATCGAAGAAGGCACCATCGTTGAAGATGTTACAGTTCTGGTAGACCTCTACAAAACCAGTTCCCTTAAAACTGTGTGCCTGACGCAGGATTTCCTTCATGTGTTTGGGATCGCGATCCATTGTCCTTGCTGCAAACGAGGATTCAGCTCCCAAAACGAGCGCAATAGGATTGAATGGATGGTCAATCGACCCAAAGGGCGTTGATTTGGTGATCTTACCAACTTCAGATGTAGGGCTATACTGTCCTTTGGTCAGCCCGTAGATCTGATTATTGAACATGATAATCTGCAGATCCACGTTACGTCGCATGATGTGGATGATATGATTCCCACCAATCGAAAGACTGTCACCGTCTCCCGTAATCATCCAAACATCAAGATCCGGGCGAGCAGTCTTCAGGCCCGTGGCAATAGTTGGCGCACGCCCGTGAATCGAGTGCATCCCATACGTATTCATGTAGTACGGGAATCGACTTGAACATCCAATTCCAGAAATAAACACAACGTTTTCGCGCGGAACGCCGAGTTCCGGCATCAGACGCTGAACGGTTGACAAGATCGCATAATCACCACAGCCTGGACACCAACGTACATCCTGGTCAGATGTAAAGTCTGCTTTAGTCAGGCCGCTCGCTCCGTCTCCGCTTGGAAGGCCGGGAGTGTTGCCTGGGCCCGGTGGCCGAGAGCCTGGCGGTCTATTTCCCGGTGGTTTCGCGCCAGGAGGCCTGGTCCCAGGTGATTTAGTCCCAGATGGTTTAGCACCGGGCGGCAGAGTTGCTGGCGCCCTCTTCTTAGCACCCGGCGGCAATGTCGGCTTGCGCGACGCCGGCTTTTCAGAAGCTGACCTTTCGGAAGACTTGGAATTCGGATCTTGTTCAGGCATAATGTCTATCAAATAAAGTCTGTGACTTCAATAGGTGTGCTTCAACCAACAATTTCTGCGATTTTGGCTGCAATTTCTGCCGGTCCAAAGGGTCGCCCTTGAATCTTGTTCATTGCCTGCATCGGCAAAAGGAACTGATCTCTCAGTACACCCACTAATTGGCCGTTATTCAATTCCGGAACGAGGAAACTCGAATATCTACTAAGCACCTCTCCCAGATCTGCAGGGAGAGGATTAAGGAAACGAAGGTGAATGGAGGCAACACGGTTTCCTTCGTTCTGGGCCCGAGTGACTCCTGCTTCGATTGCGCCACGAGTCGAGCCCCAACCTACGATCAGAAGTTCTGCATCCGGATCACCATAAATTTCCAGTGGCGGAATGTCCTGCTGAATCCGCTGAATCTTTTCGGCCCGAATTTGAACCATATGTTCGTGATTCATCGCCTCGTATGAGACGTTACCTGTTACATCTTCTTTTTCGAGCCCTCCAATCCGGTGCTCCAATCCAGCTGTACCGGGCTTCGCCCAGGGCCGTGCCAACGTGTTTTCGTCCCTCAGATAAGGATGAAAGACAGGTTTTCCTTCTTCTTCTGCGTTGGTTTTGGAGATAAACTCTACGTCGAAATCAGTGAGTGAATCTGCATCTGGAATGAGCCAAGGTTCTGATCCGTTTGCCAGGTATCCATCAGAAAGCAAGATGACGGGTGTCATGTATTTCACGGCAATTCGGCAAGCTTCGTAGGCGGATTCGAAGCAGTCCCCTGGTGTGCTTGCTGCAATGACCGGCACGGGCGCATCTCCATTCCTTCCGTGTAGCGCCTGAAGAAGATCTGACTGTTCTGTTTTAGTCGGTAGACCTGTAGACGGCCCACCTCGCTGAACATTTATAATGACGAGAGGCAATTCCATGATGTGAGCGAGTCCCATGGCTTCACCCTTCAAGGCGATTCCAGGACCAGACGTACCCGTGATACCTAGAGCGCCTCCGAAACTTGCACCAATCGCAATCCCGATTGCTGCGATCTCATCTTCAGCCTGAACCGTGGTTATCCCGTGATTCTTATACCGGCTAAGCGAATGAAGAATATCAGAGGCAGGTGTGATCGGATAAGATCCATATAAAATATTGAGGTCACTTTTGTCCGCTGCAGCCACCAAACCCATCGCCAAGGCTTGCACACCTTGAATCGCACGGTACCTACCCGGCGGTAACGTGGCGGGTGTGACTTCATAGCGCGTTACAAACTGTTCTGTCGTTTCCCCGAAATGAAATCCCTTTTTGAGCAGTAGCAGGTTCGCGTCTCTGATTTCCGGCTTCTTAGCAAACTTTTTTGACAGCCAATTCTGAGCCGGCTTGATTGGACGCGAGTACAACCAGAGTGACAGCCCTAGCGCAAACATATTTTTCGACCGATCGATCTCCTTCTGTTTGAGACCAGATTCCTTGAGCGTTTCCCTCGTGAGTCTTGTGAGCTCTACTTGAATCACGCGATACCTATCCAACGACCCGTCCTCTAGGGGATTCGAGTCCATATTGGCTAGGTCGAAATTCCGTTTTTCGAATGTGTTCGAATTGACCAGAATTGTCCCACCAACCCGAACGCGTTCCAGGTTCACCTTCAAGGCGGCTGGGTTCATCGCAATCAGAAGATCAACTTCGTCACCCGGTGTACGAATATCGATCGATCCGAAGTGCAGCTGGAAGCCCGAGACTCCGTACGTCGTACCAATGGGAGCTCGAATTTCTGCGGGGAAATCCGGCAAGGTCGCCAGATCGTTCATCGCATAGGCCGTAGCCAATGTGAACTGCGTGCCCGTGAGCTGCATTCCGTCTCCGGAATCACCAGCGAAAAGCACGGTTGCTTCGGGCAGCGTTTCTACTGTTTTAGTGCTCATTAAAGCCAGTATCTGGGTAAGTCATAAGGTAACCGGAAAACTAGTACTCAACACAAACCAGAGGACGAATAAGGGACCGCGATTTCTTGCTGAGCATTTTCTCGCCACAATGTAGAACAAAATGAATTTTCTTGCGCCAAAAAGCGTTGTACATTGTGTAGATATTATTTGGCGTGGAAATTATTGGGTGTGGATAATAACGGTTGTGGATTCCATCAAGTTCTAGCACAAAACACGAAATTCCGAAAGGATGATTCCTTACAGCGCAGTAACCAGAGACATACAGGTAACCGTCCGGCCGGTATACCTCGATGGGCAGTCCGACATCATTGCTAAAAAATTCGTGTTTGGCTATTTCGTTCAGATTGAGAACATGGGCCTTGTGGACATCCAACTGCTGCGCCGCCACTGGTTCATCACCGACTCGAGCGGAAAAGTGCAGGAGGTAGAGGGCGAAGGTGTAATTGGCCGGCAACCTGTAATCAGCCCAGGCGAAGTCCACGAGTACAATAGCTACTGTGTCCTCGAGACTTTCATCGGACACATGGAAGGGCACTTCACAATGGAAAAAGACAGTGGCGAGCGACTAAAAGTTGAAATTCCTCGTTTCGACCTGAAGGCTGGCGTCAACTGAGCACTAGATTGGCTTAAGTTCGATCTTCAGATCACTCGTTTCAAGATCGATAATAGTTTCCCCTTCCCTTTTTGAGTATTCCAGGATCACAGCGGGCACCATTTCGCGTGGTGTATCCATGTGAAAGAGCGTATCTGCGACGACGCCCCAGTCTTCTGGCGTGAGGTAGACCTCAGCCGTTCCGTCTTCGGCGACTAAAGGTGCATACCCCAACACTTTGTTAAGATGATTTACACCCTGTTTTTGGTGAAGGTTGGGATCGATGTTCATCGGCGGAATTCGTAGATTGGAGTAGGCGCTCGTTGGGCACCATTTATCCATGTTTTTCTGAAAAGATCCTTTCATTCTCGCCGGCTATGAAGCAGTATCTCGATCTCCTCCGACATGTCAAAGAGAACGGCCTAAAAAAGGAGGATCGAACCGGCACCGGCACACTGTCTGTATTCGGACATCAGATGCGCTTTGATCTACAGAATGGATTCCCGCTGGTCACAACAAAAAAAACCTACTTCAAAGGCCTTGCCGTTGAAATGCTCTGGTTTTTGAAGGGCGCTACGAACACCAAGTTTCTGACAGACAACAATGTTCACATTTGGGATGCGTGGGCGGATCCAGATGGAAATCTCGGACCAGTCTATGGAAAGCAATGGATTGACTGGAAATCTAACGGCGGGCCTGGAATCAATCAGATCGAGCGCCTGATAAACAGCATCAAGAACAATCCTGACTCGCGTCGCCACATCGTGAATGCATGGAACGTGTCTGATCTCGAGAACATGGCACTACCACCTTGCCACATGTTCTACCAGTTTTGGGTGGGTAATGGCCGATTGTCCTGCCAGCTCTACGTGCGTTCAAACGATCTCTTTCTGGGAGCACCATTCAATATTGCCGAATATGCCCTGCTGACCCACATGATCGCCCAGCAGTGTGATCTCGAAGTTGGAGAATTGGTCTATACGATCGGCGATGCACACGTTTATCTGAATCACTTAGACCAGATCGATGAGCAGCTTTCGCGCACCACGTTCCCAATTCCTGAGCTCCGGATCCTGCGCAGACCCGATTCGATTTTTGATTACGAATACGAAGATTTCGAACTGGTGAATTATCAGTTCCACCCATCAATCAAAGCTCCGGTCGCTGTTTAATGGCTAGTGGAATGGGCCGCCCGGAGCTCGTAATCATATCGGCCGTCGGGACCCGAACTCGCGTGATTGGCAATGGCATGGATCTGCCCTGGCATATCCCTGAAGACCTCAAACGATTCAAAGCCATGACATCGGGACATCCGGTCTTGATGGGCAAGACCACGTTTGAATCACTCATCCACCAACTGGGAAAGCCCTTGCCCGGCCGCAGAAATATTGTGCTCTCCCATAAGGATGTCACCTACCCAGAGTGGGACAACGTTGAGGTCTATCACTCGGAAGACGAGGCGATGGCAGCGCTCTCGGGGCTGGATCGTGTCTTCGTCACGGGCGGCGCATCGATCTATGGCGCTTTTCTTGAACGGGTTGATCGCCTCGAACTAACGCTCGTTGAAGGAGAGCACGAAGGAGACGTGTTCTTTCCCCCTTACGAACATCTCATTGGGACCATGTACGGGGAAACCGCGCGCGACCAGCGCGATGGTTTTGCATTCGTTACCTATCAGCGTATCGACCCAACGGCCTAAAGTCCGACTCTTGCCAGAATTGCGTCAATTCGCTTCAGATGATATTCGTCGTCGAAGCAATTGCGGATCTCTTCTTCGCTAAGGTGCTCTCGGATGGGCTCGGATTCCAACACGAGGTCTACGAACTGGCGCTCTGTCTCCCAGGCCATCATTGCGGGCGGCTGCACGCGATCATAGGCATCCTCGCGCATTAAGCCTTTTTCGATCAACGCGTTTAGCAAGCGCTGACTGTTGTAGAGCCCAAATGTCCGCTGCATGTTGCGGCGCATATTGTTGGGGTAAACCGTCAGATTGTCTATCACGGTGGCAAAACGGGACAGAGCATAGTGTAAGATGGTACTGGCATCCGGCAGGATGACGCGCTCTGCTGACGAGTGCGAGATATCGCGTTCATGCCAGAGAGGGACATTCTCGTACGCCGTCACCATGTATCCGCGCAGCATGCGTGCGCAGCCTGTGATGTTTTCGCTGCTCACTGGATTTCGTTTGTGAGGCATACTCGATGAACCCTTTTGCCCTTTGCGAAATGCCTCTTCAACTTCTCGGACTTCAGATTTCTGAAGGCCGCGAACTTCGACAGCCATCTTCTCTAGCGTCGCGCCAATGAGGGCAAGCACGCCCACATAATGCGCGTGGCGGTCTCGTTGAAGAACTTGCGTCGAGACAGGGGCAACTTCGAGCCCTAGAAATTCGCACGTGTACTGCTCGACTTCCATCGGAAGATGGGCAAACGTACCCACTGAACCCGAGACCTTGCCGACCCTCATGCCCTCTGCCGCATCAACAAATCGTTTACGGTTGCGGCGCATCTCATCATAATAGAGCGCGAACTTGGCTCCGAGAGTAGTGGGCTCGGCGTGTATGCCGTGGGTTCGACCCATCATAAGCGTGTGGCGATGCTCATCTGCTCGACGCGCCAGCACGGCTATCATTCGATCAATTTCGGTTAGGATCAGCGCATTGGCCTTTTTCAGCCGAACCGACCAAGCCGTATCTACGACATCCGAAGACGTAAGCCCGTAGTGAATCCATTTTCGCTCGTCTCCCAGCGACTCAGATACGCTACGAGTAAAGGCGACAACGTCATGACGCGTGATCTCTTCGATTTCGTGGATTCGGTCCACATCGAACTTCGCATTCTGGCGAATGAGCTCGACGTCTTCTGCTGGAATTACTCCCAACTTTGACCAAGCCGCGCAGGCTTCGATTTCTACTTCGAGCCAGGCATCAAACTGAGCCTCTTCGCTCCAAAGAGCAGTCATTTCGGGACGGGAATAACGAGCGATCATCGAAGCATCAGTTTATTTCTCGAAAGAAAGCACAATTTACGCCATCCTGTCGTCTATGCCTGTGAATCGGGGCTGAAAACGAACCAGTGCCAAGCGTAAAGACCACAGCAAGTTATTCACGATCCGATCGTAGTGATTTCGCCCAGCCAGTTGCGTATTCAATTCTGTCCGAAGCTGACGATAGACGCACGCCGACAAAGCGATTTTCACCTGGCAAAACATCGTACTCAAATGAAAACCTATTGTCAAAAACCAGTTCAGGCTCCTGAAGACTTCCGATGGACGGATATTCAGGAATCGAAACCCGGAATATTCTCGATTCGTTGATGTTGTCCTTCAGGTAAATAGTGCGTCCATCGATTGACCACCTGGGGTCGCCGAACTTGCTACTTGACGAGATTCTCCATTCCTGGTTAGTAGAGATATCCACGACCGTAATAACCCCTTCAACCGTCAAGATCACATACTGCCCGTTCGGCGAAAGTATCGGACGGGTACCTCTTCCACTCCAATCTGGTTTACGTTGTCCCGTCGTTCGATCATACATTAATTTCCTTCCGCCCGCCCCTGAAATGAACGCTAGAGCAGTGAATCCGTCCACTGAAACGTCGAGCCAGGCGAGCGGTTGTTCTGATTCAACGACAATGACCGGTGTGGTGCTTCCGTCCATCGAACGCTCGTGGACCTGCCATGTGGAGTCTGCCCCGCTCAAATAGGATATTCGATCTTCCGAATGAATCCAGGTAGGGGAGTAGCTGTGGAATTGCTGAGTCAGCCGGGTTGACGAGTTTGTGGCCAGATTAAAGACCACCAGATCGTATCTAAAACCATCCGTTCTGTCTTCCAAAACAACAAGGTCTCCACCGTCGTCAGCGCGAATACGCCCCCAATTTCCGGGTGGGATTTCGGTTGGAATTATTTCACCGTCTTCGATTATAGCGACATCCAAAAGACCCGAAAGAGGCGGTTTTTCCCTGACCATATATTCGCCCTTCAGGTCAATATTCGCGTCATCTCCGGAGGAACGAGCTCCCGATGGCCCAGCTTGCCACAGCGTACGATGTGTTGATGAATAAGAACTCGTACCGGAGTCGAAAAGTACCAGAGACCACTGCCTCGGGGCAATCCTTCCATCTAAATAGACGACACTTCCGTCCGGTAGGAAACGCGCGTGATTAGCCATCGGAAGGACCAACTTCGGAATGTCTTCTCTGACATCGATTACCATATAGGTTGAATCCCGACTCGCAGTCACAATCAAAGCAAGGGAGTTCTCTTCATGATAGGCTCTGAGATCGACCGGATCCCATTTTTGATATTGTTCGGCCGTAAGAATGATTGAAGACTCGGGAGAATCAAAATCTCCCACCACAACACCTCCATCTGAGGTGTAGATAAGGTCACCGCTATCCGTCCATCCTCTAAAGGGGGCATTTGCGTATCTATTTGGCACGACTCGATTGTTGTTAAGGCCTTCCAACTCGTCGAGGGCTACGATGTAATAACCTTCACCTCGCCGCACAAAACCAACGTGCGACCCGTCAGGAGACATGTAGTTACCAACAACATCGGTGGCCCCAAACACAGGCGTGTTCGCCCGTGTTTGAAGGTCATATACATGGAGCTGATAAGGATCGACTTCTGTAGAGACATAGCTCACGTACCGCCCTTCTGCGGAGACGCTTGGCATAAAACCCCTCACCGGAAGCTCGGTCCATCGAAGGGGCAGCTCTTCTGGGCTTCGCATCATTTCTGATCCCCAGAACCCGAGGGCCGCCGCAATAATGATCGCTGCAGCGACGATATATTTAGTCGTCGAACGCGGACGGGGCGCTCTTTCAGGTTTCGGTGCCTCTAAAGGCTTAAATCGCGATGCTGATTTGTTCGCTGACAGGTCCAGCCTTCGAAGATCCACCAATAGGTCGGTACAGGAGGCATATCGGTGGTCTCGATTCTTGGACATCGCCTTGTCCACGATCATTTCGAGTTCTACCGGCACATTAGTCCGAATAGAAGTCAGTGGCTCAGGGTCAACATTCAAGATGCCGTATATGGCTGCTTCTTCGTATTGACCCGTGAACGGCATTCGGCCCGTAACCATTTCGTAAAGGGAGACGCCCAACGACCAGATGTCGGTTCTTTGATCTACCGCCTCACCACGTGCCTGTTCGGGACTCATGTAGGCCACGGTGCCCAACGTCGAGCCCATGCGAGTCAGTTTCGTAGACGCCGTTGTTTGTGCAAGCCCGAAGTCCAGCACCTTCGCCTGACCTTCCGTGGTCAGCATGATGTTGGCACTTTTGATATCTCGGTGGACGATGCTCTTCGCGTGGGCGGCTTTGAGCGCTTCTGCAACTTGCGTTGCGATTCGAACAGCCTCATTCAACTTCAGAGGTCCGTCTTTTATTCGGTCCTCTAGCGTACCCCCTTCGATGAACTCCATCGCGATGAACGGGCGAAGATCTTCACTCGGACTCCCCGACGGAACGGCTTCATCGATTTGGTAAATAGCCGCAATGTGGGGATGGTTCAGCGCCGCGGCTGCTTTCGCCTCTCGATAGAAACGGGCCCGGTCGTCTTCATTCGACAGAGCGGCTGCAGGCAACACTTTGATGGCCACCGTGCGCTCAAGCTTCGTGTCCTCAGCCTTGTAGACGATGCCCATGCCGCCGCGGCCAAGCTCGCCTACGATGCGATAATGTGAGAGTGTGGTGCCGATCATTTCCCGAACTCGCGCTTGAGGTGATCAGACCAATTCTGGTACCAATAAATCTTCGACTCTGTTAAAGACGTTTCTTGGACGTCTACGTTTGCGGTTACGACCACGATGGTATTGCCATCTGAACCAATGTCCCAGCCCCTTCTGTTTCCGAGAGGAAGGATCAGTTCAGGATCCCCAAGAATATTGAATGTTGGCTGCGTTCGAACAGGTATCCGACCGATTCCGGCATCCACTTCGTAATAGAGATACCCCCCAGATTCGAGCCATCGAATCTTATCGTCTGCCTGCTGGATACTTGTTAATGGATAACGTGCAGACCCAGAAACCGGCCTAATAACATATTGAGACTGTTGGTCGATCGTGGTGCCAAAGGCCACAAAACGACTATCGGGTGAAAATGAAGGACTCCACACCCTGTCCTCCGATGAATCCGCCCACACAACAAGATCGGTTTCCAGATCGATCAGCAACAATATAGTATCACGTTTTTTGGGATCTAAGCTTACTGATGCCATCCATTTGCCATCTGGCGATATCTCAGCCTGGATTGCGTTCTCTATCACCGATTTGAGTTCCGCGCCTGATCCCGGCGTGGTCGGCAATGAGACAACGTGCAGGGTGGTGTCTTCAAGCAAACTAAAGAACAGTTCAGAATCGTCCGAAGTAAACAGGGGACCTCTACTCAGGTCGTCAAACGTCAGTTGATGTTGCAGGTCTTCACGTCTGTCGTAGAGATAGATATTGGAGCCTGACGGGCCAACTCCAGAAAATGCTATTTGGTTTTCGTCGGATGAAAATCGTGGCTCCCTTGGTACAGCTCCCACGGGTAGGGTCAGGCCGATTTGTTCGGTCGAACGATTCGACATATCAACCACCCACATGGTCTGCTCCACACCAATCAGGCCCTGTGAGGATGTGTACAAAAGATCGCCTCGGGGTGATACGGCATATCGCGACCAATTCAGTTCCACGCCTTCGTCGAGCACTGTTCTAGGCTGACCTGTAAACTGGCCGGTTCGTTCATCGATAGGCCGAACAACCAACTCTCCATCATCTCCCCTCAACTGATACGTGAGAAATCCTCCTTTCACATATTCTGGATTGAGCACAAATGGTTCGGTCATTTCTAGTTCTCCGCTGCTCAGGTCAACCGTGAAAACCTTAAAATCACCGCCAACAATAGCGTTGGTGCTACGTGCCAATTGATGACCAAAGGCTCGGTCTGATCCTGGTACGTGCGTCTTGACGATGAATCCGTATCCCTCTTCCATTTCAGAACCGTGAACCGGAATAGGTGTCATTTCATTGGTAGAAAGGTCTAAGTTGTAGATGCTACCGCCGCCGCCCCGGCGATCATCGTTGGCGATGATGTTGTCTTCATCTTGCCAGTAAGCAAATCGACCAAAGTCCGTCCTTCGTTCCGGGATGCCATTGGGAACGACAACGGTAAAAACACCTCCATTGAGGCCTTCCGAAAAGGCAATGTGACCCCCTTGCGGAGAAAAATCATACTCCCATAGCCCGGCCGCTTGGGAATTGTCTATGTGTCGAATATTGCCTGTGGACATGTCACGTAGGAAGAGACCCTCTCGATCATCTAGATCCATCGCCCGAAAAGCAAGATATTTTCCGTCAGGTGACATTCTGGGGAAGCGTACATCGTCGTAGCCGCTCAACGATATTTCGACGCGATGAAGTGTCGCAACCGCCTCTTCGGCTTCGGTCATTCCTGCACCGAACACTCCAATCACGAGTCCTGTCAGCACGGCGGCAGCCACAACGCCCCAGAAGAACCGTTGCTGCCAGGTTGGAGATGTGGCCGGCATAGCAACCGCTGGCGAAATCGTGCTGTAGGAACTGGTGGAAACTCCGGAAGGAGATTTTGGAACCGCTTCAAGGTCCACGATCAGGTCGGCGCCTGTTTGATACCTGCGGTTAGCTTCTTTAGCCAGCAGTTTGTTCGTGATGCGCTCGAGCTCCATCGGCACACCGGTTCTCAGCGCAGTCAGAGGTTCAGGCTCGGCATTCAAGATGCTATAGACGACGGCCTGTTCGTACTCACCGCCAAACGGTGCGCGGCCAGAAACCATTTCGTAGAGGACTGCTCCGAGGCTGTACAGATCTGTCCGGCCGTCAACCTCTTCTCCCCTCGCCTGCTCCGGGCTCATGAACGCGACCGTGCCGAGCGTCGATCCCATCCGCGTCAGCTTCGTGGATGCAGTGGTCTGCGCAAGTCCGAAATCGAGCACTTTCGCCTGACCGTTCTCGGTCAGCATGATGTTGGCACTTTTGATATCTCGGTGGACGATGCTCTTCGCGTGAGCAGCCTTCAACGCTTCAGCGATCTGAATCCCGAGGCGAAGTGCCTCCTCCAGCTTCAGCGGGCCTTGCTTGATGCGGTCTTCGAGCGTACCACCCTCGATGAATTCCATCGCGATAAAGGGGCGCAAATCTTCGCTCGGGCTGCCTTCAGGAACGGCTTCGTCGATTTCGTAGACAGCCGCAATATGGGGATGGTTTAAAGCGGCTGCGGCCTTCGCTTCGCGGTAAAATCGGGCGCGGTCGTCTTCGTTCGAAAGGGCTGCCGCCGGAAGCACCTTGATCGCAACCGTACGGTCGAGCTTGGTGTCCTCGGCCTTGTAGACGATGCCCATGCCGCCGCGGCCGAGCTCGTCCAGAATGCGATAATGTGATAGTGTAGTGCCGATCATGGTGCTCGGGGTGGAGGAATCCCAATTTCACTGATTTGACAGGGAAATAGCAAATAATCCAAGCATCGCGCGACTGAAACACGGCCTTAAGGTGTCAAGTGCTGTGAGTCTGAGATTATGTGGGAGAAATTCGTATCGTCCTTGCTATTTTCGAGGATGCAGGTAAATTGACTGTTCGCGAACAAAAAACGGCAAATCTCTGCGTTTCTAGGACATGCGAAACCGTTTCTTGGCTCGCGAATGAGCTTCGAAGCGCGTTGAACCAATTTTTCGATTCATCAGACCGGGAAAGTTTTGGACGATCGAATAGTACGGGCCGCGTTGATTCAGGCCACATTGAGTGAAGATTCTTCGGCTCCGGCTGAGAAGATTAAAGCTTCGATGATAGACAAACATGTCGCTCTCATCGAAGAAGCGGCAGGCAAAGGAGCCCAGATCGTTTGCATGCAGGAACTGTTCTACGGTCCATATTTCGGAGCCGAACAGAATCCGAAATGGTTCTCCATGGTGGAGCAAATTCCTGATGGCGACACTACCCGTCTCATGCAGGAATTGGCCAAAAAACACAACATGGTCATCGTCGCACCGATGTATGAGGAAGACCTCACAGGACTCTATTACAATACAGCGGCTGTTATAGAAGCCGACGGCACCTATCTGGGTAAATTCCGCAAGATCCACATTCCTCATTGCCATCCAGGATTCTGGGAGAAGTTTTACTTTCGTCCAGGAAATCTTGGCTACCCGATCTTCAATACGTCAGTCGGTAAGGTCGGCGTTTACATCTGTTATGATCGTCACTTCCCCGAAGGATGGCGTGAATTGGGACTCAACGGTGCAGAAATCGTTTTTAATCCATCAGCTACCGTCGCAGGGCTGAGCGAATACCTCTGGAAACTGGAGCAGCCAGCCGCCGCGTGCGCCAACATGTATTACGTGGGCGCCATCAACCGTCCTGGAATGGAAGCTCCCTGGAATATCGGCGAGTTTTATGGTCAATCGTATTTCGCCAATCCGCGCGGCCAGATCATAGAAGAAGGACCCCGCTCCGAGGATGCAGTCGTTATTGCGGATCTGGACCTGAACCTGATCCGAGAGGTACGCAACGTGTGGCCGTTCTATCGTGACCGCCGTCCCGATTCCTATGAAGCGATCACGAAGCCTTAAGACGTTTTTCCTCTTCACCCGACCTGACGACCAATGTCGCACCCCGACATCACCCGACCACCCATAACTGAGTCGCCTCTCTACAATGAGGACCTGGCCCCCGTCGCGGCCGATAAACGGTCCTGGGGGATGTGGGCAATCGCTGCATTGTGGGTTGGTATGGCGGTCAATATTCCGACGTATACGCTCGCTTCTGGGATGATTTCTCAGGGGATGAACTGGGGGCAGGCGCTTCTCGTGATTGCACTCGGCAACCTGATCGTGCTCATTCCAATGGTGCTCAATGCCCATGCAGGGACGCGCTACGGCATTCCGTTTCCTGTCATACTTCGGGCATCGTTCGGTACGGTGGGAGCGAATATACCCGCCATGATGCGCGCGCTGGTGGCGTGCGGGTGGTTTGGCATCCAAACCTGGATTGGCGGTTCGGCGATCTACACGATTCATTCCATCATTTTCGGATTCGAACCCGCTACGGCGGCGGACATGCTCCCGATCCTCGGGCTTTCCTGGGGACAACTGTTTAGCTTCCTGCTCTTCTGGGCGGTTAACATCGGCGTGATCCTGGCAGGGATCAATACAATCAAATGGCTGGAGACGCTAGCCGCTCCATTTCTGCTCCTCATTGGCCTAGGTTTGTTATGGTGGGCTGTGTCAGAAGGCGGAGGATTCGCCCGCGTTCTTTCCGACGAAACAGTAGCTCAGGTACGGGGAAATTTGAGTGGCGATTTTAGTTTTTGGGCTGCGTTCTGGCCAAACCTGACCGCGATGGTCGGATTCTGGGCCACCCTCTCCCTGAATATTCCGGATTTCACGCGCTACGCGTTTAATCAGCGCGAGCAGATGCTGGGGCAATTCATTGGACTACCCACGACAATGACGTTGTTCGCGTTCATAGGCATTACCGTGACGAGCGCGACAGTCATCATTTTCGGCGAAGCCATATGGGATCCGGTACAGCTCCTTGGTCGATTCGAGAGCCCACTAGTTATCGGGTTCGCGCTGTTCGGACTTACCATCGCTACGCTGTCAACCAACATCGCGGCAAACGTCGTGTCTCCTGCAAACGACTTTTCGAACCTGTGGCCGCGTGTTATCAATTTCAAGAGAGGCGGATTAATCGCCGGCTTCATCGGCATACTCATTTTTCCCTGGAAGCTCTACTCGGATCTCGCTAATTACATCTTCACCTGGCTCATCGGGTACAGTGCGCTTCTTGGGTCAATCGGCGGGGTCATGATCATTGATTATTTCGTCCTGCGAAAGATGCGTCTGAATGTAGAAGAGCTCTATCGTCGGGTCGGTGAATACTCCTTCGGAAAGAGTGGCATCAACTGGAGGGCTTTGGTGGCCATTGCTATCGGGATTTCGGTAAACGTGCCGGGATTTTTGCAGCAGGCTTCCAATGGAAGCATCCAAGCTGCCGAGGTGTTTAATTCAATATATACCTACGCATGGTTCGTAAGCTTCGGCCTTGCGGGAGCGGCCCACTGGGCATTGAGTCGGTACTTTCCATGCAATGCGTCGAGCGACGCCGCGGCCGAGTGAACATAATTAAGATTTAAAGCGAATTTAGAGTAAGAGATATGCAGATTACAGACCAGCTGGAAATGCCAGCAACCAATTACACGCCACCGGCTTACGACGGTCCATCACGTGAAGAAGTAGCCGCCTTGCGGGATCAATACGTGCATCCGTCGATCTTTAAGATCTATAAGGAGCCGATCATGATCGTGGACGGCCACATGCAGTGGCTTTTCGACGAAAAAGGAAAACGCTACCTCGACATGTTGGCTGGAATCGTGACGGTATCGTGCGGACATTGCCACCCAAAGATTGCACGGAAGATTCAGGACCAGATCGGAACGCTTCAGCACGCCACGACGATCTACTTGCATCCGGGGCTTGCGCTGCTTTCTCAGAAACTCGCCTCCAAGATGCCAGATGGTCTGGACGTGACGTATTTCGTTAACACGGGCAGTGAAGCAAACGAGCTCGCCATCAATATGGCCCGGGCCTACACCGGCAATACGGATGTCATTGCGCTTCGCAACAGCTATCACGGAATGTCCTCGACTTCTGCCGCACTGACTTCGCACCACACATGGAAACGAGACATTCCCCTCGGGCATCGCATTCATCACGCGATGAATCCAGATCCATATCGTAGTCCTTTTTCGGGTAGTCCCGAAGAGATCGCGAGCCAGAGCGCAAATGAAATTAGTGAACTCATCAAGTTCTCGACTCCAGGTGCTGTGGCTGCCTTTATTGCTGAGCCAATCCAGGGCGTAGGCGGTGTAACCACCGGAGCCCGTAATTATCTAGGCGAAGCCTACGAGATTATCCGTGAGCACGGCGGCCTTTGTATCGCTGACGAAGTTCAGACAGGGTTTGGCAGAACGGGCGAGAACTACTGGGGCTTTGAGAACTCGGGCGTGAAGCCCGATATGGTGGTCCTTGCAAAGGGAATTGGAAATGGCGTTCCGATGGCAGCCGTGACCACAACGCGCGCGATAGCAGAAGCCCACACGTCGAAATTGCACTTCAACACGTATGGCGGAAATCCGGTGAGCATGGCTGCTGGTATGGCCGTTCTCGAAGTAATCGAAGAGGAAGGACTTCAGGAAAACTCCAGAGTAGTGGGTGGCCGCCTGAAAGAAGGCATGGAACGCCTTAAATCGCGTCACGACATTGTCGGCGATGTTCGCGGAATGGGCCTCATGTTGGGAATGGAAATCGTTACCGACCAAGCTTCCAAAGAACCGAATGCAGCCGCGACAGGTGTCATTCTCGAAGAACTTCGAGAACGAGGTGTTCTGGTAGGAAAAGGCGGACTCTACGGCAACGTCCTGAGAATAAAGCCACCGATGTGCGTCACGAAAGAAGACGCAGACTACACGGTCTGGGCACTCGACGAAGCGCTGGCGGCAGCATCAGCTAACTAGGACAGGACTATGCAGTACGACAAAGTCATTCGCGGCGGTAACGTCGTCACTCCCGAAGGCGTGGTCCAGGCGGATGTCGCCATCGTCGGCGAAAAAATTGCCGCGATTGGAGAGAATCTGGATGCAGACGTCATCATTGACGCTGGCGGACACTTCGTGATTCCTGGCGTGCTGGACGTACACGTTCATCTGGCCCTGCCCTTCTGTGGCACAACGTCGGCAGACGACTATTACACTGGGACACGTGCCGGCGCTCGAGGCGGTGTAACGACGCTCATCGATTTTGCGATTCCATACGAAGGCGATTCGCTAAACGATGCCGCGGACAAGTGGCATCAGAAGGCAGATGGAAAGGCGCTCATCGACTATACGTTTCACATCTGCATCACGCGTTGGGACGAACACAAGGACCAGATCGAAGGCATGGTTGAGCGGGGATTTTCGACCTTCAAGGAGTTTATGATCTACGAGTCCGAAGGATGGCAGTCGGACGACCGAGCCCTATTCGGAACACTGGAGAAGATGAAAGAATTAGGCACGATGCTCCTCGTGCATGCCGAATCCTCGCGCGTCCTGGATGAGCTCATTGAACGGCATCACACACCCGAGTTGATGGCCGAGTACGGTGCGCAATTGCACGCGATGTCACGACCGAATTTTATTGAGGCCGAAGCCATACAGCGTGCGACCAAATGGTGTGAAATCACGGGTGGCAATCTGTACATCGTTCATATGTCTACCGGCGAAGGCTCTGACATTATCCGGGAAGCGCAATCACGTGACGTGCCCGTTCTGGCTGAAACATGCGTTCAGTATCTCGTGCTGGACGACTCAGTTTTTGCCCGCGAAGACGGTCACCTGTACGCGTGTTGCCCTCAGCTTAAAAAACCGGCAGACGTTGAAAGACTGTGGGAAGGACTAGATTCAGGCGAAGTATCTGTCGTTTCGACCGATACGTGCACTTTTTCTAGAGAACAAAAAGCGATGTGGGAGGGAGACTTCACCAAGATCCCCATGGGAATGCCCGGGCTGGAAACGCTCATGCCACTCCTCTACACTTACGGCGTGCGCAAAGGGCGGCTGTCGATCGAACAAATGTGCGAGAAGCTGTCAACGAATCCCGCCCGCATTATGGGACTGGCTCCCAGAAAAGGAGCAATCGAGGTCGGCGCCGATGCAGATATGGCCATCATCCATCCGACCCACGAGATTGTGGTCGATCCGGATGAGATGGAGACCAATGCGGACTGGTCGCCCTTCGAAGGTTTCTCTCTCGCCGGGTTCTCACGAACAACACTCTCACGCGGCGATGTGATTGTCGACGACTACAAGGTGGTCGGGGAGCCGGGACGAGGAAAATGGCTATCCCGCAAAACAGCGGGACCGGCAGGACTCACGGCCAACAATTCGAATTTAATAGCGGATTCAACAGGATGAGAATATGATTGAAGGGATGATTGAAACTATGCTCCCCAATGTTATTGGAGGGGTTCGCGTGCAAAGCACCAGCATGCGCACGCTACCCGTAACTGAGCCCATGACGGGCGCGCTGATTGGAAATGTGCCGATGTCCGGTGCGGACGACCTGGATGCCGCCGTTCAAGCAGCTGCAAAAGCCCAGGCCGAATGGGCACTTGTACCCATGAAAGACCGGGTACAGGTTCTTTTCAAAATGAAGGCTCTCGTCGAGGCCGAAAAAGACCACTTGGCTGAAGTCGTTACCCGCGAAAACGGAAAAACGCATGCAGAATCGATGGGGAGTGTGATGCGAGCGGTCGAATGTCTCGAATTTGCCTGCTCTCTTCCTCAAATTGCGACGGGAGACATCATGACCGTCAGTCGTGGTGTTGAGTGCCAGACAGTTCGTTGCCCTGTAGGCGTGACAGCCGTCATTACACCCTTTAATTTCCCATTCATGGTGCCCCTCTGGATGATTCCGATGTCCCTTGGAATGGGCAACGCGGTCATCTGTAAACCTTCAGAACAGACCCCATTGAGCGTACTCGAAATCGCCCGGTTGCTGGAAGAATCGGGACTGCCCGCTGGGCTTTTTTCGGTTGTAAATGGAGACCGCGAGATCGTGGAAGCCATGTGCGATCATTCTGGAATCTCAGCGATCGGCTTCGTTGGTTCGACGCGAGTTGCCAAGATTGTTTACGAGAGAGGCACGGCGAATGGTAAGCGGGTTCGCGCGCTTGGCGGTGCAAAAAATCACCTGACTGTCGTACCCGATGCGGATCCGGAAATGACTGCCACCAATGTTGTGGCCTCGGTGGCAGGATGCGCCGGCCAGCGATGCATGGCTGCCAGTGTGCTACTCGCAGTCGGAGACGTGGATCATATTCTTGCGCTTATAAAGCAAAAAATGGAAGCCATCGTGGTTGGCCGCGATATGGGCGCCATCATCAGCGAAGATGCATACGAGCGAATCACCGGATATTTGGAACGGACCGAAGCCGGAGGCGCGGTTCTCGAACTCGACGGACGTGAGGCTTCTCTGGCAGAAGCGCCCGATGGAGGCTGTTTTCTCGGTGCGAGCATCATTGACCATGCAACTCCCGAACACGAAGCATCCTGCAGTGAGATTTTCGGCCCCACATTGACCATCATTCGTTGCAAAACACTGGAAGAAGCGCTCGCCATCGAAAATGCGAATCCTTATGGAAACGCTGCGGCAATCTATACTTCCTCTGGTGGTACGGCCCAATATTTCACTGAACGAGCCAGTGCGGGAATGGTGGGAGTAAACATCGGAGTACCTGTTCCGCGAGAACCGTTTGCGTTCGGCGGCTGGAATGACAGCGCATTCGGCGGCGGGGACATTACCGGTCCTACGGCAATCGATTTCTGGTCGAAAGCCAAGAAGATCACTACCAAATGGTCGGACCAACACAGAAGCAATTGGATGAGCTAGGCCTCTGTACCCTCCCAGAAAGGTACCTACTCAGTAACCCCAACACGCATGATTGGAAAAACAAGACTTTCAGAGGAGCAGCTCTCGGAGAACTTCGCCGACCTACACCCTGCGTTTTCAAGAGACGAAGCGGTCAGCGATGCCTCAAAATGTCTTTTCTGCTTCGATGCGCCATGCATGCGCGCCTGTCCGACGGGAATCGATGTCCCGAAGTTCATTCGTCAGATTCTGCATGATGATCCTGCTAGCGCAGCCGAGACGATTCTAGATGAGAACATTCTTGGCGGGTCCTGCGCGCGCGCCTGCCCTACTGAGGTCTTGTGTGAGGGAGCATGCGTGGACCGAACGCTCTTGAACGCACCCGTTCAGATCGGTCGACTTCAGCGATATGCTACCGATTATGCGGCATTGAATAACCTTCGCTTTTTTGCCCCGGGCTCAGCAACGGGAAAGTCCGTCGCAATCATTGGCTCCGGTCCAGCGGGCCTTGCGTGTGGATTCGCCCTGCGTCGAAGTGGGCATGCAGTAACGATGTTTGAGGCCCGCGATATTCCCGGTGGCTTGAACACACATGGGATTTCGGCTTACAAGATTTCGACCGAGTTCTCCTTGAGTGAGATAGAACCCATTCTTGAAATGGGCATCGATCTACATCTTGACCACTACGTCGACGCGAATGAACTGGCCAGACTGCGACAGGAATATGATGCAGTGCTGGTAGCAGTCGGATTGGGATCCACCTCTCGATTGAACATTCCAGGAGAGGATATGGAAGGAGTGGTGGAATCTCTCGACTTCATTTTTCAGACACATACTGGACCTCTCGTGAATTGCGAGGTTGGAGATCAGGTCCTCGTCTTGGGAGCGGGAAACACCGCCGCCGACGTGGCGACACAGGCCGTCCGGCTTGGCGCTTCGAGCGTCACGATGGCATATCGTAGAACGGATCGGGAGATGTCTGCCTTCGCGTACGAATATGAACTGTGCAAAGCCGACGGAATCGAATTCCGCTGGCGAGTACAACCAATTGAGTTTGTTGAAACCAACGGAAAGCTAAGCGGAGTACGAATGCAGCGTGTGGAACTGGTTGGAGAAGGCCGGGAGGCCCATCTCGAGCCTGTGACCGGTTCTGAGTTTGTTCTTCCCTGTGACATGGCGATCAAGGCACTGGGACAGATTCCAGTCCTCGAATTGATCGGGGAGACAGGCCTCGATCCCGGAGCCTTGAAGCTCGATGACAGAGGAACGACAAGTGTAGACGGGCTCTTTATCGGCGGTGACTGCACCCACACCGGTGCCGAAATAGTGGACGCCGTGCAAGATGGAAAAATGGCTGCTGCTGGAATCGACGCATATCTCCGGGGGAATTCATGAGCAATCTCAGGTCAAAGCCAGATATCAGCGCCAACCTGGCAGGTATCAAGAGCCCAAATCCCTTCTGGCTCGCAAGCGCACCACCCACGAACTCGGGATATCAGATTTCAAGGGCCTTCGAGGCTGGTTGGGGCGGAGCGGTGTGGAAAACGCTCGGCCATGAACCCATTGTAAACGTGTCCTCGCGTTATGGTGCTCTAGACTATGACGGCCGGAAAATGGTCGGATTCAACAATATTGAACTGATCACAGATCGGACGCTGGAGACCAATTTAAAAGAGGTTCGCCAGGTCAAGCGCGATTTTCCGAATCACGCAGTGGTCGTATCGCTCATGGTGGAGTCTACGAGAGAGGCGTGGCACGACATCGTGAAGCGCACCGAAGACACCGGCTGCGACGGGCTCGAGCTGAACTTCGGGTGCCCACACGGCATGAGCGAACGGGGTATGGGATCGGCCGTCGGTCAAGTCCCCGAATACACCAAAATGGTGACGGAATGGGTCAAAGAGGTCGCCCAGACTCCCGTGCTCGTCAAACTGACGCCCAATGTTACAGATATTACGCAGCCGGGGCGCGCCGCACGTGAGGGCGGCGCGGACGGCGTCTCCTTGATCAACACCATCAACTCAATCATTGGAGTTGACCTCGACACGTTAGCTCCCATTCCACAGGTGGATGGGAAGGGATCACATGGCGGTTATTGCGGTCCGGCGGTTAAGCCCATCGCGCTGAATATGGTGCAGAAGTTAGCCTCGGATTCCTCATTTGGCATCCCGATTTCAGGGATCGGGGGAGTTCAGGCATGGCAGGATGCGATTGAGTTCATGCTGCTCGGCGCAACAAACGTACAAGTTTGCACCGCCGTGATGCATTACGGCTTCCGCATCGTCGAACACCTGACCTCCGGTCTTGAAAACTGGATGCGAGACAAGGGATTCCAGACGCTCGATGATTTCGTTGGAAAAACTGTGGCATCCGTTGGAAACTGGAATACGCTGAACCTCGGCTATAAAGTGGTCGCCGAAATCGACCAGTCGAAGTGTATTCACTGTGGGCTTTGCTACATCGCATGTGAGGACGGCGCTCATCAATCGATCGCCAAAAGTCTGATGTCAGAAGAGGATTATCCGTCCCATGGATCGGCCGCTAGGTTGACCAGCGCGGGACGCGAGTACTTGGCTGGCGCGGGTGATGGCTACGTGAACCGCTACGAAATCAAGCAAGAGACGTGCGTTGGTTGCAATCTGTGTTCAATCGTGTGTCCAGCGGATGGGTGCATCACCATGATCGAAAAGGAATCGACCATTCCTCGGATGACGTGGACCGAGTATCAGGAAGGCATGGCAAGCGGAACGATGGATCCGATTCCTCCACCCGATCATGTATGACACAGTCCAGTGACCAGGTCTTGACGACCACACGAAAATGGGTCGAATCCTTCGTGATAGGCCTGAACCTCTGCCCGTTTGCAAAGAAGGAACTGGTTCAAGATCGTATTCGATTCATCGTAAGCGAGGCGTCAACCGAAATAGATCTTCTCATCTCGCTGAAAAAAGAAATTGAACTGCTGGAAGGCGATACGTCAATTGAAACGACTCTTCTGATTCATCCAAACGTTTTGAACGACTTCGGGGATTACAATCAGTTTTTGAGTCACGCGGATGAGCTACTGGTCCATCTCAACTTTGAGGGGGTGTTTCAAATCGCGAGCTTCCACCCGAATTATCAATTCGCTGGTACGACACCCAGAGATGCTGAGAATTACACCAACCGTTCTCCTTTTCCCATTCTCCATCTCTTGAGAGAAGAAAGCCTTGAGAGCGCCATTGAGCAATATGACGACGTGGACCAGATTCCTTCGCGCAATATCGCGAAGATGAATGAACTGGGGCTTGAAGGAGTGAAGGAGTTACTCGCCCGCAAGTAAAGACTAGAGCGAGAGAAAAGACTAGAGATTGTGACGTTTGTCTCTCAAGAACTTGTAGAGCAACGCACGCGCCCTGAAGATGTGCGCCTTCACTGTACCGAGTGGTAGGTCCAGTTCCATCGCAATCTCTTCGTAGGACTTTTCCTGCTGATGCCGCATCACGATTACGCGATGATACTTCTGAGGAAGCTGATCGATCGCCTCTTGAATGAGCTGTTTACGCTCATCTTCGACGATGTGGCGGTCTGGCCGGTAAGAAGTGTCCGGAAGCTCGTATTCAACTTCGCCATCCCTCGTCTGAATAGGCTTGTCGATCGACATGGTCGACAGTTTCTTTTTTCGAAGAAAGTCGATCGTGTGATTGGTGGCAATCTTGTAGAGCCAGGTAGAAAACGCGTAGTCGACCGAGTACGACTTTAAGGCCGAAAATGCTTTGATGAAGCATTCCTGAACCAAGTCATCTACTTCCCCTTGCTTGCGAACCATACGCTGAACGTGTCGCGACAACGCGCCACGATACTTTTCCATCAGCTCGTTGTACGCCATCTGGTCCCCACCAAGCGCCCGAGCGACGAGCGCACGGTCTTGCTCACTCGATTGTGAAGGCGTGTTATCCTGAGCGCCTTTGGCCATCCGAAGAAGAATAAAATTAGTGGGGAGTAGTCACAGAAACGGCAACTAAGATAGCACCTTTAAGGTTTAGCCGCGATGAAGTCGGCCCGGCAATTTAAAATGGCCTCTTTTTGTTGGCGTTAGAAGGAAAGACGAGAAAACAAAGGTCGGGTTGCATGAGGGTGTGGAAGACCGATTATATGCACCTATGTGGCGATTTGCCCGTATTATATGCTCATCGGATTGACGAATAGGCGGCTACAATATGAAGCTCTATAATGAAAAGGAAATTGGCAACATCCTGAAACGTGCCACGGAAATGTCTCACGCGGACACTAATAGTTCGTCCATGGGGCTTTCTGTTGAAGAACTTCAACAGCTTGGAGCCGAAGCTGGCCTGAATCCGGATTTCATTATCAGAGCAGCAGCCGAGCTAGCTGTAGCGCCCAGTATCCGAAAGCGCAACGTAGTTGGCGGTCCTGTATCATTTGAACGCGAAATCGTTCTCGATGGCGAAATCAGTTCCTCCGACTGGGAAGAATTCCTTGCGGCCATTCGGAGCACGTTCAAGGTGCCCGGCGAAGTAGATATGAGAGAAAACACATACGAGTGGACCATAAAAGCGCCGGGAGGCAACGCTCAGGTAACTGCCAGACTGGTTGACGGAACCACACGTATCAATGTCTTTTGGAGTGAACCGGCCATTGTCGTCCCGTTCATGATTCCAACGGTTATTGGCACCATCATTTCTCTCCCGATAACGTTCGAAGCACTTTCTCTATCCGGGTTACCCGGGATGGCTGTCATCCTTGGAACAGCCGCCACGTTGTTCACACTAGGAAGATGGGGTGTTAGTCGATATACCGATCGCTTCTCCAACAAGTTGGAGCAGATGGTCGCATCGATCGAGTTGATCGCTTCCAAAGGAGAGCTCTCCCGAAACAGAAATAAAGTAACCGCAGCTACCATTTCTGCTCTGGATGTCATCACACATCCCCTCATCGACGTCGAAGAAGCGTTTTCTGACGAAGAGTCCGAACAAACCTCTCGAGACCGAGACCGAGCTTAGAATCACAAGCTGACGAAGGACCTCTTACTTCACGAACAGCATATCGCGGTAGATCGGAAGCGGCCAGAGGTCGCCCGCTGTAATTCGCTCGAGACGGTCCGTGGCATGACGAACTTTGTTCATTGCCGGAATCACATTGTTTAACATGTGATGCGCCTTCTCGTGAACTGAATCCCCACCAAGGTCTTTGTTTGTGTGGATCAGGTCACTCAACGCGCTCTGAAGTTCGTCGACATATGCCGCCATATGGTCGGCGACTTCTTTTACTCCTTTCGTCGACACACCTGTTACGACACCTTTTTCTATCGTCTTCAGAAGTGTGCGCAGGTAACGTGTGGCAGCAGGCATAATCATGGTGCGAGCCATCGACTCGGTAGTCTCCGCTTCAATATTGATCTGCAGGAAGTACTGCTCAACCCAGATATCTTCGCGGCTGCGCAATTCAGCTTCTGAAAGGACTCCGTAGGTCTCAAACAACTTTATGTTCTTCTCAGAAATCAGCGTTTCGAGAGCGTCTACTGTGGTCCGAAGGTTTAGTAGCCCACGACGTTCCGCTTCGGCGTGCCACTCATCTGAATAATTATCGCCGCCGAATATGATCGCCTTCGAGCTGTGAACAGTCTCACGCACCACATCCGCTGCTGCCAGCTCCATCTCCATTCCGGATGTCATCTTTGAATCCAACGAAATCGACATCTCCTCAAGTGCTTCGGCTACGATCGTGTTGAGAACCGTGTTGGAAAAGGAAACACTCTGACTCGATCCGACCGCGCGGAATTCGAACTTGTTACCCGTAAAAGCGAAAGGGGAGGTACGGTTTCGATCGCCGGCGTGACGTGGCAAGTTTGGAAGAACAGGCGTTCCATGCGCCATTATGCCGCCTTGTTTACTCTCGGTAGCCGCACCAGCATCAATCTGGTTGAACACATCTTCGAGCTGCTCACCCAGGAAGATTGAGATGATGGCAGGAGGCGCTTCATTTGCCCCCAAGCGATGATCGTTGGCCGCAGATGATACCGCAACGCGCAATAGATCTTGATGGCGGTACACCGCCTTGATTACCGCAGCGCAGAAAAAGAGAAACTGAAGATTGTCGTGCGGATTATCGCCCGGCTCAAGCAGGTTCATACCCGAATCAGTGGCGATCGACCAATTGTTGTGCTTACCGCTTCCATTTATTCCGGCAAAGGGCTTCTCGTGCAACAGGCAAACCATTCCATATTTGCGAGCGATTCGCTGCAGGGTAATCATCAGAAGTTGCTGATGGTCACACGCAATATTGGTGTTCTCGAAGATGGGCGCTATTTCGTACTGACTTGGCGCTACTTCGTTGTGTCTGGTTTTGACAGGTATTCCGAGACGATAAAGCTCTTTTTCCGTCTCAAGCATACAGCTCAAAACGCGATCTGGAATCGACCCGAAATAATGATCGTCAAGCTCCTGACCACGAGGTGGCTTGGCGCCCACGAGCGTGCGACCACACGTCATGAGGTCCGGGCGACGATAGTAATATTCTTCGTCGATTAGGAAGTACTCCTGTTCCACACCCACTGTGGAGGTCACTTTCGATACACCTTCCGCGCCAAATAATTCGAGTACCCGAAGCGCCTGCTTGTTGATCGCTTCCATCGAACGAAGTAAGGGCGTTTTAGCATCTAGCGCTTCACCACTCCATGATGCGAACGCGGTCGGAATGGCCAGGTAAGATCCTTTTGCATTTTCCACTATGAACGCGGGAGAAGTCGGGTCCCACACCGTATATCCTCTCGCTTCGAACGTCGCACGCAGACCTCCGCTTGGGAAAGACGAAGCGTCTGGTTCTCCCTGAATCAGGTCATTTCCGGAAAACTTGGCCATCGCCCCACCACCCTTATTCGGCGTGATGAACGAGTCATGCTTTTCAGCTGTCGATCCGGTGAGTGGCTGAAACCAGTGCGTAAAGTGTGTCGCTCCCCGCTCAATGGCCCACTCTTTCATTGCCTTGGCAACTGCGTCCCCAATTGAAGGGTCTATCGGTTGGCCATCGTCAATGGTCGCCATCAAAGTAGCGTACACATCCCCGGACAGACGGGCTTTCATTTCATCGAGACCAAAAGCGTTCTCTCCAAAAATGCGCTCGATGTCCATTGGACTGGTTTTCGATCCATTTCCGTTGGGAATGAATTTCGTGGCGGCCAGAATGTTGGAATCCGAAATTAGACGGCTCATTGGCGTTGTTGATTTAGCGTGTGTCTTGAGAGTGTTGTGTTATTTGTCCGCCGGTGGTGGCAGTTCTTCAAGTGGCATCGGATCGACCGGAACGGCCCGGGTATCCTTGTAGCTTGTGAGAACCATGGAAGTGGACGTTCCATGGACACCGGGCCAAGATTGAATAGTCGAAAGAAGATTCTCTAATCCAGACGTGTTCCGAATCAGGACGCGAAGGATATGCGATCCGTCGCCGGTAATTGAGTGGACTTCCTGCACCTGCTCCAATTTGCAGGCTCGTTGGACGAAAGTGTCGTAGTGCTTGCTTCCATCTACCATCACGCGAATGAAGGCCGATATATCGTAGCCGACACGGCGCGGATTCACGATTGCGTGATATCCAGTCACCACGCCACGTTCTTCCAGTTTTTTCATTCGGTCACTGACCGACGGAACGGAGAGAGAGACTTCTTCTGCGATTTCGTTCCGCTTAATTCGTCCGCGCTCTTGCAATAACTGGAGCATCCGGACGTCAATCTCATCAATTCGATTCATCTTTGCCCATTAAAGATATTCTTGCCCATTAATGACGTTTCTGAGAGACTTAAAAAACTAAGGCCTAAATATAGTTACACCTTTCTTTTATATCAACGATGTGGCAAAAAGAATTATTAATAGTGCCTATAAGTCGTTGTACGCCTTCTAGTGCAGGTTTAAAACAAGTGCGGCGCTCCCAGGGGAGCGCCGCACTTTAAACCCAAAAACCGAACAAATTCTTAGCGATCCATGAGCGCTCGAAGAGTTCTGGATCGATCACTACCATTCCCGATTTTTTCGGCTGCTTCCAAGTACGCATCCACCTGATCGTCTTCGACATACTTGGCCGAAGCTATCAAGACTCGAGAAGCATCCCCATCCGCGCCAATGGCTTTTGAAGACTCCAGAATGTGACGGAGTGTGGAAGCTCCGGGATCTCCTGCCGAGAGCAACGCCAGTAGGACTCGTGCGTGATCGCCCGATGAGCCAATGGTTGAAACTGCATCGAAGAATGAATCCTGATGTTGAGCAGACCCAGAATACTGTGGTACCGCCGAGATAAGGACACGTGCCTTGTCGCCACTCGATCCGATTCCCATAGCCGTCGAAAACGCCATTGTCGCAGTCGGCTCATCGACCTCGTATTCGTTGAGAAGCGCAATCAATAAGCGGGAACGGTCTCCTGAAGAGTCGATCGACTCAACGGCCTCGAAATACAGTGTTCTAACCCTCCTATCATCCGGAAACTCACCCAGAGCCGACATCAACACGCGTGTTTTGTCTCCAGAAGATTCAAGACCCACCGCGACTTCAATAGCTCTCGTATAGGCTTCCTGCTCTGGACCTAGGTCCAAGACCTTGATCAGCACCCGTGCTTTGTCACCCGAAGATTCTACGGACTCGAGAACATCGAAGTACGCGTCTTGAGCCTCTTCCTCCGCCATATATCTTTCAACCGACAGAATTAAAAACCGTGCGAGGTCTCCGCTCGAAAAGATTCGATCCTCCGCAACGCGAGCAGCGCGAGACAATTCAGCGCTGTCAAGATCGCCTACATCTACAAGCACATTCAGGTACCGGCGCACGGATGATCCACTTTCAATCTCGTCGATTTCATTATAAACCGCGGCTGGACCTCCCGCACGAAGGAATCGCTTTACACGATTTTCCGCGTCCACTCCTGACTCTCGAATGAAGTACAAGAATACACTGGCCAGACTTCGCTCAACCTCAGAAGTGTATCGAACACGATCGCCGTTTACCCGATAATCATACTCAAGACCAGAAGACCCATTCTCAACCTCGAGTTCTATCCGACGTCGGCCATCATCGGAAAACAGCGTGAACTTGCCCCCACGAGACAGACTTAGAATTCCCGAATCATCCGGGCGAAACGTTACCTCGCCTTCGATCCATAGTTTGTATGATTCGTCATCATTGGAGTAGGCCCAGGTCATCCCCTGGTCGTTGGAAGTCCGCATCGTGCTCTGGGCTAGGCTTGCCGGGACAGCTAGCAAAGCAATGAGCAGTGTGATACATGTAAATTGGAAAACTCGCATAATAGACCTCCCTCAGGTCACTGGAATGATTAGCCGTCGAAGCGACGGGAATATTGGGTAATCAGACGTTCCGCTTCGCTCGAGTTGCCAACCGATTGGATAGCCGATTGCAGCGCTTCGCGAACATCTCGATTGGTAGGAGCGGATCGAATAATCGAAGTCAGAACCTTACTTTTTTCAGAATCAGAGGAAATACCCGCCGTGGCTGCTATGAGTTGGAGAAGGGGTGTTCCTTCGAGATCGCGACCGCGGTAAAAGCCGATCAAGGCACGAGCTCGTTCTGCATCTGCACTGATCGTCTCGGAAGCCTTCAGGTATGCCTCTACCACCATATCATCAGCCGGCATGCGATTGACCGCGAAAATCAACAGTCTTGATTTTTCTGGATCAGATGACACGCCAGCGACTCCACCCAGCACCTGAATCCAAGATCTCACGCTTAGTTTGTCTGAGTCTGAAGAGGGGCTCCGAACGGATATACTTAATTCGATTCCATCTGCAAGCTCAGGTTCTTGATAGGCATCGTGTGTCGTTGCGATGGCTATGTCGAATGGTTCGCTCGGCTCCGAAATCTCCGGTACATGGGCTATATCTGAGATATCCACGTCGAATACTATATCTGCAGGCGGCACGACGACTGACACCGAAAACTCAACCGGTTCGACCGCATCCACTGATTCCGGGACTGAGTCTGTATCCGTAAATGAAAAATCGAAGTTTACGAAGGGTGAACTAACGAATACGAGTGAGACGAGAAGTAGGGTCAATCCAGACAAAAGCGCCACCTGCTCACGCGACATTTTTGCCGAGTCGGGAATGCCGTTTTCCAGCACGCGCTTCATTCTATCGAACAGGGACTCAGGCCGCGATGCCAATCCTGGGGTTAACCTGTGCGTCGAAAAGGAGGACTGTACATGTACCAGTTCATTGATGGACTCCACATAGTCGCGTGGTTTTCCTGTACGGGAAACAACCCAGTCGTCACACGCGATTTCTCTTTCAACAGACATTAAAGACGCAATCCACCATACCAGCGGATTAAAAAAGAATACACTTTCTGCAAGGCGTTGAATAAGAATGGTCCAATCATCCCATCGATCGAGGTGAGCAGCTTCATGAAGAATGATTTGTGACATAGCCTCTTCCGACAATTCCGTAGAAAGGCCGGAAGGAATCAATACGGTTGAAGAAAACAGGCCTGCCGCAGAAGGGGACTTCACCCTATCCGATTCCTTGATTCGAACAGATCGTCTCAGGGACGCCAAAAGGGGGCGTGATAATCGGTGATGAGCCAGATCCCGACTGCGCCGTTGCAATTCAACTACCTGGATGACTCCCGCGAAAAGACGAAATAGATTCAATGCCATTCCCACGAGAAAGGCTACCAGCAGAACCATCATGAGTAGTGATGGAATTCTTGAAAACGTGAACGGACTTTGTTGTGCAGCTGGAGCCAGCGCTGCAGCTGGCATTGAAGATTCCAGGTGAGGACTGGCCTCACTAAATGTCGTTTCTTCGGTGGCCTCAAGGACAACTGACGGGACACTATTCATCGCGACCATATCCACCGCGTCAAAATTTGACCCCTCATCTGAAGATGAAACGAGTGTTTCACTCTCGAACACGTTTAATTGAGACCAGGGAACGTGCGTCGCCATCAATCCGATGTGGACCGCAAATATTAGAACGAGTGACGAGACCCAGACAGCGTACCGGGTGGCCGCGTTCACGGATATGAATTGTGGCATCACCTTTAAGAGCGCCCATGCAAGCAGTCCAATCACCAGAGAAAGGCCAGCTCCATAAATCAGAACTTGCGCCAGAATTGGACTCAATATCTCGAGTTGATTAATCATCAGATACTCCCTCATTTGTTGTTTCCTTACCTGACGCATCTTCCAGATGACTCGCATCGAGCATGCTACGTATTGCCTTTAGCTCGCGCGGCGTCATGGTCCCCTTGTTGAGGACATTCGCTAAGAGAAGCTCTCTGGAGTTATCAAAAAACTTGTTCATCACATGCTCGAGCGCACTCTGTCGTACTTCAGTCGGATCGGCGAGCGAATGGTATACAAATGCCCGACCCTTTTTTGTGTGGTCGATATATCCCTTCTCTTCCAGTATGCGCATCGTGGTCAGCACGGTTGAATATGCAAGGGGTTCGCTGTCCGGAAGCTTGTCCACGACATCATTGACCGTACAGGGTTCAGCTTCCCAGATTATGCGCATGAGGCGCATTTCTGAATCAGTAAGTGTTATGGATTTTTTTCGAGCCATGTCAGACGCTTTTTCAATTAACGGCGTTCTATTAACGAATTAATAGTAACATACGTGACCATCAATAAATGTTGCAATACCAAACTATTAAATTCATAATAGATAACGATGGATCGCAACATTGGCGGTGTGCAGGTGTTCAGAGCCGCTTATGGACTCCCTAACACAGATCGCGCTTGGCGCCGCCGTCGGCGAAGCGACTCTTGGAAACAAGATTGGCAAACGAGCGGCGATCTGGGGCGCAATTCTGGGGACCCTTCCCGATCTGGACATTTTGGCGGGACTCTGGGTCGATGCCGTAGATTTTCTCGCTGTGCATAGATCAGGCAGTCACTCATTTCTCATGGTGACCATTGCTGCGCCTTTGATCGGTTTACTTCTGAACCAGATTTATAAAAAAGATTCTGCAGGAAGATGGGATTGGATCTGGATGGTCTGGCTCGTGGGAATCACGCACGTGCTTCTCGATCTCCTTACGGTGTATGGTACGCAGATTTTCTGGCCCGTCTCTCGATTTCCGTTTAGCTTCGACAGCATCTTTATCATCGACCCGCTCTATACCGTTCCGCTCGCCGTGAGCGTAATCTGGGCGTTACGTTCAAAAAAAGGCTCAAGAAAACGGTTCAAGGTGGTTGCGACCGGCTTGATTGTGAGTAGCCTCTATCTGACGTGGGGCATGGGTACCAAGGCCTATGTACATAGTTCGTTTAAGCAGGGATTGGCTTCAAAGGGTGTTCTCACGACTCGCCTTCTTACGACCCCTACTCCCGCAAATTCCATGCTCTGGCTGGGAATCGGGCAACGAGGAGACTCTTTACATGTCGGCCTCTTTTCGATTTTGGATGACAATCCTCCCTCTCAGTTTCGTTCGATCTCGAGAAATACCCATCTTTTAGAAGGTCACTTTGGCGATCGTGCAATCCAGCGACTGCTCTGGTTTTCAAAAGGTTGGTATACCATTCAGGAGGATGCAGATGGTCTCATCTTTTCCGATCTTCGACTGGGGCGCAGTGATTCCTGGTTAACACCCGAAGGAGACGCAGTATTCAGATTTCGCTTGGAAGACAAGGGAAATGGCTATTCATCCTTCAAAAACATGCCCCGCAAATTCGAGAATCCAGCCAATACGTTTAGAGCAATCGGGAATCGCGCTCTCGCTGGATCCGACCGGCCCTAGAAGGATAACGCCCACCAGCTGCACCTAGCGTGCCGAGTCCAATTAAAAGTAGGATCCTCATCATTGTGAGCCTTTTGGTGATCTTTCAGGGATCCAGTTCGGCATGCAGGGCGCAATCGAAACAGGCATTAGATAGAAGCCGGTTCGCGGAGTGGGCAATTCACGACGTGAAAGACTGGGTTGCTACTTCTAGCCTGAAGCGCTTGAAACACACTGCGATTAGCGTAGCTCTACTGGCGCCCCTCACCCTAATAGACGAAAGAATAAGTGATCATACAGATCGAGCGGACGGCTATTATGGTGATTTTTTAAACGTCGCCAACGAGTTCGGAGGCCCAAACGCTGTTTGGATTCCAGTCGGCCTCTTTTCCGCTTCTCTGATGACGAAGAACGAGCGCTTTCAAGATGCAGCCTTCACTTCTCTGCAGGCCACCGTATACGCCTATTTCATAACAGTCGCCGGCAAGCGCGTCTTTGTGGGGCGGTCAAGACCGTACGAAGAAATGGGGCCACACGAATTCCAATTCTTCTCGAACAATAATTCCTCCTTTCCATCGGGGCACGCGACGACGGCGTGGGCGATTGTCACGCCGTGGATGTTTTATTATCCGCACCCCATTACCTACTCGTTGGCGCTCATCGCCGGAGGAACTGCCATGTCAAGAATGCAACGACATCAGCACTGGATGACAGATGTAGTCGCTGGATCGGCCCTCGGATTTATGACCGGGTACTGGCTTTCAAACAAACATCAACAGAACGGACAGAGACTCACAGTCTCCGTATCGCCAGGCCTTTCCTCCTCTAGCGCGACAATTTCGATCTCATTCTAGTCCCGATTGGCTATGACGAGGCTGGGAGAGGACGTCATTTTGCGAAGGACTTGTAACTTTATCTCGGTGACCGAGGTATAGCTATTTTCAAGACTACCTCGGGAGCCGATGTATGGCTAGCAGTTCGTCCAACACAAGTTCAAAACCATGAGTTCACAACCATGAGTTCAAAATCGCTGACAGCCGCTTCTGTCCGACCGATCATGCTATCCGTTCTTGCCGAAGGTGAGAGCTACGGATACGCCGTAATGCAGCGAATTCACCTCCTCTCGAATGGCGATGTTCAGTGGTCTGACGGAACACTGTATCCGGTACTTCATCGGTTGGAACTGGAAAAACTGATTGCTTCCCGGTGGGGAAAATCGGAAACTGGTCGAAAGCGGAAATACTATAGCTTGACCGCTCTGGGCGCCAAAGCGCTAGCGGTAGAACGGGCGGAGTGGATGAAAGTCCACTCGCTACTCGCTCGTCTCTGGAGTCCGTCTGTGGAGCCGATCACCGTCAATTCGTAGGCTATCATGTTTAATCTCGAAACTGCCGTTGCGACGTGGCTACACTCCATAAAAATGGAGCGTTCGCTGAAGGAAGATGATATTCTGGAGTTGGAAGATCACCTCCGAAATCATATTGAGGAGCTCTTATCTGAGGGGCGCACGCCGGAAGATTCTTTTCGCGAGGCAATCAAGCGCATAGGCGGTCGGCTCGAAATTGGGCACGCCTACCAGGATATATTCTGGAATAAAGTGCACCATCGCGGATCCCTTCAGGCTGAATTGAAAGCACGCTGGACGATTCTGGTTCACTACCTCAAAATTGGCTTTAGAAATCTAAAGCGACAACGACTATTGGCCGGTCTGAATATTCTAGGACTTGCCGCGGGATTCAGTGCCATTCTTTTCATCGGACTGTATGTGGATGACGAATTGAAATTCGACGCCATGCATGAGAAGGCGGATCGCATCTACCGGGTCGAGGCCATTTGGGATGGCGACCCGTTCGCCTCATCAGCAATGCGTACGGGTCCCACACTGCTGCGGGATTTTCCCCAGATCGAGTCAATGGTACGGCTCTACCATCAAGAACCATTGCTTCAGTTTGATGACAGAAAGGTGATCCTGAAGCAAGCTTGGTATGCAGACTCCTCGCTCCTCAACATCTTCGATTTTGAGGTCATCTCTGGTGATAGCCGGACGATGCTCTCACGTCCCGGAACGATCGTTCTGACTGAAAGCACAGCGCGGCATCTGTTTGGCGAGAATAATCCTTTAGGAGAACAAATCCTGGTTGACAATGCCTGGTCCGCCGAGGTGACGGGTGTATTGAAGGACGCCTCACTGAGATCGCATCTGCCTTTCGAGGCATTCATTTCTCTGACTACCAGTGAGCAGCGGTTGCCAGGTGACATCTGGCGAGATTGGTTCTGGACCGAGAGCTACACCTACGTTCTTTTGGCCGAAAATGTTGACGCATCGGCACTCAGTGCAAACTTCACTGATTTTGAGGAAGAGCACATTGACCCCATCGGCCGTGAGCAGGGGATGCAATATGATTTGAGTCTCGAAAAACTATCCAATCTTTATCTTCATTCCGATGCGCTCGTGCCGCCAGGACCCACAGGAAACGGTGGAAGAATTCCCGTATTTGTCGGCATTGGAATTTTGATCCTGCTTCTGGCCGGATTCAATTTTACGAATCTCGCAACAGCCAGCTCAATCACAAGGACAAAAGAGATCGGTGTACGGAAGACTATGGGTGCTGCTTCCGGCCAGCTGACCGGACAGTTCCTGCTGGAATCCGTTTTGACAAGCCTTTCTGGCTTTCTCGTGGCTCTGCTTGCCGTTCGCATGGCCCTACCATTTGTCTCTCGCATTGCCGGAAAACAACTCTCATTCGACGAACTGTTAGATCCGGCCTATCTATTTGTGATTCTCGGACTCATTGTAGTTGTCGGACTCGCTGCAGGGCTTTTTCCGGCCGTCGTACTCGCACGTGTGAAGGCCGTGTCAATCATGAAAGGCGTTTTACCTGGCGTTGGTTCTGGCAAAACATTGCGCAGCGTCTTGATCACCATCCAATTCGCGGTGGCGATTGTTCTGGTCGCAGGTACCCTAATCGTCAAAGATCAGCTCTCCTTCATCAGCTCAGCTTCTCTGGGAATCACTGGAGAAACAATACTGGTCGTGGACATAGGAGAGGATGGTGACATCCAAAATGCTAGAGAACGAATTAAGGGTGCCTTGATGGCAGATCCGGACGTTTTTAGCGTAACAGCATCGTCAGATTCTCCGGGCACGAATCGAAACAGCGCCCGAACAGTGGTCGAGAACGACGCAGGTGAGATGAAAGTCCAGTTTTCAAAGCTGTATTTCGTAGACCACGACTTTGTCCCAACCTACGATCTGGAGCTAGTGGCCGGTCGAAATTTTTCAATTGACCGCCCGGCAGACACTGACGGCGCAATGATCATAAATGAGCGCGCCGCAATGGTTTTCGAATACGACCCGCCTTCTGAAGCGATCGGGAAACGCTTTTTTCAGTGGGGTAAAGAAGGAGTGATTGTCGGTGTAATTAAAGACTTTAATTTCACCTCACTCCACGATAGAGTTCGACCTCTTTCGATGAGAGTCGATCAGACGGAAAACCGACATCTGTCGATTAAACTGCGTTCTGACAATTGGCCCGAAACACTCGCAAGGCTAGAAACCATCTGGTCGGAGCACGTACCGCACCGCCCGTTTGACGTACGATTTCTCGATGATCGCCTCGAAAGCCTCTACGCCTCAGAGATTCGATTTTCAAACTTATTGTCTCTTTTTGCAGGACTAGCCATACTCATCGGTAGCCTCGGACTATTCGGGATTGCGTCGTTGATCAGCGGACAGCGTTTCCGAGAAATCGGTATTCGAAAAGCCCTGGGTGCGTCCATCTCAGAAATTGTAATTCTGCTTTCGAAAGAAACACTTGTGCTCATCCTAATATCGGGTGCCATTGCGGCTCCTCTCGTGTGGACGTACACATCAAGCTGGCTAGAAAACTTCGCCTATCGAATCGAGGTACCCTGGCTCACTATTGTAGGTTCGGTTGTTGTCGCAGTTGCGATCGCATGGCTATCGATCAGCCATTCTGCGCTTACGGCCGCTCGGATGAACCCGGTTGATTCGATTCGAAACGAGTAGTGCTCCCTGGTCGGAGCTGTCGACTCATAATCGATAGATTGAAGTGCTCTCTACGGACGGAGATGACTTGACCAGGTTTCTGCGGATTCGCATAGCAAAAAAAGCCTGAATGCAATCTTCAGAGAACGAGATTTAATCGTTTGCGTATCTTTGCGCCCCGAAGCAGCTTGGTATTACTGCCACTCGCTTCGAACGGGCCCGTAGCTCAGTGGTCAGAGCTGTCGACTCATAATCGATAGGTCGCAGGTTCAAGTCCTGCCGGGCCCACTAGAACCCCATGTAAGTCATTGGACTGCATGGGGTTTTTGCCAGTTCTCCTTTCCAGACGGTTGTTGATCAGCCTGAAATCATCGCTTCGAACCTTTCCAAGTCGGCCTTGATCTCATCAATCAAAATAATGGTCACGTTAAATTCAAGCTGTTTAGCCCACTCGGCAACGGGTTGATATTCGTGTTCCTTTGCTAGCTCAGCAATCGAGTTTGCAAACTCTTCGATGTCGTTCAGCGACATTTCCTCAGACAGATTCTTCACTTTCTCGCCCAAGGGTTTCAGGGCCGCAAGTAATTGGGCAGGCATTTCTTGATCGACGGAGTTGACTGTGTCGACACCGTCTGGAGTTGGCGCTAAATCTGCTGCTTTGACAAAATTGGATATCTCAGTCAGAAGCAGGGTTCGTTCAATCGGTTTGGCGACAAAACCGTCGACTTCATTCTTCAATTCACCCACTTCATCTCTCATCACCGACGCTGTCAGGGCGATTATGGGGACCGAAGCCAATCTATCGTCAGCTTTCATGGCGTCAATTACCTCAAAACCATTCATCACCGGCATTTTCATGTCTAGTAAAAGCACGTCCGGTAATGCTGACTCAAGATGATCCATTACCTCTTTTCCATTCTTGACAAAGCTCATCTCCAGACCCATATCGTCCAACATGTCTTCAAGCAGCTCCCTGTTGTCCGCCACATCGTCTGCAATCAACACGGTGCCGTGTTCAAAGCGTTGTATATCCCGCGGTTGAGATGTGGTACTCGGGGCCACTTCAACAGCCCAATTGTCGACTCGCACTCCCGGAAGTATAATCGAGAAGGTGCTTCCCTTTCCAACCTCGCTTTGAACCTCGACCGAACCATCGAACAGGCCGACAATGTTTTTGGTGATCGAAAGCCCCAATCCGGTTCCCCCAAATTCGTCCGATCGGTGTCCGGTCGCCTGCGAAAATGCATCAAACAAAGTGGGAATCTCTGTTGATGAAATACCGATACCAGAATCACGAACCACGATTCTGAGTTGGGCCTCATTCTCCGACGAGGCATCCACCTCCACATTCAGATCGACCGATCCGGAATCAGTGAACTTGATAGCGTTTCCTACTAGATTTTCCAGTGTTTGCTTGAGCCTGCCCCGGTCCAGATGCACGACAGCGGGCACTTCTTCAGAAACGTTACTCCGAAAGGCCAGCCGTTTGCTTTTCGCGCTGTCCTCAAATCGGGCTACGACCTCAGATACCACATCCCGCAAACTGAACGAGCTCAAAACCAATTCGAGTTTGCCCGATTCCGCCTTGGCGAGATCGAGAATATCGCTGATTAATGAGAGCAGGGATTTCCCGCTTTTGTGAATGCTGTTGACATATGTCGTGAGAGTTGGGTCATTTACTCGGGTAGACAAAATCTCAGAAAACCCGAGTATTGAATTCATTGGAGTCCTGATCTCATGGCTCATGTTTGCCAGAAACTGACTTTTAGCCTTGTTCGCCCGTTCCAACTCCTGAGTACGCTCTTCAACCCTTACTTCAAGAGATTCATTGAGGTCTTTCAACGCCAAACTTGCTCGTTTAGCCAGACGAGCCTGTTCTCCACTTTTTTGGGCGAGCCGAACAGTCACCATGACCAGAATGGAAATAAGTATGCTACCCGCTAGGGTCACGGCAGGGATTTTGGAGGAAGCTAGCTCCGTCATGCTGTCAAGGGAGACCCACAACAACAAAGACAAGGTCAACATTCCTACTCCCATTGATAGAGGTAGCCACTCCGGGCTTGTATTGCTTATCCGCAATCGATGTGCCCACGCTCCAATAAAAATGGAGTGACCTAGCACAACAAATCCAACCGACGTATGCAATGCCATACGGGTTAGTCTTCCCCATCCGTAGCCTGTTGGCAAGCCGCCCATGTATCCCACGAGAGCCATGGTCCCCAACGCAATTATTAGAGATCCCAGAAGGCCAACTACCATGGATACTTGCTGCTCATCTTTTTTCAGCACCACACTTAATGAAGCTATGCCACTAAGAAAAAAACACAATGCTGTATTCGGCGCCATTCGTCCCGCATTGGATGTTTCGGTGACGATATAGTGGTCCATCAGCAGTTCGTCGATCCTAAGATTAACAGCGAATATGTATTCGACGAGGGTTAATCCACCGATCAGGATCACCAGAACGGCACACACATAGGCGATGCGAGGTTTGTTTAAAATTATCCCGAACCCGAACAGACCACACAGCACGAATCCAAGGGCTGTGTTGTACTGCATCGGTACCCAGGTAGGCAAAATTTGAATGAGGTCAGCGTTCTGGGTATACCAACCGAAAAGCACCACCAATCCCATAAGCAAAATCATAATTCGACCCGACATCGCGATCCGAATGAGTCTGTCGATCAGCTTTTGATTAATTACAGGTGCTTCCATGGGAATCAAACGATGTTGCTGCGCCTGGGGCTTCTTGGAAAACGACGAAGGTGAGATTGGTTTGAGCAAGCTAACCGATAAGGCGAACATCTTCAATAATCGAAAACTGACTGACAAGGTCATCAAAATGGCTGCCAATAATCTGATTCTCGCTGTGCCCTGCAACCGCCCACCTCTTCGGTCACATTCGTCGGAGGCTTTATGGATATCAGGCCCCAAATCCTGAAGCCCCGGCTCGACACATGTGTCGGCCGGGGCTTGCTGTGAAATAAATGCAGCGTACAAGTTTGATGGGGTAGAGAAAGGCACGTTGAAGACACGCCGGCACCCACATCCTACAAGACTACATCTGAGTCATTGTGAAAGCGATTTCGCGGTTGTCGGATGCAATGGAATTAGACTCTGTAAAGCCAGTCTCCATCTACCTCCGCCTCCACAACCAGATCAAGAGCGCCATTGCCGGTGCTTCCTGAGAAAACGTTTCTACTGGTTGAGTTTAGGGAAATCGAAGGTTGTCCGGCCACAGCGAGACGCAAGCGAAGATCTTCTGAGTCATTTTGTTGAACACTAACCGAGAGGCGAACCTGGTGGCTGGATTCAGACAGGCCGATCTGCGTGTTAAGCGTCGACGTCGTGACATCAGATTGTGATTGTGATTGTGCGGACTCGAAATTGAAGCGGAGCTCGGGGTCAACACTCACTTCATGCCTCGGTAGCACGGTGATGGACACCGTGTGGGAAGCGGAAGAAGAATGCTGAGCAGATGAATCTGCAGGTCCGAGCAACAATGCTCCAAAAACGAGTCCCAAGAACAGGGCTCTGTTTTTCATTGGAATACACCATTGTTTTTTTGTTGTAACTGAAATCAATGCAAATTGGAGGCCAATTAATAAAAGTGCTCCAATTAGCTTGGAAATAAGTCCGATGCGCTGAATATTGGTAGAAGTCTGTTTCGATGTCAGAACACACATGGCACGTGATCGGTGCAACGAGTAGCTCGAAGATTCATAAGAAAGGATTTGTACCCACCAGTAGCAGTGGAATAATTCAGTCCATGAAAGTGCAGAAAACGAAAATATTGATCATTGATGACGTCATCGAAAACATCCAGGTTCTCGGTGCTGTTCTGCGCGATGCAGGATATTCTATCATCATTGGTCGCTCCGGCGATGATGCAGTGCGGCTTTCATTGACGACAGATCCAGACTTGATATTGCTGGACATAATGATGCCGGGAATGAACGGGCATGAAGCGTGTCGCCTAATCTTGGCTGATCCAGAAACGAAGCACATCCCTATCATCTTTTTGACGGCTTTGGCCGATGCAGAAAACGAGATGAAGGGCCTAGCGCTGGGAGCGGTCGATTACATAACCAAGCCCTTCAATTCTGAGCTCGTTCTTTCGCGGGTGTCTCGCCATATAGAATTGTCGAAACAGCGAACAACAACACCGCTCTCTCATACAGACCGGGTCTTGAGCGTTGCTGCAGAAGGAGAATCAAACGCGGTAGAATTCAAATCCAGCATTCGTTGGAATATTCGGGCGGACAGGAGTGACAAAGACATTGAGTTGGCATGGGCCAAAACGATCGTGGCATTCATGAACTCGAGTGGCGGAACGCTGCTGTTGGGCGTAGATGATGATGGCCAGATCCTGGGTTTGTCAAGCGATCGGTTCAAAAGCACCGACAAAATGCTACTTCACGTGAACAATGTCATCAATGCTCATATCGGCGCTGAGCATTCGCAGAGTATCGGTATCCAGGTCGTTTCCCTGGATGAAAAGGAAGTCATCATAATAGAATGTTCAGCTTCTGAAATGCCGTCATTCTTGAAGACCCAGGACGGGGACGATATGTATATCCGGCTTGGACCGTCCAGCAAAAAACTCACGACTCGCGAGGCGGTAGAGTACCTGAAGAAGAAAAAGGACTGACCCGATCGGGACCCACAGCGGGCCATTTCGGCCAAGATTGCACGCGAATCAGGTTCTTGGAAGTTCGACGGCGACTCTGGTCTTTTCTCCCACCTTGCTCTTGATTGACAGAGCACCACCGTGCATGAATGATATCTTTCGTGCAATGGCAAGCCCCAATCCCAGACCGACCTGATTTTCAGTCATTCTCCCAAACTGGACAAAAGCATTGACGTTTTTGATTTGATCGGCTGTCATTCCTCGGCCACGGTCTGTAACAGCCAGCCCAAAACGGTCGGGCGCAAAAGCGCACACGACATCGATTCCGTCTCCCGGCGAGCTGAATTTCAAGGCATTGTCCATCAACTCATCTACAATGCGCCCCAGGAAATCTACACCGATTTCGAGAGTCCCATCGGCGGTGTTCAGGGTCAAATCTCCTTCACGCCCGCGAGATCTAGCATGATTCAGAACTCTTGTATCAATGAACTCCTTCACGGAAGAAGCTCGAGCCTCTCTTAGTTCAGACAGTGCAGTTTGATCAGCCTCAAGCGACAAAAGTTGACTGTACAAGACAAAATTGTCGACAGCTCTCTGAATGCGGAATGCAGCAGAAGAAATTTGCTGCCCGGCTGAAGAAATGTCTGCCAGGGACAATTCGCCTCCAGGGTTTGAGAGAATTTTCCCAAAACCCACAATAGTCTGTAGCGGATTGCTGATTTCTGCCGGGAGAAGGACGTTTACGCTGGTTTCTGAAACAGAAGCCTGTTTCGCAACTTGCGTTTTTGCCCGTTCTTTTTTCTTGAGTTGCGCCGCCACGGCGTCAATCAATTCTGTGGCATTGAATGGTTTTGACAGATAGTCGTCCGCGCCAAGCGCCATACCTTGCCGCTGTCCACCTTTCGAGGACCAACCAGTCATCATGATGAATGGAATTCCAGCAGTCGACGGTTCATTGCGCAACGTGGCGAGTACCTGATACCCGTCGGCTTTCTCCATGACGACGTCCGAAATGATCAAATCGGGGACGTAGGCTCGCGCACGATCAATGCCCTCCTCACCATTGACAGCGGTGAGCAGTTCATGACCTTCCTCGGAAAGGGCCTCTTCGACCATTTCGCGATAGATAGGGTCGTCTTCTATGACCAGGATTCGAGACATAACCGCTAACAGAGAACGGTAAAAACGTAATTAATCAGGCTCTCTTGAATGAAAGCGCGCCCTCTTCGGCGATCAGTTCCCAGCGAGGATGTGTCTTGAGTTCACCAGACAACAAAAGCTTACTCAGCGGAATCTGAACCATTTTCTCAAGTGTTCGCCTCATTTCGCGTGCCCCGTACTCAGGATTGTATCCGGAAGACGCCAACAGGTCTTCGGCAGACGAGCTTACCCCAATCTCAACACCGTATTGTTTTTCGACGTGTTTTGTCATTTTCGATAGAAGCCCACCAAGGATCGCGCGAATACTTTCCTCCGATAGATGTACGAAGTTGACAATTTCATCGATTCGGTTAATGAGCTCTGGCCTGAACCATGTTTTCAAGGCTTCGTTGATCGCCGTACGGTCTCCCGCATCTTCGACGTCGGGCCGAACATTGGTCGTCATTACGAAAATACAGTTTCGAGCGTCGCAGAGGCGCCCCTTCGAGTCCGTTATTCGTCCTTCGTCAAAGACCTGTAGAAACACGTCGTACACTTTCGGGTGAGCTTTTTCGACCTCGTCGAGGAGAACCACGCTGTACGGCTTTGTTCTGATCTGACCCGTCAGCTGACCTTCGTCTTGAGAACCCACATACCCCGGAGGCGAGCCGATCAGCTTGGATATGGTGTGTTCACCTTTAAACTCCGACATATCAAATCGGATAAGGTTTTTGTCGCTTCCGAAAAGAAATATGGAGAGCTGTTTGGCCAACTCTGTTTTTCCAGTTCCGGATGGGCCGAGAAAAAGCATGGTAGCCAGAGGGCCGTTTCGCTCCATCACTGGTGCATGGGCCAGAATCATGCGCTCTGCAACCTGGGCTACTGCAACATCTTGTCCCTTGAGCGTCTTTCCTAGCTCAGCTTCAAGGTCCAACATGCGCGCTGCACCACCTTGGTTTAGATGGCCAGCCACAATATCTGGAGGCATCCCCATTTTCTGAGCCAGAACACGAGCAATATCAGCCGGAGTCACGAGCTTCAAAGGCGCGTCTTCCTGAGCTTGCCCAGATGTCATGAAGTCTATGGGATTCATGGACAGCTCAGAAACCGTTGCCTGAGCGCCTGCCCTATCGAGTAGGTCAATTGCTTTGTCGGGCAAGCGATTATCGACATCGATTTTCATCGAGAGATCAACTGCCGTCTCGACCGCTGCATCTTCATACGTTGCGCCATGGTGTTTTTCGAGTCCCCCCTTGATGCCCATCAGCATCGCAATGGCATCTTCTCTGGGCGGCTCGTCAATGATGATTTTTTCAAACCTGCGATCTAGCGCAGGGTCCTTTTCGATGTGCTGCCGATACTCATCAATCGTCGTGGCGCCAATCAATTTCAACGTCCCGCGAGCCATAGCAGGTTTGAGGAGGTTGGCTGCATCGGCAGCGCCGCCACCCGCACCCATCACGGTGTGAATCTCATCGATAAAAAGAATCAGATTGGGATCCGAGGAGGCGGTTTCAATGATCTTCGTAAGTCGTTCTTCGAACTGGCCTCTGAGCGAGGTTCCTGCCAGCAGCGACCCCATATTCAGCTCTACTATTCGTCTGCCAGCAAGCACTTGGGGGTCTTTTCCCTGCACAGCTCGAAGAGCGAGTGCTTCCACGACCGCAGATTTACCGACACCTGGGTCTCCAACCAAAACCGGATTGTTCTTTTTTTTCCTCGCCAGCGCCTGCACTGTTTGCAGGATTTCATCGCGGCGACCAATTATTTCCGGGATGCGACCTGCTCTCGCTTCTTCTGTCAGGTCCTTTCCGAATTGCTCCAGAAGATTTTCTTCTTCATCGCTTGCTGGTTGAGAACCCGACGAAGGGGCTGAGCCGGTTGATGTGTGAGCTGATGATGCGACTGCCGGAAAAGAAATGGACTTAACGAATTCCGATGGCTCGACCTCGACGTTTCGAAACGCCAGAATAATATTCCGGTCGTTGGTGCGCGCGATACTCGCTAGCAAGTGTAACGAAGAGACAGAGGCCCCACCACTCAACGTAGCTGCTTCAGCAAACACCTGTTTGGTTGCTGTACTGCGATGAACCACGTTGCCAGATAATGCGTCGCCAGACTTCTCAAATTGTGCCATTGCAGAACGGCGAACAGTGACTGGCTGAAACCCGGTGGACTTGAACGCAGATTCCAACAGGTCTCCTTCAGAAGCATCAATCTGAGCCTCGCCAATTATATAGTTCTGGGTCATCGACGCAACAGCGCTCAATAAATGAATCGGCTGGATTTCTGATGATCCGTTGGTTGCTGCTTCGGACGCAGCAATTTTCCAGACGTTTTTGGCAGTGGCGGTGAGGTTCGACATATCGCGAGGGGAAAGAGGTTATGCGACCAAGTTCGGTGGGGTATAGGTGGGAATCAACAAAACAGGAGGTCGCAAATGGGGTAACCGAAAACGAGTGGACCACCCGTTTGCAGAAGACTTGATCGTGGCAGCCGGGCTCATCATTCGGGCAGCATTACTCACAAGGCTGAATCCCGGTTCGTAATGACTCAGATACTCCCCATTATCCAACCCAGAAGCAAGGTGAACATAATTGAGGCACTCTATTCCTCTTTGAATCCTGCCGCAGAGAGAAGACGCAAATGCCAAGTTGGCCCAAGCAGACATCCACTGAGGATTGAAGGAAACAGCTGATTCGAAAGCATCTGCGGCCTCGACGTCTCGGCCAACCGCAGAAAGAGCAATGCCATGATTGAAATGCAGGGGAGCGGAGGTGGGGTGAAAAGAAAGCCCATATTCGCATGCCTGAATAGCTTCAGCATCAAGCCCGGCATGTAGCCCCGCACACGTTGCCAAGAGGCAAGTCGCCTCATCTCCTGGGCGTTCTGCCAAGGCGCCGGATACATGACCGAGAGCTTCCTGGTCTCTCGAACAGAAATGCAGCAATACCATGAATTGGATTCGCACTTCGTGTGAGACCAGGCTATTCGCCACGGCGGGTTCGAGAGATCGAAGAGCGGCTTCATAATGCTTCAGGCCAAAAAGGGCTAAAGATTTTGCCACGATCACTGAATCTTGTAGGTCTGGTTTCACCACCTGATCCAGAAGCGCGATGGCCATGGAATGTCTTCCAAGTCGAGACAGAACGATTGCCCGGGCCAACATCGTCTCGGAATTCATGTCTTTGCTACGCTCCAATGCGGCGAGCTCTCTATCGGCCTCAACGTGTCTGTTCAAATAAACCAACGAAACGGCCTTGCTTCGAGAAGCGGCAAGGTGGGCCTCGTTCACCGAAAGCGCCGTGTCGAACAACGAAAGCGCACCATCATGATCCCCTTTCCGTTCCAGTAACCTACCTTTTTGGGTGAGGGCGTCAACATTTCTTGGGTTTGCAGACAAACTTTTGTCAATGCATTGTGAGGCCGAATTATTATCTCCAAGAGAGAGGAGTAACTCGCCTTTTCCCAGCCATACATCCGACGATGATGGATCCAATGAAAGAGCGTGATCAAAAACCGTGAGTGCTTCCTGAAGTCTCCCCACGTCGTGCAGACATGCTGCCTGAAGAGACAAAGAGGGCGCATCACCTGGATTGACTTTCAGCGCCACTCCCACAGATTCCAACGCTTTTTCTGCTTGACCCAGTCCCCGCAAACACCTCGCCTGGCCTCGCCAAGCCTCTGCAGATCGTGCGTCCAGAACGATCGCCTGTCCGAACGAATGCAATCCTTCTCTGTATCGACGCAGCTGCGCGAAACTGTTTGCGCGTACGATCCAGTCCTGGGCTCCCATGGGCTGCACGGGAGGCGCAGGTATTTGAACAGAGGCGACTTCCAAAAGCAGACGCTCAAGATCATTTCGAAAGGATTCGAATCCCTGGTATCTGTCCTGTGGATCTGGTGTAATACACTTGCCGAGTATTTCGGCTAGGGGAGAGTCCAGAGAAGGCATGCGAAAAGCGCGATGCGCCGCTTCCATGTCCTTCCAGAACTTCAATCTCGTTTCCAGTGACGCATCAGTTGGCCAGGGCACGGTGATGGGAAACTCACCAGTTACGAGCTGATACAGCATGACGCCGACAGCATAGATATCTGATCGCGCATCACACGAGGCTGCATCTTCAAATTGTTCGGGAGGCATATATGTGGGTGTACCAAAACCCACGCCACGCATCGTCTGTCCTTTGAAAACCTGAGCGACCTGTTCCTCTTCGGAAAGAGGGGTCTCATCACTTGATACGCCAGGTTGAGTGGCGAGGCCAAAGTCGCTGATCTTGACGTTTTCGTCTTGATCGATCATCACATTGGCGGGCTTAATATCGCGGTGGCTACGTATACCACGGGACTCAGCATATTCCATTCCATAACAGATCTGAACACCCCATTTCAGAACTGTTGCGAGGCTTGGTAGACCATTCTTGATGAATCCATCGATGTCATTGTGACCGCTCGGTCCCGCCGATATCATTTCCATACCAACGTAAAGGCGTCCGTCGATATCGTCTACAAAAAACGCCTGAACGAGATAGGGGTGTGCTCCCAATGCGATCCAAATTTCAGACTCTTGACGAAAACGGGCGATGGCTTTGCGGTCGCCGGATCCTTTCAGATAAGTTTTCAGGGCGTAAATTCGACCATTGCGAGAATCGCTCACCTGATACACGACCCCAAATCCTCCCTTTCCGAGAACACGGGCGACTAAATAGTGCTGCCCGATGATATCGCCGGATTCAAATAGTGCTTTTTCGTTGGCCATGATCTTTCCCCATCAGCGCCCGGAGTCCCCGAAGAGAACTACCAGTCGCCTCCATCCATGAGGTCATCAAACGCAGAGTCTGACAGGGTGTCGCCAGATTCTTGAGTTGAATCGGTGGCTTCCGTATCAGAACCGCTCGATGGCGTAGTCAGGCGAGCTGCAACTGCGCTCAACAGCTGATCCGTCGAATAGGGTTTGGCCAAAATCTGAATACCCTCTAGGCCGGTGCCCTCTTGAAGGTGCTGTTGCTCAGAGAGACCGGAGACGGCAATAATTGGAAGATCAGGTCTCGTGCGGCGCATTTCACGGATCATCGTCGGGCCGTCCATCACCGGCATATTGATGTCTGTTACCACCAGGTCAATCTTTGTCGGGTCCGCCAAAAACTGATCAAGACCTATCTGGCCATTTTCTGCGCTGAGCGCTTTGTAGTCAAAACTTTCAAGCATATCGACATTCATTTCAAGCATCATTGGTTCATCGTCGACCACGAGTATGGTTTGGCCACCTTGTGAAACCGATTCAGAGACAGGAGTATCGCGCGTTTCGACAACTTTTTCAGAGGCGGCAACAGGCAAGAAAATGCTGAATGTTGTCCCTTTTCCAGACTCGCTGGAAACAGCGAGAAATCCTTTATGTCCTTGTACAATCGATAAGGCTGTAGAGAGACCGAGTCCGGTACCCTGACCTCGGGTTTTTGTGGTAAAAAATGGCTCGAAGATCCGATCAATGACATCGGCGGGGATTCCTGTTCCAGTATCAGAAACATCTATTTGCGCGTACGAGCCTTCAATTCCGTGTGGGGACAAAATTGCAGCTTCAGAAGCAGTCAGCGCTTGCGCACTTGCGCTTATTGTCAACGTGCCGCCGTCGGGCATAACGTCACGTGCATTGACCATGAGATTCAGAACGCACTGGCGAATCTGCGCCGCATCACCAATAATGGGGGGAAGATCACGCGGGAAGTCTCCCTCTATCGAAATCGATTTTGAAAACGTTCTTCCTGCAAACTCAACCACTTCTTTGAGAGTGTGTCGGATTTGAACAACAATTTGTTCACCCTCTGCACCCCGCGAGAAATCAAGCACTTGCTTGACGATCTCTGCGCCTCGGCGGGCACTCGTTTCTATACCTTCAAGCTTTTTCTGAACCCAAGGGTCGTCAATCTTTCGTTTGATCATTTCGGCCCCAATTAAAATCGGGCCGAGCACATTGTTGATGTCGTGGGCTACTCCGCCAGCAAGTGTCCCAATGGACTCCATGCGTTGCGCCCTGAGCATGTTGGCATCGCTCTGTCTGCGCTCAGAAACATCGAGTTCAAAAACGAAAAATCCCGCCAACGAACCGTCTTCGGCCTTGATGGTGCTCCATCTACTTTCCAAGTGGACGTCGTTACCATTTGAATCTGAGCGATGAAAGTCCGTAGTCCAATGACCATTCTCCATGGCATGTTGGATGCCGCCTTGAATTACTTCAATGTTAGAGGATGGAATGGGTGATTCCGTGGAAGCGGACTGCCAACCAAAAAATGTGGTTGCCATCGGGTTCGCCCAGATAATATCGCCCTTTGGATTACGTACATGAACCAGCTCGGACAACTGAGCAAACCAGACCGATGGGTCAACTACGGAAGTATTTGACATGTGTGGAAGGATTCTGATTGGGGGTCACATATATACTACGTTGAAAATGTGATACTTGGAGACTGGAATAGGCTTTTTTCAGACCTCATTCTCCAGAATGAGAGTGATTTCCTCAGACGTCTTGGGGCACAATGCCGAACCGCATGATTTATTGCCTTTTTACGCTCTTTTTTCAACGGTTTTCACTACTTTTTACGCCCACAACTCCTGAATATGGGCTCCATTCGAACAAATATTATTCGCGCAACGCTTCTTCCAACAGCGGCAGTCGCAATCCTGGCCATTGTTATCGTCGTCTATCTTCACCGCCTTTCGGATGAGGACGAAGCCAGGGAATTGCTTGCCATTTACACCGAAGAGATTGCAGAGCGTTTTGATGGCCGCATGCGCGAGGCCATGCAAGCAACGGAAACCGTGGCCAGTTTCATGGCCAATCAAGTCAGTATTGCCGGCGATGGTGTCCTGATTGCCGAGTTGCAAGATTTAATAGGTGAGAACCCGATTCTGTATTCCGGACACGTCGGATTTGAAGCACTGCGACGCGACGCGCCACCTTTTTTCATTTCGAGCAAACAACCGATCCTGTTTGTCTCATCGTCTGATAGCGGATTTGTTCATGCCGGATTCGACTACGATCAGATTCCCGCGGAGTGGCTTGATGTCTATGAACGGGCCCGTGCAACCAGAATGCCGGTGTGGTCTGAACCGTACTTCGATGATGTGGGTGCAAACGTCCTTATGGTCACGTATGCCGCCCCATTCATTCGGGGTGATCGATACATCGGAACATTCGGCTTGGATATTGCCCTTCCCCAGCAGCAACAATATTTCATTTCGAGACGACGTGAAATACTGGGAGAAAAAGCTGACGATTATCTGGCATATGTAGTGTCGCCGGAAGGCCACTTTATCCACCACCCAAGTGCCAGTCGATTCGGAATGCACATCATGGAGGCGGCCCGTGAAATAGGCTCTGCGGATGTTGAACGAGCCTTCTCCAACATGATGGCAAATGAATTCGGTGTCGGGTTTGAGGAAGTGCCGGGGTGGACTGAGGCACGAACGATGTGGTTCTCCTACACGCGCATGCGCGGAACAGGCAACCTGCTACTGCTAAGCGTGGCGGAAGAAGACACTGCGCCCTTTGATTGGTGGTTTGTGCTTTACATCAGTGGTGGAATTGCAGCACTGTTCGGCATCATCGGCTTCGTAATGGTTCGTTCGGTAGGCTCAATCATCGATCCTTTGGAAGCCCTCAAGAATGCCGCCGAGCGAATAGGGCAGGGCACAAATGTAACAGACTTGCCGACTGACCGCGAAGACGAGATTGGTACCCTGGCCAGGGCTTTGACTCATATGACTGGTGAACTGGAGAAACGCAAAGATGCTCTGAAGCAATTCCAGCGGCATGCATTCGGTGAATTGGTCGACAGCCTGCCAGGCAAAATTTTCTTCTTCAAAACGGACACTGAAGGTTACACCAAGTATGTAAGTCCGGGCATACAGTCTGTTCTGGGTTTTGAGCCTGAAGAATATGCTTCCGAAAACCCGGCGTTATCGGAAAAACAACTCGAAATTGCATCCGAACACAATCAGCGACTTATCGCTGGAGAATTGGATGAGGTTACGTATGCGGTGGACGCTCTCCATCTGGATGGCGGGATCAGGAAGCTGGAGGTTTTCGCAAGGCCTTCAATGACAGATGATGGATCAATTGACGGAGTGGAGGGGCTGGTTGCAGACATTACAGACCGGGTGACTGAGGCAAACAAGTTCAAGGCGTATCTGAATGCAGCACCTGATGCATTCCTCGTTGTGACCGCGGCAGGGCGTGTTACGCTTGCAAATGACGAGGCGACTATACTGTTCGGCTACAGTGAAGAGGAATTACTCAATCTCAATGTCGAGGATCTGGTTCCAGATAATATCAGGGCACGTCACCCTTCGCACAGGCAAAAGTATGCCGAATCACCAAAGAGACGATTGCTTGATCATGGCCTGAATCTCCATGCTCGTCGCAAAGACGGTCGCCTTGTTCCCGTAGACATTGCTCTAAGCCCGATTGAAACAGATGATGGATTGATCATATGTGCCGCGCTACGTGACGTAACTGAGGCAAAAGCTGCGAGAGATGCGCTGAGCGAAAGTCAGAAAATGTTGAAAGAAGAAAAGCGCATCAGGGAAATGGCATTGGATGCAGCGAATATTGCGGTGTGGTCCGTCGATCTTAATACGGGTGTGGCCTCATGGGATGAGCGCATGCGACCACTTTTCGGCTATGCAGCAGACGCTGAACCGATTGCAGAGACGTGGGAAAGTGTTATTCATCCAGACGACCGCGAGGCGACGATTGCAACGTTCAACCGGTCTGCGAAAACGGGCGAGCAGTATTCTGTCGAGTATCGAATTTACCGGCCGGACAACGGTGAAGTCCGGTATATCCAGGACTTGGCAAACGTTTCGCTTGATGCCGACGGAAAGCCTGCGTCCATCGCTGGAATTGTGATCGACATGACCGATCTACGAAATGCTATTGAAAGGGCAGAAGCAGCCAACGCGTCTAAGAGTGCTTTCCTGGCAAATATGAGCCATGAAATCCGCACACCTATGAACGCCGTTCTTGGATTCGCGGAATTGTTAGACGAACAGATCACGCACCCAGTTCACTCGCATTACCTGGCAACGATTCGTTCATCCGGGAAGGCGCTACTGACTCTCATCAACGACATTCTGGATCTCTCCAAAGTTGAAGCAGGCAAACTTTCACTTCAACCAACAGCCGTGGATCTGCCAAAGTTGTTCATGGAGATTGAATCAGTCTTTAGCCAGAAAACGCGCGAAAAAGGCATTGATCTGAGGTTTGACATTGAGAATGATATTCCTGAAGCACTGATTCTCGATGACGTCCGAGTCAGACAGATCCTCATCAATCTGATCGGCAACGCGGTCAAGTTTACCGAGGACGGATTCGTAGCCGTTACGCTTAAAGACGAGCATCCGGAGGATGATCGATCCAAAGTTGATTTGTTGATCAGTGTGCAGGATACAGGCATCGGCATTCCAGAGGAAGAACAGGGAAAAATCTTTGTCGCTTTCGAGCAACAAAGCCAACAAAGCAATGCCAAGTACGGTGGTACCGGCCTGGGACTCGCCATTTCAATGCAGCTGATCAACATGATGAATGGTGAGGTCACGCTTGAATCGAAAGTTGGAGAAGGATCCACGTTCACGATCCGATTGAAGGATGTGGCCACGGCATCCATTTCTTCGCTGGAATCTGATCGTCTAGGAGGAATCGACCCGGAGGCAGTTCAATTTGAACCCGCTCATCTGCTCATTGTTGATGACATTGGTGTAAACCGGGAGTTGGTAAAAGGCTACCTCGAGAATTATGGTTTCACAATGCTTGAGGCTGCCAACGGTCAAGAGGCCTTGGACACGCTCGAATCCATTCAGCCCGCTCTGGTTCTGATGGATATGAAGATGCCGGTTATGGACGGCTACGAAGCCACAAGCCGAATCAAAGCGCGCGAGGAATGGAATGAGGTGAAGATTGTAGCGCTTACGGCTTCTACGATGGCTCAAAACGAGGCTGAGATTCGCCAGATGACGGATGACTATCTGCGTAAGCCGGTCTCACGCGATGATCTTATCGGCACGCTCATGCGATATCTGCCCTATGAGATATTGGATGAAAGTGCTGTTCAGGTAGATGAACCAAGCGATGAAAATGCAGATTCCGAGTTGCAACGTGTAGATGAACGACGCAGTAGTGACTTGTATCGACATCTTGAAAAAGAATTTTCGCTCGTGGCAGAGCTGCAGGAGTCGCAGACTATCAACGAGATTGAGGAGTTCGGCACTCGGATGAAGGCTCTTGGTTCAGAATTCGATCACGGCCCTTTAACACAGTGGGGCGCTGATCTGGAATCCAATGCAATGATGTTCCAGATAGACGAAATGCTAAAAACGTTGCGATCATTTGAGAAAATTGTGAAAGGAGTAAATGGGAATGGATAATAGATCGAAACGCATCCTGATTGTTGATGACACGCCGGAAAATATCCAGGTATTAGGGGCTCAACTCAGGAAAGAAGAGTACACCATTAATGTGGCGCAAAATGGCCAGCAAGCACTTGATGCAGTCGCAAAGACTCGGCCTGATCTGATATTGCTAGACGTCATGATGCCCGTGATGGACGGCTTTACTGCTTGTGAACGACTAAAAGCAAATCCCGATACCGCAGACATTCCGGTAATCTTTTTGACAGCGCGGATAGAACCGGAGGATGTGGTCAGGGGATTGAATCTTGGAGGTGTCGATTATATCGCCAAACCATTCAATGCGGCTGAACTATTGCAGCGCGTCAAGACTCATCTCACGATTCACGATTTACAAGTTGCGCTTGAGAATCGGGTTGACGAGTTGGATACAGCCGCGAAAACGATATCTCGAATGGCGCGTGAAAATGAGGCCTTTCTTCGGCACGAGCTAAACAATGCTATCAGCCCCGTTTTGGGTTATGCCGATATGCTGTTAAAAAACCCAGATTTGCCAGCCGACAAGCGAATCAAGTGGACAGAAAAAATAAAATCGAATGCTGAAGGAATGAGCGAGCTGCTCAATGCTCTCAGAGACTTACAGGCTCTGGAACGCGGAGCACACGATTTAACGAAAGGCCCGTGCGATCTGGAGCAGCTAATCATGGAAGAAATTTCGAATCAAGAGTTGGCTGCCGGCGATGGACTGAAAATACAATTCAACAGCTCATGTGATTCTGCACAGGTGTCAGCAGACAAGAGCTTTTTACCGGGTGTATTTCGGAATCTACTCAAAAATGCAGTAGAACACGTGGCCACTTTGCCTGAGGCGGATCGAGGTCTCGGAGTAGACTTGTCCGATTCCGATGGGTTTGTTTCGGTGACCGTGCGAAACGGTGGATCCCCAATACCGGAAGATTTGATTCCGACATTTTTTGAGAAGTTTAATTCCACGAAGGTGTCTGGAGGAGGTACGGGACTAGGGACATCGTATGCATACGTGGTAGTGACTGCGCACGGTGGCACTATAGAGGTCACGTCATCTGCGGCTGATGGGACTGCTGTCACTGTTCGATTGCCACGAGCCTGACAATTAATCCAACCCGTGATTAAACACGCATATAAACTTCTATTGGTTCTAGCAACCCTCGGCTTGGTGGCAGCCGATTTTGCCCAAGGGCAGAACGTGGCGTTCAAACAACTTTTTCGAGAAGAGGGGCTTCGATGGGTGTTTTATTCAGATGCAGAGTCCGATTCACTGGGCAATATGTGGATGTCGAGCTCCGGAGGGTTAGCCCGGTTTGATGGAAGATCGTTCGAGAATTGGTCTATCGGGTTTGTTTCAGCCCTACATCGTGGTCCTGATAAAAGGCTATGGGCAGCGACTCAAAGAGGATTGATGCGCATTGATGAAAAGGCCGAAACGAGAATTCCGTACTTCACGGAAACGGACTCGACCACGCTTTTTAACATAGCATCAACCCAAGATGGTGGTCTCGTTACTGTGGGAGAAGAAGCCGTGTTTTTGGTATATCCACAGGCTGCAGATGTACGCGTCATTGACATCACCCCTCAGGATTCGACCATCATCAACCGTTGTTCACATCTTGGCGCGGATGTCTCTGTTGATGTTTCTGGAACCATCTGGAAAGGCACTAATGTGGGAGCACTCTGCTCCTTCTCACCGTCCGATTCCTCTTGGACGTTTCATATGGGCGCTGCTGAACTACCCGTTCCAAACGATTCATGGTCGTTTCATGGTGAACTTGGCGACTTTGTTTTGGGAACCAGAGCGGGAATTCTGTACAAGATGACATCTGGGAAGTATTCCAGGGTGTTGAGCCGAGACGCGGTTGTGAATGGGCATATTCGAGCTGTCCACGTGTTGCCAGACCATACGGTTTTGATCGGAGAAGATGGATACGGGTTTCTACAAGTTGATTCGTTTGGGGAAGTTTTACGTCGATTTCCGATCGATACGCCGGGGATAGAATTTGAGGACATTGTGATGGACCCTTCTGGATTCTATTTCTGGGCGACCACGAAAAATTCTGGACTGGTTCGTTTAGACAAGGAGTCGGGGTCTACAGATCGGTTCTCGACGGCATCAGAGGACCTGCAGGAGATTCCTGCAAACTCATTTGTCTTCAGCCGGACCGACCACCATGGTCGAAACTGGTTTTTGACGAGGGCCAATGGATTTGTCGTGACAGAGTCACTACCCATTGATTCGAGGCGTCAAGAACTTTTGGGAATAACTGGCGCATCTGCGTGGAATGGAAGCGCTCTTGCATATCAGGACGACACAGGCATTAAAATTCTGGAGCCTGGCAAGTCGAGGAGTCAATTCAGTCTTAATACCTTGGAAGTTGGAGAACGGGTAGAAGAGTTGTGGCTGGATGACTCGGGAAGCCTTATGGTTGTTACAGGATGGGGAGTCAACCCCCGTCAGGGCAATATTCTATATGCAAGTTCACAAGCCCAATCTCTTTCCCGGCTGGAAGGGCAACGAGTAAATACTATTCGTGCGGCAGGATTCTGGGGAGAAAAAATTACGGCCATCACCAAGGACGCAATGTTCGTAGTGTATGATATCGATAGTCGTTCATGGACGAATGAGGCTCTTCCTGGACTAGGCGAAGGACCGTTCAATAATACTATTCGATTCATGACTTCGCTCAGAGACGGTGGCCTTGTTTTTGGCGGTGATGAATTCCTATGGACTAAACGCGACAGCTCCTCACCTGTCGAAAGAATTACTTTTCCAGATTCTACAGGCTCGCTTGACAGAATGGCAATTTTCGTAGAAAAGCAAGATGGCAACTTCTGGATGGGTGATTGGCGAGACGGCATCTATCTGTTGGATTCCGATTTTAACGTGCTGAAACACACCCGTGAGCCTGGAGTCGCAAGAACAACCTTGTTTAGAGGTGCAACTGTAGATGAAAACGGACATCTCTGGTTTTTTAATCCTGACCAGATACAGACGGTATATGAACAGGGCGACAGTTTGGCGTGGAGGCAGTTCTTTGAACGAGATGGCGTCCTAACAAATGACATGCGCCCAATCCGCATGACGCCTCAGATCAACCGTTATATGGTTGTGCCGGGTTCCTCGTGGATTGAAACCGTGGATCTCTCTCGTACTGGGGTAGCCAGTAGCGGCCCGGTACCAGTTTTCATCTCAGAGATTGAGTCTGAAGGCATCAGCACACGCTACACACAGACCTCATTCGAGTCCAATGACAGTACGCTCGTACGATATGCAGACACAGTGGTTTTGCCTGGATCGGGCAGAAATGCGACGATTCGGTTTGGGGCCAATTACTTGCATCCCGACCCAGGCTTAGTGTACCGAACGCGCATAAACGGCGGTTCGTGGGAAACCTTGGGAAGCAACGGCCAACTGACTCTCGTGCAGATGCCCGCAGGCGAGAATTCTGTCGAGCTTACTGCAGTCATTTCTAACAGAATAGTCGAAAATAGAATACTGACAATATTGGTACCCACGCCTTGGTTTCAGGCATGGTGGTTCCGAACGCTCGCCGCGGTGGGGCTTGGTTTCATTTACGTAGGCGCTAGTCGATATCAACGGAGAAGGCTCGAACGAGAAAACCTTCGACTGGAGGGAATCGTCGAAGAGAGAACATCCAAGCTCGTAGCTGCTGAGGAACGTCAACGTGCGGCTATAGAAGCTGGAGATGTCGGGCTCTGGGAGTACAACCTCCAAACTGGAGCAGCTTACTTCTCTCTCCGTTACTACGAAATTCTTGGATTTTCCGAAGCGGACTTCGCAGACGGCCGGAATATCTGGGATGAGCAGATTCACCCTAAAGATCGCAAGGTGGATGATAAACGTGCCGCCGAATATGTGGCCAGGGGCCCCGATGGCACATTGGAAATGTTTGCAAGCGAAGTGCGAATGAAGCACAAGGACGGGTCGTGGAGGTGGATAGCCGTTCGAGGTCGAATTGCAGAGTGGGACATTCGGAATGAGCCCGTCCGTTGGGTTGGATCACTCATCGATATCACAGATCAAGTTCAGACCAATCAGGATTTGGAGGAAGCCCGTGACGCAGCCCATGCTGCGAATGATGCCAAGTCAAGCTTTCTTGCAAATATGAGCCACGAAATCCGCACACCGATGAATGCAGTGATCGGATTTACGGAGTTGATGCAAGATGGGATCGAAGACCCCAAGCACAAGCGATATTTGTCCATCATTCAATCAAGTGGCAAGAGCCTTCTCGCGCTAATCAACGACATTTTGGATCTCTCCAAAGTAGAAGCAGGAAAGTTCACACTTCAACCCGATGTCACGGATGTGGGTGAATTCATGGATGCCGTGATTCGCATCTTTGGCCAAAAGGCAGAAGCAAAAGGACTGAAACTGATTTTGGAATCAGAAGAGAGCGTGCCTGAAGATCTGATCCTAGATGAAGTCCGGTTGCGACAGGTAATTGTGAACCTTCTTGGGAATGCAATCAAATTCACTGAAGAAGGCAGCGTAACGCTCAGTATTTCAACGGATCGCCAGAAAGAAGATGGGTCGAGTACAGATGTGTTGATTCAGGTTGCGGATACAGGTATCGGAATCCCTCCAGATCAGCTCCAATCAGTTTTTGGGGCGTTTGAGCAGACAAAAGGGCAAAAGGTTGGAGAATTTGGGGGTACAGGCTTAGGATTGGCCATTTCGAAAAAGCTCATCGAGTTGATGGGTGGTAAGATTTGGGTCGAAAGCGAATTGGCGAGCGGCTCAGTGTTCAAGATTATGCTTCCTGATATACCTGTCTCCGCTGTAAAAAAAGAGAAGGATGGTGGGATTAACTCTAGCCATATCCAATTCGAGCCTGCGACCATTCTCGTTGCCGACGATATTGAAACGAACAGAGAACTGGTTGTTCGACACCTTGAGAAGTTTGGTATCAAATCCGTCGAAGCGACTGACGGTGTTGAACTGGTAGAAAAAGCAAAGTCAGAATCGCCAGACCTGATTCTGACCGATCTGCGAATGCCCCGAATGACCGGATTTGAAGCTGCGAAAATCCTGAAAGCAGATGAAGCCACGAAACACATACCCCTTGTGGCCTTGACCGCTTCGATTCTCATCCAGTCGGAAGAGATGATAAGAGACTACTGTGTTGGGTATTTGCGAAAACCGATCATGCGTTCAGAATTGATCGAGGAACTCGCAAACCATCTACCTCACACGAGATCCGATGAACCAATATCAACACAAACAGAAGGCCGAATATCGTTCAATGCGGAGACCGTTCCTGAAGAGATGAAGAACCTTATTTTAGAATCGGCCGACCGATTGAAGGGCTTATTGGAAGAACAAGCGATCACCGAAATTGAACAACTGGGTAGCGAGTTCAAAGCGCGTGCTTCGGAGAACGGATACCTGGCTGGCGAACAGTGGGCAGAACAACTCATTTCTGCCGTGAGTTTGTTCGACCTTGAATCAATGAATAATACCGCTCAAGAGTTTTTGAACGTCGCAGATGAGGTCAAGCAAACGGACTGATAGTGTCCACGACTTGATTAACTGGCTTTTTGGCGACAGATATTGACCATTTCGCTGAATCGCTCAAACTGCAGATTTATCGAATCGATATCAAAAGCTGTAACTGCTTCAGACATCCGCTTTGCCCATTCAACCACAAAAAGGGCATTGTGTCGCGCACCTGCTTCTCGGATTTGTAAAGACAATTGCTCGATTTCATCGGTCGGCATGTGGGCTTTCATTTTTTCAAATTCGACTTCTCCAGCAGACAAGAGCTTGATCAATCCCTCAACATCCTCAACGCCATCCATCGAGATGTCCAGCGTTTGGGGCGCTTCAGCCTGAACACCGAGATGATTTGAAATCACCTCAACTAACCTTTCAATCTCAGCCTCGAGCGAGGCTAGTCCGGCCTCGTCGGCCATACCTTTTTCCCGAAACTCATCTTCTACTTTTGCGGCCAAGACCTGAAGCTTTTCTGCACCAATGGTGCCAGCCATCCCTTTCATTGAGTGTGCTTCACGTTGGGCATCAGTTGAGGATCCAGATTCTTGAAGTGACCGGATTTCTTCAACTGTTTTTGCGTATTTGTCCGAGGCAAATGATCTCAGGAGACGCACCAGAAGAGCGGTATTGTTACCTGCTCGCTTCACAGCCTTGTCCAACTCAAGACCGGATGCATCCTGAAGAGAGTCAAGATCTGTTTCTGCCACGACTATCGTCTGTCCCGATGCTGCCTTGGGGGCGAGTACGGGTTTACGCTCACCTGCTGGGATCCATTTGACGAGCTGTTCAAACAGGACCCTTGGTTCAATGGGTTTGGCAATATGGTCATTCATGCCGGCTGCAAGGCAACGCTCTTTGTCCGCTTCCATCGCATTTGCGGTCATCGCCAAAACAGGAAGGGAAGCGTGCCGATCAAGCGCCCTGATATGTTTGGTTGCTTCGAGACCATCCATGACTGGCATATGCATGTCCATTAACACGAGGTCGAATACTTCAGCATCAACAGCCTCAACGGCTTGAAGCCCGTTAACCACCGTTGTCACCACGAATCCAGCCTGGGAAAGCAGCTCAACCGCCACCTGCTTGTTGAGGTCGTTGTCCTCAACCAATAATACTCGTGCGTTTTGGATATCCGAAACATCCACACCGTCCGTAGGCGAGGACAAGGATGCCTGACGTATTTCCACATCGCTCCCATCGATCGCAAGGACTGCGGCATCGAACAACTGAGATGGATTGACTGGTTTCACGAGTGTTATGTCGATGCCCGCATCGTGGGCCCGTTCTACCAGTTCGGCACGACCATACGCCGTTACCATAATGGGAACAGGAGGGTTAGAAACGCCGAGAGAAGACCAACTACGTACGGTTTCAATTCCGTCCATACCTCGGGGCATGCGCCAGTCGATGAATGCGAGTGCATATGGATCATCTTCGGCCGCCGACACGATCATGTCATTGGCTTCTTCGCCAGAAGGAGCCTCGTTTACTCGAAAATCCATTGCGATCAGCATTTCTGAAATGATGAGCCGCGCTTGTGGATTGTCATCGATAACCAGCACCCTGAGACCCTTGAGGTTGGGGTGTTCAGGCCTCGAAAGAGTTGGTTGCTCACTCTCTTCCAGGATGGCAGTAAACCAGAACGTGCTTCCTTCGCCTACTGCACTCTCAACGCCGACTTCTCCACCCATCAGTTCAGCAAGATGTTTGGATATGGCCAGTCCCAGTCCAGTCCCGCCATGCTTTCGGGTCGTGGATGTATCAGCCTGTTCAAAGGATTGAAATAGCCGCGCCTGTTGTTCAGGGGAGAGGCCGATTCCAGTATCCGAAACTTCGAAACGGAAGCTTCCATTATCTGATTCCCGGACGCGAACAACTATTTGCCCTTCGTCTGTAAATTTAATCGCGTTGTTCGCGTAGTTGATGATGATCTGACCCAAACGGAGTGGATCTCCAACCAAGCCGCGGGACAAGTCCGACGGCACATCAAACAACAACTCCAGATCTTTTTCAGAAGCTTTGGTCCCAACCAGAGCGGCAACGTTTTCGAGAACGTGTTCCAGATTGAAAGGTACTTTTTCGACCTGCAGTTTGCCGGCCTCGATTTTTGAGAAATCAAGGATGTCGTTGATAATGCCTAGAAGGTGTTGGCCAGAGCGTTGGATCTTTTCCAGATAATCCCGTTGCCTGTGCGTTAATTCAGTTCGCAGAGCCAAGTTGGCTAGTCCGATCACGGCATTCATCGGAGTGCGGATTTCATGACTCATGTTGGCAAGGAAACTTGCTTTGGCTTCGGCCGCAGATTCTGCTTGCCGGCGAGCTTCAACCAGCTCAGCTTCTGCTCGCTTGCGGTCTGTGATATCCTCTTTCACCGCCACGAAATGAGTGGTCGTTCCTCCATCGGTCTTGATTGGTGAAATGGAAGCCAGCTCCCAATAAAGTTGGCCGTCTTTTTTCTTGTTGCAGAGCTCTCCTCTCCATTCACGATCGTTACTCAGTTCATCCCACATCGCATCGAAGAACTCTTTGTCATGCGTTCCTGAATTCAGGATGCGAGGGTTCTGACCCAGGGCCTCCTCGGCGGAATACCCCGTGACCTCACAGAACTTTGGATTCACATATTCTATTGTTCCACTGCGATCAGTTATCACAACGCTAGCTGGGCTTTGCTCTGTCGATCGTGACAGCTTCCTCAACTCAGCAGACTGTCGGCGATTGCGACGGTACATGACTGCTACGGCACTCAACAGGCCAAGCAACAATAAGCCGAGCGCGGTGCCTACATAGATGGTCGTTCTCTGACGCTGGATGGTGGTGTCCTGGCTCTCCAGAGATTCCTGCTGAGTGGAGATCTGCTCGTCTTGAGCCTCCAGTTCAGAAAGCTGGAAAGCAAGCCTATCCTCGCTGGCGGCAATGTCTTGTGCCAGCTCGGACATTTGGGTTTCGCGCCTCCGAAGCGTTTCCAATTGTACAGCTGCCTGTTCTTGTAGCTTGACAGCGTCCGCACGAGTATTTGTAATAAGTAGCTCGCTATCCTCGAGCATTGCTTGATCTCGGAGCAGTTGGGCCTGCAATTGATTGAGCTCTTCTAGCCGAGACTGCATGACAGAATCCTGCTCTGCGATGGCCGTCTCTTGGGCCCCAATGCGTTCCTGCTGAAGACTTAGTCTAGCGGTCTGTTCAGAAACAGCCTGCTGAGTTTGACGCAATTCCTCTAATTGCCGCTTGATAGTAGCCTCAGTCTCGGACAACGCTGCTCCAAGTTCATTGTAAACAGCAATGGCTTCGCGAGTAGCGCCTCCAAGCTCGAGGAGTTCTTCGTCCGCCGTCAGCTCTTCAGAAAGCATGTTTCCAAGTCCCACTTCAAACGCCAACACTCCGTCGGGTCGGTGAAAGAAATCGATCATGGAATTTTCTGTCGATCCGGCATCATCTGTCACGATCAACGTCGACGAACCCCGCAATTCACCGAAAAGTTGGGCCATATCCAGTAAGCTCGGCCTTGGGACCATCACCACATGAAATGAATTTCCAGCAACGTATCGCGTCACTTCAATTGCGCGGCCATTAACCTCAACCGTTCCAGGTAATTCAGTTAATTCCTGACCGATCAGCCCATACGCACCCGAGATTCCGATCCGATAGACGGTTGTTGAGTCATCCTCAGGCCAAGTCACTGAGCGCAGAAAGTTGAGAACAAATGCGCCTTTGACTTCAACGGCAGATTGGGCAACCGCCTGTCCAGCGAACAACCCGCAAACAAAGACCAGCGCTATGATCTTGATCCTTCTCAAAAACTCATCGTCAGATTGATTGAGACCGCAGGTGCCTCAACTCGATAGCCAGCCAAGCGTGCATAGAAATGTCGTTTGTTCAAATCGGGCGAGAGCCATCCCAATGCGTTATGCATGTGCAACGAAAGACGGTCATGCTCGGTCAAATCCCAGTGCACACTGCCATTCAGGAAGAGGCTGCCCTGGAATGCCTGATTTCTGTCATCGGAGTCAGAGCGGCTGAGCGAGTTCTGACGGAGCTCGTTATTGTTGTATTCGAGATAGTCTTTTGCTCCATCCCAGCCCCAGAATGAACGCAAGGATCCTGTCAGCATTACCTGTTTCCGGGCGCTCCAACGCCATTGAATGCGGGCATTGTGAAGCGGCCAGTGTTGGAGATCATTGCCGTAACCATAGGGCTCGCTCGTCTCCGTCTGGTTTCGTACGTCCTCGTTTTCCAGAGTAAACTCGACAAGTTTGGTGTATGCATATGATATTGCCGTCGCCCACCGACGTCGACGAATGAGATACTGAAGTTCCAGGCCACGGATAACCTCATTTCCTACCGGGACAACATTGTAGACGGGGCTGGCCACCCATGCATTGATGTCAGCATTGTTCTCAAAGGCGGTAATTGTGATCTCAACTTCACCAAAACCAACCGAGTGCTGCACCTCTCGCGCGCTGATTACTTCGGTATCGGCTTTAAACGATGAATCCGCCAACACACCCTGCCTCAACTCAAAATCGTCACTCTTCCGAACGGAGCGGTTGTAAATCAGCTTGGTAGTGTGCCGACGAAAGGGAGTGAACACGATAGCAGCTTTGGGCGACTTCATACGATGAGTAAACGAGTGCTCATCAAGTCGGCCACCCGCAAAAATGGTCAACCAGGAAAGAAGTGACCCCTGGTATTCGCCGAAAACACTGTTCATGTAGGAAGTCCATGGCTCGTATTCTCGCGAACCCTGGTGCCAGGCATCATCGGTTAATGACTCAGGCGCTTCTCCGAACCACTCTTTGGAACGTTCATAGCCTGCAGCGATGGAATGTCGATCATTTGGGGTCCATGACAGCATGCCCCGCAGATTTAACTCGTCTTCGCGCATTGCATGTGTGTACTCGAAATCACCGAAGCCTCGCAGATGATGAAGGCGTACGTAATCGAGACGATCCCAGCTTACGCGCGCATCCACTGCAAGCCGATACGGAAGCTCGATTCGGTGTGAAATCTGGCCAGCTGTAAGTCGATAGGTCAGCTGCATGCTGGCTCTTTCGAATCCTCGCAGGCTTTCAATTGTGCTCCGAGCCGGAAGGAAGGACAAACTCCCGTTTACGCGACGCACCCAGGCTGTTAGGCCGCCAATATTAGCCTGCAGGTGCAATTTCTTGTGGGGTCTGAATTCTGCGGCGGAGTTGTCTCGAACAAGATTGGAATCGATAGGCACGCCAGGATCGAAATATGGCGTATTCCTGGAAAACACGAGAGGAGAATGTTTCGCGTCACTGCCTTGGTATTCACTCATGCCGAAGTAGCCAAATACCCCGGACCGCTTTCCAAAAGAAGCTCCAGCGCGAATGCCGGTATCAAAAAACTTCTCATACCAGCCTTTTCGCACGCGGACGTCAATGCCTTGGAAGCTCGTTCCATCGAGTGTTGTGATGCTGATTACGCCGTTTATAGCTCCAGGTCCATATACGGATGATCCGGGTCCCCGAACCACTTCGATTTTCGCTATGTCATCCAGCATCGGAATGAAACGTTCTGGAACGGCTCCGATGAGTGTCCTTTGGTTGACAATACGCCCGTTGACAAGCAGGAGGGTTTTGTTGTCTCGTGAACCAATGATTCCGCGCAAACCAATATCCGGGCCTGAGGCAGCCTGGCGGATACGGGTAAAGTTGGGTACAAAAATATCCAGCAGCTCGTCTAAACTTCGGGCGCCGGAGAGTTCGATCATCCCCTTGGAAATGCGCGTTACAGATGCCGGCGTAAGCCGAACATCTGTTTTTGTCAGCGTAGCACCCGTCGACGTCTGGAATGCCGCCAATTCAGACAGCGTCATCGAATAAACGTCTGTTTGGGCAACGGACGGGCTAGGCAGGGCAACCAGCAGGGCTACCCAAGCCAATAAAAGAGCCAGCTTTTTCATCACACTCAGTTTGGCAGAGACCGCTCGGATTGATGAGCGCGATCGCGTAGAAAAAGCGCGGGTGCGAACTCCTCTAATGACCGTATGAGAATGCGTTCTGTCCAAAACACTTTGTCGGATCGGTGGGTGCGTTTGCGTCTTCCAGGGCACTGAAGGACTTCAACATACGACCGATTCGAGGGGAGGACAATCAAAAACCCCTTATCCGGTTTGTAGGCGGTGTCTCTACAGCTGAGCACCAGCTTCAAAACTAAGATGCGAACAAGAACAAATAGAGTCTCTGTCGCGCTATCGAGATACGGTTCGCTAGGGTCTCCTGGTTAGTCCGGCAACGCAAAAGCCACGTAGATTCCGCCGCTCTCTGCGCCATTCTTGCCTCCCCCCGCTCCAATTACGATGTACTGCTTTCCGTTAACCATGTAAGTTGACGGTGTTGCGCTGCCTGAGGCTGGAAGCGCCCCTTCCCACAGTACTTCTCCCGTCAGCTTGTCAAAAGCCCGAATCGTTTTGTCGTAGGTCGTGGCAGCAATAATAAAGAGGCCATTTTGTGTTACGATCCCACCGCCATAGTTATCAGTGCCAGTGTCCGTCATTCCCTGCTCCGCCAGCTCCGGATATACCCCAAACGGTATGGACCAACGAATACTTCCTTCGTTCAGGTCGATGG
>Ga0315336_1000586_pt1 | contig 94461 bp, 82 predicted proteins | sample ASW5metaG_FD_204512 | JGI IMG/M metagenome (GOLD analysis project Ga0315336, IMG submission 204512) | Ammonia-oxidizing marine archaeal communities from Monterey Bay, California, United States - ASW #5 | ecosystem: Environmental > Aquatic > Marine > Intertidal zone | place: USA: California...
GCCGGCGGCGCCGGGGTCTGCCAGGACCACAGCCATGCCTTCATCGCCTGCGCCCGCAGCCTGGGCATCCCGGCGCGCTACGTCTCCGGCTACCTGCTGACCGACGACAGCGACCACCTGGCCAGCCATGCCTGGGTCGAGGCCTGGATCGACGGGCAGTGGTACAGCTTCGACGTCTCCAACCGGCTGCTGCGGCCGGACCGCCACCTGAAGCTGGCGGTGGGCCTGGACTACCTCGATGCCTGCCCGGTGCGCGGCATGCGCCGCGGCGGTGGCGGCGAATCGATGCACGCCCGGGTGCAGGTCATGCCGATGCAGATGGGCCAGCAATGATCGCGTGCCGTCCGGGCTTGCGACGGACGGCGGTTGGGTTACCATCCGCGCGCCGCCTGCGGCAGCTCCTCATCCACTAGAGCCACACGAACCATGACCTACTGTGTCGCCATGAACCTGGCCGATGGGCTGGTGTTCGTTTCCGATTCGCGAACCAACGCCGGCGTCGATCACATCGCCACCTTTCGCAAGCTCTACCGCTTCGGCATCCCCGGCGAGCGGCTGATCGTACTGCAGACGGCCGGCAACCTGGCCACCTCCCAGGCCGTGGTCAGCCTGCTGCGCCATCGCCTGCTGGGCGAGGGCGCGAACCTGCACAACGTGCCGACGATGTTCGCCGCGGCGCGCCTGGTGGGCGATACGCTGCGCGAGGTGATCGAGCACGACGCCTCGCCGAGCATGGCCTCGGGGATCGACATGAGCAGCTCGTTCCTGGTCGGCGGGCAGATCGCGGGCGAGGAACCGCAGCTGTACAACCTCTATCCCCAGGGCAACTTCATCTGCGCGACGGTCGACACGCCCTATTTCCAGATCGGCGAGAGCAAGTACGGCAAGCCCATCCTCGACCGCGCGCTGCGCCACTCGACGGCGCTGGAGCAGGCCCTGCGCTGCGCGCTGATCTCCTTCGACTCGACCATCCGCAGCAACCTCTCGGTGGGCATGCCGCTGGACGTGCTGGTCTACCGCAAGGACAGCCTGCAGGTGCCCGACGGCTACCGGGTGGAGGAGGGCGACGCCTACTACGAGGACATCCGCGAGCAATGGTGCAGCAACCTGCGGCGCATGCTGGTTGAACTGCCGGCCGCACCGGGGTTCTATCTGGATTGAGAGGCCGCCTTGCGGCCTGTCCGTGCAACCGGGCTGGCGGCCTGCTAGCTTGTCATCGTGGGCATGGAGGATGCCCGCGCCGTTTCACTCACGCAGTCGTGACCCGTCTGCCGATGCCTCGACGCCGGAGCCGGTCTCCCGTCGGGTACGCGGCAACCACCATCCACGCTCGAGAGGAGGTTGATTTCATGAGTACCACCTTCCACGAGGATGTCAGCAGCACCGTTCTGCGCCGGATGAAGGAGGGCGGTTTCGATTTCGCCCGAGTCCATCCAATCGACTTCTATGCGGTATTCCCTGAACAGGACCGCGCCCAGAGAGCCGCGCAGAACTTTCGCGGCGAAACCATCAATACCCAGGTGTTTCCGCGTGAGGACGGAAGCTGGAATCTGCAGGTAAGCAAGGTGATGTACGCGACGTTCGATGGCATCGGCGATTTCGAGCAGGATCTGGAATACCTGGTCGAACCCCTCGGTGGGGTGCTCGATGGCTGGGGCGTCACCCAGGAGATCGAAGGTCAGGACACCTGACCGTCCTATCCTCACTCCCGCTTGAAGCCACTCTGAAGTGCCTGGTCCCAGGGAGGGACCGGGCCGAAGCGGTTTTTCAGAAACTCCAGCAATAGGCGGCTCCGCGAGTCGGCCTCGCGCCGCAATCGCAGCGCATAGATGCCGCTGGCTTCCGGCTGCGGCAATCCCCCTTCGCAGAACAGCGGCAGCAGTTCGCCACGCAGCAACTGGTCGCTGATCAGCCAGGTCGGCAGGTGGGCGATGCCAAGTCCCGCCAAAGCCCCGGCCAGCAGCGCTTCGGCATTGTTCGCCACCATGCGCAGGCGGCCCGGGCGCAGCAGTTGCGGTCGCCCGTCGCGCTCGAAACGCCACGCATGGGGCGGCGCCAGCGCATCCCAGTCCAATCCATCATGGTCGGGCAAATCCTCCGGTCGCAGCGGCACGCCGCGACGTTCCAGGTAGGCGGGGCTGGCGCAGACCACTCGTACCATCGGTGCCAGCGGTGTGGCGACCAGACGGGTGTCGGCCAGCGGGCCGATGCGCAGTACCAGATCGACCTCACCCAGATGCTCGCCGTGCAGGTCGACGAAGCTGTCGATCAGGCGCAGCTGGATATCGACTCCCGGATAGGCCTGGAGAAATTCGGCCAGGGCCGGCGCCAGGTGACGTCGACCGAAGGGGGCCGGCGCGTCGATCCGGATGCGGCCTTCCGGTGCGCTGTCCAGCGACGTCGCTTCGGCGCGCGCCAGATGCAGTTCCTGCACGATGCGCCGGGCGCGTTCGGCGAATGCCAACGCGGCGGGCATTGGGCGAACCGCGTGGGTACTGCGGCTGAACAGCTGGCAGCCCAGCGCCTGTTCCAGTGCATCGATGCGGCGCGCCACCGCCGAAGGTGTCAGGCCATGGCGGCGCGCGGCGGCAGAAAAGCTGCCAGCGTCGAGCACATCGATGAACAGGCTGAGCTGGGCGGAAAGGGCGTCGGGCAGCATTCGAATTCCTTGCTTGTGCGATTTTCGCAAAGCCATTGTGCGTGGCTATGCGTACCGGCGCCAGCAGCAGCGGCGTACGATGAGCCCCCCATGAACTGGAGCGTCGGAATGCTGCTGGATATCGGATTGAACGTACTGCTCGGATTGGCGCTAGGCACGCTGGGCGGCTTGTTCGGTATCGGCGGCGGATTGATCGCGATTCCCGTGCTGGGCGTGCTGTTCGGCCTGGATCAGCAACTGGCGCAAGGCACCGCGCTGGTGATGGTCGTGCCCAACGTACTGCTCGCCATCTGGCGCTATCACCAGCGCAATCGCATCGACTGGCGGCATGCGCTCGCGCTGGGCAGCGCCAGTTTCGTGTTCGCCATCGCCGGTGCGGCCGTTGCCGTGTCGCTGGATGCCGGGCGCATGCGCATGGCGTTCGTCGGCTTCCTGCTGGCGCTGGCGGCTTACACCCTGCTACGGGTGTTTCTGCGCCCGGCCACCGGCGACGGACAGCTGCGTCATCCCTGGCCATGGCTGGGCCTGCTCGGCGCGGGTGCCGGAGCGTTGGGAGGGCTGTTCGGTGTCGGTGGCGCGGTCATCGCCACGCCGATTCTGACCAGTGTATTCGGCACTTCGCAGGTGGTCGCCCAAGGCCTGTCGCTGGCACTGGCGGCACCGAGCACCGGTGTCACCCTGGTCACCTATGCGCTGCATCATCAGGTCAACTGGTCGCTGGGCCTGCCGCTGGCGGTAGGCGGGTTGCTCAGCATCAGCCTGGGCGTGCGACTGGCGCACGCCTTGCCGGAGCGTCTGTTGCGACTGCTGTTCAGTGTTTTTCTGGTGGCAAGCGCCGTGCTGCTGGCGATGGAAAGCTGATCGGCGCGATCCCGCCAGTCGTTCAGCCCGTCAGGCCGATCAGGCCACCGCCCACAGCACCACCGATCACCACCAGCCAGGGCGGTAGTTTCCAGTACATCAGTGCGGCGAGGGCGAGCAGGGCAAGGGCGAAATGCCCTGGTGCCTTGATGCCGCTGGTCCATACCGGATCGTACAGCGCTGCCAGCAGCAACCCGACTACCGCCGCGTTGACCGCCGCCAGGGCTGCCTGTGTGCGCCGGTTGCTGCGCAGACGCTCCCAGAACGGCAGCACGCCGATGACCAGCAGGAACGACGGCACGAACACCGCGACCAGGCACACCGCCGCTCCCAGCAAGCCGCTGGGCGACTCATTCATCGAGGCGCCGAGAAAGGCGGCGAAGGTGAACAAGGGGCCTGGTACCGCCTGCGCCGCGCCGTAGCCAGCGAGGAACGTATCGCGGTCTATCCAGCCTGGCAGCACCACTTCGGCCTGCAGCAGCGGCAGCACCACATGGCCGCCACCGAATACCAGCGCGCCAGCGCGGTAGAACGAATCGAGCAACGCCAGCAACGGGTTGTCCGTGCCGCTGGCGAGTAGCGGCAACAGCATGAGCAGCGCAAAGAACAAAGCCAGTGCTGTGAGCGCGGCCCGACGCTTCACCGCAACGGGCAATGCGACATGTGCTTCGATGGTGGCCGGGCGCAAGACAATCAGCCCGATCAGACCCGCCGTGGCGATGACCGCCACCTGACTCCAGATGAACGGGAGCAGCAGCACGCTGCTCGCTGCCGCCAGCGCGATGGCGATTCGTGGCCCGTCGGTGCACAGCGTGCGTGCCATGCCCCAGACGGCCTGAGCGACCACGGCCACGGCGACGATCTTCAGGCCCTGAAGAAGTCCGCTGGGTAATTCATCACCCCAGTTGGCGATGCCAAGTGCAAACAGCGTCAGCGCGATCGCCGATGGCAGGGTGAAGCCTGCCCAGGCGGCCAGCGAACCACGGTAACCGCCGCGCAGCAAACCGATCGCCAGGCCAACCTGGCTGCTGGCCGGGCCTGGGAGGAACTGGCAGAGCGCGACCAGATCGGCGTAGCTGCGCTCGTCCAGCCAGCGGCGCCGCTGGACGAACTCGTCGCGGAAATAGCCGAGATGCGCGATGGGACCGCCAAAGGAGGTGAGGCCCAGGCGCAGGAACACCAGAAAGATGGCCCAGGCGTCGAGTCGGGAGGGCGTCGAGTGATGCGGCGGGTCGGTGGGCATGCGGGTCCGTCGGATGTCGATCTGCAGGGTCGAGTCGGGCAGGCAGTCTAGCTGCTCAAGCTGTCAGGTGGATGACAGCGGGCGCGTCGCGGTGCCGTTGCAGGGCCAATCATCGGCAACCAGAAACAGCCGTTCCTGCTCCAGCCAGGCGCCCGATGCATCCGGTTCGAGCCGTGCCAGCAGCTGTGCCCGCGTCTGTGCCGGATTGGCGGCCTGCCAGTCGGCGAACCGGGCTGCGTCCCACAACTCCTTGGTTGCGATACGCGCTGGCGCGAGCCAGGACGAGCGAGCGATGGGTTGCCAGACCGCGTCAGGCTTCTCGGCCTGGAAGCGCGGCCAGTCGCCCTGGCGCAGCCATCTGCCCTGCAGGTGGTGCGGGTTGGCGCCAAGTGGCGGTGTGCAGCCCTGCGGCCAGGGGCGGAACAGGTAACCGCTGAGCCAGAAGCTGCTTTGCACCGGGCGACCGGTGAGTTCGGCGAGCACCGCCAGCGTTGCTGGCTGGGTACACAGCGGCAGCTGGTGCTGGCACATGTGGGCGAGCTTCAGGTCGAGTCGATCATGGCTGCCGGGTCCAAGCCAGTGTGCGTGCCGGCTGCCATCGCCCTGCCCGAGCCCCAGGTAGAACTTCACGGCCAGTTCGAGGTGGTGCACGCCCTGGTCATCGCAGAACAGCAGGTCCAGCTCGCCGAGGGTGCTGCCGTTCTGCCGGATCGGCAGATTGGCGGCGAGCAGCTCGATGTCTGGCGCGTGGGATAGCGCGTACTGCCACAGCCGCTCGTAGTACAGGCCCAGTCGCCGAATGCTGTGCCGCGACAGCCAGGCTTCGAGAATGGACGGCTCGGCATCCTGCTGCCGCAGCCAGCTGGCCAGCAGCTCCGGCTCGCTGTTCCAGCGGCTCGCGGACAGCGGGTGACGCTGACACTGGGGTGCCTCGCTCAGCAGTGGCGGCGAGAGGATCGTCCAGGCGAGATCGCGCACCTGCGGATGCTGGAGGAGGTTGGGGAGGGCGGAAAGACTGCTCAGGCTCATGAATGCAGCATAGCTGTCGGTTTGCTGATGGTCCGGCGTTTCGCTGATAATCCGCTGCCGCTGAACACCACGCCGACCAGGGGCTCTAACGCCTGTGCTGGAATTCAGGCGCATCGCTGATCCGTATTGGCGTCGTCGCCTGTGTGCTGCGTGTTATTTTTCGAGCGCTGCGACTGCCCGCAACCATCCGCCCAGCCACACCAGGGAACGTCAATGGAGCAATTCCGCAATATCGGCATCATCGGCCGCCTGGGTAGCTCCCAGGTGCTGGATACCATCCGCCGGCTGAAGCGATTCCTCGTCGAACGCCATCTGCATGTGATTCTCGAAGAGAACATCGCCGAGGTACTGCCGGGGCACGGCATGCAGACTTCGTCGCGGCAGCGGCTGGGCGAGTCCTGCGACCTGGTGATCGTGGTCGGCGGCGACGGCAGCCTGTTGGGCGCGGCCCGGGCGATGGCCAAGCACCGGGTGCCGGTGCTCGGCATCAACCGTGGCAGCCTCGGCTTTCTCACCGACATCCGCCCGGATGAACTGGAAGAGAAGGTCGCCGAAGTGCTCAACGGCCAGTACACCCTGGAAAACCGCTTTCTGCTGGAAGCCCAGGCGCGCCGCTTCGATGAGCCGATCGGCGAGGGCGATGCGCTCAACGATGTGGTGCTGCATCCCGGCAAATCCACGCGCATGATCGAATTCGAGCTGTACATCGACGGCCAGTTCGTCTGCAGCCAGAAGGCCGACGGCCTGATCGTGGCGACCCCCACCGGTTCCACCGCCTATTCGCTGTCCGCCGGCGGGCCGATCATGCATCCGCGGCTGGACGCCATCGTCGTCGTGCCCATGTACCCGCACACGCTGTCGAGCCGCCCGATCGTGGTCGATGGCAACAGCGAGCTGAAGATCGTGGTGTCGCCGAACATGCAGATCTACCCGCAGGTGTCCTGCGACGGCCAGAACCACTTCACCTGCGCGCCGGGCGATACCGTGACGGTGCGCAAGAAGCCGCAGAAGCTGCACCTGATCCATCCGCTGGACCACAACTACTATGAGGTCTGCCGGACCAAGCTCGGCTGGGGCAGCCGCCTCGGCGGAGGCGATTGATGCAGCTTGATCCCGAGCGCGGCTACGACCTGATAGGCGATATCCACGGCTGCGGCCATGCGCTGGCGCGGCTGCTGGATCAGCTGGGCTACCACCTGCAGGGCGGTGTCTGGCGTCATCCGCGGCGGCAGGTGATCTTCCTCGGCGACATCATCGACCGTGGGCCGCACATCCGTGAGGCACTGCATCTGGTCTATGACATGGTCGACCGTGGCCAGGCCTACTGCATCATGGGCAACCACGAGTTCAATGCCTTGGGCTGGTACATGCCGGCGCCGCCGGGCAGCGGTCGCGATTTCGTCCGTGAGCACTCGCCGCGTTTCGCCCGGCTGCTGCAGGAAACCTTCCAGCAGTTCGAACCCTATCCCGAGGAGTGGAAAGCCTTTCGCGACTGGTTCTACGGCCTGCCGCTGTTTCTCGAAACGGAGCGCTTCCGCGTCGTGCATGCCTGCTGGGACAGCCGCGTGATCGCGCGCCTGCGCCCGTTCCTCAACGACGCCTGCATCAATCCGGCGATACTGCACGAGGCCGGCCTGCCGGGGACCTTCATCTGCCAGGCGCTGGATCGTCTGCTGCGCGGCACCGACATGCCGCTGCCCGAAGGCATGACCCTGACCAGCGAGGAAGGCTTCGTGCGGACCTTCTTCCGCACCAAGTTCTGGGAAGAGAACCCGCAAACCTACGGTGATGTCGTGTTCCAGCCCGACGGTCTGCCGGATCACGCGGCGCGCATGCCCTTGTCGCAACAGCAGAAGAGCCGCCTGTTCCTCTACGGCCCGAACGAGCCGCTGCTGTTCGTCGGTCACTACTGGCGTCGTGGCCGTCCGGGACCGCTTCGCGACAATCTGGCCTGTCTGGACTACAGCGCGGTGAAGAACGGCAAGCTGGTGGCGTATCGGCTGGATGGCGAAACCCGGCTGGACCCGGCCAAGTTCGTCTGGGTAGATGTGCAGGCGGTGTTCCGATGAGCGTGGCCGTTGCCGAGGCCCTGCGCCTGCCACTGTCGGAGGATCTGAGCGGTTTCATTGCCTTGCTGCGTCGCCTGCGGGTGCCGTGCCGGGTGTCGGAGGAGGGCGATCAGCAGGTACTGCGCGTACCGCTTGAAGTCGTCGAGCAGGTTCGTGACCTGTACGCACGGCATCCCCATGGCGATGACAGCGTCGTCATCGAGCAGCCGCGGCGGCGCGGCGGTTTCGTCGCCGCTCTGCGCGCCAGCCCGCTGACCGCGGCGGTGCTGGTCATCACCCTGGTCGTAGCGGCCGTCACCCTGCTCGGCGAGAACTTCGCGACGATCCGCTGGCTGAATTTCGTCGACTTCCGGGTCGATGGCGACTACGCCTACTTCGCCTCACTGGAGCAGACGCTAGCTGCCGGGCAATGGTGGCGGTTGATCACGCCGATCTTCGTGCACTTCGGCATCCTCCATTTGGCCATGAACAGCATGTGGTTCTGGGAACTGGGGCGGCGCATCGAGGCCCTTCAGCGTGCCTGGATGTTGCTGGCATTGACGTTGCTGTTCGGTCTGGTGTCCAACTTCGCCCAGTATCTGTTCGGTGGTCCGGGCATTTTTGGAGGGCTCTCCGGCGTGCTGTACGGGCTGCTCGGGCATTGCTGGCTGTACCAGAAGCTCGCGCCAAGCGAGGCCTACCGGCTGCCGCCGGGGGTGGTGGTGCTGATGCTGGTGTGGCTGGTGGTGTGCCTGAGCGGCGTCATCGAGGTGCTTAGCTTCGGGGCGCTGGCCATCGCCAACGCGGCGCATGTCGGCGGGCTGGTCGCCGGCTGCGTCACCGGCATCATCGGCGGGGCGATGGCGCGCAGGGGGTAGCGGCAAGCTACAAGCCGCAAGTAAACGCGGTGAGGGCGAATGCTCTGAAGCTTGAAGCTTGAAGCTTGAAGCTTGAAGCTTGTGGCTTGCAGCTTGAGGCTTATGGCTGCTTATTCCGCTAGAATGCCGGTTCGTTTCCCTCGGAGCTGGCCATGTCGACCTTTATCCAAACCGCCGAAAACATCACCCCCGAAATCTACCTGAATCTCAAACAGGCCCTCGAACTCGGCAAATGGGCTGACGGCCGCAAACTGACCCCCGAGCAGAAGGAAACCTGCATGCAGGCGGTGATCGCCTGGGAGATGAAGAACCTCCCGGAAGAGCAGCGCACCGGCTTCATGGGCGGCCAGGAATGTGCGTCCAAGAGCAAGAAGGCCGAGCCGGCGATCGATACCAGCCTGTTCGCTCCCGCCTCGGGAACCCGCCACTGATGCTCGAATTGGGACGCGGTGCGCTGAGCAAGATGTCGATTCAGCTCGGCGCACCGGCGCAGTATTCCTTCCGCCTGAACGACGAACTGGTGCCGGTCAATCCGCTGATCGGCAAGACCTTGCGGCTGGAATACCTCGGCGCCATCAACTGCACCCATTGCGGGCGCAAAACCAACAAGAGCTTCAGCCAGGGATACTGCTATCCCTGCTTCAAGAAGCTGCCACAGTGCGATGTCTGCATCATGAGCCCGGAAAAGTGCCATCACGATTTCGGTACCTGCCGCGATCCGCAGTGGGGCATGGAGTTCTGCATGACCGACCACGTGGTCTACCTGGCCAACTCGTCGGGCATCAAGGTGGGCATTACCCGTGCCACGCAGTTGCCGACGCGCTGGCTGGACCAGGGCGCCAGCCAGGCGTTGCCGATCATGCGGGTCGCCACGCGCCAGCAGTCGGGCATGGTCGAAGACCTGCTGCGCACTCAGGTGGCCGATCGCACCAACTGGCGGGCGCTGCTCAAAGGTGACGCCGAGCCGATCGACCTGATCGAAATGCGCGAGCAGATCTTCGATGCCTGTGCCGAGGGGGTGCGCGACTTGCAGCAGCGCTACGGGCTGCAGGCGATCCAGCCGGTGGCGGATGCCGAGGTGCTGGAGATTCGCTATCCGGTAGAGGCTTATCCGACCAAGGTGGTCAGCCTCGATCTGGAGAAGACACCCGTGGTCGAGGGCGCGCTCAAGGGCATCAAGGGCCAGTACCTGATTCTCGACACCGGCGTGATCAACATCCGCAAGTTCACCGCCTATCAGGTCGCCGCCAGCGCTACGGCGTAGGGTGGATAACGCTTCGCTTATCCACCGCTTACGGCGGGCGGGCTCAAGGATGAGCGGCCAGGGCAATCGCGTGGAAAAGGCTGCGCCGTTTTCCACCCTACAAGTCCTCCGCGACAGACGCTAAGCTCGAACTCATCCGCAGCCCGTAGGGGCTGCAATCCATCGCACATTTCGCTTGAAGCTAGCCGCTTGAAGCTCAGCCGACGAGGTTTCCATGCGCACCGAACAACCGAAAGTCATTCATCTGAAGGATTACCAGGCCCCCGAGTACCTGATCGATGAAACCCACCTGACCTTCGAGCTATACGAGGACCGCACCCTGGTGCATGCCCAACTGGTGATGCGCCGTAACCCCGAGCGCCCGGCCGGCAAGCTGCCGCCGCTGGAGTTGCACGGCCAGGAGCTGGAGCTGCTGTCCATAGCGCTGAACGACCGCGCGCTGGGCCTGGGCGACTACCAGATCAGCGAAGACTGCCTGACCCTACAGCCGGACAGCGACAGCTTCGTCATCGACAGCTCGGTGGTGATCCACCCGGAAGCCAACACCGCGCTGGAAGGCCTGTACAAGTCCGGCAGCATGTTCTGCACCCAGTGCGAGGCCGAGGGCTTCCGCAAGATCACCTATTACCTCGACCGCCCGGATGTGATGAGTAAGTTCACCACCACGGTGAGCGCCGAACAGAAGGCCTATCCGGTGCTGCTCTCCAACGGCAACCCGATCGCCAGCGGCAGCGAGGACAATGGCCGCCACTGGGCGACCTGGGAAGACCCGTTCAAGAAACCGGCCTACCTGTTCGCCCTGGTGGCCGGTGACCTTTGGGCCATCGAGGACAGCTTCACCACCATGAACGGGCGCAACGTGGCGCTGCGCATCTACGTCGAGCCGGAGAACGTCGACAAGTGCCAGCACGCCATGGACAGCCTGAAGAAGTCGATGAAGTGGGACGAAGAGGCCTACGGCCGCGAGTACGACCTCGACATCTTCATGATCGTCGCGGTCAACGACTTCAACATGGGCGCCATGGAGAACAAGGGCCTCAACATCTTCAATTCCAGCGCCGTGCTGGCCCGCGCCGAAACCGCCACCGACGCCGCGCACCAGCGCGTCGAGGCGATCGTCGCCCACGAGTACTTCCACAACTGGTCGGGCAATCGCGTGACCTGCCGCGACTGGTTCCAGCTGTCGTTGAAAGAGGGCTTCACCGTCTTCCGCGATTCGCAGTTTTCCGCCGACATGAATTCGCCGACGGTCAAGCGCATCGAGGACGTGGCCTACCTGCGCACCCACCAGTTCGCCGAGGATGCCGGCCCCATGGCGCATTCGGTGCGTCCGGAATCCTTTATCGAGATCTCCAACTTCTACACCCTGACCGTCTACGAGAAGGGCGCCGAAGTGGTGCGCATGATCCAGACGCTGCTGGGTGAAGAAGGCTTCCGCAAGGGCAGCGACCTCTACTTCGAGCGCCATGATGGCCAGGCGGTGACGGTCGACGATTTCGTCAAGGCGATGGAGGATGCCAACGGTGCGGACCTGACCCAGTTCAAGCGCTGGTACAGCCAGTCCGGCACGCCGCGCCTGGCCGTCAGCGAGCAATACGACGAGGCGGAGAAGAACTACCGTCTGACCTTCCGCCAGAGCTGCCCGCCAACGCCGGGCCAGCCGACCAAGGAGCCGTTCGTGATCCCGGTGGCGCTGGGCCTGCTCGCCGCCGATGGTTCGGACATGCCGCTGCGCCTGGAAGGCGAGCCGCAAGCTGCGGGCACCAGCCGCGTGCTGGCGGTGACCGAAGCCGAACAGATCTTCACCTTCGTCGACGTCGCCGAGCGCCCGCAGCCATCGCTGTTGCGTGGTTTTTCCGCGCCGGTAAAGCTGGATTACCCGTACAACCGCGACCAGCTGATGTTCCTCATGCAGCATGATTCCGATGGCTTCAACCGCTGGGAAGCGGGTCAGCAGTTGTCGGTGCAGGTGCTGCAGGAGCTGATCGGCCAGCATCAGCGTGGTGAGGCGCTGGCGATGGACGAGCGTCTGATCTCGGCGCTGCGCACCGTGCTGCAGAACGACGAGCTGGACGCGGCGATGGTCGCCGAGATGCTCTCGCTGCCGGGTGAGGCCTATCTGGCCGAAATCAGCGAAGTGGCGGATGTGGACGCCATCCATGCCGCGCGCGAGTTCGCCCGCAAGCGTATCGCCGACGCGCTGTTCGAGCCGCTGTGGCAGCGCTACCAGGCCAATCGCGAAACCTCGCGCAGCACGTCCTATGTTGCCTCGGCCGAACATTTCGCCCGTCGCGCGCTGCAGAACATCGCCCTGTCATACCTGATGCTGAGCGAGAAAGCGGAAGTCGTGGAAGCCTGCCTGGAACAGTTCGAGCAGTCCGACAACATGACCGAGCGCCTGACCGCGCTGGCCGTGCTGGTCAACTCGCCGTTCGAGGCCGAGCGCGACAAGGCGCTGCAGGCCTTCGCCGAGCACTTCAAGGACAACCCGCTGGTCATGGATCAGTGGTTCAGCGTGCAGGCCGGCAATCCGTTACCCGGCGGGCTGGAGCGGGTGCAGGCGCTGATGCAGCACCCGGCATTCACCCTGAAGAACCCGAACAAGGTGCGCGCGCTGATCGGAGCCTTCGCCAACCAGAACCTGGTCAACTTCCACCGCGCCGATGGTGCCGGCTACCGCTTCCTCGCCGACCAAGTCATCACCCTCAACGCGCTGAACCCGCAGATCGCCTCGCGCCTGCTGGCACCGCTGACCCGCTGGCGCAAATACGACAGCGCCCGGCAGGCGCTGATGAAGGGCGAGCTGGAGCGCATCCTAGCGTCCGGAGAGCTGTCCAGCGACGTCTACGAAGTGGTCAGCAAGAGCCTCGCCTGATTCGACAAGGCCGATCGTGCAATGCGCTCGGCCTTTCTTTTACGAGAGCCTGTTCCCAGCCGCTATCCAGAAGATCAAAGCTTCCTGCGTGTCGTGACCATCTTCTGGCGTCTCGCGTCGGATCGTCACCGCACGTGCGAACGAGGCGGTCCGCCATACTGGCCACTGGCCCAATCAGCCTGGCTGATCATGCGTCAATCATTGCGTGAGAGTTAACAATTCATAACGTCCGGCCAATTGTGTCTGTCCGCGTAAGCTGGCTAGGATGGCCGAGCCTGTATTTACAGGCCTTACCTAATAAGAATAAAGGGGGTATGTATGAGTGAGCCCGTTCAGCGGCGCACACTATCCGGCCGCGCCGTGGTTCCACACCAGGCGAGGGCGTCGCGTTTTCACTCATCGGTTGCCGGCATGCTTTCGCTATGCGGCGCCTTCTCGCTGCTGCTGCTCGCAGCATCGGCACCCGCCCAAGCCGCTACCGATGGCCAGACCCGATACTCGATAGAGTCGGCCAAGGCGGTATCCAGTCTTCTGCTCGATATCACTCAGGCCGGCGAACGTCTCGTTGCGGCGGGCGATCGAGGCCACATTCTCTACTCCGATGACGATGGCGCCAGCTGGATGCAGGCCAAGGTGCCGACGCGTCAGCTGCTGACGGCCATCGACTTCGTCGACGACAAGCACGGCTGGGCGGTCGGCCATGACGCATTGATCCTGACTACCGCCGATGGCGGTGAGAGCTGGGCAGTGCAGTATGAGGATCGCGAGCGCGAAGCCCCCTTGCTGGACGTCTGGTTCGAAGACACCCAACACGGCATCGCGGTAGGCGCCTACGGTGCGCTGCTCGAAACCATCGATGGCGGCCAGAGCTGGGAGGACATCAGCGAGCGTCTCGATAACGAGGACGGTTACCACCTGAACGCCATCGCCCATATTCAGGGCTCGGGTCTGTTCGTCGTCGGCGAACTGGGCGGCATGTTCCGCTCCACCGATCTGGGCGAAACCTGGGAGCGCGTCGAGTCGCCGTATCAGGGCTCGTTCTTCGGCGTGGTCAGTGGTTCTGAGCCAGGCGTGGTGATCGCCTTCGGCCTGCGCGGCCACCTGTTCCGTTCCGTCGATTCTGGCGACAGCTGGGAAGGCATCGAACTCGCCAACGGTAACGGCAATATGCTGGAGTCCGGGCTGGCCGACGGCAACCTGTTGCGCGACGGGCGTATCGTAGTGGTCGGCCATGGCGGCGCGGTGCTTACCAGCGACGATCAGGGCCGTAGCTTCAAACTGTTCAATCGTCCCGACCGCCGTTCGCTGTCGGGTGTCACCTCCGATTCCCAAGGCAACCTGATCCTGGTAGGGCAGGGTGGTGTTCGCATCGCCTCGCCATCGGGCGCGGATCTGGCCCCAAAACAATAAAGCCGGGAGAGTCTGCATGACCAAGCACCAACAGAAGCCGGCGTCGTTCCTCGAGCGCCTGATCTTCAACAACCGGCCGGCAGTCGTCGTACTCTGCCTGCTGATCAGCGCGTTCCTCTTCTATCAGGCGGCCCAGGTTCGGCCGCAGACCAGCTTCGAGAAGATGATTCCGCTGGGGCATCCGTACATCCAGAAGATGCTCGAGCACCAGAATGACCTGGCCAACCTCGGCAACACCGTGCGGATCTCCGTGGAAGCGGTGGAGGGCGACATCTTCTCCAAGGAGTACATGGAGACGCTGCGGCAGATCCATGACGAAATCTTCTACATCCATGGTGTCGACCGTTCCAATATGAAGTCGCTGTGGAGCCCCAGCGTGCGCTGGACCGAGGTCACCGAGGAGGGCTTCGCCGGTGGCGAGGTGATTCCCCAGACCTACGACGGCTCCCCCGAAAGCCTGGATGACCTGCGCGACAACATTCTCAAGTCCGGCCAGATCGGCCGCCTGGTGGCGAACAACTTCAAGTCGAGCATCATCGATGTGCCGCTGCTGGAGTCCTATCCGGACCCGGAAAACCAGAGCCGTCAGATCAAGCTGGACTACCAGAAGTTCTCCCACGAACTGGAAGAGAAGATCCGCGAGAAGTACCAGGCGCAGAACCCGAATGTGAAGGTGCACATCATCGGCTTCGCCAAGAAGGTCGGTGACCTGATCGACGGACTGGTCGGTGTGGCGCTGTTCTTCATCGTTGCCATCGGCATCACCTTTGCTCTGCTGCTGTGGTTCACCCGCTGCCTGAAGAGCACCATCGCGGTGCTGATCACCACGCTGATTGCCGTGACCTGGCAGCTCGGTCTGCTGCACACCTTGGGGTTCGGCCTCGATCCGTACTCAATGCTGGTGCCGTTCCTGGTGTTCGCCATCGGTATTTCCCACGGCGTGCAGAAGATCAACGGCATCGCCATGGCCTCCGGCTACACCGAAGATCCGGTGACGGCGGCGCGCATGGCGTTCCGGCAGCTGTTCATCCCTGGGATGGTGGCGTTGCTGTCGGATGCGGTGGGTTTCGTCACTCTCCTGCTGATCGACATCGGCGTGATCCGCGAGCTGGCCATCGGCGCTTCGCTGGGTGTGGCGGTGATCATCCTGACCAACCTGATCCTGCTGCCGGTTGCGATCTCCTACATGGGGATCAGCCAGCGGGCGATCAAGCAGGCCCGCGAAGAAGCCTCTCGCGATCATCCGTTCTGGCGCGCGCTGTCGAATTTCGCCAGCCCGAAGGTGGCGCCGATTTCCATCACCATTGCCGTGGTCGCATTGGTGGGTGGTCTCTGGTACGGCCAGAACCTGAAGATCGGCGACCTGGATCAGGGCGCGCCGGAGCTGCACCCGGATTCGCGCTACAACCTGGACAACGACTTCGTCATCCGCAACTACTCGACCAGTTCCGACGTGCTGGTGGTGATGGTCAAGACTGCGCCGGAAGGCTGCTCCCACTACGACACGCTCGCCGCCATGGACGAGCTGATGTGGAAGATGCAGAACACCGAGGGCGTGCAGTCGGCGGTGTCGATGGTGTCGGTGGCGCGCCAGGGCATCAAGGGCATGAACGAGGGCAGCCTGAAATGGGAGACGCTGTCGCGTAACCAGCATGTGCTGAACAACTCCATCGCCCGCGCGGAAGGCATGTACAACAGCGACTGCTCGCTGGCGCCGGTACTGGTGTTCCTCAACGACCACAAGGCTGAGACGCTGGAGCACGTGGTCGCCGCGGCCAAGGATTTCGCCGAGGAAAACAACCGCGAAGGCCTGGAGTTCGTGCTTGCCTCGGGCAACGCCGGAATCGAGGCGGCCACCAACGAGGTCATCGCCGCGTCGGAAACCACCATGCTGATCGCCGTCTATCTGGCTGTGAGCATCATGTGCCTGCTGACCTTCCGCTCGCTGGCGGCGACGCTCTGCGTGATCCTGCCGCTGGTGCTGACTTCGATCCTCGGTAACGCGCTGATGGCCTTCATGGGCATCGGGGTGAAGGTCGCCACGCTGCCGGTGATCGCGCTGGGTGTGGGTATCGGTGTGGACTACGGTATCTACATCTACAGCCGCCTGGAGTCGTTCCTGCGTCAGGGCATGACCCTGCAGGAAGCCTACTATCAGACGCTGAAATCCACCGGCAAGGCGGTGATCTTCACCGGCGTCTGCCTGGCGATCGGTGTGGTTACCTGGGTGTTCTCGGCGATCAAGTTCCAGGCCGACATGGGGCTGATGCTGACCTTCATGTTCCTCTGGAACATGGTCGGCGCGATCTGGCTGCTGCCGGCCCTGGCCCGCTTCCTGATCAAACCGGAGAAGCTGCGTCAGAAGGCGTGATGATCACGCCGTAACGAAAACCGCGGCCCTGGGGCCGCGGTTTTTTTATGGGTTTCTTACGCAGGACAGCTACGCTCAGGCGCTCTGGCTTATCGCCTGGAACGCAGCCTGCGCGGCGACTTCGCCGATCACCAGGATCGCCGGGCTCTTCAATTTGAAGGCCAGGGCATCTCGGCACATGTCGGCGAGGCTCGAACGGCATTCGCGTTGCTGCGGCAGCGAAGCGTTCTCGATCATCGCCACTGGCGTCGAGGCAGCAAGGCCACCTTCCAGCAGCCCGACCTGCACCTGCTCCAGCTTGCTGACACCCATGTACACCACCAGCGTGGTGCCGCTTTTTGCCAGCGCCTGCCATTCCGGGCTGCTGTCATCGAGCGTGTGCGCCGTGACCAGGGTGACGCCGCGGGCGACGCCGCGTTGGGTCAGCGAGATGCCGCATTGCGTGGCACCGGCCAGGCCGGCGGTGATGCCGTTGACCAGCTCGACCTCGATGCCGTGCGCCGACAGCCATTCGGCTTCTTCGCCACCGCGACCGAAGATGCACGGATCGCCACCCTTGAGGCGTACCACGCACTTGCCCTGGCGGGCGTAACGCAGCATCAGGCGGTGGATGAAGGCTTGCGGCGTGGAGCGGCAGCCGCCGCGCTTGCCCACCGGGATGATGCGTGCGTTGGGGCAATGTTCGAGCACGGCGGGGTTGACCAGGTCATCGATCATCACCACCTGCGCCTCGTCCAGCGCGCGCACGGCCTTGAGGGTCAGCAGTTCCGGGTCGCCGGGGCCGGCGCCTACCAGCCAGACTTTTGCGCTCATGGGGAAATCCTCGTCTTGGTTGGTATCAGGAAAGTGCGCGTTCCGGCTGGCTGGCCAGCAGACGCTTGATTTCGGGCACGCAGGAGCCACAGCTGGTGCCGCAACCGAGTTCCTGCTTGAGGCCGGTCAGATCGAGACCGCGCTCGATGCCTGCACGGACCTTGCTCTGGCTGACGTTCAGGCAGTTGCACAGGGTGCGGTCTGTATTGATCGTCGCGCCGCCAGGCGGCGCGCTGAGGGGAGCCAGCAGCCAGCGACGCAGTTCGGCGTCGGCACTGCCGCTTTCCCAGAGCCCGCGCAGCCACTGCCGGGCGGCGGTTTCGCCGGCCAGGCGCAAGGCGACGATGCGGCCGTCCTCGATGCGCACGCGCTTGCCGACGGCGCGCCTTGGGTCGTCATAGGCCAGTACCGGGCCTTCATCGAGGCCGAGCAGGCGGTCGATGGCGTCCAGTTCGGCGGCTGTCGGCGGCGTGTGCCGGGCGGCGCGAATCAGCAGGGCCGGACGCTCGCGTCCGCCGAGGCTGAAACTGGCGTAGTCGAAGGCTTCGAACAATGGCCGCAGCGCCTCGAAGCGTCGCTGCACATCGCCCTCGACCAGCGCGAAGAACTGCCAGGGCAGTTCGACCTGCTCGACTTCGATGCCGGCGTGCTTGAGTTCGGGCTGTTTCGACAACGGGTCGACGCTGGCCAGGGTCAATACATTGCTGCCCAACCCCTTGAGAAAGCGATCGCCCCAGTGCATCGGCAGGAAGGCCTGGCCGGCACGCAGGCTGTCGTCCTTGTGCACCGGCAGGATCAGGCTGCCGCGCCGGCTCTTGACCTTCACCAGCTGGCCGTCCAGCAGACGTCGGCGACGCATGTCCTCGGCGTTCATGCCAAGCAGCGCCTCTTCGACATGGCCGAACAGCCGCGCCGCAGTGCCGGTGCGGCTCATGCCGTGCCACTGATCGCGCAGCCGGCCGGTATTGAGCGTCAGCGGGTAGCGCGCCTCGCGCTTTTCCTTCGGCGCCTGGTAGTGCTCGGCGATGAAGCGCGCACGACCATTGGCAGTGGGAAACGCACCGTCGCCATACAGCCGCGCGGTGCCCTGTTGGCTGCCCGGCGGGAATGGCCACTGCTGCGGACCGAGGGTGTCGATCAGTGCATAGCTCAGGCCGCTGTAGTCCAGATCGCGGGCGGCGGTGAGCGGCTTGTACTCCTCGAACAGCGCTTCGGCATTCTCGAACGCGAACAGGCTCGGCTCGCCGGGGCGCAGGCGACGTTCCAGACGTCGGGCGAAATCGCAGGTGATCGCCCAGTCCGCACGGGCTTCGCCGGGCGCCGGCACAGCGCGACGCACATGGCTGATGCGGCGCTCGGAGTTGGTCACGGTGCCTTCCTTTTCGCCCCAGCTCGCGGCTGGCAGCAGCAGGTCGGCGTGGCGGCAGGTTTCGGTGGTGAAGAAGGCTTCCTGCACCACGACGAAGGGGCAGGTGGCCAGGGCCTCATGGACTTTCTGCTGGTCCGGCAGCGACTGCGCCGGGTTGGTGCAGGCTATCCACAGCGCCTTGATCTTGCCGACGCGCACCGCCTCGAACAGTTCGATGGCGGGCAGTCCGGGCTGTTTCGGCAGCTGCTCGACACCCCAGTAGTCCGCCACTTCGGCGCGGTGTTCGGCATTGCTTGCGTCGCGGTGGCCGGGCAGCAGGTTGGACAGGCTGCCGGTCTCGCGTCCGCCCATGGCGTTCGGTTGGCCGGTGAGCGAGAAGGGGCCGGCACCCGGCTTGCCGATCTGTCCGGTGGCCAGGTGCAGGTTGATCAGCGCGCTGTTCTTGGCGCTGCCGGCGGTTGACTGATTCAGCCCCATGCACCACAGGGAGAGGAAGGCTGGTGCGCTTCCGATCAGCCGCGCGCAGGTTTGCAGATCATCTACCGGGATGCCGCAGAGGTCGGCGACCATCGCCGGGGTGTAGTCGCGCACCAGGCTTTTCAGCGCATCGAAGCCCTCGGTATGCGCATCGATGAAGCGGCGGTCGATCCAGCCTTCCCACATGAGGATATGCAGCAGGCCGTGGAACAGCGCGACATCGGTGCCGGGCAGGATCGGCAGGTGCAGATCGGCCAGCTCGCTGGTGTCGGTGCGCCGCGGGTCGATGACGATGAGGGTCATCTCCGGCCGCTTCGCCTTGGCTTCTTCCAGACGGCGGAACAGCACCGGGTGTGCGTAGGCCATGTTGCTGCCGGCGATCAGCAGGCAGTCGGCCTGCTCGATGTCCTCGTAGGAGCAGGGCGGGGCGTCGGCACCCAGGCTGCGCTTGTAGCCGACCACCGCCGAGGACATGCACAGTCGCGAGTTGGAATCCAGGTTGTTGGTGCCGACCAGGGCGCGGGCCAGTTTGTTGAAGGCGTAGTAGTCCTCGGTCAGCAGCTGGCCGGAGACATAGAAAGCGACGCTGTCCGGCCCGTGCTCGCGGATGGTCTCGGCGAAAACGTTGGCCGCGTGCTCCAGCGCGCTGTCCCAGTCGGTGCGACCGCGGGCCAGGCCCTTGCCCAGACGCAGCTCAGGGTAGAGCGCGCGGGCGCCCAGGTCGCCGGTCAGGTGCAGGGTCGAGCCCTTGCTGCACAGCTTGCCGAGGTTGGCCGGATGGCCGGGGTCGCCGGCCACATCGAGGATGCGCTCGCCGTCGTGCTCGATCAGCACGCCACAGCCGACTCCGCAGTAGCAGCAGGTCGAGGCGGTTGTCATACGCATGGCGTGGTCTCCTGAAAGGCCGAATGGGGGCGACGTCGTAGGGTGGACAACGCTCCGCTTGTCCACCGCTTCGCCGGTCGTCTCAGGCGCACTTGGTTGCGCTATTCAGCGAAAGCTGCACGCGCCCGTTCTCGACGCGCGCTTCGTGGCGATGGGCGCAGCCGACGTCCGGCGCCAAGGCCTCGCCGCTGGCCAGATCGATCTGCCAGTTGTGCAGCGGGCAGGCGACCTGCTTGCCGTAGACGATCCCCTGCGACAGCGGCCCGCCCTTGTGCGGGCAGCGGTCGTCGAGGGCGAAGACCTGATTGTCCGCGGTGCGGAATATCGCGATATCACCCTTGGGGCCGGCGATGATGCGCGAGCCAAGCGGGTTGATCTCATCCAGTGCACAGATATCGAGCCAGTTCATGCGGTGTCCCTCCAGATCAGGTACTCAGGCGTTTTCCAGCTGCTTGACGGCGATGCGGTCGAATTCCTTCTTCAGCTGCGGCTTGGAGAGCTGCTCCTGCCACGGGTCCTGCTCGAAGGAAAGCGAGAACAGCAACCGCTGGTGCAGTGCCTGGCGGCGCTCGGCGTCGTCCAGCACGGCCTGCTTGATGTGGTCCATGCCGACGCGCTGCAGGTAGTGCACGGTGCGCTCGAGGTAGAAGGCTTCCTCGCGGTAGAGCTGGAGGAACGCCAGGCTGTATTGCATGACCTCCTCGGCCGTGCGGACCTTGACGAAGAACTCGCCGGCCTCGGTCTTGATGCCGCCGTTGCCGCCGATGTACAGCTCCCAGCCGGAGTCGACACCGATGATGCCGACGTCCTTGATGCCCGATTCGGCGCAGTTGCGCGGGCAGCCGGAGACCGCCAGCTTGACCTTGTGCGGCGACCACATATTGAACAGCGCGTGTTCCAGGTCGATGCCCATCTGCGTCGAGTTCTGCGTACCGAAGCGGCAGAACTCGCTGCCGACGCAGGTCTTCACGGTGCGGATGGATTTGCCGTAGGCGTGGCCGGAGGGCATGTCGAGATCCTTCCAGACGCCCGGCAGGTCTTCCTTCCTGATCCCCAGCAGGTCGATGCGCTGGCCGCCGGTGACCTTGACCATCGGCACCTGATACTTGTCCGCCACGTCGGCGATGCGCCGCAGTTCGGCGGCATTGGTCACGCCGCCCCACATCCGCGGCACCACGGAGTAGGTGCCGTCCTTCTGGATGTTGGCGTGGGCGCGCTCGTTGATGAAGCGCGACTGCGGATCGTCCCTGGCCTCGCCCGGCCAGGTGGAGATCAGGTAGTAGTTCAGCGCCGGACGGCAGGTGGCGCAGCCGTTGGGCGTGCGCCATTCCATGAAGGCCATGGCCGCCGGGATGCTGGTCAGGTGGTGCTCGCGGATGGCCTTGCGCACCTGGCCGTGATTGAGGTCGCTGCAGCCGCAGATGGCCTTCTCGCTCTTCGGCTTGACGTCGGCGGCGCCGCCGACGGTGTTGATCAGGATCTGTTCGACCAGCCCGGCGCAGGAGCCGCAGGAACTGGCGGCCTTGGTGTGCTTTTTCACCTCGTCCACCGAGAACAGCCCGTGCTCCTGGATCGCCTTGACGATGGTGTCCTTGCACACCCCGTTGCAGCCGCAGACTTCCATGTCGTCCGGCATGGACATGGCCTTGCTCTGGCCCTGATGGCCGGCGTCGCCGATGGCGCCTTCGCCTAAGCCGGCCGCACCGAACATCAGGTGGTCGCGGATCTGCGCGACGTTCTGGCCCTCGCGGACCTGGCGGAAGTACCAGCCGCCATCGGCGGTGTCGCCATACAGGCAGGCGCCGACCAGCACGTCGTCTTTGATCACCAGTTTCTTGTAGACGCCGCCGATGGGGTCGGAGAGGGTGATGGTCTCGGTGCCGTCACCACCTATGAAATCGCCGGCGGAGAACAGGTCGATGCCGGTGACCTTGAGCTTGGTGGAAGTCACCGAACCCAGGTAGCGGGAGAAGCCGAGCATGGCCAGGTGGTTGGCACAGACCTTGGCCTGCTCGAACAGCGGCGCGACCAGGCCGTAGGCGGTGCCGCGGTGGTTGGCGCATTCGCCGACGGCGTAGATGCGCGGGTCATAGGTCTGCAGGGTGTCGTTGACCAGGATGCCGCGGTTGCACGGGATGCCGGCCTGTTCGGCCAGTTCGCTGTTGGGGCGGATGCCGGCGGCCATCACCACCAGGTCGGCGGGGATCACCTCACCGTCCTTGAACTTGACCGCGCAGACCCGGCCTTCGCCGTTGTCGAGCAGTTCGGCGGTGTGCTTGGGCAGGAGAAACTTCAGGCCGCGGCTTTCCAGCGCGCTCTGCAGCAGGGTGCCGGCGGTCCTGTCCAACTGGCGCTCCATCAGCCAGTCACCGATGTGCACTACGGTCACGTCCATGCCGCGCAGCTTGAGGCCATTGGCCGCCTCCAGGCCGAGCAGGCCGCCGCCGATGACCACCGCGTGCTTGTGGGTCTTGGCGGTTTCCATCATCACCTGGGTGTCGGCGATGTCGCGATAACCGATCACGCCCTGCAGGTCCTTGCCGGGAATCGGCAGGATGAACGGATTGGAGCCGGTGGCGATGAGCAGGCGGTCGTATTCGGCTTCGCTGCCGTCATCGGCGATGACCCGGCGGCGGGCGCGATAGATCTTCACCACCTTGCGGTTGAGCATGAGGCGGATGTCGTTCTCGGCGTACCAGTCCAGGTCGTTGAGCACGATCTCTTCGAACTGCTGTTCGCCCGCCAGCACGGGGGAGAGCAGGATGCGGTTGTAGTTGGGATGCGGCTCGGCGCCGAACACGGTGATGTCGTAGAGCTCGTTGGTGAGTTTGAGCAGCTCTTCGAGGGTCCGCACGCCGGCCATGCCGTTGCCGATCATCACCAGTTTGAGTTTCTTCATGCCCGTTCTCCGTGCCGGTCGACGTCTGTCGCCCGGCCTGCTCGAAATTTCAACAACAAAAAAAGGCGTCCCACCGGTTACCCAGTGAGGACGCCTTTGTCCGTGTCCCGCTCTGTCGGGAAACCTGCCGCTCCACGTTGAGGGCCAGGTCGTAATGATTCTTCGAGATTCTGCTTTGCAGAGGCTGTGCCAACTTGCGATTGCGCCGGTTTTCAAGGGCTTGAGCACTTGCTGTGGAGCGGCCCTGGTCGATCAGTTGCACTGATATGCAGCGGCTTGCGCCTTGATGGTGCGAATCCGCCCTGGAATCGACTCCGAAAAACGCCGTTGACAGGCTGCGGGCAGCTTTCTAAAGTTTCGCCCATGCGCCGATTTAGTCAGCTACTTGCGGGGCGCCTGGAGCCGTTGGCTTCGAAATACCGCTAAAGCGCTGGTTCCGGTGTCGCCTCCCACCGCTGCCCAGCGGAATCCTCGAGGCGGAAGTTGAATTGATGAACGCAAAGCACGCCCAGTTGCGCCTGGCCCCGATCACCAGCGGCCTGCACCCCAGCAATCCGAAAATCCTGCTGGGTGGTACTCACCAACCGTCCCTGTTGCGCTACCTCGAAGGTTGGCCGCGACGCCATCGCAAATCCCGCGCCCTGCTAATCCAGTTCGCCATGGCCGACGAGTCGCTGGCACGTTTCGCCAGCGACAGCTTCGACCTGGCGGTGATTCAGGCGCCTGCTGCCGAATCGCTGCATGAGCGTATCCATGAGCTGACGCGCGTGGCGCGACAGGGGTTGATCGTTCGACGCCAGCTGTAGGGCGGGTTACAACCCGCCGTTCGGAGCCGGACAGGGCAGCGTCCGAGTTTTGCCCATCAGCGCACAGCATCCTCTTCCTTGCCACAGGCTGCTCCCCTGGCCTTGAACACCTTGACCACCTCGCTGACGAAGCTCACCACCAGCGTCCGTTCGTTGTCGGGCAGGTCCTGAATCATTTTCCCGATGGATTGGGCGTGATCGGCAGCGTTGGCGGGACCTGTGCGAAAAAGATCGCTCGGTGAGCATTCCAGTATCTCGGCGATCTGCTGCAGCCGGGGCAGCGTTGGCGATATCACGCCGTTTTCCATGCGGCTGATCGTTTCCTTCTCGATGCCCATGATCTCCGCTACCTGTGCCTGGGTCAGCCCTTTGGCCTTGCGGCGGACGGCGATCACCATGCCCACCTCGTACACCAGCCCTCTGTCCTTCATGCGCTTAGCCTCTCACGTCATTGCATATGACGTTTTGAGTTATTTTCTGAGCGCAGGTCTCATAAACGAAGGACGTTTTACGTCAATATTATAGGCTTTAAACGTCATTTCCTGTTGGCCCTCATCAGGCCCGGGAGCGATACATGCGCCATTAGAGTGCTATCTAGAGCGCTGCTGGGGTCGCTGGGGAAATGGAATGCTGGCCAACTTGAAAATACGCACAGGGATATCGATCGTCCTCTTCACGCTGATTGCGGCCCTGCTGGTGTCGACTTTCACGGCCTGGAGAGGCGCCAGGACCAGCATGGAGCAGATTCAGAATCTGTATCAGCAGGGGATCGAGCGCGGCGGCCAGTTGCAGAAAGCCTATGCCCGTCTGTTGCGCGCCCGTATCGGTCTGGCCGGCGCCTTCCTGGAAACCGGCGCGGGGGACTTGGACAAGGCGCAGGCCACCCTGGTTATCACCCAGAGGTTGGTCGACGAAGCGGACGCCGCCTTCACCGCATTCAGCGACGACAGCGCCGGAGATTCCTGGCAGGCGCTCGAGCAGAACCTGCGACAGACGTTCGCCCTCTACCAAGCGGTCCTGGAAGAACAGTTGCAGGCGCTGCAGTCCGGTTCGCAGAGCCTCTACATCGAGGTCAACCTGAAGGCGCGTGCCGCGAACGACGATTTCGACAAGGTGCTGCAGGCCTATGAGCAGCGTATGGACGGCCATACCACCGCGGTCATGCAGGACGCCCATGACCGTTATGCGCTGGCCTTGATCGAGGCCGTCGCCCTGACCCTCGTGACCCTGTCGCTGGCGCTTGGCTGCTGGTGGTTCATCAGCACCCGCGTGCTCGGGCCGCTGCGTGAGGTCGGAGGCATCTTCGGTCGTATCGCCACGGGCGACCTGACCAGCCGGATCGAGGTGCGCTCGACCAACGAGATCGGCGTGCTGTTCGCCGCGCTCGCCCGCATGCAGGAAAGCCAGCGCGACACCATCGGTAGGATCGCCCATTCGTCGAACCAGCTCGCTTCGGCCGCCGAAGAGCTCAGCGCCGTCACCGAGGAATCCAACCGTGGGCTGCATCAGCAGCACCAGGAACTGGAGCAGGCGGCGACCGCGGTCAACGAGATGACCACCGCCGTCGACGAAGTGGCGCGCAACGCGGTGTCCACGGCGCAGGCCTCCAACGATTCCAACCAACTGGCGCAGCAGAGTCGCGTCCAGGTCCAGGCCACCCTCGCCGAAGTGGAGGCCATGACCCGGGATATCGAGGTCACCTCGCAACTGGTGCGGGAACTGGCCGGGCAGGCGCACAGCATCGGCACGGTGCTCGACGTGATCCGCGCCGTGTCGGAGCAGACCAACCTGCTGGCGCTCAACGCCGCCATCGAGGCCGCGCGTGCCGGCGAGGCCGGGCGCGGCTTCGCCGTGGTCGCCGACGAGGTGCGCACCCTGGCCCAGCGAACCCAGGAATCGACCGGCGAGATCGAACAGATGATCGGCCGTATCCGCAACGACACCGAGCAGGCCGTCGAATCGATGACGGCCAGCACGCGCCGGGCGCAGTCCTCGCTGGAGTCGACCCGCGGCGCCGGCCAGGCGCTGGAGGACATCTTCCAGAGCGTGATGCAGATCAACGAGCGCAATTTGGTGATCGCCAGCGCGGCGGAGGAGCAGGCCCAGGTGACGCGCGAGGTGGACCGCAACCTGATCAACATCCGCGAACTTTCCACCGCAGCCGCGGCCGGCGCCAACCAGACCAGCGCGGCCAGCAACGAGTTGTCGCGGCTGGCGGTGGAGCTCAACGAGATGGTGCTGCGCTTCAAGCTCTAGGGCTGCAACCCGGACCACTCCTGCGGAGCCCTCTTCTATATGCCACGCGCACGCGAACTCATTGAATTGACCCGCAAGGCGCTCGCCAGCCTGCGAACGGAGTCCCTGCCGGAGCAGGCGGCTCTGATCTGCCAGGAAATCGAGCGTATCGCCCCGGATGCGATGGCCTTCATCCTGCGGGCCGACGAACAGGGGGCGTTGCGTCCGCTGGCCGGTTCCGGCCTGTCTGCCCGGCAGGTGCAGGCACTCGAGGAACTGGCTCTCGACGGCCTGTGCGGCATGGCCGGCGATGCGGTACTGGCCGATACGGCGGGCTCGACGCAACGGGACCTGTACGATACCGGTGCAACGCAGGACACGAAGCGTTTCTGGGCGGCTCCGGTACGCGCCGGCGACGGCCGGGCGCAGGCGATGCTGGTGATACAGTCGCAGGATGTGGCCATGCCCACTGCGCTGCATCGGAGCCTGATCGATATCTGCCTCCCGCTCTGTGCGTTGGCCCTGGAACGTGAGGAAACTCGCGCCCGGATCGACCGGCTGACGCTCTATGACGACCTGACCGGGCTGCCCAACCGCCGCCTACTACAGGCCCGGGCCGGGCAGGCCATTGCCAAGGCGCAGCGCGACAGGAGCCCGCTCGCCGTGATGGTCGTCGATCTCGATCGTTTCCAGCGCATCAACCATTCCCCCGGCCAGCCCGGCGGTGATGAGCTGCTGCGCCTGGTCGCCCGGCGCCTCGAGGAAGGCCGACGTTTCTGCGATATCGTCGCCCACCTGTCGGCCGACGAATTCGCGCTGGTGGTGCCCTGGTGCGACGCCGAGCAGGCTGCCGCGTCGGCGCGCTGCCTGCTGGCGGCGCTGAGCAGGCCCTGCCGGATCGCCGATGTCCCGCTCGGCCTGTCGGCCTGTGTCGGAATCAGTCTGTTTCCCGGCGATGGGCAGGATGTCGATACGCTGATCCATCGCGCCGACATGGCCATGCAGCGAGCGAAGACCTGCGGATTGGGCCGCTTCTGCTTCTTCACCGAGGAGCTGCAACGTCCGGTCCTGGAGCTGTCGCTGGAAGAGGACCTGCGGGTCGCCATCGAGCGGCACCAGTTGTGCCTGCACTACCAGCCGCAGGTCTGCTTGCCTGATGGCCGGTTGCGGGGCGTGGAGGCGCTGGCGCGTTGGCGCCATCCGCAACTGGGCGAGATCTCGCCGGCCCGCTTCATCGTGCTGGCGGAGCAGTGCGGGCTGATCGACGCACTCGGGCGCTGGGTGCTGCAGGAGGCCAGCCGCCAGCTGGCCGACTGGCGACGCCGGGGACTGGCCGTCCCGGCGATCTCGATCAACCTGTCGCCCTCCAATTTTCACGATCCCGGGCTGCCGGCGACGATTGCCCGCACGCTCGCGCAACACGGCATCCGGCCCGCCGAGCTGATGCTGGAAATAACCGAAAGCGTGTTGATGGATACCACTCCCGCTTTCCTGAAGATCCTGCGCGAGGTTCACGAGCTGGGCGTCCTGCTGTCGATGGACGATTTCGGCACCGGCTTCTCCAGCCTGAGCCACCTGCATCGCCTGCCCGTGCAGGAGCTCAAGCTGGATCGCAGCTTCGTCTTCGACCTGGAACACGATGCTGCCAGCCGGACCCTGAGCGATGCCGTGCTGCGCCTCGGCGAGAGCCTGCAGTTGTCGGTGGTGGCCGAAGGGATCGAGACCGAGGCGCAACGGCGCATCCTGATGCAGATGGGCTATCGGCTGGGGCAGGGCTATCTGTTCTCCGCGCCCCTGCCGCCCGCGGAGCTTGAGGCATGGCTGGCCGCCAGGCCCGGGCAGGCGCGGCACCTTGCCGATGCCGTCGTGCCCGATTGAAGCCTCTTGCTGCTCATTGCGGTACTTGCCCCAGCACTATCAGGATCAGGTTCAGCAGCAGCGAAATCAGCGCCACGCTGCGCCATACCCTGAGCGGCTCACGTTCGAGCAGCGGGCGCAGCCGAAGGCTGGCGCTGCGCTGTTCGCCCTGTTCCAGCTCAAGCAGCCATTGCTCGGCGGTTTCGAAGCGCTGCCGTGGATCGACCGCCAGGGCACGGCCGAGACTTTCCTCCAGCCAGGTCGGTACGTCCGGGCGATAGCGGCTGGCCGGTGTCGGATTGCCGAAGCGCGGGTGCTGGAAGGCTTCGATCTCGCCGTAAGGGTAGTGGCCGGTCAGCAGGTAATAGAGTGTCACGCCGGTCGCGTAGAGATCCTGCGCCGTGTTGGGTTCGGTGCCTGTGAATGCCTCCGGGGCAATGAAGCTCGGGGTTCCGGGCAGGTGATTGGGTAGATCGCGAGACAGCCCGGGGCAGAACGCCAGGCCGAAATCCAGGATGCGCAGCTCGCCGTCCTCACTCAGCAGCAGGTTTTCCGGCTTGATGTCGCGGTGCAGAATGTTGCGCCGATGCAGCATGCCCACCGCGCGGATCAGTCGGGACGCGACCTGCAGCAGATCGGCCAGTGGCAGCGGGCCGTCCCGCTCGAAGCGTCGCGCCAGGGTCGTCCCGCTGTACTCACGCTGCACGTAATAGAGGTGTTGGCGTTCTGGTAGCGGATGCAGTTCGGCGAAGTTGCGCCCGGCGACCCGACGCATGAACCACTCTTCCTGCAGCAACGCCGGCCCGGCGTCCGCCTCGTCCTGCCGGCTGGGTGGCAGCGTCTTCAACAGCCAGGCCTGGCCTTGAGCATCATGCACTTGGTAGATCAGCGACTGCCGCGACTCGTGCAGCAGTGCATACACCTGCCAGCCCTCGAACAGCTGACCGGGGCGCAGCTTCGGCGGCAACGGCCAGTGATCGAGCTGGGCGAGGGCATCTGCCAGCACCGCTTCGGGCAGCGCCTCGACGCGCAGCAACAAGGCACTGGCGTTGTCCTGGCTGCCGCTCTGGTGCGCCAGATTGACCAGCGCTCGTGCCGCGGCGCCGAGGTCAGGTTGATCGTGCAGGATATGCGCGATGTCGCGCTCGGGGACGAAGGACCAGACACCGTCGCTCAGCAGCAGGTAGCTTTCGCCTTCCTGCAGCTCGCCGTCGAGGTAGTCCATCACCAGGTGTTGATCCAGCCCCAGCGCACGCTTGAGCACATGCTGCATGCCCGACTGTTCCCAGACGTGATCTTCGCTGAGTCGCTCGAGCTGCGAGCCGTTCCAGCGGTAGGCGCGGCAATCGCCGACATGGGCCAGGGTGAAGCGCCGACCCCGCAGCACCAGCGCGGTGAGGGTGGTCAGCAGTGGCTGACTGCCGCCGTTGGCCTGCAGCCAGCGGTTGTGCGCCACGAGCACGCGATCCAGCGATTGCGCGACGGCCCAGGTTTCCGGTGTCGCGTAGTAGTCGAAGGCCAGCGCCTGCAAGGTCGCCCGCGCGGCCAGTCCGCCATCGGCGCACTGGCTGACGCCATCGGCCAGGGCGAACAGGTAGCCCTTGCCAGTCGCCAGCCCGGGTGCCGGGGTGACGATGCGTATCGCGTCCTGGTTTTCCGGGCGCGGTCCGGCGGCGCTGGCCTCGCCATAGCTCAATCGCAGGGGCATGGTCGTTCTCGAATGACTGCGTACTGCAGCAGAGCAATATTCGCGCCCTGCAAGATCCGCGTGGACATCACACCCGCGCCGCGGTTACCGCAGCCGAACCCCAGGTGGTGCGCCAGCGACGCTTGACCCCATGCAGGCCGAACCAGGCCAGCACACCGAGGCTGGCGAACAGCCAGAGGCCGAGCTGGTAGTCACCGGTCGATTGCTTGACCGCGCCCAGTCCGGCGGTGAGCAGAAAACCACCGATACCGCCGGCCATGCCGACCAGCCCGGTCATCACGCCAATTTCCTTGTTGAAACGCTGCGGCACCAGCTGGAACACCGCACCATTGCCGGCACCGAGGCTGAGCATGGCGACCACGAACAGAGCCAGGGCAGCCGTGGAGCTTGGCAGGTTGAAGCCAACCGCGGCGATGCAGATGGCTGCGACCGTGTACATCACCAGCAGTGCGCGAATGCCGCCGATGCGATCGGCCAGCGCGCCGCCCAGTGGCCGCAACAGGCTGCCGGCGAACACACAGGCGGCGGTGTAGTAGCCGGCCTTGACCGGGTCGAAGGCGTACTGGTCGTGGAAATAGCCGGGCAGGGTGCTGGCCAGGCCGAGAAAGCCGCCGAAGGTCACGCTGTAGAAGAACATGAACCACCAGCTGTCGCGGTCGCCCAGCGCCTTCATGTAGTCGGCCAGCGATTTCGGTGCCGGCCGGTTGGGCGCGTTCTTCGCCACGCTGGCGAAGATGATCAGGGTGAGAACTAGCGGGATCAGCGCCAGGCCGAACACGTTGTTCCAACCGAAGATCGTCGCCAGGACTGGCGCAAACAGGGCCGCCAGCACGGTGCCGGAGTTACCGGCACCGGCGATGCCCATGGCCTTGCCCTGGTGCTCGGCCGGATACCACTGCGAGGCCAGCGGCAGCGCCACGGCAAAGGAGGCACCGGCCATGCCGAGGCACAGGCCGAGCAGCAGCGCTTGTTCGTAGCTGTGGATGCCATGCAGCCAGGCGACGAACAGCGCGACGATGACGACGCTCTGACCGAACAGGCCGGCGGTTTTCGGCGAGGTGCGATCGGCGAGGATGCCCAGCGCCAGACGTAGTACCGCACCGGCCAGGATCGGCGTGGCGACCATGAAGGCGCGTTGCTGGGTGGTCAGGCCGAGATCGGTGGCGATCTGCACGCCCAGCGGGCCGAGCACGTACCACACCATGAAACTCAGGTCGAAGTAGAGGAAGGAGGCAAACAGGGTCGGCGCATGGCCGGCTTTCCAGAAACTCGTGCTCATTGGATCGGCTCCAGGGCGTTCGTGGCGCGGCGTTGGCCGCCAGTGCTGCTCGATCCGCCTCGTCTTCGAGACGGAAAACAAAAAGGCGCCGCAGCACGCCTGCCGGAGCAGGAATGATGCGACGCCTTTGTCGTGTACGCAGACCGCCGTTGGCCTGCCTGGAGCGGAACTAGCATCTAGCGTGCCAGTCTGCAGAGGCCGCCGATTCTGTGCGTTCTGCGTGGTTGAATAGGCGCTGTTTGGCGGCCAGGCGCACAGATAGCGCGCAACCGCGCGCCAAACCAGGGCAGCGCATCTCGTAAAACCCAGGCGCGCTTGCTGTTAGTCTTGAACGGCTTTTGCCAAGGAGCGAGCGATGCCCCTGATTGCGACCCTGACTCTTAATCCGGCGATGGACCTTTCGGTCGCCACCGCCCGGGTGGTGAATACCGACAAGCTGCGTTGCTCGCTGCCGCGCCATGACCCGGGCGGTGGCGGCATCAACGTCGCGCGTGTGGTCAAGACGCTGGGGGGCAAGGCGCTGGCCATCTACCCGGCGGGCGGCCCGTTCGGCGAACTCCTGCAGCGCTCGCTGGACGAGCTCGGCCTGGTGCATCGGCCAGTGCCCATCGCGGGCGACACGCGGGAAAGCTTTACCGTGGACGAACTGGAAACGGGGCTGCAATACCGCTTCGTGCTGCCCGGGCCGGTGCTCACGCCGGAGGAACTGCAGCGCAGCCTGGATACCCTGGTGGCGCTGCGGCCGGCGCCGCAATACCTGGTGCTCAGCGGCAGCTTTCCGCCCGGCGTGGGCGTCGGCTTCTTCGACGAGTTGCGGGGCTTGGCCCGGCGCATCGGCGCCCGGCTGGTGGTGGACCTGTCCGGCGAGCCCCTGGCGTATGCGGCCCGCCAGGGCGGCGCCTACCTGATGAAGCCGAGCCTCAACGAGCTGGCCAGCATCATGGGCCATCCGGTGACCGACGAAGCCCGGCAGGAGGAGGCGCTGCGCAGCCTGATCGCACGGGGCAGCGCCGAGATCGTGGTGCTGTCGCTGGGCGCGGAGGGCGCGCTGGTCGCCTGCGGCGATTACCTGGAGCGGCTGCCCTCGCTGCAGGTACCGGTGGTCAGTGCGGTGGGGGCAGGCGACAGCATGCTCGGGGCCATCGTCCTGGCCCTGGCCGGAGGCCGCGAACTCGGCGATGCCGTGCGTTGCGGCGTCGCCGCCGGCGCCGCAACGGTGATGCGCCCGGGAACCGAGCTCTGCCATCGCGAGGATGTGCAGCGGCTGATTGCCGAACTGGGTCGCACGGGCCCCTGGGGCGTCGCGTAGGTTGGGTTGAGCCTGCGAAGCCCAACGAGCGAGGTATCAGGCGATACATTCGCAATATGGATTTCTCGGCTACGGGAAGCCGACCTGGGCTCCGTGCGATGTTGGGCTTCGCGGCTGCGCGGCTCAACCCAACCTACGTCGCTCAACGCCAACCTGCCCGACAGCCCCTAGCCGACGTGGTTGACCCGCGGAAACTTGCCGGCGAACGCTTCGGGCATGGCGACGACGCGGCTTTGGCCATAGTCGTAGAAGACGAAACCGGACTTGGCCATGGCGATCAGTGTGCCGTCGGCAGGGCGGGTGATGCGGAAGATGATATCGCCGCCGTACTTGTTGAAATCCATCACGCCGACTTCGAACAGCAGCGCATCACGGGCATGGGCTTCGGCTTTGTAGGTCGTGGCGAGGTCGGTCACGATGATCCCGGCACCGTCCTGGCGGGTTTCGGCCACGCCGTAGGCGAACAGGAAGCGCGCCCGCGCCTCGGAAATCATCGAGATCATCGAATCGTTAGCCAGATGGTTGCCGGCGTTGATGTCGGTGATTCGCACGGTGAGCTGGGTGGAAAAGCAGTACTGGTCTTCCGGGAAATGCAGGGTAAGACGCGCCATGGGTCGCTCGGTAATCGGTCGAAGGCGCGCATTCTAGCGCTGTGTCATTCGCCCAGGTTAGATGCGTGACGCGAATGGGTTGGATGTGTAGCGAGCCCCGGCACGTGGTCATGCGTGCGCGGCGGCTCTTACAAATGGGGCTGACCAGGCAACCTCGATCCGTCAGCCTGCCTGATGCAAGTCATGCTGCGCTTGTGCGCCACTATGCTGCAGACGCTGCTGGATCAACTGCAGACGCGCGTCGATGAAGGGAGTGACCAAGGCAAAGCATTCGGGCGGGCTCAGTCTCGGTTGGGCTGCATGGATCACGCTGCGCTCCAGCTTGCCGACCAGCCGCTTCAGCTCCATATCGGTGTCTGTACCCATGCGCCGACAGAGTGCCTTCAGGCGCTTTTGCAAGGTTGGCGTGCAGCCGCCCTGATTCGAGGCGATGACGCAGAGGCTGCGCAGGCGTGCCACGTCTTCCAGCTCGCGGCAGGCGCGAGCGGCCTGGGCGGGTTCGCTGCTCGAGATCGGCGTGCGTCGTTCAAGCGCCTCGATAAGGGTTTCGATCAGGGCGCTATGCCCATCGAAATCGGCGGGGTTGTTGCGCAGAACCAGCCAGCCTTCGGTTATCGAATACGCATCGGGCATGGCGCTGCGCTGTTGCAGACGTTGCGTCAGGCTGCTCGCGAGCGCACAGCGCAGCGCCACCGCGGTGGGTTCGCTCTGTACGCCCAGGCCGCGATGCTGTTGCAGCAGGCGGAGAATCTCCAGGTCTTCCTGAACTGCCAGCAGGCGCAACTGAGTAACGCGCCGGGAATGTTGCGCGCTGGCCATGCCGTTCAGATAGTGACCCAGTATCAGCAGTGCACAGGCGATCGCCAAGGTCGCGGTGATGGTCATTCTGCAAATATCCCTGAGGTGAGCGCGCGGCACTGCCGCGCGGGCAACAAAAAAGCGTCCGGACCGGCATGTCGAAACATGCGGTGCAGGGACGCCTTCGTCTTTGCCGGACGCCTTCGTTGGCGCGGCCAATCCATCTAGCAAGCTGCTTGCCAGCCTGCCGCTTGCTGCATTTTTTTGCTGTATTCCGCATCGTGGCTGATGTCGGCGTTTGCAGCGGTCTCACGATCCATACCGAGGGGCTGAGAAAACACGCTTGCCGTTGGTGCGTTTGGTCAAGCGGTTGCACTACGGGCGGGCAGCTCACTGCCCAAGCAGTTCGTTCATGGCGATGATCTGTTCGGCGACCTGGATCAGCTTCTGCTGACGACTCATCGCCTGGCGACGCATCAGGGTGTAGGCCTCTTCCTCCTTGCAGTCGCGCATCTTCATCAGCATGCCTTTGGCCAGCTCGATGCGTTTGCGTTCGGCGAGTTGTTGCTCACGGGCCTGCAACTGCGCGCGGATCGCCTGGTCGGTCTCGAAACGCGCCATCGCCACATCGAGGATCGGCTTGAGCCGCTGGGCCTGAATACCCTCGACGATATAAGCGCTGACCCCCGCGCGGATGGCCTGGCGCATGGCATTCGGGTCACTGTCGTCGGTGAACATGACGATGGGGCGTGGTTGATCGCGGCTGACCAGCACCACTTGCTCGAGCACGTCGCGGCCGGGGGAGTCGGTGTCGATCAGCACCACGTCAGGGCGGATCGCCTCGACCCGTTCGGGCAGATCGATGGTCAGGCCGGACTCATCGATGACTTCGAAGCCGGCCTCGATCAGCGCGCTTCGCAGGCGCCCGATCTTGCGTGGGGTATCGTCGATCAGCAGGATGCGCAACATGCTTGAGCCCCTCGTCAAAGTGCAGCCGCCACGGCCTGGTCGGCCATGGCGTGCAGCGGGAAGCTGCGGGCATAGGCTGCCGGATCGCTGCCGTCCCAGGTCTTGCCATCCATCAGCGTGGCGTTGCGCACGGGCGACTCCGGCGCGGTGATACCCAGCGCTTCGGCGGCCTGTCGATACAGCGCGATCTGTTGCACCTGGCTTGCGACCAACTGGTAGTCAGGGTCCTGACGCAACAGGCCCCAGCGCCGCAGCTGGGTCATGAACCAGAGACCGTCGGAAAGGTAGGGCATGTTCGCTGCGCCATCGGCAAAGAAGCGCAGCGGGTGTTGGTCATTCCAGGCGTTGCCCAGGCCATCCTGATACGAACCGAGAAAGCGTGATTCGATGGCTGCCAGCGGCGCGTTGACATACTCGCTCCCGGCAATCAGCTGCGCGGTACTGCGGCGGTTTTCCTGGCTCTGGTCGATGAAACGGCTTGCTTCGAGCACTGCCATCACCAGTGCGCGCGCGGTGTTGGGGTACTGCTCGACGAATGCGCGGGTGCAGCCGAGCACCTTTTCCGGATGATCCGGCCAGATCGACTGACTGGTTGCGAGGGTGAAGCCGACCCCCTCGGCGATCGCCTGCGCCCCCCAAGGCTCGCCGGCGCAGAAGCCGTCGATGCGCCCGGCCTGCAGGTACGCCACCATCTGCGATGGCGGCAGCACCAGCGTCCGTACATCCTGCAGCGGGTGGATACCATTGGCGGCCAGCCAGTAGTAGAGCCACAGCGCGTGGGTGCCGGTGGGGAAGGTGTGCGCGAGGGTCAGGCGCGCACCGCTTTGGCGCACGCTGTTGCGCAGTGCCTCGGGATTGGTCACGCCGGCTGCCTTCAGCGGAGCCGACAGGTTGATGCTCTGGCCGTTCTGCGCAAGACCCATGAGCACCGCCATATCCACCGCGGGGCTGCCGCCGATGCCCAGATGTACGGCATAGATCAGTCCATACAGACCGTGCGCTGCGTCCAGTTCACCGCCAATCAGCTTGTCGCGCAGGCCCGACCAGGAGTTCTGTCGGTGCAGGTTGAGCGTCAGGCCGAAGGGCTGGGCGAAGCCCTGAGTGGCGGCGACGATCAGCGAGGCGGCATCGGTAAGTGGCAGAAAGCCAAGGTTGAGCGAGCTCTTTTCCGGTGCATCGCTGCCGGCGACCCAGGCCAGTGCATCGTGGCGGTGCGGCGTAGAGGGTTCGGACATGCTGGGTAGGCCTTTCGATTGCGAAGCGTGCGACACAGGCAACCCTGCGCGACCGCTCAGGAGTGGTCTATGCCAAGCCTGAAGCAAGCGATATGCCAGCGAGAAAATGGTGCGTCACCGCGGTGTCCGTGCACCGCGCTGGTCCGGCAGCGTCTGCTGTGAAGCGTTGCGGCGTTGCCGGTCAGCGTGGGTAGAGTGGCGGCAGGGCGCTTTGGTCCTGCTCGACACTGGGGCTGGTCGCCGGAGGCAGCGTCTGGATCGCCTGCCACAGTGCTTCGCCCTGCCAACGCTGGCCGGCTTCGCTGTAAAGCGCACCGTTGAGTCCGTCCAACGCATCGGACAGCGGCACGAAGCGCGCAGCCATGTCGGCCAGCGTCTCCGGCTGTTGCCGCGCCCAGGCATCCAGCGCCTGGCGAGTGGCTTGCGAGTCGTTGGCCTGGCAGGCGCGACGCAGGTCGTCGAGCAGGCTGCGCGGGGTCGGGCCGGGCTGGAGTGCGCGCTGCACTGCGGGTTGCCGTCGCGCGTGCAGCCACAGTCCGAAGCCGGCGAGGGTGGATAGGGCAAAGATCAGGGTGCTCAGCTGCCAAAGCCACAGTACTGGCTGTTCGGCAGGCACCGCCGTTACGGCCGGTTGCTCGACGGGCGGTGGTGCGAGATTCGGATTATCGGCGACATTCAGGCTGCGCTCGTCCAGCGTGGTGCGTTCCAGTCGGTCTTCCACGGTGTTCCACCAGACCACCTCTACGGCGGGTAACTGCAATGCCCCGCTGCGCGTGGGGATCAGCGCCTCGCGCTGCTCGCGGCTACCGACCAGGCCCGCGCCACTGACCTCATTGGCCAGGATCGGTTGATCCGGGTAGCGGCGCAGATCGGGGCTCTGGGCAGAGCCGATGGCTGGCAGTTGGGTGCTGGTCAGGCCTTCGGCCTTGAGCAACAGGCTGCGGGTGAGCGATTCGCCGGTCTGTAACTGATCGGGCTCCGGGCTCCAGGCCTCGACCAGGGTCAGACTACGTGCCGGCAGCCAGGGTGCAGCGGCGGGGTAGTCTGCGGGTTTGGGCTTGACCGTCAGCGGGATGCTCGGCGACCTGACCTGCGTCGAGCGGCCCGAGCGCGAGCCGAACAGCGGGTTGCTGCCATTGCTGACGGTGGTGGCGCTGAAGAGTTGCGCTGGGATGGTCAGCTCGCCGGATTTCTGCGGGAACAGCGCATAACGCACCTCGATGACGCCGTGGAGAATGCCGTTGATGGTCTTCTCGTAGGTGCGTGGCTCACCGAGCCGCTCGACTAGGGCTTCCGGCATCTGCAGCGGCGAGAGGGTGCTGTCGTCGTACAGCGAAACCGAATGGTAGATGCGCAGGGTGAGGATCACCTGGGCCTGCACGTAAACGCTTTCCTGATCCACGCTGGCATCGATGAAGATCGGCGCCAGCTGGTCGCCTTCGCTGCTTTTCAACGATTCCTGGACCAGCAGGGTGATTGGCTCGCTGCGCCAGTCGCCCAACTGCAACGGCGGGATGATCACATAGCCGGTCTGCTTCGGTCGCAGGGTGATCAACCAGCGTGTGATCGCGTGGGCTTCGCCGTTGCTGCTGGAAAGCTGGTTGACCTGACGGGTATCGAACACCTCGAACAACGGTTCCAGCGGCTCCAGGTCAGGCCTGCCGAATACCGTGCTGCCCTGGCTTTCCAGACTCAGCTCGAGGGTTTCATCAATGCTCAGCTGGGTGCGGTCAACCCGGGCGAACAGGCCGGCGGCTGCGGCCTGGCCAGTAAGGAGGCCGAGCAGAAGAAAAGCCATCAGGCGCATCATCGATTGGTTTCCTGGTGCTTGCGTTGTTCGTAGAGGAATTTTCGTCGCAGCAACTCGCCGGGATCGTCCGGAATCTGCCGCAGCCATTGCTCCATCGCCTGTTGCCGCTCCTGCTCGGGGAGCGCCTCGTGTTGCACCTGGGCCGCGCTGCCATCCATGTCTTCGGTCTCGGGCGTCGCTTCGGTTGTCGATGGCAGCGAGGCGCCGCTGGCTTCGCTGGAAGGCTCGCCCTGGGCGTCCTCGGGCGAAGGTGAGCGGGCAGAGCCCGTTTCCTGTGATTGCGGCTGCTCGGGTTGCGGCAGTGGCTCTTCGGTTTGTTCGTCCTGCTGATTCTGTGCTTGCTCGGACTCGGGTTGTTCCTGCTGGCGGCGCCGCAACTCTTCGATCAACGCCTTGTTGCGCTGCGCCGCCTGTAGATCAGGTTGCAGTTCCAGCGCCTGGTCATAGGCCTCGATGGCGGCCTCAAGGGCTTCGCTGCGAGCCAGGGCATTGCCGCGGTTGTAGTGATCGGCGGCCGTGTTGCCTTCGGCGAACAGCTCTGCCGCGCCGGCATAGTCGCCGGCCTGATAGCGTGCGGTGGCCTGCCAACGATGATCGGTGAAGCGCTCGGCGGCCTCGGCCGGCCGCTCCGCGTCCAGCAGGTGTTGGCCCTGCTGATCGCGGCGTAGCCAGAGATCCTCTAGCTCGAAGGCGTTTGCGGGCTGTGGCTGCAACAGGAACAACGGCAGGCAGAACAACCAGCCGCGGCGGCCGGCGAGGGCAGCCAGCAAGAGCAGCGGCAACAGCAGCCAGTGCCCCTGGTCCAACCAGGCTTCCAACCGCATGATTTCATCGTCCTGTTGCAACGTGCCGGTTTGATCGAACAGGCCGAGGGCGGCCAGGTCATCGTCGCCCAGTCGCGCGCGCTGATAGCGCCCCCCCAGTTCCCCGACCAGGCGTTGCAGTCTGGCGTTGTCCAGGCGCGGGATGAGGATTGCGCCTTGGGCATCCTTGAGGAAGCTGCCGTCCTTTCCGGCGATGGGCGCGCCTTGTTCGGTGCCGACGCCGAGGATCAGCAGTTGCTCGTTCCTGCCCTCCATCAGCGTGACGATGGCGCTGCGTTCTTGCTCGTCCAGGCTGCTGCCGATCAGCAGCAAGCGGCCGCGCCCCAGGCCAGCCTGCTCGAGCAGGGCGAGGCCCTTGGCGACCGCAAGGTCTGCGCGCTGGCCCGGCTCGGGCATCAGCGTCGGGTGCAGGGCGTCGAGCAGGTTGCGGGTGGTCGCCAGGTCGTCGGATAGTGGCACAACGGTATGGGCGCTGCCGGCGAATACCACGACGGCGGTCTGGACGTCCTGCCGACGCTCCAGCAGATCCAGCAGTTTGCGCTTGGCTTGCTCCAGGCGAGTGGGTGGCGCGTCGCTGGCGAGCATCGATGGCGTGAGTTCGAGCAGCACCACTAGGGGATCGCTGCGCTTGATGCTGGGCTGTTCGAAGCGTTGCCAGCTGGGCCCGAGCAATGCGATGACCGCCAGCAGCCAGGCCAGGCCCAGCACCAGCCAGGGCAGGCGACTGTGGCGCAGTCGGCCGCGAGTCAACAGGACAGCATGGAAGGCTTCCGGCAGCAGGCGCTGCCAGCGCCCGACCTGCAGCTGCCTATGCCAGAGCCGCCACAGCAGCCAGATCAGCAGCGGCACGATGAGTAGCCAGTATGGCCGCAGCAGATGCGGTAGCAGTTCGCTCATCGGCGCTGCTCCCGTCGCCAGGCCAGGCGTTGCAACTGTGCACTCCACAGGCTGGCCGCAACCATCAGCAGGCTGATCAGCAAAGCCGCCGACAGCGGCCAGATGTACAGCGCCTCGGCCACGCGGGCCTGGGCTGGTTGCTGCGCCGCCGGTTCGAGCCGATCCAGCGTGTCGCCGATCGCCTTCAGCTCTGCGCTCGACGAGGCGCGGAAATACTCACCCCCGGTTTGCTCGGAAATGGCGCGCAGCGTCGGCTCGTCGAGGTCCAGGCCAGGGTTGAAACCGAAGCGGCTGAGCACGCCACCCTCTTCCGGCACGGCGCCGATGCCGATGGTGTGGACCCGCACGCCTTCTTCGGCGGCCAGCGAGGCCGCCAGCAGCGGCTCGATTTCGCCACCATTGTTGGCGCCATCGGTGATCAATACCAGCACACGACTGTTCGCCGGTCGCTCCCGGAGGCGTTTAACCGCCAGGCCGATGGCGTCGCCGATGGCAGTATTGCTGCCGGCGATGCCAACCCTGGCTTCATCCAGCCAGACTCGCACGGTACGGCGATCGAAGGTCAGTGGCGCCTGCAGATAGGCTTTGCTGCCGAAGAGGATGAGACCGACGCGATCGCCACGACGCTCCTCGATGAAGTCGCCGAGCAGTATCTTGACCAGTTCCAGCCGCGTCAGCTCTTCGTCCTGCCACTGCATGTCGGGGTAATCCATCGAACCGGAAACGTCCACCGCCAGCAGCAGATCGCGCCCGCTGGTAGGCAGCGGCAGTGGTTCACCGAGCCACTGGGGGCGTGCTGCGGCGAACAGCAGCAACAGCCAGACGGTCAGGTAGGGCAGTTGCTGGCGCCAGGCGGGCAGGGCGACACGCGCGCGCCGGCCGGACAGCTGCTGCAGTTCGTCGAGGAAGCTGACCTTCAGCGCGGCTTCGCCGCTATCGGCCGGCGGCAGCAGTGCGCGCAGCAGCCAGGGCAGCGGTAGCAACAGGAAGACCCAGGGCCAGGCCAGTTCAAACATGCTTGCGGATCCAGATGTCGACGGCCTGTTCGAGCCCGTCGATGGCCTTGTCGTCGAGGCGGCACTCGGCCCGGTAGGCACCTTCGACCAGAATCATCCAGCGGGTCAGTCCGGCGGCAGGGCAACGGTTGTCGAGAAAGGCCAGCCACGCGCGCCCACTGAGCGTGTGCGGATGGTCGTTGGGGTAACGAATGCGGCAGAGCCGCTTGAGCAGCCCATTGAGTTGTTGCAGCCACTGGCTGGCCGGTTGTCCGCCATAGGGTTTGCTCAAGCGCGACAGTTCGATGAGCGCCTCCTGGCGCTGCGGTTCCAGCGGTGGTTCCGGCTGCACACGGGGCTTGCGCCTGAGTAGCCGGTGACGAAGCCGCCAGAGCATGGCAAGTGCCATCAACAGCGCCAGGCCGAGCAGCCACCAGCCCGGTGCCGGAGGCCACCAGCTGATCGGCTCGGGGCCGATCAGCGGAGCCAGTTGATCGAGCGGATTCATTGCCGTGCGCTCGGATGGCGGACGCTCAGGTGCTCGCGCAACTGCTCGACCAGATCGTGCTGGGTATCGAGCGGCATCAGCGGTACCCGCAGTCGATCGGCCAGGCGCTGCCAGCGGGCGCTGCGCGCTTCGCCCAGCTCGCGGTAGCGCTGACGCAGATCGGCATCCTGGGTATCCAGCTCCAGCCGCGCATTGCCTTCGCTGAAGCGCAGCAGGCCGGCGGCGGGCAGGGCGTGATCCAGCGGATCGAACAACGGCAGCAACAGCAGATCGACATGGCGCGCGAGCAGGCTGAGCTGCTGCTCGGCGGCATCGGTGAGGGTGCGCTCGTCGCAGAGAATCACCGACAGACTGCCCGGACGCAGCACTTCCCGTGCCCGGCGCAACGCCATGCTGAAAGCGTCGGGGTCGATCGGGTCGTCTGGCTGCAGACGGTTATTGGCGCGGGTGACGCGATCCAGCAGCTGCAGCAGGCTCTGCTTGCTGCGCCGTGGCTTGATCTCCTGACGCTCATCGCCGAACACCAGCCCGCCAACCCGATCATTGTGGCTGAGCGCCGCCCAGCCGATCAGGCTCGCCGCCTGCGCCGCCAGCACCGACTTGAACAGCCGGCCGCTGCCGAAGAACAAGCGCGGGCTCTGCTCGACGACGATATAGATCGGCCGCTCGCGTTCTTCATGGAAGAGCTTGGTGTGCGGTTCCTGGGTACGTGCGGTGACGCGCCAGTCGATGGTGCGCACGTCGTCGCCGGGCTGGTAGATGCGGACCTGGTCGAAATCCACGCCACGCCCGCGCAGCTTGGAATGATGCAGCCCGACCAGCGGGCTGCGGCGATGCGGTGTGGAAAACAGCGGCACTTCACGGACACGATGACGCATGTCGATGAGTTCGGCCAGGCTCACACGGATACCGGAGCCCTGCTCGGTTGGCTGCCCGGCGGCGAAAGCCTGCGGTTGCATCAGGCCACCGCGACCACGTCGAGAATGCGCTGGATGACCCGGTCCTGGTCGATGCCGGCGGCTTCCGCCTCGAAGGAGAGAATCAGGCGGTGACGCAGTACATCGAAAAGCATCGCCTGTATGTCCTCGGGACTGACGAAATCGCGTCCGGCCAGCCAGGCATGGGCACGGGCGCAGCGGTCCAGCGAGATGGAGCCGCGCGGACTTGCGCCATAGGCGATCCATTCGGCCAGCTCGGCATCGAACTTGGCCGGGGTGCGCGTGGCCATGACCAGCTGCACCAGGTATTCCTCCACCGCATCGGCCATGTACAGGCCGAGAATGTCCTTTCGTGCGGCGAAGATCGCCTGCTGGCTGACCCGGTGCTCCGGCGCCGCCTCGCCATTGATCGCCTCACCCCGGGCCTGCTGCAGGATGCGCCGCTCCACCGAGGCGTCGGGGAAGCCGATCTTCACGTGCAGCAGGAAGCGGTCGAGCTGTGCTTCGGGCAGGGGATACGTTCCTTCCTGCTCGATCGGATTCTGCGTCGCCATCACCAGAAACAGCGGCGGCAGGTCGTAGGTGCTGCGACCGACACTGACCTGGCGCTCGGCCATGGCTTCGAGGAGCGCCGATTGCACCTTGGCCGGCGCGCGGTTGATTTCGTCCGCGAGCACCAGGTTATGGAAGATCGGCCCCTGCTGGAAGACGAAGCTGCCGGTCTCCGGACGATAGATTTCGGTGCCGGTGATGTCGGCGGGCAGCAGGTCGGGGGTGAACTGGATTCGATGGAACTCGGCCTCCAGGCCTTCGGCGAGTTCCTTGATGGCGCGGGTCTTGGCCAGGCCCGGCGCCCCTTCGACGAGCATGTGGCCGTCGGCGAGCAGGGCGATCAGCAGGCGTTCGATCAGCCGTTCCTGCCCCAGGATCTGGGTGGACAGGAACTGTCGCAGCGCGATTATCGATTCACGGTGATCCATCGTTTCGAGTCTTCCAGGTGGGCGGCAAATCGGCTGGCGCGGCGGGCAGGGACGCCGGCTGCTATTGGCTGCTACAGACAGTCGCAGGCGACTGCAGGAGAAGCGCCACTTTACTGCATTAACCCTCGACTAGACTAACCTTGAACCTTCGTCCTGTGCCGTCAGTCACTACCGACGTCTCTTTCCCCAGCAAGCCAAGCGGAGCCATACATGGCGTTCTTTTCAGCGGCCAGCAAGGCCGACTTTCAGCAGCAATTGCAGACAGCGTTAGCGCAACACGTAGACCCGAAAATCCTGCCGCAACTGAGCCTGTTCGCCGAACAGTTCTTCGGCATCGTCGCGCTGCCGGAGCTCACCGAGCGGCGCATGAGCGATCTGGTCGGCTCGACGTTGGCCAGCTGGCGGCTGTTGGAGCGCTTCGATCCCTCAACGCCGGAGGTGCAGGTATTCAACCCCGACTTCGAGAAGCACGGCTGGCAGTCGACCCATAGCGTGGTCGAGGTGCTGCATCCGGACATGCCGTTCCTGGTCGATTCGGTGCGCATGGAGCTGACGCGCCGCGGCTACAGCATCCATACCCTGCAAACCAGCGTGCTGCAGGTGCGTCGTGGGGCCGACGGCAGCTTGTTGGAACTACTGCCCAAGGATGAGCGCGCCGCTGACAGCCATGCCGAATCGCTGATATTCGTCGAGATCGATCGTTGTGCCAGCCCGACGGCCCTGCGCGAGCTCGAGCAGTCACTGCTGGGTGTGCTGGCTGATGTGCGTCAGGTGGTGGGCGATTTCGCGGCGATGAAGGGCAAAGCGGTCGAGCTGCAAGGACGTCTGGAGCAGGTCAACCTGAGCATCGACGGAGACGAACTGGACGAGATCCGCGACTTCATGCGCTGGCTGGCGGATGACCATTTCACCTTCCTCGGCTACGAGGAGTTCTCGGTGCAGGAACAGGCCGATGGCGGGCGCATCGTCTATGACGAAAGCTCGCTGCTGGGTCTGTCGCGGACCATGCGCACCGGACTTTCCGAGGAGGAGCAATCGCTCACCGGCCAGTCGGTCAGCTACCTGCGCGAACCGCTGCTGCTGTCGTTCGCCAAGGCGGCCATGCCCAGCCGCGTGCACCGTCCGGCTTACCCGGACTTCGTTTCGCTGCGTGAGTTCGATGACGAGGGGCGGGTGGTTCGCGAGTGCCGCTTCCTCGGCCTGTTCACCTCGTCGGTCTACACCCAGAGCGTGCGGCGCATCCCGTTCATTCGCCGCAAGGTCGAGACGGTAGTGCAGCGCGCCAACTTTGGCAGTTCCGCGCACCTGGCCAAGGAGCTGGTGCAGGTTCTCGAGGTGCTGCCGCGTGACGAGCTGTTCCAGGCACCGATCGACGAGCTGTTCGAAAATGCCATCGCCATCGTGCAGATTCAGGAGCGTAATAGGCTGCGGCTGTTCCTGCGTTTCGATCCCTATCGACGTTTCTGCTACTGCCTGGTGTATGTGCCGCGTGACAGCTACTCCACCGAGACACGGCTGAAGATCCAGCAGGTGCTGCAGGAACGGCTCGAAGCCAGCGATTGCGAGTTCTCCACCTATTTCTCCGAATCGGTGCTGACGCGCGTGCAGTTCATCCTGCGTCTGGACCCCAGTCGCGCGCTGCAGGTGGATACGGTGCGCCTGGAGCAGGAAGTGCTGCAGGCCTGCCGTACCTGGCAGGACGATTACCAGAGTCTGGTGGTCGAGCGCTTCGGCGAGGCCAAGGGCACCCATCTGCTCAGCGAGTTTCCAAAAGGCTTCCCGGCGGGCTATCGCGAGCGCTTCTCGCCGCAGTCGGCCACCGTCGACATGCAGCACGTGCTCGACCTCAGCGAGGAACGCCCGCTGGTGATGAGCTTCTATCAGCCGATCACGGCTGAAGAGAATCGTCTGCACTGCAAGCTCTACCACTTGAATACGCCGCTGCCGCTGTCGGACATCCTGCCGATCATGGAGAACCTGGGGCTGCGGGTGCTCGGCGAGTTTCCGTTCCGGTTGCGTGACCGCAGCGGCCGCGAGTACTGGATACACGACTTCGCCTTCACCTATGCCGAAGGTCTGGAAATCGACCTGCTGGAAATCAACGAGGCGCTGCAGGACGCGTTCATCCATATCTATGGCGGCTCTGCCGAAAACGACGGGTTCAACCGCCTGGTGCTGACCGCCGGGCTGGCCTGGCGTGAGGTGGCGCTGCTGCGCGCCTATGCGCGCTATCTCAAACAAATCCGCATGGGCTTCGACCTGGGCTATATCGCCAGCGCGCTGCTCAACCATACGGATATCGCCCGCGAGCTGGTGCGGCTGTTCAAGATGCGCTTCTACCTGGCGCGCAAGCTCGGTGACGATGATCTGGCGGATAAGCAGCAACGGCTGGAGCAGGCGATTCTCACGGCTCTGGATGACGTGGCGGTACTCAACGAGGACCGGATTCTGCGGCGCTATCTGGCGCTGATTCAGGCCACCCTGCGAACCAACTTCTATCAGACGGATGCCAGTGGCAAACCAAAACCGTATTTCAGCTTCAAGCTCGATCCGCGCTCGATCCCGGAAATGCCGCGTCCGGCACCGATGTACGAGATCTTCGTCTATTCGCCACGGGTCGAAGGCGTGCACCTGCGCGGCGGCAAGGTGGCGCGTGGCGGGTTGCGCTGGTCCGATCGCGAGGAGGACTACCGCACCGAAGTGCTCGGCCTGGTCAAGGCACAGCAGGTGAAGAATGCGGTGATCGTCCCCGGCGGCGCGAAAGGCGGCTTCGTGCCGCGCCGGCTGCCTACCAGCGGCACGCGGGATGATATTCAGGCCGAAGCGATCGCCTGCTACCGCATCTTCATCAGTGGCCTGCTCGACATCACCGATAACCTGCATGAAGGCCAGGTCGTACCGCCGGCCAACGTGCTGCGCTATGACGGTGACGACCCCTATCTGGTGGTCGCCGCGGACAAGGGCACCGCGAGCTTTTCGGACATCGCCAACGGCATCGCCGCCGAATACGACTTCTGGCTCGGCGATGCCTTTGCCTCGGGCGGCTCGGCAGGCTATGACCACAAGAAGATGGGCATCACCGCGCGCGGCGCCTGGGTATCGGTGCAGCGTCACTTCCGCGAACGCGGCATCAACGTGCAGACCGACGTGATCAGCGTGATCGGCATCGGCGACATGGCCGGCGATGTGTTCGGCAACGGTCTGCTGATGTCTGAAACCCTGCAGCTGGTCGCGGCATTCAACCATCTGCATATCTTCATCGACCCCAATCCCGACCCTGCGCGCAGCTTCATCGAGCGCAAGCGCCTGTTCGACTTGCCGCGCTCGTCGTGGACCGATTACGACGCCTCGTTGATCTCGGAAGGCGGTGGCATCTTCCCGCGTTCGGCCAAGCGGGTCGCGATCACGCCACAGATGAAAGAGCGCTTCGCCATCGAAGCGGATCAGCTGACGCCAGCCGAGCTGATCCACGCACTGCTCAAGGCGCCGGTGGACCTGTTGTGGAATGGCGGTATCGGCACCTATGTGAAGAGCAGTGGCGAAAGCCATGCCGAAGTCGGCGACAAGGCCAACGATGCGGTGCGGGTCAATGGCGCCGATCTGCGTGCCAAGGTGGTGGGCGAGGGCGGCAACCTCGGCATGACCCAGCTGGGGCGCGTCGAGTACGCGCTGCATGGTGGTTCGAGCAACACCGACTTCATCGACAATGCCGGCGGCGTCGATTGCTCGGATCATGAGGTGAACATCAAGATTCTGCTCAACGAGGTGGTCAGCGCCGGTGACATGACCGCCAAGCAGCGCGACCAACTGCTGTTCGAGATGACTGACGCGGTGGCCGAGTTGGTGCTGCAGAACAACTACAAGCAGACCCAGGCGCTGTCTCAGGCGCAGCATCGCTCGCGCGAGCGGGCCGCCGAGTATGTCCGGCTGATCAATGCGCTGGAGGCGGCGGGGCAGCTCGACCGCGCGCTCGAGTTCCTGCCCAGCGATGACGCCCTGACCGAGCGCGCCAGCATCGGCAAGGGCCTGACCCGGCCGGAGCTGTCGGTTCTGATTTCCTACAGCAAGATCGAGCTGAAGAAAGCATTGCTGGATTCGCGCGTGCCGGACGACGACTACCTCGCCCGCGAAATGGAAAGCGCCTTCCCGCAGCAACTGAGCGAGCGTTTCCACGATGCCATGCTGCAACATCGCCTCAAGCGCGAAATCGTTGCCACCCAGATCGCCAACGATTTGGTCAACAACATGGGCATCACCTTCGTTCAGCGCCTGAACGAGGCGACGGGCATGAGTGCGGCGAACGTCGCTGGCGCCTACGTGATCGTGCGCGACATTTTCCATCTGCCTCACTGGTTCCGGCAGATCGAGGCGCTGGATCACAAGGTGCCGGCGGAGCTGCAGCTGGCCTTGATGGACGAGCTGATGCGCCTGGGCCGCCGCGCGACGCGCTGGTTCCTGCGCAACCGTCGTAGCGAGCTGGATGCCGCACGCGACGTCGCGCATTTTGGTCCACGGGTCGCTGCCCTTGGTCTGAAACTCGATGAGCTTCTGCAGGGCTCGACGCGTGACCGTTGGCAGGAGCGCTACAAGCGTTACACCGAAGCCGGTGTGCCCGAGCTGCTGGCACGCATGGTGGCCGGTACCAGCCATCTATACACGCTGTTGCCGATTCTCGAGGCCGCTGACGAAACCGGCCAGGTGCCTGCGCAGGTGGCGGCAACTTACTTCGCCGTCGGTGGTGCGCTCGAGCTTCCCTGGTATCTGCATCTGTTGACCAACCTGCCGGTGGCCAACAATTGGCAGGCCCTGGCGCGTGAAAGCTTCCGCGACGACCTCGACTCACAGCAGCGCAGCATCACGGTATCGGTACTGCAAATGGAGAACGGTTCGCAGGCAATCAGCGAGCGGGTCGACGCCTGGTTGGCTCAGCGACCAGTGCTGCTGGAGCGCTGGCGCTCGATGCTGGCCGAGCTGCGCGGCGCCAGCGGCAACGACTACGCCATTTACGCAGTCGCCAGCCGTGAGCTGCAGGGGCTGGCGCAGTCGGTAGGGCATGGCTGACGACGTATTGTGCCATCCCTCCGTGGACGATCCGTCCGCGCAAGGGGCCGCGTCATTGATGCAGCGCCACGAAAAAACGCACCGCCCAAAGGCGGTGCGTTTTTCTAGCGGATGGATTTTTGCTGCGCAGGGAGTCGGTGGCGGTAAACGCTCAGTCCTGCGCAGGCAGTCCGACCTTGAAGCGAGTGATCTGCGGCAGATCGCGCAGGTAGCGGATCAGGTCGGGCGCGCCTGCCAGCTTCAGCCCCTGGCCAATGGCATTGGCGGTGGGATCACGCTTTTCCAGCAACAGCAATTCGGAATTGCTGGCATCGCGCAGTAGCGTCAAGCGGGCATAGGGAACCTGGCTTTCGAGCAGCATGGCCATGAATTCACGGTCGCTCCAGGCCTGAGCAGGCATTGTCACGGCATGGTATTCGGTGTCCAGCGCATGCACACCGGAACGGTCGAGGCGGTAATCGGTGACATCCGCCGGCAGCATGACTTCCAGACCGCGCAAGCGCGCATAGGCCACGGCGCAGGCAAAGGCTTCCAGATGGTGTTCACCGGCCCAATAAAGTCGCTCCCCGAGCCAGCTGGCCTGGCGAACATCGATGGCTGTCCCCTTGTCGAAGCCGGGCAAGGCAGTACCGAGCGCTCGAAGAAAATCCTTGTAGCTGATGATTCGCACCTGCCGACAGCCCGCAGTGCTGGAAAAGGCTTCGAAGGTCGGGTAACTCGGTTCATTTTTGCGCTGCCCGCCGAAGCCGTCGATTTGCCGCAGGTCGAGCCGTGACCGGGTGCAATCCTTGCTGATCAGGCGGATCAGCGCTCCATGGGCACGGGCTTTGTCTTCTTGCACCGGGCCGGAAAGCGCACCACGTGGCAGCTCCAGCAAGCGCTGCAGGCAGGGGCCATCGTTCCAGAAAATGCTGGGCTCAGGTTCGGGTAGGCGGGAAAAAGGCAGCTGCAGGCTGCTGGCGCGTTCCTGAATGGGTAGCATAGCCTTGGAGCGTAGCCCGAGGCGTTGCGCAAGTCGTGCGATTTGAGATGTCAGTGATGGCATTGGCTCGGGCAGGCTCATCATGATGCTTGAGCTCTCAGGGCTACGGCCGAAGTGTGGCAGACCTGTGTCATTTGCGCACGGGCTTTGCGCCACCCGTAGCGCTGTCCTGCGTCACAGCCTTGGGCAAAGATCGCGTGTCGATGTGGCAATATCGCCGAATAGATCACTGAGGAGCCTCCATGCCAAATCTGGTACTGGATATCGCGTTGTCCGCCGAACGAATGAAGGCGGTCTACCAGGGCCATGCGAATCGAGTCCTGATTCGAAGTCGCGACGGCACGCGAGTCAGCTTGCCGGCGCATCATCTGCGCCCGTTTCTGACCCACGAAGGGATATATGGTTCCTTCGAGCTCGAATTCGCCGAGCAGGGGCAATTGCTGCGTTTGCGGCGGCTGCAATGAAACCGGCGGTCGGTGCGCTCGACCGGCCTCTTTCCTCTCTGGCTGCAGCGGCTCAAGCCCCCTTGGGCTGCTATACTCCGCGTCCACATTTACCGAGACCTTAGGCTGCGTATGTATAACCTGGCCCGCCAGCTGTTGTTCAAGTTATCTCCGGAAACTTCCCATGAACTTTCCCTCGAGCTGATTGGCGCCGGTGGCCGTCTCGGGCTCAATGCAATGCTCGGCAAGGCGCCGGCCAGTCTTCCTGTTCGTGTGATGGGGCTCGATTTCCCCAATCCGGTCGGCCTGGCAGCAGGGTTGGACAAGAACGGCGAGGCCATTCGCGGAATGTCGCAGCTGGGCTTCGGTTTCATCGAAGTGGGAACCGTGACGCCGCGCCCGCAGCCAGGTAACCCCAAGCCACGGATATTCCGTCTGCCCGAGGCCGAGGCGATCATCAATCGCATGGGTTTCAACAATCACGGCGTCGATGCGCTGCTGGCTCGGGTCGAGGCCGCGAGCTTCAAGGGCATTCTCGGTATCAACATTGGCAAGAACTTCGATACCCCTGTCGAGCGTGCCGAGGAGGACTACCTGCTCTGTCTGGACAAGGTCTATCACCACGCCAGCTATGTCACCGTCAACGTCAGTTCGCCGAATACGCCCGGCTTGCGTAGCCTGCAGTTCGGCGACTCGCTCAAGCATTTGCTCGATGCGCTGCGGCTGCGTCGAGAGGACCTCGAGATCATGCACGGCAAGCGCGTGCCGCTTGCCATTAAGATCGCCCCGGACATGACCGACGAAGAAACCGCTTTGGTAGGCGAGGCGGTGTTCCAGGCCGGGATGGACGCGATCATCGCCACCAACACCACTCTTGGCCGGGAAGGCGTTGCCGGCCTGGCTCATGCCGATGAGGCGGGCGGCCTTTCTGGGGCACCCGTTCGGGAGAAGAGCACGCACACGGTCAAGGTGCTGGCACAGACGCTTGGCGGGCGGCTGCCGATCATTGCGGTGGGTGGGATCACCGAGGGCAGGCATGCGGCAGAGAAGATCGAGGCGGGTGCCAGCCTGGTTCAGTTGTATTCGGGTTTCATCTACAAGGGGCCGGCTTTGATTCGCGAGGCGGTGGATGCCATCGCGGCGCTGCGCTCACAAGCACATTGATGATCGCCCGGAAGGGGCTCCTGTTGGAGCCCCTGGGCTTCTAGCCCGCCGCCCGGGTAGGGCGCGCTATATCAAGTCGGGTGGATCGGTGAATTAGCCGACCGCGTGAAGTTCGTTGAGTCTATGCAGACCGGCCGTGCCGGTCAGACCATCCCAGTTGTCGCCGCGACCCTCCCGCCAGCCGTTAATCCAGGCTTGGCGAACGTTGGGATGGGAAAAAGGACAGAGGTCGCGAGATTTGCCATGTATGCCGTGCTGGTAACCGCGTAGAAATGCTCGTTCCATCGGATCACGCTTGAGTCTTCTCATTGGGTATTGCCCTCAGTGGTTGACTGGTGTTCCTGTGGCCTCATGGCGAGGCCGGGCAGATAGACTGCCAATGAAGCGCGCTGCCGGCGTGGCGCGCTTCGCCGACACCATTGCGATGTCGGCCTGAGGTGAGTTCTAACCCAATGCTGAAGGCGCTGGAATGATCGTTTTGTCATAAGTAGGTAACGAATCTATGGTTCTACCCATAAGCCCGGAGGGCAGGGGATGCGAAGTGCGCGCTGCTGAGCCGCTTCTGCGTGATTGCAACCATGGTGTCCGTAACCTCTTTCTAATTTTCTTTGCTGGGCCTGTTCCGACGAAAGGGTCGCGACGGTCCGAAGCATCTTTTGTGGAAACTCCATGACCGACCGCCATGAACTGATCCTGACCTGCCCCAAGGGGCTCGAAGGCCTGCTGCTCGAGGAAGCCACTGCGCTTGGACTGGAGGAGGGGCGCGAGCAGACATCCGCGATTCGCGGCTTCGGTGCGCTGGAGGTGGCTTACCGGCTTTGCCTGTGGTCGCGCCTGGCCAACCGCGTGTTACTGGTGATCAGCCGTTTCCCCACGGTAGATGCCGAGACGCTTTACCAAGGGGTTCACGCAATCGACTGGGCCGACCATCTGCAGCCTGCCGGCAGTCTGGCAGTGGAGTTCAGTGGTCGCGGCTCGGGCATCGACAATACCCATTTCGGTGCGCTCAAGGTCAAGGACGCCATCGTCGATCGATTGCGAACCGCATCCGGCGAGCGCCCCAGCATCGACAAGCTCGATCCTGATCTGCGCGTGCATCTGCGCCTCGACAAGGGGCAAGCGGTGCTTTCGCTCGACCTCTCCGGGCACAGCCTGCACCAGCGTGGCTATCGACTGCAGCAGGGGGCCGCGCCGCTCAAGGAAAACCTTGCTGCCGCGATTCTGATCCGTGCCGGCTGGCCACGTATCGCTGCTGCTGGTGGCGCGCTGACGGATCCCATGTGTGGCGTCGGCACCTTTCTTGTCGAAGGGGCGATGATGGCTGCGGATATCGCGCCGAATCTCAAGCGCGAGCGCTGGGGATTCAGTGCCTGGCTGGGGCATGTCCCTGCACTATGGTCGCGGCTGCATGGCGAAGCTCAGGCGCGGGCAGAGGCCGGCCTGGCCAGGCCGCCATTATGGATTCGCGGCTATGAGGCCGATCCGCGGCTGATCCAGCCGGGGCGCAACAACATCGAACGCGCTGGCCTGGCCGGCTGGATCAAGGTCTATCAGGGTGATGTCGGCGACTTCGAGCCGCGCCCGGATCAGAGTCAGAAGGGCTTGGTCATCTGCAACCCACCCTATGGCGAGCGTCTCGGCGACGAGGCGAGCCTGCTCTATCTCTACCAGAACCTCGGCGAACGCTTGCGTCAGGCCTGCCTGGGCTGGGAAGCCGCGGTATTCACTGCCGCGCCGGATCTCGGCAAGCGCATGGGCATCCGTAGTCACAAGCAGTACGCGTTCTGGAACGGTGCGCTGCCGTGCAAGCTGCTGCTGATCAAGGTCGAGCTGGATCAGTTCGTGACCGGTCAGCGGGCCACCCCTCATGAGGAGCATTCACAGCAGCAGGCGCCGGTCGAGCAGGCTCGCCTCAGCGAAGGCGGGCAGATGTTCGCCAATCGCCTGCAGAAGAATCTGCGTCAGCTCGGCAAGTGGGCGCGTCGTGAGGGTATCGAGTGTTACCGGCTATATGACGCGGATATGCCTGAGTACGCCCTGGCGATCGACCTGTATGGTGATTGGGTGCACGTGCAGGAATATGCGCCGCCGCGCTCCATCGATCCGGAGAAGGCGCAGGCGCGCCTGCTCGATGCATTGGCTGCCATTCCGCAAGCACTGGGCATTCCACGCGAGAAGGTGGTGGTCAAGCGCCGCGAGCGCCAAGCGGGCACGCGCCAATATGAGCGTCAGGCTACTCGGGGCGAATTTCTCGAAGTGACCGAGGGCGGCGTCAAGCTGCTGGTGAATCTCACCGATTATCTGGATACCGGCCTGTTCCTCGATCATCGCCCTCTGCGCCTGCGTATTCAGCGTGAAGCGGCCGGCAAGCGTTTTCTCAACCTGTTCTGCTATACCGCAACCGCCACGGTTCACGCGGCCAAGGGCGGTGCGCGCAGCACCACCAGCGTCGACCTGTCGAAAACCTATCTCGACTGGGCACGCCGCAATCTCTCGCTGAATGGTCTTTCGGATCGCCAGCGCCTGGAACAGGGCGATGTGATGGCCTGGCTGGAAGAAGACCGTGGTGAGTACGACCTGATCTTCATCGACCCGCCGACGTTCTCCAACTCCAAGCGCATGGAAGGCGTGTTCGACGTGCAGCGGGACCATCAGGTGCTGCTCGATCTGGCGATGGCCCGGTTGGCGGCGGGCGGGACGCTGTATTTCTCCAACAACTTCCGCAAGTTCGTGCTGGATGCCAGCCTGAGCGAGCGCTATGCGGTAGAGGAAATCAGCAGCGCAACGCTGGACGAGGACTTCCGTCGTAACCCCCGTATTCATCGCGCCTGGAAACTCCAGGCGCGATGATCATCCGGTGTAGGCAGGCCCTCGGCCTGCCGGAGTCAGCGTTGTGCGGTGTTCTGGTTGCGCTGACCGTAGAGGCTGACCAGCACCTGATCGAGAATCGAGGCTGCGCCCCAGGGGCGGGGGTGGTTCAGGATCGCCACGACCGCCCAGACATTGCCGTCGCCGTCGCGGCTGTAGCCGGCGATGGCGCGTACGGTGTTCAGGGTTCCCGTCTTGAGGTGCGCCTTGCCGGCGACAGGGGTATTGCGTAGGCGCTTGCGCATGGTGCCGTCCACGGCGGCCAACGGCATCGATGAAATGAATTCGGCCGAGTAAGGGCTGCGCCAGGCGGCCTGCAGCAAGCTCCCCAGTTCGCGTGCGCTGACGCGTTCGGCGCGTGAAAGCCCGGAGCCGTTCTCGATCACCAGATGCGGCGAGATAAGTCCCTTCTTGGCCAGCCATTGGCGGATGACCCGCTGCGCCGCTTTGGCGTCATCGGCATCCGCTTCGTTACGGAACTCCGCGCCCAGGCTCAGAAACAGCTGCTTGGCCATGGTGTTGTTACTGTACTTGTTGATGTCCCGAATGATCTCGGTGAGGTCCGGCGAGTACGCCCTCGCCAGCAGTCGTGCTTTGCCCGGTACCTGGGCCACACGGTCGGCGCCGAGGATGCTGCCGCCGAGCTCGGCCCAGATTGCGCGTACAGCGCCTGCGGCATAGCGCTCGTGATCGAGCAGTGAAAGGTAGGTCTGCGCGCTGCAGCCGTCGGCGAGCTTGCCGGTGACCACGACGGTGACGCCATCGCCATCCGCCACTGGGTTGTAGAGCACGTCCGGCCAGCCTGGGCATTTGCCCGCGGGCAGCGCTTTGACCCGGTTGTCGATACGAACGCTGGCGATCGGCGGCTCGACTGCGATGTTCACCTTGCCGCCATCGTTGCGGACGATGAAACGCAGCGCCTTGAGGTTGACCAGCAACGAATCCGGGCCGACCAGGAAGGGCTTGTTCTGGTCGCCGCCGTCATCGTCGAAGACCGGTAGGTCGGGCTGGACGAAATGGCTGCGATCGAGCACCAGGTCGCCAGTGACCTTGGTGACGCCGTTGGCGCGCAGATCTCGCAGCAGCAGCCAGAGCTTCTCCATGTTCAGTTTCGGGTCGCCGCCGCCCTTGAGGTAGAGATTGCCGTTGAGGGTGCCATCCACCAGCGGGCCGTCGGCGTAGAACTCGGTCTTCCACTGGTGGTTGGGGCCAAGCAGTTCGAGAGCGGCATAGGTGGTGACCAGTTTCATGGTCGAGGCGGGGTTGACCGATACGTCGGCATTGACGAACGTCGGCGCCGCGTCGCCGGTCAGCGGTAGCATGACTACGGACAGTGCGTCACTGCTGATCTTGTTGGCTTTCAGTGCCTGCTCGACGCGCGGCGGCAGCGTCTGATTCACCCCGACGGCCTGGGCCGGCAGGGTCAAGGGCAGGGTGAGGACGGCTAAGGTAATGCCGCGAAGGATGGAATTCATCTTACGAGCGCCTCTGGGCAAACACAGGAGGCTGGCGATTTGATTTGGCATATGTTTCCCACTGCTCTTAGGGAACGAATGCGGGCCATTATGCCCGTGCGGTAGAGGCGTCGTGCCTCTATCCGATAAGCGTAGCTGCGGTACGCGGCTTACTGCAAAGACAGATGCGTACTAGGTGCGATGAGTCGAGCGCTGCTGTCGGTCATCGCCTTGGCGCGGGGTTGCTGTTAGAGTGCGCGCCGTCATCAAGTAGAAAAAGGATCGCCCCCAAATGGCTACCAATCGTTCGCGTCGCCTGCGCAAGAAACTCTGTGTCGATGAGTTCCAGGAGCTCGGCTTCGAGGTCAATCTCACCTACCGCGAAGGTATCGAAAGCAAGGCTGTGGACGACTTCCTCGAGGCGTTTATCAGCGAAGCGATGGAAGCCAATGAACTCGGCTATATCGGTGGCGAAGACTACGGTTTTGTCTGCCTCGGCCGTCGTGGTTCGGTCAGCGAAGAGCAGCGTGCGAAAGTCGACGCCTGGCTGAAAGGCCGCAGCGAGCTGGCTGAGTACAATGTCAGCCCACTGATGGATGTGTGGTATCCGGAAAACCCGATCAGGACTGAGAAGTAGTCTCTTCGTCTGATCCTTGCGATGCTGCCCGCCGGGCCTTTCTACGCGAGCGCCTGGTCAGCAGCATCTGCAACACATGCATCAGCGTTGCAATGAGCAGCGCCACAGCTACACCGATGGCTGCATTGATAAGGCGTATCTGCGGCAGGTTCCAGTCCTGGGCCAGCGTCTCTGCCAGCAAGAGGAACAGCAGCGTGGTCTGCAGGACGAAGAGCCCGTAGTGATTCGCCTGAAACGCTCTGCCCAGCACGATAAGCGGCAGCAGGATCATCACCATCAGCGGCGGGTCAGCCAGGCCGTGGCCGATGTAGATCAGTATGGTCGCGGCCGCCAATATTCCAAGGCTGGCCTGTAGCGCCCGCACCAGACTCCGCTCCAAATCCATCTGCAGCGTGGTGAACACCGCCAGCGTCAGCCAGTAGCCTCTGGGCAGTTCAGCCATATTCACGATCACCCCGCCCAATGCTCCGGCCAGGATGTAGGTCAGGGCGTGCACGCGCCATTGCCGGATCGGTGTTCGGCGGGCATGCCTGCGCAGCACTCGCAAGATGCTCATCAGTCGCGGCATGTATGGCCACATGCGCAGCCCATGCATCCCTCGCAGACCGAAGGCGAGCAAGGTCACCCAAAGTCCGCCGAGCGCGAAAAGAAAGGCTATCGCGTACGGGTTGTTGAAGTCGCCGATGCCGTGCTGTCCTTGGCCTAGGCATAGGCAGATTGCCAAACCGATACCGAGCTTTCCCGCTTCGCTGCCGTAGCGCTGCAACCAGGCCAGCAGCAGGCCGTAGAAAGCGAACAGGCCGAGACTGATCAGAGGATGTGTCGCCGACCAGAAGCCCAGTCCGGCACTCCCGGCGCCCAGTGCAATGAGCAGCAGCATGCGCAGCATGCCAAAGCGATGAAGCGGATTGGCTTTGGCGGCCTGAAAGGCGCCGACCGTTGCCCAGAGGAAACCGGGATGACCGCTGAACAGCCCCAGTAGCAACGGCAAGGCGCAACCAAAGCCGGCCACCATGGCCGCGCCCCAGGCGGGGCGCCCAGGGTGCCAGTGGATGCTTTGCCGCAACAGACGCTTCATGGGGGTCAGACCGGGCTGGAGCGGCCGGTCATCTCGCCGGCCATCTCCGTGGCGTAGCTATCGGTCATGCCTGCGATGAAGTCGATCATGCGCAGGAACGACTGATAGAGCGGCAGCTCGGGAGAGGGCGCGCTGCGTCCGAGCAGGTCGAGAATCCGCTGATTCTTGAACGAGGGAGTGCCGCCGCGATGCTGTTCCAGCGCTGCGCCGCAAAATGCATTGAGCAGTATTTCCAGCGTTGTGTAGGCGCCAATCTCATGCAGGGTTTTGCGCTTGTCCTGGAAAATTTTCTGCCGCGCCATCGCCTTCGCCTGCAGTACGCACTCCTTGGCCGGCCCATGCATGTGCTCGACCAGGTCACCATGCAACTCGCCACGAAGCAGGTTGTTCTGCTGCTCGACGAAGGCACCAGCGGCCGCATTGGTCAGGTGCTCGATCGCCTTGCCACGCAGAATGGCCAGTTTGCGCCGCCTTGAATCCCTGGGGCCCAGCTGACGATAGGTTTCCGGAATGTCATCGCCCACCAAGTCCAGCAACAGCGCTTCGACCTCCGAATACTCCAGCAGCTCCATCTCGAGACCGTCTTCCAGATCGATCAGGCCGTAACAGATGTCGTCTGCTGCCTCCATGAGATAAACCAGGGGATGGCGAGCCCAGCGTTGCTCGGCGACGTTGGGCAGATTCAGCTTCTGTGCAATCTGCTCGAGCAACGGCTGTTCATTCTGATAGCACCCGAACTTGTGCTTCTTGTACCCCAGTGCCTCGGCATGACGGGAAGTCCAGGGGTACTTGAGATACGTGCCGAGGGTGGCGTAGGTCAGTCGTGTTCCGCCGTCGAACTGGTGGTATTCGAGTTGCGTAAGCACTCGAAATCCCTGTGCGTTGCCTTCGAAGTTGAGAAAGTCCGCGCGTTGCGTATCGCTCATGTCGTCGAGCCATCCGCGCCCTGCGGCCTGCTGGAACCAGCAGCGAATGGCGTCCTCGCCGGAATGGCCGAAGGGTGGGTTGCCGATGTCGTGGGCCAGACAGGCAGACTGGACGATCATGCCGAGGTCGGCCGGGCTGCACCATTCGGGCAGGTCATCGCGCAATACTTCACCGACACGCATGCCGAGCGAGCGGCCAACACAACTCACCTCGAGCGAGTGGGTGAGGCGGGTATGGATGTGATCGTTGCTGGATACCGGATGAACCTGAGTCTTGCGCCCAAGCCGGCGAAAGGCACCGGAAAAAATGATGCGGTCATGATCCTTGTGAAAAGGGCTGCGGCCCAATTCATCGCTGCTGTGGGCGGATTTGCCGAGTCGTTCGCGGGTAAGCAGTGTGTGCCAGTCCAAGGACCATCTCCGTATTGCCATTAGCGGGCTGGTGCAAAGCTACCATAACTGCCGAACTGCTGATCGGAACTAGCGCCTTAGGAGGAGCGCGTTCAGGGTAGTGCCAACCTACCCGCGGGGCTGGGCCACGGGTAGGTTCTGTTTAGTCAGGGACAGGAGGTTGGCGCTAGTGCAGCTTTTCCCGCAGCTTTTGCTGGCCCTTGATTAGCGGATACAGCGTCAGCGCCACGCGAGCAAGTTTTCCCACCTTCCCCATCCTGCGTCCGAACAGCGCGAGTACGACCGTCGCAGCGATCATCATCGGCCCCTTGGCGGAACCGTGTTCGGTGGATGATCGACGCGAACTTACGAAGCTCTTCATCTGCTGAAGTGGATGTGAAAGAGGTTGCGCGTGGTAGAGCATCTGTTGACGGTGCATTTCCATACGCAGCCGCACCAGATCCTTGCGCATGCTCAGATCATTCGACGTGCTCAAGGGTTGGCTCATGGCAATAAACGCTCCCGGTTGCGCTCCAGTTCTTCAAGCGTGGCCTGAAACGGTGCGGCACATTGTTTGGCGAGCGAAGCGGCGCGGCTTACGCAGATAATCATCACCACCGCATAGATCGCGCATAACGTAAGAATCGCCGCGATCGGTTGTGTCTCCCAGAAGGCGATGACGATCGCTGCGGAAAGCCCTACCAGAATCAGTAAGCCGAGAATCAGGCTGATCCCAGCCAGGAGAAACAGCCGAAAAGTACGAGCTTTCTCTTCCTGAACCTCGATGCCCACCAGCTCCAGGTGTCCCTGGAGCAGGCCGACGAATGCGCCGCCCAGCTTCTTCAGCGATGGTTTGGGGGCCTCGTTGCCGGGCTTCGCTTCCATTGCTGGCTCTCCCATCAGCGGCGTGAAATCAGACCGAGCAGAAAACCGACCCCGGCAGCGATGCCGATCGATTGCCAGGGGTGGGTGTGCACGTATTCTTCGGTGCACTGAACAGCCGACTGGCACTGGTCGCGCATCGAACCTTCTCGCTCCTTGAGCATTTCACGAGCCTTGGCAATGTTCGCGTTGATCTTGCTGCGCAGCTCTTCGGTTTGGCCGCCTGCGGTTTCCTGGGTGTGCTTGAGCAGGCGCTCGGTGTCGCCGATCAGAGTGTGAAACTCTTCGATCAGAGCGCTCTGCGCAGCTTGCAGATTACGGCGGTGGGCGGATGTATCGATCAGGGGGCGGGTGCTCCCAGCGGGACCTTCGGGAATCGGGGTGTTATCGCTGGTGCCGAAAGTGGACTCGGTAGACATGCGCAGCTCCTCTTGAATCTCCAGGGCGGAAGGCCCTGTTGCCATAAGTTTCGAGCATTGCGTCTTGGCAAAGGTTCCCGTTTCGTTGAGCCGTGTAGACCGTGTTTAGTCGCTTGGTTCTGGCAATAACGGCAAGGAACAAAAAAGAAAACCCGCCGAAGCGGGTTTTCTTGTCTACAGCAGCGAGTGCAGTAGCCGCTATTACATCAGCGGAATGGTGTAGCTGACGATCAGACGGTTCTGATCGATGTCACGATCGTTGTTGTTGCTGCTGCGATACGTACCATTACGCCATTTCACGCCAAGGTTCTTCAGTGCACCTTCTTGGAAAACGTAACCAATGTCTGTGTTACGTTCCCATTCTTTGCTATTCCCGCCAGCACCAAAGTCGTCGCCGGTAACATAGCGAGTCATGAAGGTCAGGCCAGGAATACCGATGGCAGCGAAGTTGTAATCATAACGAGCCTGCCAGGACTTTTCGTCCGCGTTGGCAAAGTCTGCGCTAAGCATTACATAGTTGACCAGGAACGGATCGGTGCTTTGCCCAGCGTAGGCGAAGCCGGTATCTCCGCTCATTTCCTGATAGGCGAGTCCAAAGCTGTGGCCGCTTACGGAGTAAGTGACCATGGCGCCGAACGCCTTGTTGTCGACGTCGCTGTTACCATCGTCAGTCGAGCGTGCGTAGCGAAGATCCGTCTTCAGAGACTGGTTTTCACCGATCGGCAGGACGTGAACCAGATTGAACGAATGCTGCTTATACACTTCTTCCAGGTTGCTATAGTAATACGCACCTGTCAGGTTCTTCATCAGCGAATAGGTCGCGCCGGCAAACATGAAATCATCTGGCTCGCCAACAAGACCGCCTTTCCCTGCGTAGCTGATGTCTTCGTAGTTGGAGGAGTTACGGTTGTTCTCTTCGGTCAGATACCCCACGTCCAGGGTAAGCCCATCGACTTCCTTCGAAATCAGCTGTGCGCCTTGGAAAGTCTGCGGCAGAAGACGCGAGTCGCTTCTGGCGATAGCCATATTCTTAGGCTCTAACGCGCCAACCTTCAAAATTGTGTTGGAGACTTTCACCTTCGCTGTGGCATGAAGAGAGGAATAGTCGTCCGGCGCCTCATTTCCGAAACCGCCTGGCAGAAGGCCTGTGCCTGCGCGATCTGCACTCGAATCCAGCTTGACGCCCAGCAGTCCGAGCGCATCAACACCAAATCCGACCGTGCCTTCGGTAAAACCGGACTCAACGCGCAGAATGAAACCTTGAGCCCATTCCTCTTGCTTCGACTGTGCAGTAGAGGCGTTGGTGCGGTTGTCAGAGTTGTAGTAGAAGTTACGCAGTTCCAGGCCAGCCTTGGTGTCTTCGATGAAGGCGGCTTGGGCCATGGTTGGGATAGCCAGTGTTGCTCCCAGAGTGGCGAGGGCCACGCCCCGGGCGATGGGGGTCTTGAGCATTTCTTATTTCTCCTCGTTGGATGATGCTCTGAAGTCGCTCTTTACGGCGCCATGCAATAAAACATTACAGAGGTTTTTCAACCTTTAGACTTTAGTCGCCAAGCCCTGCAAGTCAACGTGCTAGACGGTCGCAGGCATATCGTGCAAGTGCTCGATATTCGCGTACGACTCGTAATGTTGCACTAGACAACAGCCTGGCGGTTAAAGACTAAAGGGTGTGCCGGGCAATCTGCGTCGCCACGGGTGGCAGCATCCTAGCCTTTTGCTCGGGCAGAGTCGAATGGCCATCGCATAATCGCCTGATGAGTGAGGCTGAATTCACATTTTTGTTGCTAGTGTTTTTGCCGTGTCGTCGATTGATCAATGGTGAGCCGAAGGGCGCTTGCTAGAATTCGAGCACTTAACATAGCGAGAACGTCAGATGTTGCCGGAATGCCAACTGTTCGGGACCTTGGGCTGCCATCTATGTGAGCAGGCTGAGGAAGTGCTCATGCCTTTGGTCGAATATGGGCTGCTGGTCGAGTTGATCGATATCGCGGAGCGTTCTGATTGGGTCGAGGATTACGGTTTGCGAATCCCGGTGCTTCGTCGCGTCGACACAGGTGCCGAGTTGGACTGGCCCTTCGAGGCAGAGCAGGTGGTGGGCTTTCTACAAGGTTCGACGTGACAGTGAACAAATTACAGGCATAAAAAAACCGGCATGTTTGCCGGTTTTTTTGTTCAGCTAAAGCGGCTGGCTGAACAGCGGGATATGGTCGGAGCGACTGGATTCGAACCAGCGACCTTCTCGTCCCGAACGAGACGCGCTACCAAGCTGCGCTACGCTCCGAAGATGGCGCGCATTCTACAGAAAAAGTTTTGTTGCACAAGGCGTTAGGAGGGATTTTTTTGGAGCTGCCAGGCTTTTGCGAGCTGCTGGTGGAGCACCGACCTTCGCGGCAGACAACCTGGTATCCCTGGTATCTATCTGGTACGAAGGTCGACCTGGCTTAAAGTTCGCGTACGGTCCGTACCTGATCCTTGTTCACTTTGCCCGGTTTGCCATCGATCTGCTCATATTCGTAGAAGCCCGACTCATCATCGAAATCAGGGCGGTCCAGGGTTTGAATTTCACGGCCATCGTTGAGCGTGATCACGCTGGGGTTCGCGCAGCCGGCGAGGACGGTAAAGCCCAGTGCGAGTAGCAGGGCGGGGATGGTGCGTGGTTGCATGACGCTGTTCCTTCTGCGGGTTTCGATACCCATGGGACGAAACCCGCTAGGCTGAAGTTCCCCGGCCCGAGCCGGTAGTCTTGAGCAGCTCCGCTGTATTCAGGTTGGCAAGGCGAGGGTCGCAGGGGGGTACCTCAAGCGCGCGGGCGCCAAGATGAAGAAGTGCGCGCAAAGGGCTGCGCTCTCCAGCCAACCAGCAAGCGTCAACCTCGGTCCGTCGTCTGGTTGGAATTATGCTGAACAGCGGCTCCCACTGGCCTTCGCAGCTCAGCATGACGGGGCTGCCTGGCTCTTCGATAGCGCTCTGATAGAGCGATTGAAGCAAGGGGCGGTCGATCAACGGTGTGTCGCACGGCAGCACGAGCATCCATTCGTTGCGAGCAGATGCAAGGCCACCTCGTATTCCTGCAAGGGGGCCGGGAAATCCCTGCTCTTCATCGCTTATCAGCAGGTCGGCATAGTCCGCATAGCGAGATCGATTACGGTTGCAGGACAGCAGGAGGTCGTCTGTCATCGGCCGAACAGTCTCATGCAGCCAGGCAATCAGTGGGCGGCCCTGCCACTCGACCAGCCCCTTGTCCTGTCCCCCCATGCGCTGTCCACGACCGCCCGCCAGAAGCAGAATGGAACAGGAAGGCAGCAGCGGGTCGGACATGGCGTCGCTCCGGAAAAGGCTTGCGTATAGCACTCAGGCTGGCGGCCAGGCAACACCTGGCGTTCATGCTCGCGGAAGCGCGCAGGCTTGGCGCTCGGGTTGTTAGAACCTGTGTCGCGCTTCGGTCACATGGCGTTGCTTTGGCTAAACCAACGGAAAATCCTGTTGTCTATCTCCTCCATCCACTTTCTCTGGAAGCGGGTGCGCCTGCTTAATTGGCTGATACAAGGAGAACAATCAAATGCAGGAGAGAAACGTTTGGGTTGATTATGCCAAGGCGATCGGAATCATTCTTGTTGTCTATGGGCATGTCGCGCGAGGTGTATTCAATGCCGGATTGCCGATGGACGAGGCGCGATTCGTGCTGGTAGACAGCATCATCTACAGCTTTCACATGCCGCTGTTTTTCTTCCTGTCGGGTTTGTTCTTCTTTGACTCGTTGCAGAAGCGGGGAAGGGGTGGGTTGATCATCAATAAGGTCGACACAATCGTCTATCCCTTTATCGTCTGGTCATTACTGCAAGGTCTTTTCGAGGTTGTCCTGTCGAATTACACGAACGGCCAGGTCACCCTGGTCGAAGTGTTCTCGTTGCTCTGGATGCCACGGGCGCAGTTCTGGTTTCTGTACGCTCTGTTTCTGGTGTTTGTGGTTTGCGCATTTCTTTATGCGCGGGCAGATCGGCGCTACTTCCTGCCATTCGTGGTCTTGTTCGGCCTGCTGTACGTATTCCAACAGGATCTGACGGTGAACAACATGACCCGCTTCATCCTGGGCAACACCGTCTTCTTCGCCTTGGGCGTCTGGTTCAACGAGGTCAAGGCGTTCTTTCTCGCGCGTTATACGCAGCTGACATTATTTTTTGGTGCGCTGTTCATCTTGGGGCAGTATCTGTTTCACGTGACGTTCGGGCTGAATTATGCCGATGGTGGTATGGCGGTACTCGCGCTTGCAACCATATCCATCTTTTTCATGATCGCGTTGTCGATGTGGCTCGGTCAGTTTCGTGCGGATTGGTTTCTATTTATCGGCGCTTCGTCGATGACGATCTACCTGATGCATATTCTTGCTGGTAGCGGAGTGCGGGTAATACTCAGCAAATTTCTTGGTATCGACTCCATCGCCGCGCATCTGGTGGTCGGAACGCTGATCGGCACGGCGGCTCCGTTGCTGGCGCAAGTGGTGATCAATCGCTACAAACTGCACTTCTTGCTCACCCCTCCCAAGCAGATTTCGGCATCTCAGTTCCATATGCGCAAGGCTGTTGCCCACTAGCGCAGCTTGCAATATTCAGGCAGAGATACCGCTCAGCAGGCCTTGCTTGCTGAGCGGTATCGCGAATGAGGCATTAGCCGCAGCCGATGCGCTCTATGTTCATATCCTTGTCGGTATAAATATTCAGTCTCTGCGAGTTGTATTCCAGCGTGACGATATCGTCTGGCCGCAGGACGCGCGCGCTGGTGGCGCCGGATTGCTCCCTTGCTCGCTCAAGTTTTTCAGGCGTGGCGGTTTGGCCAATCAGGTTTGCCACGGCATCGGCGTTGCACCGTCCGGCTGACTGGGGCGGATTGCCATCTGACGGTGCTGTAGAAGCTGTTTGACAACCTGTCAGTACAAATGTGGCTGAGGCTATGGCGATCGGTAGGACTCTTTTGATGCGCTGCACAACATCTCCTTTTTCGTCGGGTTTGTCGGAGCGCAACTACTATCAAAGATACGAGCGTGCCGATAGGCCTCCATGCCGGTTGGAAAAAATAGCTGTGGATGGGAACCGAAGCGGCGCTGACTCGTCTTAATGGCTGATGGCGCTTTGCAATCCCTGGCTGCGAGAAAAATAAGGAGTTCCGCTATGTTCAAATCCTCTCTACTCAAGCGTGTCGCTACGGTGCTGGCTGCTCTGCACTTGCTGCTGGTGGCTCAGGTGCCGCTGGCACAAGCTGCGATGATCGGCACGCCTGAGGTCGTTGCTGAACATCAGCAGCAGGTCGATCGGCAACAGCTGCTAACAATGCTGGATGATCAGGAGGTGCAAAAAAAGCTGGAAGCTATGGGCGTCGAACGTGATCAGGTTGAAAAGCGCATCAACGGCCTGACGGCGGCAGAATTAGCCCAGTTCAATCAGCAGCTTGATCAGGCCCCTGCAGGGGCAGGCGTTGTTGGCGTGATCGTGCTGTTTCTGGTGATCTTCATCATCACGGACATGCTCTGCGCCACTAACATCTTCAACTTCGTCAACTGCATCAATCGTTGAGCCAGCGGCTGCTCATACTGCTGCTGATCGGTCTGCTCGGGGGCTGCGCGCGAACGGCGGTTACGCTTGTCGATCATGCACAGCTCCCGGCACGAGCCGAGCTGGTGGACGTGCCGTTTTACCCGCAGCAAGACTACCAATGCGGTCCAGCTGCGTTGGCAACCATGCTTGCGCAGCGTGATATTGATGCAACGCCGGAAGCGCTTGTAGAGCAGGTCTACATTCCCAAGCGCAAAGGCAGTTTGCAGGTGGAGATGGTCGCTGCCGCCCGTTCTGCTGGGCTTCTCGTCTATCCGCTGCAGCCTAGTCTCAGTGATCTCCTTGCCGAGGTTGCGGCCGGCAATCCGGTGCTGGTTCTGCAGAATCTCGCTTTCGATCGTTGGCCCCAGTGGCATTTTGCCGTGGTGGTCGGCTATGACCTTGCAGAACAGAAAATTGTTCTTCGGTCTGGTACTACGAAGCGTTTGGTGGTGAGTTTTCATGAGTTCGAGCGATCGTGGCGCAAGGCCGAGCGTTGGGCCGTGCTTACTTTGCAGCCACAGCAGGTACCACAAACTGCGCAAGAAACAGTCTGGCTGCGCAGTGCCAGCGATCTGGAAGAAGTGGGGCAAGTGCGTGCGGCTCGGACGGCATACGAAGTCGGCGCGAAGCGCTGGAACTCGGCGCTCACGCAATTCGCATTGGCGAACAGCCAGTATGCTGCTGGAGAAAAAGCTGCGGCTGAGGAATCGTTACGGGTCAGTGTTCGTCTCGACCCCGGTTTCGCCATTGGCTGGTTCAATCTTTCCCAGGTGATGGCTGAGAGGGGGTGTGATTCGGGCGCTCGCCAAGCGCAAGCCTGCGCCATGCGAATGGATCCGGATGATGCTCGGCTCAGAGCGCCGCTGCCGGTCCAGGAGGGCCAGCACGCGGCGCAATGCTTGCCGAGCCCGCCGTGCGTGTCGAAATGAGCTCGGTCAGAAGCCAAGCTTGTCGCGCAGGTTGTAGTACATTGCCCCAAGTGCGCTGAGCAGTACCTGAAAACGCTGTCCTCCTGGGAAAGGGTAGTGAGGCAGGCTGGCGAACGCATCGAAGCGCTCTGCCTGGCCGCTCAAGGCTTCGGCGATCACCTTTCCAGCGACATGTGTATAGGTGACGCCATGACCGCTACAGCCCTGCGAATAATAAATGTTGCTGCCCAGCCGCCCAACCTGGGGAAGCCGTGAAAGCGTCAGCAGGAAATTGCCTGTCCAGGCAAAGTCGATCTTCACTTTTCCCAGCTGCGGAAAGGTTTTCAGCATTTTGGGCCGAATGATCGATTCGATGTCGGCGGGATCACGTGCGCCATACACGACGCCGCCACCATAGATGAGCCGTTTATCCGCTGAGAGCCGGTAGTAATCGAGCAGATAATTGCAGTCTTCTACGCAATAGTCCTGGGGCAGAAGGCTGTTCGCGAATTCATCGTCAAGTGGCTCCGTCGCGACCACTTGCGTGCCGCAAGGCATGGATTTGGCTGCGAGCTCGGGAATCAAATTGCCAAGATAGGCGTTGCCTGCAACCACGACGAATCTTGCGCGTACGGATCCCTTCGGAGTGTGTACCAGCGGTGCGTCGCCATATTCGACGCGAAGCGCGGGGGATTGCTCGAAGATGCTGCCTCCCAGGGATTCAACAGCTGCGGCTTCTCCGAGTGCCAGATTGAGAGGGTGAATATGGCCGCCTTGCGTGTCGAGCATGCCTCCGGCATAGCGCTCGCAAGCGACCACTCGCTGTATGCCTTGCTCATCCAGTAGCTCGAGGTGCTGGTAACCATATCTTTCCCACAAGGCCTTCTGCGCTTCGAGGTGGTGCATCTGCTTCTGATTGAAGGCGGCGAATACGCCGCCGTCTTTCAGGTCGCACTGAATGCCATAGCGTGCTACACGCTCGCGGATGATTCGTCCGCCTTCGAATGCCATATCCCCGATCAACTTCGCGGCCGAGGCGCTCGCAGTGCGCTCGATGCTGTCAAGGTCTCGGCTGTAGCTATTGACGATCTGGCCGCCATTGCGCCCAGAAGCGCCGAAACCAACCTTCGCGGCTTCCAATACGATTACGCTGAAACCCTTTTCAAGGAGAAACAGGGCCGTCGATAAACCGGTGTATCCAGCACCGATCACGCACACGTCGGCCTGCTTGTTGTCCTGGAGTTCTGGCCGAACAACGGTCGAGTTGGCCGTCGCTGCGTAGTAGGAGGCTGGATAGCTGTTGTGCAGCATCTTGGATTCTCTGTTCTGAATTTTTTACGCATGCTAGCGCTTGACCCTGCAGTTCGCCAGCACGACTGCATGGCGAGCAGGAATTTTCAAAATTTCCAAATATCAGTGAGTTAGACGAAAAAACTGCTTGACTCTTTTTCTACGGGCTTTAGAATGCGCCCCCATCGAAGGCACATAGCTCAGTTGGTTAGAGCACCACCTTGACATGGTGGGGGTCGTTGGTTCGAATCCAATTGTGCCTACCAATTCGATAAAAGGGTCGCTTACGCGGCCCTTTTTTTTGGCTTGCTTGTCAGCGGTTAGGGTTTCTGCAAGCATCGCCAGCCTTGTTTTCCTTCCAGTGACTTCGGTTCGGTCGGGTGAGCCTCAGGCTCCTGCCATTGTGCGGCAGATATGCTCGCCGAATCGCTTTACTGGCTCATCCCAACCCATGTGGCCTTTGGTACGGGTCACCACTAGGAGAGGAGGCGCCATGCCCACCATTACTCTTCCCGATGGCAGTCAGCGTTCGTTCGATCATCCGGTTACCGTGGCTGAAGTGGCTCAGTCCATTGGTGCAGGCCTCGCCAAAGCGACCGTGGCTGGCAAGGTCGACGGCAGGCTGGTCGATGCTTGTGATCTGATCGAAAAGGATGCAGCACTGCAGATCATCACGCCAAAGGATGAGGAAGGGCTGGAGATCATTCGCCACTCCTGTGCGCACCTCATTGGGCATGCTGTGAAGCAACTCTATCCGACCGCCCGCATGGTCATCGGGCCGGTCATCGATGAGGGCTTTTACTACGACATCGCTTACGAACGGCCTTTCACTCCCGATGACGTTGCTGCCATCGAGCAGCGTATGAAAGAGCTGATCGATCGGGACTACGATGTCATCAAGAAAATGACGCCGCGGGCCCAAGTGATCGAGGTGTTCGCCTCGCGCGGTGAGGATTACAAGCTTCGCCTGGTCGAGGATATGCCTGATGAGCAGGCGATGGGCCTGTATTACCACGAAGAATACGTCGACATGTGCCGTGGTCCGCACGTGCCGAATACACGCTTTCTTAAGTCTTTCAAGCTCACCAAACTGTCTGGTGCCTATTGGCGTGGGGATGCGAAGAATGAGCAGCTCCAGCGCATCTATGGTACGGCTTGGGCCGACAAGAAGCAGCTGGCTGCTTATATTCAGCGTATCGAAGAGGCTGAAAAGCGCGACCACCGCAAGATCGGCAAACGTCTGGATCTGTTTCATACCCAGGAAGAGGCGCCTGGGATGGTGTTCTGGCATCCCAATGGGTGGACATTGTATCAGGTGCTTGAGCAGTACATGCGCCAGGTTCAGCGCGAAAACGGTTACCTGGAGATCAGGACGCCGCAGGTGGTTGATCGCGTGCTCTGGGAGAAATCCGGGCACTGGGCGAACTACGCCGAAAACATGTTCACGACTGAGTCGGAAAGCCGTGATTACGCGATCAAGCCGATGAACTGTCCGTGTCATGTGCAGGTTTACAATCAGGGCTTGAAGAGCTATCGCGAGCTGCCGCTGCGGCTAGCCGAATTTGGCGCTTGCCACCGCAACGAGCCCTCTGGTGCGCTGCATGGCATCATGCGGGTGCGTGGCTTTACTCAGGATGATGCGCACATCTTCTGCACGGAAGAGCAGATGCAGGCCGAGTCGGCGGCGTTCATCAAGCTGACGCAAGCGGTGTATGCCGATTTTGGTTTTTCTGATATCGAGCTGAAGTTGTCGACCCGTCCCGAGAAGCGTGTCGGCTCCGATGAGCTCTGGGATCGGGCCGAGGCGGCGCTGGCGGCGGCGCTGGAAAGTGCTGGGCTGCCGTACGACCTGCAGCCGGGCGAGGGGGCTTTTTATGGCCCCAAGATCGAGTTCTCCTTGCGCGATTGCCTGGGCCGTGTATGGCAGTGCGGTACCCTGCAGCTGGACTTCAATCTTCCGGTGCGGCTGGGCGCAGAGTATGTCAGCGAGAATAATGATCGGCAGCACCCGGTCATGCTGCATCGAGCCATCCTCGGTTCGTTCGAGCGTTTCATTGGCATTCTGATCGAGCATTACGAGGGCGCTTTCCCGGCCTGGCTTGCGCCGACGCAGGTGGTGATCATGAATATCACCGACAAGCAGGCCGCTTTTGCCGCTGAAGTCGAAAAAACGCTCGTCCAAAGCGGGTTTCGTGCCAAGTGCGACTTGAGAAACGAAAAGATCGGCTTTAAAATCCGCGAGCATACTTTGCTCAAGACTCCTTATCTCTTGGTTATCGGGGATCGGGAGGTTGAGACACGATCCGTTGCTGTGCGCACCCGTGAAGGCGTCGATCTGGGCTACATGCCCCTCGAGCAGTTCGCGCAGATGTTGACACAGGCGGTTTCCCGGCGTGGTCGCCAAGAATTGGAGTAATGACTATTAAGCGTGAAATGAGACAGGATAAACGAGCTGCACCCAAGGCCCCGATCAACGAGAATATCTCGGCTCGTGAGGTCCGTTTGATTGGTGCTGACGGCGAGCAGATTGGCATCGTCTCGATTGATGAAGCGCTGCAAGTAGCTGAAGAAGCCAAGCTGGATCTGGTTGAAATTTCCGCCGATGCAAATCCTCCGGTCTGTCGGATCATGGATTACGGCAAGCATCTGTTTGAGAAGAAAAAGCAGGTTGCTGCGGCGAAGAAAAACCAGAAGCAGATTCAGGTTAAAGAAGTAAAGTTTCGTCCAGGGACGGAAGAAGGGGACTACCAGGTCAAGCTACGCAACCTGGTGCGTTTCCTGAGTGACGGGGACAGGGCCAAGGTATCTTTGCGATTCCGTGGCCGTGAGATGGCCCATCAGGAGCTGGGGATGGAGCTGTTGAAGCGGGTCGAAAACGATCTCGCTGAATATGGCTCGGTCGAACAGCATCCGAAGATGGAAGGACGCCAGCTGATCATGGTCATCGCTCCCAAGAAGAAAAAGTAACCCCCAGGGCACTGGCAGGCCTTGCGGTTATTTGTAATCACCCACAATGTGGAGTACCGAACATGCCAAAGATGAAGACTAAAAGTGGTGCTGCGAAGCGCTTCAAGAAGACTGCTAACGGCTTCAAGCACAAGCACGCTTTCAAGAGCCACATCCTGACCAAGATGTCCACCAAGCGTAAGCGTCAGCTGCGCGGTTGCTCGCAAGTGCACCCGTCCGACGTTGCAAAAGTGGAGCGCATGCTGCGCGTTCGTTGATCCGGTCAAGACTCAGAGGAATAACTCATGGCTCGTGTTAAGCGTGGCGTCGTTGCCCGTCGCCGTCACAAGAAAATTCTGAAACTCGCCAAAGGCTACTACGGAGCGCGTTCGCGTGTATTCCGCGTCGCCAAGCAGGCGGTAATCAAGGCTGGCCAGTACGCCTACCGCGACCGCCGTCAGCGCAAGCGTCAGTTCCGCGCTCTGTGGATCGCTCGTATCAATGCTGGTGCTCGTGTTAACGGTCTGTCTTACAGCCGTCTGATCGCCGGTTTGAAAAAGGCGGCCATCGAGATCGATCGCAAGGTTCTGGCCGATCTGGCAGTGAACGAAAAAGCGGCGTTTGCTGCGATTGTCGAGAAAGCCAAAGCTTCTCTGGCTTAAGCCCCGACAATCCGGACTCTCGGGTTCGTTGCAACGTCATCAATAGGGGAAGAGCCTTGTGCTCTTCCCCTATTTCGTATCTGGAAGGGGCTTTTGCAAAAATGCGTATGGCGGCGACCAATAAGGGCGTTTGACCGGCGCGGTTCTGCAAGAACCTCTGGAGGTTGTGTACATGGAAAATTTGGATGCACTGGTCTCCCAAGCGCTAGAGGCCGTGCAACAAAGCGAGGATATCGGTGCTCTCGAGCAGGTACGCGTTCAGTACTTGGGAAAGAAGGGTGAACTCACTCAGCTGATGCAAACGCTGGGCAAGCTTTCTGCTGAGGAGCGTCCGCAAGCCGGTGCGCTGATCAACGCGGCCAAGAGCAGTGTTCAGGATGTGCTGAATGCTCGCAAGGCTGATCTGGAAAAGGCTGCCTTGGATGCTAAATTGTCAGCCGAGCGAATCGACGTGACACTGCCTGGACGCGGCGAGGCGTCCGGCGGACTGCACCCGGTAACTCGTACCTTGGAGCGCGTTGAGCAGTTCTTCAGCCACATTGGTTACAGCGTGGCAGAGGGTCCCGAAGTCGAAGATGATTACCACAACTTCGAGGCGCTGAATATTCCGGGGCATCACCCGGCGAGGGCGATGCACGATACCTTCTACTTCAATGCCAACATGTTGCTGCGCACGCATACTTCGCCGGTTCAGGTGCGCACCATGGAATCACGTCAACCTCCCATTCGTATCGTCTGCCCTGGCCGCGTCTATCGTTGCGATTCCGATATCACTCACTCCCCCATGTTCCATCAGGTCGAAGGGCTGCTGATCGACGAGGGCGTTAGCTTTGCCGATCTGAAAGGCACTATTGAGGAGTTCCTGCGGGTGTTCTTTGAGAAGCCGCTAGGTGTTCGCTTCCGGCCTTCCTTTTTTCCGTTCACCGAGCCCTCTGCAGAAGTCGACATGCAGTGCGTGATGTGTAGCGGCAAGGGTTGCCGAGTGTGCAAGCAGACCGGCTGGCTTGAGGTAATGGGCTGCGGCATGGTGCATCCGAATGTATTGAGGATGTCTGGGATCGATCCGGAGCGGTACTCCGGATTTGCTTTCGGTATGGGTGTCGAGCGTCTTGCCATGCTGCGTTACGGTGTCAATGACTTGCGCCTGTTCTTCGACAACGACCTGCGGTTTCTCGCGCAATTTCGCTAGTACCGCCGCCAGTCAACGATCTATTAGGAGAGCAGGATGAAATTCAGTGAACAATGGCTGCGGAGCTGGGTCAATCCGCAGGTTTCTCGCGAGGAGCTGGTAGCTCGTCTGTCTATGGTCGGGCTCGAGGTTGATGCGGTGACACCCGTTGCTGGCAGCTTCAGCGGAGTGGTTGTCGGTGAGGTGCTGGAAACGGCGCAGCACCCCGATGCCGATAAGCTTCGGGTCTGTCAGGTCAGCAATGGGAGTGAAACCTTTCAGGTCGTGTGCGGCGCGCCGAACGTGCGGCCTGGGCTGAAGATCCCGTTTGCAATGATCGGCGCTCAATTGCCCGGCGATTTCAAGATCAAGAAGGCCAAGCTCCGCGGTGTCGAATCCAACGGCATGCTTTGCTCTGAAACCGAGTTGCAGGTGGGGAGTGACGATAGCGGCCTGATGGAGCTGGCCGGCGATGCGCCGGTCGGTACTGACTTTCGTGAGTATCTCGGTCTCGACGATGCAAGTATCGAAATCGGTTTGACCCCCAACCGCGGTGATTGCCTTTCCATCGCTGGCTTGGCTCGTGAAGTTGGCGCGATTTATGGCTCAGTGGTCAGTCCGGTGCAATTCGCCGTGGCGCCGGTGCATCATGACGACACACGTCCAGTCGAGGTCCTGGCCCCCAAGGCGTGCCCGCGTTATCTCGGACGCGTTGTACGCAATGTTGATCTGTCGCGCCCGACGCCGCTTTGGATGGTTGAGCGTCTTCGACGCTCCGAGATCCGTAGCATTGATGCGGTCGTCGATGTAACCAACTACGTAATGCTCGAACTGGGTCAGCCCCTGCATGCCTTCGATCTTGCTGAGATCAAAGGCGGTATTCGGGTTCGAATGGCTGAAGAGGGCGAAAAACTCGTCTTGCTCGACGGTCAGGAGATCACCCTGCGTGCGGATACGCTCGTTATTGCAGATCATCAGCGCGCGCTTGCCATCGCTGGCGTCATGGGTGGAGAGCACAGCGGCGTAAGCACCGCTACCCAGAATATCTTTCTAGAAAGTGCATTTTTCGACACCATTGCTTTGGCTGGCAAGGCTCGTTCCTACGGTTTGCACACCGATGCGTCTCATCGCTACGAGCGCGGCGTCGACTCGCAGCTAGCCCGTCAGGCAATGGAGCGCGCAACGAGTCTGCTACTGGATATCGTCGGCGGCGAGGCGGGGCCGATCATTGAGGCGGTCAGCGAAGGCGACTTGCCGAAAGTTGCTCCGGTAACTTTGCGCGCTGAACGTATCAACCAGATGCTGGGTCTGGAAATGGATGGCGCCGAAGTGGTGCGCCTGCTGACATCCTTGGGCTTGGTGGTTGCCGAAGAGGCTAAAGGCCGCTGGCAAGTCTGTGTTCCGAGTCACCGCTTCGATATCAGCCTTGAGGTCGATCTGATCGAAGAGCTGGGTCGGCTGTACGGCTATGATCGCCTGCCCGTGCGTTATCCGCAGGCTCGGCTTGCGCCTGAGGCGAAGCCCGAGGCTCGTGCCGAGCTACCGCTGCTTCGGCGTTTGCTGGTCGCCCGCGGATATCAGGAGGCTATCACTTACAGTTTCATCGATCCCAAGCTGTTCGAGCTCTTCAGTCCTGGCATGAAGCCGCTGCAGCTTGCCAATCCGATCTCCGCTGATATGGCGGCTATGCGCGCGTCGCTTTGGCCGGGGCTGGTCAAAGTGCTGCAGTACAACCTCAACCGACAGCAACAACGCGTGCGTCTGTTCGAGGCGGGGCTGCGCTTCGTTGGTCAGTTGCAAGAGCTTGAGCAGGAAAGCATGCTGGCTGGCGTGTCAACCGGGAGCCGCCAGCCAGAGGGTTGGACGAATTCGCGCGAAGCGGTGGACTTTTACGATATCAAGGCAGATGTCGAGGCGCTGCTGGCTTTTGCCGGAAATGCTGGCGCCTATCGTTTCGTTGCGGGAGAACACCCGGCGTTGCATCCGGGGCAGACGGCTCGTATCGAACGCGATGGGCGATTGGTCGGATTCGTTGGGAGTCTCCACCCTGAGCTGGCAGGCATCTTGGGTATCGATCAGCCTGTTTACATGTTCGAGCTGAAGCTCGGCGAGATTACCGAGGGGCGTATGCCTTCCTTTGCGGAGCTGTCGCGATTCCCGGAAGTCCGGCGTGATCTTGCCGTGCTGGTCGGACGGGAGATTGCGGCCGAAGATATCCTGAGTTGCATTCGTGATGCTGCGGGCGAGAATCTGACAGACCTCAAGCTATTTGATGTCTATCAGGGGAAAGGTATTGATCCCCTTAGCAAAAGTATGGCAGTCGGCTTGACCTGGCAGCACCCATCGCGCACTCTAAACGACGATGAGGTGAACGGTGCGATGCAGAAAATCCTCACCTCCCTGGAAGAAAGGTTCAACGCCACGTTAAGGAAATAGCGTATGGGGGCTCTGACGAAAGCTGAAATGGCGGAACGTCTATATGAAGAGCTGGGCTTGAATAAGCGCGAGGCCAAGGAGTTGGTGGAGCTGTTTTTCGAGGAGATTCGTCAGGCGCTCGAGCATAACGAGCAGGTCAAATTGTCCGGGTTCGGCAACTTTGACCTGCGCGACAAGCGTCAGCGGCCGGGCCGCAATCCGAAAACAGGTGAGGAGATACCTATCACGGCACGTCGTGTGGTGACGTTCCGCCCGGGGCAGAAACTCAAAGCGAGAGTCGAGGCCTATGCTGGAACCAAGTCATAACGACGAGCTTCCGTCGATCCCCGGCAAGCGCTATTTCACCATTGGTGAGGTGAGTGAGCTTTGTGCGGTCAAGCCCCACGTTCTGCGTTACTGGGAGCAGGAGTTTCCTCAACTCAACCCGGTTAAGCGGCGCGGCAACCGGCGCTACTACCAGCGTCAGGATGTTCTGATGATTCGCCAGATTCGTGCGCTGCTCTATGATCAGGGCTTCACTATCGGTGGTGCCAGGCAACGTATGTCCGGGGACGAAGCGCGCGACGACACCACTCAGTACAAGCAGCTCATTCGGCAGATGATCTCGGAGCTGGAAGAAGTCCTTCAGGTGCTGAGGAAATAGTAGTCCCGGCATCTAAAAAACTTTCACATTTTCAGATGCTTAATGTATAGTTCGATCCGCTTTCAGCAGTGCTGATGGCAACAGTCGGGGCGTAGCGCAGCCTGGTAGCGCACTTGCATGGGGTGCAAGGGGTCGAGTGTTCGAATCACTCCGTCCCGACCAAAATTCCCTAGAAAATCCAGTTACTTAGCGGTGACTGGATTTTTTTTGTCCGGTCCGCGCGTGGCAGTGTGGGGACTTTTGGGGGGACTTTTTTCAACCCGCCTTCCTCCTCAGTATCGTCAGCGCCGGTCCCCTCGAATCCGTCGCCGATATCTTGTTGGCCTCATCGATCAGCTTGCCCAGTTCGGCCGCCGAGTAGTGGCTGGTGATGCTGCCGTTCTTGTGGCCCAACAGGACCTTCCTGTCTTCCTCCGTCACGCCGGCGGCGCGAAGCCTGCGACCGAACGTGTGCTTCAGATCATGCACGCGGATCGATGCAAAACCCGCCGGAGCCGTTCGCTTGAAGCGCTGCTCGTACATCGCGGCCGCCCGTTTCCTTGCCTTGCGCCACGCCGAGTCGTTCATGCGGTGCATCGGGGTGGCGTTGCCATCCTTGTCGGGCTGACCGTAGGGAAACACCCATACCGGATCCAGTCCGCGTTGGCCCTCGATGACCGATTTGGCGACCCGATTCAGCACGATCAGGCGCTCGTCGCCGTTCTTCACGCCCGCGTTTTCGTGTCGCCCGCCAAAATCGGCCGGGATAAGGAAAACGCTGGTTCCGAGCTCCGGTACCGGGATCTCCCAATCCCAGCGTAGCTTGACCACTTCCTGCTCCCGGGAGCCGCTGTTGACCTTGTAGAGCGCCATCCTCCTCAGGTGATCGGGCAGCTCTGCGAACAGCAGGCTCTGCTCCTCCCACGACAGCGGATGGGGCTGGCGCGTCGAGCGCCTGAGGTCCAACCGCGTAATCATCGGGACGGTATCGAGCCAGGGGCGTCTCGCTTCATCACGCCACTTGCGCGCGCAGAGATTCAGCACCCGTATGACTCGCTCCAACGCGATGTTTATGGTTCGAGGCGCCACGCTTCTGCCTTTTCCGGGGGATCCGCGCAGGCGACCGGCGAGCCTGTCCTTCACGTAGGGTGCGAGTGCCTCGTCGTCGATGTGGTCCACCGGTCGATCACCAATGTAGGGATCGAGCTGCTCGAGATACAACGCCGTCAGCCCTATTGATGGCTGGTCCTTGAACTCCACCAGATAGCGCGTAGCCGCTTCACGCCAGGTTCTTACCCTTCTAACGCCATAGATGTGCTGTTGCCTCAGCTGCTCCAGGCGATGTATCAGATATTGCTCCGCCTCCTTCCGGTCACCTGAGCCAGTGCTTTCTCGAATGCGCTGACCTCGGTAGATCTTGTCGATGTACCAGACGCCGTTGCGTTGGTAGAGACCGCTGATTGTTCTTTTCGCCATGGTTGTCCTCCACGGCGCCTACTGCAGGGCCGATCTTCCCCCTGCGCACCGCTCTTTTCAATGCTGGCTTTGGCGATATAGGCGTCTGCCCAGGCGTCGAGCTCGAGGCGATCGAAGCCAACGCCCTGGACCCCGATGGGAAATTCGCGAATGAAGGGACGTACGGTCCTGTTGAACTCGCTGCGACACATGCCCAGGTATGCAGGGGCAGCATTGGCTCTCAGAATTCGTGGGAAAAGGGGCGTTAGCTGGGGGCTGCTGGTAGTTGCCATGACCTTTGGCACCGGTTGCTCGAACGACAGGGTGCCGTTGGCACCATCGGCTAGATGCTGGGCGTTACGCTGTATGTGCTCAACCGGCTCGGGCATGTTGGAGCGGGCCTGGTAGGAGGTGGAGGCTGATTGGCTGGAGGTCGAGGTGAGGAACGACGAGCGGATTACTAGAGAGGCGCTGTACGAGTTGGTCTGGAGCGAACCCATGCTCAGGGTCGCCGAGCGTTACAGGGTGTCGTCCAGCTTCATGGCACGGGTTTGCCAATGCATGGGGGTACCGCGTCCGCCGCGCGGTCACTGGGCGAAGCTCAGTCACGGCAAACCCAGTCCCAAGCCGCCGTTGCCTGCGCTGGGGCCTGGAATGCGTGAGTCGTGGCGCCGTGGCGAGCGGGTCGATATGGGCGGTGCTCGTTCACTGCCGAAGCCACCGGCACGGTCGCGTCGGCTCAAGGCCGTGGTTCGCGACGGCCCCGGTCCCCATCCGGTGCTCGCCGGTGCGAAGGAGGTGTTCGGGCAAGGGCAAGAGATCGACCACGGTTTTCTCAAGCCCACCAAGCGCCGTCTCGCCGATCTCGTGGTGACCCGTCCGATGCTCGACGAGGGAATTGCGCTGCTCGATGAACTGTTTCGACGGTTCGAGCAAAGGGGGTACCCAGTCAGCTTGTCACCCGGCGACCGCATCTATTGTCGGGTCGGGGTGGATGTGCGCGAGAACCCTGGCAAGACCGCCGAACACCGCTATCCCTCGCTCTGGGCGCCGTCGAAGCCAACCGTCGTCTTCATCGGGACCGTCGCCATTGGCCTGACGCTGTTCGAGCTGACGGAAACGAAGGAGGCGCGTTACATCGACGGCGAGTACCTGCCTCTTGAGCAGGCCGAGCGACACCGGCCCCGGCACGGATGGCCGCACTGGTCCTGGACGACCCAGCATGCCTTCGCGACGGGACGGTTCTGTTTGCAGGCCTATTCTCCCTATCCGCTGGCCGACTGGTGCGAAACCTGGCGCGAGCGCAGGCCCGGCGACCTGCGAAAACGGCTCGACGCCATCGTTCGCGCAGTCCGCGCAGCGGCGCCCCTGGTGGCGCAACGGGTGGAGGAGGGCGAACTTGCCGAACAAATCCGTCGGCGTGAGCAGGAAGCGCAATGGCAACGTCATTTGGAAGAGCGGGAGCGCCAACGGCGCGAGCAGGCCAGGCAGGACGCCCGGGACGAGCTTTTGCAGATCATCACGAGCTGGGGCGAAGCGCAGCGTATACATTCGTTCTTTGCAGCGGCAATGGCGCAAGCGCGACAGCGAAACGATGATGCGCGTGATGTGCTTCTCGAGCGGCTGGACCGCGCTCGCTCATTGATCGGCGAGCCGGATCCTCTGGCGGCGCTGCTTGGCTGGAAAACGCCTGAAGAGCGGTAGGCTCCCCACCCATAGTTCCCCGCGATCGTTTCGCGACTGGTATCGGCTGATTCGCCGGGGCGGCAACCAGTACTATAATGCCTAATATCGTCTATTTTTCCCTTTTGTAGGTATTTTAATACTGACGAACCGAGCGTTTTGCTCTAAATTCGGAACTACAGTACCGGTTATATATTTAGGCAGACTATGGTTGGGGAACTCACGATCCAGACCCACGTCGCGGGTTGCTGGCGAGATGCGTTGGTGCTCTCGATCACGGACATTCGTCATGTGGGAGAAGCGAGATGCACGACCGCCTACCTGCAGCCGTACCTGGTCGACTTCATTGATGACCTGGACTCGCTTCTCGAACCGGCAATCAGTGTAAACCTGCCGGTCAATTGGAATCTGGTCGAGACCAAGGGCTATCCGGCCTTCGTCTACGACCTGATGCCAGCCGGTGCCGCTCGGAGATCCTTGGAGAAGCGCTTCGGCGGCGAGAAGCCCGAGGGCGTCGATCTCGATTTCTTTCTGCTAAGCCGCTGTACCCCTTCGTCGATCGGTCATCTGCGCGTGAAAGAGTCCTTCGAACACGTGGACCAGACGCGCCGGGAAGCTTTTCCTCGCCGCGAGGTCGTGGATAGGACCAACGATTTTCTCGAGTACGCCTACGAATCGGGGGCAGCGCTGGGCGGCGCCACCGGTGCGCAGGGCGAGGCGCCGAAGCTGCTGATGGTCGAAGGCGTAGATGGGGCACTGTATGCAGACGCGATGCTGTCCGACGATCTGGCCAGGCGTCATTGGCTCGTCAAGTTCGCCCGCAACCAGGTAACCGAGCGGGACAAGAACATCCTGCGCGCCGAATTCAACTACTACCGGGCGGTCTCGGCCCTCGGCTTGAACACGGTCTCGACCGACGGCCTGGTGCTTGAGGAAGCCGAGAAGCCAAGCCTGTGGATGCCACACTTCGATCGTCGAACCAATCAAGGTGCGGTCGAGAGGATCCCGGTCGAGTCGATCTACTCGGTCTGCGCAAATACCGTTCCTGGGTCAAGGATGAACCATGAGGACGTGTTGGGGCGGTTGATCGGGCTGTGGACCTCCAACAACCAGATCGACGAGCTCGAGGAGCTTGTCTTCGAGTATCTGCAGCGCGATCTGTTGAATCGAATCCTCGGCAACTCTGACAACCACGGACGCAACATGGCGATTTTCCGATATCACGGCAGATTCGAGCTGGCGCCCATCTATGACCTCGCGCCGATGGTGCTGGACCCCGAGGGCGTCACGCGGGTGACCAAGTGGAGGCCGGAGCACATGGGGAGCCCGGATTGGCGAGCGGTCTGCGACTATTTCCACGCCATTACCGATCCGGCTGCGCTGTTCGAGCGCCTTCGCGCGGCTGCGCAGAGATTCAGAGCGTTGCCCGATCTGTTGGTCGATTTGCCCGCAGAGGTGCGGCAGGCCCGGACCATCCCCTTGAACAATCTGGACACACGCCTGGCGGAATGGGGGTTGAGATGAGCGCGCCCAACAGCGAGCAGCGAAAGCGGATCATCGAGGACATCATGCAGGGCCATGCGTCGGGAAGGGAAACGCTGGGGACCTCGATACGCCGGCTCCGCCTCGAGGTGACCGGTTTCGACCAGGCGACCTTCGCCGCAATGTGCAACCTGTCCACCAAGGCCCTGTACCAGATAGAGACCGATAAAGGTAATCCCACCCTCGGCACCATCGAGGCGATCCTGAGGAAATTCGGGCTTCGCCTTGGGCTCGTTGCGGGCATACCCGCCTCGTCAGTTTCTCTGCGTGAGCCGTCGTCCGATATGGCTCGCCCGGTCCGCGGAGCCAACCCGCGCCGCAAACACGCCGAACGGTGAACAGGGAGCGATGGCGGCTCCGCCCAATAAGGGTGGCGAGCGAAGATAGACGGACTAGACCCCCGGCAGGTATGGAGAATGAGCCTTCGTCGTCTCGCTCGATTTTCATGGTCGCCCATGTATTGGTGCGGAAAGCGGCCGATACGGGCGCAGCGGGATATCGCGATTGACGATGATCCGCAGGGGAAGACCGGGCCGCTGGGTGAGTGTGGGCCGTATGTCCACGTTTCGCCGTGTGATCTCCTGGCCTACCTGGTTGACCGAGTCTTGCAGGCTGTCACGACCCGCTATCACGATTCGATCCCCCTCGTCGCGGCTGGACGGGGCCGCCAGCTCGGCGCCAATGCCCAACAGGCTGGTCAGCGCCGCGCCGGCAACGACTCGATCCCAGTGCCAATCGACGCCGTCCTCGAGGCCGGCATAGCCTTGGGCGTCACTTGCGATAGTGTTGTCGAGTTTCAGCGACGAGGTGTCGGGGAAGATAAGCCGGTGCCAGACCACGTCGACTCGGCTCTGCCCATGGCTGATCTGGCTGTCGTAGCGGCCAAGCAGACGAGCACCCTGGGGAATGAGCACATGCGCTCCGGTCGCGGTGTCGTAGACCGGCTCGGTTACCGTGGCGATCACGTCGCCAGGCAAGTCGGACTTGATGCCGGTAACCAGCGCCGCCGCGATCACGGTCCCCGCCATGACCTGATAGGCAGACGCCGGCTTCTGCACCAATACGGATGTGCTCATTTGAGCGTTCGAGGTTTTACTGAGAAGCGCCTGATTGCCACCGCGGCTTTGAACAGAGCGGTCAGGGTGATCCGGATCAATCACGGGTTCGCCGGCTGGCCGCGTTTGGCTGGCCTGGAAGAAGAGAGGCGAGAGGCGCGCTTGCTCGTCCTCTTCCGCGTCCGCCAGTTCGGCAGGCTTCGGTTCGACCTCGCCTGGGTCCGATGGGGCATGAGCCAAAGGCTCTGTTGCCACGGTATCGGCTCTCTCGGTACGGCTATCCGGTGCCGGCAGGGGCGACGCCAATTGCGAATAGTCCTTTGCAAGTGACTCGAGTCGCTCCGGTCGCACGTTGTGATCGACGTTGAACAGTTCTCCCGCCGCATTTTCGCGTGTTTGGTCCGATGGATTCAGTCCCAGGAGCAGGGCAATGAGCGTCGCCGTCGCCAGGCTCCCGGCAATGACCAGTATCGTCCGTGCGTTAAGCCGCGTGACACGATCTGGTCGGGCGCGCAATGCCAGCGTCTCGGCCGCCACCTTCGTCTGTGGCCGCACTGGGCCTTCGTCCCCGGAGACGTCGGTCGCGCTCGTCATCGATGACCACCGGAGGGGACGTCGCTGCGCTCGATCCGAACGACGACATTCTTTTCGCCGCCCAGGCGGAGCTCGGCCGCGGCAAAGAGCCGGTCGACGACGTAGTACGGGGACCGGACGCGGTAGTTGACCAGCTCGCCATCGCCCGTTGCGCCAATGACAAAGAGTGGCGGAAGCTCGCCCTGGGCAATCCCGGGAGGGAACTGGATGTAGACCTTGCGACCATCGTCGAATGCGCGAAGGGGCTTCCAGGGCGGGTTGTCGCCGCGAATCACATAGCGAAACTGCAGCTGCTCGAGGGCGAGGCCGGCATCCACCGGTGCCGCTTCCAGGGCCTCGGCAGCCTGCCTTCTGAGGGCCAGAAGTCGATCCTGTGGGTAGTCCCAGGATACCGATGCCATCCACGCCTGCTCGGTGGAGGTTAGTTCGACCAGATAGGTGCGCCGGTTGGTGGTGATCACCATGTTCGTCGTGATAGCGACGCGGGTCGGTTTGACGAGGATGCTGATCCGTAAACTATCGCCCATCCCGCTCGATGTGTCGCCAACGATCCAGCGTGCCGTGTCGCCGGCAGCGACGGCGATGAGTTCTTCACCGGGTTCGAGGTTGATCGCCGTCACTCGGCCGGGACTGGCAAAGACCTGGTACAGGGCACCATCGGAGAAAGGCCATACCTGAATCGCATTGAGGTAGCCCTCACGGGTCGGTGCAATCCGGGCTTCATCGTTGGCCTGCGAGACGCTTGCTTCAGGCGCGGCAGGTTCCGACTGACTGACCGGCTTCGGCAGTGGCTTGAGCTGTGATGGAAGCGCCAGCGGCTGGGGTATCGCCACTACCTCCACCGGCTTTGGAGGCTCTGCGATCTGTTGGGCTGCAACCGGCTCCTCCAGCGGAATTGCCGGTGGTGGTGCGTTTCGGCTTGCGCAGCCGGTTGTTACGACGACTAGAAAAGAGCAAACGTAGCGCAGGTACTGCTTCATCGTGGCTCGCCTCATTGAGTGGTGTCGAGTTCGCGACTCCAGGACAGGTTGTCGACATAGATGCCCAAGGGATTCTGGCGAAGCTTCTCTTCGCTGCGTGGCGGCTTGAGGACGACCGTTAGCACGGCGGTCCAGCGCTCGGAACCTGCCGAGGCGCCATCGACATAGCGGCGCTCCGTCCAGCGCACCTGGAAGGAGTTCTCGCTGGCGCGGACAACGCTCGTGATCTCGACAGTGATCGACTCTTTGCCGATGCGTGAGAACGGATCACTCTCGCGAGCGAACTCGTTGAGCGTGGTAGCGCCGCGGTTCGTGGTCAGTTGGTAGGCGCCAAGCCAGTTGCTTCGCACGACGATCGGGTCGATGGGCAGCGCGCGGATCTGGGTGATGAAGCGGGCCAGGTGCTGAGCAATCAGCGCATCGCCTGGCTGATAGTCGGTCGCAGCTTCACCCACTGCGCGAACCTGACCGGAACTGTCGACTTCCACCACGTAGGGAATGATCAACGACTGTGCCGAACGCCAGACCAGGCCCGCCGCCATCAGCAGTGCCAAACCCAGGCAGCCGAACGCCATCAGGCGCCAGTTCCTGGCCTGGACGCGGCTGGACCCGAGGCGCTCGTCCCAGACCTGCGCAGCAGCCTGGTAGGGCGTCGCGGGTGCTGGTGCCTGCGAGTAGCGCGTGCGAGCGCGTCTAAAGCGCATCGAGGCGGCCTCCCTTACCCATCCGACGGGTCATTCAGTCGAGGTCCCTGTGCCGAGCCGCCGGCATCCCCGCCGCGCAGAGTGTGGGCCACGGTGGCGGTCGCCTGGCTGATCTGCTGTCGGCGCTGCAGGTGCTTGGCCCAGGCCGGTTGCGCGGTTGGGGTTTCAGGCTGCCCATCCGGACCTTGCCCCATGGCGGCTTCAGCCAGGGAGCCGCCTGCCATGCGCGCCGCGCTCGCTGCCCCTGTTGCGCCCGTCACACCGGCGGCGAGGCGCGACCCCTTGAGCGCAGATGTTGCGCCGGATGCCAGGACTACACCGCCGGCAGTCATGCCGGCGACCCCGAGGGCGGTTCCGGCGGCCGCACCCGCTCCCAGTTGTGGTGCGCCCGAGACAAGTCCGGTCGCGATGCCGGGGCCGAAGATGCCGAGTCCCAGCATGGCGAGCGAGGCGAGCATCGTGGCCAATGCATGATCGAGGGTCGGCTCCTCGGGAGTTGATAGAAACTCGTCGAAAAGCCCGCTGCCGATCCCGATGATCACCGCGAGCACCAGGATCTTTATCCCTGACGAGACGACATTGCCGAGCACCTTTTCGGCGAGGAAGGCGGTCTTGTTCCATAGCGCGAAGGGCACCAGTACGAAGCCTGCGAGCGTGGTCAGCTTGAACTCGATCAGGGTGACGAAGAGCTGGATGGAAAGGATGAAGAAGCTGGCGAGCACGACGAGCCATGCCAGGAACAGCACGACGATCATGTCGAAATTGGCTACCGTCTCGGTGAGCCCGGTCAGGCTGCCGATGCGTTCGAGCAGGGGGCGTCCCGCCTCGATGCCGAGAGCAGCAATCCGCCCAGGCTGCAGAAACTGCTCCTGCGTCATCGAAGAGCCTGACGCCAGCAGACCGAGGCCTGCGAAGGAGGTAAAGATGATCTTGGCCAGCCAGTTGAAGTTGCCGATGATGAAGGCGAACGCGCCTACATAGAGGGTCTTCTTGAGGAGCTTCGCAATCGCATCATCACCCCCATTGGCCCAGAGCAGGCCGGCAAGGGTGACGTCTATGACGACCAGCGTCGCCGACAGAAAGGCGATCTCCCCACCGAGCAGCCCGAACCCGGAGTCGATGTAGAGCGAGAACGTTTCGAGAAATCGGTCGATGACCCCAACATCGTTCATGGCTCCGGCTCCTCGAAGGTGGGTGGGATGTCCGGCAATTGCTGCAGCCGTTGAAACTCACCGGGCCGTGCCCGCCCTGAGAAGAAGCGCTGTGTTGCATCCGGTTCCGCATGGCGCGCGGCATCGCTGCTCGAATCCGCCCGCTGGCAGCCGCACGCCAGTACTAGCGCAGCACCCAAAAGAGCCGAGAGGAACATCCATTTCGTCATGGCGCAAAGACCCGGACGGGGCGAGGCGCATAGGACGCGCCACTAGCCATGAAGCGTTTGCGCTGCTCTCGGGCCTCGTGCTCGGCGGCAACCTGGCGCGCCTGCCCGATGGTCACGGCGCGGTGCTGTGCGATCGCAAGCTGCTGGGCCTGGATGACCTGTTTGGCCTGGAGGGCCAGCAACTGGTTGGTCGCCTGTGTCGCCTGAAGCGCCCCGACTGCAGATTGGCTTTGGCTGACCAGGTCGGTGAGCGCAGCCTCATCCGAGACGAGATCGTGCGAGAGCTGCGCCTGCATGCGAAGTGCGGTGCGCACGCCGTCACGTGCCTGGCTCCAACGCTCGATCGAATGGGCGGCCATGTCGGATCTGGTGATCGAGGTGGCATACCGCTCGGGGTACAGTCGGGCAAAGGCCTGGTCGAGCGTAGAGAGTTCGTAGGCAAGCCCGTTCGCCTCGGCCAGCAGCTGCTCGCTTCGCCTGATCGATTGCCGCAGCCGGCTCACGACATCGAAGTCCAGGGCGGCGAGGTTGCGCGCCTGGTTCAGCAGCATCTGGGTCTCATTGTGCAGCTGGCTGATCTGGTTGTTGGTCATCTCCAGCGTGCGCACGGCGGTGAGCGTGTTCTGGACAAGGTTGGTCGGATCGATGACGGTTATCGCGCCTGCGCGCCCGATGGACGAGGCGCAGAGCAAAACTACCGCGTGTAGGACCAGCCGCTGCAGTGTCACGGCTGGTGGCCCTGTGCCGATTGATGCGATGCAAGCAACCCGGCCGCCCAGTCCAGTCCACGGCTCTGCAGCCAGGCCTGTGCGAAGGGCGTTCCGCTCGAGAGCACTTGGTCGATCTGGCGCTGGTCTTCGGGCGCGGCTGCGGCCGCAAAGGCGAGGGCTACCGGGCCGAGTGCCAGCTCGAATAGGCGATTGCCCTGACGGGACTGGTAGTAGTACTCGCGCTTGGGGACGGCGCCCGCGATCATTGCGACCTGGCGGTCATTTAGGCCAAACGCCCGGTAGAGCTCGCGAATTTGTGGTTCCTGCGCCTGAGGATTGGGCAGCAGGATCCTGCTCGCGCAGCTTTCGATGACGGCCGACGCAATGCTCGAGGCGTCGATGTCCGCGAGCGATTGGGTGGCAAAGATCACCGAGACGTTCTTCTTTCGCAGCGTTTTCAGCCATTGCCTGATGCGGCCCGCGAACAGAGGGTCGTCCAGAAATAGCCAGGCTTCGTCGAGAATGAGCATCGTCGGCGCGCCATCGAATTGATCGTCGAACCGATGAAACAGGTAGCCGAGCACCGCGGCGACGCTCGCCTGGCTCGACATGAGCGCCTCCATCTCGAAGCACTGCACGGGCGCATCGGCCAGGCAGTCCTTGTCCGCATCGAGTAGATGGCCATGTGGACCGCCGAGCAGATAGGGCTCGAGTGCTTCGCGAAGGGAGGGGTCCTGCAGCAGCAGGGTGAAACCCGTGAGGGTCCGCTGGGCCTTGGGCACGCCGGCCAGGCTCAGCAGCGCCGTCCAGATGGCCGACCGTTCTTCGGGTCCCACCTGGACACCCTCTTGCAGCAGGCGGGCCTGGACCCACTCGCTCGCCCACGTGCGCTGGCGATCATCATCAATGTTGGCCAGCGGCTGAAACGCGATCGAAGCGCTGTCCCCGAGATCATAGTGGACGCCGCCGAGTCCCAGGGTCGTCGCTCTCAGCGAGCGACCCATGTCGAAGATCAGAAGGCGTGCGCCGGGGTAGCGCCGAAATTGTAGGGCAAGGGTCGCGAGCAGCACGGACTTGCCCATGCCGGTTGGGCCTGCGATCAGCGTATGGCCGACATCGCCGACATGGGTAACCAGCCGAAAAGGCGTCGAGGCCTCGGTACGGGTGATCATCAGGGGCGGGCCGTCGAGGTGCTGGTTTCGCGCGGGGCCTGCCCATACGGCCGAGACCGGCATCAGGTGCGCAAGGTTGAGGGTCGAGATCAGTGGCTGGCGTACGTTGGCGTAGGCATTGCCGGGGATGGAGGAGAGCCAGGCCTCGACTACATTGAGCTGTTCGGCAATGGTAACGAGCCCGTGGCTCTGGATGGTTCGTTCCACCAGCCGCCGCTTATCGTCGGCTTGCTCGCGGGTCTCGCCAAGGACCGTCACGGTTGTCGTGACATACCCAAAGGCGGTCGTGTCGGCACCAAGCTCCTGCAACGCAGCGTCGGCATCGGCGGCCTGGTTGGACGCGTCGTTGTCGACCAGCGCGCTTTCCTGCTGGAAGACCGTTTCGCGCAGTAGCGTCGCAACACTTTTGCGCTTGGAAAACCACTGTCGGCGAAGCCGCGTGAGCTCGGCCAGCGCTTCCTGCTTGTCGAGGCAGATGAAGCGGGTGGACCAGCGGTACGCGATGGCGATGTGGTTCAGGCTGTCGAGAACGCCGGGCCAGGTCGATCCCGGAAAGCCTCTGACCGAGACGACCCTCAGATGCTGGTCGCCCAGCATCGGCGCGATTCCTGTCACGAGTGGGCGATCGGCGAGGAGGGCGTCCAGATAGAAGGGAACGGTCGGGACCGTCACCTGCTGCCGCTGCGTCGATACGGTTTGGTGCAGATAGGTCAGCGTCTGCGCGTCATCCAGCCAGGCGGTCTCGGGAATCGCGCCCTGAACCAGATCGTGGAAGCGATCGCTGCCGCGGACGAAGTCGCCAAGCTCGCGCTTCCAGTCCGCGCCGGGAGCGGCTCGGCCAGCGTAGAGCAGCCCAGATGCGCGCGCCCGGATCTGTTCGCCTGGCAGGTACGTAAGGGTCAGGTAGTACTGACTCTCGAAATGGCGGCCGGCCGCTTCGAACGTTGCCCTGCGTTCCTCGTCGACGAGCCAGGAAAGCGCATCGGGAAACTGGCTGGTGGGGTATGCCTCGGCAGCGTGGCGGTCAGCTTCGATATGGAGCATCCAGCCCGATCCGAGGCGACGCAGCGCATTGTTCAGGCGAGCCGTTACGGCGAGCAGCTCCGCTTCGGTCGAGCTGTCCAGATCAGGGCCGCGGTAGCGCAGGGTTCGCTGAAAGGAGCCGTCCTTGTTCAGCACTATTCCCGGCGCGACGAGACCTGCCCAGGGCAGCCAGTCGGCAAGCCTGGCGGGCAGTGCCCGGAATTCGCGCAGATTCAGCATGGTCGGCCTACACGTCCAGCAAGGGTGGAAATCTGAGGTGGCGGGTAAACACCGGCAGGAACTGCGGATCCAGTCGCGTCCCCCATACCGCCAGCATGTGGCCTGTCAGCCACAGTGCGAGGCCGGCCGGCCAAAGCTGCAGGCCCAACCCAACGACGGCCGCCATGGTGCCGTTGATAATGGCGACGCTGCGGGGCACGCCCCCGAGCAGGATTGGCTCGCACAATGACCTGTGCAGCGGCAGTTCGAAGCCGGATAGGTGTGGCCTCGCTTCGCTCATGCGATCACCGCGCCGCCGGCGAAGCTGAAGAAGCTGAGAAAGAACGAGGAGGCCGCGAAGGCAATGGACAGCCCGAAGACGATCTGGATGAGCTTGCGAAAGCCTCCGCTCGTATCACCTAGGGCCAGCGTCAGCCCCGTTGCCACGATGATGATGACCGCAACGATCTTGGCGACGGGGCCCTGAACCGATTTGAGGATCATCTCCAGCGGCGCCTCCCAGGGCATCCCCGAGCCGGCTGCAAGGACTGGCGTCGCAAGACCCAGAAGCTGCAGCCCCCACGCAATACTCGAGATGCGAACGGCCAGGCTCGAACGAGTGCGTAAGAGTCGGTTCATGCGGGGGCTTCCTGACGGTTGGTTGGTGTGTCGGTGAGTGGGACGCCGATTGCTGTCAGTCCGTAGCCCTGACGGCCGTATCCTGTGACCCGCACCATCTCCTGTACGCGGCGTTCGCAGCCACGGCCGGTGAGGAACACGACGAGATTGACGGCTTCGGCGATCAGCGGCCGGGGTGCGGCGAGGGCGACCTCGAGAATCAGTTGCTCCAGACGAAGCAGCGCGCCATGGCAGGAGCCGGCATGGATCGTGGCGATCCCACCCGGGTGGCCGGTACCCCATGCCTTGACGAGGTCAAGCGCCTCCGCGCCCCGCACCTCACCGACGACAATCCTGTCCGGCCGAAGCCGGAGGGTGCTGCGCACGAGGTCCTTCATCGTGACGACTCCGGAGATTGCCCGCAGGCACACCTGGTCGCGGGCCGTGCACTGCAATTCCACCGTATCCTCGAGCACCAGGACTCGATCGCCGGTGCCCGCCACCTCCGCGAGCAGGGCGTTGGCCAGCGTGGTCTTGCCACTGCTGGTGCTGCCGGCGATGAGGATGTTCCTGCGCTCGTGCACCGCCTTAAGCAGCACGTCACGCTGCTCGGGCGTTATGACACGGTCATCGACATAGTCGTCTAGGGTGAGGTGCTGGATTGCGCGCTTCCGGATTGAGAAGGCGGGCGCGGGCGAGGCGGGGGGCAGCACACCCTCGAAGCGCTCCCCGGTCTGCGGCAGCTCGGCACTCAGCAGGGGGCTGGCCGCGGTGATGGCCCGCCCTACGTGCGCCGCCACCAGTCGGACAACGCGCTCGGCCTCGGAAGCCGACAGTGTTCCAATCTCGTGCCGGCCCCCGCTTAGCCTGTCGATCCAAAGGCGTCCGTCGGGGTTTAGCATGATCTCGGCGACATCTGCGTCATCGAGGGCGGTCGCGATCCGTGCGCCCAAGGCGGTCCGCAACATCGCTGCGCTGCGCATGAGAGCCGTGGCGGGGAGGGCGGTCATGGCCGATCTCCCGATGCTGTCATGGTGTGATCAGGTTTTTCGAATGCCTGACCTTCACGCTCGATTTCGTCTATCAGACGTCGGCCCTTCTGCCAGCGTCTGCCCAACTGCTCGACAAACTGGGTAAAGCGCAGGCGACCTTGGGCTCTCGCGGCTTCCTGGTGCGCTTCGGGCACCGGCGTGCTGACGGTCAGGTAGTAACGCACGTACAGGGCAACCGTCTCGATGAGGATGTTCTGGTCACGTTCCAACCGCTCGAACTGCCTCGACAGGCGATCCAGCCGCTTGCCCATGGCAACTTCACGCTGTTCACCCGAAGCGGGCGACAACCAACTCGCCAGTGCGGCGGCGACGAGCGAGGACTTCGATACACCTTTCTTGGTTGCCAGCTCATCGAGACGCCTGGCGTGCTCGGGCTCGATGAAGAGGTTCAGTCGCGCGCGTCTCATAGGGATAATCCACCGTCAGGACCAATCGCCGCCGATAGCCGAAGTGGAGTTCCGGCTGACTCGAGACCGGCATCGTCGTCCAGCAGCGCAAGGTCATTGGCCAGCGGTCGATGGTCTGGTGTCGGTACTGCCTCGTTCCATGCCCCGTCCAGAGCGCTGTGCTCGAGGGCTCCGGCCTCGTCCCCTAGGTCGATGAACGGCTGACAGGGCTTGGCTGGAGCAACAAGGCCGGACCAGTCGTGAGGTGCTACGGCTGGCGCATCCAGGTAGGAACCCGGGCAAAGAAATGGAGCGGTGCAGAGTCGTCGCATGAAGTTGCGATCCTCGTAGTAGCGCAGCTTCTTGGCGCGAATGGGCGGCACGCCGGAGAGCATCACGATGGCCTCGTCGACCGGTAGCTGCATCACCTCGCCGGGCGTCAACAGCGGTCGCGCGGTCTCCTGGCGAGAGACCATGAGGTGCCCCAGCCAGGGCGCGAGCCGGTGGCCCGCGTAGTTGCGTTGTGCGCGCAGGTGAGTCGCCGTGCCCAGGGTCTCGGAGATACGCTTGGCCGTACGCTCGTCGTTGGTGGCAAAGGTGATACGGACATGGCAGTTGTCCAGGATCGAGTGGTTCGGCCCGTATGCCTTGTCGATCTGGTTGAGAGACTGCGAGATCAGGAACGCCCGCAGGCCGTAACCTGCCATGAACGCCAGCGCCGATTCGAAGAAGTCCAGCCGTCCCAGCGCGGGGAACTCGTCGAGCATCAGCAATAGCTGGTGCCTGCGCTTGAGACCATCTGCGCCGTCGAGCGACTCGGTCAGGCGCCGCCCGATCTGGTTCAGGATCAGTCGAATGAGCGGTTTGGTGCGACTGATGTCCGACGGCGGAACGACCAGGTAGAGCGACACCGGATGCGCAGCGGCAACCAGATCCGCAATGCGCCAATCGCATCGGGAGGTCACCTGGGCCACCGTCGGGTCACGGTAAAGGCCGAGGAAGGACATGGCCGTCGAGAGCACGCCCGAACGTTCGTTCTCGCTCTTGTTCAACACCTCGCGTGCCGCGGATGCAACGACCGGATGGGGGCCCTCCGGCAGATGGGAGGTAACCATCATGCGATGGAGCGTCAGCTCGAAGGTGCAGGCCGGATCTGAAAGAAAGTTGGCAACGCCTCGCAGCGTCTTGTCCTCGACTGCATACAGGACATGGAGGATGGCACCTACCAGCAGAGAGTGACTGGTCTTCTCCCAGTGATTGCGCCGCTCCATCGCGCCTTCGGGATCGACCAGGATATCCGCGATGTTCTGGACGTCCCGGACCTCATGATCGCCCCGGCGAACCTCGAGCAGGGGGTTGTATGCCGCGGAGGCCGGATCGGTCGGGTTGAACAGTAGGCAGTGCGAGAAGCGCGAGCGCCAACCTGCGGTCAGGTTCCAGTTTTCGCCCTTGATATCGTGAATGACGGCCGAGCCTGTCCACGTCAGCAGGGTTGGCACGACTAGCCCGACGCCTTTTCCAGAGCGGGTGGGGGCGAACGCAAGGACATGCTCGGGGCCTGCGTGGCGCAGATAGCGGCCCCGGTAAAGGCCCAGGCAGACACCCGCGTCCTTTGTCAGTCCAGCCGCACGAACCTCCCTTGGCATGGCCCAGCGCGCCGAACCATGGGTAGTGGCCGTACGGGACTGGCGGGCGCGCCAGATAGACATGCCGAATGCGAGCAACACGGCGGTTGCGCTGCCGCCGCTTGCGATCAACCCCGCCCTGTCGAAGGTGGATGGGTGCGCATCGCCAAACCGAAACCACCAGCTGAACAGGCGCCAGGGCTGATACACGAGATAACCACGCAGTTCGAACCAGGGGCGGCCAAGCTGCGGGTCATAGTCCAGCGACGAGGCGGCCGACTGCGTCGCGATCCAGACGCTGGCGAGTACGACCGAGACCGTCGCCACCACCTGCCCGTACAGCACGTTCGATGCCTGGTTCACCGCCGTTGCGCTCCTCGTCCACACGGCACCTTGGCGTGCCGTATGGAAAAGGTTCGACAATCAGGCCTCTGACTTCAAAGACCGATTGGGCAACGATTATGTAGGCCGTGCAGACGGCCAGACCGGGTAGGCATAGAGGGACGAAAATGCGGACGGACCGGGGGAAGCGATTCCTCGGCCCACGCGGAAAACGGGCTGCTTTGATTCCTTGATGGCGCGCGTCAGAGCATGCCTGCTACTCAAAAATGCAGCGGACGGGTTTGATCGGCAGCTATCGGCCAGAAGCGGCCACTAATTTCTTGGCAATCAACAGCAGAAAAAGCATTATGGAAACAACTGCTCACGCGCAGTCCCATCTTCGGCGGCATGGATGCCTTGCTTATCTCACACAAGCATTCATTCCTGCTAGCTTTGGCGACATGCTGTGAAGCGCGGGCTTATGCCGCATTCGGCCGCCCTGGCTTATACCGCGTTCGATATAACGTCGCAGCAGAAGGGAGTGAAAGATGCATAAAACACTGATCCGCAAGAGAAAAGTCAACATTGTTAGCGAAATGTTAGGCTGCGTATTAGTCGAGCGTTCGGTCTAATCACTGTTAGTGGCTTTTCTCCAGGTCATGTCAGGGTCACGAACGTTTGAAGTAATCCAGCAGTAATCCGACAGCTCCAGTGTTCGGCTAACGCCGTAGAAAGCACAATCTAGAGGTTGATTAACGAGATAGTAGATGGTCCGGTGAAACCGACTAAGAGAAAATTGTGAGTCTGTAACTGACGTTGTGACGCGGCCCGGAGAAATTATGATCGAGAGAGTTTTCAGAAGTAGTCGGTTTATGGTGTGGGTGGCAGTCGTTATCTGTGCGGTGTCATCTTTGCTCTTGTATGGTGCCTCGGTTAACATAATCTGGAATACCGCACTGGATGTAGTACGTGATATACCTGTCTCTGCTGACGACGGCAAGAGCCTCGCGGTTCGCCTCCTGAAGCTGTTGGATCTCCTGCTGATCGCTATTACTTTTCAGATCATGGCGGTTAACCTGTATCGTCTGTTCATCCGTCCGGTGTCTGATGATGACAGAGAATCCCAAAACCCTCTGGACATTAAGAGCTTCCATGATTTGAAGATAACAGTAAGCCAAGTGGCTGTTGTGCTACTGGTGGTTCTGTTCCTTGAGCAGGCGGTAGAGATTGGCGCTACGATCGCTACGTTATACTTTGGTGCTGCCATCGGTATCATTATTTTGGCCTCGGTATTCGCGTGGAAGAATATGAAAGACTGATGCACAGCACGCGGTTAGACGTCACCTGCTGGTTGCCTGAACTAGAGAGGCAACCACTCCGCAGAGAATGTAGGCGGCCAACGCTTCATGGGAGCCTGCTTTGGGCAAGAGCCAACGTCACGGGCGTCTGCCACTAACCAATCCAAGCATAGCGACACCATTTCGGTTGCGGCTTCGCCTTCACTACAAAGCTGCGCGTGTTGGCGGCGTTATGCGCATCCATAGAGAGGGTACTCTTATTATTGAAATCAGGAAGGCAGAAAAAGCGGACGTTCCTGCGATACTCGACCTTGTTCGAGGAAAAGCGGAATTCGATGGGTGTTTGAATTCGCTTCAATCTACGGAAGCTGACATTGAGGAAGCTTTCTTCTCCGAACAACCCAAGGCGTTTGCGCTCTTGGCCATGAAGTCAGGCGAGGCCGTGGGTATCGCGACGTACTACAGTATCTATTCCACGTTCATTGCCAAGCCTGGCATCTGGCTAGACGATCTGTTTGTCTATCCGCAGTTCCGGGGAAGCGGTGTGGGCGAAGCTCTACTCTCAGAGCTGTGTATCCTCGCTCAGAATACTGGCTGCGGGCGTATTGACTGGATCGTGGCTACCGACAATGATCGAGGAAGGAGCTTCTACGAGCGCTCGGGCGCTCGGATATTCGAAGAGGTACGGCGTGCCCGGTTAGATGAATGTGCGATCAACGCACTTGCAGAGAAAGCGCATAACAAAGCAATGCACCCGACAAGCGGGTGATTGCGGCGTTAGGCACAGTCAAACACGCAACAATCCAATTCTTTCAACCCAGGGGTCTCCCAACTATGAAAGTCAAACTTGTAGCATTAACATTAGTCGCACTTACCTCAAATATTGCGAACGCAAACGAGCCCATCGTTGTAAATCAGGCAGTAACAGAGAAGGAAGCATTAACAGCTCAGCAAGCATGGTGTGCTGCTCTTCTTGATATCAACGCCGCATACGAAAAGGATGGAAAAGTAGCAGCGAGAGCATTGGCCGAGAAAGTCATAGATTCCGCTTACGCCTACCAAATGGGCGCAGTACTCTTTAAGCCTACGCTCACGGTGAACCCTCAAACATTTCGCCCCACACGTGCCGGTGCGCTATCTTATTTCGTTGGCGGTGACCCATCCTTCCCTGCCGACACAGGTTTTGCTCTAAAAGGCTGGAGAAAATGTGAGCCTGTCACTTCTGCTATTTTTCTTGATGGCAATAGCGCAATTACTATGGGGAAAGTTCACTTCACAGATAAAAATGGGAAAGTGACTACCGTTGACAAAACGTGGGGTTACGTTAAAGACGATGCGGGAAATTTGCGCATTAACCTTCACCATTCATCATTGGAGTACCAACCTAAGTAAATCCGCTATAAACCCATAGGCAGTGGAGTTGTTGCCTAACAAGTCATTCCAGCGGACTGCCTACGGCAGCCGCTGAATTCCAACGTTAGGTTATCCGAGCAAAAGTGACCCGCCCCTCATTCCTCAGTCACTGTGAATGTCCGCTTCTGGCCGATTCTGTTGAAAAAGTAGCGGCCTCTCCATGCCGTTGGCAAAATTGCTCTGTCAGCGAGCGTGGGGGCGAACAGCATGATGGGGCAGTTACCGGGAGGACAGCAGCGCCTGTTCTACTCGTTCAACCTAGAAGATCACGTCCCGGCTCAACACCTCCTGCGCAGCATCGACCAGTGCCTGGATCTTAGTGATCTGCGCGCCTACCTGGCGGACTTCTATAGTCCCATCGGACGCCCCTCGATTGACCCGGAATTGATGGTGCGCATGCTGGTCGTCGGCTACTGCTATGGCATTCGTTCCGAGCGGCGATTGTGCGAAGAGGTGCACCTGAACC